>JAESGX010000015.1_pt1 | contig 639916 bp, 623 predicted proteins | sample 9269801 | NCBI WGS metagenome assembly JAESGX01 (sample SAMN16773122, study PRJNA677054) | algae metagenome | isolation source: Pleurocapsa minor GSE-CHR-MK-17-07R and co-occurring heterotrophs from wet... | place: USA: Lower Calf Creek Falls, Grand Staircase Escalante National Monument, UT ... | reverse complement strand
CTTCACCTTCATCCAGCCGGCCATCTCGCAGCTCGCCGAAGACATCGGCTCGGAAATCTCCAAAGCCGGCTCGAAGATGAAAGCCTCTGGCACCACGCCCTGATCTGATCTGACCTTTACGGTCATCCCGGCCGCACCCTTCCTGGGTGCGGCCGTTTGCGTTTAGGCCATTTGCAACCTTTCTGACGCCGAAAGAAGGATTTGCTTTACCATTTCCCGAAAAATGCCACGATTCGCGCGCAACCTGTATGCCGACTGGACAGATGTAGCGAAGCTGCCAAAGCCAGATCATTTATCGTATGGAAACGCCCGAACAAAGGATATCATCGTGACCAAGTTTTCCGCCTTTCTGAGTGATGAAACCGGCGCCGTGACCGTTGACTGGGTCGTCCTGACCGCCGCGATCGTCGGTCTTGGCCTTGTGGTCTTCAGCTTCATCCAGCCGGCCATCTCGCAACTCGCCGAAGACATCGGCTCGGAAATCTCCAAAGCCGGCTCGAAGATGAAGGCGTCTGGCACCACCCCCTGATCCGGTCTGATCATCCAAATCATCGCGGCCGCATCCTCCCAGGGTGCGGCCGTTTCCTTTTGAGATTTGATCCAGTGGCCGCGACAAGCTGAGGGCAATGCTCCATCGCAGATCAAACCAGTCTGCTGGAGACAAGACGTCGCTTGACCGATTCTCCAGGTTCTCTTCGTCGGCCGAGCGGATCGTAAACTCGTCAGCCAGAACATGGCCTAAATGCCAGAATTGGCCCCTTAGAGCGGCCCGACTGACACCAACCGGTAACCTTCAGGTATTTTCGTAAATCTTAACAATAAATTGAGTATTTCTCCGGAACTTTTGATCCGCCCCGAAATTGCTGCGTGCCGTCCAAACCGTTGCCATGATTCGAGGGTCATATGGTGAAGTACCGGACGGAAGCGGCGACCATGCCCTGGCCTAGACGGATACGCTTGAAACGCCTTAGCAAAGGACATGAACATGACCAAGTTTTCCGCTTTCCTGAACGACGAAACCGGCGCCGTGACCGTTGACTGGGTGGTCCTGACCGCCGCAATCGTCGGCCTCGGCCTGTTGGTCTTCACCTTCATCCAGCCGGCCATCTCGCAGCTCGCCGAAGACATCGGCTCGGAAATCTCCAAAGCCGGCTCGAAGATGAAAGCCTCTGGCACCACGCCCTGATCTGATCTGACCTTTACGGTCATCGCGGCCGCACCCTTCCTGGGTGCGGCCGATTTCTTTCTGACAGGCCGGTCCAGGCGAAACTCTTGCAACATGCCCCTCGAATTGTCCGAACTTGGCTAAAGTTTCGCCGCAATCGGCACGCAAGTTCACTTTGCGAATTCAATCGAAAGCATGTGCGGAGTGCTGGAATGAACGGCTTTGAACGCTTCCAGTCAGACGAAACCGGCGCCGTGACGGTGGACTGGGTGGTACTGACAGCAGGCGTTGTGGTCTTCGCCGTCTTTGTGATGCCACCGATCCAGTCCGCCATCATCGACATGGCGATCTACATCGGCGACACAATCGGGCTTTATCATCAGTTCCTGGAGTAAGGCCTGCATCACACAAGCACGCGCGGCGCCCAGCCATCGGCTTGATGGGGCGCCCGTCTCGCATTAACTTGACGCTTGTTGGATCGTAACACGACAAACAGGCAACTTAGGGGAACAGTATGAGAGCAGTATTCGGGTTGGTCCTGGTCGTCGGCATGGCTCTTGCGGGCGCAGCCGTCTACATGATCCAGGGCTACATCGCGCAGACCGAGGCACTTTTGCAGCGAGAGCGTGATTTCAACGCCGCGGCCGGCAAGCTGGTCGAGGTTTACGTCTTCAACCGGCAAATTGCTTACGGCGAGCCACTGACGCCGGAAGACGTGCAGGTGATCTACTGGCCGGAACAAGCCCTGCCCGAGACAATCTTCCGCGACCCGCTCGAACTCTTCCCCGAAAATGCCCCCGGTCCCCGCTATGTCATGCGGTCGACCGAAGCGTTTGAGCCGGTCCTTGCGACCCGCGTCACCGCTCCCGGCGAGCTTGCCGGTCTGACCGCCAAGCTTGGCGAAGGGATGCGTGCATTTCAGATCAACGTCGGATCCAGTGGTGTCGCAGGATTTGTCCAACCGGACAGCTTCATCGACATCTATTGGACCGGCTCGATTGCCGGCGTCGAAGGTGGCGCTACCCGACTGATCGAAAGCTCGATGCAGATCATCGCTGTCGACAGCACCTTCTCAAGCGGAGACGTCTCCTCCGGGGGTAATGCCAGTACGGTAACAGTTGCGGCCACGCCTGAGCAGGTTGCGCGGCTGGCACAAGCCCAGGCCACGGGCACGCTGACCATGTCGCTGGTGGGCGATGGCACGGAAACCGTGACCGAGCAGATCGAGGTCGACACCAACTCCATGCTGGGTATCGTCGAGGAAGAGGTCGTCGTCGAAGCCGCGCCTGAAGCCGAAAAAATCTGCACGATCAGCACCCGACGTGGTGCAGAAACGGTCGAGACGGTCATTCCTTGCACTGACTGATTCAACCGCAAGATCTTGGGGGCGCGGCCACATTATATGGGGCCGCGCCCTTTCATTTTTCCAACCCGTAGCGACCTGTTGCAGTTTATCCACATCAACAAAACCTTCCAACCAATTGATTATTGCAAATAAACTGCGCCTCCTGCATTCTGCCTGCGATAAGGGCGTGCAAGACCCTAACGAGGCGTGGTCGAAAGGGCAGATCACATGAACATGAAACGAATTCTAGTTGCAGGTTACCTGGGTGCGATCCTTGCATCCACGGCCATGACGCCGATCTCCGCCGAAGTCCTGCGCGTTTTGCAGGGCCAGGCGTCCGGCGCTCTTAACGTCCCGATGAACCGGGCCGTTGTGGTTGAAAGCGACGTTCCCTTCGCGGAACTGTCGATTGCCAACCCCGGGATTGCCGACATCTCTACCTTGTCGGACCGCTCGATCTACGTGCTGGGCAAGGCGCCTGGGCGCACCACGCTCACGCTATTGTCTCCAGAAGGGCAACTGATCTCCAACGTCGACGTGCACGTCACGCCCGACATGGCCGAGTTCAAGGAGCGCCTTCAGCAAATCCTTCCGGGCGAACAGATCGAAGTTCGCACCGCCAATGACGGCATCGTGCTTTCGGGCACCGTGTCTTCGACGGCACGGCTGGACCGGGCACTTGACCTGGCCAACCGCTATGCGCCGGATCGGGTGTCAAACCTGATGGTGGTGGGCGGGACGCAGCAAGTCATGCTGAAGGTCCGCTTCGCCGAGATGAACAGACAGGTCACCAAGGCGCTTGGCAGCAATATCACGGTGTCCGGCTCAGACGTCAACATCACGGCAGGCGGCGGCGTTACTGCACCGACCGGCACAATTGGTGTGGGCTTCGATCTTGGCTCCCTTGCCTTCGAAGTGGCGCTTGAGGCGCTTGAGACAAAAGGCATGGTCCGCACTCTGGCTGAGCCGAACCTGACGGCCTTGTCCGGGCAGGAAGCGACTTTCCTGGCTGGGGGCGAATATCCGGTACCGGGCGAATCGGATTCGGGTGGTCTTACCGTCACCTACCGTCCCTTCGGTGTGCAGCTGAACTTCACCCCGGTTGTGGTCGATCAGGACATCATCAACCTGACGATCAACGCATCGGTCTCGCAACTTGATGAGGCCAACGGCTTCACCCAGTTCGACGGAACCGTGATCCCAGCCTTCCGCCAGCGCTCGACCACCACGACGGTGGAAATGCGTGACGGGCAAAGCTTTGCGATTGCGGGCCTGCTGCAAGATGACTTCAGCAATAGCGCAGCACAGCTTCCATGGATCGGCGATCTGCCGGTGCTTGGCGCGCTGTTCCGCAGCGCCGACTATCAGCGCAACCAGACCGAACTGGTGATCATCGTCACGCCGCACCTGGTTACCCCGGTGTCTGGCGAGGCGCTGGCCCTGCCCACGGACCGGGTCCGCCTTCCGACGGAACGCGATCTTTTCCTGCGCGGCGATGTTGCGAAATCCCCCAACAGCGGTGCTGCCGGCGAAGTGGCTCGGCAAGACTTCAGCACCTCCTACGGCTATGTGATGGAGTAAGATGATGACCAGTACGCTTATCAAGCTGCTTGCCTCTTCCGCCCTCCTTGCGTTGGCCGCCTGCGGTGAGTCTTCGTCCAGCTGGGACCGCGAAGTCGGGTCTGAAGTGGACAAGGGCCAGTTCGGCAACGCCACGATGAACAATACCCTGATCCAGACGGGTCAGATCGAATACACCGTTGCCTTGGCAGAACGTTTCAACGCCGAGGTACCGGACACCATCAACTTCGAGTTCAACAGCGCCGAGCTGTCGGAAGATGCTAAGGCCATCTTGAAAAAGCAGGCCGATTTCATCCGCCAGTTCCCGGAAGTGCGGTTCCGAGTCTTCGGTCACACCGATCTCGTCGGTTCGGCCGGATACAACCAGCGTCTCGGCTTGCGCCGGGCGCAGGCAGCGGTGGCCTATCTCTCCACGCTGGGCGTGTCGAGATCGCGGCTGGAAGCAGTCGTGTCCTTCGGCAAGACCCAACCGATCGTGCAAACGAACGAGCCGGAGATGCGCAACCGTCGCACGGTGACCGAGGTTTCGGGCTTCGTCGAATCGCACCCGCTGGTGTTGAACGGCAAATACGCCGCTATCATCTGGCGCGAGTACGTCGACAGTGCCGTCCGGACTCCGGTCTCAGCGGCAGCGCCTTCCAGCGTCGAAGGCTAAGCCAGAAAACACGATCTGCGAAAGGCCGGGCCCCTGCCCGGCCTTTTCGTTTCCATATCGTGGTGAAATCCCAGATTCAGGCATTTTTAGCCCAATTCTCGCCACCATTCCTGACCAAGGTCACCCCTGCGGAGGGCTGGTGCCCGCAGGCGTCCTTGAGACGGTTGCTTTCGGCATTTACTTTGCCACACTCCGTTGGGGTCTGGCGACCCGGCCCCTTGAACTGAAAGGACGTGACGCGAGATGACGAGCAAAGCCACGGTACAAAGTGACCCCGCGCCAATCCTGGCCTGCACCATTTCTCGGGATGTGCAGCGCTTCGACCTGCTGATCGACGACATGGAACAGGAACTGGGCGAAGCCTGGGGTGACCTGAACTTTGAAGATGCGCTGGTCTTTCTGAAACAGCCCGACAGCTCGGGCATGCAGTTCGTCGCAATCGCTGTCGACAGCGAAGACGAAAGCGAACTGTCGAAGATGAACGACGTGATCAAGGCGGCGAAAGCCAAGAAGATCAAGGTCTTGCTCATCGCCAACCAGGTCAGCCCGTCGGTCCTGCACCAGATGCTGAAGCTTGGGGCCGATGACTTTGTCCCCTACCCCCTGCCCGAAGGCGCCCTGCACGAGGCGATCGAACGCCTGCGCAAGCCCAGCATGGTCATGCCCGAAGGCTATGACCCCGAAACCGGCGTTTTCACCGGCATGACCAAACCCAAGGGTGACCGCAACGGCGTGATCCTGCCGGTCCACGGCATGGCCGGCGGTGTCGGCGCTTCGACCTTTGCTGCCAACCTTGCGTGGGAGCTGTGCCTGATCCCGGAATCGGAAGGCACCCGCGTCTGCATCATCGACTTTGACCTGCAGTTCGGCTCCATCGCTACCTATCTCGACCTGCCCCGGAAAGAGGCCGTGCTTGAGGTTCTCAGCGACACTGCCGCCCTTGATTCAGACAGCCTCATCAAGTCGATGCTGACCTTCAACGACAAGCTCCACGTCCTGACCGCACCGACCGACATGCTGCCGCTGGAGATGATGCAGCCCGAAGACATCGGTCGTATCCTTGACATGGCGCAGGCCAACTTCGACTTCGTCATCGTTGACATGCCGTCAACCGTTGTCGGCTGGACCGAAGCCGTTCTGAACCGCGCGCATGTCTACTTCGCCCTGCTGGAGCTTGACCTGCGTTCGGCCCAGAACATCCTGCGCTTCGTGCGCGCCCTGAAGGCCGAAGCGCTGCCACATGACAAGGTGCGCTACGTGCTGAACCGCGCGCCCAAGTTTACCGACCTGTCGGGCAAGGCCCGTGTCAAGCGCATGGCTGAAAGCCTGGACATCGACATCGAAGTGCAGCTTCCCGATGGCGGCGAACAGGTGGCCCAGGCCAATGACCATGGCCTGCCGATTGCTGAAAACGCCGCGAAGAATCCGCTGCGCAAGGAACTACAGAAACTTGCCAAGTCGCTGTACGATCTCAACAAATCTGCCGAAGTCGGCAGGGCGTGACAAAAAGGGGACTGACCCGTGTTTAGCCGCTTCTCCAAGACCAACCCGCCCGGGCGCGCTGGAACGCCGGCCCCGATGGCCGCCGCCGTGGCGGAAAAGCAGGGCGTCAGCGCCCGCGCCGCGGCCCCGGTGTCGCAAAAGACCGCGGCCGAGGCTTTGGCCGCCGACCGCGACAAGAAGCGCAAGGAACGCCTGACCGAACTCAAGGTCGAGATTCACAAGCGTCTGCTGGAAGACCTCAACCTTTCGGCGCTGGAATCGGCCAGCGAACAGAACCTGCGCCAGGAAATCGCCAACCTTGCAAGCGAAGCGCTGGACGAGATGTCCGTCGCCCTGAACAAGGAAGACCGCCTGGCCCTTACCCAGGAACTCTACGACGAGGTGATGGGCCTTGGCCCGCTTGAGCCTTTGCTGAAAGACGATACGATCAACGATATTCTGGTGAACGGCCCCCGGCGCATCTTCGTCGAACGCGCCGGCAAGCTGGAGCTTTCGGACGTCACTTTCCGCGACGAACGCCACCTTCTGCGGATCATCGACAAGATCGTGTCCGCCGTGGGCCGCCGGGTCGATGAATCGAACCCCTATTGCGACGCCCGTCTGCAGGACGGCAGCCGTTTCAACTGCATGATCCCGCCGATCGCGGTGGATGGATCGCTGGTCTCAATTCGTAAGTTCAAGAAAGACAAGCTGCGCATCGACGACCTGGTCAAATTCGGCGCCTTCACCGATGAGATGGCCGCCTACCTGCAGGCCGCCGTGTCTTGCCGTCTGAACATCATCGTTTCTGGCGGTACGGGTTCGGGTAAAACCACCACGCTCAACGCGCTGTCGTCCTTCATCGACAACCATGAGCGCGTGCTGACCATCGAAGACACCGCCGAACTTCAGCTGCAACAGATCCACGTCGGCCGGATGGAAAGCCGCCCGGCGAACGTTGAAGGCAAGGGTGCCGTCACCCAGCGCGACTGCTTGCGCAACGCACTTCGTATGCGCCCTGACCGCATCATCGTGGGGGAAACCCGGGGTGAAGAGGTTATCGACATGCTGCAGGCCATGAACACCGGCCACGACGGCTCGATGACCACGATCCACGCCAACAACCCGCGTGACGCGATCAGCCGTCTGGAAAACATGGTCGCCATGGCCGGGATCGAGATGCCGCTGAAAGCGATGCGTTCCCAGATCGCTTCGGCCGTGAACTTGATCGTGCAGGCCAGCCGTCTGCAGGACGGGACGCGCCGCATGACCTCGATCACCGAAATCACCGGCATGGAAGGCGAAGTCATCTCGATGCAGGAAGTCTTCCGCTTTGAACGCCTTGGGGTCGAACCCAATGGCCGCATCATCGGGCGGTTCAACGCGACCGGCATCCGGTCTTCCTATTCAGACCGGTTCCGCCAGTGGGGCTTTGACCTGCCCGCGTCGATCTACGAACCGATTATCTGAGCATAGACATGGAAATCAGCGCAGCACCCCTGATCTATATTCTGATCTTCGTCGCCGTCGTGGTGATCGTCGAAGGCATCTATCTGACCGTCTTCGGCAAATCCATCAGCCTCAACAACCGGCTTAGCCGCCGTCTGACGCTTCTGGAAAAGAACGCCAACCGCGAACAGGTTCTGGAACAGCTCCGCAAGGAGATGAACCAGCACCTCAATGCCAAGAACATCCCGCTGTATTCCATATTCGCCAAGAAGGCGCAGCGTGCGAACATCGCTTTCTCGCCGCAGCAGCTGATTGCTGTTATGGGCGTGGTGGCGGTCGTGGCGTTCTTCATGCTGACGCTGTTCACCAGCGCCTCGGTCGGCGTCCGGGTCATCCTTGGCCTCGTCATGGGCGTGGGTGGCGTCTATTACTGGGTGAACAAGAAAGCCAAAAAGCGGATGGATCTCCTGGAAGAACAGCTGCCGGATTCCATCGAACTCATGGTCCGCAGCTTGCGCGTCGGTCATCCATTCTCGGCAGCCATCGGCATTGTCGCCAAGGAAATTCCAGATCCGCTTGGGACGGAGTTCGGGGTCATCGCGGATGAAGCCGCCTATGGCCGAGACGTGACGGAATCGCTCAAGGCCTTCGCTGAACGGATGGACAGCCAGGATTTGCGCTTTCTGGCCGTGGCCGTGACGATCCAGCAAACCTCGGGTGGCAACCTGGCCGAGATTCTGGATGGTTTGTCCAAGGTGATCCGCGCGCGGTTCAAGCTTTTCCGCCGCGTCCGCGCCATCACGGCCGAAGCGAAGTGGTCAGGCATGTTCCTGTCGGCTTTCCCGATCGTGGCCCTTCTGATGATCATCGTCATCAAGCCCGACTATTATGACGGTGTCCGCGAAACCGCCGCCTTCATCCCGGCCGCCTTGTTTGTGGCCGTCTTCCTGATCATCAACATCATCTTCATGAAGGTGATGACCAACATCAAGGTGTGAGGTCCCAATGAACCCCTTCTCCGCCGCCAACACCTGGTTGATCGAAACGCTTGGCCCGCTGGGTCCGCTGATGGCGGTTGGCTTCCTTGGGATGCTCCTGATTCTCATTGCCCTGCCAACGGTGATGAAGCGCCAGCGCGACCGCTTTCGCGAATTGAAGGACAGCCAGCCCAACCTGGCCGACGGCGAAAAGAAGCGCGCGCTGCGGCGGGTGGAAAAGGTCGACAAGCTGGAACGCTTCGCCCATTTCCTGGAACCGCAGCAGAAAGATGATCTTTCGGCAGCCAAGCTGAAGATGCTGCGCGCAGGCTATAACAACAAGAACTCGGTTCGCATGTTCCACGCGATGCAGTTCCTGCTGGCGATCAGCTTTCTGATCCTTGGCCTCATTGTGGCGCTGGTAAAATCGATCAACGGCGAGTTGACGACCAACAGCATGCTGATCTACTCGCTCCTGCCTTGCGCCATCGGCTATTTCATCCCGCGCTACTGGGTCGACAAGCGGGTGGAAAAGCGCCAGAACGAAATCATCGAAGGCTTCCCCGACGCGCTTGACCTGATGCTCGTCTGCGTCGAGGCGGGCCAGTCCCTCGACCAGTCCCTGATCCGCGTCGGCAAGGAAAGCCGCATGGGCTACCCCGCCCTCGCCGATGAATTCGATATGGTCGCGCAAGAGGTGAAGGCCGGCAAGGAACGCGTGACCGTTCTCAAGGACATGGCCGAACGCGTTGGCGTGCCGGACGTTGCCTCTTTCGTGACCACTCTGGTGCAATCTGCCACTTTCGGCACCTCGGTTGCTGATGCCTTGCGTGTCTATTCCGCCGACATGCGCGACAAACGCATCATGCGGGCCGAGGAGAAGGCAAACATGTTGCCTACCAAACTGACCCTTGGCACTATGCTCTTCACGGTTCCGCCACTGCTGGTCATCCTGATCGGCCCATCCATCCACGGCATTGCGACCATGCTGATGGACATGCGCCCCGGCGGCTGAGGGCAGAAGAAGGGTTGACGTTGTACCACCGGGTTTCTGCAGTTCTTCTTTTCACTGCTGCTCTTTCGGCTTGCACCCCTTCGGGCGGGGTCTCTCGCAACCTGCCCTACGGCGCCGATGCCCGGGGTGAGGCGGTGGATGGCCTGACCGTCGGCCACCGCCTGATGGATGCCGGCGAATATGAGCTCGCCCTGAAAGCCTATTACCGTGCCGCCTCGGAAGAAGGCGCCACCGTCGACACGCTCTCAGCGATCGGGTCTGCAAACCTTGCGCTTGGGCGTCTCGGTCAGGCCGAACAGATCCTGCGCCGCGCGATCGAAGAAGATCCAACCTTTGTGCCCGCCCTGAACAACCTTGGCGTTGTCCTGATGGAACGCGGCAAGATCGGCGAAGCGCGCCTGATCTTTCAGCAGGCTTTCGCTCAGGATAGTGGCCAAACAGACTCGATCCGCGAAAATCTGAAGCGCGCTATCGCCGCAAACGAGGCGGTCGTGTATGATCCGGCGGAAGAAGAAGGTGAGTTCCGCCTGATGCGGCGTGAAAAAGGGCGTTACGTCCTTCTTACGCAGCTTTAGGCAAAGGGCTCCGAGCAGTAGAACGAACCGAGCAGTCGTAAAAAAAGGACGCGAAAGATGCGCCACACTGGTCTAGTCATGCTGTGCCTTGGCGGTGCAGTGCTCCTGTCGGGCTGTCAGCGAACCTCTGACGAGCAGGTGGAGCGGGCCCTCAAGGACGTCAACCTGATCGACGAATCCAATCTGAATGATGTGATGCTGACGGTGGCCGACCCGGCCGAAGCGGTGAAGTACTTCACCGGTGCCATCGCAATCAATCCCGAACGCATCGACCTGAAACGCGGTCTGGCAAAATCGCTGACCCGCGCGCAGAAGCCATCCGAAGCGGCAGTGGTCTGGCGTCAGGTCGTCGCCCACCCGGAATCCACGCCCGAAGACCGCGTGCTTCTGGCTGACACGCTGATCCGCTCCAACCAGTGGGTCGAAGCGAAGGCCGAACTGAACATGATCCCGCCGACCCATGAAAGCTTTGACCGCTACCGGATCGAAGCGATGGTTGCCGATTCGGACAAGAACTGGGCCAAGGCAGACAGCTTCTATGAAATCGCCGTCGGCTTGACGACGCGCCCTGCCAACACCTTGAACAACTGGGGCTTTTCCAAGCTGACCCGCGGCGAACACGCAGGCGCCGAAAAGCTGTTCACCGAAGCGCTGACCCATGATCCGTCGATGTTCATCGCCAAGAACAACCTGGTCCTCGCCCGCGCGGCGCAGCGCAAGTATGACTTGCCGGTCGTCCAGATGACCCAGACCGAACGGGCCGAGCTTCTGTATTCCATCGCCCTCGCCGCCATCAAGCAAGGCGACGTGACCGTGGGCAAAGGCCTTCTCCAGCAGGCCGTCGAAACCCATCCCCAGCATTTCGAGGCCGCGTCCCGCAGCCTTGAAGCCCTTGATTCGAACGTCCAGCTCTGATGATTACCTCAACCGGTGCTTTGATCCTTCTGGTTCCCGTCTTGCCGATTGCCCTTTGGGTGTCGGCAAATGACATGAAACACCTGAAGATTCCCAACAACGCCGTGTTGGCGCTGGCTGCCGTCTGGCCCGTCTTGGGCTGGCTGGCGGTCGCCACCTGGACGGCCTGGTTCTGGGGCTTCGCCCTTATGGCCATCGTCCTGGTGGCGGGCTACCTATTGTATACGACCGGCACTTTTGGCGCTGGCGACGCAAAATATGCCGCCGCCATGGCCCCGATCTTTGTCGGGGCAGACATCGTGTCGCTGCTTCTCCTGATTGCGGCCTGCCTGATCGGCGCGCTGATTGCCCACCGGATCATGCGGAAGATTCCGGCGGTCCGGAACATGACACCAGACTGGAAAAGCTGGACCGAACGGCGCTACTTTCCGCTGGGATTTGCATTGTCGGGGATTGTGGTCTTCTATCTTGTTGCCGCCATCTGGCCGCAAGTCTGACACAAGTCGCGTTTAGCCTGCAAATTCACGCAGTCTGCTGCCATTGTCCACGGAGCCGGTCGAATGAACGCTGAAGCCCCGGTGTCGAACGTCACGGCACCCACGTCGCCCCGCAATCTGTCCGACACGGGCCTCTCCACCACGATGATGCGGGATATCCTGCTGAAATCGATGTTCCGCACCAACCTTGACCAGGTCTCTGCGCTGTCCAAGGTCATCTGCCTTCCGGTGCCCCTGACGCAGGAACTGGTCGACCTTGCCCGCACCCAAAAGCTTTTGACCGCGACCGGTACCATGCATGCCACCGCGGGCAACGAGATGGGCTATGAACTGACCGATGCCGGCAAGGCCCGCGCGCTCGATGCGCTGTCGCAGTCGGAATACTACGGCGCGATGCCCGTCCCGCTGGAGCAATACTCGGTCCAGATCAAGCGCCAGTCGGTCCGCGACATCCGCCTGAACAAGGAACAGCTTCTGTCGGGCATGGGCCATCTGATCCTGCCGCCCGACCTGATTGACAACCTCGGCCCCGCCGTCACCTCGGGCCGGTCGATCCTGCTCTACGGCCCACCCGGCAACGGTAAATCCTCGATCAGCCACGGCATCCGCGCCGCCCTCGGTGACAAGGTCTATGTCCCCCGCGCGATTGAATATTCCGGCCAGATCATTTCGGTCTATGACCCCATCGTCCACTCAGCCGCGGAATCGAACGTGGACGACCCGAACTCCCTGCGCCGCACCTCGAACAAGTACGACAACCGCTATGTCTACTGCGAACGCCCCTCGGTCATCACCGGCGGTGAACTGTCGCTTGAGATGCTGGATCTGACCTACAACCCCACAGCCCGCACCTATCAGGCGCCCTTGCAGCTCAAGGCAACCGGCGGCATCTTCATCATCGACGACCTTGGCCGTCAGGCTGAGCCGCCGCAGAAGATCGTCAACCGCTGGATCGTGCCGCTGGAAGAAAGCCGCGATATCCTTGCGCTGCAGTCGGGCGAGAAATTCACCGTGCCCTTCGACACGCTGGTCATCTTCTCCACCAACTTCCACCCGAACCAGATCTTCGACGGCGCGGCCCTGCGGCGTATCTTCTTCAAGATCAAGATCGACGGACCAAGCCAGGAGAACTTCCTCAAGATCTTCGCCATGGTCGCCCGCAAGAAGAAGATGCCACTGGACGAACAGGCGCTGATGTACCTGATGAAGGTCAAGTTCCCGACGATCGAGAACAACTATGCCAACTATCAGCCGGTCTTCCTGATCGACCAGATGATCTCGGTCTGCGAGTTTGAGAACATCCCCTACCAGATGACGCCCGAGCTGATCGACCGCGCCTGGGGCAACATGTTCGTCCGCCAGGAAGACATCGCGCACTGATCATCACAGGGCGAAATTTCTTCAAAGAAATGTGGGGCGTCACGCGAAAACCGTGACGCCCTTTTCCGTGACCACCGCGTTCAGCCGCTGATCTGTCGCATCAATCGGCACCTCGGCCACCTCTTGCGCCGCAAAGGCAAACCCCACCGCCAGCACCGGCCCCTTTGCCCTCAGCCCCTCCAGCGTCCGGTCATAAAACCCACCGCCATAGCCCAGCCGGTACCCCCGCGCGTCGAAGGCCAAAAGTGGCACGATCAGTACCTCCGGCTCGACCCACGCCCCCTCCTCAGGGATCAGCGCCTTGAACGCGCCTTCCACCATCTTCGCCCCGGGTGACCATTCGCGAAACCGCAGCGGCTGGCCTTTGCCGATGATGACCGGCACCCCCACCGTGCCCTGATGCGCAGCCATTGCCGGCAAGGGGTCAATCTCCGTCCGCATCGGCATATAGCCCGACAGCACGCGCCCGCCCTGCCCCGCGAGATAATCCGCTAGGATCTCCGCCGCTTGCCCCTGCCCGCCCGCAAAAGCCGCCTTGCGCGCCGCAAAGGCCGCTTCCCGCGCCAAAGCCTTGATATCGCTCATATCAACAACACCGTTGCCAGCCCCAGAAAGGCAAAGAACCCCATCACATCGGTCAGCGTCGTCACAAAGGTCCCGCTGGCCAGCGCCGGGTCCAGCTTCAGCCGCTCCAACGTCAAGGGCACCAGCACCCCGCCCAAAGCCGCGACGATCTGGTTGACGATCATCGCCATGCCCAGGACCAGCCCCAGCTTCCAGTCGCCGAATATCCCCCAAGCCGCCAGCCCCAGGATCAGCGCCAGGCTCAGCCCGTTCAGAACCCCCGCCCCCAACTCCCGCAAGACCACCCGCCGCGCGTTGGCCTGCGTCAGGTCCCGCGTCGCCAGCGCCCGCACCGCCACAGCCAACGACTGCGTTCCCGCAATCCCGCCGGTGGAGGCGACAATCGGCATCAGCGCGGCCAGGATCACGATGGTGGAAATCGTCGCCTCGAACCGGCTGATGACGATGGCCGACAGCGACGCCGTGAACAGATTCACCACCAGCCAGGGCAGCCGCTGCTTCATCGTCTCGAACGCGCCGTCCGACACGCTGGCCTCATCGCCCACGCCCGCCAGACGCAGCATGTCTTCCTCGTGCTCCTCGTCCAGCACGTTCATCGCATCGTCGATGGTGATCACGCCGACCAGCCGCCCGCCCGCATCGACCACCGGGCAGGAAATCAGGTGATACTGGTTGAAGATATAGGCCACGTCCGCCTCGGGGTCCGTCGCCTCGACCGTGCGGAAACTGTCCTCCACAATGTCACGCAGCCGCACCTCGCGGCCCGAGGACAGGATGCGCCCCAGCGTGGCGTAACCCACCGGCTGCATCCGCGGATCGACCAGGATGACATGGTAGAACTGATCCGGCAGGTGCTCGGCTTTGCGCAGGAAATCAATCGCTTCGCCCACCGTCCAATGATCCGGCGCCACCACCGTTTCGCGCTGCATCAGACGCCCGGCAGAGTATTCGGGATAGGCCATCGCCTGTTCCACGGCCACCCGGTCGGCATCGGTCAGCGCGTCCAGGATCATGTCCTGCTGCGGCTGCTCCAGGTCTTCCAGGATGTCGACGACATCGTCGGTTTCCAGATCGCGCACCGCCTCGGCCAGCACGTCGCGCGGCAGGCTTTCAATCACCTCTTCCCGGATCGCGTCCGAGATCTCAGAGAGGATGTCCCCGTCAATCTCATGCGACCACAGCCGCAGAAGCGCGCGCCGGTCCGGCCCGCCGATCTGTTCCAGAAGGTCGGCAATATCAGCGGCGTGCAGCGGGTCCAAAAGTGCATCGATGGCGGCACTGTCGCCCGCCTCGACCGCTGCCAAGACGGCGTCGATCCGGTCCTGGTCCAGCACGTCTTCGTCCGGGTCCGTCAGATGCTCTGCCATGCTGCCCCCGAAACCCTGCCCATTGCCCTGACCTTATCGAAAGCTGTTTCTGGGAAACAGGGCCAAAGGCAAATTTACCCAAGGCGGTAAAGGCCGTAGGTTACGATGGCAAGAACAGGGGCGATGGAATGGCCGATCTACTACTGGGGCAGGTGATCCGTTTTCAGGGCGACCCGTTTGAAAGCGCTGATGCCGCCCAACCCTTAACCCACGGCGCGGTGCTGGTGGATGCCGGGCGCATCGTGGCGGTCGGTGACACAAGCCAGTTGCGCGCGCAGGCCCCCGCCGCCCGGGTGCATGACTATGGCCAAAAGCTGATCTCGGCCGGCTTTGTCGATGCCCATGTCCACTACCCCCAGACCGCGATCATCGCCTCCTGGGGCAAGCGGCTGATCGACTGGCTGAACACCTACACCTTCCCCGAGGAAATGCGCTTTGCCGACCGCGCCTATGCCGACACCATCGCCAACCGCTATCTTGATCTGGTCCTGGCGCGCGGCACCACGACCGTCTGCACCTATGCCACGATCCACCCGGAAAGCGTGGACGCGTTCTTTACCGCCGCCCAGACGCGCGGCATGCGCGTCTTCGCCGGGAAAACCTGCATGGACCGCAACGCCCCCAAAGGGCTGCGGGATACGGCCCGTTCGGCCTACGACGACAGCAAGGCGCTGATCCAGAAGTGGCATGGGGTGGACCGCCTGTCCTACGTCATCACCCCCCGCTTTTCGCCCACCTCCACGCCGGAGCAACTCCAAGCCCTTGGTGCCCTCTGGCGAGAATTCCCCGGTTGCCTGATGCAGACCCACCTCAGCGAACAGCTGGACGAAATCGCATGGGTCAAGGACCTCTTCCCCCAGTCCCGCGACTATCTGGATACCTATGAGGCGCAAGGCCTCCTCCGCGAAGGCGCCATCTACGGCCACGCCATCCACCTGACAGACCGCGAAAAATCCCGCCTGATCGAGGCTGGCGCCAGCATAGCCCATTGCCCAACCTCGAACACCTTCATCGGCTCTGGCCTTTTCGACATGACCCTCGCCACCAAATTGCGCGTGGGCCTCGCCACCGACACCGGCGGCGGCTCCAGCTTCTCCATGCTCCGCACCATGGCCGCCGCCTATGAGGTCGCCCAACTGCGCGGCCAGTCCCTGCACCCCTCGCAGCTTTGGTGGCTGGCCACCCAAGGCTCCGCCCGCGCGCTCAGGGCCGAAGACAAGATCGGCAACATCGCCCCGGGGCTGGAGGCTGACCTTGTGGTGATCGACCTCGCCTCCACTCCCGCCATTGCCCAAGCCTCAGCGCGGGCACAAGACCTTTGGCAGCAGCTTTTCCCGACGATCATGATGGGCGACGACCGCGCCGTGGCGCAGGTCTGGCTGGGCGGCAAACCCTTGCCTTAAGCCCTTTCACATTTGCCCAAATATCCCCGCCGGAGGCAACGCGGAGCGAATTTGCGCGTTCTTCACGCGCAAATCCGCGACAAAAAACCTTGCGCGGAACGCGCTCAATTCAATAGCCGCCCGACCAGCGCGACACTGGCAAACCTTGCCAAACGGTTAACCCGCCACGCAACCCATTGATTTAAAATAAAAACGAACGCTGTCCCTGCCCGGGACATCACTCGGCCAGTTCCCACCCATCGGGGTAGAAATCATGCTTCAGCGCGATCGAGGTCGCGATCCGCTCATAGTGCCAGATATCCTCGGCCGTGACCGGGATTGGCCCGATTGAGGCGATCAGCGTCTCGCCATCCTTGGCCCGGCGGGTCTGAAACCCCTCCAGCCGCAAGGCCCGTTCCAGCGCGGGCCAACTTGCGTCCAGCTCCTCGATGAAGAAGGCATATTCGACCACCGCCGTCTTCGGCAGGCTGACCCCCTTCGACTGCTTGAAGGTGTCATAGGTCTCGCGGCGCTGCGCTTCGAAATTGTGGTCCATCGGGGTCTCCTTGGGATCGGTTCTACCCCAACCCCCAGCGCCCCGCTAGGTCCGGGTGCAGAAGCCCCGCTCAAAGGCTGCATCCCAGGTCCAGTCGCTGGCATTCAGCGCCTCAAAGCCCACCGGCTCCAGCTGCCGTTCCTGGCCGTTGTCGATGCTGACCATGTTCCACAGGTCCACGTCGCACTCACGGGTAAAGGGCTCGCCCCCGGGATTGTAGAACTTCGACAGGTGATAGTAGCCAACCACGGTGTACTGGTTGTCGATGTACTGGATCTGCACAACATTGCGCCCCTCGGCGTCTTCGTCGGCAAATTCGGTCACCACTTGCAGGACGCTGCCATTGCCGCTGTCATAAACTTCCAGCTCCTGCCGGGTGGCGAAGGCAGCCAGCGCGATCTGGTCATTGTCGAACTCCGGGTCGCCCGAAGCGGCGGGGACCCCGTCCAGAGCCCCACCCCAGATCTTCAGCCGGGCCTTGTCTTCGGTCGGGCTCAGCTGGGCGCGGAAGTAGAACCCCTCGTTCGACGGGCCCGCCCAGTTGCCCGTGGCCTCGGACAGGATGGTCTGCGCTGTGGCAGGCAGGGCGGTGGCAAGGGTAAGGGCAAGTGCAATCAGGCGCATCGGTAGGCTCCAAAAGTTGGTCTGGGGCAAACATGCCGTCAAAGTCGGGCCTACGAAAGGGCGGGAAAACCCGACGCTACCCCGCCAGTCGCGCCGCGAGCCGGTTCTGCCGGGCGATGAGTGCTGCCATGTCCAGCGTCAGCAACTGCCCGTCGCGCACGACCTCACGCCCCTCGACGATCAGCCCCTGCACCCGGCTTGGCCCACACAGGACCAGCGCGGCCACCGGGTCCCAGCTGCCCGCAGCCTCAATCCCTGAGACGTCCCAGATCGCCAGATCCGCCCGCTTGCCCACCTCGATCGACCCTACGTCGTCCCGCCCCAGCACCCGCGCCCCGCCCAGGGTTGCGATCTCCAGCGCCTCGCGCGCGCTCATCGCGTCGGCCCCCTTGGCCACGCGCTGCAACAGCATCGCCATCCGCGCCTCGGCCACCAGACTGCTTGCGTCGCTTGAGGCGGAGCCGTCCACCCCCAGCCCGACCTTGACCCCTGCATCTCGCATCGCCCGCACCGGGGCGATCCCAGACCCAAGGCGACAATTCGAACATGGGCAATGGGCAATGCCCGTTCCAGACCGAGCGAAAAGATCAATTTCCGAACTATCCAGCTTCACGCAATGCGCGTGCCAGACGTCGTCGCCCGTCCAGCCCAGGTCTTCGGCATATTGCCCGGGGCGGCAGCCGAACTGCGACAGGGAATAGGCGATGTCCTCATCATTCTCGGCCAGATGGGTGTGCAGCATCACCCCCTTGTCGCGCGCCAAGAGGGCCGTGTCCCGCATCAGCCCTCGGCTGACCGAGAAGGGCGAGCAGGGCGCCAACCCCACCCGCACCATCGCCCCCGGGCGCGGGTCATGGAAGGCGTCCACCACCCGGATCATGTCGTTCAGGATTGACGGTTCCGCCTCGACCAGACTGTCGGGGGGCAAGCCGCCCGCACTTTCCCCAATACTCATCGCCCCGCGGGTTGGGTGAAAGCGCAGGCCCACTTCGGCGGCGGCGTGAATCGTATCCTCAAGCCGCGCGCCATTGGGGTAAAGGTACAGATGGTCCGAGGTCAGCGTACATCCTGACAGCGCCAGTTCGGCCAAACCCACCTGCGCCGAGGTGAACATCTCCTCGGGCCCGAAGCGGGCCCAGATCGGGTAAAGTGTTTTCAGCCAGCCAAACAGCAGCGCATCCTGCCCCCCCGGCACCGCGCGGGTCAGGGTCTGAAAGAGATGGTGATGGGTGTTGATCAGCCCCGGCGTCACCACGCAGCCCTGCGCGTCAATCACCTCCGCCTCGGCTGGGTTCAGGCCTTGCCCGATGGCAAGGATAACCCCATCGCGCAGGTAGACATCTGCCCCGGCCAACTCACGCCGGCGGGCGTCCATCGTCACCAGGACATCGGCATTGCGGATCAGGATGTCAGACATGGGTGCCCCTTAGGCACCCTTCGGTTTTTTGTGAAAACCCAAGGTTGACCGCCAGAAGGGAGAAGGACACGGCCAACGCGAGCGCTGTTAGCGTCATTCACCCTGAAAAACAAGGCTTTTCAGCCGTTCAACAGCGCCATCGCTTCAGCATGAAGCGCGGGGCTTGAGGCCGCAAGGACCTGACCGCCGCCAAGGACCGGCCTGCCCTGCCAATCCGTCACGATGCCGCCGGCAGCCTCGATCACTGCAATCGGGGCTTGCACGTCATAGGCCTGCAGCCCTGCCTCGATCACCAGATCGATCTGCCCGGCGGCAATCAGAGCATAGGCATAGCAATCGGTGCCGTAGCGGACGAGTTTCGCCTGCGGCGCAACGCGGCGGAAGGCGGCGCCTTCGGCGGGGGTACCAACTTCAGGGAAGGTGCTGAAGAGGATGGCTTGCGACAACGGGCGCGCGCTGCGGGTGGCGAGGGCGCTGTCGCCCTGCGGGCCGCGCATCCGGGCTATGCCAAGGCCACCTTCGAACCGCTCGCCAATGTAGGGTTGGTCGATGATGCCGTAGAGGACGCCCTCAGCGTCGCGGACCGAGATCAGGACCCCCCAGGTCGGCGTGCCGGAAAGGTAGCCGCGCGTGCCGTCGATCGGGTCAAGGACCCAGGTCAGGCCAGAGGTGCCGGTTTGGGTGCCAAACTCCTCGCCCAAGATCGCGTCATCAGGGCGGCGGCGGGCGAGGACCGCGCGCATCCGTTCTTCGGACAGCCGGTCGGCGGCGGTGACCGGGTCGAAGCGCTGGCTTTCCTTGGTGTCGGCAGCCAGATCGCGGCTGCGGAAATAGGACAGCGTCGCCACGCGGGCGACATCGGCCAATTCATGCGCCGTGGCGACAAGCTCTGCCGCCAAGGTCGAGGATACCCGCATCGCAGACCCCTTGCTGGTCAGGCCTTCTGGCCTGCCCTGCGGGCGCTAAAGGCTCGCAGGGGCAAGGTCAAGATCAGGCGGCTTCCGAGAGGACGCGCGCGAGGTCGAACAGGCGGCGGCGCTGCGCTTCGGGGATGGCGTAGTAGGACCGCACCAGCTCCAGCGCTTCCTTGTCGGCCATCATGTCGCCCTGGGCCTGGGCAGCGACGGCCTGACCATCGGCCAGCCCTTCGAAGAAAAACGAGATCGACACGCCAAGCGCGTCAGACACATCCCAGAGCCGCGAAGCGCTGACCCGGTTCATGCCGGTTTCATACTTCTGGATCTGCTGGAACTTGATCCCCACCTTGTCGGCAAGTTGCTGCTGCGTCATTCCAACCATCCAACGGCGGTGGCGAATGCGCTTGCCGACATGGGCGTCTACAGGATGCTTCATACTTCACTCCAATTACAGTCGTCGGTCCCCTTGCAATTATGTAAGCAATTTGCGTGCCAAAATCCGCCGCCCGACGCGAAGCGATGAAAAAAACTTGAGACGGTCGAAAACCTGTCCTTTTGGATAGGGGCAATTATACAGATGTGGAAAACACGGATGGGTTGTGCCATCCCATACCCTATACGCGCCCTAGGGTCAGATCGCTCGCCTTTAACGCGAATTCTATTTTGCCATGCATATTGCGAACTTTCTTCGAAAAACGTCGCATTTTGCAAAGATACAGTGGGCAGGAATCCCAAACACTGTGCGCAGACCGGAAAATATAGTAGCATTCGGTCGAATTTTGACCACCCAGTCTGGCTTGAGCCCAGCCAAATACGGCACTGGTTGAAAGAGACAACCCAAAGATGCAAGGAACCCCATGCAGGCCTGGCTGATCGAAACGCTGGGCGGCATGCCCAACCTTGTGACCCTTCCCACCCCCCTTCCCGCCCCCGGCGAAGCACGGGTCCGCATCATCGCGGTGGGGCTGAACTTTGCCGATCTCCTCATGCAGGCGGGCAGCTATCAGGTGCGCCCGGCCCTGCCCTACATCCCAGGGATGGAGTTTGCGGGCATCGTCGAGGCGCTTGGCGCGGGCACCAGCGGCCCCGCCCCTGGCACCCGCGTGCTGGGCATCAGCGGGACCGGCGCGCTTGCCGAGGCGCTGTGCCTGCCCGCTGACCGCCTCTCGCCCCTTCCCGAATCGATGAGTTTTGAAGAGGCGGCGGGCTTCCCCATTGCCTACGGCACCGCGCATCTGGCGCTGACCCGCAATGGCGCGCTCAAGCCCGGAGAGACGCTTTTGGTCACCGGCGCTGCGGGCGGGGTCGGGCTGACTGCGGTCGAGATCGGCAAACGGCTGGGCGCGCGGGTTGTGGCCACAGCCCGGGGGGCTGAGAGGCTGGCGGTCGCGCAGGCCGCCGGTGCCGATGTGCTGATCGACAGCGACGCGCCCGGCCTGAAAGACGCGCTGCGCGCGCTTGGCGGTGTCGATGTGGTCTTCGACACCGTGGGCGGCCCCGCCTTTGACGAGGCCCTGCGCGCTTGCAAACCAGAAGGCCGCCTGTTGGCGATCGGCTTCGCCTCGGGCCAGGTGCCGCAGGTGCCGGCGAACATCCTGCTGGTCAAGAACCTCACCGTGTCGGGCTTCTGGTATGGCGGCTATCAGGCCCATGCCCCGCAGGCCGTGGCCGCCAGCATGGCGCAGCTGCTGGAGTGGCGGGCGGCGGGCACTCTGCACCCCCATGCGGGCCAGGTGCTGCCCTTCGCCAGCTTCCCCGAGGGGTTGGAGCTGTTGCGCAGGCGTCGCGCCACCGGCAAGGTGGTGATCCGGGTTCAGCACCCGTAGGCGCACCGCAGTTCTGACAAGAGAAGTTCCACCGCCTCATCCGGGGCCTCACCCTTCTTGCGCGGGGCGCGGTAGAGGGCCAGCTTCATCTCACCCAAGGGCGGCAACTGGTTTTCGCCCGCAATCACCGCTGTGCCATCGGGAATGCTGCCCGCCATCCGCGCGGTCACCGCAAGGTCGGCGGCAACCGTGGCTTCAACCGCCTGTTCGCTTTCGCCCCCCGTCGCCAGATCCCAGGCGATGCCCGCCGCATCAAGGGCTGCCTGCGCGCGCGGGCGGAAGATGCAGGTGTCCTTGAACCCCAGCCGCAGCGGGCGGCGCTGCCAGGCGCTGCCCTCGGGCGCACCTACCCAGACAAGGGCGCGGGCACCAAGAACCTCGGCCCCCGGGTCCGGCGCCTCTTCGGTGGTCAGCATCACGTCAAACTCACCCCGCGCAAACCCTTCCTTCATCAGGATTGTGAAGGAGGAGACAAGGTTCACCTGCACCATCGGATAGGCCTGCGCCATGCGCCGCAGGATGCCGGGGATCGCGGGGTAAACCACGTCATGCGGCACGCCAAGGCGGATCGGCCCGCAGCAGGCGGCGGTGGTAAAGCGCGACAGCACCTCATCATTCAGGGCCAGCATCCGGCGGCCGTAGGAGACCAGCTGCTCACCCTCAGGCGACAGCGCCAGTTTGCGGGCCGCACGCAGGAAAAGCTGCATCCCCAGTGAATCCTCCAGCCGCTTGATTTGCATCGAAACCGCCGATTGCGTCAGGTTCAGATAGCCCGCAGCCTTGGTCACCCCGCCGACATCGGCGACTGTGACAAAGGACCGCAAAGCAGCAAGGTCAAGGTTCCGGGGCATATCACGTTTCCTGATGCTATCCGTCACAATCATTCGTTTTCATCATGCATCGTTCTGCGGCATTGTTCAAGCATCCTGATGCAGCAACTCCGCAGCATCACCAAACCCGATGGACGGAGGATATGATGACCCGGCCCACCCTTGCCCCTTTCAGCGCCCTTGCCACCCGCGCCCTGCAGGCCGCCCTGCACCACGCCCAGCGTGCCCGCATGCTTCGCGCGCTGCGTCGGCTGGATGACCACCTTCTGCGTGATATCGGCCTTTCCCGGGCCGAGGCCGAGGCTTTGGCCGACAGCCTGACCACCAGTTCGGCCTGGGATGCCCCGGCGCACTGGCATATCGGTCATTCCCGACCAAAAGCCTGCGCAAATCCTGCATGCGACGCTTGAAATGTGGCCCGGCAATACTGATATTCGTCGCACGAGGTCGCGCCGGTTCCCCCGGCGTTGCCCTTAGGGACAACATCGGAGGCTTCAATGGCTCAGTATGATACGATCCGCAGCGTAGGCGTCGGCGCCCGCGCGCAGATCGACGAAGGGCTTCGCGCCCATATGAACAAGGTCTACGGGCTGATGTCCGTGGCCATGCTGGTGACGGCAGGCGTGGCTTGGGGTGTGGGCACCTCGGACCTTCTGAACTTCCTGCGCACGCCCGAAGGCGGGATGACGATCTTCGGCTGGGTGATCATGTTTGCCCCGCTGGCGATGGTCTTCGCCTTTGGCGCGCTGATCAACAAACTGTCGGCGGCTGGCGCGCAGCTGTTCTTCTACACCTTCGCGGCGGTCATGGGCCTTTCGCTGGCCTGGATCTTCAAGGTCTTTACTGGCGTCTCGATCGCCCAGACCTTCCTGATCACCTCGATCGCCTTCGCAGGCCTGTCGCTGTACGGCTACGTCACCAAGCGTGATCTCAGCGGCATGGGCACCTTCCTGATGATGGGCCTGATCGGCCTTCTCGTCGCGATGGTGGTGAACATCTTCCTCGCCTCCTCGGCGCTGGCCTTCGCGATCTCGGTGATCGGTCTGCTGATCTTTGCTGGTCTGACCGCTTACGACACGCAGAAGATCAAGAATGACTACATCGCCCACGCTCAGGCGATGGACAGCGAATGGCTGGCGAAGTCGGCGATCATGGGGGCGCTGAACCTCTACCTCGACTTCATCAACATGTTCATGTTCCTGCTGCAGTTCATGGGCAACCGCGAATAACGCTGGCAACAGAATGGGATAGGGCCGGTCCTTGGACCGGCCCTTTTCATTTGCGGGTCAGGCGCCGGGCGGCGTTCGCCCAAGGTCGGCCATCATCCGCACCACCGGAAAGCTGATGCCGGGCGCAAGCTGCACCTCGGTCGGGAAGAGGGTGCGAAAGCCCAAGGCGGTATAGAACGGCACGGCCGTCCGAGTCGACAGACAGTCCAGCCACAGCATCCCACCATCGCGCGCGTCCTGCATCACCCGCGCCATCAGCGCCCGCCCCACGCCCTGCCTCAGGGCATCGGGGTCGGTCGCCACATGGCGGACATGGCCGGTATCGCGGACGGTGGTGCCCGTCGCCGTGGCGGGGGTCCAGCCCCCGGCGGCCAGCAATCGCCCTTCCGCGTCTTCCGCCAGGAAATAGGTGCCCGAGGCCAGAAGCTCCGGCCGAGCACGCGCGATCCGAGGAATGGCCAGCACCAGGGTCGAAGGCGGATAATCCGCCGCCAACAGCCGCGGATAGCTGCGTGACAACAGCCGGTCCACGGCAGCAAGATCTGCCGGAACTGCGCGACGCAAGATGAGGGTGCGGTTGCTCATCCCGCAGATATGGCGGCAGCTGCGCAAAAGGAAAGGTCAGCGGTGTGGCGACGCCTTCAGGAACGCAGCAATCTCTTCCCGACTGCGCAAGTGAACGACCGTAAGCTGTGGATGCGCTGTCGCCACCAACGAAGCAATTCTACGACGACCCGAATGACGCGTGCGCCAGATGTACCGCCAGAACGGCAGCGTGTCCCGGCCAAGGCGTTCGGGGCAGCCTGCAGGCAGGTCTGGACGGTTCCGCCCAAGGTGGGCGAACGACCGCTTGACCACACGCCAGAACCGCACGCTTAGCGGAAGGTCCAGCCAAATCAGCATCTCAGCCCGGGCGATCCGGTTTTCATAGGTCGACGAAAGTCCGCCCTCGAAAATCCAGCGATCCCTCGCCTCGATCTCATGCGCCAGCTTGATCTTTTCAGGCAGCGGCCTTTCGACCCAACCCGCCTGCCAATGGATGTGATCCATGTGAAAGACAGGAAGACCTGTCCTTTCCCCGATCAAACGCGCGACTGTGCTTTTTCCAGACCCGGGTTGGCCGACGATCATGATCCTCTGCATCCATACCCCCCCAAAGCAAAAGGCCGCACCCATGGGGCGCGGCCTTGCAGTCAAGACAAAGGCGGCGATCTTACTTGATCTTGCCTTCCTTGTATTCGACATGCTCCCGCTTGACGGGGTCATATTTCTTGACGACCATCTTTTCGGTCATCGTGCGGGCGTTCTTCTTGGTCACGTAGAAGTGGCCGGTGCCCGCGGTCGAGTTCAGGCGGATCTTGATAGTGGCGGGCTTTGCCATGGTCGTTTCCTCTGCATCGGGAAACGCGCGCGTCCCCGGTGAAATGCTTGAAGCCCGCCTTTTATCTTCCGGGTCGGCAGAGTCAACCGCTAAAGCGTGGTGTCACTGCCACATCTGGCTGCGCAACTCCCATGGCGTGACCTTGCCGTCAGCATCGGCGTCGGCAGCGTCATACCGTGCTTTCTCGGCGGCTAGAAACTCGGGCATGGTGAGTTTCCCGTCGGCGTCGGCATCCTTTGCGGCAAAGCGTGCTGCGTGCTGCTCTTGCATGCCACCCGACATTGCCGGGTTCATCCGGCGCATCATGTCCATCCGGCCACCGCCCATCTCGCCCACGACAAGCGCGCCATCCTGATCGGCGTCCATCGTCTCGAACATCAGTTCCGCGTGTGCGGCGGCTTCTTCAGCAGAGATCGCGCCGTCCTGATCACCATCAATCGCGGCCATTCCCATGCCTGGCCCCATTCCAGCGCCCATTCCGGCACCCATGCCCGGCCCCATTCCGGCGCCCATCCCATAGCCGGGGGGCATCATGCCCTGCTCCCAACCGGGATTGCCCCATCCGGGACCCGCACCATAGCCTGGCCCACCACCGTAACCTGGACCAGTCCCATAGCCCTGCCCGCCGTAGCCGGGGGCCATCATCCCCTGGCCGCCTGACCCCCAACCGTAGCCGGGCCCCATGCCCCAGCCGTCCCACCAGCCGCCTCCTGGCTGGCCTTGGGCAAAGGCGGTCGACGCCATCGCAAACGCTACGGCGGAAATCATCAGAACTTTCTTCATGTTCACAACTCCTTGGAACAGAATGCCGGTCTCAAGAGAACCGAAAGTCAGATGATATTATTCATATATGATCGAATACGCCTTGATCCTGATCAATCAGGGACCCGGCCAGGACTGGTGCGGTCTTTTTCCAAGAACAACAGTGGCCAAAAATGCGCGGAGGGCCTGTAAGCCGGATTTTGTCCAGGGCGCAAGCGCCCCTGGATGACCATTCCTCTGCCCCCCCTGTTACCAAGGGGGGTCAAGCTGCCAACCCGGGCCTCTCGGGCGTTGGCATCCCTGCGGGCGGTATCGGTTACCCGACCGGCCCCCGCGCGAGGCCCCTATTTGGCATTGCTCCGGGTGGGGCTTGCCGTGCCGGTCCTGTTACCAGTCCCGCGGTGGGCTTTTACCCCACCGTTTCACCGTTACCACGCTGTGCCGAAGGCGAACCTTGGGGTCGTGGCAGTCTCTTCTCTGTGGCGCTTTCCCTGGGGTTACCCCCGCCGGGCGTTACCCGGCACCCTTGCCAACGGGAGTCCGGACTTTCCTCGAAGCTTTCGCCCCGCGGCCATCCAGCCCTCCGCGCAAGGCGTGGGTTATGCGCGCGCGGCCCTTGCGTCAACCGGAAAGCGGCGGGCAAGGTCGGCAGCGAGCGCGCGGTCAGTGGAATCCAACGGCCCAGTGGCCCAAGGGCGAAACCGCAGGCGGAAGGCGGTCAGCAGGGTTTCGGTCGGGAAATCGGGGTAGCCAAAGGCGCGCAGGTCAGCCGTGAAGTCATGCGAGGCGTCAGAAGAAGCGCCTCCCTCCCCCCGCGTGGGGGAGGGATGGGGTGGGGGGGGGCCGCTTTCAGTCTGTGGCCAGACCGACAGCCCCGCCAACGCCAGCCTGCGCCAGTCGAACCGTGGCCCAGGGTCACCCTTGCGGTCCGGCGCCATGTCGCTGTGGCCGATCACGGCCTGTGATGGCAGCGCCCAGCGCTCAAGCACCCCCTGCAACAGGCCCTCAAGCGCCAACATCTGGCGCGCGGCGAAAGGCTCTGTCCCCCGGTTCGCCAGTTCCACCCCGATGGAGCGTGAGTTGACATCGCCCCGCCCGGCCCATTCCCCGGCCCCGGCATGCCAGGCGCGGGCTTCCTCAGCCACCAGTGACAGCACGGTGCCATCGGTATCGATCAGGTAATGCGCCGAAACCTCGGCCACGGGATCACACAGCCGCGCCAGCGCCTCGGCGCAAGTGGCCATGGCGGTATAATGCAGCACCACCAGTTCGGGCCGCTGTCCGCCGCGCCGGTCGCCAAAGTTGGGCGAGGGGTGCGCCCGAATCACGTCACTACAGCGTCACTGCAGCGCGGTGCGGAACGGGCGCGGGTCCCAGGAGCAGGCGAAGCCGTCACCATCCGGGTCAACACCCAGACGGTCACGGTCCGGGCCGCCACGGGCCAGGAATTCCTGCTGCGCAAGGTCAGGCGAAGCGAACTTGGAGCAAGCTGCGTTCTGGTCACGCACCCCAATTCCGCCGCGCCGGTAAAGCTGCACGCCCGGCGCGTGATTGGTCGCCAGCGCGAATTCCACGATGTTCGGCCCGGTGTCGCCCGGACGCTGCGGCAGGTCTTGCGGCTGGACGGTCACATATTCGGCGCGGTTCCGGGCAATGCGCTCGGCATCGCTTTCGATGGTCTCGCGCGCGGCGACGGCGTTGAAGTCCTGCTCGTCCGAAATGCCGGCGTTGCCCGCAACCTCACCCGATTCTTCCCGAATACCGGCAGGGGCACCGCCGCGCGGGCGGGCGCCGTCGGTCAAGGGCGGCAGGGCAGCAGATGCGGTCGGCGGCGGGGCGATGGTGGTGGGCGGCGGGGCCACGCCATCGGCGCGGTCGATGGCCGCAGCAGCGGCGGCCGGGTCAAAGGCGCCACCGGGCGGCGGCACGACGACCGGCCCGCCACCGGCCACCGGGCCAGGCTGCGCGCCACGGATATAGCTGTTGTAGTCCTGAAAGCCGACGCCGGTGCCGGTCGTCTCGGTTGTGGTCGGGGTGCAGGCGACCAAAGTCAGCGCCGCAAACACCGCAGCGGTGGCTGGACCAAGGGGATTACGCGTCATTGCTGCCTCGACAGGGTTGTTTTGACGGGCCTTACCACCATTTTTCCGCTTTGGCCACAAAGCCTGCACGGCTCTCCAACACATGTGCATGATTAAGCAAGGATGCCTCATCCCACGGCCGGCCGATCAGCTGCAGGCCAAGGGGCAGGCCCTGCGCGTCAAGCCCGACGGGAACCGCGATGCCAGGCAGACCGGCAAGGTTCACCGTCACGGTGAAGACGTCGTTCAGGTACATCTGGATCGGATCGGCATCCGACATCTCGCCCAGGCCAAAGGCGGCGCTTGGCGTGGCGGGGGTCAGGATCGCATCGACGCCATCGGCGAAGGCCAATTCAAAATCGCGCTTGATCAGGGCGCGGACCTTGCGGGCGCGGTTGTAGTAGGCGTCGTAGAAGCCCGCGCTAAGCACATAGGTCCCCACCATGATCCGGCGCTGCACCTCAGGCCCAAAGCCCTCGGCCCGGGTTTTTTCATACATCTCGGTAATGCCATCGCCCGCAGTCAGCTTCGCCCGGTGGCCATAGCGCACCCCGTCATAGCGGGCGAGGTTCGAGGACGCCTCAGCCGGAGCAATCACGTAATAGGCGGGCAGCGCGTATTTCGTGTGCGGCAGGCTGATGTCGCGCACGGTGGCGCCTGCGTCCTTCAGCATGGCGATGCCGTTCTGCCACAGCGCCTCGATCTCTTCCGGCATACCGTCCATCCGGTATTCGCGGGGGATGCCGATGACGCGGCCACGAATGTCGCCCGTCAGCGCGGCCTCAAAATCCGGCACGGGAAGATCGGCGCTGGTGCTGTCCTTCGGGTCATGCCCGCACATCGCCTGCAGCATGATCGCCGCATCGCGCACGGTCTTGGTCATCGGCCCCGCCTGATCAAGGCTGGAGGCAAAGGCCACAACCCCCCAGCGCGAAACCCGGCCATAGGTCGGCTTGATCCCGACGATCCCGGTAAAGGCCGCAGGCTGGCGGATCGACCCGCCGGTATCGGTGCCCGTTGCCGCCAGACACAGATCCGCCGCCACCGCCGCCGCCGACCCGCCCGAAGACCCGCCGGGTGTCAGCTGCACGTTCGACCCCTGCCGCCGCCACGGGTTCACCGCATTGCCATAGGCCGAGGTTTCGTTCGAGCTTCCCATGGCGAATTCGTCCATGTTCAGCTTGCCCAGCATGACCGCGCCCGCATCGAACAGCTTCGACGTGACGGTCGATTCATACTCCGGCTTGAACCCCTTCAGGATGTTCGACGCCGCCTGGCTCGGCACACCCTTTGTGCAGAAAAGGTCCTTGATCCCCAGGGGAATCCCGCACATCGCAGGCGCATCGCCCCCCGCAATCCGCGCATCCGCCGCCCGCGCCTGCTCCAGCGCGATTTCCGGGGTCTTGTGGACAAAGGCGTTCAGCCCGTCGCCCGCGTCAATCGCCGTCAGGCAGGACATCGTCAGATCAACCGCCGTGATCTCGCCCTTGCGCAACGCATCCCGCGCGGCGGCGATGGTCCAGGTATTGCTCATTCCACCACCTTCGGCACCGCAAAGAAGCCTTCCCGCGCATCCGGAGCATTCTTCAGCACCTGCTCCTGAATGTTCCCATCCGTCACCACATCCGCCCGCCGCTTCAGCCGCATCGGCGTGACCGAGGTCATCGGTTCCACCCCGGTGACGTCCACCTCGTTCAGCTGTTCCATGAAGCCCAAGATGCCCGAAAGCTTGCCCGCCAGCGCAGGCAGGTCACCCTCTTCCACCCGGATGCGCGCCAGCTTTGCCACCTTGCGCGCGGTGTCGATGTCAATGGCCATGGGGCCCCTCCGATGCTTTGGCACGGGTTTAGCGCGCCCACCCTGCCCCCGCAAGCGCAAGGCGGATCACCGCCAGCCAGGAACCGGCAACGACCTTTGACGTTGTCACGGTCGTGTCCGTTTCCGACACTACCTTACCCGCGATGACATATATTGGAGCGTCCCCATGCAGATCACCTGGCTTGGCCATTCCGGCTTTCGGATCGAGATTGAGGACGCCGTCCTTCTCATCGACCCCTGGCTGACCGGCAACCCGATGTTCCCGGCGGGGCGTGAGGATGAGGCGGTTGCAGGGGCGACGCATATCCTTCTGACCCATGCCCATGGCGACCATGCCGCCGACGCGGCCCGGCTGGCGAAGACGCTGGGGATCAAGGTCCACTGCATTCATGAGCTGTCCGAATGGCTGAACAGTCAGGGCACCGAAACGGTGGGCTTCGGCAAGGGCGGCACGCTTGGCCTTGGTGGGACAAGGGTGACCATGGTCAACGCCGTCCATCCCGCCAGCATCGACTTTACTGGCAAGGGCCTGCTTCCAGCCGGGGATGCGGCCGGTTTCATGATCGCGGGCGAAGGGCATACGATCTATGTCTCGGGCGATACCGACATCATGGCCGACATGGCCTGGATGGCCGAGTATCACCAGCCCGACATCGGCATCCTGTCCTGTGGCGGGCATTACACGATGGACATGGACCGCGCCGCCTGGGCTGCCCGCAAATGGTTCAACTTCCGCTGGGTGATCCCCTGCCACTACAAGACTTTCCCGATCCTGGCCCAGGACGCAGTTGCCCTGCGCGCAGGCCTGCCCCCGGGGATCGAGGTGATCGAGCATGAGGTCATGGACCCGATCCGTATCTGACGGGTCCTCCGCCGGGGGCCATCCGCCCCCGGCCTCAGCCTGCGTCAATCGTCGTCGTCGTTGCTTTCCACCACAGCGCCCGCGCCTTTGCGCAGGGTGGCGTTGAAGGCAATCGTAACCCGTTCGCCCCCGGCTTCATTCGGGTAGACCCAATGCACAAGGTAGGACGGGAAAAGGACGATCTCCCCCGCCTCGGGGCGGATCTTGCGCTTTGGCCGGAAGGCGCGCGATTGCAGGATGCGCCAGGCGGGCAGGTCCGACCGGGGGTCAAGAAATTCGATCATCCCGGAATTGCCGGTCTCAACCTTTGGCTGGCGCACATAATAGACGCCCGACCAATGCGCCCCGGGGTGGGTGTGGGGCGCGTTGAAGCCGCCGGTCGGGTTCATGTTCATCCAGGCGAACAGCTTCATCTCAAGCCGTTCGGGGTCAACCTTGTTGGTGACCGACCGCACCGCCTCCATCACCGACAGGACGGCGGCATGGCGCAGGGTCTGGATCGGGTCAGCCGGGTTTTCGAACAGGTTGCCCTCGGAATGCCAGCCGCCGCGGTTTGACTTGTTCACCCCCGGCCCGTCACCGCGCAGCCGTTCGCCCTCGGCCAGCAGCGCTTCGTCCAGGGCCTCGTGGTCGGGCAGGCGGAACCGCAGAAGCGGCGTGTAAAACAGCTTTTCGGATGCAATCGGTTCCAGCAAGTCGCGTCTCTCCCTATTGCCCGCGAAGGGCCCTTTCCCAGTTTCAGCCCGATTTTGCCCAGCGCAGAAGCGTCCGACAAGCCCGATGCACGGGATCAGCGGGGCTTTTCACCCAGGGATGCCGCTGCATCAGGCCTTTGCGGCCCGCAACCCGCCCGCTAGGTTTGGCCAATGCACAGCGACCAGCCACCAACCGACGCGCCCCTGGCGGTAACGCCGTTTTCCGCCGAACTTCGCGCGGCAATCGGGGCGCTTTATGCGCTTGCGCCAACTCATGTGCCGAAGACCCTGCTGGTCTGCCGCTGCGCGGTTTGCATGTCGGAAGCGACACTCGCCCAGATCATCGCCACCCCGGTCCGCGACCTGCCCCCTGAACTGATGCAAGAGTATTCCAATTCCGCCCATGGCGACCCGAGCAACCCTGATGACCTGAACGCCCTTTTGCCCCGCTATCTGGACCTGATCGCCCAGGATATCGAGGTAGACCGGAACTCTGTCGGGGCTGATCTGAAACGCTTTGGCGATGCGCGAGGGCGCTTGCCCGGCTTTCCCGCCCCGGGGATGGAGGCTGAGATGGATCGCATCGGCCGCTTTCTGATCCTGCATTTCGGGGCGTTGCAGGCGCTGGGGGATGAGGCGGTGGAAACCCCCTGGTCGCTCCTGCAGCTCCTCTTGATCGGCGGCTGGCCCCCCGCCCTTCTGACCGACGCAGTGGATGAGCTGTTTGCCCACCCCCAGATCGGCCGCGCTGCCTTGATCGGGTTTCTGGCCGACATGGGTGGCAGCCTTCAAGACGGCCAGTTGATCCGCTGGGCGCTGGCCCGCTATCGGCCCGATCTGAAGGAAGGCCTTGCCGCCTGGATCGGTCGCTTGCTGGACGCTGAGGCCACGTCGGACATCCTGACCGACCCCAGGCTTCCCGAAGACAAGCAGGTCTGGATCACCCCCCTCGCCGGGTTGCGGGGAAGGATGACCGCCAGTGTGATCGGCGGGTAAGGGGGCGGTCCGGCGCGTCCGAAAACCCCGGCATGTCTTAAGATTTCCCTAAGGCAGCAGGTTTTTTCTTTTGTTTTCAATGAACCGCCGCATGTCCCTGCCCGGGACAGCCTAACGCTTGCCCTGAAAGAACCCTTTCAGCAAAGCCTCCGCCTCGGCCCCGCCGATCCCGTCATAGACCTCTGGCACATGGTGGCACTGCGGGTGGCTGAAGACCCGGGCACCCACCGAGACCCCCCCGGATTTCGGGTCCGCCGCCCCATAGTAAAGCCGCCCGATCCGCGCGGCAGAAATCGCGGCGGCGCACATCGGGCAAGGCTCCAGCGTGACGTAAAGATCATGCCCGGTCAGCCGCTCCGACCCCAGCACTCTGCACGCTTCGCGGATCACCAGCATCTCGGCATGAGCGGTAGGGTCGGCCAGCTCCCTTGTCCGGTTGCCCGCCCGCGCGACGACGCGGCCATCGGCCACGATCACCGCACCCACCGGCACCTCACCCCGCGCCCCAGCCGCCCGCGCCTCGTCCAGCGCAGCCGCCATGTAGGACCGGAAGCCATCGCGTTGCTCTTTCATCTCTGCTCAAATACCCTAAGGGGAACGGCCACCCCGCGCCGAAGGATGAAGTCCATGGCCGGAAAAGAAAAGCCCAAAGCCCCAGCGAAGCCCCCTGCCCCCGAAGGTGAGCGGATCGCCAAGGTCCTGTCCCGCGCCGGCATCGCTTCACGGCGTGAGGCGGAGCGGCTGATCGAACTGGGAGAGGTCGCCGTAAACGGCAAGGTCATCACCTCGCCCGCGCTGAACGTGACGGCGGCGGACAAGATCACCGTCCGGGGGGAACCCGTGGGCGCGCCCGAACCGCCGCGCCTGTGGCTTTACTACAAGCCCGAAGGTCTGGTCACCTCCGCCTCAGACGAAAAGGGCCGCGATACGGTCTTTGACCACCTGCCCGAGGATATGCCGCGGGTGATGTCGGTCGGGCGGCTTGACCTCAACTCTGAAGGCCTGCTCCTTCTGACCAACGACGGCGAGCTCAAGCGGCGGTTGGAACTTCCCTCGACCGGCTGGCTGAGGAAGTACCGGGTGCGGGTAAAGGGCAACCCGACCGAACCCGAGATCGAACCCCTGCGCAAGGGGATCACCATTGACGGCGAACGCTTCCAGCCGATGGAGGTCAAAATCGATCGCCACCAAGGCGCAAATGCCTGGCTGACCGTGGGCCTGCGCGAAGGCCGCAACCGCGAGATCCGCCGGGCGATGGAGCATATCGGCGTCACCGTGAACCGGCTTATCCGGGTATCCTACGGCCCTTTCCGGCTGAATGAGCTGGAGCCGGGCGAGGTTGAAGAGATCAAGCCCCGCGTCTTGCGTGAACAACTTGGCATGACCGAAGAAGCCGAGGGCCCGAAGCCCGCGTTGCGCCGTGCGCCACGGAAGCCTGCGGGCGAGGGGAATACGACGGGTGCTGCGCCCAACGGACCGGCCCGGTCCGGCGATGGCCGCGCTGCGAAATCGTCAGCCAAGCCGGGCGCGGGGCTGAAGACCCTGTCCGACAGCTGGCAAAAGGCGACCCGCCGGCCGGCGGGCAAGCCCGAGACTGGCGAGCGCCCTGCGAACGGGCCGGGCGCGCGGACAGGCCGGGGGCCGGGGACGGGCAGCGGCAGCAAAGCGGGCCCAGCCAAGGCCGGTCCCGGCAAAAGCGGGCCGAGCAGTGCCGGTCCCAGACCCGGGCCGAAACGTCCGCCTGCACCGCGCAAGGGTTGACGCGGAACGACCCCTCCCCCCGCCACACAAAAGGGGGGAAGATTGCCGCCTATTCCCCCCCGTCGCCGCTGGCATGGGCCGGGGGCATCGGCTAAGCTGCCACAGAACTTTTTGCATGAATGGGGGCAAGCTTGTCGGGAACCGGACTGCGGACCCTGTCGTTCTTCCTGCTGGTGGCCCTGGTCGCCTATGTCGCCTGGTCAGGTGGTTCCTGATGGCTGGCATCGCATGATATCCGGGGGGTCGTGATGGCCGAGCGTTTTGGCGGCAAATACTCACCCACGGGCAGCCGTTCGGCTGATGCAGTGGTCCCCGTGGCCCCGCCTCGGCCGAAGGGCATGTGGCGCTGCACGGTGCTGTTTCTGTCGGCCTTTCTGTTCCTGTTCCCCGCCTTTGGCGACGGCCCGCGCGAGATGCTGCTGGGCCTTGCCGCCGGGGGGCTGCTGGTTCTCTCGGCCTGGACCACGCGGGAAGGCCTGCTGGCCGAAGCCGCTTATAACGCCCGCAAACTGGCCCGCCGTCCGGCCTTTCCGCGCAAGATCGCCGGGGCGGTTCTGACCGGGGCTGCGCTGGCCGTAGGCGGCGTGATTGCTGACCTAGGTATGGTCTACCCAGCACTGTTTGCCCTGGTCGGCGGCGGCCTGCATTTGCTGTCCTTCGGGCTGGACCCCATGGCCGACAAAGGGATGGAAGGAATTGACGCCTTCCAGACCGGCCGCGTGGCGAAAGCCGTCGAAGAGGGCGAAGCGCATCTGGCGGCGATGAAGGACGCGATCCTGCGCGCGGGCGACCGCAAGCTTGAGGCCCGCATCGACCGTTTCGCCAGCGCCGCCCGCACCTTGTTCCGTACCATCGAAGGGGATCCGGGCGATCTGACGGCCGCGCGCAAGTATCTGTCGGTCTACCTGATGGGCGCACGCGATGCGACGGTCAAGTTCGCTGACCACTATTCCCAGACCCGCGACGCTGCTGCCCGCACCGAATATGAGGCGCTGCTGAGCGATCTGGAAACCACCTTTGCCCAGAAGACCACCGCCTTTCTGTCAAACAACCGCAGCGATCTGGATGTAGAGATTGCCGTGTTGCGTGACCGCCTCAAGCTTGACCATTGACCCAATCAAGGGGGATTGCCCATGTCCACGACCGTCCAAGCCGATGCCACCGCCTTTCTGACCGAGGTTGAAAAGGTCACTGCCGTGATCCTGCCCGAACCGATGGCCGAGATCGTGCCGCTGGAAGCCGCCCCTGCCCCGCAGGCCGAAGCGATCCGCAAGCGCATGTCTGAGGTTGACCTGACAAACACTCAGTCGATCATCGCCTTCGGGTCTTCGGCGCAGGCGGAACTGCAGGTGATCAGCCAGGCGATGTTGCAAGATGTAAAGAACAAGGACGTGGGTCCCGCCGGTGACTCCCTCCGCAAGATCGTCACCACGATCCGCGGCTTTTCGGTGGATGAGCTGGACCTGCGGCGCGAATCCAGCTGGTGGGAAAAACTGCTTGGCCGTGCCGCGCCCTTCGCCGAGTTTGTGGCACAGTATGAAGATGTGCAGGGCCAGATCGACAAGATCACGTCCGAGCTTCTGAGCCATGAGCACACCCTGCTGAAGGACATCAAAAGCCTTGATATTCTCTATGCCAAGACCCTTGATTTCTATAACGAACTTGGCCTCTACATCGCTGCCGGCACTGCCAAGCTGGCCGATGTCGACGCGACGGTGATCCCTGCCAAAGAGGCGGAAGTTGCCGCAGCGACTGAAGCCGATCAGGTGATCCGTGCGCAGGAATTGCGCGACATCCGCGCCGCGCGGGATGATCTGGAACGCCGGGTGCATGACCTGAAACTGACACGCCAGGTGACGATGCAGTCGCTGCCGTCGATCCGGCTGGTGCAGGAAAATGACAAGTCGCTGGTCACCAAGATCAACTCGACCTTGGTGAACACTGTGCCCCTGTGGGAAACCCAGCTGGCGCAGGCGGTGACGATCCAGCGGTCGAAAGAAGCGGCCGAAGCGGTGCGCGACGCCAATGACCTGACGAATGAACTGCTGAAGGCCAATGCCGAAAACCTGCAGGCCGCCAACCGTGTGGTGCGTGAGGAGATGGAGCGGGGCGTCTTCGACATCGACACGGTCAAGAACGCCAACGCGACGCTGATCGCCACGATCAATGAAAGCCTGGCCATTGCTGACGAAGGCAAATCCCGGCGCGCTGCGGCCGAGGTGGAACTGGTGAAGATGGAGGCGGAACTGCGCGATACGCTCGCTTCGGCCAGGGCGCGGACCATCACGCCCGCGACCCAGGCCTGAGGATCAGACAATCGGCATGACCCGTCACCGCATTTCAAGGTCGCTGATGGCGGGGGCGGTCTGCCTTGGGCTGGCCGCTTGCACCTTACCCGGGCAAAGACCGGCGCCACCCTTGGCGCCGGCCCCCCCGACGGTGCCGGTCCCGTCCGCTCCGACCGAGAAGAGCGCGGCGGCGATGATCTACTTTGCGCAGGTCCAGCAAACATTGCTATCGCAGGGCCTGTTGCGGTCTGACAGCGGCACCGACATCCCGTTCACTGACCGGATGCTGGCCGAAAACTTCCTGCGTGTGGCCCTTTATGACGAATATCGCCGCGGCACGGGTGGCTTTGTGCGGGAGGAAACCGTCAGCCGTTTGCGCCGCTGGGAGATGCCGGTGCGTGTTGGCCTGCGCTTTGGGGCAAGCGTGCCCCTTGACCGGCAAGCCACTGACCGCGCGCGGATCACCAGCTTTCTGGCGCGGATGGAACAGGTCACCGGCCACCCTATGGCCATCGACGAAAGCGCGCCGAATTTCCTGATCCACATCGTATCAGAGGATGAGCGTGAGGCGCTGGGTCCGCAAATCAGGGCGGCCATTCCCAGTCTTGGGCCGGGCGATGTGGCGGGCATCACCAACATGCCGCGCACGACCTATTGCCTGGTCTATGCCCAGTCCGAAGGCGGCTCGGGCGCTTATACGCGCGCCTTCGCGGTGATCCGGGCCGAACACCCGGACCTTTTGCGCTTGTCCTGCATGCATGAGGAAATCGCCCAGGCGCTGGGACTGCCGAACGACAGTCCGCGCGCGCGCCCGTCGATCTTCAACGACGATGAGGAATTCGCGCTTCTGACCGACCATGATGAGCTCTTGTTGCGCATCCTTTACAGCCCGGAGTTGCGGCCAGGCATGACGGCAGACGAAGCCCGGCCCATCGTGGAATCCCTTGCGCGTCGCCTGATGGGCGGCGAAAGTTGACCGAAGTCCTGAAGGAGCAGTCCCATGGTTTTTGATTTCCTCAAAGGCGAATTCATCGACGTCATCTCGTGGCTGGATGATACCCGCGACACGATGGTCTGGCGCTTTGACCGGCGCGGCCAGGCGATCAAGATGGGCGCCAAGCTGACGGTGCGCGAAGGCCAGGCGGCGGTGTTCATCCACGAAGGCCAGCTGGCCGATGTATTCGGGCCTGGGCTTTACATGTTGGAAACCAACAACATGCCAATCCTGACCACGCTGCAGCATTGGGACCACGGGTTCCAGTCGCCGTTCAAGTCCGAGGTCTATTTTGTCAACACCACCCGGTTCAACGACCAGAAATGGGGCACGAAAAACCCGATCATGGCCCGCGACCCCGAGTTTGGTCCGGTCCGCCTGCGGGCCTTCGGCACCTATTCGATGCGGGTCGCCGATCCGGGCAAGTTCATCCAGGAAGTCGTCGGCACGGATGGTGAGTTCACCTCGGACGAGATCAGCTTTCAGATCCGCAACGTGATCGTCCAGTCGGCCACGCAGGTGCTGGCGAAGTCAGGCATCCCGGTCCTTGATATGGCGGCGAACACGGCAGATCTGGGCAAGATCATCGCCAATGCGATTGCGCCGCAGGTGGCAGAGTACGGGCTGTCGATTGCAGAATTCTACATTGAAAACATCAGCCTGCCGGAAGAGGTGGAAAAGGCGATGGACAAGCGCACCTCGATCGGGGTGGCGGGAGACTTGAACAAGTACATGCAGTTCAACGCGGCCGAAGCGATGGGGCAGCCCGGGTCCGCCATCGGGGCGGCGATGGGCGCTGGCATGGGCGCCGGTATGGGGATGGGCATGGCGCAGAACATGGGGCCATGGGGGGCTTCCCCTGCTGCGGCAGCCCCGCCGCCACCACCGCCGCCTGCGCCCGCAGCAAGGGTCTGGCATGTGGCCGAAAACGGCGCGACCTCTGGCCCGTTTGGCGAGGCTGAGCTTGCCAGGATGGCTGCTGAGGGCCGCCTGTCGCGGGCCAGTATGGTCTGGTCTGCCGGGCAGGACGGCTGGAAGATGGCGGCCGAGACGGATATTGCCCGGCTTCTGGATACCGTCCCGCCGCCGCCACCGAAGCCCTGACAACCGACATGGCGACCCCGGAATACCGATGGCCCTGCGCGCAATGTGGCGCGCAACTGCGCTATGCGCCGGGCCAGACCAGCCTGACCTGCGACCATTGCGGCCATGTGCAAGCGATCGCGCCCGAAGCCCCGAGATCGCGCAATCGAGCGCTGCAAGAGCTTGATCTTGCAAAAGGATTGCGGGACGATCTTCACGGTGACGATATGGTGGAGGTGCGCACAACCTCCTGCCCGAACTGCGGCGCGCAGGTGGAGATTACTGGGGCGACCCATGCCACCGAATGCCCGTTCTGCGCCACGCCGGTCGTGCTGGACACCGGCACCCAACGCCAAATCAAGCCCCAGGCGCTGGTGCCCTTTGCGTTGACCGAATCGCAAGCGCGCAAGGCGATGATCGCCTGGATGGGCAGCCTGTGGTTCGCGCCCGGAACCCTCCTTGAATACGCCCGGAAGGGGCGCGCAATGAACGGGGTCTATGTCCCGTTCTGGACTTTTGATGCCGATACCGCGAGCGGCTATTCCGGGGAACGGGGCGAGTATTACTATGAGACGCGGACGGTCACGGTCCAGGTCAACGGCAAGATGGAGACGCGTCAGGAGCAGGTCCGCCACACCCGCTGGTATCCCACCCGGGGCGGCGTTGCCCGGGCTTTTGACGATGTGCTGGTCATGGCCTCAACCAGCCTGCCGCCGCGCCTTGGCAATGAGCTGACGCCTTGGGACTTGGGCGCGCTGGAGCCCTATACCCCTGATTACCTTGCCGGATTCCAGGCCGAGGGCTACACGGTGCCCTTGGCGGACGGCCATGCCAACGCCCGTGACCGGATGTCGGATATCATCCGCAGCGACGTGCGCCGTGACATTGGCGGCGATGAACAGCGGATCCATTCCATAGACACCACCTGGTCGGATGAGACGTTCAAGCACATCCTCCTGCCCGTCTGGATGGCGGCCTACAAGTATAACGGCAAAAGCTATCGCTTTTTGGTAAACGGTCAGACCGGAGAGGTTCAGGGCGAACGTCCATGGTCGATCTGGAAGATCGCGTTTGCGGTTATTCTTGTGGTTTCTCTGGCACTTGGCGCGCTTTACCTGTCTGATCCCGAGGCGGTGAACCAGCAGTTGCCAGACTGGCTCGACTGACCTCAGTCTTTGGGGCGGGGGCCGAAGAGCATCCAGCCGGCATAGGCCCCGACGGCGATGAAAAGCCCGCCCCAGAACGGAGATCCGACCCACAAAAGTTCAACCAACCCCCAGGCGATGGGCAAGATCACCGTCGCCCAGCGCACCCAGGGCTTGGCGAAGAACGGGTCATCCGGGTCCAGAAACTTCACCTTGCGTCCCCCGTTTCATGGCATGATGCACCATGGCAGGGAGGACGACATGCCCCAGATTGTCAAGGATTTCCAAGGACAAACCGTCATCACCACCTTTGACACCACGCCTGCGACGGCCTTTGATCTGGTCGAGGCGCTGGAAGCGGCCTACCGCGACTGCATCCGCCTGCAACCGGGGTTTGTGGCGGCGGGGTTGCACATGAACGACGCGCGGACGCGGGTGTGCAACTACAGCCAATGGACGCGGCGCGAGGATTACCAGGCGATGCTGCGCACGCCCGAGATGCGCGAGCGGAACCGCAAGATCAACGACCTTTGCCGGGGGTTTGAGCCGGTGATGTACGAGGTGACGGCGGTATTTTGATCCAGGCTGGGCGGCACGTTAATTCAAGGGGTTAGTCGGGGTTTGGCCGTCTTTCTTCGGTCTTCCTCGCGTCTTCCTTCCGTCTCTACGCACGGCGGGGCGACGGCCCGTTAACCTATCGCGGCGACTCAGGCCGAGGGCACCACGCCGCAGGCCCGGAAGGCTTCAACCGCCGGGGCGGCACCGGTCAGGTCGAAGGGCACCTCGATCCCCCCGGCCAGAGCGGTGGCAGTGGCGTTGAAGGCCAGCCCGTTCAGCACATTGTCGAAACCCGTGTCGCTGACCGTCAGCGTCCGCCCGTCGTTTGAGACACGGTGGCGGGCGGTGCCGATGGTCATCGTAGATGGCCCATCAAAGCGGAGGCCGAAGCTGTCAGTCACGGGCCAAGGGTCGGGGCGGGTGAGGCTGATGGCATAGGGTTCGGGCTGCGCAGGGTCATAGGTCACCCGGATCGACAGCGTCGGGGTATCCTCGGCAATGGTGCAAACGGGCGTGGGGGTGAAGTCCCAGGCCTGGGTGGGGGAGGCGAGGAGGAGGAGGGCGATGAGGGCGCGCATGTAGGGGAGATGGGGCAGAGGCGGTGGGGCGTCAAGACGGGGAATGTAGTCCTGCCGTGTGAGCTCCCCGCCCCCATCCCCTCCCCATACGCGGGAGCGGAAACGACGCAACTTCACGGGCGGGGGTGAGTCGGGGCAAGCCCCCAACTTACGATGATGCGCGATGACCACGCAGCCGACCGCGGGGGCAAAGCTACCTGTGAGCACCATAGTGGATTGGGGGCGGTGGCGTTTGCGGTGCGACAACTGTCCTGCCGGCCTGTCTCAGTCCTGAACGCCCAAGGCCGGTGCCGAGGGCAGGAAGGGAGCGGCATATAGCGCCCCGCCCGGGAAGATGAGGTGCATCAGAAGACACTTCAGTAGACTTTTCCACTCGCCGACTACCAAAACATACCTGCGAGGGCATCGAGGAAAGGCGCGTTCAGATTTGCTGTGGGAAAATCCAACTTCAGAGAAAGATGGTGAATCGGCTGCAACCCTAGGCCTTCTTCAAAGCCACAGCCTTCATGCTAAGTTAGAAAAAATTATATAAAACGAATAGAGCAGCAAGCAGATCCAAAACACAAAAATTACCGAGATGATCTTGTTCGTCGGGCGGTGTAGAAATAATTCTAAACGTCCGCTAGAATGTCTGTAAAGTCCACTCTTCCGCGCAACATCTGGCTTTCTTGAGTGCGGAACGATCCCCAACGCCTTCATTGCGCCTAGACGCCATCCATTCTGAACTTCAAACGGATTCTGAATTCTACTGAACGCTTCATTAACCGAACCCTTAGTCCTAATGTCAAATAGAGATCGTGGAAGACTATCTGGTATCTTACCTTCGATATCCACAAGTGACTGGTAATACTCATTTTTCTATACCCAGAGCCTGGCAAGAACCCAAAGGTTCTGGTACGCAAACCAAATTCCAAATAGGCAAAAGATTGGTAGTAGAAAAATCTCAGGAGTTTTTGCACCCTTTGCATACAGGAAAAACCCGGCCAACACTGACAAGTGAAAAGTCACAAAGAAGTTAAACCTCTGCCAAATACCATTGGCCTCGTTGGTTAGAAGGGCAATTGCTTGTGCTCTCAAAGAAATTAGAGCTTGAAGTCGATCCTTCTCTTCAATCTTGCGAGAGGCGTCCTCTGTTCCTTCGTTGCCATCCATTACCGCCCCCGCCCCCTGCTGCGCTTCCCACCCCTCTGCCCTGCCCTCCCGGCCGTCGACCGCCCCGCCATCTTCGTCGCCTCTTCCACCGCTTCCTCAATCACCTCCTGCCGGGCGAAGGGGTCGTCGGCGACGGCCAACTCCACCGCCTCCAGCCGCTTGACCTCGTCCCGCAGGCGGGCGGCTTCTTCGAATTCCAGGTTCTCGGCTGCCTTGCGCATTTGCAGGCGCAGCGCGTCGAGGTGGGCGGCGAGGTTTTTGCCGACCATGGGTTTGTCGACCTTGGTGGTGATCCGGGCCTGATCGGTGTCACCCACCCAGGTGCCGAAGAGCACATCCTCGACGTTCTTGCGGATCGTCTCGGGCGTGATGCCGTGGAGGGTGTTGTAGGCCACCTGCTTTTCGCGGCGGCGGTTGGTTTCGCCGATGGCGCGCTCCATGCTGCCGGTCATGCGGTCGGCGTACATGATCACCCGGCCTTCACTGTTCCGCGCGGCGCGGCCGATGGTCTGGATGAGGCTGGTTTCGGAGCGCAGGAAGCCTTCCTTGTCGGCGTCAAGAATCGCCACCAGCCCGCATTCCGGGATATCGAGGCCTTCGCGGAGGAGGTTGATGCCGACGAGGACGTCGAAGGCGCCCAGGCGAAGGTCGCGCAGGATCTCGATCCGTTCGATGGTGTCGATATCCGAGTGCATGTAGCGCACGCGGATGCCCTGTTCGTGGAGGTAGTCCGTCAGGTCTTCGGCCATGCGCTTGGTCAGCACCGTCGCAAGGGTGCGGAGGCCCTTGGCGGCGACTTTGCGGATTTCGTCCAGAAGGTCGTCAACCTGCATCTCTACCGGGCGGATTTCGACTTGCGGGTCAATCAGGCCGGTGGGGCGGATGACCTGTTCGGTGAAGACGCCGCCGGTCTGCTCCATCTCCCACGCAGCGGGGGTGGCGGAGACGAAGACGGATTGGGGGCGCATGGCGTCCCATTCTTCGAACTTCAGGGGGCGGTTGTCCATGCAGGACGGCAGGCGGAAGCCGTGTTCGGCGAGGGTGAATTTGCGGCGGAAGTCGCCTTTGTACATGCCGCCGATCTGCGGCACCGACACGTGGGATTCGTCAGCGAAAACAATGGCGTTGTCGGGGATGAATTCGAAAAGCGTGGGTGGCGGTTCACCGGGGGCACGGCCGGTGAGGTAGCGGGAGTAGTTCTCGATCCCGGCGCAGGAGCCGGTGGCCTCGAGCATCTCAAGGTCGAAATTGGTGCGCTGTTCCAGGCGTTGGGCTTCCAGGAGCTTCCCTTCGCCGGTCAGCTGCTTCAGGCGGTGGAAAAGCTCATCCTTGATGCCTTTTGTCGCTTGGGCCAGCGTGGGGCGCGGGGTGACGTAGTGGGAATTCGCATAGATGCGGATCTGGCGGAAGTTGTCGGTCTTGGCACCGGTGAGGGGGTCGAATTCGACGATCGACTCCAGCTCCTCGCCAAAGAAGCTGAAACGCCAGGCACGGTCTTCAAGGTGGGCGGGCCAGACCTCAAGACTGTCGCCGCGCACCCGGAAGGCGCCGCGCTGGAAGGCCGCTTCAAGCCGCTTGTATTGCTGGGCGACAAGTTCGGCCATGACGCGGCGCTGGTCGTACATTTCGCCCACGACAAGGTCTTGCGTCATGGCCGAATAAGTCTCAACCGAGCCGATGCCGTAGATGCAAGAGACGGAGGCGACGATGATGACGTCATCCCGCTCCAAGAGCGCCCGGGTGGCGGAGTGGCGCATCCGGTCGATCTGTTCGTTGATCTGGGATTCTTTCTCGATGTAGGTGTCGGTGCGGGCGACGTAGGCCTCGGGCTGGTAGTAGTCGTAGTAGCTGACGAAGTATTCCACGGCGTTGTCGGGGAAGAAGCCCTTGAATTCCCCATAGAGTTGCGCGGCGAGGGTCTTGTTCGGGGCAAGGATGATCGCCGGGCGCTGCGTCTCCTCAATGATCTTGGCCATGGTGAAGGTCTTGCCGGTGCCGGTGGCCCCCAAGAGCACCTGATTGCGCTCGCCGGCCAGCACGCCGGCCTTCAGTTCGGCAATCGCGGTGGGCTGGTCGCCTGCGGGCTGGAACGGGGTGGAGAGCGTGAAGCGGCGGCCGCCTTCCAGCTTGGGTTTGCTCAGCACATCGGGGCGGGGCGCAAGGGCGTTGGAATTGTTATGCGGCATGGCGCGGATCGCTTCCAGGCTGAGGGGATTCGGATATCGGCAGGGGCCTAACAGATTTGATCCGTTTTTGTTCCAGTTCAAGCGGTGTTCACCCGATCCGCAGGCGAAAGCGTTGAAGGGCGGGCGGGAAGCGGCTAAGGCAGCCGGGTTGGTATGGGTGCGGACAGGGGCAAGGCATGGCGGACAAGATCGACACGCGGGCGGTTGGGCTGGATGTGGGGCTGGCCTTCATCCGCTGGCTGACCGGGGCCGAGAACCTGCACTATGGCCTGTGGACCGGGCTTGAGGTGACTGCCGCCAACCTGGCCCGGGCGCAAGAGGCCTATACGGCCAAGCTCTTCGGGTATCTGCCCGCCGGACCACTGCGAATTCTGGATATTGGCGGCGGCGCGGGCGAGACGGCGAAAAAGCTGCTGGCGCTGGGCCATAGCGTCGAGATCGTGGTGCCGTCTGCCTTTCTGGCGGAACGGTGCCGCCAGAATGCCCCGGGTGCCGTAGTGCATGAATGCATGCTGGAAGAGTTCGCGGGCAAGGGGCCGTTCGATCTGTGCCTCTTTTCTGAAAGCTTCCAATACATCCCCATGGCCGAAAGTCTGCCGATCTGCGCGCGTCTGCTGGCGCCGGGTGGGACTGTGCTGATCGCAGACTGTTTTCGGACCGATGCCTATCAGGGCCGGGGCAAGCAAGGCGCGCTGCCGGGGGGCGGGCACTTTCTGTCGGCGTTTCGGGCGGCACTGGGATCCTCGGCCTTTGTGGTGGCGGCTGAGGAGGACATTACCGAGGCCGTTGCCCCGTCGATCAACCTGGAACAGCAGCTCTTCAACGTGATCGGCCATGCGGTGACGCGGGTTTCGGATGAAATCCGCACCAACCGGCCTACTGCGCATTGGACTTTGGCACGGTTTGTCGGGCTGTTCCTGTCGAAGCGGCGGCGCGACAATCTGATGAAGCGGCTGAACGGGACAGAGCGCAACGCCGAGGCCTTCATCAAGTTCAACCGCTACATGATCTTGCGGCTGGTGCACAAAGCCTGATCGGCCCACAGCATTATGCAAGCAGGAAGAAGAAATTGCGGCCGAAATACATCTTTCGGTTGAATTTCATTAACGACTCGGGCATGTTGGACAGGCAAGCAGCAACTGAAGCTGTCGGCTGGTCCAACCCAAACCCCACCCACATTCCCCTGGACCAGTCGACAGCCCTTTCTGCCCGCATCCCCCCACTTGTCATGTCCTGCTTGCGCTTTGGCGAAAGCTTCGGAATAAGGGGCCAACGCCCCCCTTGGAGACGCCCCGCAATGCGCGCCCGGATCTATCAGCCCGCCCGAACCGCCATGCAGTCGGGAACCGCCAAGACCCAAGGTTGGGTGCTGGAGTTTGCGCCTGCGTCTAAGCGTGAGGTGGACCCGCTGATGGGCTGGACCTCATCTTCGGACACGCAGGCCCAGGTGCGGCTGCGCTTTGACAGCCGTGAGGCGGCCCTGGCTTATGCGGCCGAAAAGGGCATCGAGGCTGATGTGGTAGAGCCAAAGCCCCGCAAGCCGATCTTGCGCGCGCGCGGCTATGGCGAAAACTTCGCCACCGACCGGAAGGGCGCCTGGACGCACTGACTATTTCAGCATGTCGGATCCGATCCAGATCGTCGATCCGGCCTTGAAGATGTAGCGCGATCTGGCGATGCTGCCGTCCTTGGCATACCGAATGACCAGACCATCCTTCACCTCATACTTGCCGGACTCGGACCTCTCTGAGCCAGTAGAAAAGCCTGAGCCGTTGTCAAACGTGCTGCTGGCCCCGGTGTAGGACCCGAATTCCCAAGTGCCATCCGGATTGTAGCGGGTGTCGGTCATTGACGTCATCCCGCCCGAAACCCCGATCCCGGGCGTGAAGCCCGAAACGAAGATCGTCGAGACCATACCGTTCAGCTTGGTGCCATCGGCCAGGAGGTTTATCACATCCATGCGCTTGTCGCCTTGCAGGAAGGCGTCTTCCTTGACGTCATAGGTTTCCACCTGGCCCGAAGCGTAAGACAGCGTGAGGGTCGCGCCATCAACCTCATAACTGCCCCAGTCCATGTCGCCAGCTGCAATCAGGCTGTCCTGCACAAAGGGCGCGGTGCCGGATGGGGGCGTGCCATCGTAAAAGGTGCCATCAGGCCAGAAGGTCAGCCAGTGGTGATCAATTTCCAAGGTCATCATTCCGTCCAGTCCCAAGCTCCACCAGTTTGTGGTGCCCCACCAGACGCCGGTCAGCGGCCCTGGCTTGGGGGGCGGCAAAAGGGGGTCTGCCCCTTCCGAGACGAAGCGCAGGCCTTCCACCAGCGGCATCACATCGCGTTCAAAGACCTGCATCGATGCGGCAAGCTCATCAGGGTCACTGGCCGGGCCTTCGAAGGCCACAAGCTCCATCCGGCCGAAAAGCTGAATGGCAACGAGCACCTGGATATCCCCGTCGACCGTCTGTCCCAGCATCGCGCCGGGCCGGCCCTTGATATTGGTCACGCCGGATGCGGTCATCGGCGTTACCTCTGGCGGGTCGCTTTCATCTTCCTCGACAAAACGGCGCGATTGGGTGGTGACCCAGTCCACCACCTTGCCGCCGGTCTTGGTGCCCGGCGAGACATAGATACGGCAGTATTCACACTCGTCCTCCGGCAGTTCGGACCGCAGGATTTGCGTGCCACCATCCCAGACGGCGCCGATCTCCCATCCGGGGGGGATGATGTAAATCAAGTTGCCGTGCTGGCGGGTTTCGGCGGCAAGGGGGCAGGCAAGCGTCAGAAGAAGCAAGAGACTGCGCATCGGACCCTCCGGATGTCGCGGCAGGATTGCATGAGAAGCGGGCAAGGGTAGTCGGAAATTCCTGTCGTGTTGGGTGGCTGGCAGAGTTTCGCTTGTCTGTTGGCAAAAGTCCGGACAGGAAAGAGCTGGAGGATTTGCCATGCCGTTGACCATTGCCGAAGAACACCCGCTGACCCCGGACCTGGAGCTTCTGTTCCAGCGCCATACGGCGGACATGCATGCCGACACACCGCCGGAATCGATCCACATGATGGACAAAGGTGCGCTGGCGTCACCTGGCATCCGGTTCTTTGTGCTACGTGACGGGGGCCAGGCTTTGGCGATGGGGGCCTTCAAGCGGATTGACGCTGCCCATGCCGAGATCAAGTCGATGCATGTGCTGCACGAAGCGCGTGGGCGAGGGCTGTCAAAGGCGATGCTGGAGCATCTGGTGACAGAGGCACAGGCGGACGGGTTTGCGAGGTTGAGCCTGGAAACCGGTGTGCAGCCAACCTTCGTCGCCGCGCGGGCGCTGTATGCGCGGGCAGGGTTTCAGGAGTGTGGGCCGTTCGAGGGCTATACGCTTGACCCGAACTCGGTCTTCATGACGAAGGTGCTTGCCTGATCTTTTGGCTTGGCCCAAAAGGTTTCGGCGCGGGCTCATAGCTCAACTGGATAGAGCAAGGACCTTCTAAGTCCGAGGTTGGGGGTTCGAGTCCTCCTGGGCCCGCCATGTTTTCCGAACGGAGCCGCCATCCTCAGGGGCATTGAGCCCCTTCGGATGGCGTTGCCACGGGATGCGGTCAGGTCTTCGCGGACGGAGCGCCGCCTTCGAAACGGTTGCCGTGGCGGTAGTCGCAAGGCGCCTCTTGCATCTGCAGATGCAGGCCGGTGCCAGTGAACGGATGCGCGCGGGCAAGGTCTTCGTCGAAGTCGATGCCAAGGCCGGGGGCGTCAGAGGGGATGATGTAGCCATCCTCCCATTTGATTGTGTTCTTGATCAGCTTGAGGTGGAAGGTGCCGCCGGTCTCAATCGTTTCCGCGATCAGAAGGTTCGGGATCGAGGCGGCGAAATGGACGTTGGCGGCCCATTCGACGGGACCCGCGTAAAGGTGCGGGGCCATCTGGGCGTTGAAAATCTCGGCCATGGCGGCGATTTTCTTGGCTTCCCAGATGCCGCCGACCCGACCAAGCGCGGGCTGCAGGATCTTGACGCCTCCGGCGCGGAGGAGGGTGCCGAATTCGGCCTTGGTGGTCATGCGTTCGCCCGTGGCGAGGGGGACGCGGACGGATTTCGCGACCTCGGCGAATTCCAGAAGGTTATCGGGCGGGATCGGCTCTTCGTACCAAAGGGGGTTGTAGGGCTCAATCTCGCGGCCAAGGCGGATGGCACCAGGGGTAGAAAACTGGCCATGGGTGCCGAAGAGGAGGTCAACGCGGTCACCCACCGCTTCGCGGATCGCCTTGCAGAAGGCGACGGAGCGGGTGATGTCGGACATGGCGGGTTCATGCCCGCCCCGGATGGTGTAGGGACCGGCGGGGTCGAACTTGACCGCCGTGAAGCCGAGATTCATGAACCGGACGGCGGCCTGCGCGGCGGCGTCGGGGTCAACCCAGAATTCGGCGGATTCCTGGCCAGGCTCGGGGTAGAGGTAGGTGTAGCTGCGGATCTTGTCGTTGATCTTGCCGCCGAGAAGCGCCCAGACTGGGCGGTTGCGGGCTTTGCCGAGGATGTCCCAGCAGGCGATCTCCAGCCCCGAAAACGCGCCCATCACGGTGGGATCGGGGCGCTGGGTGAAGCCCGAGGAATAGGCGCGGCGGAACATAAGCTCGATGTTTTCGGGGTTCTCACCGGCCATGTGGCGGTCAAATACATCCTCGATCACCGCCTGCATCGCCTTGGGGCCGACGGTCGAGGCATAGCATTCGCCGTAGCCGACGATGCCGGTATCCGTGGTGAGTTTCGGGAAGATCCAGTAGCGCCCGCCCCAGCCCGGGAAGGGCGGGGCGACGGTGAAGATTTCGAGGTGCTTGAGCTTCATGGCGCGTTTCCCGTGGCTGCCGGCGGCGGGGGTTTCACACCCCCGCACCCCCGTGGAGTATTTCTCAAAAGAGCAAGGCAGGCGCGGGAAGGCTTCGGCATTTGCGACCCTTGGGTGACGTTTCAGGGCGTTTTGGTGGTGAAGCGGGCACCAAGGACATGGAGCGCGATGCAGGCGAGCATCAGGATGGCGGCCAGAAGGAAGGGCGCGCCGGGGGCGAAGACGGGGGCGTCGGGGCCGGTGAATTTGGCGAAGGTGGTGGTCATGATCAGGGGGGCGGTGATCATGGCGATGGCGTTCATGCTGGAAAAGACGCCCTGAAGCTCTCCCTGCGCGTCGGCGGGGGCGGCGCGGGAGGCGATGGCTTGCAGGGCGGGGGTGACGACGCCGCCGAGTGCGGTGATAGGGGTGAGGAGGAGTGCCAGAGTGGGCGAAACGACTAGGCCAAGGCCGGTGAGGGTGATTACGTTGACCCACATGCCCATATGCGCGGCGCGGTGTTCGCCGAAGCGGCGGATCAGGGGGCCGACGAGCAGCGCCTGACCGGCAGCGAAGGAGATGCCGTAAACCGCCAGCGAGACGCCGACCATGGTACTGTCCCAGCCAAAGCGGGCCTGGCCGAAATAGGCCCAGACCGTGGGGTAGACGTTCATCGCGATGCTGAGGAGGAGGTAGGTGGCAAGGATCAGCCGCACGCCGGGCAGCCGGTCCAGCGCGCGCAAGGCCCCCAGCGGGTTGGCGCGGGCAAGGGCGAAGGGGCGGCGGGTGGCGGCGGTCACCGTCTCGGGCAGGACGAAGTAACCGAAGGCCATGTTAGCGAGGGCCAGCGCCCCGGCGGCGTAGAAAGGGGCGCGGCTGTCCAGGCTGCCAAGAAGGCCACCGATCAAGGGGCCAAGGACGAAGCCCACCCCGAAGCAGGCGCCGATCAGGCCGAAACGACGGCCACGGTCTTCGGGCGGGGTAATGTCGGCGATATAGGCCCCGGCGGTGGAGAAGGTGGCGGCGGTGATCCCGGCGATCAGGCGGGCGGCGAGGAGGAGCCAGATCGACGAGGCCAGCGCCATGACAAGGTAATCAGCCGCCATGACGGCGAGGGAGACCAGAAGGACGGGGCGGCGGCCGAAGCGGTCGGAGAGCGCGCCGATGACCGGGCCAAAGAGGAACTGCATGACTGCGAAGGAGGTGGCGAGGACGCCGCCCCAGAGTGCCGCCTCGGACAGGGGTTTGCCAGTCACCTCCTGGATCAGGTCGGGCATGACGGGGAAGATCAGGCCGATGCCGATGGCGTCAAGCGTAACGGTGATCAGGATGAAGCTAAGGGCGAGGCGGCTGTTGGCGGGGCCGGTGTTCGGTTCTGTCAAGTTTGCGCCCCATCGGGCGGCATGTGCCGGATCTGGTGCAGGATTTCTGCAATTCGCGCGGCAAGCTGGTAAGGCATCGATAGAAAGGGGGAGTGGCTTGCGTCAAGTCGGCTGACTGCCTTTGGTGGCAGGGCATTTGACATTTGCACCTGATAGTCAGGCGGGATCGCGCGATCTTGGTCACAGATAATGTAGTGTCGCGGCAGGTTTTGTACGGCCTTGGGGTCCAGCTTGGTTTCCTGTGGCAGGACTGGCTGGGGGCAGAGGCGGGCGGTGGCGGCGGTCGCGATGTTGGGTGCGCAGTCGTGGTAGAAGACGGCGGGGGCCATGTCAGGAGCGATGGTAAAACTGGCGCGGTCCGGGGCCATGCGGATGGCGGGGAGAAGGGGTTGCGAGGGGCCTGCGCGGCGCATGTCGGCAAGGCTTTGCCCCGCTGCAGGCAGATAGGCGCAGAGGTAGATCAGGCCCTTGAAGCGGTCAGCTTTAGCCTCGGCCGCTGCAGTGATGGCGTAGCCCCCGGCGGAGTGGCCGACGAGGACGGTGCCGGGGAGGGCGGCTGTGAGGATTGCCTGGGCGTAATCCTTAAGCGTCGTCGGGCTGCCGTCGCGGCCGGGCAAGTCGATGGCCTTGGCGCTGATCCCGAGGGTGGCGAGGGCCGGGATCACCGCGTCCCAGCACCAGGCGCCGTGGCAGGAGCCGTGGATGAGGAGGAGGTCAGAAATCGTTGGGTCAGACATGGCCGATCCTTGTCAGAAACGCCGTCATGGCGGCGGCGAAAGCACCAGGGTGGGTCAGCATGCCCAGGTGGCCCGCGCCGCGCAGGAGTTGAAAGTCGGACCCCGCGATCAGGTCGGCGGTTTCGCGTTGCAGGTCGGGCGGGGTCTTACGGTCATCGCCCCCTGCAAGGACGAGGGTGGGCAGCGTCAGGGTGGCGGTTGTTTGGTAGAAATCGGCTGTGGCAGTGGCGGTGGCCACCCCTTCCCAGCCTTCAGGATGGGTCGCTTCCAGGCGCGTGTGGACCGTGTCGGCAACGGCTGAGCCGCGCCAATGGGGGCCAAGAAGGGCGGCACATTCGGCGTCAAGATCGGGGCCGTCGCGCAAGAGCCGGGCCAGACGGGTCTGCCAGATATCGGGATTGCCAAAGCGGGTGGCAGAGCCGGTCAGGACCATGGCGCGGACAAGATCAAGGCGCTTGACGGCAAGGCCCTGAGCGATCAGCCCCCCCTCGCCCGCGCCGACGATGACGGCGTCCTGCAGGGCGAAATGCACCATCAGGCGTTCAACGTCGCGGATCAGGGTGCCCATCGCATACGGCGAGGCGGGCGTGTCAGAGGCCCCGTGCCCGCGCAGATCCAGCCGCAAAATGCGGTGGCGTGCGAGGTGGGGCAAGAGAGCGTCCCACAGCGTCAGGTCAAGGCCAAGGCCGTGGATCAGAACCAGCGGCGGAGCAGTGGCCGGGCCGGAAAGCTCGGCGTTCAGGCGCAGGTCTTCAAGCCAGACCAGCATCAGGCGAACCTGGCCAGGGCGGTGGAGAAGGTGGTGGGATCGACATTGCCGCCGGTGGCGACGGCGATGACCGTTTCGGGCAGGTCGGGGGTGAAGAGGGCGGCGGCAAGGGCCACGGCGCCGCCCGGTTCCAGCACGATACGGAGGTGGGTGAAGGCCAGCGCCATAGCCTGCAGGGCCTGATCGTCGGTGACGGTCACCCCTGGCCCGGCTAGGCGCTGCAGGATGGGGAAGGTCAGGTCGCCCGGTGTCGGGGTCAGGATCGCGTCACAGATCGAGCCGGTGGCGGCGGGGTTCTTCTGCCGCTGGCCGCTGGCAAGCGAGCGGGCCATGTCGTCAAAACCTTGCGGTTCGGCGGTGCGGACGGTGAGGCTGGGGGCATGGGCCTCAAGCGCGAGGGCAATGCCGGCCGAAAGCCCGCCCCCGCCGCAGCAGACAAAGACTGGGGCGGTGGTCACCCCTGCTTCGGCGGCCTGACGGGCAAGCTCCAGCCCCACGGTCGCTTGCCCCGCGATGACCTGCGCGTCGTCATAGGGGCGGATCAGGGTCAGGCCGCGATCGGCCGCGATGGCCGCACCGATCAGGTCGCGGTCCTGGGTGGCGCGGTCGTAAAGCACCACCTCGGCCCCGTAGGCGCGGGTGTTGGCGATTTTCACCTCGGGCGCGTCAGAGGGCATCAGGATCACGCAAGGGGTGTTGTGGTGGGCGGCGGCGAGGGCGACGCCTTGCGCGTGGTTGCCGGAAGAATAGGCGATCACCCCGCGGGCGCGGGCTGGCGGGTCAAGGGCGGACACTGCGGACCAGCCCCCCCGCGCCTTGAAGCTGCCGGTCAGTTGCAGGCATTCCGCTTTGACCAGCACGCGCCGCCCGGCGACCCGGTCCAGAAGCGGGGCGTGCAGGAGCGGCGTCACCCGGATATGGCCCAGCAGCCGGGCGGCGGCGGCTTCGATCATGTCGACGTTCATGGGTAGAGTGGCCTGTCCAAGTGGAATTGATCCGTCACGCGCAGTCCCCCGCAGCAAGCTCCGTCAATACACGCAAGGCCGCGCGTGTGGCGATCTCAGGATCGCTATCGCCACTGGTCCTTTGGTCCTGCAGTGTTGCGATCTGTTCACACAGCCAGGGCATCTGTGGCAAGGCGCTGACCTTGGTCACGGGCGCATCAGTGATTTCGACTGTGAAAGAGGTCTGCCGAATGCCTGGGCCGAAAAGCCGGATCAGATCTGAACGGTTCGGGGACGCGACCACCTCGAAATCGGGGGGCGCGCTGATCAGGCGAAACGTCGGACGGAAGTTGGGATAGGCGGGAAGGGCGACATTGCGCGGGGCGGCTTCGGCGCGGGCTTTCACGCTGTCAAAGGTCTCTCCGTCCGAAATACCGAAAGTTCGCGCCGCGATAGCAGTACAGTTTTCGCAGATGAGGAAACGACCCGGCCGAAGCTCAAAAATCATTGGCGGATCGAAAGACATCACGTGAAGACCGGATTGCACGAGAAGACCAGACTGCACGAGCCGGCCAAAGCCGGGGGCGTGTCCAATCGGGTCACGGAACACCTCTACTGAAGCGACGCCAACCGACCTGACCTCTCCCTGCGGGGTTTCGAGGACAAGTGTCGCACGGGCATTGAAAAAGACGGAGGGCTCTTCAGCATGGGCTCCAGAGGCGAACACAATCATCAAGGCAAGAAGGGCGCGACGCATTACATCGCCTCCAACCAGTTGCGGATCAGCGCCAGGGCTTCTGGCTCGTCAAGGAAAGGGATATGTGCGCGGTCCGGCACCTCGGCAAATTCCATGTCTGGGCGACGGGCACGCATTTCGGCGGCGGTGGTGGCGGTCAGAAGGTCTGAATTTGCGCCCCGGATCAGGGCCAGCGGCAGGCCAGCCAGCGTGTCGAAGAGGGGCCAGAGGTCCACCTGCGGACCGTCGAAAGCGGCCAAGAAGGACTCCCTTAGGGCGGGGTCATAGGGGATGCGGAGGCCCTCGGGCGTCTCGACCGATTGCTTCTGCGCCTCGTCCAGCCAGCGGGACATGGGGACATTGGCAAAGCCAGGGCTGCGGGACAGCCGGTCGGCATAGGCCTGATGCGTGCCGCCGGCAGGGTTGCGGCCGACGTAGTCGAAAATGCGCACCAGACCTTCGCGGGCGATTTCGGGGCCGATGTCGTTCAGGCAGAGGCCCAGCACCCGACCCCGCGCCACGGCACCCAGCACCATGCCGATCAGCCCGCCGCGTGAGGTGCCAAGGATGGCGGCCCTCTCAACCCCCAGATGGTCAAGCAGGGCGAGGGCATCTTTCCCCTCCTGCTCGACCGTGTAGGTGGCAGCACCGGTCCGGTCGCTGGCACCGCGACCGCGATAATCCATCCGGATCAGGCGCAGGGGCGGCAGGTGGGGGGCAAGGTAGTCGAAATCGGCCATCGTCCGCGTCAGGCCCGGCAGGCACAGAAGCGGCAGGCCCGCGCCTTCATCGCGGTAGGCAAGGCGGCAGCCATCGGCGGCGCTGAAATGCAGAGTGTCTGGCATGGCGTGGGTTCCTTCGGCGCCACCGTGGCACGAGGTCTGGACAGGCGAAAGGGGTTGCGCGGCACTTTGACAGGGATCGCGACCCCGCCAGTGCTTGTGGCCCCGGCCCCGGCACACTAAACCGGACCGCGAAGACGATGGGGGAAGGACGCATGTCCGACACGACCGCAGCGGCAGAAGATCGGCCGAAGTCGAAACAGGTGGGCGCGCTGCGCGGGCTGTTGCCGTTCCTGCGGCCCTATACTGGTCTGCTGATTCTGGCCCTGCTGGCGCTGGTCCTGACCGCCTCAGTCAGCCTGGTGCTGCCTTTGGCGGTGCGGCGGGTGGTCGACGGCTTCAACTCGGGCGATGCGGCGCTCTTGGACCAGTATTTCCTGGCGGCGCTGGTGATTGCGGGCCTCCTCGCCCTGGGTACGGGCCTGCGGTACTACCTCGTCACCCGGCTGGGTGAGCGGGTGGTAGCGGACATTCGCCGTGCGCTATTTGACCGGGTGCTGGGCATGTCGCCGGCATTCTTTGAACGGATCATGACCGGTGAGGTTCTGAGCCGGATCACCACCGACACCACGCTGATCCTGTCGGTGATCGGGTCATCGGTGTCGATCGCGCTGCGCAACCTGTTGATGCTGCTGGGCGGACTGGTCATGCTGATGCTGACTTCGGGCAAGCTGACGGGGCTGGTTCTGTTGATCGTGCCGGCCATCGTGGTGCCGATCATCGTGCTAGGCCGCAAGCTGCGGCGGTTGAGCCGGGAAAACCAGGACTGGATCGCCTCATCCTCGGGCTCGGCTTCGGAAGCGCTGAGTTCGGTGCAGACGGTGCAGGCCTTTACCCATGAGGGCCAGACCCGCGCGGCTTTTGCGGACGTGACGGAGAAGTCTTTCACCTCGGCCCGGGCGCGGATTCAGACCCGGGCGGTGATGACGGTGATCGTGATCTTCCTGACCTTCGCCGGGATCGTCGGCGTCCTGTGGATCGGCGCGCGTGATGTGCGGCAAGGCGCGATGACGGTGGGCGAGCTGATCCAGTTCGTCATCTATGCGGTGATGGTCGCGGGGGCCGTGGGGGCGCTGTCGGAAATCTGGGGCGAGTTGCAGCGCGCGGCGGGGGCGACGGAGCGTCTGGTAGAGCTGTTGCAGACCGAAGATGCGGTCAAGGACCCTGCCCGTCCGGTGACACTGCCCCGCCCGGTGCGCGGTGCGATTGCGTTTGAAGATGTGACCTTCCGCTATCCCACACGTCCGGACACGAGTGCGTTGAATGGTGTGTCGCTGCATGTGGTGCCGGGGGAAACCGTGGCGCTGGTTGGGCCATCCGGGGCGGGCAAAACCACGATCCTGCAGCTTCTGATGCGCTTCTATGACCCGCAGTCGGGCCGGATCACGCTGGACGGTATCGACCTTGCCGCGATGACCCGCAGCGATTTCCGTGGGGCCATTGCGATGGTGCCGCAGGACCCGGTGATCTTTGCGACCTCAGCCCGGGAAAACATCCGCTTTGGCCGCCCTGATGCGACGGACGCCGAAGTGGAAGAGGCCGCGAAGGCCGCTGCGGCGCATGAGTTTCTGACCGCCCTGCCCCAGGGCTATGACAGCTATCTGGGCGAACGCGGCGTGATGCTGTCGGGCGGGCAAAAGCAGCGGGTGGCGATTGCCCGCGCGATCCTGCGCGATGCGCCGATCCTATTGCTGGACGAAGCCACCAGTGCACTGGACGCCGAAAGCGAACGCGCGGTGCAGGCGGCGGTAGAGCGGCTGTCGCAAGGGCGCACCACGCTTGTCGTGGCGCACCGCTTGGCCACGGTGAAGCGCGCCGACCGGATCGTGGTCTTTGACCATGGCCAGATCGCCGCCATCGGCACGCATGATGCGCTGGTGGCCGAAGATGGGCTTTACGCCCGCCTTGCCCGGCTGCAATTTACCGACGGTTCCGTCTGACGTTACGTTGTCGCAAAGCGAGGCCGGACAATCTGACTTCACAAATGCGACAACGATCCCCATCTTGGCCCGAAGCCCTCGGCAACAGCGGGCACCAGGACCATAGGGGAGGAACCGATGAACAAGTTCGCCACGGCCGCAGATGTGCGCGCCATCGAGGCTGAGGCCGATTGGGCCAACCGTGACCGCGCCCGGTCAATGTACGACTTCCTGTCGCGCGCGAAGGCGGCCCATGGCCAGCGTCCCGCCTTCAGTTATCAGCTGCTGTCCGGCCCGAAGACCAAGGGCATGACGCTGACCTGGTCGGCCCTGCATGCCGAGGTGACGCGGGCTGCCAACCTGTTCCGCAGTCTGGGTGTCGGCGAAAAGGACGTGGTGGCCTATATCATGCCGAACGCCCCGGAAACCGCGATCACGCTTCTGGGCGGGGCTGTAGCGGGGATCGTGAACCCGATCAACCCGCTCTTGGAGCCGGAAAAGATCAGCGCCATCCTGCGCGAGACCGGGGCAAAAGTGGTGGTCACGCTGAAGGCCTTCCCGAAGACCGACCTGCCGCAAAAGGTGGCCGAGGCGGTGAAATTCGCGCCGAACGTCAAGACCGTGCTGGAGGTGGACCTTGTCCCGTACCTTTCGGGTCTGAAGAAGGTGATCGTGCCGCTGATCCGGCCGAAGAACCCATCCAGCCACACTGCCGACATCCGCGACTTCCGGGCTGAGGCGGCAAAGATGCCGGCCGACCGGCTGACCTTTGCTGATGTGCTGGAAGACCGCGTGGCGGCCTATTTCCACACCGGCGGCACCACGGGCATGCCCAAGGTGGCCCAGCACAAGGTGTCGGGCATGGTCTACAACGGCTGGCTGGGGGCGAACCTTCTGTTCAAGCCGACCGACGTGGTGATGTGCCCGCTGCCGCTGTTCCACGTCTTTGCGGCCTATCCGATCCTGATGTCGATGATCGCCTCGGGCGCGCATGTGGTCTTCCCGACGCCGCAGGGCTACCGGGGTGAAGGGGTGTTCGACAACTTCTGGAAGCTGATCGAACGCTACAAGGTGACCTACATGATCACCGTCCCCACGGCGCTTGCGGCGCTGATGCAGAGGCCGGTGGATGCCGATATCTCAAGCCTGAAGAACGCGTTCTCCGGCTCCTCCCCTTTGCCGATCGAGCTTTACAATCGCTTCAAGAAGGACACCGGCATCGACATCGTCGAAGGCTACGGGCTGACGGAATGCACCTGCCTCGTGTCGATCAACCCGCCGGAAGGGGCCAAGAAGATCGGGTCGGTCGGCCTGCCTTTCCCCTATACCCAGGTCCGCATCCTGACCACCGAAGGCGCCATCGGGTTCCGTGAATGTGCGGTGGATGAGGTGGGCGAAATCTGCATCTCGAACCCCGGGGTGTTTGAAGGGTCAACCTACACCGAGGCCGACAAGAACCGCGAGCTCTTCGCCGATGGCCGGTTCCTGCGGACCGGGGATCTGGGACGGCTGGACGCGGATGGCTACCTGTTCATCACCGGGCGGGCGAAGGATCTGATCATCCGCGGTGGCCACAACATTGACCCCGCGATCATCGAAGAGGCGCTGATGGGCCACCCGGCGGTCGGCTTTGTCGGTGCCATCGGCCAACCCGATGCCCATGCGGGCGAGTTGCCGGTGGCCTATGTGGAGCTGGTGAAGGGGGCCACTGCCTCGGTCGATGATCTGATGGGCTATGTGACCCAGCACATCCATGAACGCGCGGCGGTGCCGAAGTATATCGAGGTGCTGCCCGAGCTGCCAAAAACCGCCGTCGGCAAGGTGTTCAAGCCCGACCTGCGGCGCCTGGCGATCACGCGTGTCTACGATGCCGCCCTGGCCGAAGCGGGAATTCCCGCCCGTGTGGTCAGCGTGGCAGAAGACAAGAAGCGCGGACTTGTGGCCAAGCTTGACCGCTCTGCCCCCGTGGAAGATGCGGCGGTGGCGGCGGTGCTGGGCCAGTTCAGCAACCCATGGGATTGGAACGCCTGACCAAGGTCCGACAAACCCTAGGGTCGGCATAACCTGACTTCAGGCAGATGACAGCAAGTTTCATTTGCCTGAATCACCCCGTGGCGCGAAAAGCATTCCAGGAATGATATCTGGGACAGGGAAAATGAATTTTCGCATGGGATTTGTCGCGGCCGTGATGGCCGTTGTGGCGGGCTCTGCCGGGGCGCAAACCTCTGAAGTGCTGTTTTCGCACAAGCACTGGCAGGTCGAGATTGTCGGCTGGGACGATGGCAGCGTCGGCTGCGTGGGCCAGGTCTCGGCACCGGGCGAAAGCTTCTCGGTCTGGACCTTTCCCGATGGGGCGGTGCAGTTGCAGTTCTACTCCAGCGCCTGGCAGTTTGGCGAAGGCGACACCGCCGATCTGGAGGTGCAGATCGACCGGCGCTCGCCCTGGAACCTGACCGGGGCCGAGCTTTACCAGAACTCCGTCCTGTTCTACCTGCCAGACGATCAGGCTGGTGTGAACTTCATCGTCGAAGTGGCGCGGGGCAACCGGCTTTACCTGCGGTCGGCGGACGGATCGGACGTGCAGAACTATTCGCTGGCGGGATCACGGGCCTCGATCGATGCGCTGATCGAATGCGGCAATGTGATTGGTCGGGCGAACTCGGGCAATCCGTTCAACTGATCAGAGCGTGTCGGTGTCCATCCAGATGGTCACCGGCCCGTCGTTCACAAGGCTGACCGCCATATCCGCCCCAAAGCGCCCGGTCGCGATGGGCACGCCGTCGGCCTGCAGGCAGGCAGCGAAGTGGAGGTACAGCTTTTCGCCCAGGTCCGGGGGCGCGGCGGTGGAAAAGCCGGGCCGGTTGCCGCGCAGGTCGGCCGCAAGGGTGAACTGACTGACGACGAGGGCTGCCCCGCCGACGTCACGCACGGACAGGTTCATCTTGCCCAGATCGTCCTTGAAGATTCGCAGCTTGGCGATCTTGGCCGCCAGCCTTTCCGCAACGGTTTCGGTATCGTTTGCCATGGCGCAGATCAGGATCAGATAACCCTTGTCCACTGCCCCGATCTGCATCCCATCCACCCGAACCTCGGCACTCAGGACGCGTTGCAGGACTGCCCTCAAAGCTCGTGTCCCCAGGGCGGATTGGCGCCTGCCCGGCTGACCGTGACCGCGGCCGCACGGGAGCCAAGGCTGAGCGCCGCATCCAAGACCGGGTCAGACAGCGAAGCGACGCCAGCCTTGGTCAGCGCCCCGGCCTGATGAAGGGCGGCGAGGACGCCAGCGTTGAACGTGTCGCCCGCGCCGACGGTATCCACGACCGTAACCTTCTGCGACGCAACGGTTCTTTCCCCGGTTGCGGTCACTGCCCGCGCCCCCTTGGCGCCTTCAGTGATGAAGACGACCTTCGGCCCCTGCGACAGAATTCGGCGGGCCAGCACGGTCAGATCGCCGGGACCTTCCAGCCAGTGCAGGTCTTCGTCCGACAGTTTGACGATATCCGCGCGGCCGATCATCCGGCTGATCCGGGCGCGGTAGGTCTCCTCTTTCCCGGCAATGAAGCCGGGACGGATATTGGGATCAAGCATGGTGACGCGGGTGCCCGCTTCACGGGCCTGGAGCGCCTCATAGGTGCTTGCGGCAGGGTCATTCACCAGGCTGATGCCACCAAAAAAGAGGGTGCTGATGTGGGGCGGCAGGTTGGGCAGGTCTGATGGCAAAAGCATCCGGCCCGCAGTCGCCTCATCATAGAAGGCATAGGTCGCCTGCCCATTCACCAGCTTGACGAAAGCCACTGTGGTGGGCCGGTCGGACCGGGCCAAATGGCCGATGTCGACCTGCGAGGCGGTCAGGGTGTCGGCAAGGATTTCTCCCAGCATGTCATTGGAAACGCCCGAGAAAAAAGCCGATGGCGCGCCCAGGCGGCCCAAGGCGATGGCGGTGTTGAACACCGCACCTCCGGCATAGGGGGCAAAGCAGGCCTCACCCTCAACCGAGGTGCGGGGCAGCATGTCGATCAGCGCTTCGCCACAGCTGAGAATCATCGTCCACCTCCTGCCCCTGTTCAGGCTATCCTAGCGCATCCCCGCCTGTTAGCGCAAACGGCGGACCTGGCGAGGCCGCGATCAGGCCGCGGGTCGGGCCGGAAAGTAATGCTCCAGATTGCTGCGCACCCGGTCGAGCGGGGTAGCGCCTTCGGTGTCGGGTACAAAGGCCACCCCGGTGATCGCTTCGTAAGCGTCAATGTAGACCTGGGCGGTCTTTTCAATCATCTCGGACGGGATTTCGGGGATCGGGTCCTTGTAAGGATCACAGCGCGCGACAACCCAAGACCGGATGACATCCTTGTCAAAGCTGGGAGGACGGGTGCCGTTCTGCAGCGCGGCCTCATAGCCGTCGGCCAGCCAGTAGCGGCTGGAATCCGGCGTGTGGATTTCATCGGCAAGGTAGACCTTGCCAGAGGCATCGGTGCCGAATTCATACTTCGTGTCCACAAGGATCAGCCCGCGTTCCGCCGCCATTTTCTGCCCGCGTGCGAAAAGGGCCAGGGCCATCGTGCTGACCGCCTCCCATTGCGTTGTCGTCAACAACCCGCTGGCGATGATCTGGTCAGCCGTCAGCGGTTCATCATGACCGCCGTCGAAGGCCTTGGACGTGGGCGTGATGATCGGCTGCGGCAGGATCTGATTGTCGCGCAGCCCATCGGGGAAATGGTGGCCATACATCTCGCGCAGGCCCTTGCGATACTGCGTCAGGATTGAGGTGGAGGTGGTCCCTGCAAGGTAACCCCGTACCACGATTTCCACCGGCAGGATCGTCAGCTTGCGGCCTAGGACGACATTTGGGTCGGGATAGGAGAGAACGTGGTTGGGGGCGATATCCGCCGTCTTTTCAAACCAGTAGCGAGCGAGTTGGGTAAGGACCTGCCCCTTCCACGGGATCACCGCCAGGATCTGGTCAAAGGCCGAAAGACGGTCTGTCGTCACCAGAATTCGCGTATTGTTTTCAAGGTCATAGCAATCGCGGACCTTGCCGAAATAAGGGTTTGGCAGTTCCGGGATGCGGGCATGGGGAAGGGTGCGCAGGATCATGGGGTTTCTTTCCTCTTTGCGCCCCTCAAGTCAAGAGCAGGAGAGGGATCCGCGCATCTCGCCGCTATCGCCCTGCAGGGTGCTTTCCCTGAGTTTGCAACCAGTTACCCGTGGGATCAGCTCAATCATCGTGGCGCGGATTTCCTGGTGTTCGCCGCGTTTGGCATAGCCGAGACGAATGACTTCAACCCGTTCGCCCTTTTGGAAAACCGTGTAGTCGCGGCCGCCTACCGTGATGTCGGTGCGGGTGGCCCCAAAGAACTCCGGCGCGGGGGAGGCGCCGCAGGCTGCAAGAAGAAAGGTCAGCGCGATCAGAGGGATAGGGGTTTTCATCCCGCCAGTTTGCCAAAGCTTGGTTAACAGGGGGTTAAGCGTCTTCCTGTGATCTTCCTTCCGTCTTCCTTTGGTCTTGCCATGGGAAAGACCGGCAGCATGCCTTTTGCTGGGCAGGTGCGGCGACAGGGAACCGTAACGCATGTTGCGCGTTAGACTGAGCATCCCTTTCACAGGACGACCAAAATGACCCGAGCTCTTGCCATTCTTGCCCTCTTTGCGATCACCGCCTGCGAGACCGTCGAAGGTGCAGGGCGCGACATTACCACGGCGGGTGAGGTCATTACTGAAGAAGCCCAGACCGCGGGCAATTGAGCCTGCGCCTGCTTGCAGCGGGTGCGTGGCTGCGACTGAACCCCATGCCCGGCCCTGGCCCAGGCACATGAAGGATATTCCAATGCAGACCACCACCTGGAAGGCGATTGCCGCCCTTATCATCATCGCGGCCCTGACGGCCTGCGCACCCCTCCTGATCGGCGGCGGCGCTGCCGTGGTGGCCGATGAAGTGATCGAGCAGGATCAAGGCGGAGACGGGTTGTTTTGAGGCATCAGACGGTCGCGGCCCGTAGGGTGGGTTTGCACCCACCCTACGGCTGTTCGACTGACCGGTGCCAAGCCCAAACCCACCGTTCAATTGGCTTATTGCGGGATCAAGTGGCCCTTGGGGGCCAATGTCACTGGTTCTGGGCCTGATACTCCGCCAGGGTGGTGGCAAGGATGTCGTACCATTCGCCCGACTCACGCATCTCGGTGATGCCTTTGTTGAGCATGTCGATATACTCTTTGCCGCGCGGGTTTTCCTTTGACGTCAGCAGGTGCATCGACAGAATCTGGACCAGCACGGGATTGATGACCACCTGATCCATCACATCCAAGCGTTCAAAAGTATCGTTCGACGCCTCAACAGGCATGGCGAGAGCGTCAACTTCACCCTCGAGGAGTGCCTCACCGCAGTCGTCGGCAGTGGGCAATCTGACGGAGGTTATGACTGGCTCTACCAGACCGACCTGCTCAAGGGGAAACGAGCTCCAGCCCCGGGGTTGGCAGATCCGCGCACCGGCAAGATCCTCATAGCTTCTTGCGTCAACGAAGGGGCTGTCCGCAAGTGTGGTGAACACGAAAGCCAGTTCGTACACAGGCAGTGACATGTCGAACTTTGTGCAGCGATCGACAGCCTCGGGTCCAAGCTGGTCAAGCTTGCTACAGTCGGGCATCAGCCAGGCGACTGATACGTCGAAGGCATTTTTCGGCAGCAGGATCGTGGTGTGGGAGCGCCAGTCGTCGACCCAACCCACCGTGCCATTGTAATCGTTCCCTCCGCGCTGAAGGGCCGTTGTCGCAATACGCACCAGAGCGCCGCCACCGTTAAGACTTTCGTCGGAAAGCGGTTTTCTGCCGTTCCCGCTCACAAATCGCAAGGTGGGCTGATAGGCTTTCGATCCATCCCTGTTTGCGTCCTGTGCTTCCTCTTCATCCGAGATGATGGCACCCAGCTCGGTATCCGGGGTGAGGCGACCGTCCAGGCACGGAAGGATCAGTTCCAAGCCAGCAGGCAGGTTGTTGAACGTGCCCGCGAGTTTGTCGCGATTGGCGTTGAAAATCGACTGGTAGTCGTAGGTGGCGTAGGCTGACTGCGCGATCGAGCCCAGCGTGTCGCCGTCCTTGACAGTATAGGTCGTGCAAGCTTCCTGCGCCAACGCGACTGCGGGCAGGACCGTTGATAGCGCGGCTGCTGCAATCAAGCGATGGCTTTTGAACGCGGTCTTCATTTCCGTCATTCCTTTCGAAATCGTACTGAAACGGTTGGCATTGCGGTTAACGATTCGGAAACCGTCTTTCGCTGAACGAACAGAGCCGAGGCACCGTGTCCGGATTATGGCAAATCGGAGGAATGTCGTAGGGAAGTGCGGTTTTTGGAAACAGCGAAGACAGTCACGATGCCGCCAGTGGAGTGCGCATACTGCATGCTCCCGCAAAGGTTGCATAATCGCCTGGCACCACCCGCTTCATGGTCCCTTTTTCAGCGTTAGGGGCGCGGCGGTGGTGACCGACAAGGTGGTGGAAGAGGACAAGGGCCGGGATCGGGTGTTTTGAAGGGAAAGACTTCCGCGGCCGGAAGGGTTGGATTGGCACACACCCTACGCTTGCTTGATTAGGCCAAGAAAGCGTTCAGAAGAAATAGTGCGGCTGAGGCTATAGATTGGAAGCGGTGTGCCTTCATACAGTATAGTCACTAGGAACCGATATTCCTCCTCATGCTCAAAATCAATTGGCTTTGTGAATGGCATCCTCCAATAAGCAGAGAACATTTTTTCATAGCCCTCTGGGCCAAGATCATTTAGCTCTACGAAGTTAGGACCATATTCGACCGGAGCGTGCAGAACACTCACAGTTAGCTTTGTCCTATCATAGTTTTCTGACAAACATTGGCCCAGCACTTCTTCATTTACAAATACCTCTTTTTGAAGTTGTTGCCGCAATAGATCTGAAAAAGTATCGGCATCATGAAAGTCAATTCCCCAAGACGCGTCATATTGAGGAAACTTGCTTTGAAGTGAATCTGACATTGTCATGGAGAAAACGTAGCTATTTGGAAACATCCAAGATTGGCTTCCTCCCCCAGAAAGTAGTATCCTATCGCCATGTATTTGGTAGTTGACACTACTTGAACTGTGCAACCCACGCGGATCCCAACTAAAATACGGAGGAAATTTTGAGTTACTGTAACTCGGAAAGAAGCCCGAGAACTGATCTGCGCGAACCCAAATTGGCTTAGGGATGCGAACTTCCAGATCAAATTTCCCTTCTCGAAAATCCTTAATCGATTTTTCTTCAGTTACTCTATATTCTAAAAGAGACCCGAGCCGCAAAGTTTTGATACGGTCAGGTAAGTGGATTGATTTACACCACTTTCTCAAATTCACACTACCAAAACCTAAAGCAAGTGAGCAAATGGGTTGTCTTGCCTGAGCGCATTGTTCCTACCGCCTGAACTAGTTCACCCATCCATCTTCAGCGCCGAGATGAACGCTTCTTGCGGGATTTCCACTTTCCCGAACTGGCGCATCTTCTTTTTGCCCGCCTTCTGCTTTTCCAGCAGCTTCTTCTTCCGCGTCGCGTCGCCGCCGTAGCACTTGGCCGTCACGTCCTTGCGCATGGCGCTGAGCGTTTCGCGCGCGATCACGCGGCCGCCGATGGCCGCCTGGATCGGGATCTTGAACATGTGGCGGGGGATAAGGTCCTTCAGCTTTTCGACCATACCGCGGCCGCGGGCTTCGGCCCGGTCACGGTGGACCATCATCGACAGCGCGTCCACCGGCTCGTCGTTCACGAGGATCGACATCTTTACGAGGTTATCCTCACGGTATTCCGAGATGGTGTAGTCGAAGGACGCATAGCCCTGCGTGACCGATTTCAGGCGGTCGTAGAAGTCGAAGACCACTTCGGCGAGCGGCAGGTCATAGACCACCATCGCGCGGTTGCCGGCGTAGGACAGGTCAAGCTGGATGCCGCGGCGGTCTTGGCACAGCTTCAGGATATCGCCGAGGTATTCGTCGGGGACCATGATGGTGGCTTTGATCCGCGGCTCATCGATGTGGTCGACGTAGGTCAGGTCCGGCATGTCGGCGGGGTTGTGCAGGTCGCGCACCTCGCCGTCTTTCATGTGGAGGTGGAAGACGACCGAAGGCGCGGTGGTGATGAGGTCGAGGTTGTACTCGCGTTCCAAACGGTCGCGGATGACTTCGAGGTGGAGAAGGCCAAGGAAGCCGCAGCGGAAGCCGAAGCCGAGGGCGGCGGAGGTTTCCATCTCAGAGCTGAAGCTGGCGTCGTTGAGCGAGAGTTTCTCGATGGCGTCGCGGAGGTTTTCGAAATCGGCGGCGTCGACGGGGAAGAGGCCGCAGAAGACCACGGGCTGGGCGGGTTTGAAGCCGGGCAGCGGTTCGGCGCAGCCGCGGCGTTCATGGGTGATGGTGTCGCCAACGCGGGTGTCGCGGACCTGCTTGATGCTGGCGGTGAAGATGCCGATCTCGCCCGGCCCGAGTTCAGCGATGTCCACCATCTGGGGCTTCAGGACGGCGAGCTTGTCGATGCCGTAAACGGCGTTGGTCTGCATCATGCGGACGCGGTCGCCCTTTTTGACGACGCCGTCCATCACCCGGATCATCACGACGACGCCAAGGTAGGCGTCATACCAGCTGTCGACGAGCATGGCCTTGAGCGGCGCCTCACGGTCGCCCTTGGGGGCGGGCAGGCGGGTCACGATCGCCTCAAGCACGTCAGGGATGCCAAGGCCGGATTTCGCGCTGATCATGATGGCTTCGGAGGCGTCGAGGCCGATGACGTCTTCGATCTGCTGCTGGACGCGTTCGGGTTCGGCGGCGGGCAGGTCGATCTTGTTGAGGACCGGCACGATCTCATGCCCGGCATCCAGCGCCTGGTAGACGTTGGCGAGGGTCTGGGCTTCGACCCCCTGGCTTGCGTCCACGACCAGCAGCGAGCCTTCGACGGCGCGCATCGACCGCGACACCTCATAGGCAAAGTCGACATGGCCGGGGGTGTCGATCAGGTTCAGGATATAGGTCTTGCCATCCTTGGCCGGATATTCGATCCGCACGGTGTTGGCCTTGATGGTGATGCCGCGTTCCCGCTCGATATCCATGCTGTCCAGCATCTGCGCCTTCATGTCGCGCGCAGCCACCGTCCCGGTCATCTGGATGAGCCGGTCGGCAAGGGTGGATTTACCGTGGTCGATATGGGCCACGATGGAGAAATTGCGGATGAGATCAAGATCGGTCATGGGGCCGCATATAGCGGCATTCTGAGGAGCCGGAAAGGGGCCGCAGATTGCCAGCATTTGCGGCCCCGGCCGAGACCTCAGAAGCGGAGTGTCACCCCGGCGAGAAGGTCGACCGTGTCGTAACCGGCCGACAGGCTGGCACCGCCCGGACCCGCAAGCGTTGGCGTTTCGGTGGCGAAATAGCGCGCCTCGCCGAAGAGCGATACGCTGTCGGAGATGGCATATTCGGTCCCGAGAACCAGCTGCCAGGCGAAAAGACCGCGGTCGCTGTATTCGCCGATGCCTGGGCCACTGGTGACGTCGAAGTCGATCTCGGTCACATAGCCGAGGCCAAGGCCGGCGTAGGGCGTGAAGCTGCCGCGAGAGAGGCGATAGTAGCCGTTCAGCATGACCGTGGTGGAGGCATAATCGCCCCCGAACGCACCCCAGGCCTCGCCGGTGCGATAGGCGAATTCGAGTTCGGCCCGGAACGGACGGTCACCGTAGTCATAGCCGATGGCGCCGCCATAGATCGCCCCGCTGTCGTAGCTGAGCGGTTGCGACGTGCCACCCAGCTCGGCGCTGTTGCCTTGCAGGGAGGAGATGCCGCCGAAGAGCTTGGCGTAGTAGCCGGGACCTTCTGCGGCGGCGGGGCCCGCGGCAAGGGCGAGAAGGACGGCAAGGGGACTGAGACGCATTCTGAAGGACTCCATTGCTGATGCCTGCCGCAGACTTGAGACGGAGTTCGGCGGGGAACAGCCCGGATGCACGGACGGACCCGTCCTATGCACGAAGCGACGCGGTCGTGTCCTGCGCTGCCGCGAATGCAGCCAGAAGGGCGGCGCGGTATTGCCGACTGACGGGCAGGGCAAGACCGGAGTCGAGGGTGCACAGGGCACCCTGGCCGCGCCGGTCGATCCGTTGGACATGCCCAAGCGCAACCCAGTGCGAGCGGTGGATCTGGAGGCCGCCCCCTGTCCCGGACAGATCGGCGACGGCCTTGCCGAAGGGGTAGAGGACCAACGCCTCTCCCGCCGTGGTGCGGACCCGCAGGTAGTGCAATTCAGCGCTGAGGGCGACGAGGTCGCAGCCGATGCTCCGCGGAACGCGGTGCCAAAGGTCGGGCTCTGCGGTGCTGGTCGCTGTTTCGGCCCTGGGCACCGGATCAAGGCGCAGAAGGCGCGTCGCGTTCAGGGCGAGCCAGACAAAGGTGACGATCGGAGCCAGGCCGAGGAATTCATCGACCAGCGCCAGAGGCCAGGACATGCCGAGATCGTCGGTCGAGGTGGCAAGGCCGAAGACCGCGTCGAGGGCAAGGGCGAGGGGTGCAAAGAGGGCCGAGCCGGCCAGGCCGCTTAGCGCCGTCTGCGCCCAGGGGTTCTGGGCGGCGATGCGTGGGATGCGGGACAGCGCGATCTGCGTGCCTTGCAGAAGAGCAAGGGGAACAAGCACATGCGCGGCCCAGAAGAGCACAAGCGGAAGGCCCGTCAGCCCATCGGATATCCCCGGCCGCAAGAGCACGAAGAGCACGACCAGCGACAGGCCGGCGGCAACCAGAAATCCCGACCACGAACGGCGGGGGTCAAGGTCGTGCAGTTTGGTCATTGCGGGCGGCATTGGCTCTGGTTACTGGCCGCAAGACCTAGGTCGTGCGCGGCTTGGGGAAAGGCCAGGCAGATGTCACGATGCGGTCCTGACCAAGGGCGGCGGCGCTGGCCCCGCGGGCCCGGGGTTCGCCTTGGGTCCGGCAAGAGCGGGGCTTGACCGGGGCAGGCTGCGGCATGGCGTCCCGGTCCCGGCCGGGGATCGGGAAGGACGTTCCCCCTCCCTACCGCATGTTGTGGCCCGGCAACACCGCCCCGCGAAGGGTTGCGGCAATCGGCCAGAACCCGCCAAACAGTTGAGGGACTTGAAAAAATCTCTTGGAAACGGCAATATCGATGGCAGAAAACGACCGGTGAGGGAGGGTGCCCAGGCAATCCCCGGGCCGGCAATGAGGCAGAGCGAAATGAAATCCTTCTTGTTTGCGGCCGCCGTGGCGGCGTCTTTTGTGGTGGTTCCGGGCGTGGTTCTGGCTGGGCCGATCGAACGGGCCTGCATGGCCTCAGATCGCGGCGGCAATAGGTCGCTGTGCGGCTGCATCCAGCAGGCGGCGGACGCTACCCTGTCCGGATCGGACCAGCGCCGCGCGGCAAAATTCTTCAAGGACCCGGAAAACGCCCATGCGACCTGGGTATCGCAGTCGGCCAGCGATGATGCGTTCTGGGACCGCTACAAAAGCTTTGGCTCGACAGCCGAGGCCTACTGCGCGGGCTGATACCTGACCACCGACGCGGAGAGGGCGATTTCTTCGAAGAAATCCCGCCGGAGCCTTCCAAGGCTCCGGTCCGGAATTTTTGAAAATTCCGGACCTTGTCGGGGGCAGATGCGGAATGAGAAAGGCCCCACCTTCGATCTGAAGGCGGGGCCTTTTCCTTGTGGAAAGCGCTGGATCAGGCGGCGGCCTGAACCTTTGCAATCTCTTTCTTGATCTTCAGGGCTGCGGTCGACAGCTCATCATCCTTCGCCTTGGCGAGGAAGGCGTCGAGGCCGCCACGGTGGTCAACCGTGCGCAGCGCCGCTGCCGAGATGCGCAGCTTGAACGACTGGCCGAGCACGTCCGAGATCAGCGTGACTTCGTTCAGGTTCGGAAGGAACCGGCGGCGGGATTTGTTGTTGGCATGGCTGACCGTATTGCCCGACATCGGGCCCTTGCCGGAGAGTTCGCAGACGCGCGACATTGCGGTGTTCCTTCGATTCGTCAAAAACGGGAGAAGGCGGGGAATCCCCAGCCCTCGAAAGCGATTGCGGGCAGATACGGGGAATTGCGGGGGACGTCAAGCGCTGACAGGGGCGGTCACGCGGGCGGGAAGGCCAAGGCAAAGGCGCGGCGGCCTGCCGGAGTGACGGTCAGGGCGCGGCTTCCCTCGCGGCGGCGCAGCCAGTCGAGCGTTTCCATCCTGGCCAGAAGCAAACGCCCCAGCCGGCCGCTCAGGTGGTACTCCCGTTCGGACCAGTCAAGACAGTCGCGGCAAAGCGGCGTGCGAGCGGGGGCAAGATCACGTTCCACAAGGCCAAGCGAAAGGCAGAAGGCGCGACCCGCTGACGACAGATCAAGTCCGACTGTGCCCTGCGCGAGGAAGCCGCGGGTCGAAAGGCTTCGATAGAGATGCACCCCCATCGCGCCGGCAAGATGATTGTAGCACAGCCGCGCTTCGCGAAGGGCGGGGTCGCGGGGGCCGAAGGGTTGGCCAGTTCCAGGCGGGGTAAGGGTCATCATCGTCTCGATCAATCGGGCGACGGCTGGGCTGGCAAGGCGCAGGTATTTGTGACGGCCCTGACGGGTTGCGGCCAGAAGCCCGGCGTCAACCAGCCGTGTCGCATGTTCCGAGGCACTTGCCTTGGTCAGACCGGTGGCTTGCCCAAGTTCGGTCACCGTGCGGGCGCGTCCGTCCATCAAAAGCATGACCATCCGGGCGCGGGCCGGATCGGCAAGGGGCGCAGCAAGGCGGGTGATGTTCGGGCTTTCGGACATGGCCATTAGGATAGCGGTCTTCCCCCCTGTTGGCGATGAGCCTGAGTTCGAGTTCTGCCGAACCATGCGGCCTTGCGCATCGGATTAGGGTGCGGGACATGGCGCTGTGGCATGCAAGTCTGCGCCCGTTAAGAGAGATCACATGGCGTTTCCGATCCACGAACTTGCCGCGCTTGGCACCGCGACCTGCTGGGCGACGACTGGCATCCTCGCCTCGGATGCGATCCGGGCATTGAGAGCGTTCCATTTCAACTTGCTGCGGCAGACTTTTGTCACGCTGGTGCTGGCGGTTGTGGTCCTGGCTTCGGGCACGCTGACGCTGCCGGGGTGGGAGGGGCTGGTGGTGCTGGCGGTGTCGGGGGTGGTGGGCATCCTTTTGGGCGACACGCTGAACTTTGCCGCCGTCGGGCGGCTGGGGCCACGACGCGCGGGGGCGATCTTCGCGCTGAACGCGCCGATGGCCGCCATTCTGGGCTGGTTGATCCTGGGCGAGCAGCTGGGCGCGCAGGCCTGGGCAGGAGTGGCGGCAACGGTCGCCGGGGTGGCGCTGGCTATTCTGGGACGGCCTGCAAGTGGTGCGCACCGGTTGGAATTAGTCCGGGGCGGGCTGGGGCTGGGCGTGCTGTTTGGCCTTGGCGCGGCTTTGGGGCAGGCAGCAGGCACGCTGATCGCACGGCCCTGGATGGCCGGGGGTCTTGACCCCTATGTCGGGTCGCTGATCCGGGTTGGGGCATCGGGCATTGCGATGGGTCTGATAGCGGGTCTGCCACTCGCGCCACCCTGCCCGCGCGACGTACCACGGTCAGCGCTGATCCTTGCGGGGTTGACGGCGCTGATCGGGCTTTTGCTGGGCATGACGCTTTTTCTTTTCGCGCTGCAGGGATCGCAGACCGGGATCATCGCGACACTTTCGGCAACCTCGCCGGTCATCATCCTGCCGCTTCTCTGGCTGCGGACCGGTCAGCGTCCGACGCCGGCAAGCTGGGCTGGGGCGGCGGTTGCGGTTGCGGGCTTGGCGCTGATCTTCACCCGGTAGGGCCGGACCTGCCTTCGGCGCGCCCCATCAGGCGCAGCATTTCGTCTGCGGCCACATCGGGGGCAAGCTCTCCCCGGATGACGCGGTCGCGAAAGCTGGCCATCAATCCCTTTTGCGGCTCCCGCTCCAAAGTGGCGAGAAGGCCCTGTCGGACCTCTTCCTCAAACCAGTGGCGGGATTGGGTGGCGCGTGTGCGCTCCCAGTGGCCCTTGGCCTTGCGCCAGGTGGCGAGGGTCTGCATCTCGTCCCAAGCCCGGACCAGGCCTTCCTCGGCCAAAGCCGAGACGGGAAGCGCCTTGGGAAAGCCGCTGGGGTCTTGCGGACGACGGCGCAGAAGCTGCAAGGCGCCCGAGTAATCCGCGACGGTGCGCATTGCGGCGGGTTTCAGGTCACCGTCGGCCTTGTTGACAAGGATAAGGTCGGCCATCTCCATGATCCCGCGCTTGACGCCTTGGAGTTCATCCCCCCCGGCCGGGGCAAGGAGGAGAAGGAAAAGGTCGGAAAGCTGGGCGACCACCGTTTCGGACTGCCCGACGCCGACGGTTTCGATCAGGACCACGTCAAAGCCCGCAGCCTCACACAAGGCCGCGGCTTCGCGCGTACGCCGGGCGACGCCGCCAAGCTGGGTCTGGCTGGGGGAGGGTCGGATGAAGGCGCGGGGGTCGCGCGACAAACGCTCCATCCGGGTCTTGTCGCCCAGAATTGATCCGCCGGAGCGCGCCGAGGAGGGATCAACCGCAAGGACCGCGACGCGCAGGCCCTGGGCGGTGAGCATCAGCCCAAACGCCTCAATGAAAGTCGACTTGCCCACCCCAGGCGTGCCGGACAGGCCGATGCGCAGCGCCTGCGGGCCGTCGCGCAGAGCATGAAGAAGCGACAGCGCCTCGGCCCGGTGATCCGGCCGCGCGCTTTCAACCAGCGTGATGGCGCGCGCAAGGGCCCGGCGGTCGCCGGCACGGATCAGTCGGGCGCGTTCGGTGATGTCCATTGTCCCCCTCGTTTGATGACTTATTGCCGGAAGGCGGCGGTCTTGGCGAGGGGTGGTTTTGACGCTGCCCTAGCCGTGCGCCAAGGGGAGACGGGAGCGTGTCTGGACGAGGGTTGCCTAGCGCGTCTGGTAATGTGGTCGCGCTGGACCTTTCATGGGCTTCAGGCTTCCCTTACTTTGAAATTTTGTGGAATCTTCAGCTTTGCCTTCTTGATCGCACCATGCAGGGCATCGGAAATGAAAAAGTCCGGTCCTATCAGATTACGTTCCCGCCAAAAATGAGCGTCGGCAATCGTTGCGCTCGAAAGGGGAAGTCGTGCGTAACGTTCCGCACTCAATGCAGAGAAGGTATATGCGCCGGTGAACGTGCGCCCCTTGACCGGGTCAAGATAGCTGGACCGGTTCCACAACGTGCCTTCGGTTTCCGGTTCGGGAATGAAACTATCGCGGAATTGGCCGATGATCATCGTGAAATAGCTGCCGGGGAAAGCTTCGGAATTCGGCTGCAGAATTGTGATCGAACGGAACTGATGAATGCCGGGCTCCAGACCCTCGATCAGATCCTTCATGGCCTCGTCGACGGCAAGGACGCGGTTGATTGTTTTGAAGAGTGATCCAAGGCTTCTGATCGGTCGCTCTGCTTGGAAAGCCACTGGCCATTCATGATCTTGCGGCAGTGTCAGGACGGCCCGGTCCCCCGGATGCAGAATACCGACTTCATTGGTGAACTTTTCAAAGACCCAGCGGGTATAACCGACTTTGTGGCCGAAGATCGCTCTCTCCTTCTCGGACATTTCCTGGGTGAAGTAGGTATGCAGTCGCTCCCGCAATTCTGGATAGTCACCAGAGGGAAAGAACTGACCGATCTCGCTCTTGAACCTCACTGCCCATGCCATCTCACATGTCCCTCGCTTCCGCCCGCGTCGCGATCTTGGCCACGCCGCAGATCACTCGACCGCATCACTTCCTAACAGAACCCTAACGCCCGCGGCTAACCCGTTCAATTGACTTGGGTTCGCCCTTTTGCCCAACGTGGACACGACGGCTCCACGACCAGCCCAAGCCCGCCGACCTGCCATCCCACCGCCCCAACCCGTCCCATCACGGGCAGGGTCTGGCCATGCGCGGCGGGGCGGGCGATAAGCATAGTATGGTCGATCTGCCCGTCTCCCACGTCCTGCCCGAGCTTGCCGAGGCGCTCGCCTCGCGCGGGGTGGCCGTGCTGCAGGCCCCGCCCGGCGCGGGGAAAACGACGCTGGTGCCCTTGGACCTTCTGGCGCGGGGGATCGTGCAGGGCCGCATCCTGATGCTGGAGCCGCGACGGCTGGCGGCCCGCGCCTCGGCCGAACGGATGGCAGAGACGCTGGGTGAGCCGGTGGGGCGGACGGTGGGCTACCGGATTCGGGGGGAGGCGAAGGTCTCGGCCGCCACGCGGATCGAGGTGGTGACCGAAGGCATCCTGACCCGGATGATCCAGACCGACCCGGAACTGATTGGCGTCGGGTTGGTAATCTTCGACGAATTTCACGAACGGTCGCTGAATGCCGACCTGGGGCTGGCCCTGTGTCTTGAAGTGCGCGGTGCGCTGCGGCCTGACCTGAAGCTTCTGGTGATGTCGGCCACGCTGGATGCAGCCCCGGTGGCGGTGCTGATGGGAGATGCCCCGGTTGTCACATCGGCAGGCCGGGCCTTTCCGGTGGAAACACGATGGCTGCCGCGCCCTTCGGATGCAAGCCTGCGACTGGAGGCGGTGGTGGCTGGCGCCGTTCGGATGGCGCTTGAGGAGACGGAGGGCGGCATCCTGGTCTTCCTGCCCGGTGAGGGCGAAATCCGGCGGGTGGAGGGGATGCTGTCGGGCCTGTCTGGCGTGGTGCTGCGCCCGCTGTACGGCGCGATGGACTTTGCCGCACAACGGGCGGCGCTCGCCCCGACCGAAGGGCGGAAGATTGTGCTGGCGACCTCGATCGCCGAAACTTCGCTGACCTTGCCGGATATCCGGGTGGTGATTGACGCGGGCCGCGCGCGGCGGGCACGGTTTGACCCGAACTCGGGCATGTCGCGGCTTGTGACGGAACGGGTGACCCGGGCCGAGGCTGACCAGCGGCAAGGCCGGGCTGGGCGGGTTAGTGCGGGGGTCTGCTATCGGCTCTGGACCAAGGGAGAAGAGGGCGGACTGGCTGCTTATCCGCCGGCAGAGATCGAGGTGGCGGAGCTGGCCGGACTGGCGCTGGAGCTGGCGCTGTGGGGCGGGGCGGACCTGCCGTTTCTGACCCCGCCCCCGCCAGGACCGATGGCTGAAGCACGAGCCCTGTTGCAGGGCCTGGGTGCGCTGGATGACGCGGGCCACATCACCCCCCATGGACGCACCTTGGCCGCCTTGCCCCTGCACCCGCGCCTTGGGCATATGCTTGCGGTCGCTGGGCCAGAAGCGGCAACGCTGGCCGCACTGTTGGCCGAGCGCGACCCGCTGCGCGGGGCACCGCCAGACCTTGCGCTGCGGATGCAGGCGATTGCTCGGCCAGGGCCAGAGGCGGACCGGGGGGTGGTGGAACGGATCAAGGTCGAGGCCAAGCGGCTTGCCGCAGCAACGCGCAGCCTTGCCGGGGAAGGATTGGCAGTGGGAACCCAGCGAGAGGGCTTTAGCCTGGCCGAGATGGCGGCGCTGGCTTACCCGGACCGGATCGGTCTGCGCCGCAAGGCGGATGCGCCGCGTTGGGAGCTGTCGGGCGGAAAGGGCGCCGCAATGGCGGCGGGGTTGCCTTTGTCGGGTGCTCGATTGATCGTGGCGACCGACCTTGACGGCGACACGCGCGAGGCCACCGTGCGACAGGCGATTGCGATAAGTGAGGCAGAGATGCGCAGGCTTTACGCCGACCGCATCCAATGGATGGAGGTCTGCGACTGGTCGCGCCGCGAAGGGCGGATCATGGCGCGGCGACAAGAGCTGCTGGGCGCGCTGGTGCTGGACGACCGCCCTTGGGATGCCCCGCCCGACAGCATGGCCCGGGCAGCGCTGGATGGGCTGCGGCAGCTTGGCCTGCCCTGGACGCCCGCCGCCCGCCGCCTGCGCGCCCGCGCCCGGTTGGCCCGCAGCGAGGGTTGGCCGGGGGTGGAGGATGCGGACCTTTTGGCCAGTGCCGAGGACTGGCTGCTGCCGCATCTGACCGGGCGGAAGACCGAGGCGGATCTGCGCACGCTGGATCTGACGCCCGCATTGCAGGGCCTTTTGGGCTGGGACCGGCAGGCGGAGATGGACCGTCTGGTGCCCGGCAGTTTCGAGACGCCGTTGGGGCGGAAGATCCCCATCGATTATGACGGTGAGGTGCCCGCGATAGAGGTGCGGCTGCAAGAGATGTTCGGGGTTACCGTTCATCCGGTCGTCGGGGCCAAGCGGTTGCCGATCCGAGTCACGCTTCTGTCCCCCGCCCGCGCCCCGGTGCAGGTGACGACTGACCTTCCGCGCTTTTGGGCGACAAGCTACAGCGATGTCAGGAAAGACATGCGCGGCGCCTATCCACGCCACCCTTGGCCTGAGGACCCGACCGAAGCCGAACCGACACTGAAGGCCAAGCCTCGAGGAACTTGACGGGGGAACCTGAGGGGAAGATGGCGGCGCCTCTGCCCGGCGGCGGTCTGGAGGGTTTCACACCCTCCAGACCTCCCGTGGAGTATTTGGAAAAAGAGCAAATGCAGTCGGGTTTGGCTTGCCAGAAACGGACAGCGGATGCAGCGTGTCAACCGTGGGTTTCGAGGGAGGTTTTGATGCGGTCGATTTTCGGGCTTTTCCTTGCCGTCAATCTTGCGCTGGTCGCCCCTGCCGCTCAGGCGTTCTGCGGCTTTTACGTCGCGCGGGCGGATGGGGAGTTGTTCAACAAGGCCTCAACGGTGATCTACACGCGGGTCAATGACACCTCGGTCATCACCATGTCGTCGGACTATCGCGGTGAGGCGTCGGAATTCGCGATGATCGTGCCGACGCCGGGCGTCTTGGAACGCAGCCAGGTGACTACTGTGCCGCAAGCGACGGTGTCGCATCTGGACCGCTACACCGCGCCGCGGCTGGTGGAGTATTTCGATGGCGACCCCTGTGAGGAGGAGGTCGTGTACGAAATGGCCGTGGCCGAACCGGAGGCTGGCAGCGCCCCCACCCGCAAGGAACGCCGTGAGGGCGCGCGGGCGCTTGGCGTCACCATCGAACGTGAATTCGCCGTCGGGTCCTATGACATCCAGATGCTGTCGGCCCGGCAGTCGGACGGGCTGGCCACGTTCCTGCGGGGGGAGGGTTATACGCTGCCCGACGGTGCCGAAGGCGCGCTGGAGAGCTATGTCCGGGGGGGCATGAAGTTCTTTGTGGCCAAGGTGAACCTGGCGCGCCATTCGGCCGAGGCCACGCAGGAGCTGGAGCCGTTGCAGATCCGGTTCCGGTCCAAGGATTTCATGCTGCCGATCCAGTTGGGCAAATTGAACGGCGACGGGCCGCAAGACCTGATCGTGATGGCGCTGACCCGCAAGGGCCGGGTCGCGCTGACCAATTACACCACCAAAGACATCCCCTCGGACGTCAATGTGCCAGTCTTTGTTGGGCAGGTCTTTCCGCAGTTCTACCGCGCGATGTTTGACACGGCGGCGGGCAAGGACGGGGCGTTCCTCGAATATGCCTGGGATATGGCCTGGTGCGACCCTTGTGCCGACGATCCCCTGACCCATGCCGAGTTTCAGCAGTTGGGCGTGTCCTGGGTGCGCAAGGCCGAGGTTGAGACACCCAACGTCTTCGTCACCCGGCTGCACATCCGCTATGGGCCGGACAGCTTTTACGAGGATCTGAAGTTTGCGGTGACCGACGATCGCGAAAACTTTCAGGGCCGCTACGTCATGAACCACCCGTTCGACGGCGAGATCACCTGTGAGGCAGGCCAGACCTATGTCACCGAGACGCGCCAGCGCATCAAGGATGAGGCGGCCGCCTTGCGAAAGCTGACCGGGTGGAGTGCCGCCAACATCGCCTCGAACATCGCCAAGACAGTGCCACGGCGGTATCGGTAGAAGGCGGTTTCCTTTCAGGCTTGCAACAGCTGTTGAACGGGGCAGGCCTTTCCCCTGCCCCGTCCTGCCCCTATGACAGGCGCTAACAATCAAGGGGCAGAACATGCAGGACGGTCACGCAAGGGTGCAGGCGCAGCGCGCGCGGTGGGCGGTGGCGGCCATGTTCATGGCGAACGGTTTCGTCATGGGGGCCTGGGCGCCGCAGATCCCGCTTTTGATGCCGCGCCACGACGTGACCGAATCCGTTCTTGGGCTTTTGATCCTGGTCCTGGGAATTGGCGCGGTGTCGGCCATGCTTTTCGCGGGCAAGCTGATCGCGCGCTTTGGCGGGCGGGCGGTGCTGTCGGTTTTCTCGCTTGCCCTGATCCCTGTCCTGCCCATGGTGGTCTTTTCGCCGAACCTGTGGGTTCTGGCGCTGTTCATGGCGGTCTTTGGCGCGATGGCTGGGTGCATGGACGTGGCGATGAACGCGCAGGCCGTCGAGATCGAGCGCAAGCTGGACCGGGCCATCATGTCCTCATCGCACGGGTTCTGGAGCCTCGGGGGCTTTTTCGGCGGCTCGGCGGGCAGCTTCGTGATCGCCTATTGGGGGTCCGAGGTACAGTCGCTGCTGACGGCGGCAATGGTGGCGCTGCTGGTCGGATCGGCAATGCCCTTCCTTTTGCCGGGCGAACCTGCTGCGCCCGCATTGAAGACGGCTGAGGCCAAGGGACCGTCGCTGTTCCCGCGGGATGTGCATGTCTGGCTTCTGGGGTTTCTGGCCTTCTTCTCGATGGTGCCTGAGGGCGCCGTCCTCGACTGGGCGGCGATCTATCTGCAAAAGGAGCTGGGGTCGGATGTCTTCATCTCGGGCCTGGGCTTTGCCTTCTTCGCCGGGGCGATGGCGGTGATGCGCTTTGCCGGGGATTCGGTCCGTAACCGTTTTGGCGCAGTGCGGACGCTGCGGGTGTCCGGCCTGCTTGGCGCGGCCGGGATGATGGGTGGGGCGCTGGCACCCTATGACTGGGTAGCGATTGCCAGCTTCTTCTTTGCCGGGCTTGGCGTGGCCAATATGGTGCCGATCCTGTTTTCGGCAGCTGGAAACCACCCCCGGCTGCCCTCGGCTTCGGCGATTTCCATCGTGACCATGGTGGGATACTGCGGGATTCTGGTCGCGCCCTCGACCATTGGTTTCCTGGCCGAGCATGTGGGGTTCCGTCCGACCTATGCCGGGTTGTCGCTGTTGCTGATGGTTGTGGCCTTGATGGCAGCAAGAGCAGCGGATGCCGACGAGATGCGTCGCCTGCCTGCTGGTGACCCGCAGCCCGCCTAGGCTGCGAGGTCAGCCACCGTGGTCAGCGTCGCGAAATCGGCGCCAAGGAGCGACAGAGTGACCCGGTGCACAGTGGCCGCGTCGATCCGCCCGCCGTCATGCGCGGGAAGGTCAAACCCCAATAGTGCGTCCTGCGGCAGCAGGACCCGGTAGCCAAGGTCCGAAGCCATGCGCACGGTTGACGTCACGCAGAACGCTGCCACTGCCCCGGCCACGACCAGTTCGGTCACGCCAAGCGCGCGCAGATGCGCGTCAAGTCCGGTGCCCGCAAAGGCCGAGGAGGCGTGTTTCCACAGGACCGCCTCCTCAGCGCGGGGTGCCGCACATGGCATCGGCGCGGCCCCGGGAAACCCTTTGCGGAAGGGTGACGCGGGGTCGGGGTCGTCGTGGTGGACATGGATCACCGGCAGAGCTTTGGCCCGGGCGTCAGCGAGCAGTCTTGCGATCTGGTCTGGCGCTTCGGGGTTTACCGGCACCCGGCCCGAGCGAATGCGGTCGGCCATGCCTTCCTGCATGTCGATGACGAGAACTGCCCGCATTCAAGGCGCGCCCATATAGTCACGCTTGCCAAGCTCAACCCCCTGCATGCGCAGGATGTCATAGGCAGTGGTGAGGTGGAAATAGAACTGCGGCTGGGCGTAGAAGGACAGGAAGTCGGCACCGCTGAGGGTCAACTCACCCGGGCCGGCCTTGAAGGTGATTTGGCGGTCGGCGGCCTGGGCGAAGTCTTCGGGCTGAAAACCGGCCATGTAGCCCCGTGCGGCGCTGATGCGGCTTTGTAGCTCGGCGAAGGTGGTTTCAGTGTCGGGAAAGCCTTTGGGGTCTTGTCCCGCAAGCCGGGCGGTGCCCCGCGCGGCAAAGTCACAGGCAAGCTGGACCTGTTTCACAAAGGGCAACATGTCGGGGAACAGACGGGCAGCGAGGATCACCTCTGGCTTGATCTTCTTGGCTTCGCAATGCGCCTCGGCCTTGGTCAGGATCGCCGAAAGGGCGGCAAGGAAACGGTCGAAAACGGCGACGGATTGGCGGTGCATCGGGGGCCTCCGATAGGGATTTCCGGAACCGTAGACCTTCTGGCGGAGAGCGTCGAGGGCTGGTGTCGGTCCCGGCCGCGTTTCTGCGAAGAGCACGCATACGGCTATCGGAATTGTGTTTCGTAGTCCTTGACGTGATGCGGAAAAAGCGTCGCATAGTGGGGATAGGGCACACCGAGCGCTGTCACTTCCAGTTCAATCCCGCTGTCCGACACAAACCGGGTGAGGTCGATCCCTTCACAGGGGACAGGCCCAAATGCAGCCTCCACGAGGGCAAAGCCACTCCAATGGAGGGCGCCGGTTGAGCCCAGTGCGACCCCATCCACTTCTGACAAGAAGCCGTCGAACGCATCAGATGCGATGAACTGTCCAAAAGCCACGCCCATTGGCGGGTCGCCATATTCGAGGGCAGACCAGCCGATTACTTGACCGTTGTGGAGGATGGAGAAGCGATAACTGATTGACCCCATCTAGACACCTAGGCACCAGCGCATGACGGCCTTTTGGGCGTGGAGGCGGTTTTCGGCCTCGTCGAAGATCACCGAATGCGGGCCGTCCATGACTGCGCTTGTCGCCTCATCATTGCGGTGGGCGGGCAGGCAATGCATGAACAGCGCGTCGGGTTTGGCGCGGGTCATCAGCTGTTCGTTCACCTGATAGGGACGCAACTGGTTATGGCGACGTTCCTTGGCGGATTCAGGGTCGTGCATAGAGACCCAGGTGTCGGTGACCACAAGGTCAGCGCCTTCGACCGCGGTGAAGGGGTCGCGCTGGATTGTGATTTTTGACCCCTTTTCGCGGGCGAACTGGAGGAACTTTTCCTCGGGGTCCAAGGTTTCGGGGCCGGTGAAGGTGAAGTCGAAACCGAACTGCCCGGCGGCGTGCAGAAAGCTGCCGCAAACATTGTTGCCGTCGCCACACCAAACCACCTTCTTGCCCCTGATCGGGCCACGGTGTTCCTCATAGGTCATGACGTCAGCCATGATCTGGCAGGGGTGGGTGCGGTTCGTCAGGCCGTTGATCACTGGAACGGTGGCGTGTTCGGCCATCTCCAGGAGCGTCGCCTCTTCGAAGGTGCGGATCATGATGAGGTCGACATAGCGCGAAAGTACACGGGCCGTGTCGGCGATCGTCTCGCCATGGCCAAGCTGCATTTCCTTGCCGGAGAGCACCATCGTCTCGCCCCCAAGTTGACGGACGCCGACATCGAAGGACACGCGGGTGCGGGTCGAGGGCTTTTCGAAGATCAACGCGACCATATGGCCCTTGAGGGGCTGGTCGTCATCGGGGGAACCCTTTGGGCGGCCGTTGCGGGCGGTCTTCATCGCTTGAGCGCTGTCGATCATGGCCCGAAGGTCGGCTGGCGTGGTTTTGTGGATGTCGAGGAAGTGATTCATGTCGTTTCGCTTTTTGGCCGGTGGCCAGGGGCTTTGCCCCCGGACCCCCAGGATATTTGGACCAGAATGAAATCAGGCTGCTTGTTCGAGAGCCATGGCCGCCTGATCAAGGCGGGTGAGGGCCTCGGCGATATCGGCGTCGGGGATGTTGAGCGCCGGCAGAAGGCGCAGGACGTTGTCAGCGGCGGCGACGGTCAGGACGCCGGCACCGTAGCCGGCCTTGACCACATCGGTTGGCGCTGGCTTGCATTTCAGCCCCAGCATCAGCCCCTCGCCCCGGACCCCCTCGAACACCTGCGGGTGGCGGGCGACGAGGCTTTCAAGTCCTTGGCGGAAGAGGGCGCCCTTGCGCGCCACCTCGGCCAGGAAAGCCGGGTCAGAGATGATCTCGGTCACCTTGGTACCCACGGCGCAGCCCAAGGGATTGCCGCCGTAAGTCGAGCCGTGGGTGCCCGCGGTCATGCCCAAGGCGGCGCGTTCGGTAGAAAGAACCGCGCCTAGCGGAAAGCCCCCGCCAATGCCTTTCGCGACCATCATGATGTCTGGAGTGACCCCGGCCCATTCATGCGCAAAGAGGCGTCCCGTGCGGCCCATGCCGCACTGAACCTCGTCAAAGATCAAAAGCGTGCCGGTGGCATCGCAAAGGTCACGCAGGCCTTTCAGGCACTGGTCGGGGACGACGCGGATTCCGCCTTCACCCTGGATCGGTTCGATCATCACAGCGCAGGTCTTGTCGGTTATCGCGGCGCGTATCTCGTCATGACCACTGTCCTTGGTCGGCCATTTGAGGCTGGTAAACCCCGGCATCAACGGGCCATAGCCCTTGACCATCTTTTCCGACCCCGCCGCGGCGATTGCGCCGGTGGAACGGCCGTGGAAGGCGCCTTCGAAGGTGACGATCTGAGTGCGCTCGGGCTGGCCACTTTCATAATGGAACTTGCGGGCCATCTTGATCGCAAGCTCGGCCGCTTCGGTACCGGAGTTGGTGAAGAACGCGGTATCAGCGAAGGTTTCGGCAACCAGTAGGTCTGCCAGGCGCTGCTGTTCAGGGATCGTGTAGACGTTCGACACATGCCAGACCTTCGCCGCCTGATCAGTCAGAGCCTGCACGAGCGCCGGGTGGGCATGGCCAAGGGCGTTCACCGCGATGCCGGCGCCAAGATCAAGGTATCGGCGACCATCCTCAGCCAGAAGCCAGCTGCCGGTTCCCTGGACAAAGGCCAAGGGCGCGCGGTTGTAAGTCGGCAAGACGGTCGGGATCATCGGGCTGGTCCTTGCAGGATCGAGGATGGATCGGGGACAGAACGGGCGGCAAGCTCAGGCGGCGGGATCAAGCCAATGGGTGCCTGAGGGCCGGGGTTTAGTCAACGCGGGGAGTTTGCCGCCAAAACGGCCGTGGCAGAGAGGACGCGCGGCGTCGGACGCTTCAGCGTCGGCGCAAGGTAGAGAAGGGATGGGTCCGGTTAGCCATGCCTGTCAAATACCGCGCGGCAGCCTGCCGGTAAAGTAGAATTCTGCCGGCGGCGGCGGGTGGCCCAAGGACGCGGTAAAGATCGGGGACAAATCCCCTCGAATTGTTGAAAGCTTTGTGCGACACGTCGCAGCAACGAACGGTGGGGACGCCGATCGGGGCCGTGCCAGTGTTGGGCTGACGCCATGGGGAGCAGTCAGTTCGGTACCGCCAAGGCCTTGGGGAATGGCATGGCAACATACCAGATCACTTTCTTCGCGCTGACCCCGGACGGGGAAACAGGCATGCTTTCTGTGCCTGATCAACCGGGCCTGCGCTTTGCCGCGATAGCGGGCAACACTGGCGTGATTCTCGCTGAAGCAGGGTTGGCCGGGTTGGTGGTCAGCCATGGCAGTCCCGTCGGCAAGGCGGGGCAGGCGGTTACGCTTGGCGCACGGGTCCGGGCAACCTGTACAACAGGCCTGGGCAACCCAGAGACATTCCGCATGCTAGAACTGGGCGGTGGCACAGTCGGGCTGGTGGCCGAGGATGCTACTACCGGGGCGTTGGTCGACGGTATCAGCGCCGCTGCTCTCGAGGTCGATACAATTGACAAGACAGGGGTCAGCCACGCCTTTTCTGTGCCCACGACCGGGGGCGATGGGCTGGCAGCGACTGCAAATGGAAAGCCGCGCAAAAGCCCGTTTGCCTTTGCGCTTGGCACGCAGATCGACACGCCCGACGGCCCGCGCCCGGTTGAAAGCTTGCAGCCAGGTGACTTGATCTCGACCCTGGACAATGGCTCGCAACCGGTCCGATGGGTCGGGCGGCGTTGGATTTCACTGCTGGAAATGACCCTGCGCGAGGACCTGCGGCCGCTACGGCTTGAGGCTGGTGTGCTTGGCAATGAGCGGGCGCTGCTGATCTCTCCCCGGCATCGGGTCCTGCTGAACGATTGGCGGGCGCAAGTTTACTTCGGTGAGGATCAGGTTCTGGTGCCGGCGCAGGCGCTGCTGAACGGCGCGACGGTGCGGCAGGTGGTGCCGTTAGCCGGAGTCACCTACCTGCACCTTCTGTTCGACCGGCATGAGGTCATCTTGTCCGAGGGGACGCTGTCGGAAAGCTTGCATCCAGGCGAGACCGGGCTTGGCGCACTGGACCCAGCTCAGCGCCAGGAGATTGAGGCGCTGTTCCCCGATCAGGCACTCGAGCGGCGGCGGGCGGCCTTTCCGACCCTGCGCATGGCCGAAGCGCGGGCTTTGCGCTTGCCGGGCTGAGGCGGAAAAATGAGAGGGCAATGGAGGTAACGGATGCAAGCGGGCTGGCAAATCCGTGAAGCGGGGCCTCTGGACCTTGAGTTAATCTTGCAGGCTGATGTCTTTGATGGCCCTGCCCGTCGCAACTGGGCGATGCGCGCGTTGGGACCGGAGGACGAGCCCGATCCACGCAATCTGTTGATACTGGCGATCCTGGAGGGAGAGGTAGTGGGTTTCGCCTCTGGCACGGTCATCGACCACCCTGACAAACCGACGACCTTGTTCATCAATGAGTTGGGGGTAAACGCCCCCGCGCAACGGCAGGGCATCGGCCGGGCGCTTTTTCTGGCGATACGGTCCGAAGGCCGGGCGCGGGGCTGCCAGACCTCATGGGTGACGACCGAGGGGGACAACACTGCTGCTCGGGCTTTGTACCTTGCGGCAGGGGGCGCCGAGACCCCAGACATCGTCACGTATGACTGGGATGAGACGCGTTTGCCGCGATAATGCCGCCTGCCCTTGCGGCCCCCTGCCCCACCCGGATACAATGGCCGGGAATTGTGATAGCCGGAGAGCAAGATGTCCTGGACCGACGAGCGCGTCGAGACGCTCAAGCGCATGTGGGGCGAGGGTCAGTCGGCCAGCCAGATCGCCAAGGAATTGGGCGGGGTGACCCGTAACGCGGTGATTGGCAAGGTGCATCGGCTGGGCCTGTCGAACCGCGTTGGCGGCAAGGACGAGGACGAAGAGGCCGCTCTGGCCCCAGCGGCCCCGGCCACTGCGGCGCCCGTAGCTGCCCGACCCGAACCCGCTGCCCCGCGCGTCGAACCGGCAGTGCCACGGGCGGAACCGCCGCGCGCGGCCGTGCCGCCGGCTGCAGCGGCGCCCGCATCAAACGTGATGCCCCTGCCAGTGCGCAAGGCGATCATTCCCGCCGGCCAGCCGCTGCCGCCACAGCCCAGCCTGAACGAGATCAGCCCCGAAGCGCTCGCCAGCGTACGCGAGGTGGAAAAGCGCGCGAAACGGCTGACCCTCATGGAACTGACCGAACGGACCTGCAAATGGCCGATCGGCGACCCAGCCACCGAAGATTTCTGGTTCTGCGGCCTGCCCAGCTTGCCCGGTAAACCCTATTGCGAGGCGCATGTGGGGGTGGCCTTCCAGCCGATGAGCGCGCGGCGCGATCGGCGTCGGTAGGCTTTCTCCATAGCTTGAGTTTTGCGCGGCCTGCAAAGGCCGCGCGATTTTCCCCTTTTATGCTTTGTTTCGCCACATTTCCCATCATTGTTGCCGAACAAGCATCGATGGAGCGTGTTGCATGACAGAATTGGCGGCCGGATCGATTTCCCGACAGCGCAGCGGCGCGCTTGTGCTGCTTTTCACTGCGACGATCTTCACCAGTGCGCTGCTGCTTTTCTTCGTCCAGCCGCTTTACACGCGAATGGTCCTGCCACAGATCGGCGGCGCTGCTGCTGTCTGGACCACGGCAATGCTGTTCTTCCAGACAGTGCTGATCGGCGGCTATCTTTATGCCCACCTGATGAATCGTTACCTGGCGGTGAACGTGCAGATTGCGGTGCATATCGGGCTTGTGCTGCTGGCGCTGACGGCCCTCCCCCTCGCGGTGCCAGCCAGCTGGAGCTACGATCCTGCCCACCCAGTGGTGACCCAGACGCTATGGCTTTATGCGTTGGGGGTAGGCCTGCCCTTTGCAGTTCTGTCAGCCAATGCGCCGCTGATCCAGTCCTGGTATCGGCGGAGTGGCGGGCCAAGTGCGGACGACCCGTACTTTCTTTACGGCGCAAGCAATCTGGGGTCGTTGGTCGCGCTGCTGGCTTTTCCCTTGGTAGCCGAACCCCTTTTTGGCGTCTCGGCAATCTCGGTCGGGTGGTCGGTGGGGTTTGTGATCCTTGGGCCGATGCTGCTTTTGTCAGGCCTTGCGGCGCGGGGGTCGGCTGTGTTGGACCGACCAAAAGCACAGGTGGCCACCGGTCAAGGCATCCGGGCAGAGCAATTGCTCCTTTGGGCATTCCTGGCTTTTTTGCCCTCGTCGCTGATGCTGTGTGTAACGACAAAGATCAGCACTGACCTTGGGTCGTTCCCGCTGGTCTGGGTGATCCCGCTGGCGCTGTATCTATTGACCTTCGTGCTGGTCTTTTCGGTGAAGTCGCCACTTACGGCCGACCGGCTGCGGCTGGTGTTGCCGCTGGCGTTGCTGCCGCTTATTTACTTCAGCTTCAAACCCGCGGGCACGCTTACCGGCTTTACGGCGATGCTGGTTGCCTATTTCGTCATCAGCCTTGCCGCGCACCGGATGTTGTTCGACGCGCGGCCAGATGCCAGACATCTGACGGTGTTCTACCTGACAATGTCAGTTGGCGGAGCGCTTGGGGGGGTCTTCAACTCGATCATCGCACCGGTGGCGTTTGACCGGCTTACGGAATATCCGGTCACAGTCGCGCTTTGCGTGCTTTTGCTGGTCGGGCGTAGCCGGAACCTGCCGCGAGAGATTGCGTTGGGGTTGGTGCTTTCGCTGGTCCTGCTGTTGCCGCTTATGGACTTCCTACCTCTGGTCAGCGCGCTTTCGGTCACCTTGCGCATAGTGGCGATGCTGGCCGTTCTGGCAGTTGCCTACGTGCTGCTTTACCGCAAGCGGCTGATACCCGTGGTTGCGGTGATCTGCGTCATGGGCATCTGGAACGTCTATGGTCGTGAAGCTGGCGTGATTCATGACCGCAGCTTCTTTGGTCTGCATGTCATCGGCGACGAAGACGGACTGCGGCTTTATTCGAACGGCACGACAATTCATGGCGCACAACGGCTGAGCGACATCGGCCAGCGCCCGACGCCGTTGCTTTACTACCATCCCAACGGCCCACTGGCACAGGTTCTGGCGACGGAAACCGCAGCAAGAGCGAAGTCTATCGGGGTCGTCGGTCTGGGGGTTGGGGCGATGGCCTGCTATATCCGCCCGGGCCAAGACTGGCATTTCTACGAGATCGATCAGAAGGTTGTGGACATTGCCCAGGACCCTTCCCTCTTCGACTTCATGCCGCGTTGCGGTCAGGGGACGCAGCTTCATCTTGGCGATGCGCGGATTGTGCTGCAGGGCCAGACCGACCTGCGCTTCGACATTCTGGTGATCGACGCCTACAGTTCTGATGCAATCCCGGTACACCTTGCCACACTGGAAGCGGTGCAGCTCTACATGGACCGTTTGAATAAGGACGGGATCCTGCTGTTCCACATCTCGAACCGGTTCTACGATCTGACGCTGCCGCTTTCCGGCCTGGCGCAAGAGATGGGGCTTGAGGCGAGGGTGTGGGAGCGGAGCTCGCCAGAAGCCGGCGCTGAAGCAGAATTTGACCGCGGCGACGTTCCGTCAACTGTGGTGGCATTGGCGCGCAGCAAGGAAGCCTTGGGCGAGATCGGGCAAGACGCACGCTGGCTGCCGCTGCCGGCGCCGCAGATTCCGTTCTGGACTGACGACCACGCAGATCTCCTCAGCGCTTTGCGTTGAGGGCGGCTACCCGGCATACGCGCCTGTCAGTCCGTGCCAAGAATGTCTTCCAGAATCTTTCGGGTTTCTTCCTGCAGCGCGTCTTCGGCTCCGCGGATTGCGGCGTCGCCCAGGCTTTCGTCCGGGGCGACGGTGATCCCAAGTTCTTCCTGTAAACGCTGCTCCAGTTCGGCCTTGGCGGCGGCTTCTGCGGCAGCGGCTGCGGCTTTCGCTTCGGCCTCCATCTTTTCACGCGCGATGCTTTCCAGATCGAGGCGGAAGCTGGGGTCGGCCCAGGGTCCAGTGATCAAAAGCGGAACCATGACCCCGCCGCTACCATCGGCGGCGGCAAGCGCTGTGGGCCGCAGCCGGTAATCGAGCGTGCGAGCACCCAGGCCCACTTCCCCGGCGCCTGAGGCCGTCAGTTGCGGAGCTACAAGTTTCAGGTCGTTGTTAGACAAGACCCCGCCCGCGATCGTGAACGTTCCCGCCAATCCGTCAAACGCCGTCTTTTGCCCGTCGCCGATATAGGCCGGATCCAGGGTTTGCAGCATGGCCGCAATATCAAGCCCCCGAAGCTCGCCCTGGCCAAGTTCAAGGGCGCCTTCGCCTTCCAGGCTTTTCATGATCGCCGCGACCGAGTTGCCAACACCCAGAAAGCGCAAGTCCAGATCGCCCGCCGCCACCAGCCGGTCATAACCCGCGACGTCCCGCATCAGTGCCTGCATGTCGAGGCCAGCAAAGGCAAGATTGCCCCCGACCGACAGCCCACCGCGTCCGTTGATCACGAACTCACCAGTGATCTGGCCGCCATAGGCGTCCATCCGGCGGATGTCGGTCACAGCACGGGCGCGGTCGATGACGACGCTGACCCGCGTCTCGCCCAACCGCAACACGCCAAGATCGACCGAAGGCGCCACCAAGACCAGGTCTGCATCGAAGCTGCCAAGAGCTGAGACATCAACCTCTTCTTCCGGCCAGCCAGTGGCTTGCATACCGCCGTTGATGCCGCCACCGCTTTCCCCTGCCGGCCCGGTGCCGATGGTGATCGGCCCGGCAGTAAGTTCGCCCACGAGCTTTGGCCGCGCCTCACCCGGGCGCATGTCAATGTCGCCGGTAAGTTGATTGCCATCGGCCACAATGGTGGCCCCCCGCAGGAAAGCTGCGCCAGTGCCGTCCAGGGTCAGCTGCCCAGTGGCGGTCAGCCGATCCTGGCCAAGGCCTTGGCCAGGCTGTGCCAACGATGTGCCGATCAGGCCGCCCAGCGCCGGCAAGTCGGCCAGATCCGCAACCAGAGCGCCATCGGCCACAAGGGGCGACAGGCCCGCGCGCCCGTCGAAAGACAAAGACGACCCGCCCGCCGTCAGGTTCGCGGTAAGGGGGACAACGCGCCCCGCCTCAAACGCGGAAAAGACGCCGCCTGTCAGGTTCAGCGCCACGGGTTTGCCGTTGGCCAGCCCCTTCAATGCCAGTGTGAAGGGGCCGGCAAGGTCAGGGATCGCCAACGTCGCATCTACACCGTCCAGCGCGATCATCCGGTCGGCCTGCCGGTCGATAAAGCGGATGCTTCCGCCGGTTATCGTGCCCTTGTCCAACGTGAAGGCGGTCGCGGCGGCAGGCACGGCATCAGTCCCGCCCGCAGCCAATTCGGCCCCGAAATCCCAGCTGTCGCGCCCGTCCGGGCCGCGCTCCAGCACAATCTCTGGCCGGTCGGCGCTGATGCCTTCGATCTGGACCGTCCCCCCCAAAAGCGCGCCATAGTTGATATCGATGATCAGGCCTTCCGCCTTGAAAAGCGGGGCCTCAGTCTCGGCCCAGTCGGCATTGGAGATGCTGACCGGTCCGGTCGTCACCCCAAGGCTGGGCCAGAGGCGCGGCGTCACCTCACCGGTCAGGGTCAGCTTGCGGGCGGTCATCGCCTCGAACTGGGCAGAAACTGCGGCGGCCACACGCTCGGCCGGGACAAGTGCCAAAAGCCCGAAAGCCAGAACCAGAAGAACCGCCAGCCCGGCCCCGAAACGGATGATCCAGCGCATGCAATCCTCCGGCATATCATGGCGTTGGGGTGACTCTATGCCTGCCCCCAAGGGTTGCCAAGTCAGCCCTCCCCCACTGGCATCAAATGGCCGAGAGGCCTCGGGTCTTTCCAGCAGCGCACGGGGCCTGTATAGGGCGGGAATGTCCGAAAACCCGCCCATCCTTCGCCCAGACCTTGCCCGTGCGTTTGTCCCTGACACGCGCCGGCAGGGTCAACCAACCATCGGCATGGTCAGCCTTGGCTGCCCCAAGGCGCTCGTCGACAGTGAACGCATCCTGACGCGCCTGCGGGCCGAGGGCTATGCGATTTCGCCCGATTACAAAGGCGCGGATGCGGTAATCGTGAACACCTGCGGATTTCTTGATTCCGCCAAGGCTGAAAGCCTGGAAGCGATTGGTGAAGCGTTGCAGGAAAACGGTCGGGTGATCGTGACCGGCTGTCTTGGTGCAGAACCTGAATACATCACCGGTGCGCATCCGAAGGTTCTGGCCGTCACCGGCCCGCATCAATACGAGGCGGTACTGGATGCCGTTCACGCCGCCGTGCCGCCTGCACCCGATCCGTTCATCGACCTTCTGCCTGCGACCGGCGTTTCCCTCACCCCGCGGCATTACAGCTATTTGAAAATTTCCGAAGGCTGCAACCACGCCTGCAAGTTCTGCATCATCCCTGACATGCGAGGAAAGCTGGTCAGCCGCCCCGCCCATGCCGTCCTGCGCGAGGCGGAAAAGCTGGTCGAAGCGGGGGTAAAGGAGCTTTTGGTGATTTCGCAGGACACCTCAGCCTATGGGGTAGACCGCAAACACGACCTGTCCCCGTGGAAGGGGGCTGAAGTGCGGGCGCATATCACCGATCTTGCGCGCGAAATGGGCAAGCTTGGCGCCTGGGTGCGGCTCCATTACGTCTACCCTTACCCGCATGTGCGCGACCTCATTCCGCTCATGGCTGACCGGCTGATCCTGCCCTATCTGGACATTCCCTTTCAGCACGCCCATCCGGATGTTCTCCGCCGGATGGCCCGTCCGGCAGCGGCGGCCAAGACACTGGACGAAATCGCTGCCTGGCGCGCGGTTGCGCCTGACCTGACGCTGCGGTCGACCTTCATCGTCGGCTATCCGGGCGAGACGGAAGCGGAATTCCAGACACTTTTGGACTGGCTGGATGAGGCGCAACTGGACCGCGTCGGGTGCTTTCAGTACGAAAACGTCGCAGGAGCGCGGTCGAACGCCCTGCCCGACCATGTGCCGGCTGAGGTCAAGCAGGACAGGTTTGATCGCTTTATGGAAAAGGCGCAGGCAATTTCGGCTGCAAAGCTGGCCGGAAAGGTTGGAAAAGTGCTGGAAGTGATCGTCGATGAGGTCGACGAGGATGGCGCCACCTGCCGCACCAAGGCCGACGCACCGGAAATCGACGGCAACCTTTTCATCGACGAAGGGTTCGAGGGGCTGACACCCGGTGACATCGTAGAGGTGACCGTGGATGAAGCGGGAGAATATGACCTTTGGGGCCGCCTGATCTGAAGCGTTGACAGAAGTACGGACGCCGGCGACGGTCACGCCTAAGGAAGCAGAGGAGCCACCCCATATGTCCGACACCCCGCAGATCGCCGCCACTTCGCCGTTCAAGGTCGAGGTTGAAGAAGGCAAATCCTACTTCTGGTGCGCCTGCGGGAAATCCTCGCGGCAACCGTTCTGCGACGGCAGCCACAAAGACACCAGCTTCACCCCTTTGAAATGGACGGCTGAGGCCACGAAGGCGGTTTTCTTTTGCGGCTGCAAACATTCGGCACATGCGCCGCTGTGCGATGGATCGCACAAGACGCTGTGACCTAGCGTCGCTGCGTCTAGTCAACGGGCAATGCCACTCCAACTACTGGCTATGTCCAGTGAAACACGTGTCCTTTACAACGAAACCTGCCCGGTCTGCCGGTTCGAGATTGATGCGTATCGCCGCCGCGTACTGGCAGATGGGCTGCCGATCCAGTTTGATCCGCTAGACCGCGCGGCAGATTGGGGGCTGACCCCAGATCAGGCGGCGCGGCAGTTGCATGTCTGGCAGGATGGCCGCGTTTTGGAGGGATTGGAGGCGTTCCGGGCGCTGTGGTCGGCGATGCCGCGCTGGCGCTGGCTGGCGCGGGTTATGGGCTGGCCCGTGGTGCGCCCGCTGGCCGCAAAACTTTATGACCAGATGGCGGCGCCAATCCTTTACCGTATGCATTTGCGCCGTCAGCAGAAGTAAAGGCTAGCCCACCAGCACCACAACCCAGACCACCCCGGCTGCAATCGCCGTTAGGGCCACACAGGCCGACCCGCAATCCTTGGCTTTCTTCGCTCGTGGGTCGGGGCCAGGTGACAAATGATCCACCACCTCTTCCAGGCCGGTGTTGATCAACTCGGCCGCCAACACCAGAAGGCCCAGCGCCAGGATCAGGCCGCGCTCGGCCGGAGACAGGTCAAGCGAAAAAGCCAGTGCCGCAGACAAAGCGTTCACCACTGTCCATTGCCGCAACGTCTTTTCCGTGGCCCAAGCCGCACGCCAGCCGTCCCAGGACCAGATCACAGTGTTGGCAAAGCGCCGCGCCTCGGCAGCCAGAATGTCGCGCATGGAACCCTCCCCGTCCCTCTCCGCGACAAGATTAGCTTCGCCGGTCCCCTGCGTCGAGGGTGGCACGCAATGCCGCAAGGGCCGCGCGTGTGCTTGTGACGATGTGGGCAAACCGGTCGCCGCCCAGATGCACGCCGCCATACCAGCGCGTGACCACAACCATGTGGTCGGCCAGGCCTTCCCGCTCCAGCATTTTCAGGATCACGGCACCCGCGCCAGCCTCACCATCATCGTTTTTCAGGGGGCCACCGTCGGTCAGGATCGCTGCCCAGCTGTGATGCGTCGCCTTGGCAAAGCGTCGGCGGCTGCGCAGGGTGGCAAGGAAGTTGTCAATCTCGGTCCGTGTGTGGACCTGCCCGACAGCTGCAGCATAGCGCGAGCCACGGTCACGCAAGATGTCTTCAAGAACGATCATTCGGCTAGTCTGGCACGGGCGCGGTGCCGGGCACAGGCCCCGAGAACGAAAAAAGGACGGCACCTGACCTGAAAACCGCGGGTCAGGTGCCGATCTGGCGTTTGGTCGAATAAGGGAGAGGGGGGCGAGGGAGCGGCACCCACCAACCGTCAAGCGACCAACGCTTCGATCCCAAGCTTGTTCGGGCAGAACTCTGGCATCACCTGTGCCGGGCCGGAACAGGCCAGCCATGCCTCACAGTCGGGCTTGCGGCGGCACGCGGCGCAGCGGGTGACAAGATCCTCAAGCTCAGCGCGCTGAAGCCAGCCTTCCAGCACAGCGCGCGACAGGTTCACCCCGCTGATCCGGGCCATGCCACGGGTCAGCCACCAGGCTTTCGGGGCTTCAGGATATCCGATCATGGGCAAAACTCCTCGCCAACTTCGGCCATGCTGCCCTTGGGAAAGCCCGACTGCCTTGACCCAGATCAACCACCCTTCAGTCGGCGCACGGTGGCGGCCACCTGCGCTTTGCGTTGCGCGTTCGGGGGGTGGCTGCCGAGGAAGCGGTCGCCTGGATCAGGCAAGCGGTCGAAAAAACCGCTGCCTCGGAGCGGATCAAATCCAGCAACCAGCGCAATTTCTGCGCCGAGGGCATCTGCCTCAAGCTCAAACTCGCGTGAGTAGCTGCGGGCGGCGACCTCGGCTCCGAGGTTCTGGGCGGCGCGCACCTCATCGGGGGTAGCACCCCCAGCCTGGGCCAGCACCCCGGCCAGAAGCGCGCCGCTTAGGGCCTGGTCCTGACGGCGAGGGATGTGACCGGCGATGTGATGCGCCGCCTCATGCCCTAGCACAAAGGCCAACTCATCCGCGTTGCGGGCGTCGCGGATCAGGGCCAGCGTGAAACCGATCACAGGGCGGCCACGGTCGTCCAGTGTCTGAAAGGCGTTGGGCGGCTGGCCGGGGCGGTCATCCACGACAATGCGGAAATCGCAGTTTCGCGCGGTCGCACGCTTACGGCAGACCTGCTCAGCCACAGGTTCAACTGACGCGAGGACCTGCAGGAACGTCATCGCCTGGGCACGGGCCGTCTGGTCAACCGGCGCAGCGGCCGGCAAAGGCGCCTCGGTTGGCGGTGGGGCTACTGTCACGCAGCCAGCAAGCACCAAAAGAAGGACAGCAATCAGTGGAAGTTGCAGGCGCATTTGGAACCTCGGCTGGGCTGCGCTGAGGGTAGCAAAACCTGGGCCAAGGGGAAGGGTGCCTCACGCAGGTGTCATGGGAATGGCAAGGTCGGAAAGCGGCGGTTGCCTTGCGCCCCTGGCCCCGGTAGCCTTCGCCCATGTTCACCATCGAGCACGAGTTTGACGCTACCGTGATCACCCTTGTTGATGAGGGTGAAGACCTGCCTTTGGTCGAAGACGTCATCATCAACGCGTTCGAGGATTGCGTGACGATCGATCAGATTGATCCCCGCACGGAAGAGGTCGTGCGCATCACCTTGTCCTTGGGCCAGGTGCGCGATCTTGCGGCGGCGCTGAACCTTCCCGAAGGCAGCTATCGTCTCGAACGCGAGCCTGAGGACGGGCAGGCCTAGCCGGGCGCTAGGCGGAGTTCAACTGAAACACCTTGTCGCGCGACTTGGCCCCCCGCAGCAGAACCAGCCGCGTCTTTGCCACCCCCATGGCGGCGGCAAGCGCGTCACGCGTGGCATCAGTCGCGCGGCCGTCTTCTGGAACGACTGTGACGGCAATCCGGATCTGCCCTTCAACCACCGCAACCCCGGCACGGCGCGCGTTGGGTGTCACGCGAACCGCGACAACAGCCCCAGGGATGGCAAGGTGGGTCAGGTCAACCATGGGCCATGACATGCCGGGCAGGCCCAGTGGCGGGCAAGCCCCAAATTTCGTTCTCAAAAGATTTGAGCCTTTGCCTTCATTGCGCCCCTCTGGCCTTTCGGCGCGGGCACCCTTAGCCTTTGCGGCAAGGGAGAACTGTCATGACCACCGCCTTCTTTTCGGACGAACGCTGCTTCTGGCATGGGGGTGGCAACTATGCCTTCACCCTGCCCGTCGGCGGGCTTGTGCAGCCGATGCCCGCTGGCCTGCCGGAGAACCCCGAAACCAAGCGCCGCCTGCGCAATCTGATCGAGGTGACGGGTCTGACCCGCCATCTCTCGGTGCAGAGCGCCGAGGCCGCGACCCAAGCTGACCTGTTGCGCGTCCATCCCGAAAGCTATCTCTCGGCGTTCAAAACGATGTCCGACTCTGGCGGGGGCGAACTTGGCCTGCGCACTCCCTTTGGCCGGGGCGGGTATGAGATTGCGGCACTCTCGGCGGGGCTTGCGACCGCCGCCCTGCGCGCCGTCCTGAAGGGTGAAGTCCGCAATGCTTACTCCCTGTCCCGCCCACCCGGCCACCACTGCCTGCCGGACTTTCCGAATGGGTTTTGTCTGCTGAACAATATCGGGATCGCTATCCGTGCAGCGCAGGCCGAAGGTCTGCTTCGCCGCGTGGCAGTTATCGACTGGGACGTGCACCACGGCAACGGGACCGAGGCGGTCTTCTGGGAGGACCCCGACGTTCTGACCATCAGCCTGCACCAGGAACGGAACTATCCGCTTGATACCGGCGGAATCGAGGCGGTGGGTTCTGGCGCAGGTCTCGGTGCAAACCTCAACCTGCCCCTGCCCCCCGGTTGCGGCCATGATGCCTATCTATACGCCATGGATCGGGTGGTCCTGCCGGCGCTGGAGCGGTTTAAACCGGAAGCGATTGTTGTCGCCTGCGGCTTCGACGCGGCTGCGGTCGATCCCTTGGGCCGGATGCTGGCTACGGCTGCCACCTTCCGTGCGCTGACCAAACGGGTGATGGATGCGGCTGATCGGTTGTGCGATGGCCGCCTGACGCTGGTGCATGAGGGGGGATACTCGGAAGTCTATGTCCCCTTCTGCGGCCATGCCGTGCTTGAGGCCTTGTCCGGCGCCCCGGTCACGGCGCCCGATCCCCTGGCCGAAACGCTGGCCAGGCGCCAGCCGGACGCGCGGTTTGACGCTTTTGCCAGGGCTTGGATCGACGAGGCAGCCCACACCTTGAGCCTTTAGCCCAAGGCATGAACCTTTTGGGGAAACCAGCGCGGCGCCTTTGAAGGCTCTGCCTCCCATCGGCAGCGTTATCCACCTCTCGCCAGTGACTCGCTGGCGGGGGGCGGCGGAACCCCTTACACTTGGCGCATGTCTCTGGACCAAGGACACCAAATGCCCACCCGCAACCAAGCAGCACTTGAGTTTCTGCAGAACCGCCGGTCCCGTCCGGCGAAACTTTTCACCCATCCCGTGCCAAGCCGCGACCAACTTGCGGAAATCCTGACCGCCGCCCTGCGGGTGCCCGATCATGGCAAGCTGGAGCCTTGGCGGCTGATCGTCCTGCAAGGCGCGGCGTTTTCACGACTGGCCAATTTGGCTGAAGCTCGGGCGCTGGAACTGGGTGGCGACGCGGAAAAAGTCGGCAAGGGGCGCGGTCAGTATGATGCGGGCAAGTTGGCGGTGGTGGTCATTTCATCCCCCAAGCCCGCACCGAAAGTGCCAGAAGTGGAACAGCTTCTGTCGGCAGGTGCGCTTTGTTTTGGCATCGTCAATGCGGCTGAAGCGGCAGGCTGGGGAGCGTCCTGGCTGACGGGTTGGCCCGCCCATGACCGTGACTTCACCGCGCGCGCCTTTGGCTGCGCTGAGGGTGAGACGGTTGCCGGTATCGTCCATATCGGCACGCCACCACCCGATGCGCCCGACCGTCCGCGCCCCGATCTTGACCGCCTGACCACCTGGGTCGAAGCGTGATCCTTCAGGCCTTCCTGCAAGCGCTGTCGCAACTGGGTGACCGCCGCTTTCGCAGGGTGGTTGGCCTTGGTGTGATGCTGGCCTTGGCCCTGCTGATCGCTGTCTATGCCGGCTTTCTGCAACTGATGTGGTGGCTAACGCCCGAAAGCATTGACTTGCCCCTCATCGGGCCGGTCAGTGGGGTCGACACGCTGTTGGGCTGGGCCTCGCTGCTGGTCATGCTGGGGCTATCGGTGTTCTTGATGGTGCCGGTCGCGTCAGCTTTCACAGGCATTTTTCTGGAAGACGTAGCGCAAGCGGTCGAGGCGCGGCACTATCCGCAACTGCCCCCGGCCCATGCGCTGTCCTTGGCCGAGGCGCTGCGTCAGTCTGTTAACTTCCTTGGCGTGATTGTTGCGGTCAACGCGCTGGCGCTCTTTGCATACCCCTTCGCTGGCCCCGCCATACCGCTGGTCTTCTGGGCATTGAACGGGTTTCTTTTGGGGCGGGAATACTTCACCCTTGTGGCGTTGCGCCGCCTATCCCCGGCCGAAGCCAAGGCCATGCGCAGCCGCAACCGGTGGCGATTGTGGCTTGCGGGTACGTTGATGGCCGTCCCGCTTTCGCTGCCGATCGTCAACTTGGTCATCCCGGTTCTGGGCGTGGCAACCTTTACCCATCTTTTCCACCGGCTTCTGGCGGACGGTCGCTGAGCCTGGCCACAAAATCCTTGAGAGGAAATTCTTCAAATCCCTTCTCAAGGATTTTGGTCCTGGCTGCCCCTTGGCTTACATCCTGCCGAACCAGTCCAGGTCTTCCAATGTGATCCAGCCTGAAAGGATCACCCCGCAGATTGCCGCCCATATCGGCGTTGCGATCAATGTGGTCAGTTTTGCCTTCCGACCAACCACTTCATCCGCTGGGGCGCCGGGAGGAGTTCCCGGTTCGACCGTTCCAGTATCGCGTTGCGATACGGGGCGAACCTGCAGCACGACAAAAAAGGTCATGAACCAGGTCACTGCATACATTACGAAAGCTGCGGTGACGGTCATGCCTGCTCCAACTCTACCAGGCAGCCGTTAAAGTCCTTGGGGTGAAGGAAAAGTACCGGTTTGCCATGCGCGCCGATTTTCGGCTCACCCGACCCGAGCACTCTAGCGCCGGTGGACTTCAAATGGTCACGCGCGGCGAGGATGTCATCCACTTCATAGCAGATGTGGTGAATCCCGCCCGAGGGGTTCTTTTCCAGAAACCCGAGGATCGGAGAATTCTCGCCCAAGGGATGCAGAAGTTCGATCTTGGTGTTCGGCAGCTCAATGAAGATCACAGTAACGCCATGGTCCGGCTCGGGCTGCGGTGCGCCGACCTTGGCACCAAGGGCACCCCGATATTGCGCCGCTGCGGCCTCAAGGTCCGGCACGGCAATGGCGACGTGGTTCAAGCGGCCGATCATGCTGCGGTCTCCCTATGGCGTGTGCTCGGTTGGGTTATGGGCATGGCGGGGCGGCCTTGCAAGGGTCAGCCGGTCGCAGGTCCGTTAACCGGGTCTTTACCGGCAAAGTGCGAAGCTGACGCGGTTGCAAGAGGATGCCATGCCCTTTCCGCCCGACGCCCCCTATGCTCCGCAGCAGCCCTTGGACGCAGAGAGGTTGCCGCTCCGCGGGTTGACCCTTTTGGTCGTTGAAGACAGCCGCTTTGCTTGCGATGCGCTGCGGCTGATTTGCATCCGGTCCGGTGCTCGGCTCCGGCGGGCGGAAACCTTGGCGGCGGCGCGAAGCTATCTTCTTGGCCATCGCCCGGACGTTGTGATCGTCGATCTAGGCCTGCCCGATGGTCGGGGGGAAGGGCTGATCGTTGATCTTGCCCGCGTCGGATTGCCGGTACTGGCGACCAGCGGTGACCCGGACGGTCGTGACCCGGCCATCGCCGCAGGCGCCGCCGCCTTTATCGATAAGCCGATTGGCAGCATCAGCGCCTTTCAGCGGCAGATCCTTGATCTGGTCGGCTACGTTGGCACTAAGTCGCGCGTCGATACTGCCACGAACGTGGCGCCACCAGCCGACCCCTTGGCCTTTCGAGATGATCTGGCCCATGCCTCAACCCTCATTGCAGGGGCGGATATCGGCTATGCGACCAGATTTCTGCGCAGCCTTGGTCGATCGGCCGGTGATCGCGTACTGGAAGAGGCGGCGCTGGCCGGCGACACAGGCCCTGGGAGAGCGGCGCTTGCCCAATTGGTTGCCGCCCGTCTTGCCCGTCCCCAGCGGGTATCTTGACCCGGCGTCACCCCCGTCCGGGGATCAGGGCTGGGTCGCCTGAAGCCCGGACCAGCCGTGTCAGGTCTGACAACCGTTCCCGCTGCCGTCCGGCGCGGTCAAAGTTCGTTGGGGACAGCCAGACCGCATAAGCCTCGGCAAGGGCGGGCCATTCGCTGTCGATCACCGAAAACCACGCAGAATCCCGGTTGTGGCCCTTGATGACCATGTGCTGGCGAAAAATCCCTTCAAAGCTGAAGCCAAGCCGCTGCGCCGCCCGGCGTGAGGGCAGGTTCAGCGCATTGCACTTCCATTCATAGCGCCGGTAACCCGCCTGAAACGCCCAAGCCATCATCAGGAACATCGCCTCGGTCGCGGCCACCCCCCGCTGCATCGACGGTGAGATGCAGATATGGCCAACCTCGATCGACCCCGCCTCGGGCGTGATGCGCAGGTAACTGGCGATGCCGCCGCAGCGGCCGGTGCTGGTGTCACGCAACACGAAAAAGCGGGGGTCGTCGCCGCCCTCACGCTCTCGCGCCCAGCGGTGGTAGGCCGAGGCGGAGGCGAAGGGGCCGTAGGGCATATAGTCCCACAATCCGTCATGGCCCTGAAAGGCGGCGTGAAGGTCAAAGGCGTGGGCCTCAGCCTCCAAGGGTTCCAGCCGGACATGGCGCCCTTCGATCGCTGATCGGTCGGGGCGGCGGGGGGGCGTCCAATTGGCAACCGGGTCGCCCAGTCTTGTGTCGCTCACCACCATTCCCCCCATAACCCGCGTCAAGGCTATGCCGCAGGGGGGCTGGCTGGCAAGGTCACAGGATCAGGCCGGGCGATGCCTCCATCCGCAGGCCGGGAAAGACGGTGCCTTCCAGCACGCCCCGGTCAAGCCCGTAAAGCCCGGCCAGCGCCTGCGCCGCCCAGTCGCGCACGTCCGAGGTAGGCATCAGGTCGCGCCGGTCGTAAAGGTCCGCCTCTGCCAGCCCCGGCCAGCGGCCCAGGACGCGGCCACCCTTGACCGCACCGCCTGCCGCGAGCATCGCGCCCCCGGTGCCATGGTCGGTCCCACCGGTGCCGTTTTCGTGAACCGTGCGGCCAAATTCGGTCATCGCCAGCACCACGGTCTTGCCCCAGACGTCCGGCCCAAGGCCCGCCTGCAGGCGCAGGATCGACCGTTGCAACCGCTCCAACGGGCGCTTGATGGCCCCGACCTGACCCTTGTGCGTGTCCCACCCGGTTTGTGAGAAGGCCGCAATCCGCGCCGGGCCCCGCAAGCGTTCGGCGGCGAAATCGACGATCGGGTCGATGTCCTTGCCGTCCACCGCCCCGCCCGCCAGATCAAAGGCGGAAGCCGCGGCATCGCGAAACAGGGGGTCGTCGTGGTAGACATGGTCCAGCAGGGTTTGCGCTGCGGGGGTCAGCCGCAGGTCCTGATCCGGCGCCCAGCTTTGCGCGCGGGCCGGGCCGGTCAGGATGGGCATCGCCTCACGCCCGATGGCATAGGCGGTTTCCGACCCCGCCCCAGGAAGCACCTGCAACAGCCGGTTCAGCCAGCCATCGCGCTGCGCCATGGGGGCAAGATCTGTGCCGGTCCCGGCCTCCAAAAGGTCTTGCCCGTCGAAATGGCTGCGCTTGTCGCGGTAGGGGGTGGAGGTGGCGTGAACGAAGGCCAGTTCCCCCGCCTGCCACAGGGGGCGGAGGCCGGACAGCGCGTCATTCAGCGCGAAGGTGCCGTCAAGATCGGTCGCCGGTGACAAAAGCCCCCCGCGCGCAGCGGCAAAGCCCGCGTCACCCTGCGGCTGGACCACATCCAGCCCGTCCATCGCCCCGCGCAGGATGATGACAACCAGCCGGTTGTCGCCAAAGCTGGGCGCGCCTTCGGCGAGGGTCAGCGTCGTAAGCCAGGGGTGCGCCGCTGCCGAACAGCCCGCGAGCCCCAGGCCTTTCAGGAAAAACCTGCGATCCATTATGTCACCTCTGGTTGAATTCGGGTGAGGCAAGGACCAGCCCCACCCCGTCACGCGCAGATTCAGCGGCCCCCACGGCCCAGGCCAGCCGGTCGCCTGCGCGGGTGCCAAGGGCCTGCGTCAGAAAGGTGCGCGGGTCGGGCAATGGCCGGACGAGCCGTTCCGGCGCGTTCATCGCCCAGTCGATCCGCGCCGCAAGGCCCTGCGGGGTGATCCAGTCCGCCGCCCGTTCAGACCAGCCATCCGGCCCCGGCGCCTGATGAAAGGGCTGGCCCATGGCGGCGAGGGGGTCCAAGAGCAACCGCCTGACAGACTTTGGGTCCGCCTGAACGATGTCCGCAGGCGCGACCCCCAAGGCGCGCAAGGAAGCCACAGCAAAATCCAAGGGCTGGCGTGCCTTACCGGCCTCGCCCCCCGCCGCAAGGGGGTGGGTCACTAAGGCCCCCACAACAGCCAGAAGATCACCGCCGCTGTCACGCCAGGCAGCCTCAACCGCTGCCACAAGGGCCGGGTCGGGATCATCGGCGACGAAATGCACCACCAGTTTGCGGGCAATATGTGCCGCTGTCTCAGCCCGCGCCGCCAGATCATCCAGCGCCTGCAGGACCGGCGCGAGCCCTTTGCCGGAATAGGTCACGCCCAGCACGGTTTCCGGCCCGGGTTCCGCCCGGCCGGGATCAAAGAAAAAGCCCTGATCGGGGCTGAGGGTCAGGCCGGTCAACAGCTCTGCCAGTTCCCGCACATCGGTCTGGGTATAGCTGGCCCCGACGCCAAGGGTGTGCAGCTCCATCAATTCCCGCGCGAGGTTTTCGTTCAGCCCCTTGCCCCGCGACTGGCCCCTGCGCGACCCCGGACCAAAGGAGGCCGCCTGATTGAGGTAGATCAGCATGCCGGGATGGGTGATCACTGCGCGCAGCATGGCGGCAAAGCGGCCGTTCACATGCGGGCGGATCGCCTCATCAATCAAGATAGCGGGCAAGGCGGCCTCAATCCGGTTGCGGGGTGCTATGGTGAAATGGTCGGCCCAGAAGGCCACCAGCCTTTCGCGCAAGGCGTCCGGCGACCCGACCGCCCGGGCAAAGGTGGCCTGCACGCCCCGCAGCGTCAGCTTTTGCGCTTCCCGCTGGATCTCTTTCTTGGCGGTGTCGTCCCTGGCTTTCCGCGCGGCCTGATAGGCGGCAAGGACCGGCCCGATTTCGGCCAGCCCCACCCCCGGCCATTCGGCCAGCGCAAGGTCAGGCCCGGCCAGCCGCGCGAGCATCGCGTCGGGCGTATCGCCAGCCGGAAGGCCATAGCCCCAGCGGATTGCAGCAGCCTCGGCGGTCAGCGTCATCGCGGCCTCTCCCGTTTTGCTTCAGGGATGATACGGCGCTGGCCTTCCGTTCCGTCGCTAAACGTCAGAAATGGAAATCAGCCGGATAGCTGTGGAAGCCGTCAAAGTCAGCCTTGCCCAGCGGCACCCCCGCCTGGCGAAGTGCGGCATAGCCCATGGTCAGGTGAAAGAAGAAATTCGGCAGCCCGTAAAGGTGCAGAAAATCGGCGCCGGTCTGTTCCAGATCGGCAAACCCCGCGCGGTGCCGGATGATCCGCGCCTCCGCCCCGTCAAAATCGGCCGGGGCCATCGCGCCCAGCATCGCCCGCGCCACCGCCAGCCGTGGCCCCAGTGCCTGCGGCAGGTCCGGCACCTCACGCCCCGCCAGGGGGCAGGCGATGCGCAAACTGAACCCCGCCGCCGTGGCGAATTGCTGGCTGGCAGGGAAGGCATCGGCGATCTGGATGGCCAGCGCCTCGGGCCCCGCCGCCTCAACCATCGCGCTGATGCGCGACAGGTAGTGGCGGAAGACGGGGACCGAGGTGTGGTACATCAGCTGTCTTTCGGCACCACGCGCAGATTAAGCTCGCGTAGCTGTTGGAGCGTCGGCTCAGAGGGGGCATTCATCAGCATATCCTCAGCGCGCTGGTTCATCGGGAACATGATGACCTCGCGGATGTTCGGCTCATCAGCCAGAAGCATCACGATCCGGTCGATCCCCGCCGCACAGCCACCGTGCGGCGGGGCGCCGTATTTGAACGCCTTGACCATGCCGCCAAACCGCTTGTCCACTTCGCTGTTCGGGTAGCCGGCGAGTTCAAACGCCTTATACATGATCTCAGGCTTGTGGTTGCGGATGCCACCCGAGATCAGCTCATAGCCGTTGCAGGCAAGGTCATACTGGAAGGCATAGACGTCGAGCGGGTTGCCTTGCAGCGCCTCAAGGCCCCCCTGCGGCATTGAGAAGGGGTTGTGCGAAAAGTCGATCTTCCCGTCGTCGGTCTTTTCGTACATCGGGAAATCGACGATCCAGGCGAACTTGAAGCAGTCCTTTTCGGTCAGCCCCAACTCCTCACCAATCACATTGCGCGCGCGGCCTGCGATGGGTTCGAAGGTTTCAGGCTTGCCACCAAGGAAGAAGGCCGCGTCACCTTTTTCGAGGCCCAATTGCTGGCGGATCGCTTCGGTGCGTTCGGGGCCAATGTTCTTGGCCAGGGGACCGGCGGCTTCCATGCCCGAGCCATCCTCGGCCTCGCGCCAGAAGATATACCCCATCCCGGGCAGCCCCTGCTGTTGGGCGAAGGCGTTCATCCGGTCGCAGAACTTGCGGCCCACGGGGTCGCCTGACGGCCCCTTCGGTGCGGGGATGGCGCGAACTTCGTTGCCCTCCTGCTCCAGAAGCTTGGCGAAGATTGCGAAGCCCGAGCCGCGGAAGTGCTCGCTCACGTCCTGCATCCGGATCGGGTTGCGCAGGTCGGGCTTGTCCGACCCATACCACTTCAACGCGTCGCGATAGGCGATGCGGGTCCAGTCAGAGTACGTCTTCTTCCCCGGCGCAAATTCTTCGAAAATCCCCTGCACCACCGGCTGCACGGCGGCGAAGACGTCGTCCTGCTCGACAAAACTCATTTCAATATCAAGCTGGTAGAAGTCGGTCGGGCTGCGGTCGGCGCGGGGGTCTTCGTCGCGGAAGCAGGGGGCGATCTGGAAATAGCGGTCAAAGCCTGCGACCATGATCAGCTGCTTGAACTGCTGCGGCGCCTGCGGCAGGGCGTAGAACTTGCCGGGGTGCAAGCGCGACGGCACGAGGAAATCGCGCGCGCCTTCGGGGCTGGAGGCGGTGATGATCGGCGTCTGGAATTCGTTGAAGCCCTGGTCCCACATCCGGTTGCGGATGCTGCGCACGACGTTCGACCGCAGCATCATGTTGCGGTGCAGCTTTTCGCGCCGCAGGTCGAGGAAACGGTAGGTCAGGCGGGTTTCCTCGGGGTAGTCCACGTCACCGAAAACCGGCATCGGCAGCTCTTCGGCGGCACCAAGGACGGTCAGGCCGGTGGCGTAAACCTCAATCTCGCCGGTCGAAAGCTTGGGGTTTACAAGGGATGCATCCCGCGCCTTCACCCGCCCGTCGATCCGCACCACCCATTCGGCGCGGACCTTTTCGATCTCGGCAAAGGCGGCGCTGTCGGCGTCGGCGATCACTTGCGTGATCCCGTAATGATCGCGCAGGTCGATGAAGAGGACGCCGCCATGGTCGCGCACCCGGTGGACCCAGCCGGCCAGCCGCACCTCCTGGCCCACATGGGCGGTGTTCAGGTCTGCGCAAGTATGGCTGCGGTAGGCGTGCATGTCCGTTCCCCTTCCGAGGGCTTTTCAATCAATCGCGCCGATACACCGCGCCCCGGCCTGCAAGTCAACCCCGCCCCATTCTATGTCTTCAAATATCCCCGCCGGAGGCTTCCTCAGCAAGCCACAGAAGCCTCCGGCGGGGATACTTAAGGACATAGAATGCAGGGGATCAGTCCACGAACCGCATTTCCAACCCAAAGCCGGACCTTTGGCAGGTCGACGGCCATAAGCGCCTCTTCCTGGCAGGCCATCTCGGCCCGCAGGACACCTGGGAGGAGGCCCGAGGAAAGGGGCGGCGTCCGCAGGCCCTGTCCGCGGTCGAAAAAGACGGTGGTGATGGTGCCGTCGCAGACCTCGCCGCGTTCGTTCTGGAAGATCAGCTCATCCAGCCCGTTCGACAAAGCGGCGCGTGTCTGATCATAGGCGGCACGGTTGGTGGATTTCACCCGTAGCCAGGGGTCATCAGACAAGAGACGCGCAGGGGCGAGGCCAATATGCCATTCCGGCTTCATAGCGGGCAAGGGGGTGGACTGCCACTCTACCGCCCCTTCGGCATCCAGCGTCAATCGAAGGCGGGCGAGGTGGTCGGGGCCGTGGGGAGCGACTGCGGGACAATCCCAGCCCAATAACGCCGCGCTACGCTTCAGCCGTGCGAGGTGAAGCGGCCAGCGCGGAGCAGTCCGGCCGTCCCAAAACAGTGTCTCGATCAGCCTCAGCCCCGGCTGACGGCCGCCTTCACGAAGCGCGCTTTCCACAGCGCCTCCTCCCATTCGCCATCCGCGGTGGACCCGTGGGTCAGCCCGCCGCCCACATTCATCACGATTTCGCTGCCGCTGACCGACAGCGTCCGGATCGCCACGCTGAAATCGGCACTGCCATCAGGCGCCATCCACCCTACTGCGCCGCAATAGACGCCGCGCGCCGCCTGTTCCAGGTCACGAATGATCTCCATGGCACGGATCTTCGGCGCGCCGGTAACCGAGCCGCAGGGGAAAAGCGCTTCCATCAACGCAGGCAACGTGGGCGGGGCAGCCAGCGTGCCTTCAACAGTCGAGGTCATCTGGTGCACCGTGGAATAGCTTTCGATCGCATATAGTGCCGGCACGTTCACGGATCCGACTTTGGCCAACCGACTGATGTCATTGCGCAGAAGGTCGACGATCATCAGGTTTTCCGCCTTGTCCTTCTCATCCGCGCGCAGACCAGCGATAATCGCAGCATCTTCGGCAGCGTCTTTGCCCCGAGGCCGCGTGCCCTTCATCGGGCGGGTAACAATCTTGCCTCGCTCTATCCGGAAGAACAGTTCTGGCGAGCGCGACACCACGACCGGACCCACGCCAAGGTCGACGTAGGCCCCATGCCCTACAACGCCGGTCCGACGAAAGGCGCCGTAAAGGCCCAGAGGAGTGCCGGTCACCAGCTGCGCGGCCATCGGAAAGGTCAGGTTCACCTGATAACAGTCGCCCGCGGCGATCCAGTCGAAAACCTTGCGCGCAGCGTTGCCATAGGCGCGCCGGCTGACGCGCGGTTCGGGGGCACTCATCGTAGTCGCGCGCCCTTCAGTGGCTGCACGGGCCAGCATTGCGGCCGCGTCGCTGGGGTGGTCATAAAGTCCGAAGGCGAGCAATGGCCCCGAACGTTTGCGCGGCATCAGATGTGCCAGTTTGCGTTCCAGCGCATACCCGGCCTCGTAGGCGATGTAGCCCGCCACCCAGGCTCCCTTGGCACGCGCCGCTTCGGCCCGCTGCAGGGCAGGCAACACCTCTGCCGGGCGCCAAGCAGCGATCACGCGCTTTGGCGCGGCAAACAAGGCCGGCCCTTCGCCAGGCCCATGTTCCACCAGGATCACCCATCACCCCCTTGTCGCCCTCAAGCCCCCCAGATAGGCCGATCCCGCCCACCCTGCCAGCCGTTTCCCGCCCGGAAATCATGTCGGAAACGACAACCGCCCAGCATCCGTGGCTGCATATCCTTTTTGAAAGCACATTCCACGAATCCCTCATGATCAAATTCGCAGTTCCGTACAGTCAGTGCCACCACACCAGATATTGTTTGACGGAAGTAACGAACAACAAAAATTGCACCAATCCGGGGAACGAATGGAACATTAGATGGTATCCGACGACTATACTGACAAGGACCGACATGAGGACCCGAAGGTTCTGCGAAGGTTCTGCACGGCATGGGCTACGCGGAGGAACTGTCGCGCTCCATGTCGAAATTCTCGAACTTCGCGATCTCGTTTTCGATCATCTGCATCCTCTCGGGCGGCATCAACTCTTTCGCGCAAGCCATCCCTTCGGTCGGCGGCACAGGGGCTGGCATCGGCTGGATAGTGGGCTGCATGCTGTCAGGCATGTTTGCGTTGGCGATGGCGCAAATCGCTTCGGCCTTCCCGACTGCGGGTGGGCTTTGCCACTGGGCGTCAATCCTTGGCGGCCGGTTCTGGGGCTGGCTGACGGCCTGGCTCAACCTTCTGGGGCTGATCACCGTCCTTGGGGCGATCACCATCGGGACGGCCTACTTCTTTGCGGGTACCTTTGGTGGCCAGATCAGCTTTACGGGAACCGACTAGCAGATCGTCAGCCTCGTCACTGTGATCACGATCGCACAGGCCATCCTCAACCATGTCGGGATCAAGGTCACCACCATCCTTACCGACATCTCGGGCTAGGTCATCTTCCTGACGACGGCCGTGCTGGTTGTGGCCTGCCTGTACTATGCAAACAGCCTCGAGTTCTCGCGCCTTTGGACGTTCACAAACTATTCGGGTGAGGCGGGCAACGGAACGTTCCCGCAGACCGACAACATGGGCTATCTGTTCCTGCATTGCCTTATGCTGCCGGTCTATACGACTACCGGGTATGATGCGTCGGCGCACACCTCGGAAGAGACGAAGAACGCCGCCATCGCAGTGCCAAAGGGCAATGTGACGGCCGTGTTCTGGTCATCAATGGTGGGCTGGATCATGATCTGCGCGATCATGCTTGCCGTGCCGAACATGGACGAAGGTGCAGCCCAGGGCTTCAACGTCTTCTTCCGGACGATGGACTCTATCCTGCCTGCCGGGCAGCCCGGCCGTTCTTCGTAGCGAAGCCTGCGTCAACCTATGCCGACATGGCCTTGAAGCACTCTGTCACGGCTTGGGATGAAATCCGCTTCAAAACCTTTCCCCGCTCGTCCAGCAGACTGGCATCGCTTTCCGAGACAATGGCGACAAGCGTCTTGCCCTTTGCAGCCACCCTCCATTCGGTATGGTGGGGCGCACGATGGACATTCACGCCTTGCGCGCCAAGGGCCAGGTACGACGCGTCAGAAAAACAGTCCTTCAAAAGGAAGTTGATCGCGACGCCAGCATTTGACTGTGCGGACAGCTTTGCCAGCGCCTCGATCACCTGTGTCGGAACCATGGAAAGTGGCTTTTCGGAATCCGTTGGCAACGATGGCAGGCCCAAACCTTTCCTCGCCTCTTGGCCCGGATAAACCGCGACCCCGAGAGTTGATGCCACGCCCTGGAACTCTCCCGCCGTCGTAAGAAGGCGAAACACGGGCAAGTCTTCGCCGCCAAGCTCGGTAAATCGTCCTGGCTGGATCGAGGACAGGATGGCTGACACTGGCAAGTTGCTCAATACAAGCCCGAAACCGATCTCCATATGTTGCGTTGTTCGCGAGATGATCGGTAACAGCGCCCTGATCTCTCTCCGGCTGGCCTGCCGTGGGTTCTGGGCTGCCACTTCATTATTGCAGCCGGATAGGCCGCATCTTCTGCAACCGTCAGGCAGTCCCACGTCCTGATCCAGTCCGCGCTTCGCGCTGTCATTGGAGAGGTCCTTTGTACCGAGAAGAAGCGCTCGTCCAGTGCATCCAGAGCCGGGGCGCGCCGCCCAGATCCGACCAGGCTCGTCTGATCAAACGCCTGCTCGCCCACGAGTTTCAGCCATGCGACAAGATCGTCCATGATCGCCAGGTGATCTGGGGCCCGCATAGCCCGAATTGCGCCGGTGGCCAGTTGACAGTTCTTGTCCAGATAGCTGCGCACGTTCCAGATGAATTGCGCATGCCCGCCGTTGTTGACCTGAGCCAGATAGTAGTCCGACGCATAGACCTGTTGCGCTTCGACTGGCAACTCATCTGCCCGCCAGGCACCCTGATCGTTCATCGCATTCACAAACTTAACGACCGCGTGGACCAAGCGACCCGGGGCCTCTTCTGCGCTGAAGTCTGATCGGCTTACGATGACCCGTCTGACAAAGGCTTTCTGGGCGTGGGCGGGCACGGATTTACGTTTCAAGAACCAGACCATGGGACCCTCTTGCTATCACTTGCACCATTTTGACATGCTTATCGAATGCGTCGGAACAGCTGATTTCAAGTGGCGGGCCCACGCAGTGACCTTCGACAATTCATTGTCTGCGGACCCATCGACGGGTTTACCTGTTTACCCTTGCGCCCCGGCCCGCCCTCGCTATAACCCGCGAAGTTTTGCGCTATAGGTGGGGGCTGACATGCCGAAGCGGACCGATATCAAGTCTATCATGATCATCGGCGCGGGTCCCATCGTCATCGGGCAAGCCTGCGAGTTCGACTATTCGGGCGCTCAGGCGTGCAAGGCTTTGCGCGAAGAAGGGTACCGGGTCATCCTGGTCAACTCCAACCCCGCGACGATCATGACCGATCCGGGGCTGGCGGATGCCACTTACATCGAGCCGATCACACCCGAAGTTGTCGCCAAGATCATCGAGAAGGAACGCCCCGACGCAATCCTGCCGACGATGGGCGGGCAGACCGGCTTGAACACCGCCTTGGCGCTGGCGGATATGGGCGTGTTGGATAAGTTCAAGGTTGAGCTGATCGGTGCCAAGCGTGAAGCCATAGAGATGGCAGAAGATCGCAAGTTGTTCCGTGAGGCGATGGATCGGATCGGCCTTGAGAACCCTAAAGCCACGATCATTGCCGCCCCGAAGCTGCCCTCAGGCAAGTATGACATCGCCGCCGGTGTGGCCGAGGCGATTGCGGCTATAGAATACGTCGGCCTGCCCGCCATCATCCGCCCTGCCTTTACGCTTGGCGGTACTGGCGGGGGTGTCGCCTACAACCGCGACGACTATGAGGCGATTGTCCGTTCGGGCCTGGAAGCGTCACCGGTCGCGCAGGTTCTCGTCGATGAATCCCTTCTGGGCTGGAAGGAATTCGAGATGGAGGTGGTCCGCGACAAGGCCGACAACGCCATCATCGTCTGCTCGATCGAAAACGTAGATCCGATGGGCGTCCACACCGGCGACTCGATCACTGTGGCCCCGGCGCTGACGCTGACCGACAAGGAATACCAGATCATGCGCAACGGCTCGATCGCCGTGTTGCGCGAGATCGGGGTGGAAACCGGCGGCTCCAACGTCCAATGGGCGATAAACCCTGCCGACGGCCGCATGGTCGTCATCGAAATGAACCCGCGCGTCTCCCGCTCCTCGGCGCTCGCCTCCAAGGCCACCGGCTTCCCCATAGCCAAAATCGCCGCGAAGCTTGCCGTCGGTTACACGCTGGATGAGTTGGACAACGACATCACCAAAGTGACGCCTGCCAGCTTTGAGCCGTCTATCGACTACGTCGTCACCAAGATCCCGCGCTTTGCATTCGAGAAATTCCCCGGCTCGGAACCCAACCTCACCACCGCGATGAAATCGGTCGGCGAGGCGATGGCGATTGGCCGGACGATCCATGAATCGCTGCAAAAGGCGCTGGCCAGCCTTGAAACTGGCCTGACCGGCTTCGATGAAATCGCGATCCCAGGCGTCGCAAGTTCGGGTGCGCCGGATAAGACGTCCATCGTCAAGGCCCTGGGCCAGGCAACCCCCGATCGTCTGCGCGTGATCGCACAAGCCATGCGCCACGGGCTGACGAATGACGAGATCAACCAGATCACCTCTTTCGACCCGTGGTTCCTGTCCCGCATCCGCGAAATCATCGATACCGAAGCTCAGGTCCGCAAAGACGGTCTGCCCACCAACCCCGAGGCGCTGCGCGCACTAAAGATCATGGGCTTTACCGATGCCCGCCTGGCAAAGCTGACCGGCCGGGATGAGGCGCAGGTCCGCCGCGCCCGGCAGCGCCTTGGCGTCACTGCAGTCTTCAAGCGCATCGACACCTGTGCTGCGGAATTCGAGGCCCAGACGCCCTACATGTATTCCACTTACGAGATGCCGGCGATGGGCGACGTGGAATGCGAAAGCCGCCCCACCAAGGCAAAGAAAGTTGTCATCCTGGGCGGTGGTCCGAACCGCATCGGCCAAGGGATCGAGTTCGACTATTGCTGTGTCCACGCCTGCTATGCCCTCACGGCGGCAGGATATGAAACGATCATGGTCAACTGCAACCCCGAGACGGTTTCAACGGACTACGACACCTCCGACCGCCTCTATTTCGAGCCGCTGACCCTGGAGCATGTGCTGGAAATCCTGCGGGTGGAGCAGGAAAACGGCACGCTCCACGGCGTCATCGTCCAGTTCGGCGGCCAAACGCCGCTGAAACTTGCCAACGCGCTACATGACGAAGGCATCCCGATCCTTGGCACCACGCCTGATGCCATTGATCTGGCTGAAGACCGTGAGCGGTTCCAGCAACTGCTTCACAAGCTGGGTCTGAAACAGCCCCACAACGGCACCGCCCGCAGCCGGGATGAGGCGTTCAAGGTTGCCGCTGATGTCGGCTACCCGCTCGTCATCCGCCCCTCCTTCGTCCTCGGCGGCCGCGCGATGGAGATCATCCGCGATGATGCCCAGTTGGAACGCTATATCCGTACGGCCGTGCAGGTGTCGGGTGACAGCCCGGTGCTGCTGGACAGCTATCTCTCCGGCGCGATCGAGGTTGACGTTGACGCGCTGAGCGATGGCAGCCAAGTCCATGTCGCCGGGATCATGGAGCATATCGAAGAGGCGGGCGTGCACTCGGGTGACAGTGCATGCTGCCTGCCTCCGCACTCCCTGACCGCAGACACCATTGCCGAATTGAAACGCCAGACCGTTCAGATGGCCCTCGCGCTGAACGTCGTCGGCCTGATGAACGTGCAATTCGCGATCAAGGATGGCGTGATCTACGTGCTGGAGGTGAACCCTCGCGCCAGCCGTACCGTGCCTTTCGTTGCCAAGGCCACCGACAGCGCCATCGCCAGCATCGCCGCCCGACTTATGGCCGGCGAGCCTTTGTCGAACTTCCCCCTCCGCGCGCCTTATGCCCAAGGCGTTGGGCCGGATACTCCGCTGCCGCTGGCCGATGCCAATACTCTGGCCGACCCGATCACCCCGTGGTTCAGCGTCAAAGAGGCTGTTCTGCCCTTTGCCCGCTTCCCCGGCGTCGACCCCGTCCTTGGGCCGGAAATGCGCTCGACCGGTGAAGTGATGGGCTGGGACCGCACCTTCGCTCTGGCTTTCCTCAAGGCGCAGATGGGGGCGGGCACCATCCTGCCGGAAAGCGGCCGCGTTTTCCTGTCCGTCAAGGACATGGACAAGACCGAACCCCTAGCTGCCGCCGCGCGCGATCTTGTGGCGATGGGCTTCACCATTGTCGCGACCAAGGGCACTGCCAAGTGGCTGGCCGAGCAGGACGTGCCCAGCGAAAGCGTGGCCAAGGTCTATGAAGGCCGCCCGAACATCGTCGACCGGCTGAAGAATGACGACATAGCACTGGTGATGAACACCACCGAAGGCACGCAAGCCGTCAGCGACAGCCGCGATATCCGTCGCGTGGCATTGATGGACAAGATCCCGTACTTCACAACCGCTGCCGCCAGCATAGCCGCCGTCGCTGCCATGCGGGCCCGGGGCGAAGGATACGGGGTCCGTACGCTGCAGGGCTAAGTCCAGCCGCAGTCAACTGCTCCCTCCCGCGTGACCGTTTTCCAGTCTGCGATTTTGCGGGAACCAAACCCCTAAGATTGGCGTTTCCACTCCGCGCCAAACTTGTCGACGGGATTTGGCTTTCAGGGAAATCACTGCAGCATGACCGACAGAAGCGCGTTCGATCCCGTGGTTTCGGCCGCTTCTCCGGCAACAGGCACGTTGACCAACGGGCCTTACTCCGGACTGCACCTCGAAGGGGCAGAGGCCATTCGGGCGCGTCGGGTCAACTGGACCTCAGCCATATCGATCTGTATCGGCGCAGCGATCCTCCATTTCGGCAGCGAAGTATTTCTGCCCTTGGCCATCGCCACGCTGATTGCTTTCGCCCTATCACCGTTGATCTCGGCGCTTCGACGCAGAGGCATGCCACGCATGGTCGCTGTCCTGACCGCAGTTACCGTGACCTTCGGGCTGATCGGCGTGGCGTTGGCCGTGATGGGCACACAAGTTGGCCTGGTCGTGCAAAGCCTTCCTACCTACCAATCCAACATCATCGCCAAGCTTGAAACCTGGACGGCGGCGCAGGGGTCATCCAACGTTCTTGGGCAATTTGTCGAAATGGTCTCGCGGATCAACGACGAGATCAGCAACTCACTGGCGGCAACCTCTGGCGGTAGCGGGGCCGCGGGTGCCGGTCAGCCTATGACGGTTGAGGTGGTTGAAAACCAAAGCATTTGGCAGTTGCTGCGCGATGTGCTGTTTCCAGTGCTCAGCCCCCTGGTGACCACAGGTCTTGTGATCGTCGTGGTGATCTTCATGCTGCTGGAGCGGGATGACATTCGCGATCGGTTCATCCGCTTGACCGGCGCGAATGACCTGCACCGCACGACCGAAATCCTTGAAGATGCCGGCGCGCGGGTCGCAAGCTATTTGCTGACCCAAATCCTGGTGAACGTGATCTATGCCGTGCCGATCGGCCTTGGCCTTTGGATCATCGGGGTGCCGAACCCCATACTCTGGGCTTTCATGACGCTGATCCTGCGTTTCGTGCCCTACATCGGTTCTGTGATCGCCGCGACCCTGCCGTTGACGGTTGCTTTTGCGGCCTCTGCCGACTGGTCAATGGTCCTGTGGACTGCGGCGCTGTTCCTGACGGTCGAAGCGATCACTTCAAATATTATCGAGCCCCGGCTTTATGGGTCGCGGACCGGGGTTTCGCCCTTGGCGGTGATCATCTCAGCCATAGTCTGGACCTGGATCTGGGGGCCAATGGGGCTGATCATGTCCACCCCACTGACGGTGTGCCTCGTGGTGCTGGGCCGCTATCTGCCTCAGTTCGAGGTATTCGACATCCTCTTTGGCGATGAACCGATGCTAGCCGCCCATGCACGGCTCTATCAGCGCCTTTTGTCAGGCGACACGGTGGAATCCGTCACCCGTGCGGAAGAAGCGCTGGAACAAGATTTCCTGGCCGACTATTACCAGACGGTCGGGTTGCCGGCGCTCTTGCTGGCCCAAAGCGACTATGACCGCGGTGTCCTGACCCAGTCGCAGGAAGAAGGCATCTCACGTTCCGCAGTGCGTTTTTTGCAGGCCCTGGAACCGGTGGTGGAAGAAGAACGCGCCGAACTTGCTGCAGAAGCCGACGTGGTGGATGCAGCGGTGGTAGAGGGCGTCGAAGCCACCCCACAAGCCGACGTCGTTCCGTTCCGGATCATCGTGGCAGGCGGGCGCAGCAACCTTGACGACGTGGCCGCGCGAATGCTTGGCCAGGCGCTGGCTGCCGAAGGAGCTGACATCACGGCGCTGCGCCGGGTCGATCTGGCGGCGCTGTCCATGGTGGGCGTTGACACCAGCCGACCGGCCTGTGTGGTGCTGAACTTTCTCGATCCGACGCCGGCGCGCGCTTCGCTTCTGATCATTCGGCGCATCAAGCGGGCCATACCGGGGCTGCGAGTCGGGGTGGTGATCTGGCAGATGCCCGACGCGCTGACAGAAGAGGCGACAGCCCACCGCGCTGAGGATGTGGGGCCAGGCCTTGCTGTTGCGGCCCCTAAAAACAGGGCCATCACAAAAGCCACCGCCCTTTCGCTTCGCGATGCGGAAGAGATTGGCGCAGACTTCGCCGTTACCTCCATGGAGGCGGTGATGGTTGCTGCCTTCGTGGCAGAAAGCGGCAAACCGCTGACCGCCCCGCAAGCCCGGGCCCGGCGCCGCCGGTCACAGGCGCAGATTGCCCTGGTCAACTGACCCACGGACAGACTTTGGCCAGGCACGTACGGGAACCAAGATCGGGCACCAGCGTTAGATCGGCAGACACCGAAATCCGGTGCAGCCAAACGCCAGTCCCTCAAGGAAAGGACGCACATGCAAACGCTTTCATCAGGCCCACAGGTCAAGCCCACCGCTTTGATCGCCCTCCATGACCAGACCCGGAATGCTGTCCGCGGCTTTGCGGTCATGGTGGAGAAGGCCGAACCTTCGTTTCAGGGCACGGTCCAGCAGTTCCATGCTCTGCACCAGCGCCATGCAGAAGTGCTTGCGCAGCTTCTTCTGTCGAAAGGTCAGGACGTCGACCGCGACGGCACCCTGATGGGGACGGTCAATGAGGTGGTCGTCTCGGTCCGCGCCTTCTTCGACGAGATTGACGCCGACACGCTGCACCAGATCCGCCAAGGCCAGGATCAGATCCTCAAGGCCTTTGACGCGGCCATCGTCGAACAGGACGAAAGCACGGCCGATACCCTGCTTGACCTGCGGGGCGAACTGACCGGGCTTCTTGCCACGGTCTGACACAGCTTTCCGCAAGAAGCTGAATCTCAACGAAATATCCGGGGTGCTGTAGATGCGCCCATGACCAGAATGGAGAACACCATGAATACCGACGACCTCAAGGACAAACTGGGCGAGACCGCAGACAAGGCAAGAAACTTCGCAGCCTCGGCAGTTGATACCGCCACGGAAGCTCGCCGCACCGTTACGGCCGAGGTAAAGGCTCACGCCTCTGAGACGCTGGAAACCGTGAAAGAAGCGGCAGCCGAAAAGGCCGGTGTTGCCCGCGACACGCTGGTGGATGCGGCAGACCGCCTTGCCGACCAACTGGAGTCTGAAGCCAACGAAGTAAACGGCATGTCGGCGCGGGTCCTGAACGGCCTGGCAAGCGGCGTGACGACGGTCAGCGACCGTCTGCGTGGTCGCAATCTGGGTGATCTTCTGGCCGACGCGCAGGACTATGCCCGCCGCAACCCCGCAACCTTCGCAGTCGGCGCTGCCGTTGCGGGCTTCGCACTTGCGCGGTTCATCGGCTCAACCGCTGCTCGCCAAACGGCTGCCGCTCGCGCAGCCGAGGCGACGGATCGTCTGTACCGCGACGCCGCACGCCGCACGGTCGACAGCCAGGGCCGGCCGGATGCACAGAAGGCAAATCGGGGATGAGTGACCGCTCGCAAGGGGGAGGGCCAGATCAGGGCCCTGCCGGAATGTTTGCCGACGTACTGGCCGGGGTAGCCCGGCTGGTACAAGGCGAATTGGATCTTGCCAGGGCCGAGGCGGCGGAACGGCTGCGCAGCGTCCAGAAATCAGCAGTGCAAGGCGCGGTTGCGCTGGTGCTGGGCATCACGGCCATAAATGTTTTGGCAGCCGCTGCCGTTGGCGGGGTCGTTGCACTGGGGCTGTCGCCGATCTGGGCCTCCCTCGCGGTCGGCGGTGTACTTCTCCTTCTGGCTTTGGGCTTTGCCCAACATGCCGCGCGTTTGATGCGCGACGCAGGCACCCTGCCCCGGCGCAGTGGCGCGTCGATCAAGCGCGACGTTGAAACCCTTAAGTCTGCGGTGAGATCCGATGGCCAAGCATGACCTTCATCCCACGGGCATCGGCCCGCAGACCCCGACGGCAATCGCCGCCCAACTGGACCAGGATCGCGCCGCGCTGGCCCAGTCGATCGAGGCACTGCGTGACCGGCTGACACCGAATGTGGTTCTGGAGGACGCGCTGGACTATGCCCGGGCCAATGTGGCCCCCTATGCCCAAGCTCTGGAAGGGGCCGTTCGCGCCAATCCAATGGCGGCAATTCTGGTAGGCGCGGGGGTGGCTTGGTTGGCTCTGGGCCGGCGCTCTGCCCCTGAACCAGCCGCTGCCGTAATGGGTAGCGACTGGATGACCCACGCAGATAGACTGCGCGACTTGGCCATTCTGGAACTCGATGAAATTGACCACGAAACGACGCACCCTGCCGAAGTGGCATCGCATCGGGCGGGCGTGCTGTCTTCCCTTGCGACCGCGACCCGCGCCGCAATGTTGCGCGGACTGGAGAGCCTGAGCCATGAAGCGCAAGACAGTATTCTAGCTGCCCGCGAAAGCGCCTATGCGGCAAGAATAGCTGTTGCCCGGCAAGCGGGGCGCGTGATCGAAGACCGTCCCCTTCTGGCCGCGGGTATCGGCATGGCGATCGGGGCCGCCGTCGGCGCGGCCCTGCCAGGCACGGCAACAGAAGACCGTCTGCTTGGCCCCGATCGGGACCGGCTTCTGGCGCAGGCCAAGGGGCTACTGCGCGAGGAACAGGACAAGGTTGCACGGGCGGGCGTCAATCTGGCGGCCACCCTCGCCAGCGACATGGTGCTGTCCGCCCGCAAGGACCGCACCGAAAAGGTCTGACCCAACCCGTTTGCCGCGCGGGAACCTTCCGCGCCTTGGCGCGTTGTCTGGGTGCCGGTTCTGCAGGACGTCCCTCCCTGCAGCTCGTCCCAAGAGGCGCTCTCTGCTCTTGGGACGACTTGCCGCCGATGCGGCCTGCCTTTCATAGCAGGCCGCGTCGGCGGCATTTTGTTACAGAAGAGGCCTACGGTCCAAAGGCTCCGGCGCCGAACCGGCATATGCAGCCAGCTTGGCCCGGTCCTTGATATCCAGATAACCGTCGACCCAGCGGGCAAGCCCCGCCTTGCGCAGGTCCATCAGGGTCTTGTTGGTGTGCACAAGCGAAAGACCCAGCGCATCGGCTAGGTCCTGCTGGCGAAAGGCAAGTGGCACGATGCCGTCCTTTTCTAAGCCGACCACGCGCAACCGGTGGTGCAGCCGCAAAAGCGCCCAGGCAATCCGCTTGGCACCACTGCGCTGGCCAAGCGCGGTCAGGCTTTCCCCCAGAAGATGCTCTTCCACCGCAGCGATCCAGGTCAGGTCATAGGCGCGTGATGGATGGGCCTTGAACATGTTCCACAGATCTGACCGGTTGAAGACGCACAGCACCATCGCGGTCGCGGTTTCGACCGAATGCTTCATCTCGCCCATGATTCCGGCCTGCAAGCCGATGAAATCGCCGGGGAACAGAAAGCTGATGACCTGCCTTCGCCCGTCCTCCAACGTCTTGTAGCGCGTGCCCATTCCAGAGAGGACGGTAAAGACCTGCGGGCTGTTTGACCCCTCCATCAGAACGGTCGATCCGGCGTCTACCGTCAGCTCTCCCGTCTTGAATTTCAGCATGAAAGCCAGCTCTTCCTCGGTGAAAGGCAGGAAGTACTGGCAGCGGCGAAGCGGGCATTTATCGCAGGGGATGACCATTCTTTTGCTTTCCTATGTCACAGTTTAATGCACCGTTTTGCGAACAGTCCCAAGGTAGCATCTGGAATTGAAGGGAAACTGGATGCAAAACCTCTGTGATCGCAGCCCGGACCCGTTGTTCGTGGTTGTCTTGCGCGAGTTTCTGGTGGCGCGCGACATCGAAATGATCATCCGTGGGAAGGCGGCCGAGGCGCGTATCATCCTCGCCCGCACTCTGGACGAGGCGACTGCGGCCATGCCGCAGGGGAAGATCAAGGCGGCCTTTGTCCAGGTTGATCCGCAAGATTTCGTTCGCTCCAGCTTGGGCCAGCGCGTCGCGACTGATGGCGGACGCACGGTTCTCGTCGGGATCGAACCGGGAAGCGGGGTGCCCAAGGGCTGGGCCGAGCTGCCGTTTCCCTTTGCCGAAAGCGATGTTTCTGCTTTGCTTTCAGCGGATGGGTGTAGCGCCGGATGAACCGGCTCAATGCTATAGAAAAGCCCCGGCATTGGTGCCGGGGCTGTATCAACTCTGTGTCGAAGCAGGCTTATTTCAGCCGCTCCACCACGCCATTGGCGAAGGTGGCGATCATCGCGTCATAGAACACGCGGCTGTCGGCCGGAATGGTGGTCACGTCCAGCTCTGGCGGGAACATCGGCTTGGCGGAGTTGACGTCGACCGTCAACTCATAGGTGCCAAAGCGGCTGTTGTCGCTGTCGTGGGTCATCTTCACGTCGCCGACCAACCGGGTATCGGCAAGGCCAAGCTGTTCGGTCAGACCACCGGACAGCGAAACTTCTTCGAGGTCGATGATGATGTTCACACCGTCATCAGCGATCTGGTCGGTGATGCGCGAGACGATGGCGTTTTCCAGATCGTCAGCGACCGAGGTCCAGTAAGCGGCGGCGGCCGGGTTGCCGATGGCGTCCAGCTCGACGCTGACTTCAACGGCTTTCACGGTCGGGGCGGTCTGGGCGAGGGCTGCAGAGGTCAGCGTAAGGGCGGCAAGGCCGCTGATTGCGAATGCACGAAACATGGCAGTCTCCGAATGTTGCGAGTGCTGCAGAATGATCCTGCAGCCATACAGACAAAACGCGCAAGGCGAGCTCAGGTTCCCTGCAAATCCTTAAAACAAAAAAGAAAAGCCCAAGGAACCGGTCCCTGGGCCATTCATTGGTGGTCGCAGCAGCCCCTTCAGGCGTGCAAGGTTTCCGTGCTGGAAAAGAACATCGCTTGCGACACGGCAGAGCGGACCTGTTCTTCGGCATATGGCTTGGTGATCAGGAAGGCGGGTTCGGGACGCTCACCGGTCAACAGGCGTTCAGGGAAGGCGGTGATGAAGATCACTGGCACATCCGGCACCAACCTCAGGATATCGTTTACCGCATCAATACCGGAAGACCGGTCCGCCAGCTGGATATCCGCCAGGATCAGGTCAGGCTGATGGCGTTTTGCCAATTCGATCGCCTCGGTCCGGGTTGCGGCGATGCCGGTCACATCATGGCCCATCTCACGCACGATGGCGGCGATATCCATCGAGATGATCGCCTCATCCTCGATGATCATCACCCGCCCGGTCACGGACGCCTGCATCTCGCGCACGGCTGTATCGATCAGGATGTGCACATGATCCAGTTCGGTGCCCATGATTTGCGCAATCTCGGATGGGGTGAAGCCCTCAATGACCTGCAGCAGCAGCGCCTCACGGGTGTTCGGGGTCAGGCCAGCCATATGCGCTTGAGCAACAGCTGAAAAGCGGCTGTCGGGTTCCCCCACCGGTGCACCAGCGCTGGACCAGACGATATGGAACACATGGAACAGTCCGACCCGTGGATCATCCGTTTCCGGCAGCGCGGACATGTCCTCAAGCAGGGCCTCAAGCGTGGCGGCTGCGAACTTGTCGCCTGTCGTCTGGCTGCCAGTTAGCGCCCGGGCGTAGCGACGCAAATAGGGCAAGTTGACGCTGATCGCCGCGACCAGATCCGGCATAGCTTGGGCTTGCATCGATTTTTCTCCCTCGACGACAGTTTTTGCGGGAACCAAACGCTTTGATCCTGCGTTTGGTTCCATGATAAGAGAAGCAGGCACAGAAAAATGTATGCAGGTATGCCAGACAGCAATCCAAAATCAAAGGTCCGCGATCAGATCGACGAGAATCTGAAACGGATTTACGATGAGACCCTGAAGGAAGAGATTCCTGACAGGCTTACCCAGTTACTGGAACAACTGCGCAAGAAGTCGACGGATGATAGCGGAAAGGCCTCCTGATGGCCATGGAACCCCTCGCACCCGCACCGGCCGCTGACCAGCAGACCGGTGCTTCCGAAACAATTGACGTGTCGGCGAACGCCGCGCTCGAGAACCCCCGCGACCAGCTGGTAGGACACCTCCCCTCGCTGCGGGCTTTCGCGATGAGCCTGACGCGGAACCGGTCTTCGGCTGATGATCTGGTTCAGGATACCATCGTCAAGGCTTGGTCCAATATCGACAAGTTTGCCATCGGCACCAACCTGCAGGCGTGGCTCTTCACCATCCTGCGCAACACGTATTACTCGTCCTTGCGCCGCACCCGGCGTGAAGTGGCCGACCCGGACGGCATCCACGCCCAGGGCCTGTTTGTCCGCCCCGATCATGACGGACGTCTGGCCTACCGCGACTTCCAGCATGCGTTTGACCAGCTTTCCCCCGAACACCGTGAGGTGCTGACCCTGGTCGGCGCGTCCGGCTTTTCCTGTGAAGAAGCTGCCGTCACCATGGGTGTCGCCGTTGGGACGGTGAAAAGCCGGGCCAGCCGGGCACGCAAACGCTTGTCCGAGTTGATGGGCCTTGCCGATGGGGAAGATGCGTTCTCCGGGGTTGATCAGGCCAGCATGGCGGTCATGGGCCGGTCTGGGATGCAAGCTGCATGACGTCGACCCCAAGGCGTCACTTCGCCTCGCGCTTTGCGATCCGCTTCGCCATCATTCTGGCGCTGGCAATGCTTCCGGCTGGTTTCTTCGCCTTCGTCCAGACCAATGCGCTCGAACGAGAGGTTCAGTCGCGCAGCGAACTGGCGCTGATGGGGGCGACTCTGCAGGCAGCCGCCGCCGAAACCAGCTTGATTGGCCGCGTGCGCGGTATGGTAGGCAGCCTCGCAAGCGCTGTACCGCTTGTGCTAGACGATCCTGCCGCCTGCGAAACGATGATGCGCCAATTGGCGCAGGTTGAGCCAATGGCTTCCGTCATCGCCTTTGTTCCGACATCCGGGCTGATGACCTGTTCTTCCGTCGGTCGCGAGTTTGACTTCTCCGCCGACCCGCTGTTTCAGAAAGTGCGCGACATTCAGGCGCCCTATCTCTGGATCAATCCCCGCGCACCAGTTGCTCAGACCTCGGTCGTCGGCATTTCGCACCCGGTCTACGATCCAGCTGGCACCTATGTCGGCTATGCTGTGATGACCGTTCCCCATAACTCGATCGAGGCACTGCGCTTCTCGGCCATGATCGCGGGATCAGAACTTGAGAAAACGACAGCATTCTGGACCTTTGACAAGGCGGGAACGCTTCTCACCTCGAACCTTGACCTTGCCGTGGCAGAGCAGCAGCTGCCAAAAAACAGGCCGATCACTGAGTTCGTCGGGGGTGAGGGGACCGTGTTTCGCGCCACGTCGATGGCGGGTGATACGCTGACCTATGCGGTCGTGCCGATCATTGCGGATGAGCTTTACCTGATGAGCAGCTTTCGCCCGGAAGCCCCGCTTTTCGCACGCGATTGGGGGATTTCGGTCTATCTTCCGACCTTGCTGATGTGGTTGGTGGGTCTTGCCGTATCCGGCTTTGCCGCCGAATTCCTTGTGACCCGGCATGTGCGCATCCTGAACCGTTCAATCGTAAGCTTCGCCCGGGGTGACCGGCGCCTGCAGGCCATCGATCTGCGCAATGCGCCGTCCGAACTGGACGAACTGGCCAGCGCGTATCAATCGATGACGGAAAGCATCACGCGCAGCGAAGCAGAGCTGGAAGATTCAGTGCACCAGAAAGAAGTGCTGCTGCGCGAGGTTCACCACCGGGTAAAGAACAACCTGCAACTGATCTCGTCGATCATGAACATCCAGATCCGCAGTGCCAAAAGCGGTGAGGCGAAGGACCTGCTGAAGAACCTGCAGGAACGGATTATGAGCCTGGCGACCGTCCACCGTGGACTATACCAGACCAGCGGTCTGGCCGACGTTCGCGCGCGTGAGCTGATCCCTGACATTGTCCGACAGATTCTCTCCATGTCCTCGGGCCCGGAAAAACCCTTCGTCACGCAGAACGACATCGACGACCTGCGTCTGGTGCCGGACCAGGCCGTTCCATTGTCCTTGCTCCTGGCCGAGGCGCTGACCAATGCGATCAAGCATTCTGGTGCAACGCGGGATGAACCGGGGCGGCTGACGGTGCGCCTCAAACGTTCAGGTGGCAGCGATGCGGTTCTTGAAGTGATCAACAGCCGGCGCAAGGCAGATGCGAACTCCCCTGCGAACAGTGTTCCTGACTCGGGGATCGGTTCACAGCTGATCACTGCCTTCGTTCAGCAGCTGGGCGGGCGGCAGGAATCCGGCGTGCTTGACGACAGCTATTTTCTGCGTCTGACATTTACGGTCTCGCCTCTTGCCCTGGCCGAAAATCGCCGGATGCCTGACGCACCCGATGTCTTCAGCCCCACAAGCGACGGCACCAAGGCAGCAAACCCTGCCGATCAGGACGAGGACAAGACCACGCCACCCTTGAGCCGATAGCAATTTCTGCATCTGAGGGTGGTTTCCCCGGGGAACCCACTGGCCGCAACGCGGTTATCCCTTGGCCTCCCGCTGCGCCAGGACCCCACAATGCCCCATTTCGTCCGGTCTGTCCGGATCTTGCTGACCGCCCATGAAGCCTATCCTGCCCTCGAACGTGCCTTCCTTGCAGCCGAGGACGAAATCTGGGCCAGCTTTCTTGTGTTCGACCTGTCCACCCGACTCCGGTCGCCCGAAGGGCTGGCGATTGGAAAGACTTGGTTTGATCTGATGGTGCATGTGCTGAACCGTGGCGTGAAGGTGAACTTCGTGCTCAGTGACGTTGACCCGATCGCCCGCGCGCAAATGCACCGAGAGGCGACGCGCAGCTTACGGATGTTTGCCGCAGCGGCAGCCGTCGCAAATCCCGGCGTCCGGATGAAAGTGGTGCAGGCTCGCCATCCGGCACAGACCGGTGCAGTGGTGCGGGCGCTGATCTGGCCGTACATCATGAAAAAGCTTTTCAATCTTGCGGGCTGGTTGAATGCCCAGCGGCCAGAGATCCGTGCCGCCGCTCTGCGCGACATGGACGGCGCCCGCCAGAACCTTCGGATCGGTTCGGATGGCAAGGTCTCGGTCCGACTGTGGTCGTTGCCCCGGCTTTACCCTGCGGTTCATCACCAGAAGCTGGCCGTGATCGACCGCCGGGTGCTCTACATCGGCGGGCTTGACCTGAACGAAAGGCGCTATGACACCCCGAACCATACCCGGATCGGGGCCGAGACGTGGCATGATCTGCAGCTGATGATCGAAGGCCCTGCCGTGGCCGAGGCGCAGCAGCATCTGGAAAGCTTTCAGGATGTGATCGCGGGCCGCCTGCCGGTGCCAAAGACCCGTCGTTTGCTGCGCACCTTGTCACAGCCCAGCCGGAAAGCCCCGTGGAACTTCGGACCCAGCCCGCTGGTCAGTGAGTTTAGAACCGCCCACCGGGTATTGGCGCAGCGGGCACGCCAGCTTATCTACCTGGAAAGCCAATATTTTCGTGATGTCGGCCTGGCAAAGACACTCGCCAGGGCTGCGCGCGACAATCCTGGCCTGACCATGATCCTGATCCTACCGGCAGCTCCGGACGATGTGGCTTTTGACCAGCGCCGTGGCCTGGATGCCCGCTTTGGCGAAGCGCGACAGGCCCGTGCCCTGCGCTTGATCCGCGAGGCATTCGGTCCGCGGCTCTTTGTCGGCTCGCCTGCGCAACCGCGACAAGCACTTCCAGATGGCGAGACCGCGCCTGAAGCTGCGCGCAGTCGGCTACACGGCGCACACATGGTCTACGTGCATGCCAAGGTGTCGGTCTTCGATCTGGAAGGGGCAATCGTCTCTTCTGCCAACCTGAACAGTCGCAGCTTCCGCTGGGATACCGAGGCTGGCGTCTACCTGACCGTGCGCAACGACGTCTCGGAACTGCGCCACCGCGTGATGGCGCATTGGCTGCCCGCCGATGCCGGACCCGAAGCGTTTGAGGATACAGGTGCGGTAAAGATCTGGACCGCCATCGCGCGCCGGAACGCATCGCTCCCCCCCGCACAACGCAAGGGTTACCTTCTGCCGCATGACTTTGCCGCCGCCGAAGCCTTTGGCGTGAACGTGCCGCTTTTGCCGGAAGAGTTTGTCTGACCCCCTTTTGTCAGGCCCGCGCGGAACCAGTCTGCCCCAGAGGCGTTCTCCTTCCACAAGGCACAAGATCATGCCGCAAACCCAAAAGGAGACAGCCATGAATTGGGATCGTATCGAAGGCACTTGGAAGCAGTACAAGGGCAAGGCCCTGGAAACCTGGGGCGACCTGACCGATGACGAGTTTGACCGTGTGGCCGGCAAGCGCGACCAGATGGTCGGCCTCGTCCAGCAGAAGTATGGCAAGGCAAAAGACGACGCCGAGCGTGAGGTCGACAGCTGGTTCTCGAAGCTTTGACGGGAATCTCCGCATGAGCATCCAGGACGATCTGTCAACCAACCCGCGCGGTGCAGTATTTTCCGTGCTGGACGGCGTGCGGGCCGGTATGCTTGGCCTGACCGCGGGTGGCGAAGGCATGCAGCCGATGACCCACTTTCCCGATGCTGAAGCGGGCGTGATCTGGTTCATCTCTTCGACTGAGACGGATCTGGTGCAGTCGATCGGGCTTGGCGAGGACGCCCAATATGTCGTGATCTCAACGGATCACGACGCCCATGTCAGCCTGCGCGGAAAGCTCTATCAGGTACATGACAGCGCAAAGCTTGATGCGCTGTGGGGTCCGTTCGTCTCTGCTTGGTTTGAAGGCGGGCGCGACGATCCCCGCGTGGCCCTGATGCGGTTTGACCCCGAGGTCGCGGAAATCTGGGCATCGTCATCCTCAACCCTGAAAGTCGGGTTCGAAGTCATCCGCGCAAACCTTGATGCCGGGCATCAGCCTGACATCGGCGCAAAGGCGACGGTTCGTTTCGCACCTGCGGCCTAAGCGCGTAAGTCTATGTAAGAAATGGAAAAGGCGCGTCGCAGGACGCGCCTTTTTCGCACTTTTGGGGGCGCAGGCTGGAACCGTTCGGATGCAGCAGCGTTTACCCGGCACAAACGCAGACAACCTCATTCATCCCGCAGAAAAGGAGATTTCCATGCTGGGCTGGGCCGTAACCTTTCTGGTGATCGCACTCGTCGCCGCCGCCTTGGGCTTTGGCGGCATCGCCGGCACTTCTGCCGGTATCGCGCAGATCCTGTTCTTCATCTTCATCGTGCTCTTCGTCGTGGCCTTGGTCGCGCGCGCAGTGCGCGGCCGTCCCCCGATGTAAGCAGTCTGACGAATATTGTGACGCTAGCGCCCCGATGCCCTGCACCGGGGCGCTTTGCTTTGGGAGAACGTCACCCGATTAAAGTGAGTTGCGCCACCGTGCCGTCCACCCGCGCCTGTCGGCAATTACCTTGGCGGCGACCAGCAGGATCAGCGCGCAAAGCGAGGTTTTTGTAATGACCTCCATCGTGCCCACCACCAGCATTGCGTGCACCACACTTGCCGTGACGACAACGGCAGCAACCCCGGTATGAACGCGGCGCCACATGGGCAGCCGTCCGCGAAAGCGGCGCCTCAGGGCCGCAACAGCCCCAGCGCCAAAGACCGCCCACATCGCCACCACCCCCCAGACCGAGAACGGCGCGGGTGAGGCGAAGAGAAGCGCATCCACCACATCGGGCGGGCTGGTGATCCACAAGGCCGCGACATGGACAACCACCGCAACCACAAGGCCGGCACCGATGACCCGGTGAAACCAACGCCCGCGTGCGGCAGTCACTCCGGGTAGCAGACCGGCAATCAGCAAAGGTTGCACCAAAAGCAGCGCCAAGGCGATAACTCCCGCAAATCCGGCCACCACATAAACCGGATCACGCCAGGCCAGCAGCGGGCTTGTCGCAGCGGCCAACAATGGCACTACAATGGCCAAAGCCACAGCTGCCCAGACAAGCGCTGACCGCCCGGCCATCCTGGTCAGACCGGCTGCAAGACGAAGTCGACGTGCAGGGTTGTGTCACTCGGCCTGGCCATCACCGGGCGCAGGAACACGGTCTCATATTCACCGCTGTCATAAGCCAGATGGCCATGCGGCTGGCCGAAAGCCGGTACGATCTGCGGCATCTCCAGCCGGAAGGCGCCGTTCGCATCGGTCAAGGTGGCCCCATGGCTGTGCGGGTCACGCTCATGGCCTTCGGTCGTATGCGCCCAGATCTGGATGCGCTGCCCGGCCAGTGGGGCACCGTTACCTGCGCGTCGGACAGTGCCCGTCATCCAGAACCCACCGCCGCCGATCCGTTCCACAATCGGCGCGCCGGGAAGGTAGTTGTTTGCCCCGCCGCGCATCGTTGGCGTTGGGGCAAGACCCTCAGCCCGGGCAGGAAGGTACAAGCCGGCCACTCCACTTGCGACAAAGGCGGTGGCCCCGGCCACCAGCGTCCGGCGAGTTGGTCGTAGGGGAGACATGGCGCTTTCTCCTGTTGGCGGGGGTGGCTAGCTGTTAGCTGCAGCATAACGCGTTTGTCCCGATCTGAGAGGGGGCGAAAAGCAGCCACCCCCCTCAAGTCCGATCAAGGCTGCGTGACCGCCCGCTAGCCCGCCCGGCATCTTCATCCCCCCCGGGGACTGGCGCTTTGCCAAGCAAGGGGCCATGCTGCCATGACTCCCAAAGTCGATGGGGTGGAAGGACTGCGGACAGAATGACCTGGATCGACCGTTTCGCCGGGCTTCGGACCATGCCCGCAGACGTTGCCCTTACGCTGGTGGCCGGCAGCAAAGTGGTGTACCTGCCCGCCGGCGCGCGGGTCTTCGAACCCGGCCAGCACGCCGACAACCTTCTTCTCCTCCTCTCTGGCACGGTCCGCGTCCAGCAACGCTCGGAATCCGGTCGGGAAGTGTTTCTTTATCGCGTCAACGCGGGCGAAAGCTGCGTGCTGACAACGGCCTGCATGCTCGCCGACGAAGACTACGCCGCGGAAGGCCTCACCGAAACCGAGGTAGAGGCCGTAGTCATCCCCCGCCGCCTCTTTGACGACCTTGCTGCCCGGTCCGAGGTGTTCCGCACCTTCATCTTCCGCGCCTATTCCCGGCGGATCGCTGACCTGTTCAGCCTGATCGACGACATCGTGTTCCAGCGGGTCGATGTGCGCCTGGCCGCCCGCCTTTTGGACCTTGCGCAAGATGGCACTGTCCATGCCACGCATCAGGTTTTGGCCGTGGAACTTGGCACGGCACGCGAGGTGATCTCGCGCACTCTTGGCGAATTCCAGCGCCGCGCCTGGGTGGAACAGGCCCGCGGCGAAATCCGCATCCTCGACCGCGAGGGGCTGGAGCGTCTTGCCCGCTCTGTGACCTAGTCACCGTCGAATGCCCGGTCGGTGTGGCAAGATGCACGGCATGATGAGTCTTCAAAGGAGAACATGATGACCCGGAACATGGGAACAATCGACCGCGGCCTGCGCGCACTGGTGGGCATTGCCCTTCTGGCTGGGGCCTTCGTACTTGGCTGGTTCGGCGGATGGATGGTCTGGGCTGCGGCGGCAGTCGGTGTCGTGATGCTTGGCACCTCTGCGATGGGCAATTGCCCGCTCTACAGCCTTGTCGGGATCAAGACTTGCAAGACCTGAAGCTGGACATATCTAAGGTTCTCTATATTTAAGGGCGGGCTGACAGCCCACCCAAAAGCCGAGGACCACATGATAACTGACTTCACACCCTGGCAATCGCTGGGCGGGGGGGCCTTGATCGGCCTGGCCGCCGTGCTTCTGATGGCAATGCACGGGCGCATCCTTGGGGCCACTGGCATCCTTGGTGGCGTTCTGCGCTTTACCGACATGGACGAATGGCGGCTTAAGGCAGCCCTTCTGGTTGGCATGGCCATGGGGCCGCTGGTTCTCTTGGCTCTCACTGGCCAAGTGCCTGCGGTTCAGATCCCGATTTCCAACTTTGCCATCGTGCTGGGTGGGGTCGTGGTTGGCGTTGGTGTCAGCTATGGCGGCGGGTGCACATCGGGGCACGGGGTCTGCGGCAATGCCCGCTTCTCTCGCCGGTCAATGGTGGCGACAGTGACCTTCATGGTTACGGCTTTTGCCACCGTCTACGTCACCCGCCATGTGATGGGGGCCTAACTGTGAAACTGATATCCGCACTTGTCATCGGTGTGATCTTCGGCACCGGCATCGCGCTTTCGGGCATGATGAACCCGGCCAAGGTACTGAATTTCTTCGACCTTGCCCAGATCGGGGCGGGCACCTGGGATCCTAGCCTTGCCTTCGTCATGGGTGGGGCGCTGGCTGTCACTATCCCGGGCTACTGGCTGGTTTTCCGCAGCCCGCGCCCGGTACAGTCACCCCGTTTCCAATTGCCCGACACCAAGGTGATCGACCGCCGCCTGATCCTTGGCTCGGCCACTTTCGGCATCGGCTGGGGGATCGCCGGGTTCTGCCCAGGTGGTGCCCTGCCCGCCCTTGGCACGGGCGAGCCAGAGGCGTTTCTTTTCGTCGCCGCCCTGATCGGCGGGCTTCTTCTGGCCCGCGCCCTGCAAGCCCGCAAACCGCAGTCCAAACCCGCGACCTGAGCCCACCCTTACCTAAGGAGGTCAACATGCACCCGAACACCGACATGACCCCAAAGATCGACATGACCGTGAAACCTTTGGTGACCGGCTTCTTTGATCCCGTCACCAACACCATCAGCTATGTGGTCCAGGACCCCGCTTCGACGGCCTGTGCCATCGTCGATTCCGTAATGGACATCGACTATGCCGCCGGACGGATCACCTACGCCCATGCCGATGCGATGATCGCCCATGTCCTCGCACATGGCCTGACGTTGGAGTGGTTGATCGAAACCCATGTCCACGCCGACCACCTCTCTGCCGCGCCCTATATTCAGAAGGCGCTTGGCGGAAAGATCGGCATTGGACGCAACATCACCTTGGTGCAAGACACCTTCGGCAAGGTCTTCAACGAAGGGACCGAGTTTCAGCGGGATGGCTCGCAATTCGACCGCCTGTTTGACGATGGCGATACCTACACCGTCGGCACGATGGCCTGCTTCGCCTTGCACACGCCGGGCCATACACCCGCCTGCATGACCCATGTGATGGGCGATGCGGCCTTTGTCGGCGATACGCTTTTCATGCCCGACGGCGGCTCGGCCCGCGCAGACTTTCCCGGCGGCGATGCGGGTCAGCTTTACGACAGCATCCAGAAGGTGCTGTCCCTGCCCGAGGCGATGCGGCTCTTCATGTGCCACGACTACGGCCCGAACGGACGCGAGATTCGCTGGGAAACCACAGTGGCTGACGAAAAGGCCCACAACATTCACGTCGGCGGCGGCAAGACACGGGAAGAGTTCATCGCCTTCCGCACCGCCCGCGACAAAACGCTGGACATGCCAAAGCTGATCATCCCGTCCTTGCAGGTGAATATGCGGGGCGGATCACTTCCCGAACCCGACGCCGACGGCAAACGCTTCCTGAAAGTGCCCGTGAACGGTCTTTAGACCCTGCCGCTCACTGCTTCGTTTCGGGCGTGACGCAGCGCCCATTGACCAAAGGCCCATCCCATGCCCCCGCTTTTCCAGCGGCTTCCCGTGCTTGACTGGGGCCGCCGCTACACGCGCGCCAGCCTGTCCGCCGACCTGATCGCCGCACTCATCGTCACCATCATGCTGGTGCCGCAGTCGCTTGCCTACGCCCTCCTCGCGGGCCTTCCACCCGAGGCGGGGATTTACGCCTCGATCCTGCCGATCCTCCTGTACGCGATCTTCGGCACCAGCCGCGTGCTGGCCGTGGGGCCGGTGGCCGTCGTCTCGCTGATGACCGCCGCCGCCATCGGTCAGGTGGCCGAGGCGGGGACAGCAGGCTACGCCGCCGCCGCTCTGACGCTGGCACTTCTGTCCGGGACCATGCTTTTCACGCTGGGCGCGTTGCGACTGGGGTTTCTGGCGAACTTCCTCAGCCATCCAGTCATTGCGGGGTTCATCACCGCCTCGGGCATCCTGATCGCGGCGGGGCAGGTTCGGCATATCCTGGGCGTGCCGGGCGGGGGCGGCACCCTGCCCGAAATACTCGCCACCCTCTGGTCCCACCTTGGTGAGACGAACATGGTCACTCTGGCCCTTGGGGCAGGCGCGCTGGTCTTTCTGACCTGGGTCCGCAAGGGCATGAAGCCAAACCTGCTGCGGCTTGGCACCCCGACCCGCGCTGCCGATATCCTGACCAAGGCAGGCCCGGTCTTTGCCGTCGCCGCCACCACAGCGCTGGTCTGGGGGCTGGACCTTGCAAGCCAGGGTGTCCGCATCGTGGGCGAGGTTCCGCAGGGCCTGCCACCCCTCACTCTGCCCGACCTTTCGCTAGACCTGATCTCGGCCCTTTTCATCCCCGCCGCTCTCATCTCCATCATAGGCTTTGTCGAAAGCGTCTCGGTCGCGCAAACCCTTGCCGCCCGCAAACGCCAGCGCATCGACCCAGATCAAGAGCTTCTTGGTCTGGGTGCCGCCAACATCGGCGCGGCCTTCACCGGTGGTCTGCCTGTCACGGGGGGCTTTGCCCGGTCGGTCGTGAACGCCGACGCGGGCGCGGAAACCCCTGCCGCCGGCGCCTTCACCGCGCTGGCCCTTGCCGCAGCGGCTGTCACACTGACCCCCCTTCTTTACTTCCTGCCACAGGCGACCCTTGCCGCCACCATCATCGTCGCTGTCCTTGGCCTGGTGGATTTTGGCACCCTGCGCCGCACCTGGGCCTACTCCCGCCGCGACTTCGCCGCCGTAGCTGTCACAATCCTCGCCACCCTGACCCTTGGCATCGAAACCGGCGTTTCGGTCGGTGTCGCCCTTTCCCTTCTCCTCCACCTCCTCAACACCGCGCAGCCCCATGTCGCCGAGGTGGGTCTGCTTCCGGGGACCGAGCATTTCCGCAACATCCACCGCTACAAGGTTGAAACCCATCCCAGCCTTCTGACCCTGCGGATCGACGAAAGCCTGTACTTCGCCAACGCCCGGTTTCTGGAAACGATGATCCTTGACCGCATCGCCCGCTCGCCAGACCTGCGCGACGTGGTCCTGATGTGCTCGGCCGTGAACTCCATCGACTACTCCGCGTTGGAAACGCTTGAGGGGTTGCAAACCGATCTTGCCGCCCAAGGCATCCGCCTGCATCTGTCCGAGGTGAAGGGCCCGGTGATGGACCGCCTTGCGCAAACCCATTTCCTGCAGCACCTCAGCGGACAGGTCTTCACGTCGCAGTTTGACGCCTTCCACGCGCTGACCGCCAAGCCCAAGCCCTGACAGCTGCCTCGAAAACTGGCAGCCGAAACGCAGCGGTGCCCCTTTTTCCGCCAAAGGGTTTGACTTCCCCCTCGCCCGCGCCAACCTGTGCCCTGAACCTTGGGGACATTGATGCAGCACCGCTTCTGGGCCAACTACACCGCGCGCGACTTCGCCGCCTTGCCGCGCGAACGGCTGATCGCTGTCCTGCCGGTGGGGGCGATCGAACAGCACGGGCCGCACCTGCCCTTGTCTGTCGATCAGTCGATCCTGGATGGCATCCTTGCCGCGACCATTCCGCTGATCCCCGCCGATCTGCCCGCGTTGATCCTGCCAACCCTGCCGGTCGGCAAGTCCGACGAACACTCCGCCTACCCCGGCACGCTGACCTTTTCCGCCGCCACCCTTATGGCGATGTGGTCTGACATCGGGGACTCTATCGCCCGGGCCGGGGTCCGCAAACTGGTGATCCTGAATTCCCACGGCGGGCAAATCGCGCCGATGGACATTGTCGCCCGTGACCTTCGCCTGCGCCACAAGATGCTGGTCGTCGGGGCCAACTGGTTCGCGTTGGGGATGCCGCCAGGCCTGTTCACGCCGGATGAAGAGCGTTTCGGCATCCACGCCGGTGACATGGAAACCTCTGTCATGCGTGCCCTGCATCCAGACCTTGTGCAGATGGACCAGGCCCGCGACTTCCGGCCGTTGGTCGCGGAATTGGCCAAGGTTAACAAACACCTTGGTCTGACGCCTGCCGGCAAACTGGCTTGGGCCGCGCAGGACATGCACCCCGCCGGGGCTTGCGGAAACGCCACGCTTGCCACCGTCGAAAAGGGCGAAAAGACAGTCGCGAACGCCGCCCGCCAGATCGTGACGCTGCTGGAAGAGGTCCACCGCATGCCGCTGGACTACCTCGACAACACCCCGGACCCTAACGCCCGATGATCCTTGAAAACGTGAACCTTGGCGGTGAAACCGTCCGCCTGACGCTGTCCGGCAAGACCATCGCCGCGATTGAGCCGACCCCCGGCCCCGCCACGCAAACCGTACTGCCCTTGCCGGTCGAGCCGCACGTCCACCTCGACAAGGCCTTCACCATCGCCCGCGCCCCGGCCGATGCGCCCGGCCTTTTCGGCGCGATCGAGGCGATGGCCCGCGACAAGGCGCACTGGACCCCGCTCGACCTGCTGACGCGGATCGAGGACGGCATGGCCGAGGCTTGGGCGTCAGGTGTCCGCGCCATCCGCAGCCACATCGACTGGACCGAACCCGCGGTCCCCTTGGCGTGGGAGGTCGCGGCCGAGGTGGCGCAAGGCTGGGCCGACCGGATGCCGCTGATCCGGTCCTCGCTTTCGGGCATCGACCTCCTGGGTGACCCCGACCACGGCCCCGCCATCGCCGCCCGTGTCGCCCGCGACGGTCAAGTGTTGGGCGCCTTCATCTACCGCCACCCCGACCTTGAAACCCGCATCCCCTTTGTCTTCGACCTGGCCGAAAAACATGGCCTGATGCTCGACTTCCACGTCGACGAAGGCCTTGACCCCGAAGCCACCGGCCTTGACCTGATCGTCGATCAGGCCACCCGCCGCGGGATGGGCGACAGGGTGCTCTGCGGCCATGCCTGCTCGCTCTCCATCCGCAAGGACGCGGCCCGGATCATCGACAAGATGGCAAGGTCAGGCGTGGCGCTGACGGTAATGCCGACGACCAATCTCTACCTGCAGGACATGACCCCCGGCCGCAGCCCCCGCCAACGCGGCCTTGCGCCTGCGCAAGAGCTGCGGGCAGCGGGGGTATCGGTCATCTTCGGCACCGACAACGTGCGCGATCCCTTCTATCCGATGGGGGTCCATGACCCCCTCGAAAGCCTTCGCCTTGCAGCCCTGGCAGCCCACATTCCGCCCGGTGACTGGGTGGATGCCATCACCGACGCACCCGCCCGCGCCCTTGGACTTCAGCCCCAGCGGCTGGCCGTGGGCGAACCTGCCGATTTCCTCCTCCTCCCCGCCCCCGATGTCCTGGCCAGCCTTGCCCGCCCCGGCAGCCCGCGTCAGGTAATCCGGGGTGGCGTCCTTCAAAGCTAAGGTGCCCTGATGACCGTCCCGATGGAAAAACTGACCGCCCTCCGCGCCATGCTGGGCGAGGTTCCTGTGAACGACGACCCCAAGTATGTGCTGGCCAAATCACGTGATTACTACTGGTACTCGCCGATCCTGAAGGACCAGCTGGACGGCATGACCGGCCAGATCGTCGTCCAGCCCCGGACCGAGGCCGAGGTGATCGCCGTTGCCGCCGCCTGCGCCAAGCTGCGGGTGCCGCTGACCCTGCGGGGCGGTGGGACCGGCAACTATGGCCAATGCGTGCCCATGGAAGGCGGCGTTGTGATGGAGATGACGAAGCTTGACCGCATCATCGAGATCACCCCTGGCCGGGTGGTGTGTGAGGCCGGCGCGCGGATCGAAAAGGTGGAGCACGCGGTGGCCGAGACCGGCCAAATGCTGTCGATGTTCCCCTCCACCAAGCGGCTTGCGACGATGGCCGGATTCGTTTCCGGCGGGTCAGGTGGGATCGGGTCCCTCAAGAACGGCATGCTGCGGGACGGGACCAATATCACCTACATCCGGCTGGTGACGGTCGAGGAAACGCCCCGCGTGATCGAGCTTCGAGGCGAGGAAATCCTGAAAGTCCAGCACGCCTATGGCACCAACGGCATCATCACCGCACTGGATTACGGCCTGACCCCGGCGGTTGATTACCGGCAGGTGGTGGCCCTGTTCGACGGCTATGACGTGGCGCTGAAGGCGAGCGTGGAGGCAGAAACGCGAGGCATCGAAAGCTTCCTCCTCACCGTCTGCGAACGCCGGTTCTCACGCTTCTACAAGAAATTCGCCGACATCTTCCCCCCCACCCATGACGCGATCTTTGCCATGGTCGCCCCCGCCAGCCTTGCCGCCTTCGAAATCCTGGTGGCCGACTACGGCGGCAAGGTCGTCCTTGTGAAAACCGACGCCGAGATGGACGCGGCCGGCCTGCCCCCGGTTTGGGAATGCGGCTGGAACCACACCACCCTGCAAGCGCTGAAGGTGGAACCCGGCGTCTGGACCTATCTGCAGGTCGCCTATGCACCCCCGCTCGACTTCGCCCTCTGCCAGCGCCAACTGGAGCGGTATGGCGAGGAAATCTACTGGCACCACGAAACCGCCCGGATGGGGGGTGAGGTGCATTTCTTCGCCCTGCCCATCGTGCGCTGGACCTCGAAAGACCGGATGTACCAGATCATCGCCGAACTGGAGGCCGAGGGCTGCGCGATCTATGACCCCCACGCGATCACTATCGAGGATGGCGGGATGAAGGCCATCGACACCACCCAGATCGACTTCAAGCGTGAGGCAGACCCCCACGGCCTAATGAACCCCGGCAAGACCCGGGGCTGGACGGCCGACATGGCCCGCTAAGGCAGTGTCCCGGGCAGGGACAGGGGTGGGCCGAAAGGAATTTCAATAGGTTAACCGCGCAATTTAGGCATTTGTTAAGATGTCGTCGAGTATGTTGGCTGACGCCGTTGTATGGAAATGGAAGGTCAGTCTGTGCGGAATTTGCTTATCGTCGGTTCGTTGTGCCTTGTCGTCGGTTGCGTAGAAACAAGTGTTCAACCGCTTACCCAGTCTTCCTTCAAGATTTCGACGGAAGCCGAGGACATGTGCGGCGCGAAAGGCACACGCCAGATCGCATTCCGGGAAGCCGCCATTGAAGTGATCAAACGTGGCGAGGATCGCTTTGTTGTGGTGGGGGATCAATCGCGATCTGAAATCACGGGTGGAATCTTCACGACCTACGGCGGATTTGACACCTATGGGACCAATACCCAGGACATGGTCATCCAGATCGTCAAGAAGGGTGATCCGAGGTTCAGCGACGCTTTGTCAGCGCGGCAGACGCTTGGGCCAGACTGGCAAGCAATCGTTGCCAAGGGTTTCTCTGACAGCTGCCTTTAGGAAGACGGCCGGAACGCCGGGCGCGCAAGCGTGCGCGCTTGGCGGTCGCACTGGGCTGGTCAACCCAGAGGTTCCGGTCTGGTTTCCGCCGACGACTGACACACGATTGCTGGGCGGAACCCCTGGTTGGCCTGCGCCCCACGACCGCATGGCTGTCACATTCTTACCTGCGGTTGTTACCGTTAATTGGCCGCGGCCATTCTGACCCTGTAGCCTGCTGCCGCAACCGGAACCGCCCGTTCCGAAGGATGCCGACCCCGCGACACTTGTCTGGCAGGTTCCGCCCCTAGAACACAGCTCGACTACCCCAAGGGAGCGGCGGACGGACAGGCTTTGCGGAATGGCGCTGGGAAGCATTTGCGCTGACGACAGAGACAATACTCGCAGAAGCGGAAAGTGGTAGAAGCGATGCCTTTAGAAAAAGGGGACTAATTATCTGTTATGTATCAATTTTTACTGACCCATTCTAAGCAATACCTCAAAAAATACCACGCAACGCTCACCGATTGAGTGAGTATCTTGGGTACCAGATTGCTCAAGCATCTTTCGCAACGGTCGGACTTGGGCGCTTTTCGATCGTGACCAGGATCGAACGCTGACTCTCACCTGTCCCGGCCATTGGGCAAAGTCGTTGCACGGGGCGGAGAGCGAACGTTCATGCCGCACAGCACGAATGTCCGGTTCGTGTGACCAGCGTGTGCGCTTTGGTCCTTGGCATCAGGCTTTCGTTGGCGTCGGAAGGTGATCGTCGACCCCCAGAAATCTTGCATGAACATTTTGAAGTGTCAGGACGCATCGGGTTTTCGTGCACAGGTTCTGCACAAGATGCCCTGCGCATCTGCACTTGCCGCTACGAAAAAGCGGCATGGAACAAAAACGCGACACCCTGCTTTGGATTGGCCTGACGGTTGCATCGGCGCTGCTGGCGCTTGAGCCGCTGCGCTGGCTTTTTGTCAGTTGGCTCGACCCGTCCTACCAGTCCTACGGCGCTGCATATTGCGTCATCCTTTTAGGACTTATGGCGCTGTCCTTGAAAAGCTCGGCCGTGGGCGGACCATCAAGAACCACACGCGCGTTTGGCCTCTTTTTCTTGGCGGCCCTCATGCGGCTCGCTGGCCAGGTTCTGGCGATCAATGTCGTAAGCGCACTGACCTTGGCGATCGATGTCTATGCGCTTGCCGTCATCTTGCAGCTGGACCGGCGCAAGTTTGCACTTTCTCCCAGATGGTTGGCCGTCTTTTTCCTGTTCGCCCTGCCGCTTGGTCCGATCCTGCAAAGGGTTGCGGGGTTTCCGCTGCAAATGGCCTCGGCCGATCTGGCTTGCCTGATGCTGACCCCCGTCTTTGGCGACCTTGTCTGTGAGGGGACACGGCTGCGCGTCAATGGCGTTGATGTGCTGGTAGATCTTCCTTGCTCGGGCGCATCGGGCCTGCTGCTGATGGTCAGCCTTTGGACCTTTCTCAATGTCCGCTACCGGCCAAGGCTTTTGCCCGCGCTTGCCGGTGGCTTGCTGGCGGTTGGCCTCAGCCTGGTTGGAAATGCGCTACGGATCAGCCTTTTGTCGAGTGGGCTGGCGCTTGGTATCGATACGATGGAACCAACGCTGCACACGGCCATCGGTCTGGCAATGCTTGGGGCTGCAGCAGTGCCATTCCTTCTGCTGTATCGCCCGCCTGCAATGGCCCAAAGGCCGGTTCCGCACAGTCCAGCGCGGCTTCCCAAAGCACTGCACGCGCCTGCGATCCTGTTCGCGCTGGTTGCTGCCCTTGCCATCATGACCGCCCCAAAGCGCCCGGTGGACCTGTCTGCCCCGGTCGCAGCGGCCCAATTGCCGATGCAGCTTCTGGGCCAACGCGGCACGCCCATCGCCCTTACCCCGACCGAAGAGCATTACTTTACCGCCTACGGCGGGACCGCCCAGAAGATGATGTATGGGCCGATGGGGGTTAACCTCGTGCGGACGACATCACCGCTGCGCCACCTTCACTCTCCGGCGACCTGCCTTTTGGGCATGGGGTACAGCGTCCAGTTTCTTGGCACCCGCTTCGACCCGCTGCCAAGCTCGGTCTATGAGGCGACGGGGCCGGACGGGCGCGTCTGGATCGTCGAAGTCAGTTTCGTTTCGGATGACGGGCTTCAGACGGCCAGCGTCGAAGAAGCGGTTTGGAGCTGGCTCAACGGCGCATCGCGCAGCTGGCAATCCGTCCAGCGCATCACACCCAAGTCTCTGCCCGAAGCGGATCGGGTTTCCTTCGAGGGGGCAGTTCTCGCTGCGCTCGACCTATGACAATCGTGAGGATCATCATGCGACCATACCTTTCTTTGTTTGCGGCATTCGGCCTTGGGCTCGCGGCTGCCGCGCATGCCGAAACCCTTGATGACATCGCCGGGCGGGTCACCGCAGAGGTCGACGGTGCCGCTTACGTGCTGCCGATGCTGGACAGCCATGTCAGTGTCAACGTTGAGGGCGACATGGCCACGGTCGAGATCACCCAGCGCTTCCTGAATGAGGCGGACGTGCCGATTGAGGCGGAATACCTCTTTCCACTCAACGAGATGGCGGCCGTCTATGGCATGGAAATGCGCGTCGGTGACGAAATCATCCAGGCCCAGATCAGGAAGAAAGAAGAGGCGAAGGCCGAGTTTGAGCAAGCCGCCGATGAGGGCAAGGCCGCAGCCCTTCTGACCCAGAACCGGCCCAACATGTTCACCCAGCGCATTGCCAACCTCATGCCCGATCAGCCGATCGAGGTGACACTGCGCTACGTGCAGATGGTGCCCAAGATTGACGGCCAGTACGAGCTTGTGATCCCGCTGATCGTCGGCCCCCGGTATGAAAACGCGGCTGATGTTCCAGCGGTTGTGGAAGAAATCCCTGACGCATCCCTGGACGCCCCCAACCCCGAGAACACCTGGACGGTCAGTGCCGTTCCCGCATATCCGCCGGTCGCCGGTCTGGACTTGCCTGACAGCTTCACGTCCGAGCGGGTCTCGCTGGACGTCAAGCTGGTTGCGGGGGTCTCGGTCTCCGGCTTCGGCAGTCCCAGCCATCCTATCGCCGTTCAGGACAGTGATGGTGGCCTAAGAGCCAGCTTTGCCGACGGCAAGGTGCTGGATAACCGCGATCTGATCTTGCACTACAAACTGGGCGGTGACGCGCTTGAGGTTGCAACCCTGTCCCATACAGACACGCGCGGCGGGTTTCTTTCGCTGATGATCGAGCCGCCAGCCGTGATCGATGAGGCAGCCGTTACCCCGCGCGAGGTTGTATTCGTGCTGGACACTTCGGGCTCCATGAGCGGATTGCCGATGGAAGCCAGCAAGCTCTTCATGACCGCAGCGCTGAAGGGACTGCGCCCGGATGACTACTTCCGGATCATCCCCTTCGCGAATGAAACACAAAGCTTCGCGAACGAGTCGACCCTGGCCACCGGGGACAACATCCGCAAGGGTCTGGCCTTTGTTGACAGGCTGGATACCGGTGGCGGAACCGAGATTGACAATGCCATCCGCACGGCCTTTGCGACCGAACAGCCACTTGAGACCGTGCGGATAGTGGTCTTTCTGAGCGACGGCTACATTGGTGACGAAGCAACAGTCCTGAACACCATTCATCAGCAGATCGGCGACGCCCGCATCTACGCTTTCGGCATCGGGGACGCCGTGAACCGCTACCTCTTGGAGTCCATGGCCGAAGAGGGGCGCGGTTATGTCCGGTATGTCGGCGTGGACGAGGATGCAGGCGAGGTTGCGGAAACCCTTGCAGCGGACCTGAAGTCCCCGCTTCTGACGGATATCACCATCGATTGGGGCGGGCTTCAGGTGACCGACGTCACGCCAAGCCGCCTTCCCGATCTCTTTGCAGGCAGCAGCTTGCGGGTCTACGCCCGGCACAAGGGCGAAGGCGAGGCGGTCGTGACGCTCAAAGGGTTGGTGCAGGGTCGGAAAGCCGAAATGCCGGTGCGGGTCACGCTGCTTGCGCCGGAAGGCCAGTCAGCGCTGCCCCTGATCTGGGCGCGCAACCGGATTGCGGACCTGACCCGGCACATCGCGGTGGGCGACCAGCCGGACCAGGCCAGCGCGGAAATCACCAGGCTCGGGCTCGCGTTTTCCCTGCAAACCCAGAACACTTCCTTCGTGGCGGTGTCCCAGAAAGTGGTAAACACGACCGGGCAAGCCGCGACCCCGGCAAGTGTTCCTTTGCCGATGGTCTCGGGCGTCACCGAGGCGGCCTATCCGCAAGCCTTCACCGGCTCTTCCACGCCCGAGCCGCAAGCGATCCTGGGCTTTCTTATGATGGCCGCGATCACCTCACTCGCCCTTCTGAGAAGGAAAGCGTGACGTGCAAGGCTTACTGGACAAAAGCCGACCAAGTTGCAAAAGCAGTGTCATGGCAGCGCGCATTCTCATCGTCGATGACGACCCCCACATTCGGGATGTGGTGCGTATTGCAAGCCAATCCGCCGGTCTGGAGACGGTGGAGGCTGCAAATGGCCAACAAGCCCTGATCCATCTGCGCCGCGAGAAGATCGATCTTGTCGTGCTGGACATCGGCATGCAGCAGATGGACGGGTTCGATTGCTGCAAGGCGATCCGGGCAAAGTCTGATGTGCCCATCGTTTTCCTGACGGCTCAGGACCAGGAAGTCGACCGGGTTCTCGGGTTTCAACTGGGGGCCGACGACTTCGTCTCAAAGCCGTTCAGTCCACGGGAGCTCGTCCTGCGCATCAAGGCGATCCTTGGCCGTGGAAAGCCGCGGAAGGACGCGGTCCTGACCTGCGGCGTGCTGGAGATGGACATCGCGCGCCACATCTTTCGTGTGTCAGGCCAAGAGGTTGACCTTACCGCGACCGAGTTTGCGATGCTGTCAAAACTCATGGCCCATCCCGACCAGGTGTTTGATCGCACCCGGCTGATTGACAGCGTCTACGGGTCAAACAATGCGCTGTCCGGCCGAACGGTCGACAGCCATATCAGGAACATCCGGGCCAAGCTTGCGGAATTTGGCTGCACCGATGCCATCGTTACAGTGCATGGCGTGGGGGTACGGCTGGGCCAATGCAGCTGATGACCTTTGCCAAGCAAAAATGGCGCCCTTCCCTTGCGATGGTGGTCGTTCTGGTCTGCGCGGCCCTGATCTCGGTTCCCCCGCTGGGCCTCTTGGCTGCGCGACTGACCTCCAACCAGTTTGTCCGCGAAACCGAACAGTCCCTGATCCATCAAGCTTCGATCTATGCCGAAATCTACGCCTCGACTTTTGCCAAGCTGGACGGGCCGGTGGTCGGGATCGCGCTTAACGAAGATCAGAAGGAACACTGGAACGCCAACCTGCATCCGGAACGCTCACGCTTGAACGTACGAACGGACCCCGTTCTTCCGCCGCGACCAGACGGTGAGCCGGTTGCCGCGCCGCTCGACAGCAGGTTCCTTCTGTTGGCTGACACGTTGGCGCCCATCGCACGCAAGGCGCGCAAGACGACCTTGGCCGGCGCGGTCTTTCTGGACGCCAGCGGCAGGGATATCAATGCCGAGGGGGGCCCTTCCCTGTCTGCACTTCCCGAGGTCCAGACCGCCCTGGGCGGCGATATTGGCGCAGTCCTGCGGGCGCGCGGCGACGACTACAACGCGCATCCGTTATCTTCGCTTAGCCGCGACACTGGTTTTCGCGTGTTTCTGGCCTATCCGGTCATCGTGCAGGATCGGGTCATCGGCGTCGTCTATCTGTCCCGGACACCCCTGAACATCGGCAAGTTTCTCTTTGCCGAGCGGTATGCGCTTCTGACCATGCTGTTGTTCACCGTTCTTGCAGCCGCAGTGATCGGTTGGATGTTCGTCCGGCTGGTGTCGCGGCCGATCTACGCGTTGCGTGACGAGTCGCGTGCTATCGCCAGAGGCAAGAAACCAGAGCCCACGCCTTTGGCCCATTACGGCCTACGCGAGCTTGCTGAACTGGGTGACAGCGTCTCGACCATGGCGACGACGCTCTCCCGGCAATCCCGTGAAATGTCGACCTATACCGACCATGTGACGCATGAACTCAAGTCGCCTGTCACGGTGATCGTCGGTGCGGCCGAGCTTTTGCAGGACGACACACTCGACACTGCCAGCCGGGCCAAGCTTTTGGCCAACATCGAGGCTGAAGGGCATAGGATGAGCAGTATGCTTGGTCGCCTCAGAGACATGACGCGCCTGCGCTTTGACCCTGAGGGAGATCCCGGCGAACTGGTGCGGATGCTGCCCAAGCTTGACGGTCTCAAGATTGTCGTGGACGCAGCCGAAGGCACCTCACTTCCCTTGTCTGAGGAGCATGGCAAGATCATCCTGCTGCACATGGCGCAGAACTCGCGCGCCCACGGGGCCCGCGAACTGCACATCGTTCATACGGACCGGGTCCTGACCATTTCTGATGATGGCGACGGCATTCCCGAAAGCAATCGGCTCCGCGTCACTGAGCCGTTCTTCACGACCAGACGTGACAAAGGCGGCACCGGTATGGGTCTCACAATCGTCGCGGCAATACTGGACGGCTACAACGCAACTCTGGAGTGCTTGCCCAGCGAAAAGGGTGCGGTCTTCATCATGCGTTTCCCGGGCGCCAGCTAAGCAAAGGTCATTCGTGCTGTTCGGCGCTCCAGCGATACCGCCCGAAAAGACGACAAAGGCGCATTGAGTTGTCAGGTAGGAATGGCCTTCGCCACGCCAAGTCATTTCTGCCTGTTTTGGCCGCTGCGGCGGACCACGCGGTCTTCGACAATCTGCGCAAGCTGGTAAAGGGCGACGGACAGCATGACGCTGACCACGGCGACGGTCCAGATCATGCTGAAATCCATATAGCCGCGCGACTGGTTCATCAGGTTGCCCAAGCCCCGCCCTGTTGCCAGCCATTCGGCGATCATCACGCCCAGCAGGGCACGCGGAACCGTCGTGCGGATCGCGGCAAACACCCATGGCAAAGACGCCGGGATGGCGACGAGCCGCAACTCTCGCCATGCCGTGGCGCCATATGCTCTTGGCAATTCCAGCACTGAGCGCGGCACCTGTGAAAGGCCTTGGGTGATCATCACATAGGCCGGAAAAAAGGTGACCGAGATGGTGATCCATAGCGTCACCGCCGACCCCCGCCCAAGGATCAGCACCAGCAGCGGAGTCAAAGCGACCAGCGGCATGGTTTGCGTCACCAGCGCGACGGGTAGAAACGCCCGCGTGAAAGACGGCGCCAGCTGCGAAGTGACCGCAAGCCCGAAGGCAAAGGCCAGTCCCGCCATCAGCCCGAGTGCTGCGATCGGCAGGGTCTCGCCCAGGGCCGTCAACAGCTTGCCCTGCGCGGCGGCTGAGCCGTCGGCAAGAAACAGATACGTAAAGACATCCACAGGCGTCTTTCCGATCATGCTTGGCACGTTCAGCGCCAACAACAGGCCCCACCACAAGGCGAAGGGCAGCAGGAAGGACACCACCCCGATCCAGACCCCACCCCCAGAGGCAGGCGCGGGGGGCGCTGCGGGGTTTATCGTCACGGCACGCGAAGCGCCCAGCATCCGCGCCGACAGCGCGGCAAAAAGGGCATAGGACAGCCCGGCAATCAGCGTGGCTGTCAAGCCGATGCCCCACAGTCGGTCAGGCTCACCCCGACCAAGCGATCCAAGCAGATAGGCGCCAAGGCCCCACCGCCCGCCGCCGCCGAACTCGGCCAGAATCGCCCCCAGCACCGCATTCGGGGCTGCCACACGAAAACCAGACAGGATGGCCGGAATGGCACCGCGGATCTGCACGAACCGCATCACCGCACCGCCCCCGCCACCATAGGCGCGCACAAGGTCGGCGGCGCGGCTGTCATACTGCGAAAGGCCCGTGACCGTGGCCTGCATCGTCACGAAATACACACCCAGCGCCGCGAGCACGATGCGGGGCGTCATCCCCTCCAGTGTCAGGGCAAGGATCGGCGCAATGGCAATGGGTGGCAGGGCAAAGATCGCGATATTCAGCCCGCGCGCCATCCGCCCGGTGACGGGGAGTTGCACGAACAACACCCCCGCCAGCACCGCAATGACGTTGCCGATCACAAACCCGGCGCCCGACGCTTGTAGTGTGGCCAGCACATGGCGGGGGTAATCCGCCCGGTCCACCCAGAACCGCGCAATGATTTCCGAAAGGGCAGGCAGCGCCCCACCCGCCACAAGGTCCAGCCGCCCCACACCCTCCCACAGGATCAGCAACGCCAGATAGGGCGCGATGGACCGTACCCTAGACGCCATGCAAAACCCCGGCGATATGGTCGCACAGGTGGTGAAACTCGGCGGCCGCGAACAGCGATGGCAGCCGCGGACGGGCAAAGGGGCTGTCCAGCACCTCGACGATCCGGCCGGGCCCGGCCTGCATGATGGCAATCCGGTCGGCCAGAAACACGGCCTCATCAATGCCATGCGTCACCAGCAGCGTGGTCACCCCGGTTTCCAGCCAGATCCGCTGCAGTTCGACATTCATCTGGCGGCGCAGGATCTGGTCCAGCGCGCCAAACGGCTCATCCAGAAACAACACGCGCGGCTCGCTGACCAGCGCCCGCGCGATGGCGACACGCTGGCGCATGCCGCCCGACAATTCACCCGGCAAGGCATCCTCGCGGCCCTTCAGGCCCACAAGGGCGATCAGGTCATGGATGCGCCCCTGTGCGGGGCCAAGGCTGCGGCCCAGAACTTCCAGCGGCAGGGCCACGTTCTGCGCCACCGTGCGCCAAGGCAGCAGCGCCGGGTCCTGAAACGCCACGCCGGTGACACCGCCCCGCGTGGCAAGCGAGGGCACCTGTCCACCGATCAGCACGGTGCCAGTATCCAGCGGCTCCAGCCCCAGGGCCGCGCGCAGGATCGTCGATTTGCCACAGCCCGACGGCCCGATCAGCGCGGTGAAACTGCCGGGCGGGCAGTCAAGGGAAACATCCCGCAGGGCCTCTACCGACCTGCCCTGACCGGTGAAGGTCTTGCAGAGGCCGGACAGTGAAATCCCTGCGGGAGCCGTCATCAGATTTCCTCAAGCAGCGTGGTGTCGAACATGTCGCGTGTGGCGGTGATGCCCACTTTGGACAAAGCCTCGATGTTGGCGGCGATGCCTTCTTCGGACATCGCGAACACGCCGCCCGGTGACTGGATCAGTGGCAGTTGTGCCGTGTTGAAGAACACCTCGTTGTCGATGGTCCGGCCGGTTCCGGCGAAATGGGTCGTTTCCCACTTTGGCGGCCACAGGGTGGTATCGGCGTTGTTTTCGTCCCAGCCCTTGCGGCTGGCGCGCAGCCAGGCGACCAGTTCCTTGCGCTTGGCGGCCAAGGTTTCTTCGGTCACGACAACCGTATCATTGTAGATCGTATAGCCGAAATCATAGAGCAGGAACGACACCGCCTCTTCGCCCATGGTCTTGATCGTGTAGGGCACGTTGGTGGTGAAATCGAGGCTCGCGTCAATTTCGCCCTTGATCAGCGGGGTCGGGTCATAGGCATAGGGCACGATGTTGACCGAGGCGCGGTCAATGCCGTTCATCGCCAGCAATGCCTCGACGCTGATCGTGTTGACCGGGGGCACGGCGATGGTCTTGCCCACCATATCTGCGGGCGTCAGGATCGGGTTCTTGGCAAGGCTGACGATGCCGATCGGGTTCTTCTGGTATTGCGCGCCGATGATCTTGAACTTGGCACCCTGCTCCACGATGGCCTTGATCGTGGTGTCGGGCGTGGTCAAGGCAAGGTCTGCTCGCCCGGCCACGATGGTCGCTTCGGGGATGACATCCGGCCCGCCGGGCAGATAGGTCAGGTCCAGCCCTTCGGCGGTGTAATAGCCCTGATCCATCGCGATGAAGTAGCCCGCAAATTCGGCATCATTGATCCAGGCGGCCTGCATGGCAAAAGGTGTGGCTGCATTGGCCATACGGGGCATCAAGGGCAGCGTCGCAGCCGCCGCACTGGCGCTGAGAAAGGAACGGCGGTTCAGAGCAATCTTCATGTCTCGGGTCCTTTGGTTTGAGGGATGAGGTGGGAGGGCGCGGGTCAGGCAATCCCTTGTATCCGCTGCAATTCCTGCAACGGCGGGGTGTCGGCGATCTGTTTGGGCTCCAGCAGGTTCCACTTTACCCCGCGCGGGCGTTTGGCGCGGCGGGCGACATGGTGCATCCGGGTGGGCGTGGCAATGTGATCGACCAGGATGTCGGTTTCCGACGGTGTCAGATTCTCTTCGACGATCTGGCAATCATGGACGACGGCCACCACGGGTGTTGTTTCGTCCACAAGGCCAAGGTCGGTGAACATGCCCCACTCAAGATCAAAGAACCCATGCCCCTTGCCAAAGCGTACCCCGTCGACCGACACCGCCGACGCGCCCGTCACCATGAAATCAAAGCACCCCCGGCTGGCGATTTCAGCCAGACTGATCGGGCGGGCGAAATGCTCCATCCCGTCCAGCCATGCGGCGTAAAGTTCAGCGCCCTTGGGCACCATCCCCGGCTCCATCAGCAGAAAGCCGCGATAGATGCCGTAGGTCGACATGACGAAGGCCTTGCCATCGGCAATCATCTGCCGTCGCAGGTCGACAAGGCAGTTGTCAGGCGTGATGAAGGCGAAGGTGCTGGATGCATACTCCGGCATCGCCACCACTTTTTCAGTGGCCGCCTCAGAGCCGATGAAATCAGGAATGACCTCGGAAAAGTTCAGGTGAAACCGGGTGTCCGGTTTTGCCACACCATGCAGCCGCCCCCAAATCTGCTGGCGTATGATTTTGGATTTCGACATGATCGGCTCCGGCGGTGTTTCACTGTTTCATAAAGATGAAACGATTGTTTCATCAAAGCAAGCGCGTTGACGGGATCAGTAAGAAGCAATGGCAACACGCCTAACCCTAAGACTTCAGGAAAGAATTTCCCGGCTGACAAATGCCGAGCAAAAACTTGCGACACTGCTGCTTGAGAATCAGGCATTGATTGAAACCCATTCCGCCACAGAACTTTCACTCCTTGCCGGGGTATCCAAGGCCACCACTGCCCGGTTTTTCCGAAGTCTTGGCTATACGGATTTTGACGAAGCCCGCACCCAGGCGCGCGAGGAACGCAACCGCACCCAGCCCTACGCCTATTCGCAAGCGCATCCCGAAAAGCCGGTGCTTGGCCGGTCGATTGGCGAGCATCTGGATCTGGAACTCCTCAACCTGACCCGCACCTTCGAGGAGATGCGCCCCGATCTCTTGACCGAGGCTGCGCGCCTGATTCACGAAGCGCCCCGTGTCTGGTGCATGGGCTTTGGTGCCGAAGAAGGTTTGGCGCAACTGGCCCGCCTGACCTTTGCCCGCCTGCGCCCAGACGTGCACATTCTGGCCGCCCATCCCGGCGCCTGGGCCGAGGATCTGTCGATGACCGGTCCCCGCGATGTCCTGATCTTGCTGACGCTGGAGCCGCGGCCAAAGTTTCAGGCGGCCCTCACCTCTTACGCCCGGACGACCCGGATGAACGTGATAACCTTGACCGATCACCGTTTTCTGGCAGCGGCGCAACGGTTTTCCCGGCTTGTGATCGGCTGCCACGTTGCAACATTCGGGCGGCTGCCCAGCCATACCACGCTGGCATCGATGATCCGCATGCTGTCAATCGCCTTCATCGGCCAGACAGGTGCCGCAGCCGAACAGCGACTGGCCGTGATCGACGAAATCAACGAAGAGATTGACCTGTTCGAATAAAGTGCATGAAGCGTCGCGCATGATTTCGAAAGTGCCATGCCTCGGTCTGACCGGTGGCAAGATAAGCGTCAGGGTTAGAAGGCGTCGCGCGTCACTCTCTGTGGGGCTGAGCGTCCGCCAATGGGCCGCGCTCCACTACGGGGGCGGAAAGCTGTCTGCCAGCGATAAGGCAGGGACGCTGCGGCAATTCTAGCGAAGCAGACGTTCGTGCGCACCACATCGAACGCCCTGCGTTGCAATCGGTGCAGCGCCGTTCGCAAGCTGCCAAACTGTCCCACGGGCGGTGAAGGCGAACACGTCTTGCCACATAACTCGAAGCTCTTTTTTCACTGGCTCAGTCGAAAGCTTCTGCGACCACAAACCTTCTGAAAGCATATTGCATCGCGATCGTCGCCAGTCCCCCGATCAAGGTCAATGTCAACCAGCTGGCCAAGCCAGACAGGACCAATGTGCTTCCTAGCGTCAGGAACGCGAAGACCCCGATGCCAATCGCCAGCGACAGGGCAACGAAAATGACAACTGTTTTCGCTATGAATTCCACCAATGATCGACCGAGAAACTCAAAGTCCGCCCGGCCCATCGGCACGTGCTTGGCTGGGAAGAGCAAGAAGATCGTGTTCTCGACAGCATACAGGAGCAGGGTGAATGGGAGCGCAAACGCCGCCAACGCCAGCGCAAGGGGAGCACCGAGACGGTCGTCAAAGAGCGTCAGGCTGACAATCATCGTGAGTGCAATGACGTAGGAGAGCAGCACCTGGACAACGAGTTGTCCCATGCAAATGCGCCATGGTGTGATCGGCAGAGTCTTGTATGTTTCCATCCGGCTCAGGTCGCCGCGAAAATCGCAGATCAACGTGCGCGGAAGGATGAAGCCAAAGAAGAAGAAGATCAGCAAGAACCCACGCTCGCCGGTAACTGAAATTCCGGCCAGCCACAGAAGCGGTCCGGCGCAAGCTGCACCGACAATGAATATGACGATGACCTTCGATGAGTTTCGCACGGCCTTGATGGCCTGACGCCAGGCGATTGGCCCAAGGCCTCCTAGCGTCGGCGCAGTGCGGATGGAGGGAACCTCGCTCCGCTCAGTCGCCCAGAACGACCCACCCTGCTTCATCCGCTCCCATCGGTCGCTGAGACGGGTGTTCTCCCGCAGCGAGAACTCGGACGTGCGAAGGTCCAGCTTGATGACCGCCCACAACAGCACGACATTGATAAGGATCGCGAGCACGGCCCAAAGCGCCAGATCCGGAAACTGGGCCCGCGTAAGAAAGAGTTCGGCAAACACGATATAGGGCAGCAGGATGACGGTGCCGATCCACGAGTGGCGCACGTCCGATAGAAGTCCGGAAATGCTGCGGTCCGGGGCAATCCAGGCGTGGATGATCGCGGCGAGTACAATCACGCAGACCACCGCGGTTGCGGGCCACTTCAGCCGTGCAAGCCGGTTGCCTTGGAACGCCTGCCAAGCCATCCCCACGGCCGCGCTGCTCAACTGGACGAACAGCAGCGTCAGAAACGTTGCGGTAAAGGCTGAAACGGCTGAACCGGTTTGCGATTGCGCGAAGGGTGCGATGAGTGCGGCACTGAGGGCCGCGCCCGCAGCGTAGGCGATGAACTTGTAAAGGAGCAGATCGCGACGGCTGAACGGCCCGACAAAAAGAAGATTGATCTCGGTCGGCGAAAAGTGAAACGAAGGCCCTGTTGAAAGCAGCACCGTCAGCACCGTCATCCCGAGCATTGCAAGCGGCATGAACGTCTCAATCTGCGCGCGGATGGCCTGGGAATCGACACTTGCTCCGCCAAAAAGCTGCGATGTCGGCTTCAGCTGGCCCGACGCGATCAGCAGAACGATGATCCCGCCAAGCGCAAGAAAGAACAGCGCGCCGCGCAGGCTTACCATTTGCATCAGCCGCAGACGAAGCCCGCCGCGCATTCGCATGGCGAGAAGGCGAAGAAGCGCTGCGTCCATGGCTTAGACTTCCATCGCTTTGTCTTGTGTGATCGTGAAATAGGCCGCCTCAAGGGCCGAACTGCTGTCGGCTTGGTCAAATTCGGCGAGGATATCGCTCATCGTGCCAAACCGGCGGCACTCGCCAAGGTTCAGCACCATGACATGGGTGCAAAGCGTCTCGAACAGGCCCAAGAGGTGTGAGCTGATGATGATCGCAGCGCCGTTGCGCGCGCGCTCCCGTATCGCCTGCTGAATGCCGCGGATGCCTTGGGGGTCAAGCCCGGTCAGGGGTTCATCGAAAAGGATTGCCTTGGGGTCGTGCAGGAAGGCGCAAGCGATCGCCACTTTCTGACGCATGCCGCGTGACAAGTTGTGAACCAGCGTGTCGCGCTTGTGCGCAAGCTCGAATGACTGAAGCAGCGCTTCTGCACTTTCCTCAAAATTCGGGACCTTGTACGCGGCGGCCGTGAAGGCCAGGTGTTCCCAAACTGTGAGCGTGTCGAACAGCCGTGGGTCGTCAGGAATGTAGCCAAGGTTCTTCTTGGCCGCGATCGGGTCTTTGACGATGTCATGCCCCGCGATCGAAAGATGCCCTGACGTCGGTGGAACAATCCCGCACAGAGCACGCAACGTCGTTGTCTTGCCCGCCCCGTTAGGCCCCAAGAGCCCAAGGATCTGACCGGGAGCTACAGTAAAGCTGAGGTCCTTGACGGCTGCGAAGCCTTTGTAGTGCTTGCTGAAGTTCGTGACTGTGATCATGAATGTTTGCTCGATATGCGGTGCACTGAGACATTAGAAGGGCAAATCAGAAATGGAAATCGGGGAAGCTCATCGCGCACGGTTTATGCTTCACCATAAGTCGAGATGAAGCATGAAGAACCCGTTATCAGTAGGTCGTCGTCCCCGGATCTCGGCTCGCGCTTCGTCCGAACTGGGCATCTTCGAATGCTGCCGGGGTTCGCAAGCCGGCCGAACGTCAGCTTCGACGACCTGCACGCCCTCATGTTGAGCCAAGGGCCGAAGGTCCGCTAAGGGCCGTCTTCAACACGACAGACGTCTGGCAAATTCTCTTTGTGCACGGGGTTGCCGTCCAAAGTTGCTTGTTGGAAGGCAATTGTTAGATCTGCCAGTGAGTGGTCGATTTTGCAAATCGTCCAAGCGGAACCTGTACCAGCAAAATTTGCAGTGCCGTCACAACACGTCGACGCCATCCGGCCGTGCTGCAGCTCACCTCCATCAGCCCTGTAACGGGCATGGTCGTTGCAACGAATGGACCCATGGCGAGCGGATCTGGCTGGCTCGCCCAGAGGTACCGACAATGCTCTTCAGGCCCTTCTTCGCCTTCGCCTGCTCTCTTGCCTTGGCCAACGTCTGCTTTGCGCAAGGCACAGCGAAGGGTGCTCCGGATGTGCTTATCCTTGGCGATTCACAGCTGACGTTCGGCGCGGGGGAAGCCTTCCTTGACGAGCTTTCCGCAATGGCGGGAAGCTGTGGGCTAGAGAAGGATGCGACGACCGGTGTCATCGGCGTCAGGTCCAGCGCCATCACCAGCTGGACGGGCACCACGAAGTCGGCCAAGGGTGCCATCTGCGATGTCGACCCGAAGTGGAACGTCAACGCCGGGGCCTATGGTGCGCTGTCGCAAGGCAAGAACCCCTATATCCAGATCGGCAAGGGCGAGCAGTTTCAGTTCTGCCGCGCGGGCCTTTCTCCTCTGCAGGCGGTCTTCGCTGAAGGCTATTATGCTCCCGATCTGACGATCTTTTTCATGATGGGCAACGCGACCGAGCGGTGGGCGGGCGATCCTGCTGCTGCCGTAAAGGACGTGCAGGCGCTGATGGCCGACCTGCCGCCAGATCAGCCCTGCATCTTCATGACCTCGGCCCCGCCCTACAAGGAAAAGGCAGTGCGCGAACGGCAGCGGGCGCAAGACAACATCGAGGCCGCCTTTGCGAAGGCCGGCAGTCGCTGCACTTTCGTGCCCGGCTTCACCGCGGCGACGATTGCGGAAAATCAGGGCAATCCGGCTAACTTTCGGCGCAACAACTCGGGCAATGTCAAAGACCCTTACCACCCGACAGAAGCCGGGGCGCGGCGCTTCCTCAAGTTGCAAAGGGCGGCCCTCTGTGAAGCTATCGGCACGCAATTGGACAATCGCTGATCCGTCACAACAGAGGCCGCGCCATCACGTCAGCGCGAGGTGGTTGAAGGACTTGTAAGCCCTGATCGCCGCCACGCGAACTGAAGGCATGCAATAGGAAAGGATCACCCAATGCTCAAGATGACCGCCCTCGCCCTTGCCTTCACGACCGCCATGATCGGCAGCGCTCTTGCCGGGGATCAGTACGTAGACAAGACCGGCTTTGCTGTGTCGGGCTATGATGTCGTGTCCTATTTCGACTTGCCGCAGTCCAAGGTCGGCCAGCCACAGCAGTCGCCGCTTCCCGGCGAAGCCGCGATCACAGCCGAGTACAACGGTGCGACGTTCGCCTTCGCGACCAAGGCTAACCGCGACCGGTTCCTTGCTGACCCGGCAGCCTTTGCGCCCCGGTATGACGGTCACTGCGCCTACGGTGTGGCCAAGGGTGGTAAGGTGCCTGGCAACCCCACTCTTTGGCGTATCGTCGATGGAAAGCTGTACCTCAACATCACCAAGAACGTGGTTGGGTTCTGGGAGGAAGACATTCCCGGAAACCTCAAGAAGTCCGAAAAGAACTGGAGTGGGCTTGAACCGCAGGACGCATCTTCCGACAAAATCCCGAACTTCACCTCGACCGCGCCTGTGACGAACTGAGGATCGGACTTTTGTGACCTCTTCTGAAAACCATCAACTGACCAAAACGCAGGCCCTTCTGGGCCTGCGTGTGCTTGACCTGTCCCGCATCCTGGCCGGGCCGACCGCAACGCAGCTTTTGGCTGACCTTGGGGCTGAGGTGACGAAGGTCGAACGCCCCGGCACTGGCGATGATACACGCGGCTGGGGCCCACCCTTTGTGCTGGACGCCGAAGGGCTGGAAACGCGTGAAAGTGCCTACTTCCTTGCTGCGAACCGGGGCAAGCATTCGGTCGCCATCAACATTGCCGATCCACGCGGTCAGGCTCTGGTGCAGGCGCTGGCGGCAAAGGCCGATATCCTCGTTGAGAATTTCAAGCCGGGCGATCTTGCGCGCTATGGTCTGGACTATACCACGCTGCAGGCGGTGAACCCGGGGCTGATCTACTGCTCGATCACCGGGTTCGGCCAGACCGGCCCCAATGCCGAACGTGCGGGCTATGACTTTCTTGTCCAGGGCGAAGCCGGTCTGATGAGCCTGACGGGTGAGGCCGAAGGTCCCCCGCTGAAAGCTGGTGTCGGCATCGCTGATGTCCTTTGCGGGATGTATGCCGCGGTGGGGATACTGGCGGCGGTGCAGGCACGGCACCGCTCTGGCCTTGGGCAACACATCGACCTTGCATTGATGGATGCGCAGGTGGCCATGCTGGTCAATCAAGGCGTGGCCTATCTGACAGATGGTCAAGTGCCCCCCCGGCGCGGCAATGACCATCCGACCATTGTGCCCTATGGCACCTTTCCGGCGAGCGACGGCAGCTTCATCCTTGCTGTGGGCAACGACGCCCAGTTTGCCCGTTTTGCCAATATGGCGGGCGCACCGGGGCTGGCAGACGACGCACGGTTTAGCACCAACGCCGCCCGGGTGCGCAATCGCGCAGTGCTGGTGCCGCTGTTGTCGGCATTGACGGCTGGGCGCACGGCTGCCGACTGGCTGGACCTTTGCGCCGCTCAGACGATCCCGGCGGGCCCGGTCAATGACCTACGCCAAGTCTTCACCAGCCCGCAGGTTGCCGCGCGCGGAATGCGGGTGCGAATGGATCACGCCAGAGCGGGCGGCGGGACGGTCGAACTCATCGGCAACCCGTTGCACCTGTCGCAAACCCCTGTCAGCTATGCCAAAGCTCCTCCAATGCTGGGCGAGGATACCATGGCCGTGCTGGCGCGCGACCTTGGGCTTGGGGAAATGGCGCTGCGGGACCTGGCCACCGCAGGCGTGATCGAAGGAAAGCCTAAGCCATGACCACCACCGGAGCTGACATTATCGGTAAGGCCCTCGCCCGCGCGGGGGCAACCCATGCCTTCGGAATTCCTGGAGGTGAGGTGCTGGCACTGATGCAGGGCCTTGATGCTGCCGGGCTGCGGTTCCTGCTGGTCAAGCACGAGAACTCTGGCGGGTTCATGGCCGAGGGGCTGTGGCACACGACCGGCGCGCTGCCGGTACTGGTCGCAACGCTTGGGCCGGGGGTGGCCAATGCGGTGAACGTGGTGGCGAACGCCATGCAGGACCGCGTGCCGCTGATCTTCCTGACCGGCTGCGTCGATGCTGCTGAGGCCGAGACCTATACCCATCAGGTTTTCGACCATCAGGCGATGTTGCGCCCCGTGGTCAAAGGCAGCTTCCGCCTGGCAGGGGGTGCGGTTGGCGCGGGCATGGCCAAAGCCATCGCGCTGGCAACCTCGGGTCAGCCGGGACCGGTGCATATCGATGTGCCGATTGGCGTGGCCGAAGGGCTGACGACCGAGGCTGATCTGCCCTTCCTGCCCCCACCACGGGCTGGTCAACCACCTGCTGCTGACCTTTCCGCCGCATTGGCCGCCCTGCTAGCAGCCAAGCGACCAATTGCCCTTGCCGGGGTCGATGCGGTGAATGAGGGCGCGGGCGATCTGATCCGCGCCTTTTTCCAGTCTCACTCGATCCCCTTGATTACCACCTACAAGGGCAAAGGGCTGATGGATGAGGCCGACCCCCTTTGCCTCGGTGGGGCTGGGCTTTCGCCGAAGGCCGACCGCACCTTGATGCCCCTGATGGCCAAGGCTGACTGCATCCTCCTCCTTGGCTACGACCCGATCGAGATGCGGATCGGCTGGCGAAATCCTTGGACGCATGGTCAGACAGTGATCGAAGTGGCCCCCAAGCGCCGCGATCACGGGATGCACCGGGCCGACCATACCCTGATCGGCAGCTTGGCAGAAACGCTTCCCGCTCTGCACCACAACGCAACTGACCGTTGGCCCGACCGGGCCCCGACACAGGCACGGGCCGAGTTGAAGTCCGCCTTTGCCGCCCCCGACCACTGGGGCCCGCATCAAGTGTTCGCCGCCCTGCGACACGTCATGCCGCCCGAAACACTTATCACTGCCGACAGCGGCGCGCATCGCATTCTGGTCAGCCAGATGTGGGACTGCCCTGCGCCGCGCCTCATGCTGCAATCCTCGGGCCTTTGCACCATGGCCTGCGCAGTACCTCTTGCGGCGGGGGCGAAACTTGGCCGCCCCGACGCCCCGGTGCTGGCCTTTGTCGGCGATGCGGGGCTGGAGATGGGGGCGGGTGAGCTTGCCAGCCTGACGGCGCATGGCCTGCCGATCGTGATCTGCGTTCTTGTCGATGACAGTCTTGCCCTGATCGAGCTGAAGCAGCGCAGCACCCAGCGCCCCAATTTGGGGGTGGATTTCGGTGGGCCAGGGCTTGGCACCGACTTTGCCGCCCTCGCCCGCGCCTTCGGCGGCTATGGGGTCGAGGTGTCTGCTCCTGAAACCCTTGCACGTGAGGCGACCAGCGCCCTTGCCCGCGACCGCTTTACACTGATCGCCGCGCGCATCCCTCGCCGCGCCTACGACGGCGCATTCTAGACCGACGAAGTCACAGTGGCCGTCTGTCATCCGGGCTTCTGGACTGGGGCCATTTTGTTTGACCTTCCTCTTTTCGTTGGCAACGGCCCGGCGAGGCGTGACGTCATCTTCGACAAGCAGCCCATGACCCGCCCTTTCACGGCCGCGTGATCCCGCTGACATCCGGCGAAAGCAGCGTAACGAACTGGGCCCTTGCCGCGAACCGCAAGATGCAGCCGCCTGCGTCCCTCCTTGTGCAGGACCCAAGCCCCTTTTGCGAAAAGGTTCGCCCATGCCGGTTTCCCATGATCTAAGTGGAATGCCCACCTGTGTTTCCGGCACGCTGATCAATGACTGGAACCACGTGATCCTTGGGGTCCTATCCCATGACGCCAGCACTGGGCCAGACCTGAACCGTGTCCTTGCCGCGGCACCCGATTTTGCTTTGGGGCAAGCGATCCGGGGCCTGTCTTGCCTTCTCCTCGGCCGGGCCGAGATGGTTGCCATCGCGCAGCAGGCCTATGCGGCGGCGGTGGCCGGTGCCCCCGCCACCATGCGCGAAATTGCCTTTGTGCATGCCTTGGGTGACTGGCTTGGTGGAAGGCCAACGCGCGCAGCAGCGCGGCTTCAGGTCATCCTGACCCTCAACCCGCGCGACGCCCTTGCGATGAAGATGGTGCAGGCCATCCACTTCGTGATGGGACGCCCGCGTGAGATGCGGAGCTCGGTCGAAGCGGTGATGGATGCCTGGGCCGATCATCCCGCGCGCGGCTACCTGCTGGGCTGCCACGCCTTTACGCTTGAGGAGACCGGCGACTACGCCGCCGCCGAACGCACCGGCCGAATGGGCGTGGACCTTGCCCCGGATGATGCCTGGGGCCTGCATGCTGTCGCCCATGTCTATGACATGACCGGACGGGCCCGCGCGGGCCTTGACTGGCTGACCAGGCGCGAGTCGTCCTGGGCGCATTGCAACAACTTCCGCTTCCACGTCTGGTGGCACCGGGCGCTGATGCATCTGGACCTTGGCCAGTATGACGCGGCCCTTGCGCATTACGATGCTGACATCCGGGCTGAGAAGACCGACGATTACCGCGATATTGCCAACGCCGCTTCGCTTCTGTCACGGTTGGAGATGGAAGGCGTGTCGGTCGGCGACCGGTGGGAGGAACTGGCCGTGCTGGCCGAACGCCGCGCGACCGATGGCTGTCTGGCCTTCGCCGATCTGCACTACATGCTGGCGCTTTGTGGCGGCGCGCGGGATCAGGCGGCGGTGGCGCTGATCGCCAGGATGCAGGCCACCCCGCGTAGCGCGGGCGAGGCGCAGGCCGTGATCTCGCACCCGGGCCTGCACATCGCGCAGGGCCTGCATGCCTTTTCCAGCGGCGAATATTCCAGCGCCTGGATGCACTTGCGCGCCGGGCGGGCCGATCTGCAATCCATCGGCGGCAGCCATGCACAGCGGGACGTCTTCGACCGCATCACCATCGAGGCCGCGCTGCGGGGCGGCTACATGGACGCGGCGGAAGGGCTGATCCACGACCGCATGGCCCGCCGCGCCGGGGTGGCCGACGGCTATGCAACGGCCCGCTTGACCCTGATCGGCTCCGCCCGCGCCCAGGCGGTGTAAGTTGAGCGACGCGAAACGCCAACGCGACCCGAGGCTGGATTTCTTCCGGGGGGTCGGCATGTTCATCATCCTGATCGCCCATATCACCGGCAATCCCTGGACCCTTTGGATTCCCGCCCGCTTCGGCTTTTCCGACGCGACCGAGATGTTTGTCTTCTGCTCGGGCATGGCCTCGGCGCTGGCCTTCGGCGTGGTCTTCACTCGCGCGGGCTGGCTGATGGGGACGCTGCAGATCGTCCACCGCATCTGGCAGGTCTACTGGGTGCATCTGGGGGTATTCTTCGTAACGCTGGCCTTGATGCTGGCGCTGAACGCAACCGGTGCCTTCCCGCGCGATGAGGTCGGGGCGCTGAACCTTTACCCGTTCCTGAACAACACCGGGCCGAACCTCTTGGGCCTCCTGACCCTGACCTATGTGCCGAACTACTTCGACATCCTGCCGATGTATCTGGTGATCCTGGCACTCATCCCGGTGATGATGGCGCTGGTGCGGATTGATGTGCGGCTCGCGATCCTGTTCAGCCTGACACTTTGGGTCGCGGCGACGGCGGGGCTGAATCTGCCTGCGGAATTGTGGTTCAGCAAGCCTTCGGACCGGACGTGGTTCTTCAACCCTTTTGCCTGGCAGCTTGTGTTTTTCACCGGGTTCGCACTGATGGCGGGATGGCTGCCCCCGCCACCGGTGCACCGTCTGCTGGTCATGGTGGCGGTGCTGGTCGTCGCCCTGGCCGTGCCCTTTGCCTGGCACAAGATCATCGGTGCCTCTGAAGGCATACAGGGCTGGCGCAAGGAGTGGTCGATCCTGTTCGACAAGTCGGATTTTGGCGTCCTGCGCTATGTCCACTTTCTCGCGCTGGCCTATCTCGCCTGGGTTTGCGCTGGTGTGGGCGGCGCGCACCTGCAGCGCGGCGGTTTGGCGGGTGCTGTCATCGCGCTGATCATGCGCGTGGGTCAGCAGTCGCTGGCGGTTTTTGCGACCTCCATGGTGATGGCGCGCGTGCTGGGCGCGGTTCTGGATCTTGCTGGCGGCGGAATGCTGGCAGCGCTGGCCGTGAACCTCGCCGGGTTCGCCCTCATCATCGCGGTCGCAAGGCTGGCGGCCTTCTTCAAGTCGAAGCCGTGGACGACGGCCCGGCCCCGGCCCGCCATGCTTCCAGTGGATCAGCCCGCTGACCACTCCCTGCCTGCGGAGCTTCGGCCATGACCAACCTCTCCCGCCGCCATGTCCTTGGACTTCTTGGTGCGCTGTCAGCCCTTGGCCTGACGCCACTACGTGCCGAAGAGGCCGCTGGTGCTACGCTTGGACCAGCCACCCCTTTCGACCCCGAGATGGTAATCGCCCGCGCCCGCGCGCTGGCCGCGGCGCCCTATGCCCCGCCTCCTGCGGTCAGTCAGGACTGGCTGGACCTGTCCTACGACGATTTCCGCGGCATCTGGTTCGACACCCGCCACACCCTCTTTCGCGGAACGCCCGGTTCAGCGCAGGCTGAGTTTTTCGTGGCCGGCCTCTACTTTCCCCACAAGATCGGCATCCATTCGGTCGAAAAGAACCAATCCCGCGAGGTGCAGTTTCAGCTTCGCCTCTTCGACACCACCGACAAGTTCCCCGCCTTACCGGAGGACGGCACGGGATTTGCCGGGTTCCGCCTGCTCGGCGAGCTGGAGGTTGAGGACCGCTTTCAGGAATACACCGTCTTCCAGGGTGCGAGTTACTTTCGCGCGATCGGTCGGGGGCAGGCTTATGGCCTGTCGGCCCGGGGCCTTGCCCTGAACACCGCCGCCGACGGGCCCGAAGAGTTTCCCGTCTTCCGTGACTTCTGGATTGAGGCAGCAGAGCCTGGAGCGGCGGAAGTAATCGTCCATGCCCTGTTGGACAGCCCCTCGGTCGCCGGTGCCTACATCTTCACCATCACCAAGGGCGAGACGACCGAGATGACCGTCAGGGCCCGCCTATTTCCCCGGGTCGAGCTTACGACCGTCGGCATCGCGCCGGGCACCTCGATGTTCCTTTTCAGCGACATCAACCGCACTCGCTTTGACGACTTCCGCGAGGCCGTCCATGACAGTGATGGCCTGCTCATCCTGAACGGCGCGGGTGAGGCGATTTGGCGGCCGCTGACAAACCCCAGGGCGGTCGAAGTCAGTACCTTCGCCGATAACACCCCCCGTGGCTTTGGCCTGATGCAGCGCGCGCGCCAGCCGGGCGATTACAACGACCTTGTGGCGCATTACGAACGCCGCCCGTCGCTTTGGGTGGAACCCATGGGCGACTGGGGCCAGGGCGCGGTCATGCTGGTCGAGATCCCGACCGACAAAGAAATCAATGACAATATCGTCGCTTTCTGGCGCCCTGTCGCCCCGCTGACCGCCGGGTCCGAGCATCGCTTCGACTACCGCCTGCATTGGTGTGCCACCAGCCCCGCCGAAGGCACCGTCGCCCCGGTCATCGCCACCCGCACCGGCGCGCGCATCTTCGAGGAGGGGCGGCTTTTCACTGTCGACTACGCCCCGCATCCCGCACTGGGCGATGACCCCGCCAGGATTGAGGCCCGCATCAGCACAAGCACCGGCGAGATTGCCAGTCAGCACCTGCAAGCCAACCCGGCCACCGGCGGCCTGCGTTTGGACTTCACCTTGAAGGGCGAAGTCGCCGTTGCCGAACTTCGGGCCGAGCTTTGGCGCGGCGGCCAGCGCGTCGCTGAAGTCTGGCTCAACCGTTGGGTCGCCGCATGACCGCTGTCCTTCGGCTACCGCTGACAAAGGTTGCTCCAGATCCGCCGCTGCCGATGCCGGACCAGAACCTGAACGCTGCTTTCAAGGATCCCGCCGCACCCGGTATCCGCACGCCGTGGAGAGTGCGGGCGGTGCGGCTGGCCGTTCTGGCGCTGCCCCTTTTGGTGACCCTTGCTCTGGCTTGGGTTGGCCTTGGCTGGTTCGCTGTCGATGGTCATCTGGCCGCGACCGAAGCTGCGCTTGTCGCCGTGACCGTCTTCGCCTTCTACTGGGTGGTCCTGTCGGCGGCGACGGCTTCGCTTGGCCTTTTTTGGCGGCCCCGGCCCCATGTCCAGGCCCTGCACGGATTATCTGTTGCGATCCTTTTGCCAATGTATGGCGAGGCTGCAGCGCCGACCATCGGCAATGCGCTGAACCTCCTTGCTGCCCTGTCCAGCAAGGGGCGCCACCGCTTTTCATTACACGTCCTGTCGGACACCCGCGATCCCGTCGCCGCAGCGCGGGAAGAAGCCGCTTTCACAGCGGCAAAACTGGGACATTCTGGTCTTTCGCTGCACTACCGTCGTCGCGCGGCCAACACCGATTACAAGTCCGGCAATATCCGGGATTGGGTGACCACGCGAGGTCAGAACCACGACGCCATGCTGATCCTGGATGCTGACAGCGTCATGGGCGCGGCCAGTGTGGTTCTGATGGCTGACCGGCTAGCCGTCGAACCGGGGCTGGGCCTGATCCAGACCGTCCCCCGCGTGTTGGGTGGACATACCCTGTGGCAAAGGATGCAATCCTTCGCCTCCGAGGTTTATGGCACGAACCTTGGCCAGGGGTTTGCACTCTGGACCGGCGCTGAGGGCAACTTTCTGGGCCATAACGCGCTGGTGCGTACTCGCGCTTTTGCGACCAGCGCGGGTCTGCCGCACCTGTCTGGACGCGCCCCGCGTGGGGGTGTCATCCTCAGCCATGATTTCGTCGAGGCCGCCCTGATCCGGCGGGCCGGATGGGGCGTGAGGATGCTGCCCGAGGCCTCCGAAAGCTATGAGGACACACCGGAGACGTTGCCTGGTTACCTGCGCCGCGATCGGCGCTGGTGTCAGGGCAACATGCAGCATCTGCGGCTTCTAAGCACGCCCGGCCTGCACATCGTTTCGCGCTTTCACCTTCTGCAAGGTGCCATGGCATACCTTTCGTCCGTTTGGTGGCTGGCTCTTTTGGCCCTCTGGACAGTGTCGGGTCCCGGCGGAGCCTTGCCTGATCCGTTCCTGACGAACCCGCTGATGCCAGTCTGGCCCGACCTGCCTGCTGTCAGTCAGGTGATGCTGACCGGGACGGTCGGGATGATGCTCCTTGGTCCAAAGCTTTTGGGGATCACCGCGCACATGCGCGATAGGGGCCTAAACCCGCACCAGATCCCTGGCTTCGCCGTGTCGGTACTGGTTGAGGTGGCGATCTCGGTCCTTTTGGCCCCCGCGCTCATGGTGCATCAGGTACGTGCCGTTCTGCGTGCGCTGACTGGGTTCGATGGCGGCTGGAAGCCGCATCTGATTGGTCGACCGGGCCTGGGCGTGCTTTTGCGCTTTCACCTGACCGAGACCGTCCTTGGTGCGCTGCTGCTTTGTCTTTTTGCTTTTGGCCTGATTGATCCGTGGCTTCTGCCGATCGCAGCAAGCCTTTTGCTGACATGCCCCCTGTCCTGGCTGGTGCAACAGGATGTCCGGTCGGGCTGGTTGCTGCGCCCGATGGAGCAAGTCCAATGAGTGCTAAGGCATCGATCTTGGCGCTGGTCTTGATGACCGGGGTTGCCCGCGCCGACTGTGGGCCTGAAACCGGCGCCTGCAAGATCCCCAGCGGCACATATCACATCGTCCTTCCGGACGGTGCGACCGGGCCGGTCCCGGCAATCATGCTTTTGCACGGTTACGGCGGCGAGGGGCTGGGCACGATCCGCAACAAACCCATGGTCAGCCTGATGCTTGGCCGGGGCTACGCCGTGATCGCCCCGGACGGTCAGCCCCGCCAGAATGGCGAAGGGCGGAGCTGGGATTTCCACCCCGACCGCCCCGCGACAAGGGACGAAACCGCGTTCCTCATCGCCGTCGCCGACGATGCTACCGCACGCTACGGCCTGCAGCGGGACCGGATGCTTCTTGCCGGGTTTTCCATCGGCGGGTCCATGACCAGCTATGTTGCCTGCGCCGAACCGAAGGCTTTCGCCGCATATGCCCCGGTCGCGGGCAGCTTCTGGCGGCCACACCCTGAGACCTGTTTTGGGCCGGTCCGGCTGTTCCATACGCATGGCAAGGCCGACCAGACCGTCCCCCTTCTGGGCCGCGAGATTATGCCAGGCTTTGTACAGGGCAACGTTTTCGACGCGATGCAGATCTGGCGCGAAGCCAATGCATGCTCTTCGCCCGCCCCCGACGCGACCCGTACGCTTGGGATCTACAAGATCGAGGAGTGGACGCGCTGCGCCCCTGACGCCAGCCTAAGCTTTGCCTTGCACGAGGGCGGGCACAGCATTCCCAAAGGCTGGGCGCAAATGGCGTTGGATTGGTTCGAGGCCCAACCATAAGAGCGAGCGCTATTGGCGCGGGAGCCCCTGCCCGAGCAGAGTTGAAACCAAAGTGCTGCGATAGGCGAAGTCACCATGCCGTGATGACCGTAACAAGCGCCCCTTTGCTTCCGAATGGCCTAGTGGATGCAACAGGTTGTCGTCAGACCGCAGCCTGCCGGACGTTTGCAAAGTGACACAGGATAGGGCTGGCCGTTGGAACTGCTTCTTGCTTACCTGGCGGGGATCTTGACGCTGATCAATCCATGCGTCCTGCCCGTCCTGCCCATTGTTCTTGCATCCAGCCTCCACAGGGATCGGCGGGCACCGGTTGCCCTTGCAGCCGGGCTGAGCTTGTCCTTCGTCGCCCTTGGCCTCGGAGTGACCGCCATCGGACCAGCCCTTGGTCTTGACAGTGACCTTGTCGCGCGGGCTGCAGCCTTGGTGATGGTGGCTTTCGGTATGGTCATGTTGGTGCCGAATTTTTCACAGCGCTTTGCCTCAGCAACCGCAGGCCTTGCAGCCCGCGCCGATGCGCAGATTGACCAGACCAGCTCGTCCGGGCTTGGCGGGCAATTTCTGTCGGGCGCGCTGCTGGGCGCAGTGTGGAGCCCCTGCATCGGCCCGACACTTGGTGCTGCCATTGCCCTTGCGTCAACGGGGGAAAGCCTCGGTCGTGCGGGCGCCATCATGGCCGCCTTCTCGCTTGGTGTTTCGACCTTGATCCTTGGGCTCGCCTACGGTGCCAAGTCTGCTCTCCGCCGACGTCAATCCTTGCTGCGCAGTCTGGCCGAACGCTCGAAAACGATCATGGGCGTGGTCTTCATCCTTGTTGGCGCCGCGCTCTGGTTCCGTCTGAACCACGTTGTCGAGGCCTGGCTTATCAACACCTTACCCCCTTGGCTGATCGACCTTTCAGTTAGCCTCTGACCCCGCCCCATAAATAGGAGCTTCCAATGAACCGTCGCACATTCCTTGCCACAAGCGCCGCCGTCGCGCTGCTGCCGCTCAGTCTTCAGGCGGCTGAACCACTCCTTTACACGCCAGGCTCGGCCGAAGCGGCGATGGATGAGGGGAAGATTGTGCTTCTGGATTTCTGGGCCAGCTGGTGCTCGACCTGCGCCACCCAGGAGCGTGTCCTGGCGGCGCTGAAGGCGGAGAACCCGGCATATGAGCAGAAGATCGTCTTCTACAAGGTCGACTGGGACGTCTACGGAAAGGATACTCTGGCCAAGGACCTGCGCATTCCGCGGCGGTCTACACTTGTGCTTCTCAAGGGGCGTGAAGAGTTGGGTCGGATCGTTGCCGGAACGTCAAGGGCTGACATCAAGGCGCTCCTTGACGAAGCCCTAGCGGTGAGCTGATCGCTTCTAACAGGCACGGGAGAGCGGCAAGGTAACATAGGCTGGCGCGACCAAACCTATCTCTGCGCTGCAAAAGCCTGTGGCTGGCGCGCAGTCATGGACTATTCCCGGTTCTGACAGCGCGGGGTGCTGCCTTGCAGTATCCGAAGACCGCGAGAAAGCTTCAGCTCCGAACGGCCGGAGCAAGGCCAAAGACTTCGACTGCCGTTCTGCCCGCGGCGAGGGCCCGGGTCCAGACTGATTCCAGGATAAGCTTGGCTTCTGCATCTGCGATCAGCGCTCGGACATTTTGCGGGGTCAGCGACACCAGACCGTCATCATCGCCGATAATCAGATCTCCTGGGGCGATGCGGGCTCCTCCGATCTCGACCGGCAGATTGACAGCGCCCCGCTCTGCGCCGCTGGGTCCGCGCGGATTGATCCAGCGCGAAAACACGGCGAAATCATCCCAGCCGCCCAAGGTCCCGGTGTCGCGCACTGCCCCGTCACAGACCACGCCCGCAACGCCCTTGGCGCGCAGATGTCCCGACAGAATGTCGCCGATCATCGCCGCATCGCGGTAGCCACCCGCGTCGATCAGCAGAACCTGACCGCGCTGGATCACATCAAGCGCCTGCAGGACCGCGCCGAAATCCGGGGCCTCGCAGCGGACGGTGACGGCCTGACCGAAGAGCCGTGGTTGCAGCCCGGCCGGACGCAGCGCGCGGATGGCGGGGTCGATCTGCCCCGTCTCGCGGGCCAGATCGACCGCAACAGCCGTCGGAATGGTCTTCCAGCGGGTGATCTCGGCTTCTGTCAGATCGCAGGCGGGCGGGGTGTGAAGGATCACGGGCATGGGACCTCAGGGTAAGAGTGAACGGTTCGCGTGGAGGGCCTTGCCAAGGGCCGCGATCCCGGTCTGGATCATTTCTATCGACGGTGCCGAAAAGTTCAGACGGGCATGATTGGCGCGCGGGGTGAGCGGAAAGAAGGTCTCTCCGGGCACATACGCCACCCGGGCCTGCGGCAAAGCCACATCCCGCATGAAGGCCGTGGCGTCAAAGCCTTCGGCGAAGGTAAGCCAGGTGAACAGCCCGCCTTCGGGATCGGTGGCAGTGATGTCCTGCGGGAAATGCTGGCGTATCGCGTCCAGCATTGCTTCTTTCTTGCGGGCATAAGCCAAGCGCAAGGTGGCGATATGGGCCGCAAGGTCATAGCGGTCCAGAAACAGGCTTGCTGCGGCCATGTTCAGCGTCGAGGTCTGGGTATCGGCAGCGACCTTCAACAGCCCCATTCGGGCCAAGAGATCCGGCGCCGCCACCGCCCAGCCGATGCGAAGGCCCGGCACGAGGACTTTGGAAAAGCTGCCCAGGTGGATGACCCGCCCCTCGGTATCCAGTGATTTGAGCGTGGGCTGGTTCTGCCCCTGAAACCGGATATGGCGGTAGGGCGTATCCTCCAGCACGATCAGGTCGTGTCGGTTTGCCAGTGCGATCAACTGCTTGCGCCGCGCCAGCGACAGGGTCACCCCGGTCGGGTTCTGAAAATCCGGCACGGTGTAGATCATCCTGGCCCGGGGATTGGCCATAAGGACCGCCTCAAGGTGATCAGTCCGCATCCCCTCGGCATCGACCGGAACCACGGCATAGTCTGGCTGGCTGGGCTCAAAAGCGATCAGCGCGCCCAGAAAGGTGGGGTCTTCGGTGACGATCACATCGCCGGGGTCGATCAGCATCCGCGCAGCGAAGTCGAGGCCTTGCTGCGATCCTTGCAAGATCAAGACATCATCGCCGGTGCAGGCCACGCCATCTGCGGTCATCAACCCGGCAATCTGGTCGCGCAGACGCGGCAGCCCATTCGATGGGGCATACTGCATCGCCGCCCCGCCGGGCTGGCGGATGATCTTATGGAACACGGCGTCCAGCTGTTCGACAGGAAACAATGTCGCGTCGGGGTAGCCACCGCCAAAGGAAATGATCGAGGGATCGGCACCCAAGGCCAACAGTTCACCGATGGCCGATGGCTGAACCTTCGCCATCCGTTGCGCGTATCTGGGTGTCAAATGATTGCGCTCCTGATCAGTGGCAGTCGCAGGGGACACGAAGTGACAAGCTACTGCAAGCGGTGGATGCCAACGACCCTGACCGACAGCACGTGGGTTGTCCGGACATCGACCATTTGGCACGGGATACGGACCCGGCAATGTCAGGAGATGCTGGGAAAAGTGACGATGGGCCGTGACGTTGCCCCCTGCACCCAATCCGGTCTGAGGTAGACTCTGGCGCAACCGAGAAGACCAGAGATGAAGCGCAGTAGATTTACCGAAGATCAGACCATCGGCATTTTGAACGAGCATGAGGCTGGGGTTTCCGTCGCCGATCTGTGTCGCAAGCACGGCGTCAGCGATGCGACCGTCTCCAAGTGGACGGCCAAGTATGGCGGGATGGATGTGAGCGAGGCCAAGCGGCTGAAGGGTCTGGAAGACGAGAACGCCCGTCTGAAACGGCTGCTGGCGGATGCCATGTTGGATAATGCTGCGCTGAAGGATTTCTTGGGGAAAAAGTGGTGACGTAGAGCCATGAGCCGTCACTGGTTTAAGGCCATGGCGATACCGGAAAGCGGCAAGCGGTCGCGCATCTGGTGGCGGGCCACGGGATGAGCGAGCGGCGGGCGTGCCGAGTGATCGGCCGTTGCCGGATGACCATACGCTATGAGGCCATCCGACAGGATGACCCGGTGCTGCGCGAGCGGCTGAAGGAGTTGGCGCGGGTGCGCCGCCGGTTCGGCTACCGGCGGCAGCATGTGTTCCTGCGCCGCGAGGGACATGAGGTGAACCACAAGCGCCTGTTCCGCATCTACCGCGAGGAACGGCTGCATGTTCGTCGTCGCGGCGGGCGCAAGCGGGCCATCGGTACGCGGGCCCCGATGGGCTGCCACTGATGCCCAACCAGCGCTGGTCGCTCGGCTTCGTGTCCGATCAGCTGACCGATGGCCGTCGCTTCCGGGTGTTGACCGTGGTGGATGACTGCACGCGGGAATGCCTCGCCCTCATCGCCGACACCTCCCTGTCCGGCGCACGAGTGGCGCAGGAACTGGCGGCCCTGTTCGAGGTCTGCGGCAAGCCAATGACGGTGTCAGCGACAACGGGACCGAGTTCACGTCGAACGCGATCCTGACCTTCGCCGATGGCCGCAAGATCGACTGGCACTACAACGCGCCGGGCAAGCCAACCCAGAATGCCTTCATCAAGAGCTTCAACGGCCGCATGCGCGACGAGCTTTTGAACGAAACGCTGTTCCCGTCCCTGAACCATGCCCGCGTCACGCTCGCGGCCTGGCGCATCGACTACAACACCGAACTCCCCACCCCCGCCTCGGCTGGCAGACCCCCACCGCCTTCGCACAGACCTTCACCCCGCAAAGGGGCCTGACGCTGCGCAATCCGCAAAGCTCCGCGCCGGCACCCGTTGCCCAACCCGCCAAAAAGGTAAAACTCAAACCCGGAGTCTCGCTCACGCTGGATAAAAGTTGGGGGCACCGTCATAAAGTGCAAAGCAAAAAAAATTTCGATCCCAGTCCCGTTTCACCAAGGGCCACCCACATCGAAGTGGCCCACGAAAAGCCCAAAAAATACTTCCTTTTCAGTATACTAAGGAAAAATCACCGAACTGACGAAGGCAACGGGTCCAGAGATTACCATCCCTGAGAGACCGCGTCCGAGCCTCCTCTCGTCGAAGCAAGTGCTCAGCCCAACCCGCATAACCCCCGAAAACAACGGAAAATTCGGCCGAGGCCGGATCGGGAGAACGCTTTCGTGGGGGCAAGTGGCGGAAGCGGTGGGATTCGAACCCACGGTAGGGTTCCCCCTACGCTCAGTTAGCAACCGAGTGCTTTCGGCCTCTCAGCCACGCTTCCGACGGGTTCCATTTAGCCATCCCTGCGCAAGGGGGCAAGAGGGAAAGGCTGCAAATGTCGCATTCGCGTCAGACGTTAAAGGCCGTTGCGCGATTTCAAGGGCCGGGCAGAATAAGGCAACCTTGGCCGCGGGGCCGGTCCGGCTTAACCGCTGAAGAGGAAGTGCAGGACGTCCCCGTCCTTGACTTCATAGGTCTTGCCTTCGACGCGGAACTTGCCGGCTTCCTTCGCGCCCGCCTCGCCCTTGCCGGCGATGTAGTCGTCATAGGCGACGGTTTCGGCGCGGATGAAGCCCTTTTCGAAATCACCGTGAATCACGCCGGCGGCCTGCGGGGCCAGCGTTCCGGCGGGGATCGTCCAGGCGCGGGCCTCTTTCGGGCCGACAGTGAAATAGGTCTGCAGGCCCAAAAGCGCATAGCCCGCCTTGATCAGCCGGTCGAGACCCGCCTCATGCAGACCCATTTCCTCAAGGAACATCGCAGCTTCGTCTTCGGCCAGCTGGGAAATCTCTTCCTCGATCCGGGCCGAGATCACCACGACTGCCGCGCCTTGTTCGGCGGCCATCTTCGCCACGCGATCAGACTGGCTGTTGCCAGAGGCGGCCTTGGCCTCTTCGACGTTGCAGACGAAAAGCACGGGCTTTGCGGTCAAAAGCTGCAGCATGCGCCATTGCTTCTGGTCGTCTTCGGCCACCTTGATCGTGCGGGCCGGTTTGCCCGCTTCAAGTGCCGCAAGTGCCGCGCGCAGCAGGCGGTCCTGATCCTGCACCTCCTGATCGCCGCCGCGCAGCTTTTTCGCCAGCGCGGTCAGGCGACGTTCGACCGATTCCATGTCGGCCAGCATCAGTTCCGTCTCAATCGTCTCGGCATCGGCGACCGGGTCAATCCGGCCTTCGACATGGGTGATGTCGCCATCTTCAAAGCAGCGCAGCACATGGGCGATAGCATCGCATTCACGGATGTTGGCCAGGAACTGGTTGCCCAGGCCTTCGCCCTTGGACGCCCCGCGCACGAGGCCTGCGATATCGACAAAGGTCATCCGGGTGGGGATGATTTGCTTTGACCCCGCAATCGCCGCCAGCTTGTCGAGGCGCGCATCGGGGACGGCCACTTCACCGACGTTCGGTTCAATTGTGCAGAACGGAAAGTTCGCCGCCTGCGCCGCCGCCGTGCGGGTCAGCGCATTGAAGAGCGTGGACTTGCCAACGTTCGGCAGCCCAACGATGCCCATCTTGAAACCCATGGCCGACTTCTCCCGCCTATCCGGCGCTGTCTCTACGGTGCGGACCTGTTTTGCGCAAGCGGCGACACTGTCAGTCGCGCATGCCGGACCGCTCACGCGACTGGAAAATCAGCAGCCAGGCCAGCAGGATGAACATCGGATGCGTCAGACCGCCCGAAAAGATCAGGGCCATCACCCAGATCGGGAAGACGAGGATGCCAAGAACTGGCCTGCCGGTCAGCAGGATCGACAAGGGCGGCAACAGAAGGGCGAGCAGATAGTTCATGACGCAGAAGATGGGCTTTCGGCACCGCATTTCAAAGGTCAGCCAGACGGAGTCTTGAACTAGCGCCACAGGCTTTCACGCCATCATGGAATGCGCCCGGCCTTCCGGCAAAGCTGCAAGGGGATTGGCGCGGTTGCATCGCCTCCACCTGCCTTGCACCGCGCCTGCACTCCCCATTGATTTCCCCCGTCGCCGCATGGCAGATGGAACCGGATTTGCCGGGGGACCCCATGACACGGATCGACACCACCTTTGCGCGGCTGCGGGCCGAGGGGAAGAAAGCCTTCGTCGCTTACATCATGGGTGGCGACCCGGATGAGGCGACCAGCCTCGCCGTGATGCAGGGGCTTCCGGCGGCCGGGGTGGACATCATCGAGCTTGGGATGCCTTTCACCGATCCGATGGCCGATGGCCCGACAATCCAGGCTGCGGGTCAGCGCGCGCTGGAAGGCGGGATGACGATGGACAAGGTGCTGGCCATGGTCCGCGCCTTCCGGGCGAATGACACCGTGACCCCGATTGTCCTCATGGGCTATTACAACCCGATCTATTCGCGCGGCGTCGACCGCTTCTTGAAGGACGCGATCAGCGCTGGCATCGACGGGCTGATCGTCGTGGACCTGCCACCGGAAGAAGATGATGAGCTGTGCCTGCCCGCGCAGAAGGCCGGGCTGAACTTCATCCGGCTGGCGACCCCCACGACCGATGCAAAGCGCCTTCCTACCGTGCTGCAGAATACCAGCGGGTTCGTCTACTACGTGTCGGTCACCGGGATTACCGGGGCCGCCGCCGCCGTGGCCACCGATGTCGCCCCAGAAGTGGCGCGGATCAAGCGGTCAACCGACTTGCCGGTGATCGTGGGCTTCGGCATCAACACGCCCGAAGCGGCCCGGGCCATCGCCTCGGTCGCTGATGGCTGTGTGGTGGGGTCGGCCATCGTCAAGGACATCGGTGCGGGCGTTCCGGTGGCCGAGGTGCTGGCCCGCGTCAAGGCGCTGGCAGACGGGGCGCATTCGGCCTGAGGATTGGCTGTCCCGGCGCTGCTATCGAAGTCTGGCCGGGCCAAATTTCTTGAGTAAGAAATTTGACAAGAATTTTACCTAAAATTCTTCGGCGCCAGGGGCTGCGTCGCGCATGGCATCCATGATCTTGCGCAGGTCGGCCAGCGCGGGCAGAGCCTCGGCCACCCGGTCCACCGGAAAGGCCGCCGCAATCGCCGTCATGTCGGGCGCAAGACCCACCACCGCCGCTTGCCGAAAGTTGCGCCCTGCTTCCGTCAGGAACACGCATTTTGACCGCCCGTCGCGGGCATTGGGGCGGGTTTCGACCAGGCCATGCCGCTCCAACACAGAAAGGCTGTGCGTCATCGAGGTTTTCGGCACCTGAAACGCCCGGGCAAGTTCCAATGGTGTCCGGCCATCCTTGACCCGCACCAGATGGTTCAACACGCTGAACTGCGGCAAGGTAAAGCCTGCAGGCAGCCGCGCCTCGAACAGGGCGCGGCTGAGTTGGGCAAGAATCCCGACCTCGGTGAAGAAGGCGAAAAGCGTCGCTTCCGGGGTCGGGGGAAGGTCAGGCATGAAGAATCTTCGCCTCCAAAGGCCAACGAGGGCTTGGGGCCACGGTGGGGCCGTAACCGATGCGTGCCAACATCTGGACCGTCCCCCCATCCGGTGCAAGTCTGCGGTGCAGATCGGTGTAGAGTTTGGCCATCTCGGGGTATTCCTGCAAGGCCTGGCTCAGCGGCTGGAAGGCCACCCCCGCCCCCGTCGCCGCAAGGTTGACGCGCAGCCAGTCGGCCCCGGTTGCGATCTGGTCCGGGCGGGTATTGCCCCCGGTCACCAGCCAGACATGCCCCATCGCTGTATCGGTGTTGGCGTACACTGCGGCCAGCCCGGCCTTGTAGGCTTGGGAGGACGTATCCAGCACGCTCTCCCGCGTCATCAGACCGGTGGCCCCCAGCACCTCAAACAACGGGCCGGTGAAGTCGATCCCGTCAGGGTTCGCGTCCACCTCGGCCCGGCCGATGCGGAAGAGGTCGACCGATTCCTTGTAGGTATGCGGGGTCTCGATCTCGATCCGCAGGGCCTCACGGGTAAAGGCCCGCCAGTCGACCACCTCACCTGCGTCAATCGTGCCGCCAAAGCGCGCCCGATCGGCCACGGCAAGTCTTTCCAGGGTGTCAGCGGGCAAGGGGCGCGCAAGATCATAGGGCTCCTTGTTCGACCGGCGGTCCATCACATGGGCGAAGAGCGGGTCCGGGGTGACCGTGGGGTCTGCCGTGAACACCGCCCGCGCCACCGGGCGGGCATCCAGCGCCCGGTCGTCATGGCCGTCCGGGAAGGGCGTGATCGTCACGCGCTGGCCGTCATGGCTGGCGGCCATCCGCAGCAGTTCCAGAAAGCAGCCAAGGCCAATGGTGATCTGGCGGCTGAAGGGGTCGGTATGGGGCAGGAGTTTCCCGGTATCGACATAAAGCATCACTTCACCCGGGGTCCGCAGATCAACCAGCCAGGGCTGCCGGTTGTGCGGGTTCGGGGTCAGCAGTGCATAGGACAGCGCGCGGTGCCGCGCGTCCTCTCCCTGCCCCGCCGTGGTCCAGGGCAGGCTGGCCGTGCGGGGCTGACGGGTGGCGATTGCGCCAAGACTGGCGGTGGCGGCAAGGATCACGCCCCCTCCGATCAGGGCAAGGGTGCGGCGGCGGGACAGGGTCATGGCTTCCTCCATATTAGTGCGATGTCGCATTATATGGTACGATACCGCACTAAATGCAAGGCCGATACGATCAGGATCAGTGATTGCGCCAAACCCCACAGATTGGTAACAGAAGATGACCAATCCGAGAGGGAAGCCATGCCCGTCATCACCTGCATCGAGGATCTGAAGCGCCTGCACCAGAAGCGCACCCCGAAGATGTTCTGGGATTACTGCGAAAGCGGCAGCTATACCGAGCAGACCTTCCGCGAAAACACCTCGGACTTCGCCAAGCTGCGGTTCCGTCAGCGCGTGGCACGCGATCTGACCGGGCGGGTCCTTTCCAGCACGATGGCCGGGCAGAAGGTGACCATGCCTGTGGCGCTGGCCCCCGTCGGCAGCACCGGCATGCAGCACCCGGATGGCGAGATTCACGCCGCCCGCGCAGCGGCGAAGTTCGGCGTTCCCTTCACCCTGTCGACCATGAGCATCTGTTCCATCGAAGACGTGGCCGCCCACAGCCCTGAGCCGTTTTGGTTCCAGCTTTACGTGATGAAGGACGAGGATTTCGTCGACGCCATCATCGAACGCGCACGGGCCGCGAAATGCTCGGCGCTGGTGCTGACGCTGGACCTGCAGATCCTTGGCCAGCGCCACAAGGACTTGAAGAATGGCCTGACCAGCCCGCCAAAGCCCACGATCCCGAACCTGATCAACATCGCCACGAAACCCCGCTGGGCGTGGAACATGGCGCGCACCCCGCGCCGACAGTTCCGTAACATCGTGGGCCATGTGAAGGGCGTACAGAAGCTTTCAGACCTGACGGCCTGGGCCAACGAACAGTTCGACCCGATGCTCGACTGGGGCAAGGTCGCCCGCATCCGCGACCAGTGGAAGGGCAAGTTCATCCTGAAGGGCGTGCTTGACGCCGATGACGCCCGCATGGCTGCCGATGCCGGGGCCGATGCGGTGATCGTGTCGAACCACGGCGGGCGGCAGTTGGACGGGGCGCTTTCGTCCATCCGGATGCTGCCGTCGATCGTCAGTGCGATCGGTGACCGGACCGAGGTCTGGCTGGATTCTGGCATCCGCTCGGGCCAGGACGTCCTGAAGGCACTGGCGCTTGGGGCCAAGGGCACGATGATCGGCCGCGCCTATATCCACGGTCTGGGCGCAATGGGTGAGGCGGGCGTGACCAAGGCACTGGAGGTGATCCAGAAGGAAATGGACATCACCATGGCCCTTTGTGGTGAGCGTGAAGTCTCTGCCATGGGCCGCCATAACCTGCTGGTGCCCGAGGATTTTGAAGGCCGCTGGGCCTGACCCACCGCCCGCCTGCGACTGCGCCACTCTTCGCTGACCGTCCGCGAGGAGACGTCGAAGACGTCCGACGAGCAGCCGCTTGCCATTTGATCAAATTCTGGCGCATAAACGGGCATCCGCCACGGAAAGACGCCCATGTCTGACGACCTCATCGCCGGTATTCGGCCGGACCGCCTGGACGCCTTCGCCGCGCGTGAGGCTGCGGTCTATGCCCGCTCGCGCCCGAAAGCGGCCAAGGCCATGGCCAATGGCGCGGGGCATTTCCTTGGCAAGGTGCCGATGCACTGGATGACCGACTGGCCGATGCCGCATCTGCCGCTGGTCGCCAGCGCCAAGGGGGCCACCCTCACCGATATCGACGGCGTCACGCTGGATGACTTTTGCCTGGGCGATACCGGCAGCATGTTCGGCCATTCGCCCCCGCCCGTGGCCAAGGCGATCCGCGCGCAGGCCCGCCATGGGCTGACCTACATGCTGCCGACCGAAACGGCGCTGAAAGCGGGCCGTCTGCTGACCGACCGCTTCGGCGCCTTCCAGTGGCAGATCGCCACCACCGCGACCGACGCCAACCGCTTTGCCCTGCGCGTCGCCCGCGCGATCACCGGCAGGCCCAAGGTCCTCGTCTTCAACGGCTGCTACCATGGCACGGTTGACGAAACTTTCGTCAGCCTTGAAGACAGCAAGACGGTCAATTCCCCCGGCCTTCTGGGCCAGGTGAACGATCTGACCAAAACCGCCGTCGCCTGCGAATTCAACGACCTCGCCGGGGTCGAGGCCGCCCTTGCCAAGGGCGACGTCGCCGCGATCCTCACCGAACCGGTCATGACGAACTCCTGCATGGTTCTGCCGCAGGCCGGGTTTCATGACGGCCTGCGCCAGCTGTCGCTGAAGTATGGCGCGCTTCTCATCATGGATGAGACGCATACCATATCCTCAGGCCTTGGCGGCTATACCCGGGTCCATTCCCTCCGGCCCGATATCTTTGTCGTCGGCAAATGCGTGGCGGGCGGCATGCCGACGGCCGTCTGGGGCCTCACCGACGAGACCGCGAAGCGGTACGAGGAGGCGAACGCCAACCGCCCCTCGGGCAGGTCCGGCATGGGCACCACGCTTTCCGCCAATCCGATGCAGTTCGCCTGCCTGGTCGCCACGCTGGGCGAGGTGATGACCCCCGCCAATTACGCCCATATGGAAAAGCTGGCCGAACGCCTGTCGCACGGGCTGGCAAAGGTGATCGACCGCCACCGCGCACCCTGGCACGTCGTCCGGGTCGGCGCGCGGGTGGAGTTCATCTGTGCCCCCGGCCCCTTGCGCAACGGCTCTGAAGCCGCCCATGCCCACCAGCCAGCGGTCGAGGCGGCATTGCACACCGGCCTTCTGAACCGTGGCACCCTGATTGCGCCCTTTCACAACATGATGCTGGTCAGTCCGGCGACGAAAAAGGCTCAGGTTGACCGCCTGATCGCCAGCTTTGACGCCCTTCTGACCGACCTATTCAAAGAAGCCTGACATGACCCAGACCAGCCCCTCCGGTTCCACCCCCGCGGAAGCCGAGGCTTTCCTTGCCGCCCATCCCGAGATTGAAGCGTTTGACATTATCCTGCACGACGCCAACGGCATCGGGCGCGGAAAGATCATCCGCCGACATGAGCTTTTGTCCTTTTTCAACAACGGCCGCCATCTGCCGATCTCGATCCTCGGCCTTGATATCTGTGGCGAGGATGTGCACGAGACCGGCCTGATCTGGGATCAGGGCGACGGCGACCTGCGCGCCTGGCCCATTCCGGGCACTCTCAAGCCCCTGCACAACACCCAACCGCCGCGCGGCGAAGTGTTCATGTCGATGTACACCCTCGACGGCGCGCCGATGACCAGCGACCCCCGCCACGCATTGCAGGCCCAGGTCAATGCGCTGGCCGCAGAAGGCCTGCACCCTGCTGGCGCGTTTGAGCTGGAGTTCTTCCTTCTTGATCCCGAACGCGGCCCCGACGGCAAGATGCAGCCCGCCCGTGACGTGCTGGACCGTCGCAAGTCGAACAAGACCGAGGTTTACTCTGTCGATCACCTGCACGGGATGCTGCCCCTCTTCTCCGATATCTACGCCGGGGCCGAAAAGGCCGGGATCAAGGCCGAAACGCTGATCTCGGAATATGCCCCCGGCCAATACGAACTTACGCTGCACTACCGGACCAACGTGATGCAGGCCGCCGATGACCTGATGCGCCTGAAGCGGATCGTTCGGGCACAGTCCCGCGCGCATGGCGTGGTGGCCTGCTTCATGGCCAAGCCGAACGAAAACTACGCCGGATCGGGCATGCATTTCCACGTCTCGATGCTGGACAGCGCGGGCAAGAACGTCTTTGTCGAGGCGAAAGAGGGCCAGTGGAATCCGCTGATCCTGCACGCCCTTGGCGGGTTGAAGACCACGATGGCGGAATCGATGCTGGTCTTCGCGCCCCATGCCAACAGCTGGCGGCGCTTTGCCAGCCAGTCCTATGCTCCGGTGTCGCCCAGCTGGGGGGTCAACAACCGCTCCGTCGCGCTGCGGATTCCGGCGGGGGACATCAAGGCCCGGCGGATCGAACATCGCCCTGCGGGGGTGGACGCGAACCCTTACCTCGTGGCGGCGACCGTGCTGGCCGGCATCCGGCATGGCATGAAGCACAAGATCGACCCGGGGCCGGAAACCACAGGCAACGGCTATGAAGACGACAATGCCAGCGCGATCCCGACCGACTGGAAACAGGCGATCACGGCGGCGAAGGCCTCAGCCTTCCTGAAGGACGCACTGGGTGAGGACATGCACCGCACCTTCACCGCCATCAAGGCAGCGGAATATGCCCGCGTGATGCGCACGGTCAGCGAAGTGGACTTCGACCTCTACCTGCACACCGTTTGATCCGCCGGACCCAAACTTCTTGAGGAAGAAATTTGTCAAAATCCTTACTCAAGGATTTTGGGTTCTCCCCCAGCGGCAGGCCTGCGCGCAAACCGGCACGCCCCGCATCAGCGCCGCCGCGATGATCGCGGGCACGCGCGCGTCCAATCCGACGGGCGGCAGGATACGGCCCTGAAACCCGGCTGCGGCCAATGCTTCAGGAATGTCGTCGCTGACATGCCCGCCCTCAGCGGCGAAGAATGGCAGGCAGGCCCCGCCGAAGCCCTTTAGGGTAGATAGTTGCGGGTCCTGATCAATGAACCCCGCAGCCACCTCCACCCCGGTTTCCCCAGCGATCCGCCCCGCCACATGGCGCGCGATGTCCGATGGCACCGAAGATTTGAACGACCCATGCGCCGCGAGGATCAGTTGTTCCACCGCCGCTTCGCGCGCCAGCGCGACGCAAAGGTCATGCACGGCGACATCGCAACCGAACGGCTCCAGCACCGTCCAGCCAACCGCGCCCGCCTCGGTCAGCTTTGCTGGTATCTGCACACGGGTGAACCAGCCGCCGGTCATGAACATCGGAAACACTGCGCCTCCATCCCGGCCAGCCACGGCACGGGCAATGGCCTCAGGCTCGGCCAGCGTCGCCGCCCGCACCTCCCATCCGGGCAGAAGGGCCGCAACTTTTGCTGCCAGCCCCTCCAGCGCGCGGGCGGCGGGTGCGGGGTCTGACGGTTGGCCATGGGCCACGATCAATGCGGTCTGGGTCATGGCGCATAGGTGCGGCGGCGGGCCGCGCGGTCAAGGGGCTGACGGCGGCGCCAGGCGCCATCAAATTCCTTTCTCAAGGAATTTCGGGCCGGTCAGGCCGGGAGTGTCCCGTGCAAGCCCGCCTCTTGCGGCATCCGCCCGGCGATATAACGGGCGAAGTCGTAATTCGGCCGCTCCAGATGGCTAAGCTGCCCCGGCGATGAAAGCCCCGCGCAAAGCCCCTGATAGACCCGCTCCACGCAGCCTTTGTCTTCGACGTTCACGTCATCCAAGAGCGCCTTGATCGCGCTGAAATGCGCCTCAGCCGCGGGGTCCTTTGCCCAGTCCGCCGCCATCCCGCCGCCAAACAGCACCTGCACCTGCCCCGGCCCCTTTGGCGTCAGGCTGAGGTACCAGAAATACCCCGGCGTCAGCGTGATCAGCAGCGAGGGGTAGATCGACAAGAGCCAGGTGATCCGCCGCTGATCGCCCACCAGCGCCGTGTTCGACGGATGCGCCAAGGACAAGGGGATCGTGTCGTTCTTCATGATCCAATGATAGTTGAACGCCTCCAACCCCTCGGGGCAGGTCATCTGCATGAGGTCGACCGACCCGCCGATGGTGCCCTGATGGCAAACGGGCAGGTGGTAGCTCTCCATGAAATTCTCAGCCAGGACCTTCCAGTTGGTGTCCCAAGTGAATTCCTCGCGGAACGCCTCGACATAAGACCCCATGTCCAGATAACCCACCAGCGCCTGCACTTCGGCCAGCGCTTCCTCCGGGGGTGGCGCATCCGGGTTCAGCGTCACAAGGACCCAGCCCTGCCAATCCTCAACCCTGATCGAGGGCAGCTTGATGTCCTCTTTGCAGAACCCTTCGTTCAGCGCCATTGCCGGGGCGCCGCGAAGCGAGCCGTCAAGGTTGTAGGTCCAGGCGTGATAGGGACAGACGATGTTGCGCACATTGCCCCGGCCTTCCAGAAGCGTGCTCATCCGGTGGCGGCAGACGTTCGACATGCCCCGCAGGCCCCCATCCCGGTCCCGCAGAATGATGATCGGCTCGCCCGCGATCTGCATCGTCAGGTAATCGCCCGGGTTTGGCAGCGCATCGGCACGGCCTGCACAAAGCCAGTCCTTGGCGAAGATGTGCTGCTCCTCGGCTTCCGCAAACTCGGGTGAGGTGTAGACCGACTTCGGCATCGCCCTTGCCCGTGTGAACGGTTGGGCCACGTTGGCGCGCAACTCGGCCAGGGCAGACAGCGCAGGTGCAGTCAGGGCAGGATCATGGCGGGTCATGGGCGCATCCTTCGACAGACGCCGGTATCTTGGGCCAAGATTGTTCGCATGCAAAGCAAAAGCTTTACGGAAAATGCAGCTTGATCGCCGCTGCAACGGCATTGGCCAGCGCGGGGTTCGCTTCCGGGCCGTAGTGGATCCCATCGATCGGCGACACGGTGACCACCTGACCCGCGTCAAGGAAAGGCACCCCCAGCCGCGCTGCCGCTGCTGCCACCTCTGTCGCCAGCGCACGCGACTTGGCCGCCCCGCCGGCGAACATACCGGCCAGGCAGCCCACTTCATCTATCGGCGGCGGGGCGACCAGCAGCACCCCCGGTGCAACGCCACCCGGACCGGTGGCCGAGGCGAGGATAACTCGCACCAACCGCTCCAGCGACAGGGCGATGTCGCCGGCGTTGACCGAAAACCGCTCTTTCAGATCATTCGTCCCCAGCATGACCAGCACCACATCCACCGGTCGGTGGCTTTCCAGAAGCGCGGGCAGCACGGCCAACCCGTTGCGGTGCGCGCCTTCCACCGGGTCGTCATGCACAGTGGTGCGGCCCGGCAACCCTTCGGCCAGCACCTCCCAATCGGGGAGAAGCTGCGCCAGACGCCCCGCCCAACGCTCCTCCCGGCCATAGCGCGCCGATTGGCCCAGCGCGGTCACCGGCTTTGAGCAATGCGTGTTGCTGTCACCGTAAAGCAGAAGCGTTCTCATCGCCGTTCCCCCTCTTTGCCGCAGGATGCACCGCTTTCCGGGCTTGAGTGAAGCCACCATGACGTGGCGTCCTGCAACAAATCCTGATTGACGTACCTCATTCGCAAACCGATAGTCGCCGAAAGAGCTTGGAGGCGGTCCCGTGCGGCCAACCGTCAACGACATCGCGCGTGAGGCAGGCGTCAGCCTCGCCACCGTGGACCGCGTTCTGAACGCCCGCCCCGGCGTTCGCGACAAGACCATCCGCGCAGTGAATGAGGCTATCCTGAAGCTGGGCTATGTCCGCGACCTGACCGCCGCCAACCTGGCCCGCAGCCGGAATTACCGGATGGCCGTGGTGCTGCCGGACACGGAAAGCCAGTTTGTTCAAACCCTTGCGGGTGCCTTGACCGATGCGGGGTCTATCGCTGCCTCCGCAAGGATGGACCTGCGCCTGCACCGCTTTCCGGCTGAAGACCCCCATGCCCTTGCAGCCCTTCTGACCAGCCTGCCCGGGCGCGGCTATGCCGGCGTAGCGCTGATGGCCCCCGAAACGCCCATCCTGCGCGATGCGATTCGGGCCCTGCGCGCCAAGGGCCTGCCGGTGGTGGCGCTGGTGTCAGACTTGCCCAACACCGGGCGCGACCATTTCATCGGCACCGACAACCGCGCCGCCGGGCGCACCGCTGGGGTTCTGATGGGCCGCTTCCTGGGGCCCGCTCCGGCGCAAGTGCTGGTTCTGGGCCAGTCGCTGCTGGCGCGCGACATGATCGAACGCCGCCGCGGCTTTGATGAGGTGATGCTGCGCGATTTCCCGCAATTGGACGTCCTGCCCTCGCTGGAAACGCATGGCTCTGGCCAGACCCTGCGCCAGGTGGTGGCCGAACGGCTGGCCAATGCGCCCGGCGTTCGCGGCATCTATGCCATGGGAGACGGCCACCGCGCACTGACCCAAGTGCTTGACGATATAGGGCTTTCTGGAAAACTTATGGTGATCTGCCATGAGCTGACCCCCCATGTCCGCCAGGCGCTGGAAAGCGGTGAGATTACCGCCGTCATCACCCAGAACCTTGGCCACCTTGCCCGCAGCACCCTTCGCGTCCTGCGCGCCAAGGCCGACAACCTGCCGCTGGATGCCGGGCAAGAACAGATCAGAATCGAAATCGTACTGCGGGAAAACCTGCCGCCAGCCCCCGATTCGGCCCCCTTCTCAGCCGCCGAACCGACCGACACCGCCGCCTGAACAGCCTCCAAATCGCTTTGAAACGGGTCCAATCCTCAAAATGAGGGACGTACCTCAAAAATGCTTTACAGCGGCCCGCCCGCCTGTCTATCGTGACCGCAATCCAGAAGGCCCGGCCACCGGTGCGGGCACATATCAACCACAGTGGGAGGAATACCATGAAACGGAAGATACTGGCCGCATCCGCGGCGGTGGCACTGGTCTGGTCTGCCCAGGCCAATGCTCAGGCCAATGAACTCACGCTCTGCTGGGCCGCCTGGGACCCGGCAAACGCGCTGGTCGAGCTGTCGAAGGATTTCGAAGCGCAGTCCGGCACCAAGATGAACTTCGAATTCGTGCCGTGGCCCAACTTTGCCGACCGCATCCTGAACGAGCTGAACTCGGGCGGGCAGCTCTGCGACCTTCTGATCGGCGACAGCCAGTGGCTTGGCGGTGCGGCTGAAAACGGCTGGTACGTGAAGCTGAACGACTTTTTCGCCGCCGAAGGCATCAGCATGGATGACTTCGCCCCCGCCACCGTCCGCGCCTATTCGACCTGGCCGAAGGGTGAGCCGAACTATTACGCCCTGCCCGCGATGGGCGATGCGAACGGCTGGTTCTACCGCAAGGACTGGTTCACCAACCCCGAGATCATGGCCGCCTACAAGGAAGCCACCGGTCAGGACCTGCGCGAACCCCAGTCGCAGAAAGAACTTCTGCAGATCGCGCAATTCTTCCAGGGACGTGAGATTGACGGCAAGACAGTCTACGGCGCCTCGATCTTCACCGAGCGTGGGTCCGAAGGCATCACCATGGGTGTGACGGGCGCGCTTTACGCCTGGGGCTTCAAGTATGAAAACACCCCCGGCCAGTATGACATGGAAGGCGCCGTAAACTCACCCGCCGCGGTTGAGGCGCTGGAGTTCTACAAGACCCTCTACCAGACCGCGACGCCCCCCGGCTACGACAACGCCTATATGGAACAGTCGCTGGACGCGTTCAAATCCGGTCAGGTGGCGATGGCGATGAACTGGTTCGCCTTCTTCCCCGGCCTGGCCGCTGACCCGACCGTGGGCGGCGACAAGATCGACTTCTTCGTGAACCCCGCCCAGAACGTCGCGGCCTCTACCCTTGGCGGTCAGGGCATAAGCGTCGTGGCGAACACCGACAACATGGATGGGGCGCTGGCCTACATCAAATGGTTCGCCGACGCCGAGGTTCAGAAGAAGTGGTGGGCCGCTGGCGGCTATTCCTGCCACAAGGCCGTGCTGGAAGACCCGAACTTCGTGAACACCGCACCGTTCGCTGGTGACTTCCTGCAGGCGATGGGCGGGGTCCAGGACTTCTGGCAGGAACCGGCCTATGCCCAGCTGCTGCTGGCGATGCAGGAACGGGTCCACAACTATGTCGTGGCCGATCAAGGCACCGCACAAGAGGCGCTTGACGGCCTGATCGCCGACTGGACCGAAGTCTTCCAGGACGAAGGCAAGCTCTGACCCTACCCCACTGCGCCGGGCCTTGATCTGGCGCAGACCCCCCACCCGTGTTTGGGGTGGGGGGCACCCACTCCCTCTCCCTCCCCCATTCAGGGGGATGGCAGTGCTGTGCCGCACCTTTAGCGCAATGCCCGAACCCTGGGCCCGCGCCCCGCCAAACGGGATCACCAGATGACCAACCCGATAGATGCTGCAGCCCGCGCTACGCCCGCGCCCGTCGCCCGCCGTCTGCGCGGCCTTAGCGACCGCGCCATCGCCTGGATCTTCGTGGCCCCCACGATCTTCCTTTTGCTGGCGATCAACATCTTCCCGCTGATCTGGACGGTCCGCCTCTCCTTCACCAACTTCGCCGCCAACCGCCCCAACCGTGAGGTGGAATGGGTCGGCCTGCGCAACTACGAACGCATCCTGACCGATGAGGGCACCTGGGCCAACATGCAGACCACGGCGCATTTCCTGGTCTGGACAATCGTGCTGCAGGTGGTGATCGGCTTCACCCTCGCCTGGCTGATCAACCGCAAGTTCAAGGGCAATGACCTGGTGACGACGCTGATCGTCCTGCCCATGATGCTGTCGCCCGCCGTGGTCGGCAACTTCTGGACCTTCCTCTACCAGCCGCAAATCGGCCTGATCAATTACATGGTGGAACTGGTGACCGGCATCCCCGCCTCAAGCTTTTCCATGCTTGGCCCCGGCGGCCTTGCCCCGTGGTCGATCATCATCGTCGACACCTGGATGTGGACGCCTTTCGTCATGCTGATCTGCCTCGCGGGCCTGCGCTCCATCCCTGACTACATCTACGAGGCGGCTGAGGTCGACCGAGCCTCGAAGTGGCGCCAGTTCTGGACGATCACCGTGCCGATGGTGCTGCCCTTCCTGATGCTGGCGGTGCTGTTCCGGGGCATCGAGAACTTCAAGATGTTCGACATGGTGACGCTACTGACCGGCGGCGGCCCGGGGAATGAGACGCTCCTCACCTCCATCGACCTCAAGCGCGAGGCCTTCGAGAAATGGCGCACCGGTTATTCTTCGGCCTACGCGATCATCCTCTTCGTCACCGTCTTCGGCCTCGCAAGCATCTACGTCAAAGCCCTGAACAAGGTGAAGGAGCGGTGATGTCCCCCCACTCGCAACCATCCTCCATTCCAGCATGGCAAGGGCCATCGCCCTTGCCACCGCGCCCGGCCTTGGCCCACCGGACGGAGGCCCAAGGCCTCCGTCCAGCCCCCGCCCGCCCCTTGGCGGGGGCTTCCCCCCCGCCCGGGCGTGGGCTGGACGGTGGTGCACCAAGCGGAACCGGTCATGTGGCACCGTTGGTAAACCGCGCGGGGAAACGCATGCATTTCCTGATCCGCGCAATCGGGCGTCGCGCTGCAACAGCCGACCGGAGGCCGCAATGAGCGCCTATTCCGTCACCGAACCCTCACGCGCCTCAAAATGGCTGGCCGGCATCCTGGTGGTGGCTTACGCCTTCATCACCCTTCTGCCCCTGGTCTGGATCATCTCCACCGGCTTCAAATCCGGCCCCGACAGCATTTCCTACCCCCCGAAGGTGATCTTCGAGCCAAGCCTAGAAGGCTACGTCAATCTCTTCACCACCCGCACCCGCATCGCGGCCGAGGATTTCGCCGCCCTCCCCCCGCCGGAGACCTGGTATGACGAGGTCGTCCGCGAAGACGGCATGGTCATCGCCGGCCCTTCCCGTTTCGGCGAACGCTTCCTGAACTCCGTCATCATCGGCTTCGGCTCCACCTTCCTAAGCATCGTCCTTGGCACCCTTGCCGCCTATGCCTTCAGCCGCTTCAAGGTGCCGCTGAAGGATGACCTTCTGTTCTTCATCCTCTCCACCCGGATGATGCCCCCCATCGCCGTCGCGATCCCGATTTACCTGATGTACCGGGAGCTTGGCCTGTCGGACACACATCTCGGCATGATCCTCCTCTACACCGGGGTGAACATTTCCCTCGCCGTGTGGCTGCTGAAGGGTTTCATCGATGAGATCCCCCGCGAATACGAAGAGGCCGCGCTGATCGACGGCTACACCCGCTTTCAGGCCTTCCGGAAAGTCGTCCTGCCGCAAGCCGCGACTGGCATCGCCTCGACCGCGATCTTCTGCCTGATCTTCGCCTGGAACGAATACGCCTTCGCGGTCCTCCTCACCTCCGGCAACGCCCAGACCGCCCCGCCCTTCATTCCCACGATCATCGGCGTCGGTGGCCAGGACTGGCCCGCCGTGGCCGCCGGGGCCACTCTCTTCCTCCTCCCCGTCATGATCTTCACCATCCTTCTGCGCAAACACCTCCTGCGCGGGATCACCTTCGGCGCGGTGCGCAAATGACCCCTGCATTCACAATGGCGCAAGTATCCCCGCCGGAGGCTCCCGCAGCCGGCATCGGATGCCTCCGGCGGGGATATTTCTCCCAGTATGAAAGGGCTTCGGCATGAGCACCTTCCTGACCGGCCTCCTCCGCTTCCGCCGCGGCCCCTGGGAAAACCTCGCCACCGTCCTGATCGCGCTTGGCGTGGTGATGCTGATGCAGCCTTTCTTCCTTTGGGCCTACACCTGGTCCTTCCTTGTCACCCTTGTCGGCACCGTGATGTTCATCATCACAAGCCATTTCCCGGAGTAGGCGGATGCTGGAAAAGCTGTCCCCCATCCTGCCCGCCCGCGAAATGGCCGCGACGCAAGACTTCTGGCAGCGGCTGGGGTTTCATACCGTTTACCTGGACGAGGAATACCTTCTGATGAAGCGCGAAGGGGCTGAGGTGCATTTCTTTCACCACCCCGCGCTTGACCCCTTCAAATGCGATCACGGCGCCTACCTGCGCCCGTCCGACATCAACGCGCTCGATGCCGAATGGGCCGCTATTGGCCTGCCCGCAACCGGCATCCCGCGCCTCGAACGGGCCGCCGACAAGCCCTGGGGCATGCGGGAACTGGCGCTGCTCGACCTTAACGGCAACCTCATCCGCGCCGGGCAGGAGATTCCCCTTGGCTGAAATCGTCATCAAGAACCTGCGCAAGGAATTCGGCGCCTTTACCGCCGTGAAGGGATCGTCCTTCACCATCAAGGATGGCGAGTTTTTCATGCTCCTCGGCCCCTCAGGCTGCGGCAAGACCACAACCTTGCGCATGATTGCGGGGCTGGAACTGCCCACCTCCGGCCAGATCCTGATCGATGGTGAGGATGTCAGCCAAAAGCCCGCCAGCCAGCGCGACATCGCCATGGTCTTCCAGATGTTCGCGCTTTACCCGCATATGAACGTGCGGAAAAACATCAGCTATCCCCTGGTCAGCCAGGGCATGCCGAAGGCGCAGGTCAGCGCGAAAGTGGCCGAAGTCGCCCGCATCCTTGGCATCACGGATATTCTCGACAAACCCGTCGGCGGCCTTTCTGGGGGAGATCGCCAGCGGGTGGCCTTGGGGCGCGCCATCGTGCGCAGCCCCAAGGCCTTCATGATGGACGAACCCTTGGGCGCGCTGGATGCCGAGTTTCGTGAGCACATGTCGGAGGAGCTTCGCGCCCTGCATGACCGGATGAAGGCCACCACAGTCTATGTGACCCATGACCAGCTGGAGGCGATGCAGATGGGCGACAAGATCGTGGTGATGAACCACGGCATGGTCGAACAATTCGGCACCCCGCAGGATATCTATGACCACCCCGCCACCCTGTTCGTGGCGGATTTTATCGGCAGCCCGTCGATGAATTTCCTGCGCTTCGAAGGCTCTGCCGCCGCAGGATCAACCAGCGTTCAGTTGGGCGACGTGCCGATGTCCCTGCCGGAACTGCAGGAACCCGCCGCCGGGAAGCTGGTCCTCGGCGTCCGCCCCGAACATGTCGGCCTCACCGACGCCAGCCCCTATCGCGGGCGGGTGGAGGCGACCGAATACCTTGGCACCACCCAGATCGTCACCCTTTCCACCCCCCACGGCCAGATCAAGGCCCGCGCGCCGGCCGCGCAGTCGGTAAAGGTGGGTGAGGCGGTCGGCCTCACCCTCAACCCCCGCACGCTTTCCCTCTTCGACGCCACCACCGGCCGCGCCTTCCGCACCGCCGCCAATGCCGGGGTCCACCATGGCTGAAGTCACCCTCTCCGGCCTGACCAAATCCTTCGGGGCCACAAAAGCCCTGTCCGACGTCTCCCTCACCATCCCCGACGGCGCTTTCGTGGTACTCCTCGGCCCCACCGGGGCGGGGAAGACCACCACCCTCCGCCTGATCGCGGGCCTAGACAAACCCGACGCGGGCGACATCGCCATTGGCGGCCATAGCGTCAAAACCGAAACCCCCGCCCAGCGCGACGTGGCGATGGTCTTCCAGCAATACTCGCTCTACCCCCACCTCACCGTGCGCGACAACCTCGCCTTCCCGCTGCGATCCCCGATGATCGCCATGCCGGAAGACCAGATCGCCAAGCGCGTGGCTGAGGTGGCCGAGGTTCTGCGCATCCCCCACAAGCTTGACAACAAGGCCACCGCCCTCTCTGGCGGAGAGATGCAGCGCGTCTCGATCGGCCGCGCCTTGGTGCGTAACCCCCGCATCTACCTGATGGACGAACCCCTGTCCTCCCTCGACGCCAAGCTCCGCGCCGACCTGCGGATTGAGCTGAAGCGCATCCATGCCGAGATGAAAGCCACCTTCCTTTACGTGACCCATGACCAGATCGAAGCGATGACCATGGCCACCCATGTCGGCGTCCTCGACCAAGGCCGCCTCGTCCAATACGGCTCCCCGCGCGAGATCTATGAAAACCCCGTCTCGGCCTATGTGGCCAGCCGCCTTGGCCAGCCGCGCATCAACCTCCTGCCTGCCGATGCCTTCGGGCCAGCCCCCACCGGTGCCGCGCAGATCGGCCTCCGCCCCGAACATATCCACGTCGGCGAAGGCCACCCTGCCACAATCCGCCGGGTGGAGCATCTGGGCGATCAGACCCGCCTTCACCTCACGATGGGCCCGCATGAGATGATCACCCTCACCGACCCCCACACCCCGTCGCGCCCCGGCGACACGCTTTTGATCCGCCCACAGAACCCGCTGTGGTTCGACGCCAACGGCAACCGTATCTGAGGATTAAGCCCATGAAACAGTTCATGAACTCCAAAGACGCTCTGGTGACCGAGGCCATCGACGGCCTCCTCAGAACCAGCGGTGGGAAACTGGCGCGCCTCGACGGCTATCCGCACATCAAGGTCGTCACCCGCACCGACTGGGACCGTTCACGCGTCGCCCTCGTCTCCGGCGGCGGCTCCGGGCATGAGCCTTCCCACGCCGGTTTCGTCGGCCAGGGCATGCTGACCGCCGCCATCTGCGGCGACGTCTTCGCCTCGCCGTCCGTTGACGCGGTCCTCGCCGGCATCCTCGCCGTCACCGGCAAACCCGGCTGCCTTCTGATCGTGAAAAACTACACCGGCGACCGCCTCAACTTCGGCCTCGCGGCAGAGCGCGCCCGCGCCTTCGGCCTCAAGGTCTCCATGGTGATCGTCGATGACGACATCGCCCTGCCAGACCTGCCGCAGGCTAGGGGCGTTGCCGGAACCCTCTTCGTCCACAAGATCGCCGGCGCGATGGCCGAGGCGGGGGCCGACCTTGACACCATCACCGCCGCCGCCACCGCCGTGATCAAGGGCGCGATCTCCATCGGCATGTCGCTTGACACCTGCACCGTCCCCGGCTCCCCCAAGGAAGACCGGATCAGCGCCGGCAAGGCCGAGCTTGGCCTTGGCATCCATGGTGAGGCGGGGATCGAGCAGGTCGATTTCACCGGCGCGCGCTCTGCCATGCAGATGGTCGCCGACAAACTCGTCCCCCACATGGGCGCAGGCGACCACGTCGCCCTCCTCAACAACCTCGGCGGCACGACCCCCCTCGAAATGAGCATCCTGACCGAGGAACTCGCCCGCTCCCCCCTCGGCGCGCGCACGAAATGGATCATCGGCCCCGCCGCGATGATGACCTCGCTCGACATGCACGGCTTTTCCGTCTCGCTTCTCCCCGTCGACCACGCGCAGGTGACGGCCCTCGCCGCCCCCACCGCCCCCCACGCCTGGCCCGGCCTTGCCCCCCTTGGCGCGGTCACGGTGAAACCCCTCCCCGACGGCCTCGCCCCGATCCAGCCCGTCCCCAGCGCCCACCCCGCCCGCCGCGCCCTGATTGACCGCTGCTGCAAGGCCCTCATTGCCTGTGAGGCTGACCTCAACCTTCTCGACGCCAAGTCCGGCGACGGTGACACTGGCAGCACCCTCGCCGGGGCCGCCCGCGCGCTGCAAAGCGCACTGGACCGCCTCCCCCTCGCCGACCCGACCCAGCTTTACCGCGCCATCGGGATGGAGCTGTCCCAGACGATGGGCGGCTCCTCCGGCGTCCTCCTCGCCATCTTCTTCGCCGCCGCAGGCGACGCGAGCGCCTCCGGCAAAACCTGGATCGGCGCCCTCACCGCAGGCCTCGACCGCGTGATGCAAGTTGGCGGGGCCGCCCCCGGCCACCGCACCATGATCGACGCCCTCGCCCCCGCCCTCGCCGCCCTGCCAAACGGCGTCCAAGCGGCGGCCAAAGCCGCCCGCGAAGGCGCCAACGCCACCGCCCAAATGACCCGCGCCAAAGCCGGAAGAGCCACCTACCTCGCCGCCGACAAACTCAAGGGCCACAACGACCCGGGGGCGGAGGGGGTCGCGCGGCTGTTGGAGGATTTGGCGAGGGGGTGACGCATCTACTTTACATTATATGGTGGGGCCAAGGGCCAGGCCTACCAGTTCTTTCGATCTTCCAAGGCTCAATTGGGAAGCGTCGGTAGTTTCCACTGATCGGCTACATCATCAGTACAGAGGATCGCTCTTGGAAAGCTTGTTTACATTTCAGAATCTGGCAGCGATAGCCACGGCAATTACCGCGGTTCTTGTGCTTAGACAGCTCTATTATATGCGGGAAAGTTCAAGGCAGTCTCTGATTATCGGCCTGTATGGAAGGACTATGTCGCACAATGACAGCATAGTGTCAGATGAACATCAAAGAATAGTAGTTAACATCTCACATCATCTAGAGGCAAGCCGACCAGAGCTCAAGTCACGTCGTGTCGAATTGGAAGCGATGCCAAACGCTTACGCAGAATTCTACTGGGCCACTCGTGCAGTACACTTGAGCCATCTTTTTCTAATCTATCAAGTTTGGTGTCTCTCTGGAGAAAGAAGAGAAGTTTTTGAAAAGGAATTCTATGGTTGGGCCATTTTCGCCAGACATATCCTTCGTGAGATTCAAGGAGTATCTGACGGCTTTGATCTCAAACCAAATTGGTACAAGGATGCGTGCCGCGACATTCGTATCTATCAGACCGAAGCCGCTGGCTACTCAAAGAAATACTTCTTGTATGCGAGTAAGCTTATCGAGACTCCTGAAAGCCGCATCGGTCAACAGTAGAATCAGAGCCGCACTTTTTCTGTCCCCAAATATCCCACGGGAGGTCCGGAGGGTGTGAAACCCTCCGGCGGCCAGCCCAGGGCGGAGGCCTTTGCGGCCCCCACACCCCTCAAACCTTAACCGAACCTTACCCGCCCCCATAACCCCTTGAAATCCTACAAGCGAAACGATGTCCCTGCCCGGGACACCCCCCTCAGGGCATCACCTCGAACCGGTCCACATCCACCATCCCCATATCGGTGATCTTCAGATGCGGGATCACCGGCAGGCACAGGAACGCCAGCTGCAGGAACGGCTCCTCTAGCACCACCCCCAGCGACCTTGCGGCCGCCCGCAGGCCCACCAGCCCCTCCCGCACCTCCTCGAACGACAAGAGGCTCATCAACCCCGCCACCGGCAACGCCAGTTCCGCCAGCACGCGGCCCCCCTCGACCACCACAAACCCGCCCTCGATCTCGCCCAACCGGGACACCGCGACGGCCATATCCCCCGCATCCACCCCCACCACCGCGATGTTGTGGTGGTCGTGGCAGACGGTCGACGCAATCGCCCCCCGCGCCAGCCCGAACCCCTTCACGAACCCCGTGGCGATGTTGTCGTTCACCCCGTGCCGCTCCACCACCGCGATCTTCACGAGGTCGCGGGCCACGTCCGGCCGCTTGTCGCCGTCCACCGGGGCAATCTCAAACGTCAGGTGTTCCGTGATGATCTTGCCCGGTATGATCCCGATCACCGGCGTCTCCACCCGGTTGCCCCCGGTGCGGAATGACCCTGCCGTCACCCGCGGTGCCTTCACCGACAGACGCGCCACAGGCTCGACCACCCCCCGCGCCGCAAAGGCCGCGTCATCCGCCACCGTCCCCCGGCACAGAACAAGCGAGGCATGGCACCCTTCCAGGCTATCTATCACCGCGATATCCGCCCGCTTGCTCGGCGCGATGAGGCCCCGGTCCTTCAATCCGAACGCCTCCGCCGCGCTCAAGGACGCCGCCCGGTACACCGCCAACGGCGGCGCTCCCAACCCAATCGCCGTGCGGATCATATAGTCCAGATGCCCATGCTCACCGATATCCAAAGGATTCCGGTCATCGGTGCACAGACACAGGTAGGGCGACAACCTTTCTGTCAGCAACCCCGCCAGCGCACGCAGATCCTTCGAGACCGACCCCTCGCGGATCAGCACCCGCATCCCCTTGCGCAGCTTCTCCAGCCCCTCGTCGTAGGTGGTCGCCTCATGCTCGGTCCGGATGCCCGCGCTGATGTAGCCGTTCAGGTCATTCCCTCGCAGCAAGGGCGCGTGGCCGTCGATGTGGCGGCCCTGAAACGCCTCAAGCTTTTCCAGACAGCCGGGGTCTTTCATCAAGACGCCGGGATAGTTCATGAACTCCGCCAGCCCGATCACACCGGGATGATCCATCAGCGGCACAAGGTCCGTTGCAGAAAGCCGCGCGCCGGTGGTTTCCATGTGGGTCGAGGGCACGCAGGAACTGAGGTTCACCCGCAGGTCCATGACCAATTGTGCGGCCGCATCCAGAAAGTAGCGGATGCCGGGGATACCGCAGACATTGGCAATCTCATGCGGGTCGCAGATCGCCGTCGTCACCCCGCGTGGCGTCACGCAGCGGTCAAACTCATGCGGGGTGACCAGAGAACTTTCCACATGCAGGTGCGTGTCGATGAACCCCGGCACCAGAATGCGGCCCGAGACGTCAATCTCCTGCACGCCCCGATACTCCCCGAACACCCCCACGATGGTATCACCGCAGATGGCGACGTCGGTTTCCACCAGATCGCCGGTGATCAGGTCGAACACCCGGCCGCCTTTCAGCACGAGATCGGCGGGCACCAGCCCGCGACCTTGATCAATTCTGTCGGACAGCGTGCGATGGGGCATGGCATTCTCCTTTCCGATCAGGGAACCTGAAAGCCCGACCGGCGTCTAGATGCCGTGATCCAGATCGGAGCCCCCCATGCGCCCCCCGCGCCCCCTTCGCGGCATTGCCTTCAAGCTGGCTTCGGTGATGGTGTTCATCGTCATGGCCTCGCTGATCAAGGCCACGGCGCAGCATGTGCCGGCGGGCCAGGCGGTGTTCTTCCGGTCGTTCTTTGCCATTCCCGTCATCATGGTCTGGCTGATCTGGCGGCAAGAGCTTGGCACCGGCCTGCGCGCCAATGCCCCCATGGGCCATGTCTGGCGCGGGGTCGTCGGCACCCTGGCGATGGGGCTTGGATTTGCCGGCCTTGGCTATCTGCCCCTGCCCGAGGTGACGGCCATCGGCTATGCCGCACCCCTTTTGACCGTGGTCTTTGCCGCGATGTTTCTGGGGGAAGAGGTGCGGGTCTTCCGCATCTCGGCGGTAATCCTGGGCATGGTTGGCGTCCTGATCGTCCTCGCCCCGCGCCTGAGCATCGTTTCAAACGACGCGGCCGGTGTGACCGAGGCGTTTGGGGCGATGCTGGTTCTGGGGGGCGCCGTGTTCACCGCGCTGGCGCAGGTCTTCGTGCGCAAGCTGGTCAACACCGAAAAGACCGCTGCCATCGTGTTCTACTTTTCGCTGACCGCGACGGTGCTGTCGCTGGTCACACTGCCTTTCGGCTGGGTCTGGCCCACACCGTTTGAGGCGGCCCTCTTGGTGACGGCGGGCCTTCTGGGCGGGCTTGGACAGATCCTTCTGACCTCCAGCTACCGCGAGGCAGATGCCTCGCTTGTCGCGCCGTTCGATTATGCCTCGATGCTGTTCGCGCTGGGGATCGGCTACTTCGTCTTTGCCGAGGTGCCCACATGGACGATGCTGGGCGGGGCGGCCCTGATCGTGACGGCGGGCATCCTGATAATCTGGCGCGAACGGCAACTGGGGCTGGAGCGCGCGCGGCAAAGGAAGGCGATGACGCCGCAGGGCTGAACGACCGCGCGTCAGACGTCTTTGACGTCTCCTCGCTGCGGCGGGGGGCGTTGCGACGAGAAGACGAAGTCGCACGAGGAGCCGCCCGTCAGCCTTCCCGCGCCCCGGCGTTCTGGTCGATCAGATAGCGCTGCGAAAGCGGGATTGCGGCAGCCCCCAGGGCCCGCGCCTCAGCCCCGACGGTACCAGCGCGAATCGCGGGGGGCGTGATTCCAGAGAGGTCCAGCCGATCAAAGGCGGCGGCGGTGCGGCGGACCAGCTCGGTGCGGATCGCTTCGGGCATCCAGCCGTCGATCAGCACGGCTTCGATCTCCAGCAGGGCCGAGGCGCTGAGCGCGGCACTCGCCAGACCTTCGGCGGCGCTGTCCAGCCAGGCCGACAGGATCGGTTCGGGGATGTCCCAGTGGTCCGGGTGTTCCCACAACGGGTCGGACGACAGGCCCGCCGCCTCCATCTGCGCGGCAAGGACGGACAGCGAGGCCGCAGAGAACAGTCGGTGCATCCGCCCGTCCGGCCCCGGTACGGGCATCGGCCCAACCCCGGCGGCATTGCCACCACGTCCGGTATAAAGCTGGCCGTTCAGCACCAGCCCGCCGCCGATGAAATAGCCGAAGTAGAAGTAGAGAAAATCCTTCGGCCGCTCCCCGGTGCCAAAGACCAGTTCTGCGCCGCAGGCGGCGGTGGCGTCGTTCTGCACATGGACCGGCATCCCGGCCAGGGCCGCAAGCTCGGCCTGGATGTCGCGGTCGCGCCAGGCGTCCATCTCGGCCTGCGGGGCGCCTATGTCCTTGACCCAGGCCCAAAGCTGGAAGGGAATCGCAACCCCCATCCCGCCGATCCGGTCACGCTGGTCTGAAGGCAGTTCGGCGGCCAGGGCGGGCAGTGCCTCGGCAACGAAAGCCATCACCGCGTCGGGGGTGGGATAGCGGTAGACCTTGCGCCGCGCCCCACGCACCCGGCCCAGAAAATCGACCAAGGCAAGGTCGGCGGACCGCCGACCGATCTTCAGCCCGACGAAATAGGCCCCGCCCGCATCCAGCGACATCGGGACCGAGGGTTGGCCGATCCGGCCCCGCACAGGTTCGCCGCGCAACAGCAGGCCGTCCTGCTCCAACGCGCGCATGATGACGCTGACGGTCTGCGCCGAAAGCCCCGTCATTCGCGCGATGTCGGACTTGGCCAGCGCCGCGTGCTGGCGCACGAGGCTAAGGACCAGACGTTCGTTATGCGCCCGCATGCCAGACTGGTTCGACCCGCGCGGACCGAATGGGTCCGTCGTGGCGCGCGGGTCGGCCATGGGGTCGGCGACGAATTTCAAGCGGAGTCCTTCAAAGGCAATCTGCAGCGATCCTGGGCAGAGTGCGAAGGAAAGAGGCGATCTGTCAATAATAAATCAGAGTGATTTAATTATCTTGACGTAAGGCAGGGAATCGGGTTTTGTCAGACCCGGCGCAGCAAGACTGCCAGACTGCGCGCAGTTTACATTCGGGGGCGAACCAGCCCCGATCCTTGGGAGGACGACCATGAAATTCACCACCAAAGCCCTGCTCAGCGCGGCATCCCTCGCCCTGCTGTCGGCTGCCCCGGCGCTGGCCGAAAGCCACGGCGTTGCTGCCTGCCTGATCACCAAGACCGACACCAACCCCTTCTTCGTGAAGATGAAAGAGGGCGCCGAGGCCAAGGCCGCCGAGCTGGGCGTGACCCTGAAGTCCTACGCCGGCAAGATTGACGGCGACCACGAAAGCCAGGTTGCCGCGATCGAAGCTTGTGTCGCCGATGGCGCCAAGGGCATCCTGATCACCGCGTCCGACACCAAGGCAATCGTCGACTCGGTCGCCGCTGCCCGTGAAGCCGGCGTTCTGGTCATCGCACTCGACACCCCGCTCGATCCGATCGACGCCGCTGACGCGACCTTCGCGACCGACAACTTCCAGGCTGGCCTCTTGATCGGTCAGTGGGCTGCTGCCAGCCTTGGCGCAGAAGCCGCCAATGCCAAGATCGCCATGCTTGACCTTGCCATCTCGCAGCCGTCGGTTGACGTTCTGCGCGACCAGGGCTTCCTGACCGGTTTCGGCATCGACACCGTCGACGTCAACAAGTGGGGCGACGAAACCGACCCGCGCATCATCGGCAACGAAGTCACCGCCGGCAACGAAGAAGGCGGCCTGAAGGCTATGGAAGCCCTTCTCGCTAAAGACCCGGACATCAACGTGGTCTACACGATCAACGAACCTTCGGCTGCCGGTGCCTATGAAGCGCTGAAAGCTGCAGGCAAGGAAGGCGTGCTGATCGTTTCGGTCGACGGCGGTTGCCCGGGCGTCCAGGACGTCAAGGACGGCGTGATCGGCGCCACCTCGCAGCAGTACCCGCTGCAGATGGCTGCTCTGGGCGTTGAAGCCATCGCCAAGTTCGCCGCTGATGGCACCAAACCGGCTCCGACCGAAGGCAAGGCCTTCTTCGATACCGGCGTGGCGCTGATCACCGACAAGCCGGTTGACGGGGTCGAGTCGATCGACACCACCAAGGGCGCAGAGCTCTGCTGGGGCTAAGCCCCAACTGTAGTGTTGATCAGTAGGGCCCTTATGGCCAAGACTGACGTCAAGGGCGGCCATCGCGCCGCCCTTGGCATAGCCGGACCCAGCCAGCACAGTTGCTGGCCGGGTTGAGGGGCCAAAGGGGGGGAAGACATGTCAGACGACGTCAAGTCGGTTGAGGCAAAGTCCGTATCGGGCACCTATGAGGCAGGCCTCAAGGGCGCGACCGAAACGGTGGCCGAATTTCACGAAGACAGCAGCGCCCTGAAGCGGCTGCAGCACTGGCTGCACCAGACCCCATCTGCCGTGCCGCTGATCGTGCTGATGGTGGCGCTGGCGGTTTTTGGCGTCGCGGCGGACAACTTCTTCAAGGCCTCCACCCTGTCGACCATCCTGCAGCAGATCGCCATTGTCGGCATTCTTGGCTGCGCACAGGCGCTGGTCATCCTGACGGCGGGGATCGACCTGTCGGTCGGCGCCATCGCGGTCTTCTGTTCGGTCATCATGGGCTTTGTCGGGATCACCGGGATCACGATCTCGATGCCTGACTTCATCTCGGCCTACCTGCCGTTTCTGGAATTCTCCTTCCTCTTCAAGCTGCCGCCCGCACTGGCCGTGGCCTTTGGCCTGTTGTGCGGCCTCTTGATGGGCGCCACGAATGGCTGGCTGATCGCGCGAATGAAACTGCCGCCGTTCATCGTCACCCTCGGCACCTGGCAGATCCTGCTGGCCGCGAACTTCATCTTCTCGGCGAACGAAACCATCCGGTCATCGGATGTCGAGGCGAACGCGCCGATCCTCGGCCTCTGGGGTGAGGATCTGACCTTTTACGGCCAGCCCCGCGCGGCCGAAGGCGTGGATCAGGCGACCATCGAAAGCGTCTTTGTCACCACCAACGCGGTGGCCGGGTCGGGCGTGAAGGTGCTTTACGCCGTTTTCCTGATGATCGCGCTGGTGGCGATCATGGCTTATGTCCTGCGCCACACCGCTTGGGGCCGGCATGTCTATGCCACGGGCGATGACCCGCAGGCCGCGGAACTGGCGGGCGTGCCGACGCAGAAGGTGCTGATCCAGGTCTATGCCTTGGCGGGCCTCTTCTGCGCCATCGCCGGTTGGGTGATGATCGGGCGCTTCGGGTCCGTCTCGCCCACGGCCTCCACCGGGCAGCTGGGCAACATCCAGTCGATCACCGCCGTGGTGATCGGGGGGATATCGCTGTTCGGCGGGCGCGGCAGCATTGTCGGCATGTTCTTCGGCGCGCTGATCGTTGGCGTCTTCGAGATGGGTCTGCGCCTTGTCGGCACTGACCCGCAATGGACCTTCTTCCTTATCGGCGTGCTGATCATCTTCGCCGTCGCCGTGGACCAGTGGATCAGAAAGGTGTCAGGCTGATGGAACCCATTCTTCGCGCAAAGGGCCTCTACAAGCGCTACGGCAAGGTCACCGCCCTCAACAACTGCGACTTCGAGCTTTATCCGGGCGAAATCCTTGCCGTGATCGGCGACAACGGCGCAGGCAAGTCGACGCTGATCAAGGCCATCTCGGGCGCGGTCACCCCGGACGAAGGGCACATCTGGCTTGAGGGGCAAGAGATCGCCTTCAAGACCCCGATCGAGGCCCGCGCGGCCGGGATCGAGACGGTGTACCAGACCCTTGCGATGTCGCCGGCGCTGTCCATCGCCGACAACATGTTCATGGGGCGCGAGCTGCGCAAACCCGGGATCATGGGGTCGGTCTTCCGCAAGCTGGACCGCGCGCGGATGGAAGCCTTCGCCCGCGAAAAGCTGAACGAACTGGGCCTGATGACGATCCAGAACATCAACCAGGCGGTGGAAACGCTGTCGGGTGGCCAGCGGCAAGGCGTGGCCGTGGCGCGGGCGGCGGCCTTTGGGTCAAAGGTCGTGATCCTGGACGAACCCACTGCGGCGCTTGGCGTCAAGGAAAGCCGCCGGGTGCTGGAACTGATCCGAGACGTGCGCAGCCGTGGCATCCCGATCATCCTGATCAGCCACAACATGCCGCATGTGTTCGAGGTGGCCGACCGCATCCACATCCACCGTCTGGGCAGCCGCCTCTGCGTGATCAAGCCACAGGACTATTCGATGTCCGACGCCGTGGCCTTCATGACCGGTGCCAAACTGCCCGAAGGCGTGACCGAAGCCGCCTGACGCTTACCAGACGGCGCGGCGTTCCGCCGCAAGTCAATGTGGTCGCCGGCGCGGGCAAAGCCCGCTTGGCTCCGCAGGCGCCTGGCGTTTGCGCTTTGGCTTTACCGGACGTCGCCCGACGGGCCCCGACCGCGGACGCCTCCGGCGGGAGTATTTGGAAAAAGAGCAAACCAAAGGGACAGAAGGCTCGGCTCTTGCGCTTTTTTGCGGATACCGGGTTCCGCCCCATAGCCATGCGGTGCGGGGGCAGCCAGCAGGTCGTAAATCTTGCCAAGGCGGCACCCGCGCGCCACAGTCGGGCGTGCCTGCGCGGGCGGGGGGGTTGAAATGCTTGACCTTGTCCCCACATCGCCCCAAACCCGCCGCGACGCGACAGCACAGAAAAAACCGGCCGCCACGACGAGGAACCTGCCTGTATGTCCTTAGCCCTGATTGCCGCCCTCCCGTTTCTGGGCGCACTATTGCCCGGTCTCATGATCCGCGCCGGGCGCGATGCTTGTGCCGCGGTCACCGGGTCGGTCACGCTGCTGGCGCTCGTTCTTCTTGGATTGCAGGCCCCCACTGTGCTGGCCGGGGGCGTGGTGCAGACGCGGATCGAGTGGTTGCCCGCGCTTGGCCTGAACGCGAACTTCTTTCTTGACGGGCTGGGGCTGTTGTTTGCCGGGCTGATCCTGGGGATCGGCCTTCTGGTCATCATTTACGCGCGGTTCTACCTGGCGAAGTCTGATCCGATGGGGCAGTTCTACACCTACCTCATGCTCTTTCAGGGCGCGATGGTGGGGATTGTCTTGTCGGACAACATCCTGCTTTTGCTGATCTTCTGGGAGCTGACGTCGCTCTCCTCCTTCCTCCTCATCGGCTACTGGAAGCATCTGCCCGAAGGCCGTCAGGGCGCGAGGATGGCCTTGGCGGTGACGGGCGGCGGCGGGCTTTGCCTGATTGCGGGCATGCTGATCCTGGGCGGCATCGTCGGGAGTTACGATCTGACGGTGATCCTTGAACAGAAGGACCTGATCCAGGCCTCAGACTGGTATCTGCCCGCCCTGATCCTGATCCTTCTGGGGGCCTTCACCAAATCGGCGCAGTTTCCGTTTCACTTCTGGCTGCCGCATGCGATGGCCGCGCCCACCCCAGTCTCGGCATACCTCCACTCGGCCACGATGGTGAAGGCCGGGCTGTTCCTTCTGGCCCGCCTTTGGCCCGTCCTTGCAGGCACGCCGGAGTGGTTCTGGATCGTCTCGACCGCCGGTCTTGTCACCATGGTGATGGCCGCCAAGATCGCGCTCTTCAAGGATGACCTGAAGGCGCTGCTGGCCTTTTCCACCGTCAGCCACCTTGGCCTGATCACCATGCTTTTGGGCTTTGGCACCAAGGCCGCCGCGACCGTCGCCGTCTTCCACATCATCAACCACGCCACCTTCAAGGCCGCGCTCTTCATGACCGCCGGGATCGTCGACCATGAGGCGCATACCCGCGACCTGAAGCGCCTAGGCGGGTTGCGGCACCTGATGCCGGTGACCTTCACCATCGCGCTGCTGGCCAGCCTGTCGATGGCCGGGATCCCGCCCCTGAACGGGTTCCTGTCGAAAGAGCTGATGCTGGAAGAGGCCGCCCATACCGTTTGGCTGACGCCCTGGGCGATGGGTCTCCTCGCCACGATCGGGGCGCTCTTCTCGGTCGCCTACAGCTTCCGCTTCCTTGCGCACGGCTTCCTTGGCCCGGTCCGCAGCGATTACCCTCACACTCCGCATGACCCTGGCCCCGGCCTTTGGGGCGCGCCTGCGTTCCTGGCGGTCCTCGTTGTCGTGATCGGCCTTTTCCCGATGCTGACCGCCGCCTGGCTGGTGGACGTTGCCGCAAGCGCTGTCACTGGTGAGGCCGTCACTGCCAAGATCACCCATTGGCACGGGCTTGAGGCGGCCGCCCTCTGGATGTCGCTGGCTGCGGTCGGTGGGGGCCTGATGGCCTTGGGCGCCTACCCGCGCCTTCGCGCGATGTGGGACGCTACCCCGCGGCCCGAGGCGAAGCCGATCTTCGATGCGATCATCGAAACTCTCGCCACCCTTGCCCGCAGCGTGACCGAGGGCCTGCACAACAGCTCGCTTTCCCGCGCGGTGGCGGTGGCCGTGCTGGCGATTGCCGGGGCGACGCTTTGGGCTTTCAGCGGCGGCAGCCATGTTGTGGGTACGCGGGCGATGCTGCCGGTTGATCCCCTGATCCTGTCCCTCTGGGCGGTGATGGTGATTGCCGCCATCGCCACCCCCTTCTTCCACCGTGACCGGGTGTTGGCTCTGGTCCTGACCGGGGTGGTGGGCCTTCTGATCGCCCCCCTCTTCGCCTATTTCTCGGCCCCCGACCTTGCGCTGACCCAGATCTCGGTCGAGGTGGTGACCATCCTCCTGATGCTTCTTGCGCTCAACTTCCTGCCGAAGGCGACGCCGGTGGAAAGCCTGCCCCTGCGCCGTCTGGGCGATGCGGCCGTGGCCAGCATTGCAGGCCTTGGCATCGGCTGGCTGGCCTATGCGATGATGACCCGTGCCCCGGCGTTTGAACCGATCTCGCACTTCCACCTTGCCCAGTCGAAACCGGGCGCGGGGGGGACCAACGCCGTCAACACCATCATCGTCGACTTCCGCGGCTATGATACCTTTGGCGAGATCATCGTGCTTGGCATCGCAGCACTGGTGATCTTCGCCCTGTCCGAAACGCTGCTGCGCAGCCCCACCGTCACGCGCCGTCTGGGCGCGATCATCCCCCAGCGTGAGGATGGCGACCGCCACCCGATGATGCTGGTCGTGGCGACCCGTTTCCTTCTGCCGATGGCGATGATGGTCGGCGTCTACATCTACCTGCGCGGCCACAACCTTCCCGGCGGCGGCTTTGTGGCTGGGTTGGTCTTCGCCATCGCCTACCTCATGCAATACATGGCCTCGGGCTATGTCTGGAGCCACGCGCGCCAGCGCTATGACCACCATGTCCTGATCGGCTGGGGCGTCCTGATCGCTTCGCTGTCGGGGGTGGGGGCCTGGGCCTTCGGGCTGCCCTTCCTGACCTCGGGCTTTGAATATGTGAACCTCTGGCCGCTGGAAGAGTTTGAACTGGCGACCGCCGCGATCTTTGACCTTGGCGTGTTCCTCTGCGTCTTGGGCGCGGTGCTGTTGGCGCTGGCCTCACTGTCGCGGCTTGGTTTGCGGACGGGCGAAGACGTCAATACACGCGCCTTCGACATCGACCCGTCCGATCCTGTGAAGGAGGCTCGCTGATGGAAGCGCTTGTTGCATCGGCCATCGGCCTGCTGACCGCCGTCGGCATCTACATGATGCTGCGGCTGCGGACCTTCCCGGTGATTCTGGGGCTGACCTTCCTGTCTTACGCCGTCAACCTCTTCATCTTCACCTCGGGCCGCCTGACGGTGAACTCCGCCCCGATCATCGGGCGGTCAGAAACCTACGCCGACCCGCTGCCGCAGGCGCTGGTGCTGACGGCCATCGTGATTTCCTTCGGGATGACGGCGGTGCTGATGATCATGGCCATCGGCGGCAATCTTGAGGCCGGGCATGACCGGGTGAACATGGCAAAGGACGATGACGCCCCGACAGACACTCAAGCGGGGGACAAACCATGATGAGCCACTGGATCATCGCCCCCGTCGTCCTGCCCGCGCTGGTGGCAGGGCTTATGGTCATCACCATGCGCGGCGATCTTCTCTTGCAGCGCGTGGCGGGGGTGGCCAGCATTGTCGCCCTGAACGGCATCGCGCTGGCGCTTCTCTGGGCTGCTACCGTGCATGGCCCCGAGGCATACTTCCTTGGCGACTGGCCCGCCCCTTTCGGCATCGTGCTGATGCTGGACCGGCTTTCGGCGCTGATGGTTGCCCTTCTGGCCGGGCTTGCGCTGGCCGTCGTGCTTTACGCCATCGGCTCCGGCTGGGACGCAAAGGGCGCGCATTTCCACCCGCTTCTCCAGTTTCTGCTGATGGGCATCGGCGGGGCCTTCCTGACCGGCGACGCCTTCAACCTGTTCGTGTTCTTCGAGGTCCTCCTCATCGCCTCCTACGGCCTGATGGTCCATGCCGGCGGCGGCACCCGCACCCGGGCGGGCATCCAGTATGTGGCCTTCAACCTTGTCGGCTCATCCCTGTTCCTGATCGCGCTCTCGCTGATCTACGCCGTCACCGGCACGCTCAACATGGCTGACCTTGCGGTGAAGCTGCCTGCCTTGCCCGAAGGCGACGCGGCGCTGGTCCGCGTGGCGGCCGTGATGCTGATCATGGTCTTCGCCATCAAGGGCGCGCTGGTGCCCTTGCAGTTCTGGCTGCCCGGCACCTATGCCAACGCGCCGGGAGTCGTCGCCGCCATGTTTGCCGTGATGACCAAGGTCGGCGCCTATGCCACCTTGCGCTTCGGCACGCTGGTCTTTCCACCCACGCTGGCCGCAACCGGAGACCTGCTTCAATCCCTGATCCTGCCCGCCGGCCTGATCACCCTGGTCGTCGGGGCCATCGGCGTCCTTGGCGCCACCACCCTGCCCCGGCTGGTCGCTTTCGGCGCCATCGCCTCTATGGGCACCGCCTTCATCGCCATCGGGGCCTTCACCCCCGCGACCACGGCGGCGGCGCTTTACTACATCGTCCACTCTACCTTGGCGACCGCGGCCCTGTTCCTGGTGGCCGACCTCGTCACCCGCCGCCGTGCCCATGCCCGGCTGACCGAGACCGCCCCCCCCATCGCCCAGTCCGGGCTGATCGCGTCCCTCTACCTCGCTGCCGCCGTCGCCATGGCGGGGATGCCGCCCCTCTCGGGCTTCATCGGCAAGCTTCTGATCCTTGACGCTTTCCGCGACCAGACCGCCCTTGTCTGGTCGACCATTCTGGGATCGTCCTTCCTGATGATCCTCGGCTACGCCCGCGCCGGGTCGCGCGTCTTCTGGAAGGCCAGCGCCCTCGAGGCCCAGCCCGACGAAGCCCGGCCCGAACCCCTTGCCTTCACCGCCACCATCGCGCTTTTGGTGGCATTGGCGGCTTTGACCATCCTTGCCGGGCCGATCACCGACTGGCTGACCGAAACCGCCGCCACGCTTTCCGCGCCCGAAGGCTATATAGACGCCAACCGGTTGGAGGCCGTGCAATGAAACGCCTCTTCCCGCACCCCTACCTTACCCTGACGCTCATCGTCTTCTGGTTCCTTCTGGTCAACCAATGGAAGGTCGGCAGCCTGGTGATGGCGGTTTTCCTTGGCACTGTGATCCCGCTTCTCACCTCGGCCTGGTGGCCCGACCGCGCGCGCGTCATGCGTCCCTTCGGTCTTGCCGCCTACAGCATCCTCGTCCTCTGGGACGTGATCGTCGCCAACTTCCAGGTCGCGCGCATCGTCCTCTTCATGCCGCGCGACAAGATCCGTTCGGCCTGGGTCACCGTCCCCCTCGACCTCCGCTCGCCCGAGGCGATCACCCTTCTGGCCGGCACGATCACCATGACACCCGGCACCCTGACCGCCGACATGTCGGCCTGCGGGCGGGCACTGCTGATCCATTCGCTTCACGCACCAGACCCCGACGCCGTCCGCGATGACATCAAGGCCCGCTATGAGGCGCGCCTGAAAAGGATTTTCGAATGATCCTGCCCTATGCCCTGACCTTCATGATCGGCTGCATCTGCCTCGCGCTGATCCTGAACCTGATCCGCCTTTTCACCGCCCCCACGGTGACCGACCGGATCCTTACGCTGGACACGATGACGGTGAACGCCCTCGCCCTTGTGGTCCTTTACGGCATCTGGGCCGGCACTGGCCTTTACCTTGAGGCCGCCGTGCTGCTGGCCCTGACCGGATTTGTCGGCACCGTCGCCTACTGCAAATACCTTCTCAGGGGGAGCATCATCGAATGACCCTGTCCCTGCTTTTCGAGGCGTTCCTCGCCATCATCCTCGTCGGCGGCGGCCTCTTTGCCCTGATCGGCAGCTACGGCCTTCTCCGCCTGCCCCAGCCGATGCAGCGCCTGCACGCGCCGACCAAAGCCACGACGATCGGCGTCGGCGCGGCCCTCCTCGTCTCCGCCCTCGACCTGCTGCCGCAGGGGTCGATCAGCTGGCAAGAGCTTCTGATCACTATCTTTCTCCTCCTCACCGCTCCAATCTCGGCCCTGTTCTTGGCCAAGACCCTGCTCTTGCGGAATGAAGACCCTGCCACCCTGCCGGACACTGGCACTGGCCGCCCATGGGCCACCCTGGCTGAGGATACGAAGGCCAACTGACCGGCTTTTTGACCAAGCGGTCAAAAATTCCCTGCCACCGCCCTTGTCCGCCTTGCGCCCGCGTGGCATCGTCTGCAGGCTTGGCGGCAGGAGAACCCCATGGACAGCACCATAATGCCCACGCAGGGGCTTTTGCCGCAGGTGACCCATGCCCGGAACGCCGGCATGGCGCTGGACCTCGACTGGGTCGCCGCCGTGCAGGCCAATACCTCGGCGATTGAGCGTCGCGCCGCTACCCTGCCGGGCCGCCGGTCGGTGAAGAAAGACTATCAGGCCGCCTGGCTGTTGAAGGCGATCTCCCTCATCGACCTTACCACGCTGTCTGGCGATGACACCGAAGGCCGCGTCCAGCGCCTTTGCGCCAAGGCCCGCCAGCCCGTAGCCCCATGGATGCTGGAGCGGTTGGGGATGACCGGACTCACTACCGGTGCCGTTTGTGTCTACCACGACATGGTGGAAACCGCCGTCCGCGCACTGGAAGGCACCTCGATCCCTGTCGCTGCCGTCTCCACCGGCTTCCCCGCGGGCCTTTCCCCCTACAAGCTGCGGATCGCCGAGATCGGCGAAAGCGTCCGCGCCGGGGCGAAAGAGATCGACATCGTTATCTCCCGCCGCCACGTCCTGACCCAGAACTGGCAGGCCCTCTACGACGAGATGCGCGACATGCGCGAAGCCTGCGGCGATGCGCATGTCAAGGCTATCCTCGCCACCGGCGAACTTGGCACCCTCCGCAACGTCGCCCGCGCGAGCCTCATCTGCATGATGGCTGGGGCCGATTTCATCAAGACCTCCACCGGGAAGGAGGGTGTCAACGCCACCCTCCCTGTCAGCCTCACCATGGTCCGCGCCATCCGCGACTATGAGGAACGCACCGGCTTCAAGGTCGGCTACAAACCCGCAGGCGGAATCGCCAAGGCCAAGGACGCCCTCGTCTACCTCTCCCTGATGAAGGACGAGCTCGGCCACCCCTGGCTGCAGCCCGACCTCTTCCGCTTTGGCGCGTCGTCCCTGTTGGGAGACATTGAACGCCAACTCGAACACCACCTCACCGGCCATTACTCGGCCGGCTTCCGCCACGCGATGGGCTGAAGATGCCCGCCGTGGCCCTCTTTCTTGTCAGATTTGCCCAAAGCAAATCTGACCGCGCCCGACCCGCCCCCCGGGGCGGGCGCGGCAGTGCCGCTCCCACCCCGCGTGCCGGTCGCGATCAGCTTTGCACCCGCCGTCGCAGTACGGCAGCCATAGGACCAAGCCCATGACCATCAAGGAAATCTTCGAAAGCATGGCCTACGGCCCCGCCCCCGAATCCGCCGCTGAAGCCCTCGCCTGGATCGCGAAGCACAACGGCACCTTCGGCCATTTTATCGACGGCAGCTTCACCGCACCGGGCGAGACTTTCACGACCGCCAACCCCGCCACCGGCAAACCGCTCGCCCAGGTCACCCAAGGCACCCCCGAGGATATCGCCACAGCCGTCGCAGCCGCCCGCCGCGCCCAGCCCAAATGGGCCAAACTCCCCGCCCACAAGCGCGCGCAATACCTCTACGCGCTGGCAAGGCTCACCCAGAAACACTCCCGCCTCCTCGCCGTCCTTGAAACCCTCGACAACGGCAAACCGATCCGCGAGTCGCGCGACATCGACATCCCCCTCGTCGCCCGTCACTTCTCCTACCACGCCGGCCTCGCCCAACTCCTCCCCTCCGAACACCCCGACCTCACCGCTTTGGGCGTCTGCGGCGCGATTATCCCCTGGAACTTCCCCCTCCTCATGCTCGCCTGGAAGGTCGCCCCCGCCCTCGCCGCCGGCAACACTGTGGTCCTCAAGCCCGCCGAATACACCCCCCTCACCGCCCTCCTCTTCGCCGAAATCTCCCGCGAGGCGGGCCTGCCGAAGGGCGTCCTCAACATCGTTACCGGCGACGGCACCACCGGGGCCGCCCTCGTCGACGCCCAAGTCGAAAAGATCGCCTTCACCGGCTCCACCTCCGTCGGCAAGCGCATCCGCGAGGCGACCGCAGGCACCGGCAAGGCCCTCACCCTGGAACTCGGCGGCAAATCCCCCTACATCGTCTTCGACGACGCCGACCTCGACAGCGCCATCGAGGGCCTCGTCGACGCGATCTGGTTCAACCAGGGCCAGGTCTGCTGCGCCGGCTCCCGCCTCCTCGTCCAGGAAGGCATCGCCCCCCGCTTCTACGAGAAACTGAAACGCCGGATGGACGGCCTCCGCGTCGGCGACCCCCTCGACAAGGCCATCGACATCGGCGCCATCGTCGACCCGATCCAGCTCCGCACCATCACCGACCTCGTCGCCGCAAACCCCGAGGGCGACCACTACCAGGCCCCCTGCCCCCTCCCCGCGTCCGGCGCCTTCTACCCCCCCACCCTCATCACCGGCCTCGGCACCGCCTCCCCGCTGATGCAAGAGGAAATCTTCGGCCCCGTCCTCGTCGCCATGACCTTCCGCACGCCCGAAGAAGCCGTCGCCCTCGCCAACAACACCAAATACGGCCTCGCCGCGACCGTCTGGACCGAGAACATCAACCTCGCCCTCGACATCGCCCCCAAACTCAAGGCCGGGGTCGTCTGGGTCAACGCCACCAACCTCTTCGACGCCGCCGCAGGCTTCGGCGGCGTCCGCGAATCCGGCTTCGGGCGTGAGGGCGGGTGGGAGGGTCTGATGGCCTACCTCAAACCCAGCCTGAAACCCGTCGCCCTCAAACCTGTCCCCACCCCAGCGGCCCCCACCGACCCGCAAGTGGACACCCTCGACCGCACCGCCAAGATGTACATCGGCGGCAAACAGGCCCGGCCGGACTCCGGCTACTCGCAACCCGTCTACGGCTCCAAAGGCAAGCTCCTCGGCCATGTCGGCATCGGCAACCGCAAGGATATCAGGAACGCCGTCGAGGCCGCCCACGCCGCCAAATCCTGGGCCAAGACCACCGCCTACAACCGCGCGCAGGTCCTCTACTTCATCGCCGAAAACCTCTCCGCCCGCGCCACCGAGTTCGCCACCAGACTGCAAGACCTCACCGGCAAGCCCGGCCAAGCCGAGGTGGACGCCTCTATCCAGCGCCTCTTCACCTACGCCGCCTGGGCCGACAAATACGACGGCGCCGCCAAATCCGTCCCCATCCGAGGCATCGCCCTCGCGATGAACGAACCCGTCGGCGTGATCGGCGCGCTCTGCCCCGATGAGGCCCCCCTCCTCGGCCTCATCTCCCTCATGGCCCCCGCCATCGCGATGGGCAACACGGTGATCCTCGTCCCCGGCCAGCACCCCCTGAGCGCCACCGACTTCTACCAGATCCTCGACACCTCCGACGTCCCCGCCGGGGTCGTCAACATCGTCACCGGCCCCCCGCAAGACCTCGCCAAATCCCTCGCCGGCCACATGGACGTCGACGCGGTGTGGAGCTTCTCCTCCCACCCCCTCTCCGCCCTGATCGAGCGCGAGGCCGCCACCAACCTCAAGCGCACCTGGGTCAACCACGGGAAGGCCCGCAACTGGATGGGACCCGAGGGCGAAGGCCGGACGTTCCTGTCCCAGGCCACCGAGATCAAGACAGTCTGGGTGCCGTATGGGGAGTGATGACTTGCTGGTTTGCCTTGACGGGCAACGTGCAAGAAGAACCAACGTGCGTAGTTGAGAAACTGGAACGAAAAAGTTTGATCCTCATATGCATTCAAAACTACACTAGAGGCATGTTTAGAATGGAAGCAGAAGAGGACCTGGTTGTAAGGGTATAATGTTTACGGACGCGCAGCTACAATCTCTCATTGAGGCCATTCAAGGACTTTCCGCGACTGCATCGCGCGCAGCTGAAGAATCCTGGGGGCCGTCGGAATATCTCGCAGGCGCGGCTCTGGCGGTGTCGACGGTTGTTGCCCTCTCCGTGTTCCTTTTGCAAAAGTCGAATGAAGATCGACAACGCAAGATTGACTTGACGCTGTCTATCTTCTTTCAGTGGGATAGCTTTGAAATGCTTGGAATTAGAGTCGAGGCCGAACGAATCCTCAAGAGCCCAGAATTCCAAGGCAAAGCATACATAGAGATATACGAAACATTACGCAGCCGGAAGAAACTAAACGAGTGGAGAAACGTTTCGCGTTTACTCCACTTCTGCGAGATGCTGGCGGACCTACTACGGTCATCCCGCTTGGACCCTTCGCTCTTCCGGACAGTTTTCACAAGAGATCTGACGTTCTGGTGTAGCGAGCTAATTCCGATTCTATCACACAGTTCAGATACCGCTGAAAGAGCCGCATCCATTAGACACCTTCAAGATTTCCTAAAGAAGCAAAGCTAGTGGCTCCGGAGAAGAGTTCTCTAATGGCATAGAAGGAGGGCGCAATACCCCGATTCGCCCCCAATGGTTAACGCCCTCCCCTCTCCCCGCGCGTAGAGACGGAAGGAAGACAGAAAGAAGACGGGAAGAAGACCCCAAACCTCCCCCCAACCCCTTGATCTAACACAGCGAACGGAGTCCCTTGCGGCCCCTACGCCCGCCCCGCCGATGCACTCAGCGTCAAGGGATCAATCCCCATCCCCCGCAGCGCCGCTGACCATTTCACCCGGTCGTCGCCGCCGAACACCAACCCCTCCGCCGGATCGCAGGTCAGCCAGTCGTTCCGCGCGATCTCGGCCTCCAGCTGCCCCGGACCCCAGCCGGAATATCCCAGCGCGAGCAAGGCGTTGGACGGCCCCCCGCCTTTGGCCAAAGCCTCCAGGATATCCGTCGTCGCGGTCATCCCGAACCCGCCCGGCACCGCCATGGTGCCCCTGCCAACGGCCCAGTCCGGGGAGTGCAAAACAAACCCCCGCCCCCGCTCCACCGGTCCGCCAAGATGCACGCGGATGTCGCGGCCCTCAGGGGCGACGGGGATCTTCAGATGCTCCAGCAGCCCAGCAAAACTCATGTCTTCCAAGGGCTTGTTGATGATGATCCCCATCGACCCCTCACCCGAATGCGCGCACAGAAGGATCACGCTCCGGTCAAAGCGCGGGTCCGCCATCCCGGGCATCGCGATCAGGATTTGTCCTGCAAGCTCCATCCCCCCAACATGCCCCCTGACCCGCCGCGTCTCAAGCCCCCTTCACCGCAGGTCACGCTCTCGGCATGTGGCCGCAATGGTGTTTCCTTCTGGCCTGCGGTTTCCTATCTTGCCTGGCATGATCCGCGCTGCCGCCCTTCTTCTGATGACCACCCCCGCCCTTGCCACGACGCAGGACGATGTCCTGCAGGCGACGCTAAGGCCCGGATGGCAAATGGAAAACGGCGCGCATATGGCGGCGCTGGATCTGGCGCTGGCGCCGGGGTGGAAGACCTATTGGCGCAGCCCGGGCGAAGCGGGGATTCCCCCAAGCTTTGATTGGTCAGGGTCCACGAACGTGAAGTCGGTCCACCTGCACTGGCCCGCGCCGACGGTGTTTGAAAGCAATGGGATGCAGACCATCGGCTACCACGACCGGCTGCTTTTGCCGATCGAGGTGACGGCGGTTGACCCGTCCCTGCCGGTCAAGCTGGCGATCACGGTTGATCTGGGCGTTTGTGACGAAATCTGCCTGCCCGCGAACCTGGCTTTAGGGGCGGACCTACTGCCGCCAGGCGCGCCAGATGGCGATATCCGGCAAGCCCTCGCCCAGCAGGCGACGGCGGCGGCCGAGGCGGGGGTGACGGACGTTTCCTGCGCGGTTGACCCGATTGCCGACGGATTGCGGCTAACGGCGCGTCTGCGGATGCCGGACCCGGGAACCCCTGAGGTGGTCGCGTTCGAGACGGCAGATCCCGGCGTCTGGGTCGCCGAGTCGGTGACACAGCGAGAAGGCGGCGATCTGGTCACGATGACGGAACTTGTCCCGCCGGAGGGTGCGCCGTTCATGCTGGACCGGTCGGGCGTGGTCATCACCATCCTGTCGCAAGGCCAGGCGGTTGAGGTGCGGGGCTGCCCCGCGCCCTGATCGTCAGGCACCGCACAAAGCCGCATCCCGTGGCAACGCAAGCGCGCGGGGGCTCGATGCCCCCCAAGCTTGCCCCCCTTACCCGCGCGGCTGCCGGAGGCTGACCAACGCCGCCAGCGCGGAGATCAGCCACAGGACCAATGCGCCCACCAGAAAGAGCCCGGCGGCTGACACAGCGACCGGGGCGCGTTCCAGCGCGGGCCAGACTGCCAGCAGCCAGCCCGGCAGGGCCCCGGTCAGCGCGGCCCAAAGCGGCAAGGCCGCCGCCAGCCCCAGCATCGCTGCGCCGCCAACACCAACCGTCAGTCGAAGGGAGCGAGGTCCGCCCTGAAACGCCCGCCGCAGCGCCTGAAAGGCCCGCGCCCCGTCGGCTTGCGCGGCCATCAGCGCAGGCACCACGATCAGCACCAGCACCATCCCGAAGCCCAGGCCAAAGACCAGCGTGATCACCGTGGGCTTCAGAAACTCGGCCTGAGATGAGCCTTCATACAAAAGCGGCGCAAGGCCAAGCACAGTGGTCAGCGTGGTCAGCAACACCGGGCGGAACCGGTCGGCAACCCCGTCGATGATCGCCGGTCGCAGACCGCGCTTTTCGGAATACTCGTCAATCGTGCTGACCAAGACGATGGAATCGTTGATGATGATGCCCGCCATCCCGATCAGCCCGACGATGGAGAACATTGACAGGGGCATCCCCCAGACCCAATGGCCGAAGACCGCCCCGACCAGCCCAAAGGGAATGACCGACATCACCACCAGCGGCCGCGTCCAATGGGCGAAGATCCAGGCCAGTGACAGGTAGATGCCCAGCAGGCACAGGACCAACGCCACCACTGCGCCATCCAGAAACTCGCGCTCATCCGCCGCCTGGCCGGACAGCTGCCAGTCCAGACCATAATCCTGCGCCACGCGGGGCAGGATTTCCTCCTGCAAGGCGCGCTGCACTTCGGTGGCGCGGGCCGGGTCGTCTTCGGAAAGGGCCCCGGTCACGGAAACCATGCGCAGCCCGTTTTCCCGCCGCACGGTGGAAAAGCCTGACTGGCTTTCAACGCGCACGATGTCGGACAGGGGCACGTAGACCCCGGCACTGGCCCGGATCAGGCTGGTCTCCAGAAAGTCCGCCGTCAGTTCCGCCTCTGGCAGTTCGACGCGGATTGAGGCTTCGCGCGGGCCGTCGGGGAAGGTGGCCGCCTCGATCCCACCCAGGCGTTCGCGCAAGGTGCGGCCCAGGCTGGCGGTGTCGAAGCCCAGCGCCTCCCCCTGCGGGGTCAGGGTCAGGATCAGTTCTTCCTTGTCATAGGCAAGGCTGTCTTCCAGACCCGAAACCTCAGGATAAACGGCAAGTTCCGCCTTCAGCGCCTCGGCAGCGGCCTTCAGGGTGGCGGCTTCACCGCCATAAAGATCAACCGACAGCGATGCCCCACCCGGGCCGAAAAACGCGTTGCGGAAGCTCAGTTCCTCCAGCAGCGGATGGGCGACCACCTCATCCTGCAGGGCGGTGATGACCTCGGACGTGGGGTAGCTGCGCAGGTCGGGACTGATCAGTTCCATTGAGATGGAGCCGATCAGATCAGGGCTTTTCGTCTCGGCACTGGCCAGGCTGCGGCCTGCGCCACCTCCGATTTCGGCCAGCACGAAGGTGGCCGGGTTCGCCCCATGGTCGGCCTCGAACCGCGCCATCACCACATCCGTCGCGCGCTGCAACTCGCGCAGCATCTCCAGCGTGTCATCCCGTGTCGCCCCCGGCAGCATGGCGAAACTGCCGCTGACCGAGGCTTGCTCTGGCGGGGCGAAGAAGCGGAACTGCACATCGCCACGCAGGAACAGTGCCAGTTGCAGGGCCAGCGCGAGCACCGTGGCGGCAAGCACCGGGTAGCGGGCAAAGATCACAAAGCGCATCGTCGGGCGGATCACCCGGGTTTCAAACCAGGCCATCCCCCGGTTCACTTGGCGGGAGGGCCAGTCGTACCACCGATCCTCACCCGTCGCGGTCAGCGAATGTTTCAGGTGGTTTGGCAGGATCAGGAAACACTCCACCAGACTGGCGATCAGAACCACCACCACGGTCAGCGGAATAGCAAGGATCAGGTCCCCAAACCGGCCACCCACGGCCAGAAGGCCCATGAACGCGATGATCGTGGTGATGGACGAGGCAAAGACCGGCGCCGCCATCCAACGTGCGGCGTTTTCGGCGGCCAAGGCGGGCGGCTCACCCAACTTGCGCACCCGGAAATCGGCATGCTCGCCCACCACGATCGCGTCATCCACCACGATCCCCAGCATGATGATGAGGGCGAAGAGCGACATCATGTTCAGCGTCAGGCCCAGCGCCCACATGCCGGCAAGGGCTGCAATCATCGCCACCGGAATACCTGCGGCCACCCAGAACGCGATGCGGGCATTCAGGAACAGGAACAACAGGCCAAGCACCAGCAAAAGGCCCGTCACCCCGTTGTCGATCAGCAGGGTCAGCCGGTCGCTGATCTGTTCGGCGCGGGTGCGGACCAGTTCCACAGTTACGCCGGGGGGCAGGCCCAGCTGCATTTCGGCGGCCACTTCTGCCACGGTTGCCTGCATGCGGATCGCGTCGCCGTCATCGGCGCGGTCAACGCGGATTGCCATGGCCGGGTTCTCGCCAACGAAGGAGGCTCGCTCCGAATTGACGCTGTTGGCCCGGATCAAAGCCACGTCGCCCACCGTCAACATGCTGCCATCGGCGGCGGATCGCAGCTGGATCGCCGCAATCTCGGCCACCGTCCGGCGTTCTGCCCCGGTGCGCAGCCGCGCGCCTTCGCCAAGCTCGCCTGCGGGCGAGGTGGTCACTGCAGCCCCAATCGCCTCGGCCACCTCGGCCAGGGTGATGTCATGCCGCATCAGCGCGGTTGACGGGATCTCGACCACGATTTCCGGGCTTGCCAGGCCAGAGATCGTGGCCCGGCTGATCCCGGCGGCAAAAAGGCGGCTGGTGAATTCATCGGCGAAACGGGCCAGTTGATCCACGCCCACCGGGCCGCTGATCAGCACATCCGTCACCCGATCCCGCCAGGCGGAAGAGGCGACGACAGGGTCTTCCGCGCCTTCGGGCAGGGTGCTGATGCTGTCAACGGCGGCCTGAACCTCTTCCTCGGCGGCGGCAAGGTCGGTGTTCGGCTCAAACTCCAGATCGATATTGGCGCGCCCTTCGCTGGCGCGGGACGAAACTGCGGCCACCCCGTCGATGGTCAGGAACACCGGCTCCAGCACTTGCACGATGGCGCGGTCCACATCCTCGGCCCCCGCTCCCGTCCAGGTGACCGAGACGCTGACCTCGGACAGCACCACGTCAGGGAAATACTGCGCCCGCATATTGGTGGCGGCGACGACGCCCGCGACGACCATCAACACCAGCAACAGGTTGGCGATGGTGCGGTGGCGGGCGAAGTAGCGGATCAGATCCATGGTCAGCCATCCATCCGCTGTTCCAGCCGCGCAATCACCGCAGCCGGAACGGTCTCACCCTCCAGCGTTTGCAAAAGGGTGGTCTTTTCCGCCTCGGCCAGCGCGGGGTGCGCTTCGACCAGCGCGACGAGTTCCGCACGGCGTTCGGGGGTCAGCGTCACGGCAGCCTCGGGCCGGATCGGGCGGATGCGGATGCCGTCGCCCAGGAAGGCCGACCGTTCGGTCACCACCTCGCGCCCCGCCAGGGGGCCAACCGCGATGATGACGTCATCGCCTTGTCGGCGCAGCACGTCCACCGGAACCTCCTCCAGCCGGTCATCAGCGCCCAAGGCCAGAAGCGTGCCGTTCCGCCCCACCGCCGTGGCCGGCAGGATCGCGGCATCGGGCAGTGCTGCCTCATCAATGCTGACGGTGACAAAATCGCCCGCCTGCAGCAGGGTTTCAACGCCCGGCGCCGCATCAACCGCAACATAGATCAGCCGGCCGGTCTGGCCTTCCCCCACCGCCGCGCCAACACGGTCCAGCTGACCGGTCAGGCGCGCCCCGGCACCGCTGGGCTGGATGGTCACAGCACCGCCCTGCAGGCTGCCATCCGCGCCAAGCAGCGTGCCAAACTGCGCCGTGGACAGCCGCACCGCCACATCCAGCGCCAAGGGGTCGACGATCCGCCCCACCGCCTCATTGGCCGAAACGACCGCACCGGGCACCAACGTCACGCCATCCACCCGGCCCGTCAGTCCCGCCCGCAGTTCGGTATCCGCCAGCGCCCGATCTGCTTCAGTCAGCGCGATATTGGCCCGCGTCACTGCCACTGCCGTCTGATCCACCCGCGCTTTGGCTGATGCCAGCGCCTGCCGCCGCGACAGCACCGCCTGATCGGCGGAAGAGACCGCCAGTTCCGCCGTTTCCACGGCTTGCGAAGACCCGGCCCCACGCGTGGCAAGGTCTTCCTGCCGGGTCAGGGCCTGGCGGCGCAAGGCGGCCTGCGCCTCGGCCGCCGCCAGATCATCTTGCGCAAGAAGAACTGCCGCCGCCGCCTCATCCGCTGCGGCTTGCGCTTCGGTGAGGCCAGCGCGGGCCAAGGCCAAAGCCTCAGTCGCGGGGACGGGGTCAAGGCGGACCAGCACGTCACCTTCCGCCACCGAAAGGCCGTTGCGAAAGCTGTCGGCGACGAAAACCACGGTCCCCGACGCCTTGAACCGCAGATCCAGCGTCCGCCGCGCCTCCACCTTGCCGAAGGCCGTCATCTGTGGCGAAATCGGTGCCGCAGTCAGCATCGTGACATTCGCCGCCACCACCCGCTCCTGCGGGGCGCGACCGGGGCCATCCTCACCCAGCGAGGCGCGCAGGGCGTTGCCGATGGTGATGGCCGCAAAGCCCAAAAGGCCAAGCGTCACCGCCAGCAACAGAAGGCCCGTCAGACTGCGTCTCAGAAACCGCATGGCTGCCCCTTGGTTATTGGGTATAGGTGTAGCGCAGGCGCGGCCCCCTGCCAGTCGGCAAAGTCCCGGACCACGGATATGTTACGCAAGCCGTTGCTATTTCCGTCGCAGATGTTCTTCCAGCCGCGGCATGATTTCCACAAAATTGCAGGGCCGGTGACGGCTGTCGAACTGAAAGGCCAGGATTTCGTCCCAGGCGTCGCGGCAGGCGCCGGGGCTGCCCGGCAGCGCAAAGAGGTACGTTCCCCCCGCCACACCGCCGCAAGCCCGGCTTTGCACCGCTGACGTCCCGATCTTCTGCATGCTGACGATGGTGAAGACGGTCCCGAACGCCTCGATCTCTTTCTCATAGACATCTCGATGCGCCTCGACCGTTACATCGCGTCCGGTCAGCCCCGTGCCCCCCGTGGTCAGGATCGCATCCACCCCAGGGTCCGCGATCCACTCCCGCAGCCGGTCCACGATCAGCCCCCGGTCATCCGCCACGATCCCGCGCCCCGCCAACACATGCCCCGCCGCCGTCAACCGTTCGACCAGCGTATCGCCAGAGCGGTCGGTGTCCGGTGTCCGCGTGTCGCTGACCGTCAGCACCGCAATGCGGACCGGGTGGAAGGTCAGGCTCTCGTCAATCCGGCTCATCTCAACTCCGTGGCATAAGGGCCAGCCGCAGGGCCAGCGCGCCGAAGATGCCCGCACTGATCCGCGAAAGCCAGCGCGACAGCCCCGCCGACCGCGCCAGCCGCTGCCCGATAGTCCCCGCAAACAACCCCACCGCGCCGTTGACCACCAACCCGCCAAAGCTGAACACCAGCCCCAGCGTCAGGAACTGCGGCAGGAGGGGGCGGCCGGGGTCCACAAACTGCGGCAGGAAGGCGAGGATGAAGAGGATGACCTTCGGGTTCAGCAAATTGACCATCAACCCCTGCCAGAACGCGCGGGCGGGAGAGGTCGGCACCACCGCCACCTCCCCCGCAAACGGAGACGCCCGCAGCGCCCCCAGCGCCAGCCACAACAGATACCCGACGCCAATCCAGCGGATCGCCTCAAACGCCGCCGGATGCGCCGCCACCAGCGCCCCCAGGCCCAAAGCGGCCAGAGTGGTATGCACCATCCCCCCCACCGCAATCCCAAAATTCGCCGCCATCGCCGCCCGCCGCCCCGACCGCAACCCTTGCCCCAGACAAAACATCATGTCCGCCCCCGGCGTCAGGTTCAGCGCAAGGCCAGCGGGGATGAAGGCGAGGAGGGTGAGGGGGTCAACGGGAAGCATGGGGCCTCAGTGACATGGACCAACAAAGGGTAGCCCAGAAGACAGAGGTCGGCTTTCAATGTCAGCAACGATCCCGGGCTCGGATAGTGTGGCAATTGCGGCGTAAATCATCCCATTGGGTGAAAGACCCTCTGCGCACCTTGCCGCCCGAAGGAGGATCGCCAGCAGCCACCTCATCCCCGCAACCTTGCCTGCAGACTCAGCAAATCCGCCCATGCCTCGCGCTTGGCGGCTGGGTTGCGCAAGAGATAGGCCGGATGCGTCATCGGCAGAAGCGGCTTGCCCAGCGCCGTCGTCCATGTCCCCCGCGCCCGCAAGATCCCCTTGCCGCCGGTCAGCGCATATAGAGGCGTGTTGCCCATGGCCACGATCACCTCGGGGTTCACCAGCGCGATATGACGCTCGACAAAGGGCAAAAGCATCGCAATCTCGCCCGGCTCCGGGTCACGGTTGCCGGGGGGCCGCCAGGGCAGGACGTTGGTGATGTAAAGCGCCGAGTGCGGTTCGGTGGACGTCCGCGCCAGCCCTATGGCCGCAAACATCTTGTCCAGAAGCTGCCCCGCACGCCCCACGAAAGGCCGCCCCTCGCGGTCCTCTTCGGCACCCGGGGCCTCACCCAGCACCAACACCCGCGCTCCGTAACTTCCATCGGCGAAAACCGTGTTTCTCGCGCCCCGCTTCAGCTCACAATGCGGATAGGCTGCCATTGCCTCCCGCAACTTCTGCAGCGTCTCCGCCGCCGCAGCGGCGACCCGCGCTTCGGCCACCGGGTCTGCCGCTCGCAGCGGTGCCAGTGCAGCGGCGGGAGGTAGGGTAGCAGCGGCAGCGGGCTTCCTGACCTCGGCTGCAAGCTCATAACGGTTGACCGGCGCGTCGCCGATGACCTCATCCACGCCCGCATCGACCTGCCAGGACAGCGCCGCAAGCGAGGCCTCCCAGTCTTCCGCGATGTCGGTGGCGATTCCCATGGCGACAAGGTTAGTGGCTGGCGAAGGTGGGGGCCAGCCTGTTCCACCGTTGCCCTGGGCCCCCTCCTCGTTCGACTGCGTCCCCTCGTCTGAACTGCCGCGAGGAATGACGAAGTCATCGACGAGCAGCCCCTGCGCCGATTCGCCATGCGAGGTTAACGGGTTCTGGCACCGGCGCGCGTAGAGACGGAAGGAAGACAGAAGGAAGACGGAAAAAAGACCCCGCAACCCCAGCCGGATCAGCCCGTTAATACAGCGTTCCCAAATGGTTGCCCGGGGCCACAACCCATCTACCCGTCCGTTGCGCGCGCCCTGCCTTCAGCACCCCTTAACCTGCCCTCGCAACACCCCCAGCCGTCGCTTGCCCCGCACCCCCCGGTTTGCGATAGAGGGTGAAACGACAAGGGGACAGCCATGGCCTTCCGCGCCCGCCACCTTCTGGGGATCGAACAGCTTTCCCCCCTGGAGATCACCACGGTTCTTGATCTGGCCGAGCGCTACGTCGACCTCAACCGCCGCACGGTCAAGCAGTCCGACACCCTCGCGGGGATGACGCAGATCAATCTTTTCTTCGAGAATTCAACAAGAACCCAGTCCAGCTTTGAACTTGCAGGCAAACGGCTTGGCGCGGATGTGATGAACATGTCGGTCGCCAATTCCAGCGTGAAGAAGGGTGAGACGCTGATCGACACCGCGATGACCCTGAACGCGATGCACCCGGATTTGCTGGTCGTGCGGCACGGGTCATCGGGGGCGGTGAACCTCCTCGCCTCCAAGGTCAATTGCGCGGTCCTGAACGCGGGCGACGGGCGGCATGAGCATCCCACGCAGGCGCTCCTTGACGCGTTGACCATCCGCCGCGCCAAGGGCCGCCTGCAGCGCCTGACCATCGCCATCTGCGGCGACATTGCCCACAGCCGCGTTGCCCGCAGCAACCTGATTCTGCTTGGGAAAATGGAAAACCGCCTCCGCCTGATCGCCCCGCCGACCCTGATGCCCTCAGGCGTCGAAGACTTCGGGTGTGAGCTTTTCGACGACATGCGCGAAGGGCTGAAGGGTGCCGACGTGGTGATGATGCTGCGGCTGCAGAAGGAACGGATGGACGGCGGGTTCATCCCGTCCGAGCGCGAATACTACCACCGCTATGGCCTCGACGCCGAGAAGCTGTCCTACGCCTCACCCGAGGCCATCGTCATGCACCCGGGGCCCATGAACCGGGGGGTGGAGATCGACGGTGATCTGGCCGACGACATCAACCGGTCGGTGATCCAGGACCAGGTGGAGATGGGCGTCGCAGTGCGGATGGCCTGCATGGACCTCCTCGCGCGCAACCTGCGGGCCGAACGCGGGCGGAAGATCGTGGGGATGATGGCGTGAGGTTGATGTGACCGGGACGGACAATCCTGTTTATTGGGAATGCACCTCAAGAGAGCCCCCGCCCGCCACGCTTACTACATTGCTTAAGGAAGATGAGAACCTGCTTTGGGCCGCGCGCTTGAGCAGTGCACTGACGGCCCATCGGTACTTAATCGAAGCGATACTTGCATTGACTGCGGCAATACTCTTTGCCGTCGTGGCGCCTTGGACGAAGAGCCTTGCCGAATACTGCGGCCCCGAACCATCTGGCAAGTGCACGGTGCTTGCCTACATACTTTGGCCAGCAGTTGCCTACCTTGCGGCCACCTCACTATGGCGCTTCTGGTCCGCGTGGCGAGCCGCTTACCGACCGTGGATGATTACCTATGGTCTATCGGACAAACGTGCCTTCTTCGTTGATGAACGCAGCCCGAAAACTTGTCGGTCCGTCTATTTGCGGCTCAACGCTCCAAAACTCGTAAATGCCCGAAGCCTGTCCTTCGACGGCAAATCGTTGGCATTCGTCGGCCTTCCACCATACGCTGCAGCACGTGCTTTCCATTGGGCGACGAAAGGTCGGACGACAGAGGGTCAAGTATGACGGGGCACAATTCCCCCCTCCCCCTCCGCCCTGGTGAGAGCCTCCTTTGGGAGGGCGCCCCCGTCCCCGGCGTCCACCAGCGCGGGAAGGCGATCTTCCTGATGGTCTTCGGCCTGCCCTTCCTGATGATCGGCGTCTCGCTCTTCTTCCACGGGCTTTGGCAACTCCCCAGGGCCGGGACCTTCGCCGACGCGGGCCTCGCGCTTTTCGTCGCAGCTTTCGGCATGCCCTTCGGCGGCATCGGAGCCTTCCTCGTCTTCGGCCCGCTGATCGAGGCCCGCACTGCCTCCCGCGATGTCCGCTACGTGCTGACCACCCGTGCCGCCTATGTCATCCGCCAGGGGCGCTTTCCCAGCCTCAAGGTCTACCCGATCCTGCCCTCCAGCGCCCTTGAACTGGAACCGGGCAAGGGCGCCAGCACCGTCTGGGTCCATTCCCGGCTGGAAAGGGACTCGGACGGCGACCTTGGCACCACCAAGGCCGGGTTTGAAAACATCGCTGAGGGGGAGAAGGTCTTTCACCTGATCCGCAACCTGCAGCGAAAGACAGACGCATGACCACAAAATGTTGCCAGTCGAACTCCGGTATCGGCGGTCGTCATCTAGAAACCCGTTATGACGAGCTTGACTATCACGGCCGCCGAGACGGAAACTTGCGTGAAGGTGGGCAACTAGTCTTGGTGTGGACTGCCTGTATGGACCTGCTGGCCCGGCACCTGCGGTGTGAACGGGGCGCAATATTGTGGGGATGATGGCGTGAGCGCTGGCTATGACTGGAAACCACTGCTGACTGAAGGAGAGGTGGTGGTCTGGGAGGGTCGTCTTTCGCGCCTCAAGATTTTCGCTGGGTCGGCTGTGATCACAGCGGTGGTAACCGCCGCCTGGTTGATGGCTATGGGAGATGTTGCACAGGCACCCGGCGGGACGGAGTGTTTCACAGATGACTGCCCAACCGCAGACCGGAAAGCTGGCTTTGTTGTTTTCTTTGCAGGGCCTGTATCGTTCCTATTGACCGCAGGCATGATGATGATGTCGCCTTTCATGCGACACGCCAGCGCGATCACATCAAAAAGGGTGTTTTCTATCACCTACCCACTGCTGCGCAAACAACCCAAGTTCGAGCATATCCCTGTAAAGGGAGCCAAAGCTGGCTTGGAAGGTATCAGCTTCCTTAGATCCGCACGCGCATTCGGACCCCATCCCAGTATAAGCTACGTCAATCAGACTGTAGTTCTTTGGGCGAGGTCCAAGGCCGAACTGGAGAAAGCGATCACTGTGCTAGAGAAACTGTCTTCGGAAGATCCTTTAGTGCCAGGCCAAATCCCATGACCCAAGACCCCAACCGCAAACCCCCGAAATCCGACGCCCGCATTGGCGGCATGGTGGCGGCGGTGGTGCTGCTGTTCCTGGCCGTCTTCACCACCGTCATCATCTGGATCGCCTGATGGCCCGGATCGAGCCCGACAGCGTGATGGGCCACGCTTCCCCCTTGCAGGAGGGCGAAAGGGTGGTCCATGAAATCCGCCCCGACCGTGCCGCCTATTGGCGCAGCCATCTGGTGATGGCCGTAGTGCTTGGTATCCTTGCCGGACTCATCCTTCTTTGGCAGGGCAATCCTTACCCCGTGGTCGGGCCGGTGGCTGCTGTCCTCGCCATCGGCATCCGCGCGGCCTATGTCGCGCCTGAGGCGATGGCCGAGGTCTGGCGTCTGACCAACCGCCGCCTTCTCGGCCCGGCCGGGCGGGTCATCCCGCTGGCTCAGTTGCACTCCGCTCGCCCTTTCTTTGGCGCGGTGCAGGTGACGACAAGCACCGGTGACAAGCACCTGATCAAGTACCAGGCCGACCCTGCCGCCACTGCCACCCGGCTGACCGATGCAAAGGCGCGCCATGGCTGAAACCTGGGAGCAGTACTTCCAGCCGGGCGAGACGCTTCTCTGGGAAGGCGCGCCAAAACCGGGCGTGCACGGCTACGCCAAGATCATCAGCATGGCCCTTTTTGGGCTGCCGTTCCTGGTGATGGGCGGGGGGTTGTGCATCTTCGGGCTTTACATGTTTCTTGGCGATGACGCTTGGGAGGGGATGGGTCTTGGTCTGTTCATGACACTGTTTTCCTTGCCCTTTGTCGGGGTCGGCGCGTTTCTGGTCTTCGGCCAGTGGATCGCCGCCAAAGAGGCGCACCGCCGCGTCCGCTATGCGGTCAGCAGCAGATGTGCCTATGTCGCGCAGTCGTGGCGGAAACACACCCTGGACAGCTACCCGATCCTGCCGGGCACCAGCATCACCCTGGAAAAGGGCCGCAACGCCGACACGGTCTGGTTCCATGCCCATGTCGAGAAGGATTCGGATGGCGACCGGACGACAACCCGCATAGGATTTGAGAACATCGCGGACGGGGACCGGGTCTACCATCTCCTCCGCAGCATCCAGACGGGCATCGCATGATCCTTCACTTTACCAACGCCCGCCTGATCGACCCCGAGGCCGGTACGGACGAAATCGGCAGCCTGACCGTCAAGGACGGGTTGATCCTGGCCCGCGACGCCAAGGCGCCGAAGGGGGCAACGGTCATCGACTGCGGCGGGAAGTGCCTGGCCCCCGGCATCGTCGACATCGGCGTGAAGATCGGGGAACCCGGGGAACGGCACCGCGAAAGCTTCCGCTCGGCGGGCCTTGCGGCGGCAGCGGGCGGTGTCACGACCATCATCGCGCGCCCCGACACGACGCCCGCCATTGACACGCCCGAGGTCCTGGAATTCGTCACCCGCCGTGCTGCGGAAAGCCCGGTCCGCATCCGCCACATGGCCGCCCTGACCAAGGCGCGCGCCGGGCATGAGATGACCGAGATCGGGTTCCTCCGCGACGCCGGTGCCATCGCCTTTACCGACGCGGCCCGTGTCTCCGCCGAAGCAAAGGCCCTGACCCGCGCGATGAGCTATGCGCGGTCCCTTGGCGCGCTGGTGGTCTGCCACCCGCAGGACCCGGGGTTGTCGGCCGGCGCCTCGGCCACTTCAGGCAAGTTTGCAAGCCTGCGCGGCATTCCCGCCGTGTCCCCCATGGCCGAACGCATGGGGCTGGAGCGGGATCTGGCGTTGGTGGAAATGACCGGGGTCGCCTACCACGCCGACCAGATCACCACGGCGAAATCGCTGCCCGCCCTGGCCCGCGCCAAGGCCGCCGGGCTGGACGTGACCGCCGGAACCTCAATCCACCACCTGACGCTGAACGAATTTGACGTGGGCGACTACCGCACCTTCTTCAAGCTGACTCCCCCCTTGCGGTCCGAAGTGGACCGTCTGGCAATGGTCGCTGCGGTGGCGGATGGGTCTATCGACATCATCAGTTCGATGCACACGCCAGCGGATGAGGAGTCGAAACGCCTGCCCTTTGAGGAGGCCGCCCCCGGTGCCGTGGCGCTGGAGACGTTCCTGCCAGCCGCCATGCGCCTTTACCACGCCGGTCACCTGACCCTGCCCGACCTCTTCCGCGCAATGGCGCTGAACCCGGCCAATCGCCTTGGCCTGCCGCAAGGCCGCCTGACCCCCGGCGCGCCGGCTGACCTTGTCCTTTTCGACCCCGACGCGCCCTTCCTGATGGACCGCTTCAAGCTGCGGTCCAAGTCGAAGAACACCCCGTTTGACGGCGCGCGGATGGAAGGTAAGGTGCTCGCAACCTACGTCGGCGGGGCGCAGGTCTTTGCAGCGGAAGACTGAGATATGCCGGACCTTGTGACCGACCAGACCTGGATGATCCTGACGGCGGTGCTAGCCTATCTTCTGGGGTCGATCCCCTTTGGCATCGTCATCACCCGCGCCCTGGGCCTCGGTGATCTGCGTCAGATCGGGTCCGGCAACATCGGCGCGACCAACGTGCTGCGGACCGGCCACAAGGGTGCTGCACTGGCGACCCTTGTCCTGGACGCGGCCAAAGGCGGGATCGCGGTGCTGATCGCCCGCGCGGCATTGGCCGAGGATGCGGCACAGCTGGCGGGGCTCGCGGCCTTCATTGGCCACCTTTTCCCCGTCTGGCTGCGCTTCAAGGGCGGCAAGGGCGTGGCGACTTTCCTTGGCACGCTCATCGCGCTCGCCTGGCCGGTGGGCCTTGCGGCGTGTGGCACTTGGGTGGTCGCGGCGCTGCTGACCCGGACCTCATCGGTCGCGGCGCTGACGGCGGCGGCGAGTTCGTCGTTTTGGCTCTATGTCTTTCAGGAGGGGCGGATGCTGTTCCTCGTCGTCTTCCTGACGATCCTTGTCTACCTCCGCCATGCCGAGAACCTGCGGCGCATCAAGGCGGGGACAGAGCCGCGGATCGGGAAAAAGCACGGCGACGCCAAGGCCTGACTGTCCCGGGCAGGGACATTTGGAAATCCTTGCGCAATCAGTGGCTTGTTGGCTGCCGTTTACCGGGGCTTAACCACCCTCGTCTTGCTCTTTTCAAAAATACTCTCAGGGGGTTTGGGGGCAGAATGCCCCCATCATCCGAGCCGGTTGGCGCGCGTCTTCGCGCGCCAGGGGCGAGGCAAAAGGTCTTCGCGCGGAACGCGCTCCGTTCGGTGGTCGGTCAGAGAGAGGCGGCTTCGTAAAGGGGGGAAAGGCTTTTGCCCCAGGCGCTTTCATAGAGGGCCAGCCAGCGGTCGGCCTGCACCATGCCGGTCTTCAGGCTTTCGACCAGGGGGGCAAGCTGCACCTCTTCGCCAAGACCACGCGCCACAAGACCAGCGTGGCTTAAGCCAACGGCGGCACGCGCAAGGTCCCAGAGCTTGACCCCGTCCGCCTCGCCCTGCAGGGCCGAGACAGAGGCGGCAACGCGCAAGCCCTCACGTGTGGACGCATCGAGGCCCTTGACCAGGTCCCAGGCGGCATCCAGCGCGGTCTGGTCATACATGAGGCCCACCCAGAAGGCCGGCAGCGCCGCGATATGCGCCTGATCGCCACAATCGGCCCCGCGCATTTCGATGTATTTCTTCACCCGCGCCTCGGGGAAGACCGTCGTCATGTGGTCAGCCCAGTCGGAAAGCGTAGGCTTTTCGCCCGGCAGCGCGGGAAGCTGGCCCTTCAAAAAGTCACGGAATGACTGGCCCAAGGCATTGATATACTTGCCATCTCGGTAAACGAAATACATCGGCACATCGAGGACCCAGTCGACATACCGCTGGAAACCCATGCCGTCTTCAAAGGCAAAGGGCAGCATGCCGGTGCGTGTGTCATCCAGCCCCCGCCAGATCCGGCTGCGCCAGCTGCGGTGGCCGTTGGGCTTGCCGTCAAAGAAGGGACTGCTGGCGAAAAGCGCGGTTGCGACTGGCTGCAAGGCCAGCGCCACGCGGAGCTTTTTCACCATGTCGGCCTCGGACGCGTAGTCGAGGTTCACCTGCACGGTCGAGGTGCGATACATCATCTGCGTGCCATGCGTACCGACCCGACCCATGTAATCGGTCATCAGCCGGTAACGGCCCTTGGGCATCACCGGCATCTGGTCGTGGCCCCATTCGGGCGCGGCCCCGATCCCCATGAAGCGCACGCCCATTGGGCCCGCGATCGACCGCACCTCATCCAGATGGGTCTGCAGTTCTGCTGCCACCTCAAGCGTGCTGGCAAGGGGCGCGCCGGACAGTTCGAACTGCCCACCCGGTTCCAGGCTGACATTCGCGCCGTTGCGGGTCAGGCCGATGACATGCTCGCCCTCTCGCACCGGGGTCCAGCCATAGCGCGCCGCCAGCCCGTCAAAGAGCGCCGAGATGGAGCGTGGGCCGGCATAGGGCAAGGGCGCGTAGGTATCGGTCAGCCAACCGAACTTCTCATGCTCAGCCCCGATCAACCACTGGTCGCGCGGCTTGTTGCCGGATTCCATATAGGCGGCCAGCTGGTCAAAGCTTTCGATCGGCCCGCCGCCGGACTGGGGAATTGACATGGCCTTGGCTCCGGAGCTGGCAGATTGGGGTCCGAAGGGTGGACCAAGGCCCATGGGTGTCAAGAGCGCAGGCCCAAGTCAAGGCCCCGCCAAAGGGTGTTACAGCGCGATCAGCGCACAACCACCCCCGCACCGGTGCGCGCCCAGATCAGCCGGTCAACAGCGTTCAGGGCGACGACCTTGCTGTCGCTGGTGCCTTCCGCCGACAGGGCGGCGACAAGGGCCGCCGTGTCCATGCCGGGCAACGAGGCGAAGGCGTCAAACAGGGCCTCGGCCCCCTCTGCCTCAACCGGGATATGCAAGGCTTCGCCGTCCGCCGGACGCAATTTCCAGATGCGCCGACCGCGCAAGGTCAGAAGGCGCACCTCCAACAGGTCTGGCAGGCCGACAAAGCCACCAGTGCGCGGGCCAAGGTAGGCGATCTGCGCCTCGGTCACGCGGACGATGCCGGGGGCCTCGCCACCTTGCGCGAACCGGCTGCGGCGCAGGGCCTGCAGCCCCCAGGCAAGGCCGAGAACCACAAGGAGCAGCCCAAGGACCGGCACGACATAGCCGCTGCCGGCAACCAGCAGCCAAAGGCCCAGAACACCGACCAGACCAGCGGCGATGGTTTCGCGGTGGGCGGTCAGGGTGGCGGCGAGTTCGGGGCGAATGAAGCTCATCCCCAGTCCCCGCAGGTGGCTTGCCAAAGGGTAAGGGCGGCGACAGCAGCGGTATCGGCGCGCAGGATGCGGGGGCCAAGGGACAGGGGCGTGACCATTGGCAGGGCGCGCAGGCGCTTCGCCTCATCTTGCGAAAACCCGCCTTCGGGGCCGATCAGGATGGCGGCGGGGCCGTTGGCGGGTGTCAAATGGGCGGGTTCGCCCAGCGTGGTTTCGTCGCACCAGTAAAGGCGGCGATCCGCGGGCCACTGTGACAGAAGGCGATCCAGCGGTTGGAGATCGGCCACTTCCGGCACGTAGGTCGCCCCGCATTGTTCCGCCGCCTCCATCGCGTGGGCCTGCAGGCGGTCTTGCCGGATACGGTCGGCGTTGGTGTGGCGGGTCTGGACGGGCAAGATGCGGGCCGCGCCCAGTTCCACCGCCTTTTCCACGATGAAATCGGTGCGGGCTTTCTTGATGGGGGCGAACAGAAGCCACAGGTCCGGCGGCATGTGCAGGGGCCGGGTCTGCGCCTCACAGGTCGCGATGCCGCCGCGTTTGCCGGCGGTGGTCAACGTGGCGCGCCATTCGCCATCGGTGCCGTTGAAGAGCAGAATCGCCGCCCCGGGTGCCAGCCGCATGACCCCGGTCAGGTAATGCGCCTGGCCCTCCGTCAGGGGCACGGCTTGCCCGTGGCCCAGCGGGTGGTCTACATGAAGCCTGATCTTCGCATCCGACATGAGCGTGACCCTATGTCCCTGCCGCCCGAATTGCCAGAGGTTGAGCCTGCTGGCGTGGTCGCCGATGCGCCGCGCGGCAATTGGGTGGATGTTTATGCTCCGGCCCGGGCACGGCCCTTTCTGCGGTTAAGTCGGGCGGATCGGCCGATCGGGACGTGGCTGTTGCTGATCCCCTGCCTTTGGGCGATTGCGCTGGCGGGGGGCGTGTCGGGATTCCGGGGGTGGGACATTTGGCTCGTGGTCAGCTGCGCCGTGGGGGCGTTCCTGATGCGCGGGGCGGGCTGCACCTGGAACGACATCACCGACCGTGACATTGACGCTGCGGTCGCCCGCACCCGCAGCCGCCCGATCCCCTCGGGCCAGGTGACCGTGAAGGGCGCGCTGGTCTGGATGGTGCTGCAGTCACTGCTCGCCGCAGGGATATTGTTCAGTTACAACTGGTTGGCGGTCGGCCTCGGGGTCGCCTCACTGGCCCTCGTCGCGGTCTATCCCTTTGCCAAGCGGTTCACCTGGTGGCCGCAAGTGTTTCTGGGGCTGGCGTTCAACTGGGGCGCGCTGCTGGCCTGGGCGGCCCATGCGGGTGAGGTGCCGGTGGCGGCGGTCCTTCTGTACGCCGGAGGGATCGCCTGGACGCTGTACTATGACACGATCTATGCCCATCAGGACCGCGAGGATGACGCGCTGATCGGCGTGAAGTCCACGGCGCGGCTGTTTGGCGCGCAAAGCCGGGGGTGGCTTTGGGGGTTTTTCGCGGCGACGATCCTGCTTCTGGGCGCGGCCGTCGTCGTGGCCCATGCCAATGAAGGGCGTGTGCTGGCCTTCGTCACGGCATTGTGTGGCGTCTGGGCGATGGGGTGGCACATCGCCTGGCAGTTGCGGCGGCTGGATCTTGACGACCCGGCCTCATGCCTTGCGGTCTTCCGGGCCAACCGGGATGCCGGGCTGATCCCTGTGCCGTTTCTTGCCGTCGCGGCCTGGCTTGGTTGAACCTGCCCGCCCAAAGCCCTAGGAAGCATCGGAAACATCCTGAGCCCCTGAGTCTCCCGCCCTTGCCCCAACGCATTCGCCAGCTGTCCCCGACCACCCTGGCCCTGCTGGCCTTTCTTCTGGCGGGGATGCTGATGGTCACCGTGGCCTATGCGGCAGCTCTGGTGATCGAGGCGCGGACTGGCAAGGTGGTGACCGACCGCCTGGTTGAGGCGAAGATCGACTGGGTCACTGTGCAGGCTGACGGCTTGCAGGTGCAACTGACCGGCACCGCCCCGAATGAGGCGGCACGGTTCCGCGCGGTCAACATGGTGGGCTCGCTTGTCGATTCGTCGCGCATCCGGGACGGGTTGGATGTGACCCCCGCCTCTGCCATCCGGGCGCCGGACTTTTCGGTGCAGATGTTGCGGACGGAAGACGGCATCCAGCTGATCGGCCTGATGCCTGAGACCCCCGGCGAAGGGGCGATGACCGAACTCGCGCTGGCAGACGCCGCCGCAGCGCTGACGCCCGGCACCGACCTGACCAACATGCTGGAATCGGCCAATTACCCTGCCCCCGAAACCTGGGGGCCGGCGCTTGCCTTCGGGCTTGAGGCGTTGAAGCGGCTGGAGCGGTCGAAGGTGTCGGTCAACGCCACGCGGGTTGAGGTCACGGCGATTTCCGACAGCGAGGCGCAGAAGCGCCGGTTGGAAAACGATCTGCGCGCGATTGCTCCGGCGGGGGTTGAGCTTATCCTCGACATCTCGGCCCCACGGCCGGTGATCACGCCTTTCACGCTTCGCTTTGTCATTGATGCCGAAGGCGCGCGGTTTGACAGCTGTTCGGCTGACACCACCCGCGCCCAAAGCCAGATTCTGGCCGCCGCGACCGCCGCGGGCCTGAGCGGGCGGCCGCTGTGCACCATCGGCCTTGGCACCCCTACCCCACGCTGGGCCGAAGCCGTGGCCTTGGCCATTCGCGCGGTGGCGGAACTAGGGTCAGCCTCTGTCACGTTCTCGGACGCGGATGTGACGCTGCTGGCTGGCAGCGAGGTCAGCCAGGCCACCTTTGACAAGGTTGTGGGAGAGTTGGAGACGGGTCTGCCGGACGCGTTCTCGCTGACCTCGACACTAGAGCAGAAGGAAACCGCGACGCTGGGGCCGGCCGAATTCACGGCGACCGTTTCAGAAGCGGGCGATGTTACTCTGCGCGGTCGCCTGACCGATGAGGTCCAGCGCCAAGCCGTGGACGCCTTCGCCCGCGCGGCGTTCGAAGGGGCCAAAGTGGTGACCGCCACACGCCTGGACGACAGCCTGCCCGATGGCTGGCCGGTGCGGGTTCTGGCCGGGCTTGAGGCCTTGGCCGAGGTCGAGAACGGCAGCCTTCTGGTGCGCGCCGACACGGTTGAAGTGACCGGCGTCACGGGGTCGCTGGAAGCGCGCGGGCGGATCACGCAGATCCTGTCGGGCAAGCTGGGACAGGGCCAGACGTTCCGGGTGAACGTCCGCTATGACGAGGCGCTGGACCCCCTGGCAGCCCTTCCCACACCCGAAGAATGCGCGGCGGATGTGAACGCGGTGATTGCGCAGAACAAGATCACGTTCACCCCTGCCTCGGCCGAGATTGCCACCGGCGCGCGACCGGTGCTGGATGCGCTGGCGGCGATTCTGGTGGCCTGCCCGCCGATGCAGCTGGAAATCGGCGGCCACACCGATGCGCAAGGGTCCGAAGGCGGGAACCAGGCGCTTTCCCAAGCCCGGGCCGAAGCGGTTCTGGTGGCGCTGCAGGGGCGGCGGGTCGACACCTCGGGCATGACGGCGGTGGGTTTTGGTGAGGCGACGCCGATTGCCGACAACGCCACCGAAGAGGGACGCGAGGCGAACCGGCGGATCGAATTCGTGCTGAAAGGCGTGCCGGAAGTGGCCGCCGTGGCGGCCGAGGATACCCCCGCGCCTGAGGCCGAGGCTGCCCCGGAGTCCGGCGAAACGGGCACCGCATCGCCCCCGGCCAACCCGGCGACCGTGGAAGAGGCTGCACCCGCTGATGCTGCTGCCGAAGCCACCGCTGAAGAACCTGCCCCCACAGCCGGGCCGGACTTTTCCGGCAATACCAGCCCCTCGGTCGCCCCGACCGAAAAAACCATCCGCCCGCTGCCGCGCCCCGAAGGCCTCGCCCCGCAGGAAAGCCCATGAACCGCACCGAATTTGTCATCGCCACGGCGATCATCCTGCTTGTGGCCTTTGCGGTGGGGTGGTTCACCCACTGGCTGTTGCACCGCTTTACCCGCGTGGCCGGCGGCGACATGGGCGAGATGGACCGTCTGGCGCAGTCGCTGCATGAGGCGGAAGAGCTGCGCGATCAGGCACTGGCCTACATGGAAGCGCGCGAATCCGAGCTCATGACACATATCAACCAGACCGAGGCCGAGCTGAAGGCCGCGATGGAAGGCCTGCGCGACGCACGGCACGAGGCCGAGGAAATGCGCGCCTATATCGAGCGGATGCACGCCAACAGCTGATTGCTTGCCTGCCGGCGCAGCACCGTTCTAGGCTGGGATGGCCCTTTCAGGAGATGCCCATGCGTTCGCTTGCTGCTGCCGTTCTTGCCCTTGGATTTGCCCTTCCCGCCCTTGCCGACGACATCACCCCCCGGCTGGAGGCAGCCCTTGCCGCCCAGTCTGCGGGCGACCTGAAGACCCTGACCGCCGAACTTGCCGCCGCCACCGCCGCCGTCAACGCCGAGCGTGGCAAGCGGCTTGAGGCGCTGTTGCCGGCGGCGCCCGAGGGCATGACCCAGACGTTGCAGGCGGATTACATGGCAAACCTCGCGATTATGGGGGGCGGCACCGGGGCCGAGGCGGGCTATGCCAGCGAAGACGGCAGCACTTACGCGACCGTTACCTACAACATCGATACGCCGCTTCTGGCGGGGATGATGTCTGCCTTCGCGACGCCGGAAATGCAGGCGCTGATGGGGCCGCAGGTAGAATTGAACGGGCTGTCTTTCATCGACCAGACCAGCGCAATGACGGCGTTGGTGGATGGGCGGCTGATGGTGACGGTGAACGGCAGCGACCCCGAGACGATCCGCAAGCTTGCCGAGGCGATTGATGGCGCCGCCCTGATCGTCTTCGACGCCCCGAAGTAAGGCGGGGCCCGTCCGGCGGTCAGTCCAGCATCGGCGAAGTTTGATCAAATTCTGGACTGACGGCCGCGGAAAACTGGACATCGCGCGCCGCGCGTGGCACGCCCTTGGGTAATCCAATGGAGGCCCCCATGCTCGATTCCGTGACCGACCTTGCGTCGCTTTTGAAAGACCCCACGCTGCTGGTGACCAAGGCCTATGTGGCGGGCCAGTGGGTGGAGGCCGATGACGGGACCACCTTCCCGGTGTCGAACCCCGCGCGGGGCGACATCATCTGCCACTTGCCGAACCTTGGCCGGGCCGAGACCGCCCGCGCGATCACTGCTGCCCATGCCGCCCACCGTGAATGGGCGGGCCGGACGGCGAAGGAACGCGCGCAAGTCATGCGCAAATGGTTTGACCTGTGCATGGCCAACCAGGATGACCTTGGTACGATCCTGACCGCCGAAATGGGCAAACCCCTGGCTGAGGCCAAGGGCGAAATCGCTTATGGCTCTTCCTACATCGAGTTCTATGGCGAGGAAGCCAAGCGCACCTATGGCGAGATCATCCCCGGCCACCAGCGCGACAAGCGGATTCAGGTCCTGAAGCAGCCGATCGGCGTGGCCGCGTCGATCACGCCGTGGAACTTCCCGAACGCGATGATCGCCCGCAAGGTGGCCCCGGCTTTGGCCGCTGGCTGCGGGTTCGTCGCGCGCCCTGCGGCAGAAACGCCCCTGTCGGCGCTGGCTTTGGCGCTGCTGGCGGAGCGCGCCGGGGTACCTGCGGGCCTTTTCTCGGTCATCACCTCGAAGCGGTCATCGGACATCGGGAAAGAGTTCTGCGAGAACCCGCTGATCCGGAAGCTGACCTTTACCGGGTCAACCGAAGTGGGACGCATCCTGCTGAAACAGGCTGCTGACCAGATCCTGAAATGCAGCATGGAATTGGGCGGCAACGCGCCTTTCATCGTCTTTGATGACGCTGACCTCGATGCCGCTGTCGAAGGCGCGATGATCTCCAAGTTCCGCAACAACGGCCAGACCTGCGTCTGTGCTAACCGGATCTACGTGCAGTCCGGGGTCTATGACGCTTTTGCCGAAAAGTTGGCGGTGGCGGTGAAGAAGCTGGCGATTGGCGACGGGCTGAAGGCCGGCGTTACGACTGGCCCGCTGATCAACGAAGCGGCGGTCGAGAAGGTTGAGGAACACATCGCCGACGTACTGGCCGGTGGCGGCAAGGTTATGACCGGCGGCAAGCGGCATGAGCTTGGCGGGACGTTCTTCCAGCCGACCGTCGTGACGGGGGTGACCCCGGGCATGAAGGTGGCGAATGAGGAAACCTTCGGCCCCCTCGCGCCCCTCTTCCGTTTTGAGACCGAAGAAGAGGTCATTGCCCGCGCCAACGACACGATCTTCGGGCTCGCCAGCTACTTCTACGCCCGCGACATCGGCCGCATCACCCGGGTTCAGGAACAGCTGGAATACGGGATGGTGGGCGTGAACACCGGCCTCATCTCCAACGAGATGGCCCCCTTCGGCGGGGTCAAGCAGTCGGGCCTTGGCCGCGAGGGCAGCCGTCATGGCCTCGATGACTACATGGAGCTGAAATACATCTGCCTCTCGATCTGACGGCAGGCGCGCTATATCTGGAACAGGGGCGGCAGTGCCGCCCCTTGGCATGAAAGGGCACGCGTGATGGCTGAAGACTATATCCCGCCGAAAGTCTGGACCTGGGACAAGGACAACGGCGGGCAGTTCGCCAGCATCAACCGCCCCATCGCCGGGGCCACGCATGACAAGGCTCTGCCCGTCGGCAAGCACCCCTTGCAGCTTTATTCGCTGGCCACGCCCAATGGCGTGAAGGTCACGATCCTGCTGGAAGAGCTGCTAGAGGCCGGGCACGACGCCGAATACGACGCCTGGCTGATCGAGATTGGCAAGGGTGACCAATTCGGGTCGGGCTTTGTCGAGGTGAACCCGAATTCCAAGATCCCCGCCATGATGGACCACGGCGCCACCCCGCCGCAGCGGATCTTTGAGTCCGCCTCGATCATGCTTTATCTGGCGGAGAAATTCGGCGGGGCCTTCATCCCGAAGGACCCAGCAGCCCGGACCGAGATGTTCAGCTGGCTTTTCTGGCAGATGGGTTCTGCGCCATTTCTGGGCGGCGGGTTCGGGCATTTCTATGCCTATGCGCCGACCAAGCAGGAATACCCGATCAACCGCTACGCCATGGAATCCAAGCGCCAGCTTGACGTGCTGGACCGGCATCTGGCGCAGAATGAATGGATGGCGGGCGACTACAGCCTTGCCGACATGGCGATCTATGCCTGGTATGGCAATCTTGTCCTTGGCCGCGCCTACAATGCCGCAGAGTTCCTTGACGTGGCGAGCTACACCCATGTCCTTGCCTGGGCGCAGAAGATCGACGCGCGGCCTGCAGTGATCCGCGGTCGCAAGGTCAACCGCTCTTGGGGTGAGCCGCATGAGCAGCTGCCTGAACGCCACTCCGCCGCGGATTTCGACAACGGGTGACGGGATCAGGCCTGCCGCCGTCGCGGGCTGGACGGACAGGGCGGGCGCAAGGAATGATCTTTGCGCCTGAACCTTGGAAAGGACAGCCGATGCAGACCATCACCAAACTGCCCCCGACCGACGGGATCGAACCGGCCACCGGCGATCTGGACGGCTGGGTTGTCACCGAAGGCACCCCGTCGATGAAGACCTGGGTGCTGCACACGGCATCAGATGGCAGCATGGTCAGCGGCATCTGGGAATGCACGAAGGGCAGCTACCACGCGACCTATACCGCCTATGAATACGTGGTCCTGATCAAAGGCCGGATCGTCATCACCCCCGATGGCGGCACGCCGGTCACCGTGCAGGCGGGCGATGCTTTCGTGGTCGAGAAAGACTTCAAGGGCACCTGGAAGATCGAGGAAGACGTGCGCAAGCATTTCGATTTCGTCGTCGGATGAGGGTTGCCGTCGTTACTGGTGCTGCAGGCGGGATGGGCCGGGCGATCACGGATCAGCTTCTGGCCGACGGGTTGCACGTGGTCGGGGTTGATATCGACGGCCCGGCGCTGCTGACCATGGCCGCTGACCGGGACGGGTTCACGCCGGAGGCGGTTGACCTGACCGACCCCGAGGCGATTGCCGACCTTTTTGACCGCATAACTGCCCGGTTTGGCGGTGTGGACGCGCTCGTGAACAATGCCGGGACCTGCTTCATGTCGGACTTTCCCGACATCCCGGCGGAGGAGCTGACCCGGCAGATGGAGATCAATTTCCATTCAGCCTTCCATTGCTGCCAGCAGGCGGTGAAGGCGATGGCTGGGCGGCCCGGGGTTCGGAAGATCGTCAACATCTCGTCGAACGGGGCCTATAACTTTGACGTCTTCGACCCGCCGCATTACCGCGCGTCAAAGGCCGCGATGGACACGCTGACCAAGGACCTTGCCCGCCGCTATGCGCGGGACAAGATCGCGGTGAACTCCATTGCCCCGGCGATGACCGAAACGCCCTTGTTCAATGTGCTGACGGAAGACGTCCTCGCCCGCGCGATTTCGGCCATGCCGCACGGCCACGCAATGCAACCAGATGAGATCGCTTCCTGGGTGGGGTTCCTGATCTCACCCGCCGGAGATATCTCCTCCGGAAACATCATCATCCTGAACCAGGGGCGCGACGTCCGGTGAAGGGCCGATTTCTTCGAAGAAATCGGACCGGAGCCTTCAAAGGCTCCGGACCGGAGTTTTCCAAAACTCCGGCGCGCGCGGGTTGCCGATGAAGGTCACCATCCACAAGCTGTTCGACTACCTTTTGGAAACCACGGCCCAGGACCCGCCGGAATGCTTCATCGGCTTCTCCCTCGCCCGATCGCCGCGCTTGGGGGATTTCCTGGCTGATCTGGACCCCGAGCTTTCGCTGGACTGGAACGGGGTCAGCTTTCTGGGCCTGCCAGCCTTGCGACAGCGGGTGCTGGATCAGGCGGGGCTTCAGCTCTCGCCGGACACCGTCCTCATTACCGCTGGGACGGCGGAGGCGAACTATCTCTTGTTTCGCCAACTGCTGCAGGCCGGGGATGAGATCATCACCGAAGCGCCCGGCTGGCCGCAGGCCGGTGTGATGGCCCGCGCCATCGGCGCGGTGCTGGTTGAGGTTCCGCGCGATGAGGCGAACGGCTGGCACCTTGACCCCGCTGCCGTGGCTGCCGCGATCACCCCGCGCACGCGGATGATCTTTCTGACCAACCCGAACAACCCGACTGGCCGCCTGATCCCTGAGGAGGACTTGCGGGCGCTGGCAGCCCTCGCCGACAAGCATGGCATCTGGCTTGTCGTCGATGAGGTTTATGCCGGCCTTGAATGGGCCGGGCCAAGGCCGCCCGCGATTGCCGGGCTGACACCCTTCGGGATCACAACGGGGTCGGTCTCCAAGGCGCTGGGGCTGCAGGGTCTGCGGACCGGATGGATGATTTGCCAGACGCCGGGCGTGATCCGCGACGCGATGATCCTGCGGGAAAACTCGTCCGAGATCATGAACGTCCTTGGCGAACGCATGGCCGAGATCGCGCTGCGCCCTGACCGGCTGGCAAAGGCCCTGACCCGCGCGCGCGATGAAGGGCGCGCCACACTGGACCGGATGGACGCTTTCGTGTCCGCCGAGCCGCGCCTGACCTGGGCCCGGCCCGAGGCGGGGCTGATCGGCCTCGCACGGCTGGACGGGATTGACGGCGAATCGCTGGCGCGCCGCCTGCTGGAGCCACCTTACCGGACGTTCCTTTTGCCCGGATCGGCCTATGGCTGCCCGAGCCACATCCGCCTGGGCGTCGGCGGCGGCCCGGAAACGCGGTTGGAGGAAGGTTTAGGCCGCCTGTCCGCCTTGCTGCGCGCCTGGCAGGACTAAGCCAACCCACTGAAAAAACTGAAGCTATCCGATAACACCGCGCTGATTTTGCCTAGCGCGGCCCAAAGCCCCATTCCTTTCCGTATCGCCCCAGCCAATCGGGGCCAACCCTTGAAAGGAAACGACATGCTGCCCACTGTCATGACCGTGAAGTCCACGATGGTCGCCGCCCTTACGGCCCTGTCCATCGCTGCCATCCCTGCCCCAGCGCTTGCGCTTGGTGACAAGGAAAAGGGCTTCGTGGCCGGTGTTGCCACCGCCGTCATCATTGACGAGCTTCTGAAGAACAACCGCAAGGCCCGGGCCTATGACCGTGGCGCTACCGCTGCGCCCGTCTATGTCGAACCGCGGGTGGTCTATGTCGAGCCGACGCACACCACGACATCGATCTACCGCACGCCTGCCGCCCGCGCGTTCAACAGCTATTCCGCGTCCGAGCGTCGGGCCATCCAGCGCAACCTGCGCGCCTGGGGCTACTATCGTGGCGGGATCGACGGGTCGTTCGGCCCCGGCACCTACAATGCGATCGTGTCCTATGCCCGCGACGAGGGGGCTGTCGGCAACCTCAGCTCTACCAGCGGGGCCTTCGCGATCTATGACGGCTTGATCTTCTGATCCCCTTCCCCAAGTGGTCAGACAGCTGAACAAGCCAGAAGCCCCCGGTCCGGATCAATCCCGGGCCGGGGGCTTCTTTGTCAGGGGTAAGGATTTCCGGGCGCGGCCCAAAGGCCCGGAAAAGGCGCTTCCCAAGGATTGCCCCCCGGCCTGCGTCACAGATAACGTGATGCTGATGAACACGCCCGATGAATCCCTTGCCACCGCCGCCGCTGACGGCGACCGTGCGGCGTTTGCCACGCTGGTGCAACGGCATTACGACCGCATCCAGGGCCTCGCGTGGCGGCTGACCGGCAGCCGGACCGAGGCCGAGGATCTGGCCCAGGACATCTGCGCCGCCTTGCCGCAGAAGCTGCGCCACTGGCGGGGTGAGGCGAAGTTCACCACCTGGCTGTACCGCGTCGTCGTCAATGCAGCCCATGACCTGCGCCGGAGGCAAGCCACAAGGTCCCGCGCCGCCCTTGGCTGGGGCGATTGGGAGCTTGCGCGTCAGGACGAGATCGCGACCCAAGCCGAAGCTCAAGATTGGCTGGCGCAGGCGATGACCCAACTGCCGCCTGAATTGCGCGACACCGTGGCGCTGGTTCTGGGTGAAGAGATGACGCAGTCTGAGGCCGGGCAAGTCCTCGGCCTGTCGGAAGGCACCATCGCCTGGCGGATGAGCGAAGTGAAAAAGCGCCTCCGGGCCATGGCACGGGAGGACGCGAAATGACCGACGATCTCGACGACCTCCGCAAGCTTTTGCAGGCCGCCCCTGCGCCTGACGCCGATGCCAAGGCGCGCGCCATTGCCCTTGCGATGGAAAATTTCGACCGTCTCCAAGGATCGACCGATGCGTCCCGTTCCAGTGAGGACCGCCAACCCCCGGCGGCCCCTTTGAACGGAGTGCGTCGCATGTTGAACTTCCTGACTTCCCGCCCGGCCCTTGCTGTCTCAACCTCGGCCGCTGCCCTTTTGGTCGGCGTCATGGTGATCCTGCCCGTGGCCGACCTGCGTTTGCCGGGCCGCGCCAGCCCGCCCATGGCGGATGCGCCCCAGACCGCAGCGCCGAAAGCCACCGCCCCCGAGGCTGCCGATACCGGTCTTGCCGCCAATACTGGCGCAGCCCCTGCTGACCTTGCCCGCACGGCTGAGGCTGACAGCCTGTCGAGCGTCGCCGAAGCTGAGCCAATGGCAGAACCCATCGCCGAGGCCGAAGTGCTGGAACTGGCCGAAGAGGCCCCTGTAATCCTTCCCGCAGCCCCCGCCGGGGCCATCGACGATGCCCGCATGCGGATGGAGGCCGTACCCGAAGGTGGCACTCTCGGCTACCTTTTGCCCGAGGCGACCACTGCCGCGACCCCCGATCTTGTCCAGCCGCAGCTGGAGGACACCGAGGCCTATGCCAACGCCCCGGCGAACCCGGTGAAGGTGACGGCGGAAGAGCCCGTCTCCACCTTCTCGATCGACGTGGATACCGCGTCCTGGGCGGTGATCCGGTCCACGCTGAACATGGCCGTCCTGCCCACGCCCGATCAGGTGCGGGTCGAGGAAATGGTGAACTATTTCCCCTATGCCTACCCCGCGCCGACCGAAGAAGAGGCGTTTTCTTCCACCATCAGCGTAATGCAAACCCCCTGGAACCCCGGCACGCGGCTGGTGACCATCGGCATTCAGGGTGCGATGCCCGAGGTTGCGGCGCGGCCGCCGCTGAACCTCGTGTTCCTGATCGACACCTCCGGGTCGATGGAGGATGCCTCCAAACTGGGGCTCTTGAAGCAATCGCTGACACTGATGCTGGCCGAACTCCGGCCTGAGGATCAGATCGCCATTGTCACCTATGCCGGGTCTGCGGGCCTTGTCCTGCCCCCCACCGCCGCCGCTGACCGTGGGGCGATCCTGGCCGCGCTGGACAGCCTTGCGGCGGGCGGGTCCACAGCGGGGGCCGAGGGGTTGGAACTGGCCTATCAGGTCGCAGCGGGCATGCAGTCCGACGGCGAGGTCAGCCGCATCCTTCTGGCCACCGATGGCGACTTCAACGTCGGGGTCAGCGACCCCGACGGGCTGGAGGCCTATGTGGCGAAGAAGCGCGAGACGGGGACCTATCTTTCGGTCCTCGGCTTTGGCCGGGGGAACCTCGACGACGCAGTGATGCAGTCTCTGGCGCAGAACGGCAACGGGACGGCAGCATATATCGACACCCTCAGCGAGGCGCGGAAGGTGCTGGTAGACCAGCTGACCGGGGCGCTGTTCCCGATTGCCGATGATGTGAAGATCCAGGTCGAATGGAACCCCGCCGCCGTCGCCGAATACCGGCTGATCGGCTATGAAACCCGCGCCCTGCGGCGTGAGGATTTCAACAATGATGCCGTGGATGCAGGCGAGATTGGTGCAGGCACCCAGGTCACTGCGATCTATGAGGTGACCGCTCCGGGCTCCGACGCCCTGCTGAACGACCCCCTACGCTATGGCACCGCTGCCGCGAACGAGGCTGCGGCGGCTGAGCTTGGTTTCCTGCGCCTGCGCTGGAAGGCACCGGGGGAAGATGCCTCGACCCTGATCGAAACCCCGATCACCGGGACGGAAAGCGCCACGGATGAGACCCGCTTTGCCGCCGCCATCGCGGGCTTTGGCCAGCTTCTGCAAGGGTCGGTCTATCTGAACGACTGGGGCTGGGATGAGGCGATTGCCTTGGCGGTGTCGGCCCGGGGCGAAGATGCCTTTGGCTACCGCGCCGAAGCGGTCAACCTGATGCGGCTGGCGCAATCGCTGTCGGCGAACTGATACCCCATTCGCGGTATTCGCAAATGCGGCGCGGCTGATAGCTTCAGCCGCGCCGTGCCTATTGGCCGGTAACCTGTTTCGGAGCCTGTGATGCCAAGACCCGCCCTTGCCGTTGCCTTTGCCCTGCTTGCCAGCCCTGCGCTTTCCGACAGCTGGTCTGTCAGCTGTGCGTCAAATACCCCCGGCCCCTGGCCCGACTCGATGTTCTGCAACGAGGCAAAGCTGCTGACCTTCACCCCGCCCAGCCCAGCGACCGAGATGATGCTGAAGCTGACTGCCCCGGCCGCCCATTGTTCCCAGATCACCTATCTGATCCACCGCTTCGGCAGTACCGACCCGGTCGCGATGATCGAACGCCTGAAGCCCGGAACCACCAAGCGCGTCAGCCTGGGGGGCGATTGGGCTGAGGGGCAAAATTCGGTGACCGTCACCGCCGTGGGGCACGTCGGCGGGTGCAACACCGGTGTCCTTGGCTCTTGGGGGGCCGAGACGCAGATCGTGGCGCGCTGAGCGCCTTTCGCACGTCCAAGAATGGAGATGTTGATGACCAAAGTCCTCCCGCGCCTTTCCTTTGCAGTGACACTGGCATTGCTTGCTGGCCCAACGCTTGCCGACCGGATCGAAGTGACGTGCGCAGGATCAACGCCCTATGCGGGCGACACCACGATCTGTGACACGCTGGGCAGCCTTGGATTTCGGTCGGACGGGCCCGAGGTGCCGTTCTTCCTGACCCTGACCGCGCCTGCAACGCATTGTTCTGATGTGGCTTACCTCGTCTACCGGCCCGGCGATCCGAACGCGCTTGGGGTCACCAGCAGGCTTGCCCCCGGTCAAACCCAGACGGTCGAGATTGGCGCGGGCTTTGGTCCGGGTGAGGCGCAGGTCGACATCGGGGCGATTGGATATGTCGGGGGCTGCAACACCGGGGCGATCGGCAGCTGGGCGGTCGACGCCAGCGCTGCCCCGGTGCCGTAGCCTTCAGCGCAACGAAAAGGGGCGTGACGCACAGCGCCACGCCCCCAAATCTACGGTTTGACGGCCGGTGTCAGTTGACCGTTTCGACCTTGCCTTCCAGCACCGGGGTCGCGCCGTTTGTACGGGCAATCTCGATCCGGCGGGGCTTCAGCGCCTCGGGCATTTCGCGCACGAGGTCGATGTGCAGCATGCCATGCTCATGCACCGCGCCCGAGACGCGGACGTGGTCGGCCAAGGCAAAGCGCCGCTCAAACGCGCGGGTGGCGATGCCACGGTGCAAATAGGTGCGGTCTCCATCCTCGGTCGCCTTGCGGGCGGTGATGTGCAGATTGCCGTCCTTCACCTCGACCGTCAGGTCTTCGGGCGCGAAACCGGCCACGGCGATCGAGATGCGATAGGCATCGTCAGCCGTCTTTTCGATGTTGTAGGGGGGGTAGGTGGGCTGGGCCACGTCGCTGGTCAAAACCCGGTCCATCAGGTCGGCGATCCGGTCGAAGCCGACGGTGGCACGGTAAAGCGGCGCGAAATCAAGGTTACGCATTGTCATCCTCCTGGAAGCGATGTCAGAGGCCTTCCCCATCAGGGGCAAGGCGGGTAAGCCCGGGCCCATCATGGCACCCGGATAGCGTTGATTTGGGAAAGCCCCGCGCTGGTTTCAAGCCCCAAGGCCAGCAGGTCCGTTCACGGTTTCACGAAGCGCGCGCCGGTATCGTTGCCGTCGCCCAGCGTGATCCGCTTCACGCCCGAGCGGGGGGCCTCCGGGGTGCTGGCAGCTTCGCTTGTCACCCGCCCCGCGCGCAGGCGGGCCTTCAGCGTGTCCACGAGCCCCGGCAGTTCCATGCCAAAGGCCACGGTCCGGCCCTCTTCCTGCCGGCCGGACGAGATGATTGAGACGATCTTCGCGCGGTAGCCTGACCGGTCCAGCACCGGCGCGCCGGATGAGCCATAGGTCACGTCACAATCCACCGCGATCAGCCCGTATTGCTTGGCCAGCACAGTGCAGACCGGCTGCCAGGACAGCGCCTCTTCCCGACCGACGGCGTAGGAGACCACGCTGACCTTGTCGCCGGTTCCGGGGCGGGCGACGGTGAAGGGCGCGGCGACGCTGGTCGGGATCGGGGTGGCCAGTTCAAGAAGCGCCACATCCAGTGCGAGCTGTTGCGGCGGGCCTTGTGGTTGGGCCAGAAATCCTTCGGGCACTACGGTGCGGGATACCCGGGCTTCGGCGATGGCCACGCCATCTGCCAGCCCCGCACGAAAGGTGATGCTCCCGGCGTCAACCGGAACACCGCCGGGATCAACCACGCAATGCCCCGCCGTCAGCACCAGATCAGGCGCGATCAGCGCCCCGGTGCAGAACCCACCGCCGTCGATGTCGACCCGGCCGACCGGCTCCCACCCGCGCAGATCGTCGCGCGTTTCAAGGCGGTTGAGGCCCGTGTTTTCCTGCGCGCCCGCGGGCAGTGCCAGCAGCAGCAAGAGGGCTAGCGCCCGTATCATGGCTTGATGAACTTGGCGCCGCTGCCTTGGCCGCCGGACAGCACGCTGACCGTCCCGGTGCCCGAGCGCCCAGGCCCGCGCGTTTCGGCAAGGGCAGCCCGCAGCACGGCCAAAGGTGCTGCCAGCGGCACGGCCAGCGCCACCTTGCGCCCGTCAACCTCGGCCTTGGCCGAGATGACCGACACCACCCGCGCCACACCGTCGGTGATCGCAAATACTGGCGCGCCGGAAGACCCGAAATCCACGTTGCAAGACAGGATCAGCGTTTCCCGCCGCCCGGCCAGCACTTCGCAAAACTCCTGGATCGAGGGCGCCTCTGCCCGGTCCTGCGCATAGGAAACAACGCCGACGCTATCGCCCTCAACTGGCGTGGCACCGGTTTCAAACGGGGTAAGCGAGGGCAGGCGGATCGGCTGGCTCAGCTCCAGCAAGGCCAGATCGGCAGTGACGCGGCCCAGCTTGTCACCGGTCGCAAAGCGGTAGTCGGGGTGCGTGACGGCATGGCTGACGCTGCGGTAGGCAACAGCGCGGCCATTGCGCCAGCCAGCAAAGAACTGAATTTCGTCCGGGCGCATCTGCACGCCGGTCTGCTTGTCGTAAAGGCAATGCGCGGCGGTCAGGACCAGCTGCGGCTCGATCAGCGCGCCGGTGCAAAAACCCTTGTCGCCCAGCATCAGCTTGCCAACCGCATCCCAGCCGCGCGAATCGTCTGCCGTCTGCAGGCTGACCATCGCAGCATCCTGTGCCGGCGCCATGCCAGCCAAGACCAGGGCCAGAAGGCCGGGGAAAAGCAGTTTGGGGAACAGATGACGCATGGATCCTCCCCCATTTGCCTGGCCCATGGCTACCTTTGAAGTTTGGCGGATTTTTGTCCGCTTGCGCAAGGGGTGGCGGTGCGGCGTCAGTCCTGCAAGGCGCGGGGTTTCGGCCCGCCAGTGGCCCAGTCCAGAAGCTCAACCGTATGGACGACCGGCACCGCGGTGCCCGACCCGATCTGCATCATGCAGCCAATGTTGCCCGCCGCGATGATCTGGGGGGCCTTCGCCTCCAATGTCTGAACCTTGCGCGCCTTAAGCTCTTGGCTGATTTCGGGCTGCAAGAGGTTGTAGGTCCCGGCTGACCCGCAGCAAAGATGGCTGTCGGCAGGCTCCACCACCTCAAACCCCACACGTTTGAGCAGGTCCTTCGGCGCAGTCTTGATCTGCTGGCCATGCTGCAGGCTGCAGGCGGCGTGATAGGCGACACGCAGGCCCTTCGGTGCGCCCTGCGGCAGGCCAAGCGTGGTCAGCACTTCGCTGACGTCCTTGGCCAGACCCGCGATGGTGGTGGCATCCGCGGCGAGGGGGTCGGTGCGGAACATGTGGCCGTAGTCCTTGACCGTGGTTCCGCAGCCGCTCGTGTTGATGACGATCGCATCCAGCCCGTTGGCGGCTTTCTCGGCCATCCAGGCCCGGATGTTCGCGGCCGCGCTGGTATGAGACAGGTCCTCCTTGCCCATGTGATGCGTCAGTGCCCCGCAGCACCCTGCGCCCTTGGCCACCACCACCTCACACCCCAGTCGCCGCAGTAGGCGGATTGTGGCGTCGTTGATGTCGGTGTTCAGCGCCTTCTGCGCGCAGCCGGTCATCAGCGCCACGCGCATCTTGCGCTCGCCGACCGCAGGAAACACCTGCGCGTCGTCATTGCGGCTGACCGGGGGGATCTGCTTTGGCGCCATCGCAAGCATGGCCTTGAGCCGCTTGTCGGGCACGAGGAAGGCGAAGGGCCGCGCGATCTTGGCCCCCAGAAGGGCCAGACGGAAGCGGGTGGGATAGGGGATGACCCGCGCCAGCACCGCCCGCAACACCCGGTCACCGAAGGGGCGCTTGTAGGTCTTTTCGATATAGGCCCGCGCTTGATCGACCAGATGCATGTAATGCACGCCCGAGGGGCAGGTCGTCATGCAGGCCAGACAAGACAGGCACCTGTCGATGTGCTTGACCGTCTTTTCATCGGCCGGGCGGCCCTTTTCCAGCATGTCCTTGATCAGGTAGATCCGGCCACGGGGGGAATCCAACTCATCGCCGAGGACCTGATAGGTTGGGCAGGTGGCCGTGCAGAACCCGCAATGCACGCAGGACCGCAGGATTTCATTGGCCCGCTGAAGGCCGGGGTCTTTCAGCTGCTCTGGGGTGAACGTCGTCTGCATCAGCCCATCATCCCCCGGTTCAGTATGTTGCGCGGATCGAACCGCGCCCTCAGGCCTGCGCCCAAGGCCGCCACCTCGGCCGCCTCGGGCGGAAAGACCGGCGCGCCTTCGCCCCGGATCAGCGTGGCATGGCCACGGCCCGCCACGGCGGCGCGCACGGCCTCGGCCTGGCCCTCAGGCACCAGCAGCCACAGAAGGCCCCCGCCCCAGTCCCAAACCGCTTCACCCCCCGTTGCGACCGCGACCTCCGCCGCCGCCGTCGGCACTACCGCCATGCGCCACACCGCCCCGGGCCGCCCGGCGAACGCCGTCACATCCCGCACCCGGCGCCAAAGGGCGGCACTCTCCGCCCCCTCAACCACCGTCACATCCGCCGCCATCAGCGCCTTAAGCTGAGCGGTGCGGTAGGCGACGGACCCCGCCATCCCCTCAACCCGGACCAGCGACCGCCCACCATCGCGCGCAGCACCCGAAATGTCGAAAGGCGACCCCAGCGCCTTGCGCAGCATCGCCAACCCTTCGGCATCGTCCAGCCCGTCGAGGATCAGCGTTGCCTCCGCTTCAGGCAATGCCTGCACCTTGAAGCTGACCTCGCTGAGAACACCCAAAGTGCCCTGCGACCCAGCCATCAGCTTCACAAGGTCATAGCCGGTGACATTCTTCATCACCCGCCCGCCGTTCTTGACGACGTTGCCCGCGCCATCAACGAAGCGGACGCCCAGCATCGCATCCCGGCAGGCGCCCACCTGCACCCGGCGCGGGCCGCTGGCATTGGCTGCGACCACCCCACCGATGGTCGACACGCCATCCCGCGCCAACAGTCCGCGCAAATCAGGCGGCTCAAACGCCAGCCGCTGCCGGTCACCCGCCAGCGTGGCCTCCACATCGGCGAGCGGTGTCCCCGCCCGCACCACCAGCGTCAGCGCTCCCGGCTCGTACAGCTCCACCCCCGACAGTCCGCTGGTTTCCAGCACTTCGCCGACCGCGCGCCCGATGGTGCGCGTGCCGCCGCCCCGCACCAGCAAGGGCCCCGCCGCCCCTGTGATCGCTTCCGCCAGTTCCGCTTCAGTCACCGGTCGCATCGACCCGCCTTTCACATTTGCCCAAATATCCTGCGGGGGTCCGGGGGTGCAAAACCCCCGGCGCTCTCAACCAGCGCGCCGCGTGGCGCTGGTCGCCAGGGGAAACACCTTCGCCGGATTGAGCAGCCATTTCGGGTCAAACACATCCTTCACCCGCATCTGCGCCTCCATGTCCGCAGGGGCGAACTGTACGGCCATCAAGTCGCGCTTTTCGATGCCCACGCCATGCTCGCCCGTCAGGCAGCCGCCCACCTCAACGCACAGCTTCAGAATCTCGGCCCCGAAAGCCTCACACTTCTCCAGATCGCCCGGCTTGTTGGCGTCAAACAGGATCAGGGGGTGCATGTTGCCATCGCCCGCGTGGAACACGTTGCCGACGTCCAGCCCGAACTCCACGCTCATCTCGCCGATCCGGCGCAGCACATGGGGAAGGGAGGACACGGGAATCGTGCCGTCCAGGCACATGTAATCGTTGATCTGCCCCATCGCGCCGAAAGCAGACTTCCGGCCCAACCAGATGCGCTTGGCCTGTGCCTCATCCGCAGCCTCGCGGAATTCCACCGGATCATGCGCCATGGCGATCTGGCGGATGCGGGCGAGTTGCTCGCTGATCTCGGCCTCCGACCCCTCTACCTCAATGATCAGCAGCGCTTCGCAATCCGGATAGCCCGCCTTGGCAAAAGCCTCCGTCGCGCGGATGCAGGGGCGGTCCATGAATTCAATCGCCACGGGCAAAAGCCCGGCGCGGATGATGTCGGCCACACAGGCCCCCGCCACCTCGTTGGAGTTGAAGCCGACCAGCACCGGCCGCGCACCTTCGGGCTTGGGCAAGATACGCAACCACGCCTCGGTCACCACGCCCAACTGCCCTTCCGATCCGCAGACCACGCCCAGAAGGTCCAGCCCCGACGCCTCGCCCCACGGCCCGCCAAGGGTCACCACAGTCCCGTCCATCTTGACCAAGGTCACGCCCAGCAGGTTGTTCGTCGTCACCCCATATTTCAGGCAATGCGCCCCGCCAGAGTTCATGGCGATGTTACCCGCAATCGCGCAGGCCAGCTGGCTACTGGGGTCGGGCGCGTAGAAGAATCCCTCCGCCTCCACCGCGCCCGAGACGGACAGGTTCGTCCGCCCAGACTGCACCCGGATGAACCGGTTGTCATAGTCCGTCTCCAGCACCGCGTTCATCCGCGCGACGCCAAGGATCACGCTGTCGGCCGTCGGCAGGGCACCCCCAGCCAAGCTGGTGCCCGACCCACGCGGCACCACGGGCACGCCTTCTTCCCAGCAGGCGCGCAGGACGGCAGCCACCTCTTCGGTCGTGCGCGGCAAGACGGCGGCCAGTGGCGGGCAGCGGTAGGCGGTCAACGCGTCGCATTCATAGGCGCGCAGCTCAGCCAGATCGTCGATCACGGCATCGGCGGGCAGAACCCCCCGCAGCCGGGTGACGATCCGCGCCTTGGCGGACAGGATGGCAGCATCGGGCAGCGGCATTTCCATGGCGATCTCTCCCGTGATTGGTAAAGAAATATAACCAATTTTCGCGGCTGACAAGCAAAATCCCCACCCCTACTGTCAGCGTCATGGATTTCTCGCTTGGCACCCTTCCGCTTTTCGACGCAACGGCGCTTGCCACCCTGGTTCTGGCCTGGCTCGTCTCAGGCTGGCTGACCGAGAATCCTCCCACATCGCGCCCCTCGGTTTCACTGCTGATGGAGGAGTACCGGCGTGAGTGGATGCGCACCTTCGTCACCCGCCAGCCGCGCATCTTCGACGCCACACTGATCGACTCCTTACGCCAAAGCACCGCCTTCTTCGCCTCGGCCTCGATGATCGCCATCGGGGGCGGCATCGCGCTGATCGGCAATGCCGGCACGGTGGAGCGGCTGACCGCGGGCCTGCCCATCGGCACCGGCAGCCAGGAGGTCGTGCTGCACATGCTGCCGGTCATTGCACTTCTGGGCAACGCGCTTCTGAAATTCGTCTGGGCGCACCGGCTGTTCGGCTATTGCTCGATCCTGATGGCGGCCGTCCCGAATGAGCCTGCCGATCCCCTCGCCTTTCACCGCGCGGCGCAAGCGGCTGAAATCAACATCACGGCAGCGAAAAGCTTCAACCGCGGGCTGCGGTCGATCTACTTTGCGCTGGCGGCTTTGGGCTGGCTTCTGGGCCCCTGGGGGCTGCTGACCGGGGCAATCCTGGCGACTGCCGTGCTTCTCCGGCGCGAATTCGCCAGCGCCTCGCGCCTGGTCTTCCTGCAGCGCGATCCTTGACCCCGCACCACCCCCTCTGACCTGCCCCGGCATTTGCTCTTCTGAGAAATACTCTCCGGGGGTTTGGGGGTGGAAAACCCCCAATGCGCGGTCGGCCAGTGATCGGCCCATTGCCCAGCAAGCGCGCCGCCCGCAGCAGTAGCCTCCCTCCCCCCTCGTGGGGGAGGGATGGGGCGGGGGGGCCGCGCGGAAGCCCAGTCCGTCAGACCGCGCGCGCGCCCTTGCGACCTTCGACCAGCCAGGCGGCAATCGCCAGCCCGGCAGCCAGCAGCAGCCAGGCCCAGGCCGGCAGCATGGGGGCCACATCGATGTCCGCCGTCAGGTAAGCCTCACGCGGGGTGATGCCGATCCAGCCGCGCCCAAGGGCGGGGCGGCCTTCGGCGACGCGGCGGATGTCGGGCATGCCATCTTCCAGCCGCGTGACGCCACCTTGGGTGGCAGCAGCAAAGGGGGCAAGGTCGTCACCGCTGGCGATGGTTTCCACAAACTCGCGTGGGGCGGCGGGGCCAACGGCGATGACGCGGGTCAGATCGCCCTGCTCCAGCCGGTAAAGGCCCAGGATCGGCGCAGCCCATGCAGCCTCAAACCGGCCGGGGCCAGCCTCTGGCATTTCCAGCACGACTTCCGCGCCATCCGGGCCGGTGATCGTGACCGGACCGGGCGGTTCTTCAGCGAGGGTGCGGCGGGTGATCGTCATTGCCTGGCCCCGCACTTCGGCGGTCAGGGTTTCTTCCTCAAGCTCCGGCTCTTTCAGCATCCAGTGGGCCAGACGACGGAGGAGTTCCAACTGCGGCCCGCCCCCTTCGTAGCCCCGGCCCCACAACCAGGCGTGGTCTGACGCCAGCACTGCGATGCGGCCCTGATCGACCCGGTTCAAGACCAGAAGCGGCAGGTCGCGCGGGCCGGTCATCAGGATCTGACCGTCCAGATACTCCACCTCGATCGCGCGGAACCAGCGGCCCCAGCCGCCCTCCGGCGCGTTCTCCTCCAGCCCCTCGGTCACGGGATGGCGGCGGCCAAGGTCGGTCAGCGCTGGGCGGAAGCCTTCTTCCACGACCTGTGCCGTGGGGGCGACGGGCAGAATCTCGGCCAGGGGGGAACGATAAAGACTGTCCACCGCCCCATACTCCGGCCCGGCGGCAACCAGCACAGTCCCGCCTTCGCGCACATATTTCACCACGTTTTCAATGTAGGACATCGGCAGGATGCCCCGCATCCGGTAGCGATCAAAGATGATGAGGTCAAACTCCTCGATCTTCTCGATGAACAGCTCGCGCGTCGGGAAGGCGATCAGGGACAGTTCGTCCACCGGCACGCCGTCCTGCTTTTCCGGCGGGCGGAGGATGGTAAAGTGGACTAGGTCCACCGATGCATCAGACTTCAGCAGGTTGCGCCAGACGCGTTCGCCCGCATGGGGTTCGCCCGACACCAGCAGCACCCGCAGCCGGTCCCGCACGCCGTTGATCTGGATCGCGCTGGCGTTGTTGCGGTCGGTCAGCTCACCATCGACCGGGGCCACGCTGAACTGCAGCACGTTCATCCCGCCATGCGGCAGGGTGACGGGCAAATCAAGGTCTTCGTTGACGGGAACCGAATAGGTCGCAGGTTCTTCCGCATCGATGGAGATGGTCAGTTCCACCTCTTGCCCGGCGCTGGCGGGAACCGCGCCGATATCCTCGATCCGCAGGGTCAGGCTGAATTCCTCGCCGATGATGGCAAAAGCGGGGGCGTCCTTGACGACCAGACGACGGTCCCAGTCGGCCTCTTCACCGGTCAGCAGCACGTGCAGCGGTGCGGGCAGGTTCGGGACGAGGCCAAGGTCATGCACCCGGCCGTCAGTGACCATGATCGCGCCCGCCACCCGCGCGCGGGGTTCTTCGGCCAGCGCCTCGGCCAGAACGGTCAGGGCAAGGGTGCCTGCGTCTTCCTCGCCATCGCCCACGCGGTGGATGCGCAGTTCGGTGTTGGGCAACGCCGCCACCTCAGCCTCGACCGCCGCCACGGCATCGGCCACCTGTACCGCCCGGTCGCCCAGGGTTTGGCTGGCGCTTTCGTCCACGATCAGAAGGACGATATCGTTCAGGGGCGCGCGCTCTTCCTCCTGCAAGGCCGGGTTGGCCAGCGCCAGAAGGACCGCGCCCAGTGCCAGCGCGCGCAGCCACCAGCCGCCAAGCCCGCGCCACAGCGCCAGCGCCACCAGGGCCACGGCGACAGCGCCCAGCGCATAGATCACCAGCCAGCTGACCAGCGGCGCGAAGACGATGGACTGCGTCATTGCCCCAGCCTTTCCAGAAGGGCAGGCACATGCACCTGATCCGACTTATAATTGCCCGTCAGCACATGCATGATCAGGTTGATGCCGAAGCGGTAGGCAATCTCGCGCTGGCGTTCGCCGGCAAAGCCCCGGCCAACCGGCAGAAGGGGCACGCCGATGTCATCGACCGCCCAGGCCGCCGCCCAGTCGTTCCCGCCGATCACGACCGGGGTCACCCCGTCGTTCAGGTTGCGGAACGGCATGCCTTCTGCGGCTTCCGCCTCGGCCATCGGTGCGGCCTCAACCCAGATCGCCCCGCGCGCATGCCGACCGGGGAATTCCTGCAGAAGGTAGAATGTCCGCGTCAGGACATGGTCCCCCGGCATCTGTTCCAAGGGCGGAATATCCAGGCCCGAGGCGATGAGTTGGAGCGCCTGCCCTTCCGGCGTCGCCCCGCCAAAACCCGCCACATCGGCGTCGCGGGTGTCGAACAGGATCATGCCCCCGGTGCGCAGATACTGGTTCAGCTTTTCATACGCCTCAGCCGAGGGCTGCGCCTGCCCCGCCGTGATCGGCCAATAAAGGAACGGGAAGAAGGCCAGCTCATCGCGTTCGATATCAACGCCGATCGGCATTTCCGGCTCGATCGAGGTGCGTTGCCAGAGGCGATCCCCCAGCCCCAAAAGGCCCGCTTGCGCCACTTCGTCCACCTGCGCATCACCGGTCAGCACATGGCCCAGAACCACCGCCGTCGTCGCCTCCAGCGCCAGCGCGTCATCGGGAAGCGAGGTGTCTTGCGCCTGCGCCTCACCAACCGGCAGGAGGGCCACCAGCAGCACCGCCGCGCCCCGCCGTAGGCCGGATAGGCGCCCAGCCACCCAAAGGGCCGCCAGCACGTCGATCAGCAAAAGCGCAAGGCCGCCGGTCAGGAACGCGCCCTTCAGCGCCTGCGCCTCACGCCCCTCAAGCCCCTCAACCGGAACGCTCGCAGGCCAGACGGCAGGCAAAAGCTCTGCTTCGGGCGACATGACGTTCAGGGCCACGCGACGATCTGCCCCGGCGTAAAGCCCGGGCGGCATCACCAGCGTGGGCCCCGCGGTGATGGCTGCGGCCAGCGCCTCACCCTCTGCCCCCGGCAATTCGCCCGCGTCCGACAGCTGACCATAGGCGTCCAGCACCACTTCGGGCGCCCACATCTGCCCGGCCAGATCCGCCGCTTCCGGCAGGGCCGGGCGGGTGGAGACCGCCAGCCGTTCCAGCATCTGCACGAAAAGGCCCGACAGCGGCAGGGACGACCATTCCGCATTTGCCGTGACATGGATCAGCACCACCTGCCCCTCGCCCACGATCTTGCGGGTGACCAAGGGGGTGCCATCGTCCAAAGCGGCAATCGTGCGTTCGGTCAGGTTCGGGTCAGGCTGCGCCAGCACCTGCGCGCGCACCACCACGTCATCGGGCGCCACCAGCCCGAAGAAGGGTGACCCTTCGGTGAACGGCGCCAGCGCCTTCGGCTCGCCCCAGCTCATCGTGCCGCCAACGCTGCGCCCGCCTTCGCGCAGGCGCACCGGCAAAAGCGGGTCTTCGTCAAAGCGGCTGACGTCACTGGCCGCAAGGCGCGGCCCGGCGAAGCGGAGGAGAAGCCCCCCCTCCTCCAGCCAGTCCAGCGTGGCATCAGTCTCGCTTTGCGTCAGGCGGGCGACGTCGGCCAGAATCACCACATCGGGGTTGGCCAGCAGAACCTCGGTCAGGCTGCCGTCGATGATCTCGGCCACCGGCTCCAACGCCTGGCGGAGGTAGTGCAGCGGGGAGAGAAGCTGCAGCCCTTCCTGATCCGGGCCAGCCCCGATCAGCGCGATCTTGCGGCGTTTCAGGCTGTCGTCGGTCAGGCTGACCGCCCCTGCCGTGCGCGCAGCCTCAAGCTCAAACCGGGTGATCCGGTTGCGCAGTTCGGGGGGCACGTCCAGCACGCCTTCGGTCCGCGCCATCCCGGCGGCAAAGCCCAGCGTCACGCGGGCCAGTTCCCGTTCAATGCCCGCAGGATCCGGCCCGCGCGCGATCACTTCAACCGACACCGCATCGCCCACCGGCATCCGGCTGGCGGCGACGACGACCTTGCCATCCTCAAACCCCGCTGGATGCAGGGCCAGCACCGGGCGCGGGCTTTCGATCACCCGGACCGGCCCGCGCGCCTGCAGCGCCTCAAGCAGTTCCTCACGACCGTCGCGGGCAAGGCCGTCCGACAGCCACACCGTCTCAAACTCTCCGTCCGGCAGAACCTCGGCCCAGCCCTCCATCGCGGGCGCCCAGGCCTGCGGCTGCAGGCCCGCCGCGCGACCAGCCCAGGCCTCAGCCGTCTGAAACTCCACCCGTTCGGGCGCGTCGGTCAGGCGGATCAGCGCTACGGGGCGCCCTTCGGCCCCGGCCTCCGCCACAAGGGCGCTGGCCTTCTCGGCCCGGCGCGGCCAGTCGCGCGCATCGGCCCAGGACCCATCAACCACCACCATCAGCGGCCCCGAGCCACCGGCCCGCACATCGGGGTTCAAGACCGGCCCCGCAAAGGCGATGATCGCCGCCGCCACCGCCAGCATCCGCAGAAGAAGAAGCCACCAGGGCGTCTTGTCCGTCTCGGTCTCTTCATCCTTCAGGCCCAGCAGCAGCGCCACGCCCGGAAACCGCCGCCGGATCGGCGCAGGCGGCACGGCGCGCAAAAGGAACCACAGGATTGGCAGCGCGATCAGCGCCAGAAGCAGCCACGGAACCGCAAAGCCGATGGGGCCGACCATGAACATCTAGCGGCCCCCCTGCAACGCCGAGTACGCCCAAAGCAGCGCCGATTGCGCCGGATGCCCGGTGTGATGCGTGGTGAAATGCCACCCGACCGACCGCGAGAGTTGCGTCAGCCGGTCCTTCCGCTCTGCCAGCCGTGCCAGATACCGCGCCCGCAGATCGCCCGCGCGCTGGGTCTCATGGCGCATCGTACCGCCCATCGATTCAAAGATCGTGCGGCCGTCAAAGGGAAACTCTTCCTCGGCCGGGTCCAGGATCTGGATCAGCACGCCCTTCACCCCCCGGTCCGAGGCGCGGGCAAGCCCAGCCTCGACCGCCGTGAGGTCACCGAGGAAATCCGACAGGAAGACTGCCCGGCCATGGCTGACCATGCCTTCGGTTTCCGGCGCGCCGTAATCTTCGCCCGCATCTTCCCCCGCAAGCCGTGCCGCAAGGCGCAGCATCTGCGTCCGCCCGGCGCGGGGGCTGGCCATTCCGGCGATGCCCACCCGTTCCCCACCGCGCAGCAAGAGGACGGCCAAAGCCAGCGCCAAAAGCTTGGCCCGGTCGCCCTTTGGCGCGCGGGATTTGTCGCCGGTGAAGGTCATCGACTTCGACGGATCAACCCAAAGCGTTACCGACTGCGCCGCCTGCCATTCCCGTTCCCGCACAAAGTGCGAATCGCTGCGGGCCGACCGGCGCCAGTCGATCATCCGGGCAGAATCGCCCTGATGCGCGGGGCGGTATTGCCAGAACTCATCGCCCAAACCCGCCCTGCGGCGCCCGTGTTCGCCAAGCATGACGGTGGCCGCCAGCATCTCGGCCTCGGCCAGAAGCGGGGGCAGCGTCTGCCCTAATGCTTCCGCCCGGGCGCGAAGGTCGGGCGCTGCACTCACGCGGCGGCCTCAAGGCCAAGGACACGGCCCGTGACGCGGGAGATGATGCCCGACAACGTCTCGCCCCGCGCGCGTGCCGCAAACGACAGGGCCATCCGGTGGACCAGCACCGCCTGCGCAAGATCAGCCACGTCGCTGATCGAGGGTGCAAGCCGCCCGTCCAGCAGCGCCCGCGCGCGGACCGTCAGCATCAGGGCCTGAGCGGCACGGGGGCCGGGGCCCCAGGAAAGCGAATCCGCCAGATCGCGCCCCTCCGCCTCACCCGGGCGGCAGGCGCGGACAAGGTCGAGGATCGCCTCGACCACCTGATCACCCACCGGCATCCGGCGGATGACGCCTTGGGCCTTGATCAGCCCTTCGGCGGTGAAGACCTGATGCGCCTCGGCCTCTTCAACGCCGGTGGTGGCGATCAGGATGTCCCGCTCCGTCGCGCGGGTCGGGTATTCGACGTCGACCTGCACAAGGAAACGGTCAAGCTGGGCTTCCGGCAGGGGATAGGTGCCTTCCTGCTCGATCGGGTTCTGTGTCGCGAGAACGTGGAACGGCTTGCCCAAGGGCCGGTGCTGGCCCGCAATCGTCACTTCTTTCTCCTGCATCGCCTGCAGAAGCGCCGATTGGGTCCGAGGGCTGGCGCGGTTGATTTCATCGGCCATCAGAAGCTGGCAGAAGATCGGCCCTTCGATGAACCGGAACGCCCGCGCCTTGGCGTCACCGTCCAGCACTTCCGAGCCGAGGATATCGGCCGGCATCAGGTCCGGCGTGAACTGGATGCGGTTGGCTTTCAGGCCCATCACAGTGCCAAGCGTGTCCACCAGCCGCGTTTTGCCCAGACCCGGCAGACCCACCAAAAGCGCATGCCCACCGCAGAGCATGGAGGCAAGGACCAGGTCCACCACCTTTTCCTGCCCGATGAAACGGCGGTTGATCGAGGTCTTCGCCTGCGCCAGGGTCGCCCCCAGCGCCTCGATCTCGGCAACAAGCGCTGCGGTATCGGCCATGGCAATGCTCCGTTCAGAATGATCCAGTGGTCATTAGACCCAACTATGCCGCCCGGCACAAATGGCAAAAGGCGACTTGACACAATTCCTCGTGAAACCGGTTCCATCAGGGGCAGAACGCCTGTCCTCAAGGCCCAAAATCCTTAAACAAGGATTTTGACAAATTTCTTACGCAAGAAATTTGGTCCCCCGCCTGCCCGTTGCACCCTGCCCGAACACCGTTACATTGGCCCGATGACCAAACCCACCCCCGACACGCTGGCCGCCGCCGCCACAACCGCCGCCCGCAAGGGCCCGCCGCCGGTCCATCTGTGGAACCCGCCCTTCTGCGGCGACATCGACATGCGGATCGCGCGGGATGGCACCTGGTTCTACCTTGGCACGCCGATCGGGCGTCCGGCGCTGGTGAAACTGTTCTCCAACATCCTCAAGCGCGAGGGGGATGCCTATTTCCTCGTCACCCCGGTCGAGAAGGTGGGGATCACGGTCGATGACGCGCCCCTGCTGGCCACCGACTTCGACGTGTCCGGCGACGGCCTTGCCCAAACCATCACCTTCACCACCCTGACCGAGGATTCCGCCACCCTTGGCCCCGACCATCCCTTGCGGGTGGAGCGCGACCGAAGCACGGGCGAACCTTCCCCTTATGTCCTGATCCGCGCCAATCTTTGGGCGCTGATCGACCGGAAATCCTTTTACCGGCTGGTTGATCTTGGGGGCCATCACGCCTATGCGGGGCAGGATTGGTTTGGTCTCTGGTCCTCGGGCCAGTTCTTTCCTGTCATCTTGTCCTCTGAACTGCCGCCCGACCAGCCCGCTGACTTGCCCTGAAAGGCCGCTGCCCTTCATGCCCCGATACGCCGCGAACCTGACACTGCTTTTCACCGAAGTGCCGATGCTTGACCGCCCCGACTGGGCCGCGCGCTGCGGGTTCGACGGGGTCGAGGTGCTGTTTCCCTATGACTTCCCGATGGCCGACTGGGACCGCGCGCTGGCGGGCCAGCCCCTTGCCCTGATCAACACGCCCCCCGGCGACTGGGCCAGCGGTGACCGCGGTTTCGCCGCCGTCCCGGGGATGGAGCTGCGCTTTCGCGAAAGTTTCCTGCGCGCCGCAGACTACGCCACCCGGCTGCAGGCGGGGCGGCTGCATGTGATGGCGGGCGTGGCCAAAGGTCCGCAGGCCGAACAGTGCTATACCGAGAACCTGACCTGGGCTTTGGCCGAAGCGCCAGATCTGACCCTGACGATTGAGCCTTTGAACCCCGATGACATGCCGGGATATTTCCTGAACGACTACGATCAGGCCGCGCGGATTCTGGACGACCTCGCCAACCCCCGCATCGGGTTGCAGTTTGACCTCTGGCATGCCGCGCGCCTGCATGGCGACGCGCGCACGGTCTGGGCCGACCACCGCCACCGGATCAACCACGTCCAGATCGCGGGCTTTCCAGCCCGGAATGAGCCCGGCGGCGGCGGGTTTTCCCTGCCCGACCTTTGTGACGAGATTGACGCGCATCTGCCCGGCACCTGGATTTCGGCCGAGTATCGCCCTGCCAAAGGCACCGCGCAGGGTCTGGGCTGGCTGACCGCGCTGAAATCGCGCGGCACTCCGATCGGCGGGTAAGGGGCTGCGGGCTTGCCCCCCACCCTGGGGGGACGCGCCCGCGCTGCCAGCGCAGGCTGAAACCGGTCGCCCCTTTGGGACAGGCCGCCTCTTGTGCCCGCCACACCTCACCCGTTAGAATGACGCCAGCCACCAGAAGGACGCCCGCCCATGCCGACCCCCGCCCCGGAAACCCAAGTTGTCACCACCTGGAAAGTGGCCTGCGACGGGGGTGAGGGTGCGCTTGGCCACCCGCGCGTCTGGCTGACGATTCCAGAAGATACCGGCTGGGTCGAATGCGGCTACTGCGACAAGCGCTATGTGATCGACCGCGACCACGCGCACGACGATCACTGACGGGCCGCCCTAACTCAGCAGCATGTCACCCGGCGTGCAAGCCATGCGCTGGCGCTCTTCCGGAGCGATCTCGCGAAAGTAACGCTCCAGATTGTTGCCGGCCCAGAAGCGGGCGGTCTCACCAGTCGAAAACTGGCCTGATCCGACGGCAGTGCCGCTTTCGGGTTCAAACCAGGTGAAGGCCGAAGTCCCGCTGCGTCCGTCGCTGCAGGTGAACTCTGCCAGACCAAGGCCCATCAACCCCCGCCGCCAGTTGCCTTCGCAGACGACGCCCTCTGCTGACTCAGCCGCAAACGGTCCGGCATCCAGACCGAAGGACGCGCCGCGCAGGATTTCGCCCGTCGCTTCGACGCAGACGACAAGGGGCGAGCAATTCATCGTCGCAGGATCGCAGGCGGGCACCTCGCCAAGCGCCATACCCGCCGAAGCAGCAAGAAGCAGCAGCGCGGGGATTGGCGAGGTCTGCGACATCTTGGGCGATCCTGAATCGGGGGCGATGGCTGGAATAAAGGATTGCGGGTCACGGGCCGCAAGGGGCGTCGGCGATGGCCGTTGATCCTTGGTCCTGCCGAAACGCCTTTCCTGCCGGCCTGGCTGCGGTTAGCGTCACGGCGAACAAAGTGTTGACCCCGGACCCAGCAATGCGCCGCACTTTCCGCCTTGTGGCGCTGATGCTTGCGATCCCGCTCTTCTATCTTGCGGCAACCGTGATCCTGCCGCTGATCCCCGGCCCCGGGCCTGACCTTTCCGGCCCGCCCACCCGCACCATCGGCCTGCTGCAAGGCCCGATCCACACCGATATCCTCTTTCCCCTGACCCCCGACACCCGCGCCCGCTTTGCCTTTGCCGAAGGGGCGGGCGTACCCGTCATGCACCCCGAGGCGGAGTGGCTGATGTTCGGCTGGGGATCGGCCGCCTTCTACACCACCGCCGGCACCTATGCCGACATCACCCCTGGCGCCGTTCTGACCGCTGCCACTGGCGACGCGGCGGTGGTCCGGCTGGACGTGACCGGCCCCCTGCCGCCGTTGGAGAACCTGCGCTATCTGACGGTCTCTGAGGCGCAGTTTCAGGCGCTCCTTGACCAGACGGCAGGCGTGATTGACAGCCAGACCGCCCTTGACCACCCCGGCTTTACCGGGCTTGACGCCTTCTTTCCGGCCAAGGGCAGCTTTCACGCGTTCCGCACCTGCAATGTCTGGCTCGGTGAGACCCTGCGCGCCTCTGGCATCCCCTTCGGCCTCTGGACGCCCGCCAACTGGTCGGTCACCCTGGCGCTGGATTGGCACCTTGCCCCACAGGGTGGATGACCAAGGGCGAAGGCGGTCGGACTGCTGCGCTTCCCCTCCCCCTGGTGGGGAGGGAAGCGCAGGCCCTGCCGATGGCAATGCCCAGCCTTGACCGGCCAAAGCGGGTAGCCCCCCGACGCGGTTTCTGCCATTAATCCCGCCAGAACCGGGAGAGAACCATGACCTTCGGCACGGGCCACCATCTGCACCTCATCGACGGCTCGGCCTATATCTTCCGCGCCTACCATGCGTTGCCGCCGCTCACGCGCAAATCCGACGGGCTGCCGGTCGGCGCCGTCGCGGGCTTCTGCAACATCCTGTGGAACGAGCTTTCGCGTGCCAGCGCTGGCAAGGCAGCCACCCACCTTGCCGTGGTCTTCGACCATTCCTCGCTTACCTTCAGGAACACGCTTTACCCCGAGTACAAGGCCAACCGCCCCGAGTTGCCGGAAGACCTCCGCCCGCAATTCCCCCTCACCCGCGAAGCCACCCGCGCCTTCAACGTCGCTTGTCTTGAGACGGAAGGGTTCGAGGCCGACGACATCATCGCCACCCTGGCCCGCGAAGCCGTAAAGGCAGGCGGCAGCTGCACCATCATTTCCTCCGACAAGGACCTGATGCAGCTGATCGGCCCCGGCATCGACATGTTCGACCCGATGAAGACCAAATCCATCGGCCCCGACGAGGTGATGGAGAAGTTCGGCGTCGGCCCCGAACGGGTGATCGACGTCCAGTCGCTGGCCGGCGACTCTGTCGACAACGTCCCCGGCGCGCCCGGCATCGGCCTCAAGACCGCAGCCCTTCTGATCAACGAATACGGTGATCTTGATACGCTTCTGGCCCGGGCGGGTGAGATCAAGCAGCCCAAGCGGCGTGAGGCGCTGGTGGATAACGCCGACAAGATCCGCCTCAGCCGTGACCTTGTGACGCTGAAGGACGACACGCCGCTTGACGTGACGCTGGACGATCTGGCGATCCAGCTGCCGGAAGCCGCCACCGTGATGGATTTCCTGACAAAGATGGAGTTCCGCACCCTCACGAAGCGCGTGGCCGACAAGCTGGGCATCGCCGCTCCCGCCCTGCCCGAAACCTCGCAACTGCAGGTCACTGCCCGCGATGAGAAGCCGCAGGCGCACGAAGAGCAGCCCCCCTTCGACCATGCCGCCTATGAATGTATCCGCGACATGGCCGCGCTCAACCGCTGGATCGCCCACATCCGTGACATCGGCCATGTGGCCGTCGACACCGAAACCACCAGCCTTGATGAGATGCAGGCCGATCTCGTCGGCATTTCCCTCTGCGTCGATGCGGGCAAGGCGGCCTATATCCCCCTCGGCCATACCACCGGCGGCGGTGACCTCTTCGGCGCCACAGCCTTGGCCGAAGGCCAACTTGACCTGACCGCCACCATTGCCGCGCTCAAACCGGTGCTTGAGGACCCTGCCATCCTCAAGATCGGCCAGAACATGAAGTATGATTGGAAGATCTTCGCCCGCCACGGCATCCGCGTCGCCCCCTTCGACGACACCATGCTGATGAGCTACGCCATGCATGCGGGCCTGCACAACCACGGCATGGATGAACTGTCCGACCGCTACCTTGGCCACACGCCCATCCCGATAAAGACCCTCCTCGGGTCCGGAAAAACGCAGATCACTTTCGACAAGGTCGCCATCGACGACGCCGTGAAATACGCCGCCGAAGACGCCGACGTGACCCTGCGCCTTTGGCAAACTCTGAAGCCGCGCCTCCACCGCGCGCGCGTCACCACCGTCTATGAGACCCTCGAACGCCCGCTCGTCCCCGTGCTGGCCGAGATGGAGATGGCGGGCATCAAGGTCGACCGCGACACCCTGCGCGGCATGTCCAATGTCTTCGCGCAAAAGCTGGTCCAGCTTGAGGAAGAGATTCACGAAATCGCCGGTGAGAAATTCAACGTGGGCTCCCCCAAGCAACTGGGTGAGGTCCTCTTTGACCGCCTGCAGGTCCCCGGCGGCGAGAAGGGCAAGACCGGCGCCTACACCACCGGCGCGGATATCCTGGAAGACATCACCACGCTGGAAGACCACCCGCAGGCCGCGCAACTCGCCGCCCGCATCCTTGACTGGCGCCAGATTGCCAAGCTGAAATCCACCTACACCGATGCCCTGCAAGAGGCGATCAACCCGGATACGCACCGCGTCCACACCAGCTACTCCATCGCCGGGGCCACCACCGGGCGGCTGGCCTCAACCGACCCAAACCTGCAGAACATCCCCGTCCGCACCGAAGAGGGCCGCCGCATCCGTGAGGCGTTTGTCGCCCCCGAAGGCCGGGTGCTGGTGTCGCTCGACTACTCCCAGATCGAACTCCGCATACTCGCCCACATCGCCGATATCCCCGAACTGCGGAAGGCGTTCGAGGACGGCATCGACATCCACGCCCTCACCGCGTCCGAGATGTTCAACGTGCCATTGTCCGAGATGACCTCCGACATCCGCCGCAAGGCCAAGGCGATCAACTTCGGCGTGATCTACGGCATTTCCGGCTTCGGCCTTGCGCGCAACCTGCGCATTCCTCGCGCGGAAGCCCAAGGCTTCATCGACCGCTATTTCGAGCGTTTCCCCGGCATCAAGACCTACATGTCCGATACCGTCAAATTCGCGCAATCAAACGGCTACGTCCAAACCCTGTTTGGTCGGAAGATCAACACGCCCGAGATCAACGCCAAAGGCCCCGGCGCCGGCTTCGCAAAACGCGCCGCGATCAACGCCCCCATCCAAGGCACCGCCGCCGACGTCATCCGCCGCGCGATGATCCGCATGCCCAAGGCTATTGCTGGGCTGGATGCAAAGATGCTGCTGCAAGTCCACGACGAACTCCTCTTCGAAGTCAGCGAAGCCGATGCCCCCAAACTGATCCCCATCGCCAAGGAGATCATGGAGAGCGCCTCTCACCCCGCCGTCACTCTCAACGTCCACCTCGCGGTAGAGGGTGGCCAGGGCAAGACTTGGGCAGAAGCACATTGACCGCGCTTCGGGCCCCCCTCTTCGACGGGAAGGAAGTTACGCTCTTCGACCCGCCTGAGACAGCCGAAGCGCAAGCTGCCCTGGACCGGTTCCTTTCCTTGACGCCAAGAGATCGGCAGACCATGACACGGCATGTCGAGGCCTATTGCCGCGATTTCATCGAGTGGACCGGCGGCGGTACCGTGGATATCCCCACAGCGGACGCGATCTGGACCCAGGTCCATCCCAAAGGTCTCTTCATAGACGATGAAAGCCTCAGCCCCGCGAACGAGGCCTATGTCATCGTCGAGGCCGACTGCGACTGGGAACCCGAGCACGGCTTGATGCTTTGTTTCGAAGGCGGGCGGACACTTACCAAGTGCGGCGGGTACGACGGTCATCTGACCAACAGCAACGCCTTTGATGACGAGCGCATGGCCGACGTCGTCTACAGCGCGCTTGATCCGAAATTCACCACCCGTCGCGACCCATGATCCACACCTGGCCCGCCCTGAAAGCCTTCGCCCTCGCCCTCAACCTCCCCGAGGTCACCCTTGACCACCCCTGGGGCAACGAGGCGCTCAAGGCCCACGGCAAGATGTGGTGCTGGTGGTCGCCTTACGTTGATGCCGCCATCTTCAAATGCGGCAAGGAGGAACGTGAGATGCTCATGGCCGCCGACCCCGATACCTTCACCCTCCACCCCCACTACGCGCCCCATAACCTGATCCTCGTCCGCGCGGGGAAGATCGACGAAGGCTGGGCCCGCGCCCGCCTCACCCAACAGTGGCGCGACGCTGCCCCAAAGCGCTGGCTCAAGGCCTGGGACGAGTCCCGCCGCTGACAGCACCAAGCGGATCAAGTCCGTGACCGAACACGTCCGGAACCGCCCCAAGCCTCAGCCCCTTCCAGCGACAGGGCTTTCACCTTTGCTGAAATATCCCGGGGGGATGAGGGGCCCCTGGCCCCTCATGGGGGGCAGCGCCCCCCCCGCGCCCTTGGCTTTGCGCCCTGGCGCAAAGCCAAGGGTAAAGGCTTGCGGCGGCACGCCGCTCCGCAAGATCAGCGCCCTGACCTCAGCGGTCGATCCGGCATAGAAAGCAGTTGTTCCGCGCAGACCGCACATGCACATAAGCCACCCGCGGATCGGCAAACAGCTCCCCGGCCCGCGCCGTGATGGCCCCGGTCGCCACCACTCCGCCCGTGCCATAGACGATGCGGTCATCCGTCCCATATCCCCGGACGATATACTCGGGCGAGACCAGCATTTCCGGCAAACCCTCTCCGCCGCCCGCCAGGCAAGGATCGGCACAGAAGAAAATCGGCCCGACCTCGGCATAAGGCTGCGGCGCGGGGAACGGCCTATGCGCCAGAACCAGCATCTCTGCCCCCTCCGGGATCAGCCCCAGACAGTGCCGGCAAGGAGTGCCCCCACCGCCTGCCACCTGCCGTTCGGGCACCTGCCCGTTCGCATCGTGGCCACCGGCCCGGTAGGCCTGCACCACAACGGTTGGTATCGCTACAAATCGCATCGCATCCTCCATGTTTCACTGGAAGATGCCCCGCCCGCGCGCGCCGGGCGACCCGAAGCTTGCGCATTGCCTTACAGCGTCACTCCGGCTCAACCAGACGGCCCAACACGCGGCCCCCAAGGATGTGCAGGTGGTAATGCGGCACCTCCTGCATTCCGTGCGTGCCCGCGTTGGTGATGCCACGGAACCCCTCTGGCCCGCTTAGGCCAAGGATGGCGCAGGTCTTGGCCACGGTGCGGTGGAAGTCCATGATCTCCGCCTCCGACGCTTCGGCCGCGAAATGGTCCAGCGCCACATAGGCCCCCTTCGGGATCGCCAGCACATGCACCGGGGCAAGCGGGCGAATGTCGTGGAACACCAGCGTATGGGGCGTGTCCATCACCGTCCGGTTCGGAATCTCGCCGCGCAGGATGCGGGCGAAGATGTTGGTGGGGTCATAGGTCCAGCTCATGCTTCTCAATCCACGAATAGGTAATCGGTTGCCGCAATTTCGCGCGCGGTCGCGGCGGTTATGTCCAGAAAGGCCGCCAGCGCCCGCGCGTTATCATCCAGAACGCCGGCTTCTCGCATTCGATGGTGGCCCGGCAGACCCATGTCGCGCAAGCGCTCGATTTCAAACCGCACGTCATAGCGGATGGTCGGCAACAGCCGCTCAATCGCGGCAAGCGGCGTATGCGGCCCCGCCAGCCCGACCCTGCGCGCATGGCCCACGAGGTATTCATCCGAAAAAGCGCAGTCGATTTCCAGCAGCCGCACTTCGGCGCGGTCGTTATACAGGTCCTGGATCAGCTCGGTGCTGGCTGGATCGACGCAGAGGATCAACCGGTCCGTCTCCCAGAAGTCGAACAGCATCCGCACCAGCGCGCGGCGATGGCGCATGCGCTTGTCCAGCGTGGTCTGGATACCGCCCAGATCGGGCAAGGCGGCGGCCTCTTCGTTGAAAAGGTAATCCACCGCCGGGACCTTCGTCACCTCACGCAGGCGCTGCACCAGACGCTTGGCCACATGCCACTTCTTGCAGGTCACCAAAAGCAGGGTCCGGTCGCGGCCCAGCCGGGTTTCGGTTTCCCAGAAGCGGGGCGCAAAACGCCGGCCCTGGCGGCCACGCGCGGTCAGAAACTCGAACTGCCGCCGCCCGTCGCTGGTGGTCTGAAAGCTGCGCCCCGTCTCGACATAAAGCGCGCCCAGCCGTTCCTTCAGCGTCAGCGCGTCCGGGCTGATCTTGCGCGCGAAAAGATATTCCTGCGCCAGCAGAAGATCATGGTGATCGTCGTAGAACGTCGCCGGCATCCCGTAATCGGTGAACATGAGGAACGTCAGCGTGCGTGATCGGATTTCGCGCTCGGGCACCAGATGGGCGACGATGGTTTGAAAGAACGTCTCATCCGGAATCCAGGTCGTGCGGAAGAACCGCACCACATCGGGCCGCCGGTCGATGAAGGCCAGCACCGCCTCAACCGTGCGGCGGCGCAGGCACCACCACTGGCTGCCGATGCGGATGCGCAGGTCTGACGGCACCTTGCGCGCCAGCCCCAGCCGCTTTTGCCACTCCATCGACCGGTAGAACCAGGCCTTGCGCTGGCGTTCGTTGAACCAGTGGCGATAGATCAGCCGCTCTTCCCTGATCCCGGTCTTGATCCAGTCCGAGGTGAAGAAGTCGAAGTTTTCGATGAAATCCGCCTCGTCTTCCTCCAGCCGCTGGTGCACATGCTCGGCCGTCTTGATCGGCATGCAATCGCCCGACAGCATGTAGAAATGCGTGGCCGCCGGAAACGCCTCAACCGCCGCACGCAGGGCTTCCAGGGTGGCCGCGACCAGGCTCCACTCGCCCCAGCCGCATTTGACCCGCCGCGCGGCAAAGGTGACGCGGGGGTTTCCGGACAGGGCCTGGCGGATCCGGTCAAAATCGGCCGCGCGGGCGCGGGCGTCAAAGTGGATGGCGATGCAATCCCCTGCCGCCGTCAGCCGCAGCGCCTGCGCGATGACCCCCTCCGGGTCCTTGTGGCACAGAAGGATGAAGGCGATCGTCGTCATCGGGCAGGCGGTTTCGCGGTGGGGGTCATGGCCGTCCTCGTAAACTGCGGCAAGCTTCCTTGAAAAGCCTGAACTTGTCTGCTTGATTGCCGCAATCTTGGCATTGTGTCGCTTTTGCTGAAAACTGACTCTGGAAGGACGTAACGCATGGGGTTCCCCGGTACTTGGATGACCGAAAGCGAAAGCGTCGTCTACCGGGTCGTGCCGAAATGCGCCTGTTCGACCATCGGGCAGATCATGTTCTATTCCGACCACGGCCGGTTTTTCGACGGCGACATCCATGACGCACAGACCGGCCTGCACAAATGGGCGCTTGAAGGCAGCCAGCCCCGGATCGAGGCCGCCGTGCGCGGGCGTGAGACCTACGCCTTCACCTGCGTGCGCAACCCCTACACCCGCATCCTGTCGTCGTTCTTCGACAAGATCTGCGGGATCCAGCGCAATGGCAAACGCTACCGGGGCAACATGGTGCCGCTTCTGATCCAGAAATACGGGGTCGAAGTCGGGGGCGACGACGGCAAGCAAGAGTTTGACCAGATCGCCAGCTTCCGCCGCTTTCTGCTTTTTGTCCGTGACACCATCCGCTGGAAAAAACCGATGGAGCCGGACATCCACTGGTCCGCGATGGCGGGCCATGTCTCGACCTTCATCGTCAACGGCGGGCGCTACAACCACATCTTCTTCACCGAGGATTTCAATCCGGGCATGCAGACCGTGCTGGACAAGATCACGGTGAAGCACCCGGTCGATCTGGCGGCGATTCCCCGCTTCAACGAAAGCGAAGGCCACGGTCCAAAGCGGGCCCACCCGGTTGAGGCCTATTTCGACGATCTGTCGATGCATCTGATGTGGGAAATCTACAAACGCGATTTCCAGCTCTTCCGCTATGATTTCGACAACCCGGCCAACAAGCTGCCCAAAGGCCCGGTTGACCTTGATGAGGTTCACGCCAAGCTGGGCGACTGACCCCTCCTCGTTGGACTGCGTCTCCTCGTCGGAGGGCCAGCGAGGAGTGACGAAGTCATCGACGAGCCGCTGCAGGAGACATGCGATGGACAAGGTAACCGGCGGCTGTCTTTGCGGCGCGCTGCGGTTCGCGGCAACCGGACAGCCCTACCGGGTTGGCCTCTGCCATTGCATCGACTGCCGCAAGAACCACGGCGCCTTGTTCCACGCCTCGGCGATCTTTCCCGAAACCGCCGTGACCATCACCGGCGAGGTCCGAACCTACCGCGACCGCAGCTTCTGCCCGACCTGCGGCTCGCCGGTCTTTGCCCATATCGACGACGAGATTGGCCTCAACCTTGGTTGCTTCGACGCCCCCGACCAGTTCCGCCCGACTTACGAGCTGTGGACGATCCGACGCGAAAGCTGGCTGCCGGAATTTGACGGCATCCGGCATTACGAAAAGAACCGCGAAAGCGACGGCCGGACCGAGGGGTGACCCGATCCGAACCGGCGGGACAGCGGAGTTTTCAAAAACTCCGCACCGGAGCCTTCAAAGGCTCCGGTCCGATTTCTTCGAAGAAATCGGCGCACTCGGCCGGCAGGCGAGGGCCTAGACCGGATCCTCTGCGCCAATCCCCCGGAACCAGCGCACGATGGCCTCCCGCTCTTCGGGCTCCATATAGCTCAGGTTGCCGGGCGGCATGGCGTGGCTGACGCCGGACTGCAGGTAGATCCGCCGCGCCTCATGCGCGATCTGGGCTTCCGTCTCTAGCACCACGCCCTTGGGTGGCCAGGCGATGCCGTCCCAGCCCGGTTCGGCCGCGTGGCACATGCTGCAGCGGCCCTGCACGATGCCCACGACATCCTCAAACCCCTCGGCACTGGCCAAGCGCAGCGCCTCGCCCTGAAGCGCGGCTTCGCCTTCGGGCAGTTTCATCGGTGCGCTCGACAACCAGGCGATGGCCACAAACAGCGCCGCCGTCAGGCCCCAGGTCCACCACGGGCTGCCCTTCCTTGCGTGGCGGGTGTTGAACCAGTGCCGGATCGTCACGCCCATCAGGAACACGAGGCTCGCGATCAGCCAATTCCACTGGGTCGCAAAGACCAGCGGGTAATGGTTCGACAGCATCAGGAACACCACCGGTAGCGTCAGGTAGTTGTTGTGCGTGCTGCGCTGCTTGGCGATCTTACCGTATTTCGGGTCCGGCTTCCGGCCCGCCTTCAGGTCGGCCACCACCACCCGCTGGTTCGGCATGATGACCATGAACACGTTCGCGCTCATGATCGTGGCCGTAAACGCCCCCAGATGCAAAAGCGCCGCGCGCCCGCTGAAGACGCTGGTGTAGAACAGGCTCATCCCCACCAGCACCGCAAACAGCGCCACCATCAGCACCGTCTGGTTGGCGTTCACGAAGACCTTGCACAGCGTCGTATAGGCCACCCAGCCAAAGGCCAGCGACGCGATTGAGATGCCAATCGCAGCCCATGTCGTCAGCTCCAGCACCGTGGGGTCGATCAGGTAAAGCTCGGCCCCCATGTAATAGACCAGCACCAGAAGTGCCGCCCCCGACAGCCAGGTCGCATAGCTTTCCCACTTGAACCACACCAGGTGGTCCGGCATCGACCCCGGCGCCACCAGGTATTTCTGGATGTGGTAGAACCCCCCGCCATGGACCTGCCATTCCTCGCCATCCGCCCCACTGGCAAGGTTGCGGTCGCGGTGCAGGCCAAGGTCGAGCGCGATGAAGTAGAAGCTGGACCCGATCCAGGCAATCGCCGTGATCACATGCAGCCAGCGCACCGCGATCTCGACCCATTCCCACATCAGCACCACGTCATACATTCGCGTCCCTCCCTTGGCTTTGTCGAAACGCTATCCTGCTGCCGACCTTTCTGTTAATCCATAGAAAGCCGCATCACTTTCAAGACCTGCCGAAGAATGTCCTACGTCAACACCATCCGCATGTTCGTCCGAGTCTATGAATTGGGCAGCATGTCCGCCGCTGCCCGCGATCAGCGCACCTCGCCTGCCGTTGCCTCGGCCCGGATTTCGGACCTTGAGAAACACCTGGGCGTCCGCCTCTTCAGCCGCACCACCCGCAGTCTGCAGCCGACCGAGAATGGCCGCATCTTCTACGACGGTGCCCGCCGCGTGCTGGAAGCGATTGATGAGGCTGAGGCGGCCGTGATGGACGCCACCCAAAACCCGCGCGGCACGATCTTTGTCGCCGCCCCCTTGGGCCTTGGCCGCCGCCTGATCGCGCCGCGCGTGCCCGCCTTCAAGGACCTTTACCCGCAGATCGACGTGCGCCTGCGCCTGTCGGACCGGGGGATCGACGTGGTCACCGAAGGCATCGATGTGGCCTTCCACCTGGGCCTTCTGGAGGACAGCACCCTCAAGGTCCGCACCATCGCCGACTGCCCGCGCACCCTGTGCGCCGCCCCCGCCTATATCGCCCGCCGGGGCATGCCCGCAGATGGCGAGGCGCTGGTCCGCGACCGCCACGACTGCCTGAACCTGCGCTTTCCCGGTGCCAAGGAATTCCAGTGGACGCTTGCTACCCCCGACGGCCCCCGCCGGTTTGAGATCACCGGCCCCTTCGAATCCGATGACGGTGACGTGCTGACCGGCTGGGCGCTGGACGGCCGCGGCATCGTCCTGAAACCCTTGTTCGAGGTTGCGGACCACCTGCGCAGCGGGGCACTGGTGCCCGTCGCCACCGCCACGCCGCCGCTTGCGGTGCAACTCTCCACCCTCAGCCAGCACCGGCGGCTGAAAGACCCCAAGGTCCAGCTTTTCGCCGATTACATGGCCCAGCACATCCGCGAAGACCTGCGCCGGGCGATGGCGGTGGCCTAGCCCGCAAATGAATAAGGGCGGGACCGAGGTCCCGCCCTTATTCATTCCGTCCGAACGATCCTTACTGGATGCGCTGGCCGTTCACGTAGATTTCAAAGCCCGGCTTGGCTTCGATCTTCGAGGTCAGCTCATCAGGGCCCGCGCCGGGCGACATGAAGGCGCCCATCATCATCCGCGCGCCCATCGCGTCTTCTTCGGTGACAACGCCGATGGCGATCAGCCCGTCGATCAGCGCGTTGCCGCCGGTCAGCGTGACATTCGCCTCACCCAGGGGCATCGGGAAGCCCATGGAATTGTCGAAGGTGAAGGCCCCGGTGCCCGCAAAGGCTGCGCCCGCGACTTTCAGCGTCAGTTCGGTGATGTCCAGGCTTTCCGGCGCCGGGAAGACAGGCATGCCGCCCGCCTCATCCGCCGCAATCATCGCCGGCACGTCGATGATGGTCTTGCCGGAAATGTCGATAGCCAGGTCCGCCGGATCACGCGGCAGTGCGCCGGTCGGGTCGACCATCGCCCAGGCCTCTTCGTTCACCGTCAGCTGGTTCAGCTTCATCAGCAGCGCAAAGTCGCCTGCCGTTTCAGCCGCGACGATGGGCGAGGTCATCTCGAACTCGATCGCGCCCATCGTCACCTTGATCGGTGCCGGCATCATCGCCGAGGTGCTTTCGACGTCCAGACCGGTACCGGTCGACTTGATGCTGAACAGGTCCTTGTTGAACACGCCCGAGGATTCGCCACCCCCGGCCGCAATCGTCATGTCCATCGGGAAGTAGGGGCTTTCCTGCTTCACGGTCCCTGCGGTCGACCCTTGGGTCGAGGTGAAGGTCAGGCTCAGCCCCTCGTTCAGCGCCACGCCGAAATCGGTCGGCATCACGCCGCCCTCAGCCGACATCGATGACGGCAGCGCCAGGTCGAACGACACTGCGATGTCGGTCGTTTCGCTGGTGGTCTCCTGCTTCATCTCCAGGCTCGGGTCGTCAAGGCTGGTGGTGTAGGCCAGCAGCCCCGCCGTCATGTCCAGCCCGAAGGCGCGGTTTGCGCCGGGGGTGTCGGAATAGGTGCCCGACAACTCGCCCAGGGAAACGGTGCCCTTCGACGCCACATCCGGCGCAGGCGATCCGTCAAAGGACATGCCTGGTGCGGTGGTATCGTAGACCACGTCCAGCTTGGCCGCCGCATAGTCATAGGCCACGCCGCCATCGGCTTCGCGCGCGGTCAGGGTCAGACCTTCATGCTGCACCTTGGCGAAGCCCTTGGTGTCGCCCGACAGGCCCAGGTTGATGTCCGCGCCCGGAACGATAGTCACCGACCCGTCCGATTCCTCGGTCATCACCATGTCCGAGATGGTGACGCCCGGCATGCCGGCCGGCGCAATCGACACGCCATTCAGCGTCAGCGTGCCGCCGTCATTATTTTCCGTAGCCGCCGTGATTTCGAGGCCGATCATGGTCCCGGCATCCTTCCAGGACTGCCAGACCTGATCCGCCGTCAGCGCCGCATGGGCGGTGCCACCCATCAACACAACAAATGCGGGTGCAGCCAAGCAAGACGTCATCCGAAACATGCGATTCTCCTACAAGGAATTTTTTACCGCGCCACAAAACCCTCTCTTGCGTTCAACCGCAAGGGACCGTTTTGCAAGCCTCGGGAAGAATAGCCTGTTTTCGCGATATTTTCACTGCAAGTTCATGACCCGCGATAGGTAGAGTAGGCAAAGGGCGAAAGAAGCAGCGGCACATGGTAATGCTGGCCCGCATCCGGCACGCCAAAGCGGATCGGGATTTCGTCCAGGAACAGCACCGCGCCTTCGGCCGCCTGCCCCGTTGCCCGCAGATAGTCGCCCGCACAGAACACCAGCTCATATTGGCCTTCGGTCAGGTCCTTGCCCTCCAGCATCGGCCCATCGGTGCGGCCATCGGCATTGGTCACCATCTCCTTGATCTTGCGGTGACTTTGCCCAGAGATGCGGTAAAGCATGATCTTCACCCCTGCGGCGGGCTTGCCCATCGCGGTATCCAGCACATGCGTTGACAGCCGTCCCATCACACCCTCCATTTTCCGGCATCAGACCACGAAACCCCCACCCCCGCGACCCCGCATTAAGCGCATATGACCTTTCGTGAAATCCTGAAAATATCTGCTGCCATTTGCCCCTAATCTGCCCAGAAGCAGGAGAACCCCGTGAACCGCTACCCCCGAGATTTCCGTGGCCATGGTCCCATCCCCCCAGATCCCCGCTGGCCGGGGAATGCGAAGGTCGCGATCAGCCTCGTCCTGAATTATGAGGAGGGCGGCGAAAACAACCTCCTCCACGGTGACGCCCAGTCCGAGGCGTTCCTGTCGGACATTGCCGGTGCGCAACCCTGGCCCGGCATGCGCCACTGGAACATGGAGTCGCTCTATGACTACGGCGCGCGGGCCGGATTCTGGCGCCTGCACCGCCTGTTCACCGACCGCGCCCTGCCGGTCACGATCTACGGCGTCGCCACCGCGCTTGCCCGCAACCCCGAACAGGTCGCCGCGATGAAATCGGCGGGTTGGGACATCGCCAGCCACGGCCTCAAATGGGTCGACCACCGCGACATGCCCGAAGACGTGGAACGCGCCCAGATCACTGAGGCGATCCGCCTCCATACCGAGGTTGTCGGCACTCCCCCGCGCGGCTGGTACACCGGGCGCTGCTCGCTCAACACCGTGCGGCTGACGGCGGAAACCGGGGCGCTTGACTGGATCTCCGACACCTATGACGACGACCTGCCCTATTGGGCCGAGGTTGGGGAGCGGGACCAACTCGTCATCCCCTATACCCTCGAGGCCAACGACATGCGCTTTGCCACAGCGCCCGGGTACATCGAAGGTGAACAGTTCTTCACATACCTGCGCGACACCTTCGACACGCTCTATGCAGAAGGCGAGGCAGGTGCTGCGAAGATGTTCTCGATCGGCCTTCACTGCCGCCTGATCGGCCGCCCGGGAAAGATCGCAGGTCTGATCCGGTTCCTTGACCATGCCCAAAATCATGACGGCGTCTGGTTCGCCACCCGCAGCCAGATCGCCGACCATTGGGCCGCCACCCACCCGCACACCCGCATCGAACGCCCCAGCCAGATGACGCGTGACCGCTTCATCCAGCGTTTCGGCAGCATCTTCGAACACTCCCCCTGGATCGCCGACCGCGCCTTTGACCTCGAACTCGGCCCCGCGCATGACTGCGCCACGGGCCTCCACAACGCCCTCGCCCGCATGTTCCGCAGCGCCAGCCGCGAGGAACGCCTCGGCGTCCTTAACGCCCACCCCGACCTTGCCGGCAAGCTTGCCGCCGCCAAGCGCCTCACGCCTGAAAGCACCGCCGAACAGGCCTCCGCCGCCCTTGACGCCCTGACCGACGATGAGCGCAGCCGCTTTCAGCGGCTGAACGAAGAGTATGTCGCCAAGCATGGCTTTCCCTTCATCATCGCGGTCCGCGACAACACCAAGGCCAGCATCCTGCAGGCCTTCCAGACCCGGCTGGCCAATAATAGCGAACAAGAATTCACAATGGCCTGCGCACAAGTCGAACGCATCGCCGAACTGCGCCTGAAGGACCAGCTTCCATGACCGGATACCACTTCCCCAGCGGCGGCCTGCCGTCACAGACCACCCTGCTGACCGCCCGCGCCGTCTTCACCCCGGCCTATTGCTTCATCCCCAAGGGCTGCTTTTCCGAAATCGTCACCAGCTTCCTGCCCGGCTGGGCCAAAACCCGGCTCTGGCTGATCGCGCGCCCCATGTCAGGCTTTGCCGAAACCTTCAGCCAATATGTGATGGAGGTGGCCCCCGGCGGCGGCTCTGACGCCCCCGACCCCGACACCGGCGCCGAACACTGGCTTTTCTTCACTGACGGCCTCGCCACCGTCACCATCGCGGGCGTGGGGTATGAGATGGAGGCGGGCTCCTACGCCTACATCCCCCCCGCCACCCAATGGACCCTGCACGCCGAAGGCGGCACCCCGGCCCGCTTTCATTGGCTCCGCAAGCTTTACGCCCCGGCCCCCGGCACGCCCACGCCCGCGCCCTTCGTCATCAACGAACGCGACGTCCCCGTCCGCTGGATGCCCGACACCAACCAGACCTGGGGCACCACCCGCTTTGTTGATCCCGAAGACCTCGCCCATGACGCCCATGTCAACATCGTCACCTTCCAGCCCGGCGGCCGCATCCCGTTTGAGGAAACCCATGTGATGGAGCATGGCCTCTACGTCCTCGAAGGCCGCGCCGCCTACAAGCTGAACCAGGACTGGGTCGAGGTTGAGGCCGGGGATTTCATGTGGCTTCGCGCCTATTGCCCGCAGGCCTGCATCGCCGCCGGCCCCGGCCCCTTCCGGTATCTTCTCTACAAGGACGTGAACCGCCACGCAAACCTGCGCCACCTGCGCTGATTTCATCTGTCCTCAAATATCCCACGGGGGTCCGGGGGTGTGAAACCCCCGGCTCTCCGCCCAGGAAAGGCGCCGACCCATGCAGACGCTGAAGCCCGAACCCCTGACCACCGCCGCCTTCGCCCCCTTCGGCGATGTGCTGGACGCGACCGGTGATTTCCGCCTGATCAACGACGGCCTCTGCCAGCGCCACCATGACCGCGCCACCCTGGATTTCGGCCCTAATGCGCGCCCCGGCCTGTCGGTCTTCCTCGCCGAAGCCCGGGCGCTACCCTACCAGTTCGACCTCATCGAACGGCACCCCGAGGGCTCCCAGGCCTTCCTCCCGATGACCGAACACCCTTTCCTGGTCATCGTGGCGACAAGCCCAGGCCACACCCCTCGCGCCTTCCTGACCAATGGCGCGCAGGGCATCAACCTTCATCGCGGGACATGGCATGGTGTCCTGACCCCGCTGCACGCACCCGGCCTCTTTGCCGTGATCGACCGGATCGGCACCACGCCGAACCTAGAGGAACACCGTTACACCCAACCGTGGACGGTTCTGGCCCCGTAAAGCGGGGCCCTTAACCGGATCGCACCCATGGGGCAGTGCGAAGACGGCGCGAACATAAACGCCCCAAGGGAAAGGACAGATCCATGACAACCACCCATCCGGTGGACGAAATTCTTGCACCCCCAAAGCTCTTCACGCTGGGGCTGCAACATGTGCTGGTGATGTATGCCGGCGCCATCGCCGTGCCGCTGATCGTCGGCCGCGCGCTGAAACTTGATCCCGCCGACGTCGCCTTCCTGATCTCGGCTGACCTTTTCGTCTGCGGCATCGTCACGCTGATCCAGTCGATGGGGGCCACCCAGTGGTTCGGCATCAAGCTGCCGGTGATGATGGGCGTGACCTTCGCCGCCGTCGGCCCGATGGTTGCCATGGCCAACGCCACTCCGGGGGCTGAAGGCGCGCGTGCGATCTTCGGCGCCATCATCGCGGCCGGGATCATCTCGATCCTCATCGCGCCGCTGGTATCACGCCTCTTGCGCTTCTTCCCCCCAGTCGTGACCGGGACGATCATCCTGGTCATCGGGGTCAGCCTGATGCGGATCGGCATCAACTGGATCTTCGGCAACCCCGTCGGCCCGACAGCACCCATGATCGTCGACCCCGCCCACGCCGACTGGCTTAAGGCCGTGACCGAAGGGGTCGCCGCCGGAACCATCACCGGCGTGCCGGAACTGCCGCCCAAACTTGGCCTCGCCGCCACCCAGATGAACCCCGGCTATGCGCCCTTGGGCAACATCGCCATCTCGGCCATCGTGCTGGTGGCGATCCTTCTGATCGCGCGCTTCGGCAAGGGCTTTGTCGCCAACATCTCGGTGCTGCTTGGCATCGTGATCGGTGCCGTGATCGCGGTGGCCCTTGGCAAGATGGGCTTCTCCAAAGTGGCGGAGGCCGACTGGTTCGGCCTGATCACGCCCTTCCACTTCGGCACGCCGACCTTTGACCTTGTGATGATCGTGACCATGGTTCTGGTAATGATCGTGGTGATGATCGAAAGCACCGGCATGTTCCTCGCCCTGGGCGACATCACTGGCAAACCTGTCACCCGCCCGATGCTGTCCGCAGGCCTGCGCACCGATGGCCTTGGCACCCTGATCGGCGGGATCTTCAACACCTTCCCCTACACTTCCTTTAGCCAGAACGTCGGCCTTGTGGGGGTGACAGGCATCAAAAGCCGCTTCGTCTGCGTCGCGGGCGGGCTGATCATGGTCGTCCTCGGCCTAGTGCCGAAGATGGGCGCGCTGGTCGAATCCGTGCCGACGATGGTCTTGGGCGGCGCGGGCCTTGTGATGTTCGGCATGGTTGCGGCCACCGGCATCCGCATCCTTGCGGGGGTGGACTTCGCGCGGAACCGCAACAACCTGTTCGTCGTCGCGGTGTCGATCGGCATGGGCATGATCCCGCTCGTCGCGCCCAACTTCAAACAGTGGATGCCCCACGGGATTCACCCGCTGATCGAAAGCGGCATCCTCCTCGCCTCGATCACGGCGGTGGCGCTGAACGCCTTCTTCAACGGCGCCCGCGGGTCGGTCGACGACGCCAAGGCCACTGCCGCGATGGCCGATCACTAGGACCGCCAATGACAAAGGGGGCGGCCATCAGGCCGCCCCCTTCGCTATTTCTGATGCGTAAGACTTACGCCAGCGCGAGGTTGATCGCCGATTCGCGGCCATCACGGCCCGATTCCACGTCAAACGTCACGGCCTGACCGTCGTCCAGCCCACGGATGCCAGCGCGTTCCAGCGCGGTCACGTGAACAAAAACGTCCTTGCCGCCGGATTCAGGAGCAATAAAGCCGAAACCTTTGGTGGCATTGAACCATTTCACGGTGCCCTTGGCCATCGTGATATTCCTTCTCATAGCGCCATCCGCAACACGCGATGGCCTGGCTTTCATCCGTTAGATCGAGTGTCTGAAGCCGAAAAGGAAACAGAGAAGTCGACAGCAGGTGTTTTCGCCCCGCCCTTATGCACCCCTTTTCAACAAATAGCCACACCCTTGACGCGAACCCGCCTGCCAACCCACAGTCACCGCCCGAAACCCGAAAGCGCCCGATGTCCAGGTTCACTCTCCGCACCCGCCTCCGGGCACTTTACGACGGGCCCAGCGAAGCGGCCGACCGCTTTCGCTACACGCTTCTCGCTTTCGACGTCCTGACCATCACCTTCCTGATCGCGACCTCGTTCTTCAACCGCACCCCCATGATCGAGCTTGCCGACCTCGCCATCGGCCTTATCCTGCTGACCGAGGTGATCTTGCGCATCTGGTCCTCAGCCGACCCGCGGCGGGATGTATTCAGCGTCTACTTCATCGCCGATCTCGCCGTGATCCTGTCGCTCATCGCCCCCTTCGTCGGCGATGGCGAGGGGCTGGCCTTCCTCCGCGTCCTACGGCTTTACCGCGTCTTTCACTCGCCCCAGACCCTGCGGCAGCTGCGGCAGGACTGGCCGGTCTTCAACCGCAACCAGACCACTGTCCGCGCCGCGCTGAACCTCTTGATCTTCGTTTTCCTGATGACCGCCCTGGTCTACGAGACGCAGCGCTCAGTCAACGACAAGATCACGACCTACCTCGACGCGCTTTACTTCACCGTGACCACGCTTTCGACCACCGGCTTCGGCGATGTCACGCTTGTCGGCAATTCCGGCAAGCTTCTGTCGGTCGGGATCATGATCTTCGGCATCTCGCTTTTCCTGCGCCTGATCCAGGTGCTCCTGCGTCCGGTAAAGGCGCATTTTCCCTGCCCGACCTGCGGCCTGCGCCGGCACGACCACGACGCCGTCCATTGCAAGGCCTGCGGCACGGTCCTGAACATCCCCGACGACGGCGCCGACTAACCCTGCCGCAAAAGCCAGTCCCGCACCGCCAGCCCAGCCGCATGCGCCCGGGCGACCCACCACAGCCTAAGCCCCGCTGCGCGCGGGCCGACCGGGATCGGCCTGACAGAGACCACTGGCCGTAGGGAAACCTGGCCCGCCCTCAGACGGCAGCCCTCTCGGTTCCGGTCGCAAAGCCCCGGTGGAAGGTGATGGTCGCGACCGGCCCGAATGTCTCCCAGCCCAGGTCAAGGCTGGCGTTGTTGGCCTTCAGCATTTGCGTCACGATATTCAGCCCCTGCCCACCCTCGCGCGCCGTCGCAGACACCGCCTCTACCGCGGCTTCGCGCCAAACGATGGTCAAGACGCCGTCCGCAATCCTGCCGCTGACCGCGATCCGTCCGCCCTTGGAAATCGCGCCATGCTTGGCCGAGTTCACGACGAACTCTCCCACGACAAGGGCAATCGCATCGCTGACCCGGGCGTCGATTACGATGTCAGGGTCCACATTGACCGCCAAGTCCACCCCGCTCTGCCCCCTGAACGGCTCGATCAGGATGGTCACCAGCGCCGCCAGACCGGTCTGGGAGTTGCCAGTGACAAATAGCGACTGCGCGTCGGCAATGGCCGCGATCCGGCGCTGCAACTCGACCGAGAATTCGGTCATGCCGGCATTGCCACGGGCCAGCCCCCGGATCAGCCCGCAGACGATGGTATAGCTGTTGCGCAGCCGGTGCCGCATCTCGGCGACGACGGCTTCCATCGCCGCCAGTTGGTTTTCCCGTTCCGTGACATCGCGCGAGATCGACAGGTAGCCGACCGTCCGCCCGTTCTCGTCCGCAGCCGGATGGACCGTCACATCCCACCAGCGCTGTGTGCCCTTTGCCGTCGGACAAAAGCCGGAAAATGTCGCAATGCCTTCGGCTACGGATTGCGACAGCGACGCGCTGATAATGCCTGCGTCAGCTGCGGGCCAAAGCTCGGGCCATTCCTTGCCCGCGACGGTATTGAAGTCGTCGATTTCCATCGCGCAAAGACCATTGGTGTTCATCCACACCAGCCGACCCTCAAGGTCGAGAAGCTTTACGCAATCAGGACTACGGTCCAGCACACGAGCAAGGGTCGGGATCGAAAGGGGGAGCGCACCCATTAGATCGCGCATGGAAACATACCTACCTTTTTTGCTCGATTGTCAAAGTTAGCCTGTTCCCGGGCCGGGTCAAGAAGCGGTTAACCCTTATCCGGCCAGACTATAAGGCCGAAAGGGGCCCGCCTGCGCCTTCACGCCGATAAAGGCAGTCCGGCCGCCCCAATGGGCCCCCGCCTCATCCGGGTTGGCGCGACGGGCAAAGTCGTCGGGCGCCTCGTTCAGAATCAACCTGAATTGCATCGGGTCTTTCCATCTGCTGAAAGGTAATATGGGGTTCGGGAGCTGGCCTCACGCTTCTGCGGCGGGAACCCTCCTGACCGCGCAAATCGCTGCGGCAATCGCCACGACCAGCGTCAGGATCACCACCTGCGGCGCACCCATCGCGGCAAAGACACCCTAGATCGCATCGCTAATCCACAAAGCGAGATAGGCCAAAAGGGATGCCAGCAGCACCCCCCGCGCCAGCCCCTTGCGCAGCAGCAAAAGGACGCTGCCCCCCAAGCCACACCCAGCCAAAGGCCAGCGTCATCCACACGGGGTAGCCGGTCATCACCGCCGCCTCTGCAGGCGTCAGCCGGCAAACTGCACCACGCCGAACACACTCCAGGCAATGCCAGCCAGCGCCGTGGCCACAAACCAGACCGGCGCGCGGGCCGGTCTTTCGGTCGGGGAAGAAACAGACATCTAGGGGTCTCCATCGGTGCAGGGCGATGCCGGGCTGCCATCATCTGCCCCATGACACCCGACCCCGCCCCCAATCGACTTTTCGCCCAAGATTTTTCCTCGCCCCGCGAAAAACCTTTCATTCTGGCCCAAATATCCCACGGGAGGTCTGGAGGGTGTGAAACCCTCCAGTCCCACGCCACCCCCACGCCAAACCCTAACAAATCCTGAAAATGCCAAACCAAAGCATTGATTTCATTGGTACAGACAAGGTGTCCCTGCCCGGGACATCACCCCATCAACCGCGCCACATCCAGCATCCGGTTGGAAAAACCCCACTCATTGTCATACCACCCAAAGACCCGCAGCAACCCCTGCGGCGTGACCCGCGTCTCGGGGCAAGCCATCACAATACTCTCCCCCCGCGCCCGCAGGTCCGAAGACACCAGCGGCAGATCCGTCGCCCCGATCACCCCGCCCGCCGCCCGAAAGACCGCATTCACCGCCTCTGCCGTAGCAGGCCGCTGGGTCATCACCGTCAGGTCCACACAAGACACGCTCGCCACCGGCACCCGGACCGCCGACCCCATGATCCGCCCCGCCACCTCAGGCAGAACCCGGTCCAGCAACCGCTGGGCCGATGTGGTGGTCGGCACCATCGACAAGGCCGCCGCCCGGCTGCGGGCAAAGTCCGCCGCCGGGGCGTCCACCGTGGGCTGGCTGCCGGTGTAGCAGTGGATCGTGGTCATCGACCCCGTCTCCACCCCCCACTCCCGGTCCAGAAGCCGCACGAGCGGCGCCAGCGCATTCGTGGTGCAGCTGGCGTTCGACACGATCCGCTGATCCGCCAGCACCGCCTCATTCGCGCCCAGCACCACCGTCACCTCAGCCGCAGCCGAGGGCCCCGACACCAGCACCCGCCGCGCCCCCGCCTGCACCCCCCGCCCGGCAACCTCCGCCGTATCCGCCCGCCCAGTGCATTCCAGCACCACATCCACCCCCGCCAGATCGAGGGTCGAGATATCCGCGACCCGGTGCAAGGGCAGCGCACGCCCGTTCACCACCAGCGCCCCCTCCCGTAGCTCGGCCGAGCCGCGCCAAGGGCCAAAGGTGCTGTCATAGCTGAAGAGGTAAGCGCACATCTCGGGCGCGGCGATGTCGTTGATCCCGGCGATCTCCAGCCCCGGCCAGGCCTCGGGCCGCTCTGCCCAGGCGCGCAGGACCGACCGACCGATCCGTCCGAAGCCGTTGATGAAGACCCGCATCGCCTGACCCTCCAGCCCGTGTCGCGGCAGTCTCAGCACGCGTCGCGCGCCGCTTCAACAGGCGTCGGGGGAAATTCTTGTGCCCAGCACAATACTGCTGCCGCTGGCCGGATCAGACGGCAACCTCGGTTCCAAGGCCGCGCTCAACCGCACGCTGCACGGCCATCGCGGCAACCGCAAGGTCCTGCAGGCCAACGCCGGTGCCATCGAACAGCGTCACCTCCTCGGCCGTGCGACGCCCGGGATGCGCCCCGGTCAGCACCATGCCCAAGGGCGTGATCGCGGTGGCATCCAGCAGACCTGCGGCCACGGCATGTTGCGCCTCGCCGATGCTGACCGACTGCGCCACCTCATCGGCAAAGACCGAGGCCCGGCCCAGAAGGCTGGGCTCCACCTCTTGCTTGCCCTTGGTATCGGTGCCCATGCAGGCCAGATGCGTGCCGGGGGACACATGCGCCGACATCAGGCTTGCCGCGGGCGACGACGTAATCGTGACGATCACGTCCGCCTCCACCATCCGCTCCAACGGCACCGCCTCAAACGGCAGGCCAAGTTCGGCGGCAATCGCGCCCAGCTTGGGCAGCATGTCAGGATGCAAGTTCCAGGCGATGACCTTCTCGAACCGCCGCACCCGGGCCGCCGCGCGCAGCTGGAACCCGGCCTGATGCCCGGCCCCGACCATTCCCAGCACCTTCGCATCCGTCCGCGCCAGCCGATCGATGGATATGGCCGAAGCCGCCGCCGTCCGCAGCGCCGTCAAAAGGCCGCCCCCGACCATCGCGGTCGGCTGACCGGTCTCGGGATCAAAGAGGAACACCGTGGACTGGTGGTTGATGATCCCCTTGGCCGCGTTGCCGGGGAAATACCCCCCCGCCTTGACGCCCAGCATGTGCCCCGACCGGTCCAGCCCCGACTTGAAGCCGTATTGACGGCCTTCCCCCAGCGCCTCACGCACGACGGGGAAGTTGTACGCGTCACCCCGGGCCATGGCGGCAAAGGTGGCCTCAACCGCCGCGAAGGCGTCTTCGGGGGACACAAGCGACGCAATCAGCGCCTCGGGGACGATCAGCATGGTCCAGCCTTCCGCAGGGCCAGCGCCCTGATTTGCTCTTTTGAAAAATACTCCCGCCGGAGGCTTCCGAACGATGCGCCAAAGCCTCCAGCGGCAGAAGGATCAGTAGGCCTTGCCGCGGGCCGAGACGGGCCAGACCACCTCGACCACGCCGTTCCGCACGCCGACATACCAGTCATGCACGTTGCAGGTCGGGTCGCAGTGGCCGGGGACCAGCTTCAGCTTGTCATTGACCTTCAGGATACCGGCCGGGTCTTCGACCACGCCATGTTCATCGCTGCACTTGACGTATTTCACATCCGTCCGGCCAAAGATCACCGGCAAGCCGCTATCCACCGACTGCGCCTTCAGGCCCGCATCGACAATCGCCTTGTCGGCCTTGGCGTGGCTCATCACCGAGGTCAGGATGAACAGCGCGTTCTCCCATTCGCCCTGGTCGATCCGGCGGCCATCCTTGTCAAGGATACGGCCATAGTCCGCGTCCATGAAGGCGTAGGAGCCGCACTGAAGTTCGTTGTAAACCCCTGACGTGGACTCAAAGTAGTAGCTGCCTGTCCCGCCACCGCCAACGATGTCGCAGGCAATGCCCTCCGCCTTCAGCGTGTCCACTGCATCCTTCACCTGCGCCACGGCGAGGTCGATCTTGGCCTTGCGGTCGTCATAGCTGTCCATGTGCTGCATCGCGCCCTGATAGGCCTGGATGCCGGCGAACTTCAGCCCCGGAGCGGCGTCAATCGCCTTGGCCAGCGCGACCACGTCAGGCGTGGTCTTCACCCCGCAGCGCCCCGCGCCGCAGTCGATTTCCACCAGGCACTCGATGGTCGTGCCATGCTTCACCGCCGCCGCCGACAGGTCGGCCACGTTGTCCAGCATGTCGACGCAGCAGATCACGCGGGCACCAAAGCGGGGGATGCGGGCAAGACGGTCGATCTTCGCCAGATCGCGCACCTGATTGGAGACCAGCACATCCTTGATGCCGCCCCGCGCAAAAACCTCAGCCTCGCTGACCTTCTGGCAGCACACCCCGACCGACCCGCCCAGGCGTTCCTGCAGCAGGGCCACGTCAACAGATTTATGCATCTTGCCATGCACCCGGTGCCGCATGCCGTGGGCTTTTGCGTAATCGCCCATCTTCTTGATGTTCCGCTCCAGCGCATCAAGGTCGAGCACCAGGCAGGGGGTCTGGATGTCCGCCTCAGCCATCCCTGGCAGGGCGGGAATGTCATAGCCGACTTCAAGGCCTTCAAATTTCGGATGCGTGTTCATGATGTTACCCTTTCATCCAAGGCAGGTTGTCCAGATCGACGTTGCCGCCGGTGATGATGACGCCGACGCGGCGCCCCTTGAAGACAGCGGGGTTCGCCAGGATCGTGGCGAGGGGGACAGCGCAAGACGGTTCCATCACGATCTTCATCCGCTTCCAGGTCAGCTTCATCGCGTCGATGATCTGCTCTTCCGTTGCGGTAAAGATGTCCGTCACATGGTTGGAAACGAAGTGCCAGGTCAGGTCCTTCAGGGGAACCTTCAACCCGTCGGCAATCGTCTCCGGCGCGTCGTCGGCGATGATGTGCCCGGCCTTGAAGCTGCGATACGCGTCGTCGGCATTCTTCGGCTCGGCCGCGTAGATGTCCACCCCCGGCGCGATGTTCGACAAGGTCAGGCAGGTGCCCGAGATCATGCCGCCGCCGCCAATCGGGGCGATGACCGCCTCCAGCCCCTCCACCTGATCCATAAGCTCGCGTGAGCAGGTGGCTTGCCCCGCGATCACGCGGGGATCGTTGTAAGGGTGCACAAACTCGCCCCCAGTGCGGGCCTGAACCTCGGCGAAGACCGCCTCACGGCTGGTGGTCGAGGGTTCACATTCGGTGATCACCCCACCATAGCCGCGAACGGCATCCTTCTTGGCCTGCGGCGCGGTACGCGGCATGACGACGTTGCAGGGAATGCCCCGGCGACCAGCCGCATAGGAAAGGCTGAGCGCGTGGTTGCCGCTGGAATGGGTGCAGACACCCTTTGCGGCCATCGCATCGCTTAGCCCAAAGACCGCATTGCACGCCCCGCGCACCTTGAAGGCACCCGCTTTCTGGAAGTTCTCGCACTTGAAGAACAGTTCCGCCCCGGTCAGGTCGTTCAGATAGCTGGAGGTCAGGACAGGCGTGCGGTGGATGTAGGGCTCGATCCGGGCATGGGCGGCCAGCACATCGTCAAAGGTCGGGATCAGCATGGGAAAATCCTTCATTCTGCGGCCATCGCCATGGCAGGCGCCGTGCCACGGTAGTATTCCTGCGCTGCCGCCACGCCGGAGCCGAGTTTGATCGGCCAGCCAAGGTCAGCCATGCACATCTCGGCCGTCGCAAGGCCAGAAAGGACCATGACATCGGTCAGCATCCCAAGGTGGCCGATACGGAAGACCTTTCCGGCCACTTCCCCAAGTCCCACTCCAAAGGCAACGCCGTACTTGGTGGCGGCAAGCTGCACCAAAGCCGTGCCGTCACAGCCCGCAGGCACCTTCACCGCCGTCACGGTATCGGAATAGAGGTCGGGCGAAGCCGCATAGGGCGTCATCCCCCAAGCCTTGATCGCCCGGCGGACGCCTTCGGCAAGGCGGTGGTGGCGGGCATAGACGTTCTCCAAGCCCTCCGTCTCCAGCAGGTCGATGGCATGGGCAAGCCCCGCAATCAGGCCGACCGGGGGGGTATAGGGAAAGCCGCCGCGCGCGTAAGCGGCCAGCATGTCCTTGAAATCAAAGAAAGTGCGCGGCAGGGTTGCCGTGTCCATCGCCGCGATGGCCTTGGGGCTGACACCAAGGATCGCCAGACCCGCTGGCAGCATGAAGCCCTTCTGGCTGCCAGCCACGGCGATATCGACGCCCCAAGCGCTGAACTCAAACGGCATCGACCCGATGGAGGACACCCCGTCGACCATCAGCATCGCCCCATGCCCCGCCGCATCCATCGCGCGGCGGATGCCGGCGATGTCGGACTTCACGCCTGTTGCCGTCTCATTATGCGTCGCCAGCACCGCTTTGATTGTCTTGTCGGCCTTCAACGCCGCCTCAATCGCAGCAAGCGGAGCACCTTGGCCCCAAGGCGTCTCAATGATCTGGACGTTCAGCCCGTGGCGCTGGCACAGGTCAATCCAGCGGTGGCTGAACATCCCGAACCGCGCCGCCAGAACCGTGTCGCCGGGCGACAGGGTGTTCGACACCGCCGCCTCCCACCCGCCTGTCCCGGTCGAGGGGATCAGGATGACCTCACCCGCGTCCATCTTCAGAACCCGCCGCACACCTTCAACCGCAGGCTTGAAGATCCGCGCGAAGGCGGGGCTGCGGTGGTCAAGCGTCGGCATGTCACAAGCCTTGCGCACGCTTTCCGGGATGTTGGTCGGGCCGGGAATGAAGACTGGGTTCTGGAAGGACATCGGGGTTCTCTCCACTGAATGTCCCTTCTTCTAGGCCCATCCGACCCCATTCACAATTTTTTCGAAAAGATTTTTCAAAACCCGCCAGACATGCTATTTCATATCAGTAGCAATGGCTTGCGCTTTTTCAGCGCTTGGAAGGGTAACAGGGATGGCACAAAAACCGCGCGGCCGGCCGAAGGCGTTCAACGACAAGACCGACCAGAACACCGTGCAGGCGCTGGACCGGGCGCTGTTCCTTCTGGAACACCTCGCGCAGGGCCCCGGCCGCACGCTCTCTGACCTGGCCGAAGAGACGGGCCAAGCCGTCGCCACCACCTTCCGTGCGCTCCAGACCCTGCAAGGGCATGGCATGGTGGAAGTTGAGGAACCCGGCCAGCTTTGGCACATCGGCGCCGGGGCGTTCCGGATCGGCACCGCCTTCTTGCGCCGAACCAAAGTCGTGGAACGCGCCCGCCAGCCGATGGACGCTCTGATGCGGGAAACCGGGGAAACCGCGAACCTGGGGGTTGAGGTGCGGGGTGAGGTCCTCTTCCTCGCCCAGGTGGAAACGCATGAGGCGATCCGCGCCTTTTTCCCGCCGGGCACCAAGGGCCCGATGCATTCCAGCGGCATCGGCAAGGCGCTTCTGGCCTGGTACCCAGAAGACCGCGTGCGTGAAATCATCGCACGGCAGGGCTTGCCGAAGTTCACCACACTGACAATCACCAGCGACAGCGCCCTTTTGCGCGACCTTGCCCGCACCCGCGAGCGCGGCTTTGCCATCGACGATCAGGAACGGGCCGAGGGCATGCGTTGCATCGCCGCCCCGATCTTCAATGCTTATGGCGAGCCTGTCGCGGGCCTCTCCGTCTCGGGCCCTGCGTTCCGGGTAGGGCTGTCAGACGCGGCGCGCATCGGCGCAAAGGTCCGCGCCGCGGCCGACCTGGTCACAGAAGCGACCGGCGGCACCCGGCCGTGAGGGGCCGCTCATCAAGCCTTGCGGCTTTCTTCGCTGCTTCAAGCGCCTGAGGACTGGGGCCACCGAAGAAAGCCGTCAGGCTTGATGAGGGATCACGTGAAAAGGGGTCAGACCAGCTGCGCCGCTTTCGCGTGCAGATGGGCTACCAGCGCCGGGTCCAGCCCCAACCGCGCCGCCAGCATCGCGAGGTAGCCCTTCTCGGCCGGCGCATCCTCATCCACCACCAGCAGGGACGCGGCGTAGATCTCGGTCGCCTCGCGTTCGTTGCGGGCCAGGGCGGCCACGCGGCCTATGTCCAGGGGCGCATCAAGTTCAGCGGCGATCAGCGCGAATGCCTCCTCCTCAAGCCCGAGGTTGGCCAGTTGCCCGTCAATCCGCGCGCGTTCGTCCGGCGTGACATGCCCATCGGCCTTGGCAGCGGCGATCATCGCCTGCAGGATGCGGGTGGCAAGGTCATCGGCGGCCTCCGGATCATCGGGCAGAAACGCGGTGCCGTCGGGTGCGGGCAGGCCAATCGGCCCCTCCCTGTCATCCGCTTCCTTGCCGGCTTTCCAATCCTCATAGGCCCTGTAGGCCAGCCCGCCGATGGCCGCCATGCCGCCAACCCGCAGGCCCGTGCCCAACAGCCTGCGGCCGCCTTGGGTGAAAAGCACGCCCAGAAGCCCCCCGGCTATCGCCCCCTTGCCCAGGGTGGATTGCGCGTTCCACGTCTCTTTTGCCTTTTCGGTCAGCCCCTTGGCACCTTGGCCACCAGTCACTTGGCCAAGGCCACTTGTCAGGCTGTCAAGCAGGGATTTCGCATTCAGCATCGTCGCCTCCTTTGGCTGTCTGGCGGTCATATGAGCATCCCCAGGTCACAGCGCAATGACCGGGATCAAGCACCCCAGCCTCCGCCGCCGGGGGTGCGCATCTCGAACACAGCCCCGGCGGGAAGGTCACGTTCATCGTTGCCCTGCAGACTTTCCACACGCCCATCCGGCCAGTAAACGAGGTTCTCCCCCACTGCCCCCGGTCCGCCGCCCAGCACGCCAAATGGCGCGACCTTCCGGCTGCCGCACAGGGTGGTGACGGTCACCGGCTCCAGGAACCGCAAGCGGCGGATAGCGCCGTTGCCACCGGGCCACTGCCCCTTGCCACCCGAGTTCTGGCGGATTCCGAAGGCCTCCAACCGAACGGGAAAGCGCTTTTCCAGCACCTCCGGGTCAGTCATCCGCGTGTTCGTCATATGGCTTTGCACCGCATCACAGCCCTTGAACCCCGGCCCCGCCCCCGTGCCCCCGGCAATGGTTTCATAGTTCTGGAACCGGTCATTGCCCCAGATGAAATTGTTCATCGTGCCCTGCGCCGCCGCGACCACCCCCAAAGCGCCGTAAAGCGCGTTGCAGGCGGACTGGCTGACCTCGGTATTCCCCGCGATCACCGCCGCCGGGGCGCGCGGGTTCAGCATGGTCCCCTCCGGCACGATGATCGTCAACGGCGCAAGGCAGCCTTCGTTCAGCGGGATCGGCTTGCCCACCAGCGTGCGGAAGACATACAGCACCACCGCCCGCGTCACGGCCTGCGGGGCATTGTAATTTCCACTGTGCTGCAGGCTGGTTCCGGTGAAATCGATCACCGCTGAGCGTTTGGCATGGTCCACGCTGACCTTGACCTGAATGGTCGTACCGATATCCATCGGATATGTGAACGACCCGTCATGTATCCGGTCAATCACCGCACGCACGCATTCCTCGGCGTTCTTCTGGACATGCGCCATGTAGGCAGCCACCGTCTCGGCACCATGCCGGGCCACGACGCCAAGAAGTTCCCGCCGCCCCGTCTCATTCGCGGCGATCTGGGCCTTGAGGTCGGCCATGTTCTGGTCAATCGACCGACAGGGCCAGCGGCCACTGGCCAGAAGGGCGCGCGTCTCGGCCTCTCGCAACTGCCCTTGTGCCACCAAGGGGAAGAGGTCGATCACCACCCCCTCTTCCTCGATCGTCGTACTGTCCGGCGGGCCGGAGCCTGGCGTCCGCCCGCCGATATCGGCGTGATGACCGCGCGATCCCAGCCAGAACGCCGCCTTACCGCCTACAAAAACCGGCGTGATTACAGTCACATCCGGAAGATGCGTCCCGCCGTTCCAGGGGGAGTTCAGCATCCACGCATCCCCCTCCCGCGCCGTGGCACCAACCGCTGCAATCACCGTTTTGACCGCATGCGACATCGACCCCAGATGCACCGGCACATGCGGGGCGTTGGCGACAAGGTCCCCCACCGCATCAAAAATGGCGCAGGAAAAGTCGAAGCGTTCCTTGATGTTGACCGACCAGGCGGTGTTGGCGAGGGTGGCCCCCATCTGATCGGCAACCGACATGAAAAGGTTGTTGAACACCTCCAACAGCACCGGGTCGGCCTTGGTGCCCGCCGCCGGGGCGCGGGCGATGGCTTCGACACGGGTCAGGATCAGGTTCGCCTGGGCATCCACCTCGGCCTGCCAGCCGGGCTCGATGATGACGGTGCCGGTCGCCTCGGTAATGACGGCGGGGCCTGAGATCCGGGTTGTGGTGCCGCACTCCTCACGCCGATAAAGCGGAACGTCCCGCCAGCCGCCCGCCCAAAGGCGCAGGGTGGTCACTGGCTTGCCGGAATGTGAGTGGACATTCATCTTCGGCAAGGCAGCCCCGCCCCCAACAGCCTCAGCCGCCAGCATTTCGAACAGGACGGCCCGCTCGGGCGAGGTGAAGCCGAACCGTGCCTGATGCGCTTCTGCGAAGGCCAGACGCATCGCGGCCTCCGTCCCGAACGGCACCGGCAAAGGCTGGTGTGAGCCTTCGTAGCGCAGATGCGCAGTCAGGATCACACGGGCATCCGTGATCCCCTGCGCTGAAAGCTCTGCCACCGCTTCAGCCCCAAGTGCTGCAATCCGGCTGGCCGCAGATGGCTCTGTCACCGGCGCATCAAACTGCACCTCGCGCAGCACGCGCAGGTCGGCCAGGCCCATGCCAAAGGCCGACAGCACCCCCGCCTGCGGATGCAGGAAGACCGACCGCATCCCCAAGGCATCGGCCACGCTGCAGGCATGCTGCCCCCCTGCACCGCCAAAGCATTGCAGGGTGTAGCCCGTCACATCATGGCCACGCTGGACACTTATCCTCTTGATCGCATTGGCCATATTGTCGATGGCGATGCGCAGGAACCCTTCGGCCACCACCTCGGGCGGATCCAGCCTGCCGGTCACGGCAGCCACTTCAGCCGCCAGGGCCGCGAACTTCGCGCGCACCACATCTGCATCCAAAGGCTGGTCTCCACCGGGGCCAAAGACCGCTGGGAAGTGCTCCGGCGACAGCCGCCCCAGCATCACGTTGCAATCGGTGATCGTCAGCGGCCCGCCCCGGCGATAGCTGGCCGGTCCCGGGTTTGCGCCTGCACTTTCCGGCCCCACCTGATAGCGCCCGTCGCGGAAGCTGCAGATCGACCCGCCGCCTGCAGCCACCGTGTGGATGTCCATCATCGGTGCGCGCATCCGCACGCCAGCCACCTCAGTCTCGAACGATCGTTCATAAACGCCGGCATAGTGACTGACGTCGGTTGAGGTTCCGCCCATGTCAAAGCCGATCAGCCGGTCAAACCCCGCCGCTTGGGCAGTCTGCACCATGCCGACAATCCCCCCGGCAGGGCCGGACAGGATCGCGTCCTTGCCCTGAAAGCGCCCCGCCTCGGTCAGCCCGCCGTTCGACTGCATGAACAGCAGTCGCCCCGTCGCGCGGCCCATGTCCAGCGCCCCTTCGACCTGCGCCACATAGCGCCGCAGGATGGGCGAGAGGTAAGCATCCACCACCGTCGTGTCCCCGCGCGGCACGATCTTGGCCAGACGGGAAACCTGATGCGACAGCGACACTTGGGCAAACCCCGCCTCAGCCGCCAAGGCCCCCACCCGCACCTCATGCGCGGGGTTCACATGGCCGTGCATCAGCGCCACGGCAACCGCCGCAATCCCTTCCGCCCGCGCCGCCGCCAGCGCCGCCTGCACCGCAGCCTCGTCGAGCGGGCGCACCTCACCCCCCTCGGCATCCAAGCGACCCGGAACCTCGGCCACCCGCTCATACAGCAGGTCCGGGCGGCGGATGTTCAGGTCAAACAGCGCCGGCCGCGCCTGGGTGCCGACGCGCAGAAGGTCAGCGAAGCCTTCGGTGACCAGCAGGAGAACCCGCTCGCCCTTCCGCTCCAGCAGGGCATTGGTCGCGACCGTGGTGCCCATCTTGACCGCCGCGATCGCGCCGTTGGGGATCGGTTGGCCAGCGCCCAGCCCAAGGCAATCGCGAATGCCCTGCACGGCGGCATCGGCGTAGCGTTCGGGGTTTTCCGACAGCAGTTTGACGGTCACCAACCGCCCGTCAGGCGCGCGGCCGACGACATCGGTAAAGGTCCCGCCACGGTCGATCCAGAATTCCCAGGCCATCGCGCCCCCCATTTGCAGGCCCACCCTAAAGCAGGGCCAGGGGGTGGGAAAGCCTCAGCCCTCCAGCAGCGCCAGCACCTCATCGGCGAGGGCGCGCACCTCGGCCACCGCGGGCCCGCGGGTTTCTGACGCGCCGCGGCCTTCGCCCAGGCTTTCGGCATAGACCACCCGTTGCCCCAGCGTTGCGGCCGCTACGCCCCCGACCGCCGCAGCAGCATCTGCCACCTGCAACCCCAGCCGCGTGCCCGCCTTGACCCGGTTCAAGACGATGACCGCCCGCCGACCCTCGCGCCCGATCAGGTCAAAGACACCATCAGTGGCCCAAAGGTCCATCATCGAGGCCGAGACCGGCACCAGCACCAGATCCGCCTCCCGCAACGCGGGACGCAGGTCGGCGTCCACCTTGGGCGGCGTGTCGATGATGACGACATCGGCCACTTTCTTCAGCTTTTCGCATTCATACCCCACCCCCCAGGCCGAGGCGGTGGAGAACTCCATCCCGTCGGTGGCCATGACCGCCCGGCGCGCCATGAACCAGCGGCCCAGGCTGCCCTGCGGGTCGGTGTCCAGAAGAGCGACCTTCAGACCGCGGGCGTGCAGTTCAACCGCCAGGTTCACCGCCAGCGTGGTCTTGCCAGACCCGCCCTTCTGCTGTGCCACGGTGACAACCTTGCCCATCGCGATTCCCTCACTTTGCTGCAGCGCAGCATAGACTGATTTGCAAGGGCCGCACAGCCTGAAAGCAGATCAGCCCATTGCCGCCCGCCACAGGCCCAAAATGCCCGAATCCCTTGGAATCAACGCCCGAATGTGCGATTGTTTCCCTGCGACGTTATCTTTTCGACCACTGTCTCCGACCATCGGCCACAGCAATCGACACTAAGCTGACGGGGCCAAGCCGCCGCAATCTCGCGGGCGGATCACTGCACAGGAGACATCACGATGGCCAAGGGCACCGTGAAATGGTTCAATGAAACCAAGGGTTACGGCTTTATTGCCCCGGAAGGCGGCAAGAAGGACGTGTTCGTTCACATCACCGCGCTGGAACGCGCCGGGCTTCGCAGCCTGAAGGATGGCCAGCCGGTCACCTTCGACATCGAAGCAGGCCGTGACGGCCGCGAATCTGCGACGAACCTCGCGCTCGCCTGAACCCCAGGCATTGGGTGGGCGGTGCGCCGCCCCCCATCCCCGCTACATCATCTGCTGCACTGTCCGGTCGCGCAGGACATGGTCAAAGCCGTAGCGAAAGTCGCCTTCCGGCACCACCTCGGGCAGACAGACCGCAGTTCGCCGGCCCATCGGATAGGCCGGGGTGTCAAATTCGGCACTGACCAGCATCACCCGCATCCGCGCATCCGCAGCGATCAGGGCGGCAATCGCCCGCTCGGCGGCGCTGATGCCCCCAAAGGCATCGCACTCCATCACGAACAGATCATAGCCGATCCGGTCTTCCAGCAGGCTGGACAGGGCGGCGGGCAGCGTGGCTTCGGTTTCCACAAGACTGCCGTAGCTGGCAAGACGGCTGGCGGTCTGGCCCTCGGGCCGGTCCGTCAGCACCATCACGCGAACGCCCATCGATTGGCGCTGCACGGGGATTTGGTCAGGTCTGGCTGAAATATGCACGCACTACCTCCTTCACCGTGTGAATAGTCTTTGCCAGCATTGCGGTCAGCATTCGCCGGAAAAAAGGAAACTTACAGGTTAAATTCAGGATGCCCGCCACATTCAAAAAGGGATGCAAGGACCGCCCGGGGTACGCCACGCTCCCCCAGCGTGGTGTGAACCCCAAGGCATCTGGGATGGTTCCGTGAAGAGTGTTAACCTATTTCCAACCAAATTGCAGCCGCTGATTTTCAGCGCCACGCAGTTTCAGCAACGAATCGGGGGGCAGAATGAACCAGCACGCCAACATGTCGCACTTGACCGAAAGGCTGGACCTTGCCGCCGCCTTCCGCTGGACCGCCCGCCTGAACCTGCATGAGGCGGTGGCGAACCACTTTTCCTTCGCCGTAAACCCAGAAGGCACGCGCTTTCTGATCAACCCGAACGGGCGACACTTCAGCCGGATCACCGCCACGGCTCTGGTCGAGATTGACGCCAACGACCCCACCACCATGACCCGCCCCGATGCGCCCGATCCCACCGCCTGGGGCCTGCACGGTGCCATCCACCGCGCCTGCCCGCATGCGGTCTGCGTGATGCATGTCCATTCCATCCACGCGACCGTCTTGGCCAGCCTGGCCGATAGCCGCCTGCCCGCGATCGACCAGAACTCGGCCATGTTCCACAACCGTGTCGTGGTGGACGACCACTACGGCGGCATGGCGTTTGAGGAGGAGGGCGCCCGCTGCGCCACCCTGCTGGCCGATCCGAAGATCACCACGATGGTGATGGGCAACCATGGCGTTCTGGTGATCGGCCGCACAGTCGCCGAAACCTTCAACCGCCTGTATTATTTCGAGCGCGCGGCCGAAACCTATATCCGCGCCCTGCAGACCGGCCGCCCGTTGCGCGTTCTGCCCGACGCCATCGCCGAAAAGACCGCGCAGGAATGGGAGGCCTACCCCGGCTTTGCCGACGCCCACCTGAGCGAACTGCGCGCGATCCTTGACGCCGAAGACCCCGGCTACGCGGGCTAAACAAAGCGGCGCGGCACCAGATCATCCCAGTCGCGCTGGAACACCTGCGCCTCACCCTCCCAGGCCGTCAGTCGCGCCTGCATCCGCAGGTAGGTTTCGGTCGCGGTCATCTCGGTTTCCACCAGCGTGCGCACCTGCCAGTCACCCCGCGACAGGCGCTGCTCCCAGCGGGTGGTCGCGCGGGCGGACAAGGGATCATCGGGGGTGATTTCCCACCGCTCCTCCATCGTCTCGCCATGGGTCAGGCCGTGCGGTTCGACCGTGTCGCCGATGTCTTCGATGATCGTCAGGGTCTGGCGGCCAGTGGCTGGATCAACCACCGTCTGGCGTGACCAGGCGCCGGGGCGCTGGGTCCGCTGGCGGGGGAATGGCAGGGGTTCCGGGTCGGGCGGCTGCCAGTCTGGTGCTGCTTCGGGCAGGATAGGCAGGCCCAAGGCCCCCGCCGTGACCGTCAGCACACCAGCGTGCGCGGAGGGCCAGAGGAACGGCCAATAGCTGTTCGACAGCGCCAGCCGCAGCCGATGCCCCGGTGCCAGCCGATGCGCCATCGCGTCCAGTGTCAGCATGACCTGCACTGGCTGGCCTGGCTCCAGCATCTTTGGGTCGGCACTGCCTGCGCGGTGGCACAGGTTCAGCATCCCATGCGCGATCCGGGTGGACGTGCCATCCGGCGCCACATCGCACAGCCGCGCGACCACAAAGTCCGTGGGCTGGTCTGACACCACCGTCAGCCGCAGGTTGGCCCGCCCGACCAGCACCATGGCCTTTGTCACCGGCAGCCCGTCAAAACGCAGCGACAGCGCGTCATCCGCGGCCTGATCCCCCGCCATTTCGGAATGGTTGCCGGTCGGGAAATACTCCCCCGCCGCCGCCCCCAGCGTCTGGGACGTCGCAACGCGCGCCGGTAACCGCACCTCCGGCCCAATTCCCCCCGGCCCCAAGGCCAGCGTCAGCGTGGCCACCGCCGGCCGCGCCGGCAGGCTGATCCAGCGGCCCGTCCGGCTTTGCGCCGAAGGGTCGGGCATGTCTGCGTCCTGCAGCAACAGGCGCAAGGCAGGATCAGCCTCAACCCCGGTTTCCTTGTCCTTCAACCAACGGTCCCACCAACGCAGCGCTTCGGTCAGAAAGCCGATCCGGGGACCGGGCACCGCCATATGCGGGTAAAGATGCACCCATGGCCCGACGATCCCCTTGACCGGCCCCGCCGCGTTGCGGACGAGGGCACCCACCATGTTCATATAGCCATCCGCCCAGCCGCCAATCGCCAGGATCGGCACCGTCAGCCGCGACCAGTCCTCGCATACCGACCCATGCCGCCAATAGGCGTCGCGCGTCTGGTGCCCGGCCCAGCGGGGCGCAAGCCAGGGGTTTTCGTCCAGCCGGGCCAGCCAATCCTCGCGCCAATCCGCCCGCAAGGCCGGGTCTGCCGGGCGCGAGGAATAGGACAGCATCACCGACGCCCAGCCGAAGTTTTCCCCCAACAGGCAGCCGCCCTTGAAATGAATATCCTCGCCAAACCGGTCCACCGTGCCGCAAACCGCGATCACCGCCTTCAGCGCCGGGGGCTGCAGCGCCGCCACCTGCAGCGCGTTGAACGCGCCCCAGCTTTTGCCCATCATCCCCACCGCACCAGTGCACCAGCCCTGCGCCGCCACCCAGGCGATCACCGCACAGGCATCGGCCAACTCTTGCGGAGTATACTCGTCGGTCAGCACCCCCTCACTGTCACCCGACCCGCGAAGATCGACCCGCAGACAGGCGTACCCCCGTTCGGCGATGAACGGATGGATCGCCTCATCCCGCGCGGCTGTGCCGTCACGCTTGCGGTAGGGGATCATCTCGACAATCGCGGGCACCGGCCCCACCCCCGCCGGTCGCCACATCCGCGCCGACAGCCGCACGCCATCCGGCATGACGATCCGCTGATCCGGCACTTCCATCACCGTCGGCATGGTGCTTCCCCTTCATGGCGGATATGTCCAGCCTGCGTCGCTTCAGAACCAGACCGTGCCCCCCGGCCCGGACAGTCTGGCACCGCAGACCTCTGCCGGAAAGGCCGCCCATGACGAACCGCCCAAATATCCTTGTCATCATGGTGGACCAGCTGAACGGAACGCTGTTTCCCGACGGTCCGGCCGCTTTCCTGCACACGCCGAACCTGCGCAAACTTGCCGCCCGGTCGGCCCGTTTCGCCAATTGCTACACCGCATCGCCCCTCTGCGCGCCCGCCCGCGCCAGCTTCATGTCCGGGCAACTGCCCAGCCGCACCGGCGTCTATGACAACGCGGCGGAGTTTGCGTCGGCCATCCCCACCTACGCGCACCACCTCCGCCGGGCCGGATACCAGACCGCCCTTAGCGGCAAGATGCACTTCGTCGGTCCCGACCAGCTGCACGGCTTCGAACAGCGCCTGACCACCGACATCTACCCCGCCGACTTCGGCTGGACCCCGGACTACCGCAAGCCGGGCGAGCGGATCGACTGGTGGTATCACAACCTCGGCTCGGTCACTGGCGCCGGGGTGGCCGAGATTACCAACCAGTACGAATACGATGACGACGTCGCCTTCCAGGCCTGCCAGAAACTCTACGACCTGTCGCGCGGGCAAGACCCCCGACCGTGGAGCCTGACCGTCAGCTTCACCCACCCGCATGACCCCTTCGTCGCCCGCCGCAAGTATTGGGACCTGTATGAGGGCGCCCCGGAATGCGAGCCGCCCGAACGCCGTGCCTACGAAGACATGGACCCACACTCCCGACGCCTGATGGACGCCTGCGACTGGCGCGGCATGGAGATCACCCCCGACCATATCCGCCGCGCCAGACAGGCCTATTTCGCCAATATCTCCTACGTCGATGACAAGATCGGCGAGATCCTTGCGGTGCTGGAAGCCACCCGGCAGGAAGCCCACATCGTCTTCCTCTCCGACCATGGTGAGATGCTCGGCGACAAGGGACTGTGGTTCAAGATGAACTTCTTCGAAGGCTCCGCCCGCGTGCCCTTGATGATCGCCGCCCCCGACATGCCTGCCGGCCTTGTCGACACGCCGGTCTCCTCCATCGACCTCGCCCCGACCCTCTCCGCGCTGGCCGGGATTTCGATGGAAGAGGTCGCCCCCTGGACCGAAGGCATCAACCTGATCCCGGTCGCAAACGGCGCGCCCCGCGGCCCGGTCGCGATGGAATACGCCGCCGAAGGCACGATCACCCCGATGGTCGCCCTGCGCGACGGCGATTGGAAATACATCCGCTGCCCGGCCGACCCCGAGCAGCTTTTCAACCTCGCCTCCGACCCTCAGGAGCGCCACAACCGCGCCACAGACCCTGCCGCCGCCGACACCCTCGCCCGCCTCCGCGCCCTCGCTGACACCCGCTGGGACCTTGCCGCCTATGACGCGCAGGTCCGCGAAAGCCAGGCCCGCCGCTGGGTGGTTTATGAGGCCTTGCGGAACGGTGCCTATTACCCCTGGGATCACCAACCCCTCCGGGCGGCCAGTGAACGCTATATGCGCAACCACATGGACCTGAACGTGCTGGAAGAAAGCAAACGCTTTCCCCGCGGGGAATAAGGGCGGGCCGGTCGCCCGCCCTTTGCGCCTTCAGGCCGCTGCCGTCGCCTCGACCTCGAACATTAGGCCCGGCACGGCCAGCCGGGTCACGCCCAGCAGGGTCATCGGCGGGGCAACCCCAGCGGCCCCGAAGCGCATGCCCATAAGGTCAAAGTTCCGCAGGGCCGCGTCCACATCGGTGGCATAGACCACCAGCCGCACCACGTCGCCAAACCCCATCCCGGCCTTGGCCAAAACCGCTTCCAGATTGTCCAAGGCAAGCCCGATCTGGCCGCGCATGTCACCCTGAAACTGCGGCGCGCCCGACCCATCCACAGCGGTCTGCCCGGCGCAGATCAGCTGGCGGCTGACCCCTTCTAGGACCTCGCCCTGATTGTAGCCCAGCGCCAGCGACCAATCCCACGGGTTTACGGCGGTACGTTGCATGTCTCACTCCTTGCTGACAGTTGCCCGGGCGGATTAGGATCGAACGGTGCCAATTTCTGTCACCAAAAGCCCTATCCTGCCCGCATGAACAGCCGCACCCGCCAGGACGCCCTCGCCCGCCATCTGCGCCGCAGCGGCACCACGACCGTGGCCGAACTTGCGGCCGAGGTCGGGGCCTCACGCCGCACGATCCTGCGCGACATCGGTGCGCTCAGGGATCAGGGCTTCGTCATCCACTCAGACACCGGACGCGGCGGCGGTCTGCAGCTTGACCCGCAGTCGGTGCAGACGACCCCGCGCCTGACCGTGGCTGAGGTGTTTGCCCTGCTGATCAGCGTCGCGGCAATGCGCGCGGCGGGCAACCTGCCCTTCGCCAGCCTTGCCGATGCGGGCCTTGCCAAGATCGAACGCGCCCTGCCGCCGGACAAACTGCGCGACCTGCGCCGCTTCCTTGACTGCCTGCATGTCGGCCAACTTGCGCCTCAGCAGGACCTGTCCGACCTGCGCCCGATGGACGCAAGCCTGCTTCCGGCCTTCGAGACGGCTTTCCTGACCGGCCTTCTCCTGCGGTTTCAGTACCGGGATGCCAAGGGCACGCAGACCCTCCGCACAGTTGAACCGCAAGCCATGCTGATCCTGCCGCCACTGTGGTACCTCGTCGCATGGGACCCGGCCCGCGACGGCTTTCGCCATTTCCGCATGGACCGGATCACCGCACCGGAACCGCTGGAGGGCACCAGCTTCCGCCGCCGCCACGTTCCCTTTGCCGCAGACGTCTGCCCCTACCGCGACCTCAAGCGCTGACCCCAGACCTGGCCCCGGCCTTGCATTTGCTCTTTTCAAAAATACTCATCTGCACCGTGGCCCGCCTCTCCACCTTACAGGCAAGACTGACCGGCCTCCGCCTGCGATGGCAATGCCGTTGCCAGGGGCTCGATGCCCCTGGCAACGGCGGCCCGAACAAGGTCAGCGCGCGTCGGCCAGCACCGCCTCGGCACCTTTCCAGCCCATCAGCATGGCGGGCGCATTGGTATTGCCCGCGATCAGCGTCGGAAAGGCGCTGGCGTCGATCACCCGCAGCGCGCCCACGCCATGCACCCGCAGCCGCGCATCCACCACGCTCAAGGCCGCGTCCGGCCCCATCCGGCAGGTGCAGCTGGGGTGATAGACCGTCCCCGACCGGGCACGGAAATCGGCGATCAGGTCTTCGTCCGTCACCGCTGCCGGACCGGGACGCAGCTCTTCCTTGATCAGCCGCGCTATTGCGGGCTGCGCCGCGATATGGCGCAGGTATTTCACCGCAGCCAGCATCTCTTCGACGTCGTGATTGGTGGAAAACGCATTCGCCGTGATCACCGGATGCACTCCGGGATCGGCAGACCGCAGCCGGATATGCCCCTGGCTGGTCGGCCGGCAATTCGACAACCCGATGCTCATCCCTGACCACGGGTCGGGGTTCAGCACCGGACGCTCACCCTCTCGCGGGATCAGGGTGGAGAATGCCTGAAAATACAGCTGCATGTTCGGCCGGTCGAGGTCGGGCCTTGTCCGGAAGAACCCCCCGGCATGGTTGATCGACTTGGCCAAGGGGCCGCTCCGCGTCAGCACATATTGCATACCGGCGCGCAGCTTGCCCCACCAGGGGCGCAGCTCGTCATTGTAGGTCGGCACGTTCATCGACCAGGTGTAGTTGACGCCCTGATGGTCGCTCAGATGGTCGCCAACGTTCGGGTTGTCCCGCACGACCGGAAGCCCCAACCCTTGCAACAGCGCCCCCGGCCCGATCCCCGACAATTGCAGCAATTGGGGGGAGTTGATGGCCCCGCCCGACAGGATCACCTCAGCCTTCGCGCGCAGAACCTGCAGCGCGCCGCCCTTGCGATATTCCACCCCGACGGCGCGGCCATCCTCGACCAGCACCCGCGTCGCTAGGGCGTCGGTAATCACCCGCACATTGGCCCGCTTCATCGCCGGGCGCAGAAAGGCCCGCGCGGCGGAATTGCGGCGCCCGCCCTTGATCGTCATCTGATAGACGCCAGCGCCTTCCTGGCTTTCGCCGTTGAAGTCCGACGTGGGAGCCAGCCCGCCCTGCCCGCACGCCGCGATGAACTGCGGCACCAGGGGGTGCAGCCCGCTCTGGTTGGCCGAGACGAACAGGGGCCCGCCCTGCCCGCGCCAGGCATCCGCCCCGGCCTCGTTATGCTCCATCGCCTTGTAGGCGGCCAGACAGTCGTCCCAACCCCAGCCGGGATTGTCGCGGCCCCAGTCGTCATAATCCGCCCGGTGCCCCCGGATATAGACCATCGCGTTGATGCTGGAGGACCCGCCCAGCACCCGCCCCCGCGGCCAGTGGTCCCGCGCGCCGGCAAGGCCCGGGTCCGGTTCCGTCTTGTACAGCCAGTTGACGGCGGGGTCATAGAACAGCTTGCCATAGCCCAGCGGCAGATGGACGTAAAAGCGCCGGTCCGACCCGCCCGCCTCCAGCACCGTCACCCGGTGCCTGCCATTGGCCGACAGCCGCTCGGCCAGCACACAGCCCGCCGAGCCTGCGCCCACGATGATGTAATCGGTCTCGTCCATGTTGCCCCCCGGCACCTGCGGGCACCCTAGCCGGGGGTGGGCAGTGGGACCGTCCGCTTTGCGACATCAAATGTCGCGCTCGGGGTGGCTCCTCGTTCGACTTCGTCTCCTCCTCGCGACGGTCACGCGAGGAGTGACGCAGTCATCGACGAGCGGTCGGGTCAGGCACCCACCTCGAAACTGGGGGCATAGTCGACCGGAAAATTCACCGACCGGGCGATGAAGCAAACCTCATGGATGCGGTGATGGATCGCCTCGGCGGCCGCAAGGTCCGTCTCCGCCTTCACCCCCACCTGCGGCCGCAAGGTCACCTTCACAAACCGCCCCGCACCACCCCGTCCCACTTCCCCAACGCCCACCGGGCTGTCCGAATAGCTGGTCACCACCACCCCGGCATCGCTGGCATAATGCAGATACCATAGCATGTGACAGGCCGAGAGGGCGGACAGCAGCAGATCCTCCGGGTTCATCTTGCCCGGATCGCCCCCCAGCAAGGGGTCGTTCGAACAATGCACCACCGCCTTCCCCGGCACCGCGATGTCCCAGGTCCGGTCATAGGCCTTGTAATGCGCCGTTCCTTCGCCCCGGTTGCCAGTCCAGAGGATTCGGGTGGTGTAGTCGTGATTGGGCATGACGGTCTCCCTCTGTGGCAAGCTCGGCACAGAACCTGCCCCTGTTCATGCAACACCGCAAGCCGCGTCGAGTTCTCTTCTTTCCAGCCGGTCTGCCTCCTGTACTGTGCTCCACATGCCAGACGAAAGGCTCTCCATGCCCCTGCGCCCCGAAGCCAACAGCCCCACCTCGCGCCGCAACTTCGTCGCTGCGGCCTCAGTCGGCCTAGGGGCAATAGCCCTTGGAGCCGCCGGGTGGGCAGTTCTGGACAGCCTCTCGCCTTCAGCGGACGTTCTTGCCGCTGGCGAGGGCTTTGACATCAACCTTTCGGAGATTCCCGTTGGCTCCGAACTCTGGGTGAAGGCCTATGGCCTGCCCATCGTCGTCCGACACAGGACGCCCGAAGACATCGCCGCCGCCGAGCAAGCCGCCCCGGATCAGTACCCGTACGATGAGACGCTGGATGTTTTCGGCAGACGCCTTGGGTCCGCCGAAGACCGCATTCGGCGCGCGACTCCGGATGGCAGGTTCATCGCCTTGGTCGGGCGGTTCCAGGAATTCGACTGTGTCCCGCTTACGGGCGGCGATTACAACGGCTGGTTCGAACCCTGTCGCGGCAATCACTACGATACCTCGGGCCGGTTTCGCAAAGGTGCGTCGCCGGAAAACCTGCGCCTGCCGGTTAGTGAACTCGTGGATGCCAATACCCTGCGTCTGGTCACGAACCCGAACTACGTCAAGCAGACCGACCTCGACGCGCTGCTTTACAGGTGACGCCCAAGCCAACTCTTCCATACCATCTTCCACTGCAGTGCAAAAGCCTTCAGGCCCTTCCGTTTGTCTTGGCTGGAGGGCGCGAACCCAGAGAGACCTTGATGTGCCGCCGCAAACGGAGGAACCCGCCGAGGCGACCGCGCAAAGCTGCGACAAGGACCAGCGCCTTAAGACCAACGGGCTTTTTCGCCGCCAGCCTTATGGCAAGCGGGCCTGAGAAGGACCTGGCAATGATCCCCTAATCGCCGGTTCCCAACTGTGGCTCAAGCCAAAGGGCGATGTCGTCGTACCGGAAATGATCCCTCGGATACCGGATGATCTTCACGTCATGGAGGTCGCCCAAGCATGCGCCCAGCCGAGCAGACATTGCGCCCGGCCCGTCCAGCCCGGGCAGGACGATCAGTCGCGCCTCACCTTTTCCCGCTTGCTGTTGCGACACCAACTCTCGCGGGGTGCCGCACCCCTTCAACTCGGTTGCCAGTCCATTGGAGACGGGTGGTGTGGTCGTAGGCGGGCATCAGCAGGCTCCGAAATCGGGCCTGTCCTACAGGCGATATCCGCCGGACACTTCCAGCACCTGACCGGTGATGAACCCGGCCTCATCGCCAGCTAGGAACCGCACGGCGCGGGCGACGTCTTGCGGTGTCCCGATCCGACCAAGGGCTGTGTCATTGACGAAAAGCTGGGTCAGTTCGGCAGACCGCGGCGCCTCGGGCAGGTGCGTGGCCCCCGGCGCCACTGCATTCACCCGGATACCCCGGGGGCCAAGCTCCTTGGCCATCCCGCGTGTCCACAGGTTCAGCGCGGCCTTGCTTGCCCCATAGATCGCAGCCCCGCGCGGCGGCAGGATCGCGTTGCCCGATGAGATATTGACGACCGATGCCCCCGGTTTCAGATAGGGCAGGGCGGCGGCAAGCAGCATGCCCGGGGCCAGCAGGTTGATGTCCAGCATGGCCCGAAGCGCCTCCGGATCAAAGCTGTCGGGCGCGGAAGGGACCACGGAACCCGCATTGTTGATGATCACGTCCAGCTGGCCAAAGCGCGCGATCACCTGCTCCACGACCGACATCGCGCTGTCCGGCCCGGTCAGATCGGCCCGGATGGTCAGGATGGTTTCCGCAAGATCGGCAGGCTTGGTCGTCAGCCAGGTAAGGGCCACCTGATGATCCCGGGCCAGATCAAGCGCGATGGCCCGCCCAATCCCCCGCGCCCCGCCTGTGACAAGAGCCACCTTCATCCTGCCCAGCCTTCTGCCTAAGGTTCCCAAAGGCTAGGTGCAGGGTTCGGGCTTGTCCAGTGATGCCCCGTCCTCACCGGATGGCGGGTAAAAAGGGTGCTCATCGGCAAGCCTCCGGGAACGTTTTCCCCGGCTCCCCATCTGCAACGGATCATCGAAGCAATGCACCACCGCCTTCCCCCGGCACCGCAAAGTCCCAACTCCGCTCACGGACCTTGCAATGCGCCGCCCCCGCCCCCCGACTGTCACGGCGCGCAAAGCCTGGAACGAACCAGAAACACGAGCTTGGCAAAACCGGCAAGACATGGCAAAACTCCACCCCCGCCACCCCCACACACGTCGATCCGCGCCTGTTTGAAGGAGCCACGCAATGCCCACCGGACATGTCTTCATTGCCACCAGCCTTGACGGCTTCATCGCGCGCCCGGATGGCAGCCTTGATTGGCTGATGTCTCCCGACCACGCGGGCGAGGATCACGGCTATGACGCCTTCATGCAGGGTATCGATGCCATCGTGATGGGGCGCGGCACCTATGAGGCTGTGCTGGCCTTTGACGCTTGGCCCTATGACAAGCCGGTCCTTGTCCTGTCGCGGACCCTGGCCGCAACGCCAGTTCCCGACGCCTTGCAGGGCAAGGTGACTTTTGCCGACCTGACACCCCCGGCGGCGATGGCCCATCTCGGCCAAGAAGGGGCAGCACGCGTCTATGTCGACGGCGGCCAGATCGTGCAGGCCTTCCTGCGCGAAGGTCTGGTTGCGGACATGATCATCTCCCGCATCCCGGTGCTCATCGGTGCGGGGCGAAGCCTTTTCGGCGCGACACCGCGTGATATCAGCCTTGCTCACCTCAGGACGACGAGCTTTCCGTCAGGGCTTGTCCAGTCCCACTACGCAGTGAAAGGCTGACCGCGCTACCGCCCCTTCCAGACCGGATCGCGCTTTTCGGCAAAGGCCTTTGCACCCTCCAGCTGATCCTCGCTGGAATAAAGCCGGTCCACCGTTGGCATCTGCCGCTTGGTGATCCGGTTCAGCGCATCCTGAAAGCGCATGTTCTCGGCCTCGCGCACCACTTCCTTGATCGCGGCATAGACCAGTGGCGGGCCGCTCTCCAACAGCCGCGCCAGCGCCCAGGCCTTGGGCAAAAGCTCCTCTGGCGCGCAAATTTCCTTCACGATCCCCCAGCGATGCGCTTCTTCGGCGTCGAACCAGCGGCCGGTCAGTAGCAGGTCCATAGCCACATGATAGGGGATGCGCTTGGGCAGCTTGATGCTGGCCGCATCGGCCACCGTGCCCGACCGGATCTCCGGCAGGGCGAAGGTCGCGTTGGTGGAACACAGGATCAGGTCGGCCGACAGCGCGAACTCCAGCCCCCCGCCGCAGCAGATGCCCTGCACGGCGGCGATCACCGGCTTGTTGAGGTTCGGCAGCTCCTGCAGCCCCGCAAAGCCCCCCACACCATAATCGCCATCCACCGCATCGCCCTCAGCCGCGGCCTTCAGGTCCCAGCCGGGGCAGAAGAACTTCTCGCCCGCCGCGCGGATGATGCAGACGCGAAGGCTGTCATCATCGCGGAAATCCCGGAACACCAGCCCCATCACCCGGCTGGTCTTCAGGCTGATCGCATTGGCCTTGGGCGCGTCCAGAGTGACCTCCAGAATGGCCCCCTCACGCCGCGTTTTGATCGGGCCTTCGGTCTGCATTTCCATCATGCTCTCCTCACCAATGCATCCACCGCCACGGCGCCGGTTTCCCGGACCATGATCGGGTTGATCTCAATCTCCTCAAGGCCCGCATCGCCCAGCATCAGCGCCCCAAGCCGCACCGCGATATCTGCCACTGCCACCATGTCCGCACGAGGCCGCCCCCGGTAGCCGTCAAGCAACGGCCACAGACGAAGGCCTTTCGCCGCCTCCAGCACCTGAGCCTCCGTCACCGGCAGCACCAGCGTCACCGTATCGGCCAGTACTTCTGCCGTCACGCCCCCAATGCCCAGCGTCAGCGTCACACCGTAGACCGGATCGCGCTGCAGGCCGATCAGCACCTCGGCCACCGCCCCGGTCACCATCTCTTCCACCAGATAACCCGTCGCCCCCGGCATCTCGGCCTGGCCTTCCAGCGAGGTCACCCCCAGCCGCACAGCCCCGGCTTCGGTCTTGTGCGCAAACCCCAGCCCCTTCACAGCGTAGGGTGCGCTAAAGTGTACCTTTGCCGCGACCTCGGCCAAACTCGCCCCCGTCGCCGACCCCGGCACCGGAACCCCAGCCGAGGCCAACAGCGCCTTCCCCTCCGCCTCGGTCAACAACTGCGTCTCCCGTTCCGGCAAGGCGCGGGCAGGCCGCCAGCCCGGCACGCCAGCCGGTGTCTGCGCCGCCTTTACCGCCGCCAGCGCCGTCTCCAGCCCAAGCAGGGTACACACCCCCTCGGCCATCATCGCCTGCACCCGAGGCTCGCCAAAGTTCTCCACCATCGAGGCGACCGGAAAGGCGATTTTCCCCGTCGCCTTCTGCGCCGCCACAATGGCATCCAGCGCGGGCTGATAGCTGGACGGATCGCAGCGGTCCGTCCGGGGCGTGTCGATGATGTAAAGGCCTGCGTCATAGGCCTCCAGCATGGCGCTGAAAACCTCGGTCGTCTTCGGCCCGTCGCCCCAGATGAAGGTGTGATAATCCAATGGGTTGGAGATTGTGGGGATCGATCCCAGCACGGCAAACAGCCGATCATGCGTCGCTTGCGGAACCGGGGGGAAGTCGATCCCATAGGGCGCGCCTAGGTCGGCGACCAACCCCGCCTCACCGCCGGAACAGGACAGCGAACAGATCCGCGTCCCGATCTGCGGCCCGTGGACATGGAAGATCTTCAGCGTCTCTATCAGTTCCGAGGGCGTATTCACCTCTGCCACCCCGATCTGCCGCAGAAAAGCGCTAGAGGCAGCCCCACCCCCCGCCAGTGAGGCGGTATGGCTTGCCGCAGCCGTCCGCGAGGATTCCGTCTTGCCGGATTTGATGACAGCCACCCCCTTGCCCATCGCCCGCGCCTTTTGCGCCAAGGCGGCAAAGGCCGGGGCATCGTCGATCCCTTCGATGTAAAGCCCAACCGCCGTCACACGCGGATCATCCAGCAGCGCCCCGGTCAACTCCGCCAGCCCAACAACCGCAGCATTCCCCAGACAGGCGACATAGGCCACCGGCAGCCCGCGGGCTTGCATGCCCATGTTGATGACGATGTTGGATGACTGGCTGACCAGCGCCACCCCGCTTTCCACCCGCACCCCGCCATGCTGGTCCGGCCAGAGCAGCGCACCGTCTAGGTAGTTGATCACACCATAGCAGTTCGGCCCAAGGATCGGCATCCCCCCAGCTGCCGCGACCAGCCGGTCCTGCAACCCCGCCTCGCCCGCCTCCTCCCACCCAGAGGCAAACGAAATCGCCCCCCCCGCCCCCATCGCTGCCAGTTCGGCCACCACGTCGATGGTGGCAAACCGGTTCACCCCGATGAAGGTCGCATCCGGGGGTTCTGGCAGGTCGGCAAGGCTGGCATAGGCCTTCAGCCCCCCGATTTCGGCCTTGGTCGGATGCACCGGCCAGACCGGACCCTGAAAGCCCATCTTCCGGCATTGTTCGATGACATTCAGCGCCCAACCCGCGCCGAGAACGGCAATATGGCGCGGCCGCAGCAGACGATCGAGGCGCGTCATTTGCGGCCTCCGGCCAAGCTGAAGCCGCCGGGGCGCTGCCCCGGACCCCGGGATATTTGGAGACAGAAAATAAGAACACCCCGCCCCGATGAACGAAGCGAGGTGCCATTTCCCGTCACGGTCATCGGCGTCCCCGCCTGTACCGTGCAGCCAGATTCGCCAATTAACCTTAGCGCCCGGTTATCAGAAGCGTAGCAAGCTTGCATTTTCTGTCCTCAAATATCCCACGGGGAGCGCGAGGGGTGTGAAACCCCTCGCTCCGACGCTTCACCCACCCACCGCCCGCAGCAATTCGCGGCTGATGATGTGGCGCTGGATCTCGGACGTGCCCTCCCAGATCCGCTCCACCCTTGCGTCGCGCCAGATGCGTTCCAGGGGCAGCTCTTCCATCAGCCCCATCCCGCCGTGGATCTGGATCGCCTCATCCGCGACCATCGCCAGCACCTCGGTCGCCTTCAGCTTGGCCATCGCCATATCGGCCTCGGTCACCGTGCCCTTGTCGTATTTCCACGCCGCCTCGCGCGTGAGCAATTCCGCCGCCTTCAGCTCCATCGCCATGTCGGCCAGCTTGAACGACACCCCCTGGAACTTGCCGATCGCTTGCCCGAACTGCTTGCGCTCTGCCGAATAGCTGATCGCATGGCCCAGCGCCCGCTCCGCCCGCCCAAGGCAGGTGCTTGCCACCTGCAGACGCGTCGCGCCCAGCCAACTATTCGCGACCTCGAACCCCTTGTGCACCTCACCCAGCACATTCGCCGCTGGCACCCGGCAATCGTCGAACTCCAGCACCGCATTGGTATAGCCGCGGTGGCTGACGTTCCGATATCCCTCCCGCACAGTGAACCCGGGCGTGCCCTTGTCCACAAAGAACGCCGTGATCAGCTTTTTCGGCCCACGCGGGGTTTCCTCCTCACCGCTGGCCATGAAGACGATTGCAAAGCCCGCAAGATCGGCATGGCTGATGAAATGCTTCGTGCCGTTCAGGACCCAATCCCCACCGTCCTGCCGGGCCGAGGCCTTCATCCCCCGCAAATCCGACCCGGCACCCGGTTCGGTCATCGCCAGGCAATCCCAGGTCTCACCCCGGATGCAGGGCATCAGATAGCGTTCGCGCTGCTCGGCATTCCCGGCGAGCAGGATGTTCGACGGGCGCGCAACGCAGGTCCAGTGCAGCGCATAGTTCGCGCGGCCGAGTTCCTTTTCATACAAAAGCCAGGACAGCGTATCGAGGCCCGCGCCCCCCACTTCCACCGGCATGTTGGCGGCATAAAGCCCCGCCGCCATGGCCTTCGCCTGGATCTCGCGGATCAGCTCCACCGGCAGGACGCCCGACCGCTCCACCTCAGCCTCATGCGGATACAACTCCGCCTCGACAAAGGCGCGGGTCGTCTCGACGATCATCCGCTGTTCTTCGGACAGTCCGAAATCCATCACACCCTCCCCTGACCAATGGCGCGCCCCAGCCCCTCAGGCCGGGGCAGTCCCGCATGCGCCGCCGCAATCGGCATCAGCCGCTCCAGCACCTCTGGCAGCGCCGCGCAGGTCTTGCCCGCCTTCATGTCCACATGCAGGCACATCTGTTCGATGGTGGCGACCACCGTCTCGTCGCGCTTCAAGGTGATGAAGTGATGCAGCCGCTTTTCATCGGCATGGATCACCTGAAGCGTGCCGGTCAGCCTGTCGCCCAGTTTCGCCTCACCCTTGTGCAGGATGTGGCTTTCGGCGGTGTAATAACTGTGCCCGCCCGCGACATAATCCATGTCCGCCCCGATCAGCCGCAGGAAGGCATCGGCCACTTCCGACGCGCAGAAGAGGTAGCGGCTTTCGGTCATATGGCCGTTGTAGTCGATCCAGCTGGGCAGCACCTGCAACTCTGCCATCTGCAGCGGCGCACCGGTCACCTCGCCCGAGTGATATGCCACCCGCCGCCGCTCGTCATGGTCACGCAAGACCTTGCCCGCGCCCCAGTTCCGGTCCTTCAACGACCGCAGGAAGCCGACCAGGTTCTGGTCCCGGATCCGCTCCAGCTCGCGGATCGAATAGGCCCCCGACTGCGCGTCCGACTGCTCCGCCACAAGGTCAACCAGCGCATCGTTGAACTCCGGCACGTCCATCAGCTTGGTCCAGGGCCATTTCAGCGCCGGGCCGAACTGGGCCATGAAGTGGCGCATCCCGGCCTCACCCCCAGCCACGCGGTAGGTCTCGAACAGGCCCATCTGCCCCCAGCGCAGGCCAAAGCCCATGCGGATCGCATCGTCAATCTCACCCGTCGTGGCCACCCCATCGACCAGCATCCACAGGGCCTCACGCCAGACGGCCTCAAGGAACCGGTTGCCGATGAAGGCGTCAATTTCCTTGCGGATCACCAGCGGGAACATCCCGATGTCGCGCATGATCTGCACCGTCCGCTCTACCACCTCCGGCGGGTTGGCGGGTGAGCCACTGATCTCTGACAACGGCAGCAGGTAGACCGGGTTGAACGGATGCGCGACGATGATGTTTTCCGGCGCGGGGCTGGATTTCTGCAAGTCGCTGGCCTTGAAGCCGCTGGTCGAAGACCCGATCAGCACCCCGGGGTTCGATTGCTGCAACTGGGCATAGACCTTGTGCTTCAGCTCGATCCGTTCGGATACGCTTTCCTGCACATACTCCGCGCCCTCCACCGCCTCGGCCATGGTGCCCGCAAAGCTCAGCCGCCCCTCAGGCGGCATCGGCACATCCGACAGCGCCGGAAGGGCTGCCCGCGCATTTGCCAAGACCTCGCCGATCTTGCGCTCCGCCTCCGGGTCCGGGTCGAACACGGCTACGTCCCAGCCGTTGAGCAGGAACCGCGCGGCCCAGCCGCCGCCGATAACCCCACCCCCGATGATTGCCGCTTTCCGTGCCATGTTCGTCATCCCCTTTTGCCGTGGTCGGGCGTCACACCGCCTCGAAAATCCAGACCAGCGCCGCCCCGATCAGGCCCGCCCCAAGTATCACCGCCGTTGCTGTCCACCCACCGTGCCAGCCGCGCCAAAGCACCAGCGCCCGCACCAGAACGCCAAGTCCCGCCGCCCCTGCGGCCAAAAGGACCAGCAACCCCGCCACCCCTGACCCGATGGAGGAGGGTTGCCGTTCCGCCCAGCCAAACCACGCGACCAGCCCTGCCACCCCCAACGCCGCCGCAACCCCGGCCAGCCAGCGCAGGTTCACCGCTGCCTGAGGTGCCAGGTACAGGCCCAGCATCACCATGAGGATGGTCACAAGCACGTCCATTCACACCCTCACACTTCCGCACCAAATCAGGCCACGCCAACCCACCTGATGAAGGCAACCGTTTGGTCATGCCTTTGCCGCCATGGAGAAGGCCGCGACTTGAAGCCCGAAGAACGCCGCGACGAAGGTGTACCCACCGATCTTGCCCGCCGAGGCCCGCTTCCTGAACAGGCTTCCAATCAAAGTCCCCAGAAAACAGAATGCCGCTGCCACCATCACATAGCTTGCAGCCTGGAACTTCAGTCCATCCGGATGACGGTCAAACGCCGCGTCACTGAACGAAAGATCCGCCGGCATCGCATAGGCCAGATAGCCGTAGGCCAGGACGATTACCACCAGGGCACCCAGCCAGAGCCGGGACGCAGGCTCGGCGGCTTGGTTGTAGGCCGCCAAGGCAAAGACAGCGGCAAACACTGCGGCCCAGATCATCGCGCCACCTGCGCCCGCGTTTCCACCCTCAGCCGCGCGCCCGACTTGGCCGGGGTGCTGCCGCTGGTGATTGCGACCTTGCGCTGCACGCTAATTCTCTCCCGCCGCACAGCCTGCGGCTTCGGGGCGCAATTGGCCCAGTATCGACAGGCACCATTCCGGGTTCGGAATTTCCTGCTGCGTCCAACAGCTGACGCCCAAAGGCACGTCTGCATCCAACCAGCCTGTCAGATCGGCGATTGGCCCAGCACTCCCCTTCGGCTCGGAAAAGCCGAGGGAGTAGTACACCGTCATGCCATTCGGCAGCTCTGCATATTCAGGCGCAGAGCGTTCTGGAGTAACCAGATCTTCCAGCGAAAAGAGCCCGATCTCTGCGAATGTTCCTGACGCTTCTGTCAGGTCCACGGTCACGAACAGTCCGTGAGATCTTAGGTCATAGGGTGGATCAACCGGCAGGACATACCCCAGATCGCCCAGGACAACGCAGTCAGCTGCCGCCGCGTGGCCGATCATGCAGAATGCGGCAGCAAGCCCCCTCACTTCGCCACCGGCGCCCGCTTTTCCAAGCGCAGCCGCGCCCGCACTTCGGCCGGGGTGATCACGCGCGCGCCAAGGTTCTCGATGATTGTCGCGGCACGCTCCACCAGCTGCGCGTTGGTCGCGAGCACGCCTTTGTCGAGCCAGAGGTTATCCTCCAGCCCCACCCGCACATTGCCGCCGCCGATCACCGCCGCCGCGACATAGGGCATCTGGTGACGGCCAAGGGCAAAGGCCGACCAGTGCCAGCCAGCGGGCACGTTGTTGACCATCGCCATGTAGGTGTTCAGGTCATCCGGCGCGCCCCATGGCACGCCCATGCACAGCTGCACCAAGACCGGATCGGGGATCACGCCTTCCTTCACCAGCTCTTTCGCCAACCACAGGTGACCGGTATCGAAGGCCTCGATCTCGATCCGCACCCCCGCCGCCGTCATCCGCCGGGCCATGTCGCGCAGCATGCCGGGGGTGTTGACCATCACATAATCGGCCTCGTTGAAGTTCATCGTCCCGCAATCCAGCGTGCAGATCTCGGGCCGGCACTCCACGACATGCGCCACCCGCTCCTCGGCACCCGCCATGTCGGACCGGGGGCCTGCGACCATCTCTTCGGTGCTTTCAAAGTAGATGTCGCCGCCCATCCCCGCCGTCAGGTTCAAGACCACATCCGTGTCGCTATCGCGAATGCGCTCCGTCACCTCCCGGTAATACTCCAGCTTCCGCGAGGGCTTCCCCGTCTCCGGATCGCGCACATGGCAATGCACCACCGCCGCCCCGGCCTTTGCCGCCGCGATGGCACTTTCGGCAATCTGCTTGGGGGACCGGGGAACATGAGGTGAGCGGTCCTGCGTCCCCCCGGACCCGGTCACGGCACAGGTGATGAAAACCTCACGGTTCATGGTCAGCGGCATGGCAATCTCCCTTTGCCCCCACCATACCCCGCTTGCGAAGCCACGCTTTGCGCTTTACGAAATCCCCATGACGGAAAACGCACTCTTCACGCCCGCGACCGGCCCCCTGACCATCGCCCTCTTCGTCCTGCCCCAAGCGTCCATCCTTGAGGTCGCATCAGCCTTGGACCCCTTAAGAAACGCCAACCGCCACCTCGGGCATGAGGCCTACCGCTGGCGCGTCGTCACCCCCGACGGCCAACCCGTCCCCCTGACCTGCGGGATCGAGCTTCCGTCCACCGGCGACCTGACCCACGCCACCGGAGCCGACGCCCTGATCGTCATCGCCGGCTACCGCCTGAACGAGGTCGCCACCCGCCCCCTGATCCGCGACCTCCGCCGTATCGCCCCCCGGTTTCAGCTGGTCGCAGGCATCGACGCCGCCCCTTGGGTCATGGCCCGCGCGGGCCTTCTGACCGGCTACCGCGCCACCGTCCATTGGGAGGACTTGGAGGACCTCGCCGCCGCCCACCCTGAAACGACCGTCCTCCCCGACCGCTACGTGATCGACCGCAACCGCGCCACCATTGGCGGAGCGGCTGCCGCCACCGATTTCATGCTGCACCTGATCCGCGCCCGCCATGGCGCAGCCCTTGCCCGCCAGGTCGCCGCCAGCTTCCTTGCCACCGTCAGGAAGGGTTCCGAACCCCAGATCGCCCCCGAGGGCCAGGACCCCGCCCTTGACCCCCGCGTCGCCCGCGCCGTGGCCCTGATGGAGGCGACGCTGGACGCCCCCGCCCCCATCGCCAGCCTTGCGGCCGAGGTGAACCTTTCCCCCCGCCGCCTTGAATCCCTCTTCCGCCAGGCCCTTGGCCTGACCCCCGGCGCCTACGCCCTTGGCCTGCGCCTGTCCGCCGCCCGCAGAATGCTGACCGACACCGCGCACCCCTTGGCCGAGATTGCGCTCCGCACCGGCTTTTCCAGCCCGGCCACCTTGTCGCGCGCCTTCAAGGCAAGGTTCGGCCACCCCCCCGGCGCGCTGCGGCGCTAAGGCTCAGACATCTTCACCGGCGGTATCAGACTTTTCCTGCACCGCCTTCACGATGGGCGACAAAAGGCTCAGCGTCAGGAAAATGACCCCGCTCAGGATCACGGCGATGTCCAGCTGTCCGTAGCCGACCGCCGCCCCCATCGCCCCCGTGGCCCAAAGACTTGCCGCCGTCGCTGTGCCCCGCGCCCGGTCGCCCTGCTTCAGGATCGCCCCGCCGCCGATGAACCCGATGCCGGTCATCAGCCCCTCAAGGATCCTCGCCTGGCCTTCAGACTCAATCCCCAAGACTTCGATCGCGATCATCACAAAACCGCAGGCCGCCATCGACACGATGGGAAAGGTCCGCAGGCCCGCGCTACGCTCTTGCCGCTCGCGGTTCCAGCCGATGGGCAGCGCCAGCACATAAGCCACCGCGAGATGGATCAGATGCGAAAGGGCCTCCTCCGCATTCCAGGTCTGAAACAGCTCCATCTTGCCCCTCGGTGCTACATGCCCCGCGTCATGCGGGCTCCAGCAAACCCCGGCCCTGCAGCAGCGGTTCCACGCCCGGCATCTTGCCACGGAATTTCAGGTACAGCGCCTCGGCATCCTCGGACCCACCGGCCGACAGGATGAACTTTTCCAACCGCGCCGCCGTTGCGGGGTCAAAGGGATCGCCCGTCTCTTCAAAGGCGGCAAAAGCATCGGCGTCCATCACTTCCGACCACATGTAGGAATAATACCCGGCCGAGTATCCGTCGCCGCTGAACACATGCGCGAAATGCGGCGTGGCATGGCGCATCCGGATCGCGCGCGGCATCCCCAGCGCCTCCAGCACTTCGGCCTGCTTCTGCATCGGGTCCGCCGGGGCAGCGCCGGTGTGAAACTCCAGATCGACCATGGCCGAGCTTACGAACTCCACTGTCGCGAACCCCTGGTCGTAGGTCCCCGCCGCCAGCAGCCGCTCCAGCATGTCGGCAGGCATCGGCTCACCCGTTTCATGGTGCCGCGCATGGGCTTCAAGGACCGAGGGCACCTCCAGCCAATGCTCATAAAGCTGGCTTGGCAATTCCACGAAGTCGCGGGCGACCGAGGTGCCAGAGATGAACCCATAGGTCACATCCGACAGCATCTGATGCAGCGCGTGACCAAATTCGTGGAACAGCGTCCGCGCGTCGTCATAGGACAAAAGCGAGGGCGTCCCCTTGGCGAAGTTGCAGACATTCACCACGATAGGCCGCTGATCCCCGCCCAGCTTGCGCTGCGACCGCATCGCCGAACACCAGGCGCCCGACCGCTTCGACCCACGGGCGAAATAATCCCCCAGGAACACCGCCACATGGCTGCCCCCACGGGTCACTTCCCACCCCCGCACGTCGGGGTGATAGAACGGCCCTTCGATCTCGCGGAACTCCAGCCCGAACAGGCGGTTCGCGCAATCGAACTGCGCCCCCAGCATCGCATCGAGTGACAAGTATGGCTTCAACGCCGCCTCATCCAGATCATGCTCGGCCTTGCGGCGCTTTTCGCTGTAATAGCGCCAGTCCCAGGCTTCCAGCGGGGCCGGCAGCCCATCCGCCACCAGCATCGCCTCCAGCACCGCCGCATCACTCAGCGCCTTGCGTTTCGCAGGCTCCCAGACGCGCATCAACAGGTCCTGCACAGCGGCAGGGGTCTTGGCCATTTCCGGCTCCAGCTTGAAACTGGCAAAGTCCGCATAGCCCAGCAGCGCCGCCCGCTCGGCCCGCAGCGCCAGAATCTCGGCGGCAACGCCCCGGTTGTCCGTCTCACCCCCATTCGCCCCACGCGCAACCCAGGCCTCATAGGCCCGCTGGCGCAAGCCGCGATTGGGTGAAAACTGCAGGAACGGCACGATCAGGCTGCGGTTCAGCGTCACCACCGCGCCCAGGGACCGCTCCGCCCCCGCCGCCCGGGCTGCATCCTGCACAAAGCCCGGCAGGGCGGCCAGATCAGCGTCCGAAATCTCCATGAACCAGGCCCGCTCATCCGCCAGAAGGTTCTGCCCGAACGCCGTGCCCAAGACCGCCAGCCGCGACTTCACCGCCGTCAACCGCTCCGCCGCCGCCCCTTCCAGCGCCGCACCGGACCGCACGAACATCTGCCGGTAAAGCTCCAGCACCCGCGCCTGCTCGGCTGTCAGCCCAAGCCCCTCACGCCCCACCCACAGCGCCTCGATCTTGGCCCAAAGCGCCTTGTTGTTGGTGACCTCAGATGAAAACGCCGACATCTTCGGCGCCAGATCCCGCATCAGCGCCTCCCGCGCCTCGGTGCTGTCAGCGCCGGCCAGGTTGTAAAACAGCCCAGCAACCCGGTCGAGGTCGCCTTCCGCCAGTTCCAGCGCCTCGATCACCCCGGCGAACGACGCCCCCGGCCCCTCGGCAATTGCCGCGATATTGGCCCGCGCCCGCGCCATGGCCTCGTCAAAGGCCGGTCCGAAATCTTCATCCCGCACCTGCGCGAAAGGCGGCAATCCGAAGGGTGTGCCCCAAGCCTGCAACAGAACATTCATGGCAGATCTCCTTTACCGCAAAAGGTATGCCCGCAACACCCCAAGGTCCACCCATGGGCTTGCTCTTTTGACAAATACTCGCCGGGGGTGTGGGGGTGGCAAACCCCCACCACCGAGCCGGTTGCGCGCTTGCGCGCAGAGGCGAGACAAAAGGAATGCGGCGCATGCCGCTCCTTTAACTTACCGCCCGTCCCGTCCGCGCAACCGTGCCTCCAGCCGCCGCAACAAAAGGCTCAGGCCAATCGTCATCGTCAGATAAAGCAGCGCTGCCACGTTATAGGTCTCGAAATAGCGGAAATTCCCCGCCGCCGTGACCTTGGCCAGCTGGGTGATGTCACTGACCCCCAGCACGCTCACCAGGGAAGAATCCTTCACCATCGCCACGAAATCATTGCCAAGCGGCGGCAGCACCATCCGGAACGCCTGCGGAAAGACGATGTGGCGAAACCGCTGCCAGCCGTTCAAGCCCAGTGCCTTCGCGGCTTCGATCTGGCCCTTGTCCACTGCCTGCAGGCCCGCCCGGAAAATCTCGGCCAGGAACGCCGAATAGGCCAGCATCAGCGCGATCACCGCCCGCCACAGCAGCGGAAAATCCCGCCCCCGCACCTCGTCCAGCCCCAGTGGCACCGCGGCCCAGTTCCACGCCGCCACCAGCCCCGGTGCCACCACGAACGCGACGTAAAGGAGGAGCACGATGATCGGCACCCCCCGCATCACCTCGATGTAAAGCCGCGCCGCCTGCCGCAGGACGACAAACCGCGACATCCCCGCCAGCGCCAACCCCAGGCCCATGACACAGGCCCCGAAATAGGCCACCAGCGTCACCAGCACCGTGATCCAGATCCCCTTCGCCAGCGTGCCCAACGCGGCAGAGTACACGTCACTCGCCCAGACCTCATAGAACAGCCAAAGGCCGGTGACCGTCACGATCACCAGCCACCAGGGAAAGTCCTTGTCCGGTTCAGGATTGGGGGTCATGGGCGAAGGCCCGGGCGCTCAGACCCGGGCCGCAAGACCTCAGCCGCCCATCTTGTAGTCAAGGAACCACTTCTTGTTCAGCGCGTCGATCGTGCCATCCGCGCGCATCGCCGCAATCGCCGCGTTCATCGGCGCAACAAGGTCAGACCCCTTCGGGAAGATGAACCCGAAATCCTCGGTCCCCAGCTTGCCGCCCACGATCTTCAGGCCGCCCGCGCTCGCATCCACATACCCCGCACCCGCCGTGCCATCGGTCAGCACCAGATCCACGTCGCCCGCCTTCAGCGCCTCAACCGTCGCCCCGAACGTCTCGAACAGCTTGATCCGCGGGTTCGCCTCATTGCCGTCCAGCACCTCATAGACGCCCACATAGAACGGCGTCGTCCCGGGCTGGGCGGCCATCAACAGGTCAGCGTTCGCAGCAAAAGACGCGGCATCGGTAAACCGCTCTTCATCGCCGCGCACCATCATCACCATCTCGCTGGTCATGTAGCTGTCCGAGAAATCGACCTGCTCTTTCCGGTCATCGCGGATCGTGATCCCGGTCATCCCCAGATCGAACTGGCCTTCCGACACCGCAGGGATCATCGCATCCCAGCTGATGTTTTCGTACTTCACCGTGATGTTCAGGCGTTTGGCGATCTCTGCCATCGCGTCATATTCCCAGCCCACGGCCGCGCCCGAGGCATCCAGAAACTGCAGCGGCGGGTAGGCGTTTTCCGTGACCACCACAACTTCGCGGCCCGCCAGATCAGGCAGGTCCTGCGCGAAGGCGGGCGCGGTCAAAAGGCTAAGTCCCAGAAGGGCGGCAGCGGTAGCTTTCATCGGTCAGGCTCCGGTTGGAATTTGAAGCCACGACTATGCCATTCCCCAAGCGTGATGCAAGCCGCTCAGGACCCGTTGATCCGGTTTGGCCGCCTTAGGATCATCTGATCCTTCCGGCCTGACCAATCCTTGAACCGATCAAGAATGATAGACGGCGTCGCCCAGCACGCTGTCCAGCACTGCAGCTGCGTCGCCGTCAGCGGCCCAATCCATCCCTGTCGATACAACGCAACTGATCCCGTCCTGGCCGTGATGGACAACCGTCCAGCTGCCCGTCCTGTCCGAGGTCCAAAGTTCCATCGTCATGCCCGTGCCGGTCAGCGCTGCAAGGCGCGGGGTTTCGGCAAAGTCGCGACCCAATGCCGCTTGGACCGTCGCGCGCGCATCGCAATAGGTTTCGGTCAGCGCCGGCTCCCCGCTGATGTCCACAGCTTCGGGGCCGATGGCGCGGGGGAATGGTGCCGCCCCCACCGTCACGGCAAGGGGGGCTACGATCAGCAGCGCAAGGGCAGCGGTTCTGGTCAGGTTCGGAAGCATTTGGCGTCTCCGATCATTGCTTGGTTACCAAAGAAACGTAGACGACCGGTTAAAAGTTCCCTCCCGCAGTCAGAACCGCCAAAAAATACTGGACTTGGGCAATAAGGATTGCCCAAATTCCGTTCATTGGGGCCAGCCGCCGCCCGGCCCAATGCCGACAGTATTGACCAGACGTTCTGCCTTTCAAATCATCGCCCTTTTGAACCATCGCTATTGCAAAGGATCAGCGCATGACCCGCATTCTGGCCCTGACCCCGGCCCATATCGCCCGCATCCACCGCGACGTGCCCGATACCGGCCCGCCCCCGGGGATGGAGATGCAGACCGACGCCGACTATGCCGCCTGGGTCGCCCGCATCGCAAAGGGCGCCCCGCCCGGCCCCTTGCGCCTTTTTGCCTACGGCTCGCTGATCTGGAAGCCCGAGATTGAGCATACCGCCGAAACCCCCGCCACCGCGCATGGCTGGCACCGCAGCTTCTGCCTCAAGATGATCCGCTTTCGCGCCACCCCCGATTGCCCCGGCCTGATGATGGCATTGGACCGGGGCGGCAGCTGCAAAGGCGTCCTCTACGATCTGCCACCGGGGGATCTGCCCGTCACCCTTGACCGGCTCTTCCGGCGAGAGTTCACGATCAAGCCGATCAACTCCATGCCGCAGTGGATCACCGTGCGCACCAGTGCGGGCCCCGCCACCGCGCTGGCCTTCGTGATGAACCGCGCCTCCCCCGCCTATGCCCGTCTGCCCTTGGCCGAACAGGCCGCGATGCTGGCCCGCGCCTGTGGCCATTGGGGCAGCGGGGCCGAATACCTCTTGAACACCGTCACCCATCTGCAGGCGCGCGGCATCCACGACCGTGGCCTGTGGGACCTGCAACGCCTTGTCGCTGCCCGGATCGACGAAACCCCCTGATCCCGTCACAGCTGGACGTGAATATGGTCATCATGCCGCGCCGCGCGGCAGCCCTGAAACCGGATCTTTTCCCCGGCCACGCCCAGCGCTGCGGCGACCGGTGGCTCGACAAAAATCTTGGAAACCCTCGGGTCCTTTGCCAAAGCTTCAATCAGCGCCGTCGTCCGCTCTGGCTCCAACCCGATGAACAGATGCAGCGGCTCCATCCAGCGCATCTCCCACCGAAGCGTCGGCCAGACCGGCGGGCAGGTCTCCTTGCCCAAGCGCAGGAAAGAAAAGTAGCCAATGGCCGAATCCGTCAGCCCCGGCAAATGGGCTCCATCACCATAAAACGTGTCGGCATAATAAAAGGCGAAATCCAGCTTCTCGCCGTCGTCATGGCTTAGATGCGGCACCAGCGGCATCCCGTCCAGAAACGGAAACCCGCCATCCAGCGTCAGCGTGACCGTGCCGGGAAACCTGACGGCAACCGCTTGGGCCGCGCTCCTCGCCACATCGGCCATCTCTGGGGTCACAAAGTTCCGCAGCAAGACACAGTAAAGCCGGGACTGGGACCGCAAAACCTCGCCCGAGCAGGGCAACGGCACCCGCCCGAAAACAGGTGCTGCAACCTGCGCCCCACCCCACAGGGCCGCGTAGGCCAGAAGAAAGATCGCAAGCGTCGCCAGCCGCCCCCGCCGAAAGGCCAGTGCCGCCAGCCAAGCAAGCCCGCCCAGCTGCGTCAGCACCGTCAGGCCAAGAACTGCTGCCCCGTGAAGGACGATCCGCCAACGCCGTCCCTTCGGCTGCGGCACGGTCACCGGCACGGCCCTAACAATCCCTTAACGCCCATGCCAACCCCTTGAAATCAAACGGCCGTTCCCGGTGTCCCGGCCCGGGACACCTCCGCCCCACAGACCGCACAATCCACCCGCCGCTTGACCCCGATCACCCTGGTCTCGGCATAAAGCGCATCGTGGATCATCAGCCGCCCGGCCAAAGTCTCCCCCGCCCCGGTCAGGTGCTTCACCGCCTCCATCGCCATGATCCCCCCGATGATCCCCGGCAAGGGCGCCGCCACCCCCGCCTCGGCGCAGGTCGGCACCAGCCCCCGCGCGGGCTTGACCGGGAAGATGCAGGCATAGCACGGCCCGCCACGCGCAGGGTCGAACAGGCTCACCTGCCCCTCCCACTGCGTGATCGCCCCGGAGATCAGCGGCACCCCCGCCGCCACGCAGGCCCGGTTGACCAGATACCGTGTGTCAAAGTCGTCGGTCCCGTCCAGCACCAGATCATACTCCGCCACCAGCGCCGCCGCGTTCCCCTCATCCAGCTTCCGGTTATAGGGCCGCACCTCGATGAACGGGTTCAACGCCCGCATCGCAGCTTCGGCCGAGAACACCTTCGGCATCCCGATCCGCGCATCCGTGTGGATCACCTGCCGCTGCAGGTTCGACCCCTCCACCACATCCGGATCGATCACCCCGATGGTCCCGACCCCGCTCCCCGCCAGATACAGCAGCACCGGAGAGCCCAGCCCCCCCGCCCCCACCACCAGCACCTTCGCCGCCTTCAGCTGCTTCTGCCCCTGCCCACCAATCTCGCGCAGCAGGATATGGCGGGAGTAACGGTCCAGCTCCGCCTCACGGAACTTGCCGACCGGGGCCGCCACTACGGGCTCCACCGCTTTCCGCCCCCGCACGGCGCGCAAACCAGCCCGGTAGCCCAGCGCCAGCGCCGACAGCAGGCCAAAGACCGCCCAGGCCCGGATATCCCCGCCCGTGATCCGCGCAAAGGGGCCATTCGCAAGCAGCGGCAGATGCGCGACCATCAGGATCGCCCACCAGCCCACCGCCAGCGGAAACCACCGCGCGCCCCAGCCCTGCCAACGCCCAATTCCCCAGATCGCCGCGAAGCCGAGCAGCCCGATCACGACCGCATGCCTGTTGAGCCAAACCCGCCCGTCCCCCGCGCCGTCTCGTCCAGCGCGTCCACCACCGCAAACCCCGCCTGCACGACCGGCGCGACCACCACCTGCGCCACCCGGTCGCCATGGTGGATGGTATAAGGCTCGGCCCCAAGGTTGATCAGCGCCACCCCTAACGGCCCGCGATAATCGCTGTCGATGGTCCCCGGCGTGTTCGGCACCGTCACCCCATGCTTCATCGCCAGCCCCGAGCGGGGCCGCACCTGCATCTCGAACCCCTCCGGAATCGCGACCCTGATCCCCGTGGGGCAGATCGCCCGCCCCATCGGCGCCAGCACCAGCCCCAAGGCGCGCTCCCCCTCAGGAAAGTTCGCACAAAGGTCCGCCCCCGCCGCCCCCGCCGTCTGATAGGCAGGCAACGGCAATGACCGATCCGCCCAATCCTCCCAAACCACGCTGACCACTGGCCCCATCGCAAGCCCTTTCATTCTGGTCCAAATATCCCCGCCGGAGGCGCAGGCCAGCCTCAGGCCAAAGCCTCGGCAATCTTCGCCGCCAGCTTCCGCGCCACTGCGTCCTTGCCCATCCGCGGCCAGGCCTCGGCCCCGCCGTCGGTGATCAAGACCACCGCATTCTCCGCGCCCCCCATGATCCCCGTCGCCGGCGACACATCGTTGGCGACAATCCAGTCACACCCCTTGCGCAACCGCTTGGCGGTCGCATGGGCCACCACATCCACCGTTTCGGCCGCAAAGCCCACCACGAGCCGCGGCCGCGTTGGCCCCTTCGACACGGCCGCCAGAATGTCCACGTTCTCGGCAAGCTCCAGCGCCGGGGCGCGTCCTGACCCGTCCTTCTTCAGCTTCTGCCCGCTCGCATTGGCCACGCGCCAATCGGCCACCGCCGCCGCCATCACTGCCGCATCCGCCGGCAGGGCCGCCGTCACTGCCGCCGCCATTTCTGCCGCCGTCTCTACCTCAACCAACGTCACGCCACCCGGCGCCGGCACCGCCGCAGGCCCGGTGACGAACGTCACCCGCGCCCCCAGATCGCGCAAGGCCACCGCAATCGCCGTCCCTTGCGCGCCCGAGGATCGGTTGGCGATATAGCGCACCGGGTCAATCGGCTCATGCGTCGGCCCGGATGTCACCACCACATGCCGCCCTGCCAAAGGCCCGGCCCCCAGCGCCGCCCCAATGGCCGCAACAATCGCCGAAGGTTCCGCCATCCGCCCGGGTCCATACTCGCCACAGGCCATCTCGCCTTCATCCGGCCCCACGACCAGCACCCCATCCCCGCGCAAGGTGCCAAGGTTCCGCCGCGTCGCCGGATGGTCCCACATCCGCACGTTCATCGCCGGGGCGACCAGCACCCGCTTGTCCGTCGCCAACAGCACCGTAGATGCCAGGTCATCCGCCCGTCCCGTGGCCATCTTCGCCAGCAAATCCGCCGTCGCCGGGGCCACCACGATCAAATCGGCGGCGCGGCTTAACTGGATATGCCCCATCTCCGCCTCATCGGTCAGGTCGAACAGGTCCTGATAGACCTTCGCCCCCGCCAGCGCCCCCACGCTCAGGGGCGTCACGAACTCCGCCCCCGCCCGCGTCAGCACCGGCACGACTGACGCTCCGGCCTTCTGCAAAAGCCGGATCAGCTCCAGCGACTTGTAGGCCGCGATCCCGCCGCCGATGATCAGAAGTATCCGCTTGGCCGCAAGCATCGCCCGGTCCCCCAAAAGGTTACCCTCCAAGCAGTAGGGGCCAAGCCCCACAAACTCAACTCCCCCAAAGCCCTTTCACCTGGCGACAAATATCCCCGCCGGAGACATCGCGGAGCCGAAGCGCGACAGCGCGCAGGCGACAAAAAACAGTGCGGGCGCCCTTGGGCGCCCGTTCCGCAAGATCACCGCTGGCAAAAGGCGTTACAGCAGGAAGTGGCGCACTTCGCGCGATTGCCCTTCCAGGCTGCGGCGCATCTTGGCAAAAGCCGCCGCTTCCAGCTGCCGCACGCGTTCCTTCGACAGGCCCAGCTCTTCGCCCAAAGACTCCAGCGTCCGGCCTTCGTCCTTCAGCTTCCGCTCGGCCACGATATAGCGTTCGCGCGGGTTCAGGCCTTGCAGCGCATTGATCAGCCAGTCGCGCAACCGGTCGGTGTCATGCGCGCCTTCCACCGCTTCGGCCGCCTGCACGCCATCATCTTCCAGCGCATCAATCCACTCGCGCCCGTCTTCATCGGCGGACTGTGTGGCGTTCAGCGAATAGTCCGACCCTGACAGCCGGCCTTCCATCATCTCGACGTCATGGACCGGCACGCCGACCTCGACCGCGACCATCTGGCGCAGCTGGTGCTGGTCCAGCGTCTCACCCCGCTGGGACGCTTCACGCTCCAGCTTGGCCTGCACCCGGCGCAGGTTGAAGAACAGCGCCTTCTGGCTGGAGGTGGACCCCGTCCGCACCATCGACCAGTTCCGCATCACATAGTCCTGGATCGACGCCTTGATCCACCAGACCGCATAGGTGGAAAACCGCACGCCCCGGTCCGGGTCAAACTTGTCGGCCGCCTTCATCAGGCCAAGACTCGCTTCCTGGATCAGGTCATTCATCGGCGCGCCGTAGCGGCGGAATTTCGACGCCATACTGATCGCCAGGCGCATATAGGCCGTGATCAACCGGTGCAGCGCCTGCTCATCGCGCTGGTCGCGCCAGGCATAGGCCAAGCGCAACTCGGTCTCGGCATCCAGAAGTTCCGCCTTCATCGCTTGGCGCGACATCGTCTGGTCGTTATATCCGTCAAGTGCCATGTTGACCTCCAGATCGGTACCCTGCGGCGCTTTCGCGTCTTTTATGTCTTTGATACGAGGCTTCCGCGTGACCGGATCACTTGACCCAGCGAAACAACCCGTGGAATTGCCACCTCTCACGCTTGTGATCGGTGGCGCCCGGTCCGGCAAATCGGCCTTCGCCGAGCGTCTTGTGTTCGCCACCACCCGCCCCCGCCGCTACATCGCCACGGCCGAGGCCTGGGATGACGAAATGCGCGCCCGCATCGCCCAGCACCAGCAAGACCGCGGCGCCGATTGGGTAACGGTCGAGGCCCCGCTCGACCTGCCCGCCGCCCTCTCCGCCGCCCGCGCGGAGGAGGTGGTCCTGATCGACTGCGCTACCCTCTGGCTCACCAATCATCTCCTCGCCGACCATGACCTGACGGCCCAGACCGCCGCCCTGATTGACGCCTGTGCCACCTCGGCCGCACCCATCGTCATCGTGTCCAACGAAACCGGCTGGGGAATAGTTCCCGACAATGCGCTCGCTCGCCGTTTTCGCGACGCGCAAGGCCGGCTGAACCAGCGCCTTGCCGGTCAGGCCGCGCTGGTCGTTACTGTCATCGCAGGCCTGCCGCTCGCGCTGAAAGGCCAGCTTCCGGTGCTGGAGTGACCCGGTTCTGGTGGGTCCGCCACGGCCCGACGCATGAGAAAGCCATGACCGGCTGGCGCGATGTCCCCGCCGACCTGTCCGACACCGCCGCCCTCCAACGCCTGAACGCCCACCTTCCGGCAGACGCCCTCCTCACCTCCTCCGACCTGATCCGCGCCACCGCCACCGCTGGCGCCCTCGCCCAGGGCCGCACCCGCCTCCCCCCCGACCCGGCCTTGCGAGAGATCCATTTTGGCGACTGGGACGGCCGCCACTGGTCCGACATCGCCGCCACCGACCCCGCCCTCTCCCGCGCGTTCTGGGAGGACCCCGGCCCCCACCGCGCCCCGGGCGGCGAAAGCTGGGACGACGCAGCCACCCGCGCCACCGCTGCCGCAGACGCCCTCGCCACCGTCCACCCCGGCCGCGACATCATCATCGTGGCGCATTTCGGCATCATCCTGACCCAGCTCGCCCGCGCCACCGGCCAGACGCCCTACCAGACCCTCGCGCAGACGATCGACCCCCTCTCCGTCACCTGCCTCAGCCTCGCCGACGGCCTGTGGCAGGCCCTGTCGATCAATCACCGCCCGTGATGCCCTGGCGCACAATTCATCGTTTCCCATCCCCCGCGCGCCCCGCCTAAATGCCGGAAAAAAGGACACCCCATGACCTATGATCTCGTGATCGGCGACCGCGCCTATTCCAGCTGGTCCCTGCGCGGCTGGCTCCTCTTCGACGCCTTCGACCTGCCGGTGAAAACCCACCGCGCCCAGCTTTACACCGACGAACTGGCGACCATCCTCAAAGACTACTTCCCCGCCCGCACCGCCCCCACGATGCGCACGCCCGAGGGCAGCGTCGTCCCCGAAACCATTGCCATCGCCGAGGAACTGGCCACCCGCCACCCCAACGCCAACCTCTGGCCGCAAGACCCCCACGCCCGCGCCACTGCCCGGGTCCTCGCGGCTGAGATGCACGCAGGCTTCACCGCACTCCGCAGCTATTGCCCGATGAACCTGCGCGTCAGCTATACCGACTGCCAGCCGCCGGAAGACGTGCTGAAAGACCTCGCCCGCCTCGAAACCCTCTGGGCCTGGGCGCGGGAAACCACCCGCTCCACCACCCCCTGGCTCTGCGGCCCATATTCCGCCGCCGATGCCTTCTTCGCCCCCGTCGCCGCCCGCATCGCCACCTACAACCTGCCGGTAAGCGCGCAGGCGCAGCTTTACGTCAACGCCCAGCTCGCCCACCCCAGCTTCCGCCGCTGGCGCGCGATGGGCATGGTCGACGGCCCGGATCAGGACTACTACCGCCGCGATTATCCCCGCCGCGACTGGCCCGGCCCGGTCCGCCTTCCCGCCACCGCGACCGAAGGCACCACGGCCGAAAACACCGCCTGCCCCTATTCCGGCAAACCCGTGACCCACACGCTTTCGCTTTACGGCCGCAGCTTCGGCTTCTGCAACGCCTTCTGCCGCGATAAGACCGTCGCCGACCCCGAAGCCTGGCCGAAGTTCATGGCCCTTTACCAATCGTAAACCATTCCGCCCTACCCGTTAACTAAGATGAATCGGGTGGGGCGCATGCAGGGGCCAGAACAACAGACCACGACCGGGCCCATCCCGCCGCCAAGGCCCTTTCACATTGGCCCAAATATCCCCGCCGGAGGCCACCCGAGCCGGTTGCGCGCCTGCGCGCAGAGGCGAGACAAAAGGCTTGCGCGGCACGCGCTCAATTTCCAAACCGCCCCAACCCGCGCCACCCCAGCAGGCCGGTCACACCCATGACCGCACGCTCCTACACCGTCGCCTTCGAAGGGGTCGAAGCCCGCCTGGTTGAGGTGCAATGCGCAATCACCCCCGGCGCCCCCGCCTTTACCCTCGTCGGCCTGCCCGACAAGGCGGTGAGCGAGGCGAAGGAACGCGTCCGCGCAGCCCTGCAGTCCCTCTCCATCGCGCTCCCGTCCAAGCGCATCACGGTCAACCTCTCCCCCGCCGACCTGCCCAAGGAAGGCTCCCACTTCGACCTCCCCATCGCCATCGCCCTCCTTGCCGCCCTCGACATCATCCCGCGCGAAGACGTTGAAGGTGTCGTCTCCCTGGGCGAACTGTCCCTCGACGGCCGCCTGATCCCGGTTGCAGGCGCGCTCCCCGCCGCCATGGCCGCCGCTGTCGAAGACCGCGCTCTTCTCTGCCCCAAGGCCTGCGGGGCCGAGGCTGCCTGGGTCGGCGCCACGCAAGTCCTCGCCGCTGCCTCGCTGGAAGAGGTGCTCCACCACTACACCGGCCGCGCTCCCCTTGTCCCGGCCGAGGCGGGTGAGGTGACCCGCTCCGCCGACCCCCGGAATTTTTCCGAAGTCAAAGGCCAGGAACGCGCCAAACGTGCGCTGGAAATCGCCGCCGCCGGTCGACATCACCTTTTCATGGTCGGCACGCCCGGTTCCGGCAAATCCATGCTGGCCGCGCGCCTCCCCGGCATCCTGCCGCCGCTTTCAGCACCCGAGGCGCTGGAAACCTCGATGATCCACTCGCTTGCGGGCCTTCTGACCGAAGGCGGCATTTCCCGCGACCGGCCGTTTCGCGAACCCCACCACACCGCATCCATGGCCGCCATCGTCGGTGGCGGCAGGGGTGCGAAACCGGGTGAGATCAGCCTCGCCCATAACGGCGTCCTCTTCCTGGACGAATTCCCAGAATTCCCCCGTACCGTCCTTGATACCCTCCGCCAACCGATTGAAACCGGCACCGTGGTCGTCGCCCGCGCCAACGCCCACATCCGCTATCCTTGCCGGTTCCTCCTGATCGCGGCGGCGAATCCGTGCAAATGCGGCTACCTCTCCGACCCGAACCGCGCCTGCGGCCGCGCCCCGATCTGTGGCGAGGATTACCTTGGCCGCATTTCCGGCCCCCTGATGGACCGCTTTGACCTCCGCGTCGAAGTCCCGCCCGTGGCCTTTGCCGATCTTGACCTGCCGTCCTCGGGTGAGGCGTCCAGCACCATCGCCGCCCGCGTCACCACCGCCCGCAACCGCCAAAGCGCCCGCTTCAAGGACGCGCCCGACCTGCGCGTAAACGCTGACCTCGAAGGCTCGGCACTTGAAGAGTTTGCAACCCCAGACGCCGAAGGCAAGGCCTTGATCTCCCGCGTCGCAGAACGCATGGGCCTGTCCGCGCGCGGCTATCACCGCATCCTGCGCGTCGCCCGCACCATCGCCGACCTCGAAGGCAGCCCGGACGTCCGCAAACCCCATATCGCCGAGGCGATCAGCTTCCGCCTGTCCTCCGCCATCGGCGGCCTCTGACCCGGGCAAGCCGGATCGACCCATCGGCACGGGCCAGCGGCCACTGGCTACCTGACCACGCCCACCCCATGGGCAAACACCGCCCCGGCGTGTCCCCGCGTGGCCTTCGATGCAAAAGCCAAAGCCTCGAAGGCTCGGACACCACATCCCGGCAGCGCTTCACGCACCGCACTTCACTGCCTGGCCGACGCCGACCAACGCCCTCGCCCCAGCTTTGTCTTGCTCTTTTGAAAAATACTCTGCGGGGGTGTGGGGGTGCAAAACCCCCACCGACGCTTGCCAACGGCCCCCCATCTGGAAGCCATAACGGCCAGCGTCAGAGGTTAACAATCCCCGAAATCGAAAAGATAACCCATTGATTTCACAAGATCCAAAGGCATGTCCCTGCCCGGGACACCCCTCAGCCAGCCCGCTTCGCCTCGATCACTTCCCAGATCCGCGCCGCCGCATTGGTCCCATCGAACCGCTCCAGCTCCTGGATCCCGGTGGGCGAGGTCACGTTGATCTCGGTCAGCCAGTCGCCGATCACATCGATGCCCACAAAGACCTGCCCCTTCTCGCGCAGGACCGGCCCGATGGTGCGACAGATCTCCAGATCGCGCTCGGTCAGCCCCACCTTCTCGGGCCGCCCGCCCGCATGCATGTTCGACCGCGTCTCCCCCGCCTGCGGCACCCGGTTGATCGCCCCCACGGGCTCGCCATCGACGAGGATGATCCGCTTGTCCCCCTTCTCCACCGCCGGCAGGAACTTCTGCACGATCAGGGGTTCCCGGTTGATCCCCATGAACAGCTCATGCAGCGAGGCAAGGTTGCGGTCGTTCGGGTCCAGCCGGAACACCCCCGCCCCACCGTTGCCGTAAAGCGGTTTCAGGATCACATCCCCATGCCGCGCCTTGAACGCCCGGATCGTCGCCAGATCCCGCGCGATGGCCGTGGGCGGCGTGAGGTCCGCAAAGCGCAGGACGAGGAGTTTTTCCGGGCTGTTCCGCACCCAGAACGGGTCATTCACCACCAGCGTCTTCGGGTGGATCATCTCCAGAAGATGCGTCGTCGTGATGTATCCCATGTCGAACGGCGGGTCCTGGCGCAGCCAGACCACGTCCATGTCGGCCAGATCGACCTCGGTCTCCTCGCCAAAGCTGACGTGATTGCCAACCTCGCGCCGCAGGGTGATCCACCAGCCCCGGGCGATCACGCGCCCTTCGACAAAGGCAAGCCGGTCCGGCGTGTAATAAAACAGCGCATGCCCCCGCGCCTGAGCCTCAACCCCGATCCGAAAGGTGGAATCGGCATGAATGTTGACCGACCCGATCGGGTCCATCTGCAGGGCAACCTTCAACGGCATCGCGCTCTCCACCAGGGTTCAAGGGGGAGTGATGGCCCATGCCGCGCGAAGATGCAATTCAGCCGGCGAAAGCGTTTTCCAGAACGTCGATCCGACCCTGCCCATCCACCAGCGCCAGATCGATGCGCACATCGGTCAGAAGACCCTTCGGTTCACCCGCAAGAAATTCATCCACCGTCACGAATATCCGCGCGATCTGGGCTGGCGAGATGTGGGAGGCGGCAAGGTCATGGGTTCGGCTTTGCTTCACCTCGATGAAGATCACCTCATCACCCCGCCGACCGATCAGGTCAATTTCCCCGGTGATGCCGCGCCAGCGGCGGGCGCAGATCGCTATGCCCCGGTCTTCATAGTGGCGGGCAACGGCGTCTTCCGCTGCCATGCCTGCATGATAGTTCACCTTGCCCCGGTCGGCGCGGTTTTGCGTGACAGGATCGGACACAAGGTTGATCGGCATGGCATCCCTTTAGCAGCGTCACTGACCCGCTTCCGACCGGCCCAGATCAAGCGCGATCTGGTAAACCATCTTGCGCGGCACCCCCAAGGTTTGCGACACAAAGCTTGCTGCATCCTTAACGCTCATGGTCTGCAACGCCGTTTCCAGCGCGGTTTCCACGGTGTCGGCCCCCGCCACGACGGGCGCTGCGCGGTCAACCAGTACCACGATCTCGCCTTTCACATCCCGTTCGGCGAAGCGGGCAGACAGGTCCGACAAAGGCCCGCGCGACACCTCTTCAAAGCGCTTGGTCAGCTCGCGGCAGATCACGCCCTGGCGGTCAGGGCCAAGCGCGACTGCCATATCGGCCAAAAGCGCCCGCAGGCGTTTCGGGCTTTCGTAGAAGATCAGCGTTGCCTGTACCGGGGCAAGGTCGGTCAGAAACCTGCGCCGTGCGCCTTGGGCGGCTGGGGGGAAGCCTGCGAACAGGAACCGGTCTGACGGCAGGCCCGACAGCGTCAGCGCGCAGATCGCGGCGCAAGGGCCGGGGGCCGCCGTCATCGGCAGCCCCGCCGCCGCTGCGGCCCGGGCCAATTCAAACCCCGGGTCCGAGATCAGCGGCGTTCCCGCCTCGGACGCATAGGCCACGCTGCGCCCTTCGCCGATCAGCGCCAGAAGCCGCGTCACTGTGCCTTCGCCGGAATGGTCGTGATAGGCGATCAGGGGCCGCCCGCCCAAGGCCACACCGTGAATTTCCATCAGATGGCGCAGGGTGCGCGTATCTTCGGCCACCAGCACATCAGCGCCCGCCAGCACATCCAGCGCGCGCAAGGTGATGTCGCGGGCCGATCCGATTGGCGTCGAGACGAAGTGCAACCCGGGCATAATCGCGCGCAGGGCCGGCTTGTGCGGGCTTTCGGTCGGGTCTGGGGGCTGCCTCACAAGTTTACTTCCCTTTCCGAACCAATTACCTTGGCGCCGGCAATGATTGCCAGTGTTACCCTTGGCCCGCGTCCCCCGTGTGCCGCTGCAGAGTGAGGAACTTCATGTTGTCCGCAATTCATCGGGCCCGCAAGTCGCTGGGTCGGTCTTTCCTCGTCCTCTGTGCCGTGGTGCTGTCGGCCTGCGTGCCAACCGGGGGCACCGCAACCGGCCCCGCGACCGGCGCGGGCGGCAGCGTGCAGGTGGCCCTGCTGATCCCCTCAGGCTCGGGCCAGGCGCAGGATGAGCTCTTTGGCAGCAACCTTGAAAACGCCGCCCGGCTGGCGATGGCCGACCTGAGCGGTGTGTCGATTGACCTGCGGGTCTACAAGACCGGCGGCAGCCCGGCACAGGCCAGCGCGCTGGCCAAGCAGGCTGTGGATGAGGGTGCACAGGTCATCCTTGGCCCGTTCTATTCCGAAGAGGCGAATGCCGCCGGGGTGGCCGTGGCCAATTCCGGGGTGAACGTCATGGCGTTTTCCAACAACACCGCCATCGCCGGCGGCAACGTCTTTGTCCTGGGCCAGACCTTCGACAACACCGCCCGCCGCCTTGCCAGCTATGCCGTGCGCAATGGCAAGTCCAAGGTCCTGATCGTGCATGACCGCAACGTCGCCGGTGAGGTTGGCAAGGCCGCGATCGAGCGTGGCGTGGCCGCGGCAGGCGGGTCGGTCGTGGGCGTCAGCTCTTACGAATTCTCGCAGAACGGCATCGTGCAGGCGGCATCTGGCATCGTGGGAACGGCCCGCTCCTCGGGGGCGACGGCGCTGTTTCTGACCGCAGATACCGCCGGTGCGCTGCCGCTGCTGTCGCAGCTGCTGGTCGACAATGGCATCGACCGTACGACGACCCAGTTCATCGGCCTGACGCGCTGGGACATCCCGCCCGCAACGCTGGCGCTGCCGGGCGTGCAGGGTGGCTGGTTCGCGATGCCCGACCCGGGCCTGCAGGCGCAGTTCCAGTCGCGCTATTCGGCGGCCTATGGGTCCAACCCCTCTCCGGTCGCGGGCCTTGCCTATGACGGGATCGCGGCCATCGGGGCGCTCGCACGGTCCAGCAACGGCGCGCCGATCACGCGGGAAGCACTGACCCAAGGCGCAGGTTTTGCCGGCGTGTCGGGTATTTTCCGCCTCTTGCCGAACGGCACGAACGAGCGTGGCCTTGCCGTGGCGCAGATCCGCAACAACGCGGTGGTGGTGGTTGATGCCGCCCCGCGCAGCTTTGCCGGCGCTGGGTTCTAAGGCCCATGACCGTACGGGTCGGGGCATTGCCCACCCCTGCGACGACGGCGGGGCCAAGCGGCCCTGCCGTCGTCGATTCTGCCGCCCTGACCGCCTCCATTCTGCAGGCGCTGGCCAGTGTGACGGACCCCAAGGCCGCGCGGGCGCTGGTCGTGCGCCACCTGACCGCCACCAAGGCCGAGGTGGGGGCAGCGCTTGCCACCACCTTTCTTGCCACCCCGCGCAGCGCCCATGCCCTGATCGCCGCGCAATCGGCCCTGACCGATGCGCTGGTGCAGGCCGCCCTTGCCGCCGCGATCCACCTGCACCCGATCCCCAACCCGACCGAGGCTGAGCGGATCGCCGTTCTTGGCGTCGGCGGATATGGCCGGGCGGAAATGGCCCCGCATTCCGACGTGGACCTTCTGTTCCTGACCCCGTGGAAGATCACCCCATGGGCCGAAAGCGTCATCGAGACGATGCTGTACATCCTGTGGGACCTGAAGCTGAAGGTCGGCCATTCCAGCCGCACGGTGAAGGACTGCATCCGTCTGGGGCGTGAGGATATCACCATCCGCACCGCCCTTCTGGAGCACCGCTTCATCTGCGGCCATGCCCCCCTTGCGGCGGAACTGGATGCGAAACTCTGGTCCGATCTCTTCAAGAACTCCGGCCCCGAATTCATTGAGGCGAAGCTCGCCGAACGCGCCGAACGGCACAAGCGGCAGGGCGGCCAGCGCTATGTGCTGGAGCCTAACGTCAAGGAAGGCAAGGGCGGGCTGCGCGATCTGCAGACCCTGTACTGGATCGGCAAGTACCTGCACCGCGTGCCGTCCTCCGAAGGGTTGGTGGCGGCCGGGCTTCTGTCGCGCGATGAGTTTGACAGCTTTACCCGGGCGGAAGACTTCCTGTGGGCGGTGCGCTGCCATCTGCATTACGTCACCGCCCGCCCGACCGATGTGCTGACCTTCGACCTGCAGGTCGAGGTTGCCGCCCGCATGGGCTACCGCGATACCGCCGGGCGGCGGGCGGTGGAACATTTCATGCAGGACTACTTCCGGCAGGCAACCCGCGTGGGTGAGTTGACGCGCATCTTCCTGACCGAGCTTGAAGCCCGCCACGCCAAGCGCGAGGCCAGCCTCTTCGGCATCTTCAAACGCACCAAGCAGGTCAAGCCCGGCTACAAGCTGGTGCAGGGCCGGATCGACGTGATCGACCCGAAGGCGTTTCTGGCCGACAAGCTGAACCTCCTCCGCGTCTTCGAAGAGGCGCTCAGGACGGGCTACCTCCTCCACCCCAACATCATGCGGCTTCTGGCGGCGAACCTTGACCTGATCGACGAAGACATGCGCGACGACCCCGAAGCGCGGCGCATCTTCCTTGATCTTCTCCTCAAGCACGGCAACCCGGAACGCAGCTTGCGCCGGATGAATGAGCTTGGCGTGCTGGCCGCCTTCATCCCCGATTTTGAACCCATCGTCGCGATGATGCAGTTCAACGTCTACCACCACTACACGGTGGACGAACACATCATCCAGACCATCAGCTGCCTGGCGCAGATCGAACGGGGGGAGTTGGTCGAGGAACTCCCCGTCGCCTCCGGCATTTTGAAAGAGGGCGTGAACCGGCGGGTGATCTATGTGGCCCTCCTGCTGCATGACATCGGCAAGGGCCGGCCAGAAGACCACTCGATCATCGGCGTGCAGATGGCCCGGCGGATCGCGCCGCGGCTGGGGCTGGACGCCGAGGAATGCGAGACGGTTGAATGGCTGGTGCGCTATCACCTCCTCATGTCCGACATGGCGCAGAAACGTGACATCGGCGACCCGCGCACGGTGCGCGACTTTGCCAAGGCCGTGAAGACCCGCAAGCGGCTCGACCTCCTCACCGTGCTCACCGTCTGTGACATTCGCGGCGTCGGTCCGGGGACCTGGAACAACTGGAAAGCCATGCTGCTGCGCCAGCTGTACAAGCAGACGGCCGAAGCTCTGGAAGCCGGGCTTGAAACCGTCAACCGCGAGAACCGCAAGGATGACGCGACCAGCGCCCTGCGCGCCCGGCTGCCGGACTGGGACAAGGCGGCGCTGGATCATGAAACCAGCCGCCACTACACGCCTTATTGGCAAGGGCTGTCCACCGACACGCATCTGGTTTTTGCCCGCCTTCTGCAAGGCCTGTCGGATGACGAGATCCGCATCGACCTGCACCCCGACCCGGACCGTGACGCCACCCGCGCCTGCTTTGCGCTGGCCGACCACCCCGGCATCTTCAGCCGCCTGGCGGGCGCGCTGGCGCTGGTCGGCGCGAACGTCGTGGACGCGCGGACCTACACGTCAAAGGACGGCTACGCGACAGCCGTCTTCTGGGTGCAGGACATCGAGGGCAAGCCGTATGAGGTTTCCCGCCTGCCCCGTCTGCGCGGCATGATCGACAAGACCCTGCGCGGCGAGGTTGTCGCGCGCGAAGCGCTGAAAGACCGCGACAAGCTGAAGAAACGCGACCGCGAATTCCGCTTTCCGACCCACATCACTTTCGACAACGAAGGGTCCGAAATCTACACGATCATCGAGGTGGATACCCGCGACCGCCCCGGCCTGCTTTATGACCTGACGCGCACCCTTGCGGCCAACAACATCTACATCGCCTCTGCCGTGATCGCGACCTATGGCGCGCAGGTCGTGGATACCTTCTACGTCAAGGACATGTTCGGTCTGAAACTGCACCAGAAATCCAAGCAAGAGGCGCTGGAGCGCAAACTGCGCGCCGCCATTGCCGAAGGCGCAGAGCGGGCGCAGGCATGACCAAGCGCCGCTCGTCGAGCATTTCATGCACTCCTCGCACGGGGTGCGCCAAGCGAGGAGTGCACGAAGTGCTCGACGAGCGGTCCCCGCAGTTCAGGAAAGACCCCAGCCGATGAAACCCGTCCGCATCGTCAAAGGCTTCCTTACCGTCGGCTTCTGGACCCTTATCAGCCGCGTCGCGGGTCTCGTGCGCGATATCTTCCTGGCGAAGTACCTGGGCGATGGCCCGGTCGCGCAGGCCTTCGTCATTGCGCAATCCCTGCCCAACATGTTCCGCCGCTTCTTCGCCGAAGGGGCATTCAACTTCGCCTTCGTCCCGATGTTCGCCAAGAAAGTTGAAGCCAATGAAGACGCCGAGGCCTTCGCCCGCGATGCCTTCTGGGGCATGGCCGGGCTGCTGACCGTATTCTCCATCCTCGCCATTCTCGGTATGCCGGTTCTGGTCCTGCTGATGGCGTCAGGCTTTGCCGGGGATGAGCGGTTCAACCTTGCCGTCACCCTTGGCCAGATCGCCTTTCCCTACATCCTCTTCATCTCGCTGACCGCCCTGCTGTCCGGGATGCTGAACGCCGCCGGGCGGTTTGTCATCACCTCCGCCGTGACGATCCTGCTGTCGGCCACGATGATCGCCGGCATGGTGCTGGCCAACCGCATGGGCTGGGACATGGGGGCCACGCTGGCCTGGTCGGTCACCCTTTCGGGCATCCTGCAGCTTGCCGTCACCTGGGCCGCCGTCCGGCACCTGGGCTATCGCCTGCCGTTCCGCTGGCCGGTCCTGACGCCGGAACTGAAGCGCCTTGCCATCATCGCTGCCCCGGCGGTGCTGGCGGGGGGTGTGGTGCAGATCAACCTGATCGTCGGCCGGCAAGTCGCGTCCATGACCGAAGGCGCCGTGGTCTGGCTCTACAACGCCGACCGCATCTATCAGCTGCCCTTGGGCGTCGTCGGCATCGCCATCGGGATCGTCCTGCTGCCCGACCTTTCGCGCCGCTTGCGGGCGGGGGACGAAGAAGGCTCGCGCGCGTCGTTCAACCGGGGGACAGAGTTTGCGCTTCTTCTGACCCTGCCCGCCGCCGTGGCGCTGGTGGTGATCGCCTGGCCGATCATTTCTGTGCTTTTCCAGCGCGGTGCCTACGGGGCCGAGGCGACGGCGAACACCGCGATTGCCCTGGCCGCCTATGGCGTCGGCCTGCCCGCTTTCGTGCTGCACAAGGTGCTGCAGCCCCTTTACTACGCGCGGGAAGACACGCGGTCCCCCTTCCGTTTTGCCATCTGGTCCATGGTGGTGAACGCCGTCCTTGCGGTGGGGCTGATGCCGCTGATCGGCTTCATGGCCGCCGCGATTGCCACCTCTGCCGCCGCCTGGACGATGGTCTGGCAGCTTTGGCGCGGGTCCCGCGCGATGGGCGACGCCGCCCGCTTTGACGACCGCTTTCGCTATCGCCTGCCCCGGATCATCGTGGCCTCAGTGGTGATGGGGCTGGTCCTTTGGGGCCTGTCGCAGGTTCTGGCCGTGCCGCTGACCACCCCCGGCATCCGCACCGCAGCCCTTGGCGGCATGGTGCTTGCGTCGATGGTCGTCTACTTCGGCACCGTGCTGTTGATTGGCGGGATGAGCTGGGTTGAGTTGCGCAGCGCGCTTCGCCGTCAGCGCTGACGCACCATCTGCACCACCCGGGCCCAGCCGCCGGGGCTGACCACGAACGAGAGCAGGAACCCGGCCACAAAGCCGGTCACATCGCCGACCCAGTCCCATGTGCCGCCAAACAACACGCCAAACACCAGCTGGAAGAACAACAGCGCTCCGATCAGGCTGAAGGCACGGTACTTGTTCGCCCCCTTCCGCGCCAGGTTCGTCCACAGAAGGAACGTGAAAGCCCCGATCAGCCCGTAGACCGCAGGATAAGCACCGATCAGCGGCGCGCGCAGGCCGGGAATGGCCAGGCCATAGACCAGCCCCCCGGCAATCGACGCGCCGAAGAACACCACCAGCACGCCCCACCAGCGAAAGATCTCTCCCACCATCTTGCCCAGCGCCAGCAAAAGCACGACGGCAAAGAGGGCATGGGTGAAGTTGGCATGGATCAGCGGATAGGACACCAGCCGCAAAAGCTCTGCATAGGGTTGGCCGCCGGTTTCCACCTGATAACGCAGCAGTTCCGGGAACATCCCGAACCGCTCCACCGCCTGCAGGCGCCAGCCGATGCCACCGGCACCGCCAACCAGCCCGGCCTGCGCCAGACCCAGCACCACTTCCATCGCGATCAGGGGCAGCGCCAGCACCCAGACGATCACCGGCAGCGGGTTGATCGGCGCCGCGTTCATGTCTGGCTGCATGTGGTCCCCCATGGTCTGGGGCAATTGACGCCCCAGCCCCCTTGGATTACGCGGGATCGGCAGCGATTTCCAGACCGGAGCCTGAGATGACCACCGACCCCTCGGCCGTCCAAACGCCGACCCCGTTCAAACCCCGCATTTTCTCGGGCATTCAGCCCTCGGGCGGGTTGACGCTTGGCAACTACCTTGGTGCCCTGAAGCGCTTTGTGGAAAAGCAGGATGAGGGGATCGAAACGATCTACTGCATGGTCGATCTGCACGCGATCACCGTCTGGCAGGACCCCGAAAAGCTGCGCTACCAAACCCGCGAAGGGGCTGCCGCCTTCATCGCCGCCGGGCTTGATCCCGCGCGGTCGATCCTTTTCAACCAAAGCCAGGTTTCGGCGCATGCCGAGCTGGCCTGGATCTTCAACTGCGTCACCCGGCTTGGCTGGATGAATCGGATGACCCAGTTCAAGGACAAGACCGCCGGCAAGAACGCCGAAGCGGCCAGCCTTGGGCTTTACGCCTACCCCAGCCTGATGGCGGCTGACATCATGGTCTACCACGCCACCATGGTCCCGGTCGGTGAAGACCAGAAACAGCATCTGGAGCTGACGCGCGACATCGCGATCAAGTTCAACAACGATTACGGCGTGGATTTCTTCCCCGTCGTCGAACCCCTGATCGAAGGGGCTGCCACTCGCGTCATGTCCTTGCGGGACGGCACCAAGAAGATGTCGAAATCCGACCCCTCGGATCAAAGCCGCATCAACCTGACCGACAGCGCCGACACTATCGCCGCCAAGATCCGCAAGGCCAAGACCGACCCGGAGCCTTTGCCCGAAACCGTGGAAGGCCTCAAAGACCGGCCCGAGGCGCGGAACCTGGTGAACATCTACGCAGCCCTTGCCGGCCATACGGTGGATCAGGTGATCCGCGACTATGCCGGTGCGCAGTTCGGCACCTTCAAGCCCGCGCTGGCCGATCTTGCGGTGGCGAAACTTTCGCCGATCACGACCGAGATGAACCGCCTGATGGCCGACCCGGGTGAGATTGACCGCATCCTTGGCAAAGGTGCCGACCGCGCCGAAGCCATCGCGCAGCCGATCCTGGAGCGGACGAAAGACATCGTCGGCATGATCCGCTCCCGCCAAGGCTAAGATCCAGGTCCAGCAGGTCCAGCGCTTCCCTCCCCCCTCGTGGGGGAGGGAGAGGGTGGGGGGGCCTGCAAAGGGCCAGACGGCGCACCGCGCCAATTCCATCCACAGGAAACTTCGCCCTAGCCCACACCTGTCACATTCCCGATTCCGGCGGACCCTATACCCCAAGCTGTTCGGAATGGCGATCTGTCCCCATCGCTCCGGCCCGGCCAACCTGTCCCCTGAGAGGCCGCGGCTTTCCCGACGTGCCCCCATGCGCCCCCGCATGGGGGCTTTTTTCTGCCGCCGGTTGCGAAACCGGCCCCACCCCGCCCCTGTGACCGCCAAGTCTTTGACTCTTTTGACTCTCCCAAGGCGAAAAACCGGTTGTCCACAGCTAATTCCTGCAGAAATCGCTTTACAGGCTTCCGCTTTGCCCACACCATATCTAGTAAGGGTCACGTCAGGCAAACGCAGACCCTTGCCGGACACCCAGCTTCTAGTGGGTTTCGCCCCGCCTGAAGCTTCATAATGAGGCAGGGCAATGTCGCTTTCCGAAGACTATGCAACGATGGACGATCTCCACCCGATCGACATCGTCGAGACCCTGGCCGAACATCACGCCTGGGAGTTCGACCGCGTCACGGAAGACCAGATCGCCATGGCGGTCGAAGGTCAGTGGCGCACCTACTCCCTCACCCTCGCGTGGAGCCCGCAGGACGAAACCCTGCGCCTGATCTGCACGTTCGAGATGGAGCCGCCGGAAGACAAGGTCTCGGCCCTCTATGACGTCCTGAACCGCTGCAATGACATGGTCTGGACCGGCGCCTTTACCTGGTGGGCGGAACAGAAACTGATGGTCTGGCGCTATGGCCTTCTGCTCGCCGGCGGGCAGATGGTGGCCCCCGAACAGATCGACAAGCTGATCGCCTCCGCCGTGATGGCGTCGGAACGGTTCTACCCGGCGTTCCAGATGGTGTCCTGGGGCAATGAAACCCCGGCCGAAGCGATGAAAGTCGCCATTGCCGAGGCTTACGGCCGCGCCTAACCTGTCCCCCGAATTACGGGGGGTTTCATGACATTGGACGTGGTGGCCCAGGGTGGGCTTGTGCTGCTTGGCTGCGGCAAGATGGGCACGGCGCTGTTGACCGGCTGGCTGAAGGCTGGCCTGCCCGTGGATTCGGCCTGGGTGGTGGAACCGAACCCCACCGACTGGCTGATCCAGACCGGCGTTCATCTGAACGAAGGCCTGCCGGATGCGCCCGCCGTTGCCCTTTTGGCAGTGAAGCCGCAGATGATGGGCAAGGCCCTGCCCGCTGTGCAGGCGATGGGCAATGGCACCACGCTTTTCATCTCCATCGCCGCCGGCACCACGATCGCCACCTTCGAAGAGGTGCTGGGCAACCGCACCCCCATCGTCCGCACCATGCCGAACACGCCTGCGATGGTTGGCCGTGGCATTACCGCGCTCTGCCGCAACGCCCATGTGTCGGATGCGGGCTTTGCCCTGGCCCGCCAGTTGATGGCCGCTGTGGGCCAGGTCGTGGACCTTGACGGTGAACACCAGATCGACGCCGTCACCGCCGTCTCCGGCTCTGGCCCGGCTTACGTCTTCCACCTGATTGAGGCCATGGCAGCCGCGGGCGTGGCTGAGGGGCTGCCTGCGGACGTTGCCATGCAACTGGCCCGCGCCACCGTCTGCGGGGCGGGGGAACTCGCGTTCCGGTCGCCTGAGACCGCCGCGCAACTGCGGATCAATGTCACCTCACCCGGCGGCACCACCGCAGCCGCACTTGAGGTGCTGATGGACGAAGGAACCGGCTTCCCCGCCCTGCTGAAACGCGCCGTGAAAGCCGCTGCCGACCGGGGCAGGGAGCTTGGGAAATGATCACCTACGATCAGTTTGAGGCCGTCGACATCCGCGTCGGCCGGATCACCCGTGCCGAACCTTTCCCCGAAGCGCGCAAGCCCGCGATCAAGCTTTGGGTCGATTTTGGCCCCGAGATTGGCGAAAAACGCTCCTCTGCCCAGATCACCAAGCATTATACGCCTGAGGGACTGATCGGTCGTCAGGTCCTTGCCGTCGTCAACTTCCCGCCGCGCCAGATTGGCCCGGTCATGTCCGAGGTGCTGGTTCTTGGCGTGCCGGATGAGGAGGGCCAGGTCGTGCTGATCGGCCCAAGCCATGACGTTCCACTTGGGGGGAAACTCTTCTGATGCAGACGCTTCTGATCACCCGCCGCCTGCCCGACCGCGTGCTTGACGCCGCGCGCGCCCGGTTTGACGTGACCCTGCGCGACCGGACAGACCCGATGTCCGGGCAGGAACTGCGCATCGCGCTTCGCGACTATGATCTGGTGCTGCCGACCTTGGGCGACCGGTTTCAGCCTGACGTGTTTGGCGATGTGCCAAACCCCCGGGCAAAGCTTTTGGCCAACTTCGGCGTGGGCTATAACCACATCGACGTTGACGCCGCCAAAGCCGCTGGCGTGCAGGTCACCAACACCCCCGGCGCGGTCACCGATGCGACGGCTGACATTGCCCTCAGCCTCATCCTGATGACCGCCCGCCGCCTTGGCGAAGGCGAACGCTTGCTTCGCGCGGGCAAGTGGGAGGGCTGGCATCCGACACAGATGCTGGGCACCCACGTCACCGGCAAGCGCCTTGGCGTCATCGGCTTTGGCCGCATCGGCAAAGCCATCGCCAAGCGCTGCCATTTCGGCTTCGACATGGAGGTGGTCTTCTACAACCGCTCCCCCGTCGCCGACCCCGGCCTGCCCGCGCGGCAGGTCGAGATGGCCGAAGCGATGGCCGCGGATGTCGTCGTCGTCGCAGTGCCGGGCGGCAAGGCCACGCATCATCTGATCAATGCCGCCACCCTGGCGATGATGAAACCCTCGGGCCTCTTCGTGAACATCAGCCGGGGCGATGTGGTGGATGAGGCCGCGCTGATCGCCACGCTGCAAGCGGGCAAGATCGCGGGCGCGGGGCTGGATGTTTACGAATTTGAACCGAAGGTCCCCGAAGCGCTGATGGGCATGGAGAATATCACCCTCCTCCCCCACCTCGGCACGGCCTGCCTTGAGGTGCGGGAAGGCATGGGGTTGATGGCGGTGGCCAACCTGATCGCCTTCGCGGATGGCAAGGTGCCCCCGAACCTGCTGAACCCCTAAGGATTGCCGGGTGGGCCGCAAGGCCCACCCAAGCTTTGATCAAGCAGCGGCCTTCTGGCCCCCGAAACGGCCATAGAACGTCTCGCCCTTCTCGGCCATCTCCCGCAACAGCGCGGGCGCGTGGAAACGCGGGCCGAACTGGGCGGTCAGGCTGCGGCAGATATCCACCGCGCGGGCAGCCCCGATGATATCCAGCCAGCTGAACGGCCCACCTGACCACGGCGCAAAGCCCCAGCCCAGGATCGCGCCCACATCGCCTTCGCGGATATCGGTCAGGACGCCCTCTTCCAGCGCCCGCACCGCCTCCAGCACCTGGGCAAACAGCAACCGGTGCTGCACGTCGGTCAGGCTGGGCTGCGCCTTGTCCAGGGGATAGCGCGCTTCCAAGCCGTCCCACAGACCAAGCCGGTCGCCCTTGTCGTCATAGGCGTAGAAGCCCGACTTGGACTTCCGCCCCAGCCGCCCCTGATCGGCCAGCCAGAAGAGGACCTTGTCCACCGCCTCATCCGGATACTCCGCGCCCATCGCCTGCTTCGTCGCCTTGGCGATCTTCACCCCAAGGTCGATGGAGGTCTCATCGACCAGCTGCAGCGGCCCCAGGGGCATGCCGACCAGCTTGGCCGCATTCTCGATCAGCGCAGGTTCCACCCCTTCGGCGACCATGCGGATGCCTTCGTTGATGTAGGGAATGATGCAGCGGTTGGCATAAAAGAACCGTGCGTCGTTGACCACGATCGGGGTCTTCCGGATCTGCCGCACGAAATCCAGCGCCTTGGCCACCGCCACGTCGCCGGTCTTTTCACCCCGGATGATCTCCACCAGGTTCATCTTGTCGACCGGGCTGAAGAAGTGGATGCCGATGAAGCTCTCCGCCCGCGACGACGCCCCGGCGAGGCCCGAGATCGGCAGGGTTGAAGTATTCGTGGCATAAACCGCATCCGTCGCCGCTTCGACCTTGCGCGTCACCTCGGCCTTGACCTTGGGGTCTTCGAACACAGCCTCAACCACCAGATCGCAGCCCTTCAGCGCCGCGTAATCGGTCGTCGCCAGAATCCGCCCCAGCACCTCATCCTTCTTCGCCGCCGTCACCTTGCCGCGCTTCATCCCCTTGTCAAGGATGCCTTCCGAGTGCGCGCGGCCCCGATCCGCCGCTTCCTGCGTGCTGTCGATCAGCACCACGTCGATCCCGGCATTGGCCGAGACATAGGCGATCCCCGCCCCCATCATCCCCGCCCCGATGACGCCCAGCTTCTTCACCGACTGGTCGGGCGCCGCAGGCCGGTTCGCGCCCTTTTCCAGCGCTTCCTTGTTGATGAAAAGGCTGCGGATCATCGCAGTCGAAGACGGGTTCATCAGGACAGAAGTGAAATGCCGCGCCTCGATCTTCAACGCCGTGTCGAAGGGCACCAACGCCCCTTCATACACCGCAGCCAGCAAAGCCTTTGCCGCCGGATAGACGCCCATCGTCTTGCCATGCACCATGGCACTGGCGCCCACAAACGTCGGGAACCCGGGCGCGGAGTACGGCGCGCCGCCCGGCATCTTGTAGCCCTTGGCATCCCAGGGCTTCACCAGGTCCGCCTCCGTGGCCGAAAGCACCCATTCCTTGGCGCGGGCCAGCAGCGCCTCAGGCGCCACAACCTCATCAATCAAACCGGCAGACTTGGCAGACTTCGGGTCCGAAAGCTTCCCCTCCAGAAGGAACGGTGCCGCCATCATCGCGCCCAGCTTGCGGGAAAGGCGGGTGGTGCCCCCTGCGCCGGGGAAGATGCCGACCATGATCTCCGGCAGGCCGATCTTGGCCTTCGGATTATCCGCCGCAATGATCCGGTGACAGGACAAGGGCAGCTCCAGCCCGATCCCCAGCGCCGTGCCCGGCAGGGCCGCGACAATCGGCTTGGCCCCCTTCAGCGTCTTCGGGTCCATCCCCGCGCGTTCGATCTTGCGCAAGACCTTGTGCATCTGCATCACGCCGTCAAAGATCGCCTGCGCGCCCCCGGCCCGCATCCGGGCGATGACGTTCAGGTCCATCCCGCCCGCGAAATCCTTCTTTCCGCTGGTGATGATGATCCCCTTCACCCCCGCATTAGCCAGCGCCTGATCAACAAGGTCGGACAACAGCCCGAAAGCCTCGGTCGACATCACGTTCATCGACTTGGACGCCACATCCCAGGTGATGGTGGAGACGCCATCGGCATCGGTGGTCATGGTGAAATCGGTCATTGGGTCTCTCCCTTGCGGTGGTGCGTGCCGTCGCGGTGCAGATAGCGCCGCGTGGCCCCGTCCTTTTCGGTCATCAGGTCATGGTCGGTGTAGTGGATGCGGTCGCGCTGGCCGCGCGTGCCGATCACGAGGTATCGCGCCGGGGCGGTGGATCGGTTGTCCAGCCGGTGGCCAACGGCCAGCCCCGCAGGCCAGGCCGCGGCATCGCCAGCCTGCAGCGTGGTCTCGGTCTCTTCGACCAGAACCACCTCACCGGCAAGCATGACGATCATCTCATCCTCGGCCTCGTGCCAGTGGCGATGGCCCGAGGATGACCCGGGCGGCAATTCCTCAAGGAACGCGCCGAACTGGGTCAGCCCGCCAGGGTCCGACATCAGTTGATAGCGGTAAGGGCCGGGGTGCTGGGCAATCACCGGATGGGTGTAACTTGTCACATCCTGCCAGTCGGGAAGCGGAACCTTTGGCATCAGCGTACCCCCAGCGGGGCCGCAATGCGGGTCAGGCGGTCAGGGCCAGGGCCGCGAATTGCGGCTTCATCTCGGGCATCGACAGCCGCAGATACTGGATCATCTGAATGCGCAGTGCCCCGTCCTCGACCGAGCAGAAGTAGACGGCCGAAGAAATGCGCCCCCCGTCCGGGCCGGGCGCCAGCTCGTGCCAATCTACCCAGACGCGGAAGCGCCCGGCGCGCGGCAGGTCCACCGCCGTCACATCCGGTCGCAGTTCGGTCACGCCCCGCTCCAGCATGACCTTGCGCTGCAGGGCCAGCATGGCGCGGCTCTCCTGCGCACTGCGCACGATCACCCGGGTGGACAGAAGGTCCAACGGCAGCGGAAAACCGTAGTCCTTCACCAGTTCGTCCAGATTGCCCGCCAGAAGCCCATCGGCCCGGCGGCGCATCTCTGCGATGATTTGGGAGTAGGTCACGGCGGCAACCATCAATCCTGTTTGAACCAGCATTCACCTTGGGAGAATCAGCCCAAGCCCGGCGTAGGGAAACGACATAGCATGGCGATAAGGCGACATCATGGCGGCCTTGCACGGGCCGCAGGGCCCGGCAACTATCCGCCGTGCGGGCGCAAGGCAGCATCAGGTCACACCCGCTCGATGATGGTGGCGACGCCCATGCCGCTGGCGATGCACAGGGTGGCCAGACCCATGGCCTTGTCCTGACGCTCCAACTCGTCCAGCAAAGTGCCGATGATGATGGCCCCGGTGGCGCCCAAGGGGTGGCCCATGGCAATCGACCCGCCGTTCACATTGACCAGCGCAGGATCAACGTCAAACGCCTGCTGGAAGCGCAGGACGACCGAGGCAAAGGCCTCATTCACCTCAAAGAGGTCAATGTCGCCAATGGTCAGGCCAGAGTCGTGCAGGATCTTCTGCGTCGCTGGCACCGGGCCGGTCAGCATGATTGTGGGATCGGTCCCGATCTTCGCCGTCGCGCGGATACGCGCGCGCGGTTTCAGGCCATGCGCGCGGCCAAACTCGGCATCGCCGATCAGCACCGCCGCTGCCCCATCCACGATCCCGCTGGAGTTTCCGGCGTGGTGGATGTGGTGAATCCGCTCCAGATGCGGGTATTTCAGCAGTGCGACCTTGTCGAAGCCGGGCATGCTCTCCCCCATGTCCTTGAAGGCGGGCTTCAGCGCACCCAGCGCCTGCATGTCGGTGCCAGGGCGGATGTATTCGTCACGGTCCAGAATGGTCAGACCGTTCTGGTCCTTGATCGTCAGAACCGACTTGGCAAAGCGACCCTCTGCCCAGGCCTGCACGGCCCGGCGCTGGGATTCAACGGCCAGCGCATCGGCATCATCACGCGTGAATCCGTATTCGGTGGCGATGATATCCGCCGAAATCCCCTGCGGCACAAAGTAGGTCTTCATCGCCAGCCCCGGATCAACGGCGATCGCCGCCCCATCCGACCCCATGGCGACGCGCCCCATCATCTCGACCCCGCCGGCGATATAGGCATGGCCCGCACCCGCCTTCACCTGATTGGCGGCCAGGTTCACCGCCTCCATTCCGCTCGCGCAGAACCGGTTGATCGCAAGGCCGGGGATGCGTTCATCAAGATCCGACGCAAGCACGGCTGAGCGTGCCAGACACCCGCCCTGCTCACCCACCTGGGTCACGTTCCCCCAAATCACATCCTCAACCGCATGGCCTTCCAGCCCGTTGCGTTCCTTCACCGCGTTCAGAACCTTTGCCGACAGCGCCACCGCCGTCAGTTCATGCAAGGACCCGTCAGGACGGCCCTTGCCACGGGGGGAACGGACAGCGTCGTAGATGAAGGCGTCGGTCATGGTGGTCTCCTCAGGTTGCGGGGAAGGCCCGCTGCATCAGGTCATAGGGGTGTTTCCAGCCGGGCAGGGCCGCGATGCGATCCAGCCAGCGGTCGATATTGGGCCAATCCTTGCGGTCAAAGCCGTAGGGTTCGGGATAGAAAAGGTAGCCGCAGCACGACAGGTCAGCGATCGTCACCGCCTCACCCGCCACCCAGTTGCGGTTGGCCAGATGGTCGTTCAGCACCGTATAGCTGGCCTTCAGCCGCCCCTGCAGGAAGGGGATCACCGCCTCGGGCCGCTTGTCTGCGGGCAGGAAGTTCATCAGGAAGCGGGTCGTCCCGATCTGCGTCGACAGCTTGTGATTGTCCCAGAACAGCCAGCGCAAGACCTCACGCCGCTCCGCCGCCGAGCGGCCCCCAAGCTTGCCGGTCTTGGAGCTGATGTAGTCCAGGATCACCCCCGACTGCGTCAGCGTGGTGTCGCCGTCGACCAGCACCGGCACTTCGCCCATCTCGTTGATGGCCTTGAACTCGGCGCTCCGCGCCTCGCCCTTGAAGAAGTCGACAAAGACCGGTTCCCATTCCAGATCGGTCATCACCAGCGCCAGGGCGCATTTGTAGGCGTTGCCGCTTTCGCCGAAAGAATACAGTTTCATGGGCTGGCTCATCAGATTGGCCCCTCCTCGGGCCGACCGGCATCAGGTCTTGCGCGCCTCAAGGTCCTTGTGGAACTCCATCAGGCGCGCAGCCAATTCATCGCCGTCCACCACAGCCGCCAGGTTTTCAAAGAGGAAGGACAGCGCCTCCCCCTCCTCAAGCCGGGTATCGGCTGAAAACCGCCGCAGCGCGCGATAACCCTCCTCGGTCATCGCGGTGGCAAAGCGTCGGGTCAGGCGTGGGCGTCTGGTCATCGGACCTCTCAGAACGCGTCAGCCGTCAGCGCCATCACCGTTTCCGCCCCGGTCTCGATCCGCGCGAGGTGCATCCCGCAGGCCGGCAACTGCCGCGCCATGTAGAACCGGCCCGTCGCGATCTTGGCCTCATAGAAGGCGCGGTCGGTCGCCCCGGCATCAAGTGCTGCATAGGCCGCGCCCGCCATCCGCACCCACATCAGGCCCAGGCAGACATGCCCCATCATGTGCATGAAGTCGTTGGACCCGGCGAGAGCCGCATTCGGGGTCTTCATCTGACCCATGAAATACATGCCCGCCGCCTGCAGCTGCTTCGACGCAACCTTCAACGGTTCCACCAGCCCCTTCATCCGGGCGTCGCCCTCATGCGCCTTGATCTCGGACTTCACGAGGTCAAAGAACGCCATCACATGCTTGCCGCCATCGCTGGCGAGCTTGCGGCCCACAAGGTCAAGCGCCTGCACGCCGTTTGCGCCTTCGTAGATCATCGCAATACGGGCATCGCGGGCGAATTGGGACATGCCCCATTCTTCGATATAGCCATGCCCGCCAAACACCTGCTGGGCCTGCACCGCCATGTCGAAACCCTTGTCGGTCTGGAACCCCTTGATGACGGGGGTCAATAGGCCGATCAGCCCATCCGCCGCCGCATCATGGTTGCGCATGTGCCGGTCGATCAGCGTGGCGCCCCAGAAGGTGAAGGCCCGCGCGCCTTCGACAAAGCTTTTCTGCTCCATCAGGTTGCGGCGAATATCGGGGTGAACGATCAGCGGGTCGGCGGGGCCTTGGGGATTTTCCGCCCCGGTCACGGCGCGGCCCTGCAGGCGGTCCTTGGCATAGGCCAAAGCGTTCTGATACGCGGCCTCGGCCACGGCATAGCCTTGCAGGCCCACGCCAAGACGCGCCTCGTTCATCATGGTGAACATCGCGCGCATGCCCTTGTGCAGGTCACCCAGCAGCCAGCCGGTCGCGCCGTCATAGTTCATCACGCAGGTGGCGTTGGCATGGATGCCCATCTTCTCTTCGATCTTGCCGACCGACACAGCATTGCGCGCGCCAAGGCTGCCGTCGTCGTTGACCATCACCTTCGGCACGATGAAAAGGCTGATCCCCTTCGTCCCCTCACCACCACCCGGGGCCTTGGCCAGCACCAGATGCACGATGTTTTCCGCAAGGTCGTGGTCCCCGGCCGAGATGAAGATCTTCTGGCCGGTGATCTTGTAGCTGCCATCCGCCTGCGGGTCGGCCTTGGTCCGCATCATGCCCAGATCCGTGCCGCAATGCGGTTCGGTCAGGTTCATCGTGCCGGTCCATTCGCAGGACACCATTTTCGGCAGCCAGCGCGCCTTCTGGTCATCGGTGCCATGGGCCAGGATCGCCGAAACCGCGCCATGCGTCAGGCCCTGGTACATGTTGAAGGCCATGTTGGCTGACACGAAGGTCTCATTCACCGCCGTGTGCATCAGGTAGGGCAGGCCCTGACCGCCAAACTCCTCCGGCGCGTCCAGGGCCATCCAGCCGCCTTCCCGCAAGGTGTCAAACGCCGCCTTGAAGCCTTCGGGCGTCCGCACCACGCCGTTTTCCAACCGGCAGCCTTCGCGGTCGCCCGGTGCGTTCAGCGGCGTCAGCACGTCTTGCGCCACCTTCGCCGCCTCGTCCAGCACCGCCCCGGTAAAGCCTGCGTCCAGATCAGTGTAGCCGGGAATGTCGGCTTCGCTGATTTTCAGAACCTCATGCAGCAGGAACTGCATGTCTTTGACGGGGGCGGTATAGCTGGGCATCGGTCGTCGTCCTTTCCTGTCGTTTTCGGCTCTGGCTCGGCTTTTGCGGTCAAGCGGCGGCGTGTGACGCAGCCGTGCCCCGCACCGCTGAGGCGGCCAGTTCGGTCTTGAGTTCAGCAATCGCCACGTCCAGCTCGGCGCGCTGCGCCTCCATGATGGACAGGCGTTCGCGGGCAATTTCGCAGGCGCGCTGACGTTGGGCGGCATCGGATCCGTCGCGGTCGTAAAGGTCCAGCGTCTGGCGGATATCCTCCAGGCTGAAGCCAAAGCGCTTGCCGCGCAGGATCAGTTTCAATCGCGCGCGGTCGCGCCGGGTGAACAGCCGCCGCGTGCCCTGGCGGATCGGGCTCAGCAGCTCTTTCGCCTCGTAGAACCGCAGGGTCCGGGGCGTCACGTCAAATGCTGCACACATGTCGCGGATCGTCATCAGATCGGCCTTCGTGGCGGGTTGCCTGTCCAAAGTCTGGGCCAGATTTGGGTCTGGATGGGTCATGTTACACTCGTACATGGGGTGGATTGCAGAGCCGTGACTTGGTCACCCCGGCATCCCATTACCAGAGAGGTTGACGTTAACGTCACCGTAACGTCACGTCATGACTTCCTCTGACGCGACGGCAGAGTGTCCGGCTCATCCCTGCGGCGAGCCACAAGCCGTGAGGAAGGGCATGCCCCGTCGCTAACCCAACAGATAAACGCCGCCCAAGAGTAACGCGCTTGGAATCAAGGGCATTGATCCAAAGGACCGATCGTTGGCGGGAGCCAAAAGTAAACAGATCGTTGACCGACCCGACAACCTGTTGTTTTCATTGAGCTGTGGAAAGTGTCCCTGCCCGGGACATCCCTCAATCTTCAGGCAGCTTCGAAAGCTCCGCCACCGCCGTCTCGCGCAGCGCCCGTAGGTCGGCCAAGGAAAGGTCCAGCTCGGCCCGCTGCTTGTCCAGCGCTGCCAGCTGCCGGTCAGCCAGCGCAAGCCAGGTCTCCAGCTGCGGCCTCTCGCCCTTCTTGCCGTAGATCAGCAGCCACTGGCGGATTTCCTCCAGGCTGAACCCGAAGCGCCGCCCCCGCAGGATAAGCTTCATCCGGGCCTGTTCCCGCGCCCCATAAAACCGGGCGCGGCCCTCCTTTTCGGGGGCCAGAAGCTCGATATACTCATAGTAGCGCAAGGTCCGGGGCGTCACGTCGAACCGGGCACACATCTCTTTGAAGGTCAGGCGGGTATCGGTCATGCGCAGTCCTCCCGCGTATAGCCTAGCCTGATGCCCGAGGTGGGCGCAACGGTCGCGGGGCCTTGCACTTGCCTCGGTCCGGCGGTTTGATGCCCTGAGACCGGAGGTCCCATGCCCGACGCCCCGAAAATCGACACCCTCAAGATCGCCCGCCAGTTCATTGAGGCGCTCCCCCACGCCCAGGCGCTGGGGATGCGGCTGGATGAGATCACCCCCGGCCTCGCCATCGTCTCGATGCCCTATGACACCCGCCTGATCGGCGACCCAGCAACCGGGGTGATCCACGGCGGCGCGGTCAGTGCCCTGATGGACACCGCCGCCGGGGCTGCCGTGATGAGCCACCCCGAGGCAGGCATTTCCACCGCGACGCTTGATCTGCGCATCGACTACATGCGCCCGGCCACCCCCGGCCAGACCATCCGCACCCGGGCCGAGTGTCACCACGTCACCCGCAGCGTGGCCTTCGTCCGCGCGGTTGCGACTGATGACGATGAAACCCGCCCCGTCGCTATGGCCACCGGGGCCTTCACCGTGGACAGGGGTACCGTATGAAACGCCCCGAACCCGTGCAGATCATCAAGCAGCGGCGCGAAGGGCTTTTGCGGTCGCTGGTCGAAGGCGTGCCCTACATCGGCTTTCTCGGCATCCAGTTCGACCGGCGCGGGGATGAGCTGACGGCAGTCCTGCCCTACCACGACAGCTTGATCGGCAACCCGATGCTGCCCGCCCTGCACGGCGGGGCAACGGCGGCTTTCCTTGAGGTCGCGGCGATCATCGAGCTTGCCTGGTCTTCGATGTGGGAGGGGGTGGAGGCAGAAGGCTCTCTGCCCGCAGGCCCCTTACGCTTACCGAAGACCATCGACTTTACCGTAGACTACCTGCGCGCAGGCCTGCCGCGTGACGCTTACGCCCGCGCCCGGGTGAACCGGTCCGGCCGCCGTTATGCATCCGTGCATGTCGAGGCGTGGCAAGACAACCGCAGCCGCCTTTTCGCGCAGGCCACTGGCCATTTCCTGATGCCGCCAGTCGCGCCGAAAGCATGACCGAAATCACCCATGCCCGGCTGTGGCGGATAGCCGGGCCGATTGTGCTGTCGAATGCGATGGTGCCACTTCTGGGGGCCGTGGACACTGCCGTCGTCGGGCAGATGGGTGCCGCCGCGCCGATCGGGGCGGTGGGCTTGGGCGCAGTGATCCTGGCGACGCTTTACTGGGCCTTCGGCTTTCTGCGGATGGGCACCAGCGGCCTTGCAGCCCAGGCGCATGGAGCTGGCGACAGCGCAGAGCGGACGGCGGTCCTGTTGCGTGCGCTGATCGTCGGGGTCGGGGCCGGTGTCGTGCTGATCGCCCTGCAACTGGCGCTTTTCGCCGGGGCCTTCGCCCTTGCCCCGGCAAGTGCGGAGGTTGAGACGCTTGCCCGCCAGTATCTTGCGATCCGCATCTGGGGCGCGCCTGCCACCATCGCGCTTTATGCCGTCACCGGCTGGCTGATCGCGGTCGAACGGACCCGGGCGGTGTTCCTGCTGCAGCTGTGGATCAACGGGCTGAACATCGCGCTGGACCTCTGGTTCGTGCTGGGCCTGGGGTGGGGCGTGGCCGGTGTGGCCGGGGCAACCCTGATCGCCGAATGGACCGGCCTTGCCGTCGGCCTCTGGTTTTGCCGCGACGCCTTTGGTCCGGCGCTGCGGGCGGCCTGGGCCCGGATCGGGAACCGGGTGGCGCTGATCCGGATGATCGCGGTCAACCGGGACATCATGATCCGGTCGGTCGTGTTGCAGGCCTGTTTTACCAGCTTCGTCTTTCTGGGCGCGCGGTTCGGCGATGTGACGCTTGCCGCCAATCAGGTGCTGCTGCAGTTCCTTGGCATCCTGTCCTATGCGCTGGACGGGTTCGCCTTTGCGGCTGAAACGCTGGTGGGTCAGGCCATCGGCGCGCGCGCAGTGGCCGATGTGCGGCAGGCCATCCGTCTGTCGCTGATCTGGACCGTGGCCGGAGGGCTTGCGCTGGGGCTGGCCTTCCTACTGGCGGGGCCATGGCTGATTGACCTGATGGCCACCGACCCCGCCGTCCGGGCTGAGGCGCGCACCTTTCTGCCCTGGATCGCCGCCGCCCCGATCTTCGGCGCACTCGCCTGGGCCTATGACGGCATTTACATCGGCGCGCTCCTGACGGCCGAGATGCGGCGGCTGATGCTGATCTCGGCGGCCCTTTACGTGCTGGCACTGATCGTGCTGCTGCCCTTCGGCAACCACGGGCTTTGGGCCGCTATGATGGTCCTTTTCGCCGCGCGCAGCGCCCTTATGCATTGGCGCAGCCCGCGCGTCGCCGCGCAGGCTTGCCTTCCGGGTCCGGTGCGGGAATGATTGGCCGCCTGATGGGGGAATATCATGCGGAAGTTTCTGGTGGTGCTGGACGACAGCCGCGAATGCCTGAACGCGATGCGCTTTGCAGCCCTTCGCGCCGCGCATACGGGCGGGGGGGTGACGATCCTGTCGATCATCCCGCCCGAGGAATACCAGCACTGGATGGGTGTGGCCGACCTGATGCGCGCCGAAGCCCGCGAGCGGATTGAGGCGCATTTCGAGGTGTTCGCCAAATGGATGCGCGACAAGCAGGGCGTGAACCCCGAGCTTGTGATCCGTGAGGGGGACCCGGTCGCCGAAATCCTGGCGCAAGTGAAGGATGACCCGGCCATCGGCATCCTTGTCCTTGGCGCGGGCACTGATAAGGCCGGTCCCGGCCCCCTGGTCAACGCGATGAGCCGCGCCTCGGGCAACCTGCCGATTCCGATCACCATCGTGCCGGGCGACATGTCAAAAGAACGGCTGGAAGAGATCACCTGACCTTGTGCGCCGGGGCTGAGGCTGCGTCGCATAAGCGCATGCTTATATCATTTCCGCACAGAAGAGCCTAGCTGTCAGGGGCCGGGGCAAACCTCCCGGTTTTGCTGAAAGCTCCCCATGACTGCTGATCTGACCTCTCGCCCCGCGGGCGCGCCGTTTGTTTTGTCGCCTTTCGCGCTGAACGCGCTTGTCGCCACCTACCTTCTGGCCGCCTGCAACGCGACCTTCTGGGGCCACCTTGTCCGCATCTTCGACGGGCGGGTGCTGGCGGCTGCGGGCTTTGTTCTGGTGATCTGGGCGCTGATCCTGCTGCTGATCGCCCTTCTGGCGGTGCGGTGGCTGCAAAAGCCGGTGCTGATCGCGCTGGTGATGATTGCGGCGGTATCGTCCTACTACGTCGACGTCCTTGGCGTCGTCGTGGACCGTGAGATGATCCAGAACGCGGTCACCACAACCTTCGCCGAATCAAAGCACCTGATCACGATGCGCTTCATTGGCCATGTGGTGCTTTATGGGGTGCTGCCCTCGGCGCTGATCCTGTGGGTGCCGGTCAAGCGGTCCGGGATCGGCCGGGCGGCGGCGGGTTGGGCGTTAGTGACGGTCGGGGCGACGGCAATGGCGGTCGGCATCCTCTTTGCCAACTTCAAGGGCTACAGTTCCGTCTTGCGCGAAAGCAAGGAACTGCTCGCCTCGGCCCAGCCGCTCGCACCAGTGGCGGCGGCGGCACGCTATGCCCGGATGATGCTGAAATCGACGACGATCGTTGTGGCCAAGACCGGGGCCGACGCACGGCCTGGGCCCCTCCTGTCCAAGGCCGGACCACCGGTGCTGATGGTCATCGTCGCGGGCGAAACCGCGCGGGCGGCGAACTGGTCCCTGGGCGGATACGCGCGGGAGACGAACCCGATGCTGGCCGCGCGCGATGTGCTTTACTACAGCAACGTCAGCAGCTGCGGCACGGCGACGGCGGTGTCCTTGCCGTGCATGTTCTCACCCCTGACGAAGGCGGAATATTCGTTCAACGGCGGGCTGTCGAACGAAAACCTTCTGGACGTGCTGGCGCGGGCCGGGTTCAAGGTGGAATGGTGGGACAACAACACCGGCCACAAGGACATTGCCGCGCGGGTCGCCTCACGCACGATGACAGCGGCGGACGGGGCAGAGTTCTGCACGCCCGAATGCATCGACGGCGTCTTCCTGAAACGGCTGGAGGAAACCGCCGCGACGATGACGCAGAACACGGTCATCGTCCTTCACCAGATCGGCAGCCACGGCCCGAGCTACTGGCTGCGCTATCCGGCGGACCGTGAGGTTTTCACCCCCGCTTGCAAAACCCCCGACCTTGCCGCCTGCGCGTCCGGGGACATCGTGAACGCCTATGACAACACGATCCTTTACACCGATCAGACCCTGTCCGAGACGATCGACATGCTGGAGGCCAAGGGCCGCGTGATCCCGGCGCTCTATTACGTCTCCGACCATGGCGAGAGTCTGGGCGAAGGCGGCCTTTACCTCCACGGCGCGCCAGACTTCATGGCGCCGACCGAACAGACGCATGTGCCCATGGTCCTCTGGATGTCGCCCCGGTTCCGTGAGAGGTTTGCCTTGGACCAGGATTGTCTGGCCAAAGCGACGGGGGAAGCGGTGAGCCACGACAATATGTTCTCAACCGTGCTGGGGATGCTGGACGTGTCGACCACGGCCCGGAACCCCGCACTTGACCTGACGGCGGCCTGCCGTCCCGGGGCCTGAGCCTTGGACCCGCAAAAGCCCTCGCGGAAAACGGGAATCGCCCATTTCTTCGCCGCCGCCAGCTATTCACGGGCTGGCGCACGGCGACTTTGGCGGGAATCGGCCTTCCGGCAGGAAGTGCTGGCCCTGGCCGCCCTTCTGCTGGTCTTCGCGCTGATCCGCGCCAGTCTGGGCGAGATATTGGGGCTGATCCTCCTGGGCCTCTTCGTGCTGGCGGTTGAGGCGCTGAACACCGCGCTGGAAGAGCTGGTGGATCATCTCTCGCCCGGCTGGTCGGAATTTGCCAAGAACGCCAAGGACCTGGGGTCCTTCGCCGTGGCTTGCGCGCTGACGGCGACCGGGCTTTACGCAGCCTGGGTGGTGTTCCTGTAAGGCAGGCCATGCGGTCACTGCAGGACGGCCATGCGCAAGGACCGCTTTCTCGCGGCGTCCTGCCGCCTACCTTCACCGCTGGGAGGGGCCCTTCGACCAAGGAGCCTTGCAATGTCCATCCAGCTGAAACCGAACCCCGCGCTGAACCCGGCCGTGGTCTACTACCTCGCCGACCGTGCGCCGATTCTACGCCTGCGCCCGCTTTCGCCGCTTGATCAGATGTACGCCTATTGGGGCTCTGACCTCGCCGCGTGACGATTTAGAAGCGTTCCAAACTTGACAGCGCCCGGTGTGAGGCGCATATCCGAGTGGAATAGTCGGAGACCGAGAATGTTCATCCAGACCGAATCCACGCCGAACCCCGCGACGCTGAAATTCCTGCCCGGCCAGACCGTGCTGGAGCTTGGCACCGCCGATTTCCCCAGCGCCGAGGCGGCAGCGAAATCCCCGCTTGCCCGCCGGATCTTCGCGGTTGCGGGCGTGACCGGTGTGTTCTTCGGCACCGATTTCGTGACCGTGACCAAGGCCGAAGCCACCGAATGGCAGCACATCAAGCCTGCGATCCTGGGCGCGATCATGGAACACTACCAGTCCGGCGCCGCCGTGATGGAAGGTGAGGGCGCCACGGGGGGCGGCCATGCCGAACACACCGGCGAAGATGGCGACATCGTGCGCCAGATCAAGGAACTCCTCGACACCCGCGTCCGCCCAGCCGTGGCGCAGGATGGCGGCGACATCACCTTCCACGGCTTTGACCGGGGCGTGGTCTACCTGCACATGCAAGGTGCCTGCGCCGGTTGTCCGTCTTCGACCCTGACGCTGAAGATGGGGATCGAGAACCTTCTGCGGCACTACATTCCAGAAGTCCTGGAAGTCCGCCCGGTTGCCGCTTAACGGGGCCGCCTGACCTTTCGGGACGGCTCATCGCTCCCTTCGGGACGCTCTTCGCGGGGCCTCCCACGACGAGAAGACGCAGTCGCACGAGGAGTATTCCGTGCTGGTTCCCATCCTCGCCTTCGACACATCGGCCGCGCATTGCGCGGCCGCTTTGCTGTGGGACGGCGGCCTGATCCTGCGGCATGAGCCGATGGAAAAGGGCCAGGCCGAACGGCTGATGCCGCTCCTGGAAGAAATGCTGGCCGAGGCCGGTCTTCACTGGCGCGACCTCAAGGCGATTGCGGTGGGCACTGGCCCCGGCAACTTTACCGGCGTCCGCATCGCCGTGGCCGCTGCACGAGGGCTGGCCTTGGGACTTGGCATCCCGGCGGTGGGCGTCACCCGACTTGAAGCGCTTGCATACGGGCTGCCGCGTCCGCTGGTCGTTGTGGAAGATGCGCGTCGCGGGGAAATCTATGTCCAGGAATTCGGCCCCAACGGCCCCGAAGACGCCCGCCTGACCGGGATTGCAGATCTGCTGATGCTGACTGCTGCCGGGGACGGGCTGGTCGGATCGGCAGCGGCAGAGGTCGCGCGCCATTGGGGTGAGGTGCCAGTTGCGCCACGCCATCCCATCGCCGAATCCATCGCCAGGATCGGGGCCGAACGCGCCCTTACCCCGCAGCCGCGCCCGGCCCCCTTTTACCTGCGCGGGGCGGATGCGGCCCCGCCGTCCGACCCGCCGCCGGTGATTCTGCCGTGATCTTCCCGGTCGTGACTTTTCGGGTGCCCCCCTCCCCCCTCCCCTCCCCACAAGGGGGAGGGGTGGCGCCTTTTCTGCCATCGGCGATCTCGCGCCTCCCTCCCCCCTCGTGGGGGAGGGATGGGGTGGGGGGGCCTTCTCCAGGACTTGCGAGGCGGCCTCAGCCAGGCGATCTGCCCGCCTGCCACGAAACGGTTTGCCAACCATGACGCCCGAAGCCCTCGCCATCCTCCACGCCCGCGCCTTCACCACCCCCCGACCGTGGAGCGCCGAGGAATTCGCCGGATGGCTGGCAGACCCCCTCTCGTTCCTCCTTGTCGAAGGCGATGCCGGTTTCCTGCTTGGACGGGCCGTTGCGGGTGAGGCGGAACTGCTGACCGTCGCCGTTGCCCCCGAATCCCGGGGGCGGGGACTTGGACAGCGCCTCGTCTCACGCTTTCTTTATCAGGCGCGTCTGCGCGGGGCCGAGGTCGCGTTCCTTGAGGTGGCCGAAGACAACGCCCCGGCCCGCGCCACCTATGCCCGCGCCGGTTTTGCCGAAACCGGCCGCAGGCGTGGCTATTATCGCACGCCCGAAGGCCGCCTTGTCGATGCGCTGGTCCTAAGCCGTGTGCTGACGGATGGGGCAGTCACGGCCTCAACCTGACCGGACGGTCAAAATTCCCGCTTCTGCCCCGCGAATATCCCTTGACCGCCCCAAGCGACTGCCCCCAACTTCGCTACAAGTGCCAGTGCCGACTCTCGCCCCCTTGCGGGGCCTTGATCAGCACAAGCTGGCATGACCGATAACAACAACCGACCGGGAGCATCCGATGACCTTCATGAAATCCCTGATGGGCGCCACTGCCATGGCCCTCACCGCTGGCGCAGCGCTGGCGGAACCTGCGATCATCTTCGATCTGGGTGGCAAGTTCGACAAATCCTTCAACGAAGCCGCCTTCAACGGCGCCGAGAAGTGGGCCAAGGAAACCGGCGGCACCTACAAAGAGCTGGAAATGCAGTCCGAAGCCCAGCGTGAGCAGGCCCTGCGTCGTCTGGCCGAATCCGGTGCCAACCCGGTCGTCATGACCGGCTTCGCCTTCGGTGACGTGCTGAACACCGTCGCCCCGGATTTCCCCGACACCAAGTTTGCGATCATCGACATGGTCGTCGATCAGCCGAACGTGAAATCGGTCGTCTTCACCGAACATGAGGGTTCGTACCTCGTCGGCATGATGGCTGGCCTTGCCTCGAAGACCGGCACCGTCGGCTTCATCGGCGGCATGGACATCCCGCTGATCCGCCGCTTTGGCTGCGGCTATGCGCAGGGCGTCGTTGCTGCGAACCCCGATGCCAAGGTTGTGCTGAACATGACTGGCACCACCCCGGCGGCCTGGAATGACCCGGTCAAGGGCGCGGAACTTGCCAAGGGCCAGAAGGCGCAAGGCGCGGACGTGATCTATGCAGCGGCTGGCGGCACCGGCGTTGGTGTTCTGCAGGCAGCGGCGGATGAAGGCATCCTGTCGATCGGCGTTGACAGCAACCAGAACGGGATGCACCCGGGCAAGGTTCTGACCTCAATGCTGAAGCGCGTCGATGTCGCCGTCTACAACGCGTTCAAGGAAGGCGTCGACCTTGCCCCCGGCATCAACGTCCTCGACCTCAAGTCCGAGGGTGTGGGCTACGCGATGGACGACAACAACGCCGCCCTCGTGACCCCGGAAATGCAGGCCGCCGTCGACGCAGCTGCCGAGAAGATCAAGTCGGGTGAGTTGGTCGTCCACGACTACATGTCCGACAACACCTGCCCGGCGGCCACGTTCTAAGCCCTGCCTTCAGGAAAAACGGGTGCCGCGCCAGTCCATGGCGCGGCACTTTTCGCAAGGATGATCTGAAACCCGCGCACCAGAAGCGGCGTCATCCGGCGCAAGACAGGGGGATACAATGGCGGACGGCACCCTTGCCATCGAGTTGAAGGGCATCTCCAAAGCCTTCGGCCCGGTTCAGGCGAACAAGGACATCAACATCGCTGTCCCGCGCGGCACGATCCACGGGATCATCGGCGAAAACGGCGCGGGGAAGTCCACGCTGATGTCGATCCTCTACGGGTTCTACAAGGCCGATGCCGGGCAGATCTTCGTCGGCGGCAAGCCCACCCTGATCCCCGACAGCCAAAGCGCCATCCGCGCCGGCATCGGCATGGTGTTCCAGCATTTCAAGCTGGTGCAGAACTTCACCGTCCTGGAAAACGTGATCCTCGGGGCCGAAGACGGGGCGCTTTTGAACACCAGCCTCTCCAAGGCCCGCAAGGTTCTGGAAAGCCTCAGCCGCGACTATGAACTGGACGTCGACCCCGACGCCTTGATCGAGGATCTCTCTGTCGGCCACCAGCAGCGCGTCGAAATCCTGAAAGCCCTCTATCGTCAGGCCGATATCCTGATCCTGGATGAGCCCACGGGCGTCCTGACCCCGGCCGAAGCCGACCACCTGTTCCGCATCCTCAAAGGCCTGAAGGATCAGGGGAAAACCATCATCCTGATCACCCACAAACTGCGCGAGATCATGGAGGCGACCGACAACGTCAGCGTCATGCGGCGCGGCACCATGGTGGCCACCGTCAAGACCGCCGAGACCTCGCCCGAACAACTGGCCGAGCTGATGGTCGGCCGCAAAGTCCTGCTTGAGGTTGAGAAAAAACCCGCCAACCCCGGGAACGTCGTGCTTTTGGTGAAAGACCTGACCGTCCGCGACGAACACAAGGTCGACCGCCTGAAAGGCGTCAGCTTTGACATTCGTGCGGGCGAGATCCTTGGCATCGCTGGCGTGGCTGGCAATGGCCAGTCGGAACTGCTGGCCGCCCTTGGTGGCATGATGCGGGCCACTGGCCGGATCACGCTCAACGGCAAAGAGCTGCCCCTTTCCGGCGCAGGCTCCGACGGCCAAAGCCGCCGCCGCGCGGGCATCGCCCATGTGCCTGAGGACCGTCACCACTATGGCCTGATCCTTGACTTCACCGCCTGGGAAAACGTGGCCTTCGGCTATTTCAACGAACCGGAATACCAGAAGAATGCCCTCTTCATGGACAATGACGCGCTCTTGCAGGACACCCGCCGCAAGATGGAAAAGTTCGACGTCCGCCCGCCAGACCCCTGGCTTGCCGCCAAGAATTTCTCGGGCGGGAACCAGCAAAAGATCGTCGTCGCGCGCGAGATCGAACAGAACCCCGAGCTTCTCTTGATCGGCCAGCCCACCCGTGGCGTAGACATCGGCGCCATCGAATTCATCCACAAGCAGATCGTCGCCCTGCGGGATCAGGGCAAGGCGATCCTTCTGGTCAGCGTCGAACTGGATGAGATCATGTCCCTCTCTGACCGCATCGCCGTGATGTTCGACGGCAAGCTCATGGGCTTCCGCGACCCCGAAAAGACCGATGAGCGCGAGTTGGGCATGATGATGGCCGGGATGACCGGAAAAGGAGAGGCCGCGTAATGGACCGTCTTCCCCGCTGGGCCGACATCGCCCTTGTGCCCCTGATCTCGCTTCTCCTCGCCGCGATCATCTCGGCCCTCGTCCTGCTCTCCATCGGGCAAAGCCCGGTTGAGGCCTTCAACGTCATGGTCGAGGGCGCGCTCGGCTCAGCTTACGGCTGGGGCTACACGCTTTACTACACCACCAGCTTCATCTTCACTGGCCTTGCGGTGACCATCGCCTTCCATGCCGGCCTCTTCAACATCGGTGGTGAAGGCCAGGCGCAGCTGGGGGCCTTGGGTGTGGCGCTGGTCTGCCTCTCAATCGACTGGCCGCACTGGACGCTGGCGCTGACCGCCGCAACCGTTGGCGCTGCCGTCTTCGGCGCGGCTTGGGCGGCGATCCCTGCCTACCTCCAGGCCAAGCGCGGCAGCCATATCGTGATCACCACGATCATGTTCAACTACATCGCCGCCGCGCTGCTGGTCTACCTCCTCGTCGACGTCCTGCGCCCCGCAGGCCAGATGGACCCGGCCTCTGCCCGCTTCCCCGAAGGCGCGAACCTGCCCGCGCTGAATGACATTCCCGGCCTGAACCTGATCTTTACCAAACCGGTGCCTGCCAACGTCACCCTCTTCATCGCGCTGGCGATGGCGGTGGTCGTCTGGGCGATCCTCTGGCGAACCCGGCTTGGCTACCAGATCCGGGCTTTCGGCAAATCGGAACCCGCCGCCCGCTATGCTGGGATCAACCCGGTCTTCATCATCATGGTCGCCATGCTGATGTCCGGCGGCCTTGCCGGGATGATGAGCGTGAACAACGTGATGGGCGAGGCGGAGCGTCTGTTGCAGAACTCCTCCGAAGGCGCGGGCTTCATCGGTATCGCGGTGGCCCTGATGGGGCGCAACCACCCGATTGGCGTCGTGCTGGCGGCGGTTCTCTTCGGGTTCCTCTATCAGGGCGGGGCCGAGCTTGGCCTCTGGACCTCGATCCCGATCGAGATGCGGATCGTCGTGCAGGGTCTGGTGATCCTTTTCACCGGGGCCTTGGACATGATGGTCAGGATGCTCCTGACCCGGATCTTCGGCCTCTTCCGCAGCCGGCAACTGGGGGCCGCGTGATGGATTACGCAACGCTGCTGCAACTTCTTGACACCACCCTGCGGCTGGCCACGCCGCTCCTCCTCGCCTGCCTCGCGGGTCTCTTCTCTGAACGCTCCGGGATCTTCGACATCGGGCTTGAGGGCAAGATGCTCGCCGCCGCCATGGGCTCGGCCTCGGTCGCGTATCTTACCGGCTCGGTCTGGATCGGCCTCCTTGCGGGAATCGGCGCCTCGCTCATCTTCGCCGCGATCCACGGGCTCGCCTCGATCACTTTCCGCGGCAACCAGCTCATCTCGGGCGTGGCGCTGAACTTTCTGGCCTCCGGGCTGACCGTCCTGATCGCGACGGCCCTGTTCCAGCAAGGCGGCCGCACCCCCCCCCTCTCGGTCGAGGCAGGGTCGCGCTTCGACGAACTGACCCTCCCCTTCGCCGAGGCACTGAAGGACGTGCCCGTCATCGGCCCCTTGTATTATGAAGTGATCTCGGGCCATTCGCTCCTGGTCTACGCCGCCCTCGCGCTGGTCCCGCTGTCGTGGTGGGTCCTGAACCGCACCCGCTTTGGCCTCCGCCTGCGCGCGGTTGGTGAAAACCCGGCGGCGGTTGATACGGCCGGCGTCTCCGTCGTCGGCCTCCGCTTCGCCGCTGTGGCGATCACCGGCGTCCTTTGCGGGCTTGCCGGGGCCTACATGGCCACCGCCCTGCAAGCCGGCTTCGGGCGCGAGATGACGGCAGGCCGCGGCTACATCGCGCTTGCCGCCCTGATCTTCGCGAAATGGCGGCCGGTTGCCGCCCTCTGGGCCTGCCTTCTGTTCGGCTTCTTCCAGGCCCTCGCCCTGCGGCCCGATGTGGTCCAGGCGGTGGTGCAGGTAAAGGTCCCCGTCCCTTTCCTTGACGCGCTCCCCTACATCCTGACCGTCGTCGTCCTTGCCGGCTTCATCGGCAAGGCAATCCCGCCCCGCGCTGGGGGGGAGCCCTATGTGAAAGAACGCTGATCCCTTTCACATTTGCACAAATATCCCACGGGGGTGCGGGGGTGTGAAACCCCCGCTTCCCGGCCAGCCGAAGGCGATTCCGATGACTGATGCCACCACCCTCGCCAGCATTATCCGCACCCGCGCCGGGGATGCGCCTGTGCGCCTTGGTCTCATCCTCGGCTCCGGCCTTGGCCACATCGCGCATCAGGTGGACGGCGTTGCGATCCCCTACGCTGACCTGCCCGGCTTTCCGCATGTCGGCGTCTCGGGCCACAACCCGAACCTCCATATCGGCACGCTGGAAGGCGTCCGCGTCGCGGTCTTCGGCGCGCGCGAGCATTACTATGAAAATGGCAATCCCCGGGCGATGCTTCTGCCGCTGCAGGTCCTGAAAGCGCTTGGCGCGGAAACCCTGATCCTGACCAATGCCGCAGGCTCCTTGCGCCCTGACATCGCGCCGGGCGACCTGATGCTGCTGAATGACCACATCAACTACTCCGGTCTGAACCCCCTGATCGGCGAAAAGACCGATGCGCGCTTTCAGCCCATGACCGACGCGCATGACCCCGCCCTGCGCGCCGCCCTCAAGGCCGCCGCCACGCGCCTCGGCATTCCCCTGCCCGAAGGGGTCTACTGCTGGTATTCCGGCCCCAGCTTTGAAACACCCGCTGAAATCCGCATGCTGAAGCTCCTCGGCGGGGATGCGGTCGGCATGTCCACCGTGCCCGAGGTGATCCTGGCGCGCTTTCTTGGCCTCAAGGTCGCGGCAATGTCCACCATCACCAACATGGCCGCCGGCATGTCGGACGAGAAGATCAGCCACGAACACACCAAGGCCATGGCCCCTTTGGGTGCGGCAAAACTGGAACGCATCCTCAGGGAATTCCTGACCTCGCTCCGATGAGGCGACTACAGGTTTGACTTCACCAACGAAGGCGCGCAAGCCTTTGATGATCCCGCCGTCTTCGCCCTTGCCCGCCGTCTTCGCCCCTGATTGGGCCGCCTCATGCAGCTTTACCTCCCCATCGCCGAGGTTTCGGTCAATGCCTTCCTCATTCTGGGGCTGGGTGGAATCGTGGGGTTCCTGTCGGGCATGTTTGGCGTCGGCGGCGGCTTTCTGATCACGCCCTTGCTGTTCTTCATCGGCGTGCCGCCTGCCGTCGCCGTGGCCACCGGCGCGAACCAGGTGGTTGCTTCGTCCATTTCCGGCGTCCTCGCGCAACTCAGGCGCAAGGGGGTGGATTTCCACATGGGGGGGGTCCTTCTGGCTGGTGGCATTGTCGGGTCGGCCATCGGGGTCTGGGTGTTCCGACTGATGACAGCGGCAGGGCAGGTCGACCTCTTTGTCCAGCTGTCCTATGTCATCTTCCTCGGCCTGATCGGCGCGATGATGCTGCAGGAAAGCCTGCGCAGCCTGCTGCGCGCCCGCACCCCCGGCGCGCCGATCCGGCGTAGCCACGTCCATTCTTGGGTTCACGGGCTGCCGCTGAAGATGAAGTTCCGCGCCAGTGGGCTTTACATCAGCGTGATCCCACCCCTGCTGATTGGTGCTGCCGTGGGCTTCCTTGCGGCGATCATGGGGGTCGGCGGCGGCTTCATCATGGTCCCGGCGATGATCTACCTATTAGGCATGCCCACCAAGGTCGTGATCGGCACCTCGCTTTTCCAGATCATCTTCGTCACCGCCTTCACCACCGTCATGCATGCCGTGACCAGCCAGACGGTCGACATGATGCTGGCCCTGATCCTGATCCTTGGAGGTGTCGTCGGCGCGCAGATCGGCACGCGGGTTGGCGTCCGGCTGAAGGCCGAACAGCTGCGCATCCTTCTGTCCCTGCTGGTGCTCGCGGTCTCCGTCCGTATCGCGGTTGACCTTCTGGTCCGCCCGGATGAGCTCTACTCGGTCGCACCCGGGGTGCTGCCATGATCCGGGCGCTTCTGGCTTTCTTGTGCCTGTGCGCCCCGGCCCTGGCGCAGGAAACCATCGTGTCCGGCCTCAGCCAGAACCGCGTGTCGATCACGGCTGATTTCGACGGGTCCGAAATCCTGATCTATGGCGCCGTCAAACGCGACACACCGCCGCCGGAAGGCGGCCCGCTTGAGGTGATCGTGACCGTCGAAGGCCCCTCTACCCCGGTCACCGTCCGCCGGAAAGAGCGGGTGGCAGGCATCTGGGTCAACACCGACGCCGTCGTGGTGGATTCCGCCCCCAGCTTTTACGCCGTCGCCACGACCGGCCCCTTGCGCCATATTCTGTCGGACACCGAAAACCTGCGCCACGCCATCACCGTCGAACGGGTGATCCGCGCCGTCGGCATCACCGCCGAGGCGGAACAGTCCGGGGAATTCCTGCTGGCGCTGCTGCGGGTCCGGTCTGACGAAGACCGCTACCGCTTGCTGGAAGGCCGGGTGGAGCTGACCGAAGACACCCTCTTTCGCGCCGATGTGGTGCTGCCCGCCAACCTGACCGAAGGGGAATACAAGGTCCGCCTGTTCCTTCTGCGCGACAAGCGGGTGATCGCCTCGCAACAACGGCTGATCGGCGTGCGCAAAGAGGGGTTGGAGAGGTTCATCTTCAACCTCGCGCAGGAACAGCCGCTGATCTACGGGCTGGTTTCCCTGCTGATGGCCGGACTTGCCGGCTGGGGCGCCTCGGCTGCGTTCCGTTTGGTCAGGGCCTGAAGCCCCGCTTCGTTCGACTTCGTCTCCTCATCGGACGGCACCCCACCGGCGAGGAGTGACGAAGTCGCAGGCGGGCCGGCGCCGGTCAGCCCTTCTTCTTCGCCACCGCAGCTTCAAGCGCCACGATCCGCGCTTCCAGCGCCGCGTTCTCTTCGCGGGCCTTCTGCGCCATCGCGCGGGCAGCGTCGAATTCCTCGCGCGTCACGAAATCGCGGTCGGCCATCCAGCGGTCTACCAGGCTTTTGAAGGCGGTCTCCGCCTCGGTCTTCGCCCCTTGGGCCACGCCCATCGCGTTGGTCATCAGCTGGCTCATGTCGTCCAGAAACTTGTTGCGGGTCTGCATGGGCCTCTCCTTCGCGGGTTCGTTTCATATATGGCCTTGCCGCGCCCCGACACAAGCGTCTGACGGGGGTGTGAGGCGGCGACCAATCGCCGCCGGTTGACATCGCGCGCCCCCACCGCGACAAGCGGCGCACCCCCAAGGATACGCGCCATGATCCCCTTTCCCGACCTGTCGCCCACCCTGTTCGAGGTTGAGGTCTTCGGCCTGACCCTGGCCCTGCGCTGGTATGCGCTGGCCTATATCGCGGGCATCCTTTTCGCCTGGTGGGTCGTCGTCCGCGCCATCCGCACTCCCGCCCTCTGGTCCGGCACGCCCCCCCTGACCGCCGAACAGGCAGAACGCTTCCTGACCTGGTCCGTCTTCGGCATCATCCTGGGCGGGCGGCTGGGCTATGTGATCTTCTACGACCCCGCCACTTACATCGCCGCGCCGTGGAAGATCCCGCAGGTCTGGGAAGGCGGCATGGCCTTCCATGGCGGCTTCGCCGGGGTGGCCATCGCCGGAATCTGGTTCTGCCGGCGCGAGAAGATCCCGATGCTGTCGATGGGCGATCTTCTGGCAATGGCCGTGCCCGTCGGCCTGATGCTGGGCCGCCTCGCCAACTTCATCAACGCCGAGCTTTGGGGCCGCCCGACCACGCTGCCCTGGGGCGTGATCTTCCCGGGTGAGGCGGCGCAGGCTTGCGAAGGTGTCGTGGGCCTCTGCGCCCGCCACCCCAGCCAGCTCTATCAGGCGGCCCTTGAAGGGCTGCTGCTGGCCGTGCTGCTGATCTGGCTTGGCTTCCGGCGCGGTTGGCTGAAGCGTCCGGGCGCGCTGATGGGCCTGTTCCTCTTGGGCTACGGGCTTGCCCGCTTCATCGTCGAATTCTTCCGCCAACCCGACGCGCAATTCGTGACGGAAGGCAACCCGGTCGGCCTTGCCCTGCAGGTCGGCGGCTACGGTTTGACCATGGGCCAGTTGCTGTCACTGCCGATGATCGCGGCGGGGGTCTGGTTCCTGGCCCGCGCCAAGGCGCGCTGAACGGGGGCCGCATGACGCCACTCGCGGCCATCCTGATGAGGCGTATCCGCGAAGGCGGGCCGATCACGGTTGCCGATTACATGGCCGAGTGCCTGCTGCATCCGGTCCACGGCTACTACACCACGCGCGAACCCTTCGGCACCGCAGGCGACTTCACCACCGCACCCGAAATCAGCCAGATGTTTGGTGAGCTGTTCGGCCTCGCCCTTGCCCAAGCCTGGATCGATCAGGGCGCGCCTGCCCCCTTTACCCTCGCTGAGCTTGGCCCCGGCCGCGGCACCCTCATGACCGACATCTTGCGCGCCACCCGCGCGGTGCCGGGATTTCATGCAGCAGCCCGGGTGGTGCTGGTCGAAGCCTCGCCCCGCCTGCGCGCGGTGCAGAAGGCGACCCTTGCGCCTTATGCGGTTGACCTGACCTGGGCCGACACCGTCGACGCCCTGCCCGACGCCCCCCTTTACCTCATCGCCAACGAATTCCTTGACGCCCTGCCGATCCGCCAGTTCCAGCGCGGCCCGGATGGCTGGCGTGAGCGTCTGGTGGGCCTGGCCGACGGGGCCCTGACCTTCGGCCTTTCGGACCTTCTGGGACAGGTGCCCGACACCCCGGCCTTCCAGACCGCGCCTGTCGGCGCGCTGGTGGAAGACTGCGCCCCGGCCCGCCATGCGGTGACATCCCTGATGGGCCGCATCACCCGCCACGGGGGCCTCGCCTATCTGATCGACTACGGCAACTGGCGGTCTCGCGGTGATACGCTGCAGGCCCTGCGCGCCCATTCTTTCGACCCACCCCTCGCCCATCCGGGTGAGGCCGACCTGACCGCCCATGTCGACTTTGAACCCCTGGCCACCCTTGCCCCCGCGCATGCCTATGCCACGCAAGGCAGCGCCTTGAACCGGCTTGGAATTGCAGCGCGCGCTGCGCGTCTGGCGCAGAACCTGACGGGCGCAGCCCTGGAAAGCCACCTTGCAGCGCATCGCCGCTTGACCGACCCCCAGGAAATGGGTTCGTTGTTCAAGGTGCTGGCCCTGACTGGCGCCAACGCCCCCCTGCCGCCGGGATTTACCCCCTGATGCCATCGACGCTGGAGATCATCACCTCGCCCGCCCTGACCTGTCGCCACGGGTTCTTTACCCGCAAGGGTGGCGCGTCCTCGGGTATCTTCGCCGGTCTGAACTGCGGCGCCGGGTCCTCGGATCAGGCCGAAATCGTTTCCATCAACCGCGCCCGCGTGGCCGATGCAATGGGCCTGGCCCCGTCCGCGCTTGTCGGCGTGCATCAGGTCCACTCCGCGCGGGCCGTGCCCGTGACGGGCCCCCTCTCCCACCGCCCCGAGGCGGATGCGCTGGTCACCGCCACGCCCGGCGTGCTTCTGTCGGTCCTGACCGCCGATTGCCAACCGGTCCTTTTCCACGACGCCAAGGCTGGCGTCATCGGTGCGGCCCATGCCGGCTGGCGCGGCGCGGTGGACGGGGTGCTTGAGGCGACCCTCGACGCGATGGAGAGCCTGGGCGCCCGCCGCAGTGCCATCCATGCCGTGATCGGCCCGACCATCAGCCAGGCCGCCTATGAGGTCGGACCCGAGTTCCTCGACCGCTTCCGCAATGAAGACCCTGACTCCGTTCGCTTTTTCGCCAATGGCACCAGCGACCGCATGCTGTTTGACCTGCCCGGATATGGCCTGTTCCGCCTTCGCGCCGCCGGAGTGGGCCATGCCGAATGGACCGGCCATTGCACCTACCGCGATCCTGCGCGCTTCTATTCCTTCCGCCGGACCACCCATGCTGGCGAAGTCGACTACGGGCGCCTCATCTCGACAATAAGGCTTTAATTCGGCGCGATCGGGCATGAAAATGCACCGTTTGCAGCGCAACTTTTCCCAACCCCCGCCGTATTCCCAAGGCATGTCTGATCATGCAGAGACATTTGCTGGTGGGAATTGATATGATTATCGAGATGAGAACAAAGCGCCGCTGGATCGTGTCCGTGCTGGAAGCGGTTGCCGAATCGTCTGACACCCGTGTCACCGTCAGCGCCACCCTGCGCCGCACCACCGGCCGCAACCGGATGAACCCCGGCCAGAAAGGGTTCGCGATGCGCCTGAAAGCCGCGACCCGCCCCTTGGCCGACGCCGCCCGCTAAGCTGCCTCAGGCGTTCTTCGCCAGCCGCGCCTCTAGCACGTCAAACGGCAGACCCGGCTCGTCCTTGGCGCAACGGATCACCAGGCTGGTCTTCACATTCGCCACGTGATCGGCCTTGAGCAATTGCTCGGTCAGAAAACTCTGAAAGCTGGACAAGTCAGGCGCCACGCATTTCAGGATAAAGTCGATCTCGCCGTTCAGCATGTGGCATTCGCGAACCAGAGGCCAGGCCTTGCAGCGCGCCTCGAAGGCCGACAGATCCGCCTCGGCCTGAGAATTCAGCCGCACCATGGCGAAGACCTGCACCTCGAACCCAAGCTCGCGCGCGTCGATGTCGGCGTGATAGCCGCGGATAAAGCCCGCCTCCTCCAGCCCGCGCACCCGGCGCAGACAGGGCGGCGCGGAAATCCCCACGCGGCTGGCCAATTCCACGTTGGTCATGCGACCATCGGCCTGAAGCTCGGCCAGAATCTGACGGTCGATCGGGTCGAGTTTGTGTCCGGCCATGCCTGCCTCCGTTGCAGGCCTTACTTACGTTGCGCGGCGGCTATGCGCAATAATATTTCAACAACGCGCAAGAAAACGTATCGCAGCTTGCGTTGATCGGGCTGCAACCCCGCCATGCGGGGGCTTTCCGCCCCCGCGCGGCCCGACTATATCAGCAGCCAAAGCATTGGGGGCAGATATGGGCGAGACGCGGCACACACGGGTTCTGATCATCGGCTCGGGGCCTGCGGGTTACACGGCTGCGGTCTATTCGGCGCGCGCCATGCTGAACCCGATCCTTGTGCAGGGCCTGCAACCAGGCGGCCAGCTGACCATCACGACCGAGGTGGAAAACTGGCCCGGCGACAGCCACGTGCAAGGCCCGGACCTTATGCTGCGGATGCAAGACCACGCCGCCGCGATGGGGGCCGAAATCATCAGCGACTACATCACCGCGCTGGACCTCTCCAAACGCCCCTTCACTGCCAGCGCCGACAGTGGCACGACCTACACGGCCGATGCGGTGATCCTTGCCACCGGCGCACAGGCGAAATGGCTGGGCCTGCCGAGTGAAGAGAAGTTCAAGGGCTTCGGCGTCTCGGCCTGCGCCACTTGCGACGGCTTTTTCTACCGCGGGAAAGAGGTTGTGGTGATCGGCGGCGGCAACACGGCGGTCGAAGAGGCGCTGTTCCTGACCAACTTCGCCACGAAGGTCACCCTGATCCATCGGCGTGATTTCCTGCGGGCGGAAAAGATCATGCAAGACCGCCTGTTCAAGAACCCCAAGATCGAGGTGCTGTGGAACCACGAAGTCACCGAGGTTCTCGGCGACGAGACACCCCTTGGCGTGACCGCCGTCCGCGCCCGCAATGTACAGACGGGTGCGACCGAGGATATTCCTTGCGCCGGGTTCTTCGTGGCCATCGGCCACGCGCCTGCATCGGAACTGGTCAAGGACCAGTTGCCCCTGCACAACGGCGGCTATGTGGTGGTGGAACCGGGCACGACCCGCACCGCGATCCCGGGCGTCTTCGCGGCAGGCGACCTCACCGACCACGTCTACCGCCAGGCCGTCACCAGCGCCGGAATGGGCTGCATGGCAGCGCTCGACGCGGAAAAGTTCCTCTCCGGCCACTGACGCCTATCAAATTGAGCGCCTTGCGGCGCGAAGACCGTTTCTCTCATCCCTGCGCCAAGAGGCGCAGAGATGAGGGCGGGCGAGGGGCCAGCCCCTCGCGCTCCCCGGAGTATTTCTGAAAAGAGCAAATCCAATTGCTCTTTTTGGCAAATACTCCCGCCGGAGGCCACCCCGAGCCGGTTGCGCGCTTGCGCGCAGAGGCGAGACAAAAAGCGTGCGCGCTTGCGCGCTCCATTTGGTAACCGCGGGATCAGCGCCGGCGTTTGCCGTCCTGGTCGAACACAATCGCATCCTTGCCGTCAAAGCCCACACCCACCATCACGCCCGGTTGCAGGCTGATCTGGTCATGCCGCTCCACGATCAGCTTTTCCCCGGTGGGCGCGGTCAGGTGTACATAGGACACCCCGCCCAGCGCTTCGGTCAACTCGACACGGTGGGTGGTGCCGGCGGTGTCGATTCTCAGGTGCTGCGGGCGCAGACCCACGGAGACCTCTGCCCCCGCCCCCGGCAGCGCAGCAGCCGTGGCCAGCGGCTGAGCCAACCCCTTGGCCGCAACGACACCGTGCCCCTCAACCACCCCTGCCACGAAGTTCATCGCCGGGCTGCCGATGAAGCCGGCAACAAACTTGTTGTCCGGGTCGTTGTAGAGGTCGAGCGGCTTGCCCACCTGTTCCACCCGCCCGGCCCGCAGGACGACGATTTTGTCGGCAAGGGTCATCGCCTCAACCTGATCATGCGTCACATAGATCATCGTCGCCCCGATCTCGCGGTGGAGGCGCGCGATTTCCACCCGCATCTCCACCCGCAACTCTGCGTCAAGGTTGGAGAGCGGCTCGTCAAAGAGGAACACCTCCGGCCCGCGCACGATGGCGCGGCCGATGGCCACGCGCTGGCGCTGGCCGCCAGACAGGGCCTTGGGCTTCCGCGCCAGGTAGTCGCCCAGCTTCAGGATGCGGCTGGCCTCGCTGACCTTGCGGTCGATCTCGGCCTTCGGGTGGCCGGTCATCTTCAGGCCGAACCCCATGTTTTCCGCCACCGTCATGTGCGGATAAAGCGCGTAGGTCTGGAACACCATCGCCACGCCGCGTTCACTCGGGTCGGCCTGCGTCACATCCCGCGCACCGATCTGGATCTTGCCGGCCGTGGTTTCCTCCAGCCCCGCGACCATGCGCAGCAAGGTGGATTTCCCGCAGCCCGAGGGGCCGACGAAGACGCAAAACTCGCCATCCTCCACCCGCAGGTCTACCCCGTGGATCACCTGCACATCACCGTATCGCTTGGTCACCTTCTCCAGCGTCACGCCTGTCATGATCGTATCCTCCCCCTAATTCTGTTCCGGAAAGCGCCAGCTTTCCGCTTCTGCGGCGATGCGCGCCGCGATGTCCTTGGTCAGCCCCGCCTGATCCTCCAGGGCCGCAAGTGTCGTCCGCGCCGTGGTCGAGGTAACCGACAAGGCCCCCAGCACCCGGCCTGAGCGGGTCAGAATCGGCACCGCGCAGCAGATGATTCCCGCCTCGTGCTCTTCCCGGTCGAAGGCATGGCCCCGGGCGCGAATCGCCTGCAGCTCGGCCAAAAGCTTTTCCGGCGTGTCGAGCGTATGCTCCGTGTGGCGGTGGAACGATTGCCGGGCAAGCGCCTGGTCCAGCGCCTCGGGCGTGGCCCAGGCCAGCATCGCCTTGCCCACCCCGGTGCAATAGGCCGGGCCAACCTTGCCAGCCTGCGCGAACATCTCGACCGGGCGGGCGGCGTTGCGTTTGTCGACGTACAGCACCTGCCCCAGGTCCATCTGCGCCAGATGGATCGTCTCGCCGGTTTTTGCAGCCAGTTCATCAAGATAGGGCCGCGCGATCGGGGCCAGCGACGACTGCGCCCAGGCCGCATGGGCCAGCCGCACCAGCCGCACACCCAGCGCGTAGGTGCCCTGATCGGGGTCCAGCGCCAGCATCCCCTGATGGGTCAGGGTCTGCAGCAGCCGGTAAAGCGTGGCCTTGGGATAATCCGACTGCGCCAGCAGATCGGAAAAGCGGACCGGGCGGCCATGGCGTGCGACCATGTCCAGCACATCCAGCGCCTTGCCGACCGTGCCATCCGCGTGTCCCTCGGCCCCCATGACCCCTCCGTTGCAAGGTTGTTGACAGGATAGACGATAGCCGACATAGTTTTCAATATTCAAGACTAAGTTTCAAATAATGGAACCAAACGGGAGGAAACCATGGTCCATAAGAAAGCGGGCGCGCTGGCCCTCGTGGCGGCGCTCATGCTGTCCACGTCTGCCTTTGCGCAAGACAAGCGAGTCGTCACCTGGAACGCGGACTATGATCCGATTCCGCTGGCAGCTGCCGAAGCTCTGATTGCCGATTTCGAGGCCGCGAACCCCGAGATCGACGTTCAACTTACCAACTTCGACCACGAAGGGTACAAGAACGCGATCCGCAACTTCCTGACCGCTGATCCGCCGGATCTGGCCAACTGGTACGCTGCGAACCGCATGCGTCCGTTCGTCGAGGCCGGTCTCTTTGCCGATATCTCGGATGTCTGGGCCGCAAACGGTCTGACCGAAGCGCTCGCCTCGTCGGTGCCGTCTTCGACGATCGACGGCAAGCAGTATGCCATCCCCTATACCTACTACCAGTGGGGCATCTACTATAACCGCGACGCTTACGCCGCTGCGGGCGTTGAGCCGCCGGCCGCCGATGCGTCGGTTGACTGGGCGACCTTCCTGGCCAACTGCGAAAAGTTCAAGGCTGCAGGCATCGACTGCGTGACCACCGGTTCGGTCGCAAAGTGGCCCGTCGCAGGGATCTTTGACTACCTGTCGCTGCGCACGAACGGCTATCAGTTCCACGCCGATCTCGCCGCTGGCAAGATCTCTTGGACCTCGCCCGAAGCGCGCGCTGTCTTTGCCGAATTCGCCAAGCTGCAGCCGTTTGTCACTGAAAACCATGCGGCCATCGACTGGCAGGATGCGGCGGCGATCTTCACGCAGGGCAAGGCCGCCCATTATGTGATGGGTAACTTTGCCGTCGGCGTCTTCAAGGAAGGCGGCATGACGAACGACAACCTCGGCTTCATGGTGTTCCCGGAAATCACCCCCGGTATCGCGCGGGCAGAAGAAGCGCCGACCGATACCATCCACCTGACCTCGGGCGCCAAGAACCCGGACGACGCCAAGCTGTTCCTCGCCTACATGGCCTCGGCCGAAGCACAGTCCAAGTGGAACGCGGCCGTTGGCCAGCTGCCGACCAACGCGAACGCAACCGTCGATGCCGCTGACCCCTTCCTGTCCGAGGGCTTTGCGTCGCTGTCCTCGGCTACGGGCGGTATTGCGCAGTTCTGGGACCGTGACGCGGATGCCGAATATGCCAGCCTTGGCATGGATGGTTTCCAGCAGTTCCTCGTGCAGCCAGAAGAGCTTGAGGCCATTCTCGAGCGGCTGGAGCAGGCACGTCTGCGCCTCTTCCCGCAGTGATCTGATGCCACGGGCGTCCCCATAGTCTGGGGGCGCCCGTTTTCTGTTTTGCACGGGGGGCTGGCTTATGGCAAACGCATCAGACACGGTGACGGCGGCCACGGCGTTTCACACAAAACGACGCTGGAACCAGCGTACCCTGGCTCCCTGGCTGTTCCTGTTGCCAGGCACCCTGATGTTCGCCATCTACGTGCTGTGGCCGATCTACCAGAGCATCTCCTTGTCGTTCTACGACTGGACCGGGCTTTACAATCAGGACGGTGAATTCACCGGTACCTTCATCGGGCTGCAGAATTACCGCGAACTCGGAAGCGACCCTGCCTTCGAAACCTCGCTCTGGAACAACCTGAAATGGCTGGTCCTTTACATGCTGGCCCTGCCGATCGGGCTGTTCCTTGCGATCTTCTTGAACCAGACGGTGCGGGGGATCCGGCTTTACAAGTCCTTGTTCTTCTTCCCCTTCGTCATCAGCCAGGTCGTGGTCGGCCTGATCTTCGCCTGGTTCTATGCCCCGAATTTCGGCCTGTTCTACCTCTTGACCGAATGGATCACCGGCGACGGCACCGCAATTCTTGCCGATCCTGACCTTGTCACCTACGGCATCATTGCTGCAGGCCTCTGGCCGCAGATCGCCTATGTGATGATCCTCTACCTCACCGGCCTGAACAACGTCGCCCCCGACCAGATCGAGGCCGCGCGTCTCGACGGCGCCAAGGGCTGGAAGATGCTGTGGTATGTCGTCCTGCCGCAGCTACGCCCGGCGACCTTCATCGCGGTGATCGTCACCGTCATCGGCGCGCTGCGGTCCTTCGACCTTGTGTCGATCATGACAAGCGGGGGGCCCTTCGGGTCAAGCCGTGTGCTGTCTTACTACATGTACGAGATGGCCCTGGGCGAGATCGGGCTCCGGATGGGCTATGGTGCTGCCATCGCGGTCGTGCTGTTTGCCATCATGATGATCTTCATTTCGGGCTTCATCTGGAAGATGTGGCGCGACGAGAAGGAGCGCTGAGATGTTCCCACGTCCCATTCAGCAGTCCTCGACCGGCGCGCGGTGGCTTTATTCCATCGCCCTGCCCATCGCGCTGCTTCTCTGGCTGTTCCCGCTTCTCGGCGTGGCACTCACCTCGCTGCGCCCGGCCTCAGACCTTGCACAGGGCAACTACTTCGGCATGCCTTCCGGGATTGCCTGGGAGAATTACGTCTTCATCTTCACTGAAACGCCAATCGGCCAGTACATGATCAACTCGCTTTGGGTGACGATCCCCACGGTGATCGGCGCGGTCAGCCTGTCCTTGATGACCGGCTTTGCGCTGGCGGTCTACGGGTTCCGGGCGAACATCCTGGTGTTCTTCATGTTCGTGGCGGGCAATTTCGTGCCCTTCCAGATCCTGATGGTTCCGGTCCGCGACATGACCCTGCAACTGGGCATGTATGACACCTGGTATGGCCTCGCCCTCTTCCACATCGCGTTCCAGACGGGGTTCTGCACCCTCTTCATGCGCAACTTCATCAAGGCCCTGCCCTATGAGCTGATCGAGGCCGCCCGCGTCGAAGGCGTGACCGAATGGCGGATCTTCTGGTACATCGTCCTGCCCTTGATGCGCCCAGCGATCGCAGCCCTGTCGGTCCTCGTCTTCACCTTCATCTGGAACGATTTCTTCTGGGCCACCGTCTTGACCCAGGGCGTCGACAGCCAGCCGATCACCGCGGGCCTGTCGTCCCTCAACGGCCAGTGGATCGCGCAGTGGCACCTCGTCTCGGCAGGGTCCATCCTCGCCGCCCTGCCCCCGGTCGCCATGTTCTTCCTGATGCAGAAGCACTTCATCGCTGGCCTGACGCTGGGGGCCGTGAAGTAATGCAATGGCGGATTGATGCGGGCGGTCAGACCATCGCCCTGGCCACCTCGGGCGGCATCCCGCAGGTAATCTGGTGGGGTCCGTCCCTGCCCCTGACCGAAGACCTGGCGCAACTGGCCCTTGCGCAAACGAACGACATCACCGGCGGCATGCTGGACCGATTGCCAGCCCTCAGCCTCTCGCCCGAACCCGGCCGCGCCTTCCAGGGCCAGCCCGGCCACCTGCTGGCCGAAGCCGATGGCACCCCCCTCCACCCCGCCTTCACCTTCAGCCATGCCGACACAGCCCCCGGCCGCCTGACCCTGCACAGCCGCGCTGATGGCCTGACCCTGTCACACCACCTTACCGCCCACCCCACCGGCACGATCACCCTCAAAACCACCCTCACCGCTGACCGCCCGATCCGCGTCCACTGGCTTGCCGCCCCGGTCCTCCCCGCCCCGCAGGATGGCGAGATGATCGACCTCCACGGCAAATGGATTGGTGAGTTTCACCTGATCCGCACCCCCTGGACCCCCGGCATCCGCCTGCGCGAATCCCGCACCGGACGCTCCGGCCACGAACACCCGCCCTACCTGATCCTGGCCGGTCAGGGCTGCACCAACACCCAAGGCACCGCCCTTGCCCTCCACTACGCCTGGTCTGGCGGGCACCGCATGGTGGCCGAGGAACTGCCCGACGGCCGCCGTCAGGTGCAATTCGGCGCACCCTCCGGCGCCGAAACCGCCCCCGGCACGCGTTTCGAATCCGCCTACCTGATCGCCGCCGCCTCTACCACCGGCCTCAACGGCATCGCCGCGACCCTGCAACAGGACTTGCGTGACCGTGTGGTCCAGTGGCCCGACCCCAAACGCCCGCGCCCGGTGCATTACAACTGCTGGGAAGCCGTCTACTTCCGCCATTCCCTGCCCGAACTCGCCGAGATCGCCACCCGCGCCGCCGCCCTTGGCGCGGAACGCTTCGTCCTTGACGACGGCTGGTTCGGCAAGCGCGACGACGACACCACCTCGCTTGGTGACTGGACCATCGACCGCGCGAAGTGGCCCGATGGCCTGCACCCCCTCATCGCGCACATCCACAGCCTCGGCATGACCTTCGGCCTGTGGTTTGAGCCTGAGATGGTCAACCCGAACTCCGACCTCTACCGCGCCCACCCTGACTGGCTTCTGGGGCCAGCGGACCAGACCACTGGCCGCAACCAGATGGTGCTGAACCTCGCCCTGCCAGAAGTACGGGATAACCTCTTCCAGCAGGTTTCGGCCATCCTGACCGAATACCCCATCGACTATGTCAAATGGGACCACAACCGCCTGCTGCCCGTGGTCGACACTGCCCAGACCCACGGCATCTACGATCTTCTCGCCCGCCTCCGCGCCGCCCACCCCAGCGTGGAAATCGAATCCTGCGCCAGCGGTGGTGGCCGGATTGACGCGGGCATCCTTGCCCACACCCACCGCGTCTGGCTATCCGACAGCAATGACGCCCTCGAACGCCTCCGTATCCAGCACGACGCCGCCCTGTTCCTGCCAGCCGCCGTGACCGGCAGCCATGTCGGCCCGCGCCATTGCCACACCTCGGGCCGCGTCCTGCCCATGGCCTTCCGCGCCTGGGTTGCCGCCCAGCGCCACATGGGGTTCGAGATGGACCTGCGGGAACTGACCGAAGACGAAGCCCTCACCCTGGCCAAAGTCACCCGTTGGTGGAAAGACAACCGAAACTGGACGCTCTCTGGCACCATCCACCGGCTGGACAGTGACGACCCCGCCGTCACCGCCGAATTGCAACTGGCGAATGGTGGCAGCTGCTTCGTGGCCTTTGCGGGCCAGGCTGAGACCAGCCGCCAGATCCTGCCGCGCCCCTTGCGACTTGCCGGGCTGGACCCCGCCGCCCGCTACCGTGTGGCGCTTCTCAACCCCGGAGACGCGCCCCGCCAGTCGCGCGGGCAGACCACTCTGAAATCCGCCCCCTTGACCTTGACCGGCCAAGCACTGATGACACGCGGCCTCTTGCTCCCCGTGGCATGGCCCGCCACGATGTGGGTCGTTGAAGGAACCCGGCTATGACCGACCCCACCTTTCCCGATCTGCGCGGCCAGTCGGTGTTCATCACCGGCGGTGGCTCGGGCATCGGGGCTGCGCTGACCGAATCCTTCCTGCGCCAGGGCGCGAAGGTGGCGTTTTGCCAACGCTCGGACGCGACGCCTTTCTGCAACGCGATGGAGGCTGCGACCGGCAACCGCCCCCTCTACCTGCCCTGCGACATCTCGGTGACCGCTCAGCTGCAGCTGACCCTCGACACCGCCGCGAAGGCCCATGGTCCCATCACCGTGCTGGTCAACAACGCCGCGAACGACCAGCGCCACAAAACGCTGGAAACCGATCAGGCCTTCTGGGACTGGTCAATGGCTGTCAACCTGCGGTCCTACTTCTTCGCCTGCCAGTCGGTCATTCCCGGCATGCAGGCGGCGGGCGGGGGCAGCATCATCAACTTCTCCTCGATCAGCTTCATGATGGCCGATGTGGGCTATGCCGCCTACATCACCGCCAATGCCGGGATCGTCGGCCTGACCCGCACCCTTGCGCGTGAGTTCGGGCCGGACCGCATTCGCGTCAACGCCATCGCCCCCGGCTGGGTGCTCACGGACCGCCAGAAGGAACTCTGGGTGACCCCGGAAAGTCTTGCAAACCATCTGGCCAAGCAATGCCTGCCAGATCCGATCGAACCTGCCGACGTGTCGGGTGCGGTGCTTTATCTCGCTTCGAAAGCTTCCCGCATGATGACCTCGCAAACCCTTGTTCTGGACGGGGGCTTTATCGCGACATGACGCAGGCACCGACCCCCACCTGGATCGCTGTAGACTGGGGAACCTCCAACCTCCGCGCCTGGGCGATGGACGGCGCGCAGGTGCTGGCCGAGGCAACGTCGGACGACGGCATGGGCAAGCTTGCGCGCGACGGCTTCGAACCCGCCCTTCTGCGCCTGATCGGCCCGTGGCTAGAGCGTGGTCCGGTCCCGGTCTACGCCTGCGGCATGGTCGGCAGCCGCCAAGGCTGGGTCGAGGCGCCCTATCGCGCCGTGCCCTGCACGCCCCTCGACGCCGCAGCGCTCGTGGCCGCCCCGACGCTTGACCCGCGCCTGACCGTCTACATCGCCCCCGGCCTGAAGCAGACCACCCCGGCCGATGTGATGCGCGGTGAGGAAACCCAGATCGCCGGTGCCCTCTCCCTGATGCCCGGCTATGACGGCATCCTCTGCCTGCCCGGCACCCACTCCAAATGGGCGCAGATCTCGGCGGGTGAGGTGGTCAGCTTCCAGACCTTCATGACCGGCGAGATGTTCGCGCTTTTGTCCGAGGCGTCCGTCCTCCGCCACGGCATGGCGGGCGACGGCTGGGACGAGACCGCCTTCGACACCGCCGTGTCCGACGCCCTCTCCCGCCCCGAACGCCTTGGCGCGCGGTTGTTCTCGCTCCGGGCTGAGGGGTTGATTGCGGGCCTCACCCCCGCCGCCGCCCGCGCGCGGCTGTCGGGCCTTCTCATCGGCACCGAACTTGCCGCCGCCCGGCCCTATTGGCTGGGTCAGCGCGTCACCCTTGTCGGCGCGTCGCGGTTGTCGAACGCCTACGCCCGCGCGCTGAAAGTGCAAGGCGTGGACGCCCACAGCCTTTCGGTCACCGACTGCACCCTTGCCGGGCTCTCCAGCCTTGCCCTTCAGCCCGAGGCCGCCAGATGACACACCGCAACCTCATCGCCATCCTGCGCGGGATCACCCCTGCCGACGCCGTCGCCGTGGCACAGGCCCTCGTCGCCGCCGGGATCACCCGGATCGAGGTGCCGTTGAACTCGCCCGATCCCTTCACCTCCATCGCCGCCATGGCCACGGCCCTCCCCACGGCTGAGATCGGCGCAGGCACCGTCCTTACCGTCGATGACGTGGCCGCCGTACAGGCAGCAGGCGGCACCCTGATCGTCTCGCCAAACTGCGACCCGTCAGTCATCCGCGCCACGCGTGACCGTGGCATGGCCAGCTGGCCCGGCGTGATGACCCCGACCGAGTGTTTCGCCGCCATTCAGGCCGGGGCGACCGGCCTCAAGATCTTCCCTGCCTCGCTCATCGGGCCAGACGGCCTTAAGGCCATCCGCGCCGTCCTGCCAAAGGCCCTGCCGGTCTATGCCGTCGGCGGCGCAGGCCCCGCGAACTTCCTTCAATGGGTCAACGCCGGGGCCTCCGGCTTCGGCATCGGCACCGCCCTTTACACCCCCGGCACCACCCCGGCGGAAATCACCACCCGCGCCGCGACAATCGTCGCCGCCCATGACGCAGCTTTCGCATGATCTTCGATGACCGCCCCTGCCAGCTTGGCGAAGGCCCGCTTTGGCACCCCCTCCGCCAGCAACTGATCTGGTTCGACATCACCGGCAAACGCATGCTGTCGCGCACCGATGCAGGCCCGCTGGAATGGCAGATGGACGAGATGACCTCTGCCGCAGGCTGGATGTCCCATGACGAACTTCTCATCGCCTCGGAAACCGGTCTCTACCGCTTCCACCTCGAAACTGGCACCAAAACCCTTCTCACCCCACTTGAATCGAACCTGCCCGACAACCGCTCCAACGACGGCCGGGCTGACCCGCAAGGCGGCTTCTGGATCGGAACCTTAGGCAAACAGCATGGCGACGACCTGCCCGCCAAAGGCGCGATCTACCGCTTCTACAAGGGTGAGCTTCGCAAGCTCTTCTCCCCCATCGCCATCTCGAACAGCATTTCCTTCGCCCCCGATGGCAAGACCGCCTGCTTTTCCGACACCCTGACCGGCCGCGTGATGCGCGTAGGTCTCGACAGCGCAGGCTGGCCGAAGGGTGAGCCGGAAACCTACCTCGACCTCACCGCCAACTCCCTCAACCCCGACGGCGCGGTGATCGACACGACCGGCGTCATGTGGCTGGCCGAATGGGGGTCTGCCCGCGTCGCCGCCTATGCGCCCGATGGCACATTCCTGCGCGCGGTCAGCTTTGATGCGCCCCACACCACCTGCCCGGCCTTCGGCGGCGATACGCTGTATTGCACCTCAGCGCTGCAAGGCATGGACGCCGCCGCAAAAGCGGCGCACCCCCACGCGGGCAAGACCTTCATGGCCCGGGGCATCGCCACCGGCCAAACCGAACATCAGGTGATCCTTTGAAACGCACGCTCGGAGTCTGCTACTACCCCGAACATTGGGTCGAGGCCCAATGGGCCGAAGACGCCGCCCGCATGGCCGCCCTTGGCCTCACCTGGGTCCGCATCGGCGAATTCGCGTGGAGCAGGATGGAGCCCACCCCCGGCACTTATGACTGGGCCTGGCTTGACCGCGCGATTGAGACACTGGGCAGCCACGGTCTGAAAGTCGTCCTAGGCACCCCAACTGCCACGCCACCGCGCTGGATGATCGACCGCCACCCCGACATGCTGGCCATCGACCGCGACGGCAAACCCCGGGGCTTCGGCTCACGCCGGCACTACTGTTTTTCCCACCTTGGCTACCGGGCCGACTGCGCCCGCATCGTCACCGCGATGGCCGAACGTTACGGCAAGAACCCTCATGTCGCCGCTTGGCAGACCGACAACGAATACGCCTGCCACGCCACGACCCTTTCCTATTCCGACGCTGCCAAGACCGCGTTCCGCAACTGGCTGGCGCAAAAGTATCAGTCGCCTGACGCGCTGAACCGCGCCTGGGGCAATGTGTTCTGGTCGATGGAATACTCAGATTTCAATGACATCGGCCTGCCGAACCTGACGGTCACCGAACCGAACCCCAGCCATGTGATGGACTTCCGCCGCTTTGCCTCAGACGAGGTGGTCAGCTTCAACCGCCTGCAGACCGACATCATCCGCCGCCACTCCCCCGCGCCAATCGCGCATAACTACATGGGCGCGGTGACCGAGTTCGACCATTTCGGCACCGGCGCTGACCTCGATATCGCCAGCTGGGACAGCTACCCCCTCGGGTTCCTGTCCGACCGCATCCCCGCGCCTGCCGACCACAAGCTGCGCTTCGTGCGCCAGGGTGACCCGGACTTTCAGGCCTTCCACCATGACCTGTATCGCGCCGTGGGCCGGGGCCGCTGGTGGATCATGGAACAGCAGCCCGGCCCGGTGAACTGGGCGCCCTACAACCCCGACCCCTTGCCCGGCATGGCCCGCCTCTGGGCGTGGGAGGCGTTTGCCCACGGGGCCGAGGCCGTCTGCTACTTCCGCTGGCGTCAGGCCCCCTTCGCGCAGGAACAGATGCACGCAGGCCTTCTGCGCCCCGATAGCGCCCCCGCGCAGGCCTTTGGTGAGGCTGAGGTGGTGGCCCGCGAACTCGCCACCATGCCTGACGTCGGCACCGCTCAATCCAACGTGGCACTCATCTTCGACTATGCCTCTGATTGGGCGTGGGAAATTCAGCCCCAGGGCCGCAGCTTCAGCTACTTCTGGCTGGTGTTCCACATCTATAAAGGCCTGCGCCGCCTTGGCCTGAACGTCGACATCCTGCCCGCCGACACAGGCGATCTTTCGGCCTACAAGGTAGTGATGGCGCCGGGCCTTTTCACCCTGTCCGATCCCCTGAAAGCCGCGCTTGCCGCCTATCAGGGCACGGCCATCCTTGGCCCGCGCACGAACTCCAAGACGCCGAACTTCTCGATCCCCGTGCCGCTGCCGCCCAACCTTGCCGGCCTTGATACGAAGGTGATCCGCGTCGAAAGCCTGCCGCCGGATGTGCCGGTGCCGCTGGCCCAAGGTGGCGCGCTGATCCATTGGCGCGAAAAGCTGGAAGGCACGGCGGATGTGACCGAGGTGGCCGAAGACGGCTGGCCCGCGCTCGTCTCCTCAGGCCGGATGCACTACCTTGCCGGCTGGCCGGATGAGCAGGCACTGACACGCATCCTGCACCGCGCTTGCCTCGCCGAAGGAATCGAAACCGACCCCCTGCCCGAGGGCCTCCGCCGCCGCGATACCGCGACGCACCGCTTCATGTTCAATTACAACCCGGTCCCGGCCGAATGGGGCGGCGTCTCGATTCCCCCCGCCGGGGTGCACTGGACGGCGCTTTAGGGTCGGCGTTGGCCGGGGCGGATCACGCGGCTCCGCCCGGGCCAAACCTTTACGATTCCCTAAAATGAAACGCTAACCCGTTGTTTTATTTGATCTGAGGACTGTGTCCCTGCCCGGGACATCTAATCCTGAAGGCTGACGGTCCCAGTGACCGGCAAAAAGGCCACCCCGTTCGGCCCAAGCGTCAACCGCCCCTCCGCCAGGCTGGCATGCTGGCCCGGCCCGACAGGCGCGCTGACCCCCTCGACCGTGACCACCCGGGTCACGGGTGACAGGTTGAAGACGCAAAGGATCGCCCCCTCCCCCTCGCCCCGCTGAAAGGCCAGGATCGGCTCACCCGCCGTCAGGAATCGGGTCTTGCCGTCCCGCAAGGCGCTCCCCTTCCGGAAAGCCAGCATCGCCCGGTACTGCTCCAGCACCGACCCCTGCGCCCCCAGCTGCCCCTCAACATGCCGCGCCGCCTGTTCTGCCTTCACCGGCAACCAAGGCGTGCCCGTCGTGAAGCCCCCGTTGGGAGAGGCATCCCAGACCATCGGCGTCCGGGTATTGTCGCGCCCCACCGGTTCCGGCCAAAAGGCGATGCCTTGCGGATCGGTCAGCTCTTCCAGCGTCAGGGGCGTGTCGGTCTGCCCCAACTCCTCGCCTTGCCACAGGCAGATGGAGCCCTCAAACGCCAACAGCAGCGCCCCCGCCTGCTTGGCCAAAGCCTCACCGCTTTCGCCATGCTTGGCCCAGCGGCTGACATGGCGCACGACGTCATGGTTGGAGAACGCCCACATCGGCCAGCCATCCGGCGCGCCGTGGAAGAACCCTTCCACCCGATCGCGGAAGAAGCCGGCGGAGTAGTCGTAGCCCATCAACTCAAACGAATAGCACTGATGCAGCCGCCCCGGCGCGGTGTAGTCCCCCATCATCCGGATCGCATGATGGCTTTCACCCATCTCCCCCACGCTTGCCGCGCCAAACTCGTCCAGCGCCCCGCGGATGCGTTCCATCCACGCAAGGTTCTCGGGCTGGTTCTTGTCGAAGAGGTGGTACTGCATGCCGTAAGGATTGCCCTCAGCCTCAGCCTTCACGCGGTAATCGGCGGGGTTGTCGCGCATCAGGGGGTCGTGGAAAAAGTAGTTGACCGTGTCGAAGCGGAACCCATCCACCCCGCGCTTCAGCCAAAAGCGCAGCACATCAAGCGCCCAGTCCTGAACCTCCGCGTTGTGGTAGTTCAGGTCCGGCTGGCTGGTCAGAAAGTTGTGCAGGTAATACTGCTTGCGGCGCGCATCCCAGGCCCAGGCTGACCCGCCAAAGACCGACAGCCAGTTCGACGGCGGGCTGCCGTCATGCTTCGGGTCGGCCCAGACATACCAGTCGGCCTTCGGGTTCACCCGGTCCACCCGGCTTTCCGCAAAGGCCGGATGCTGGTCCGAGGTGTGGCTAAGGACCTGATCGATGATGATCTTCAGCCCCAGATCATGCGCCTTGGCCACCAAGGCGTCGAAATCGGCCAAGGTGCCAAAGACCGGGTCCACGTCGCAGTAATCGCTGACGTCATAGCCCATGTCCTTCATCGGACTGCGGAAGAAGGGCGAAAGCCAGACCGCCTCCACCCCCAGATCGGCAAGATAGGGCAAGCGCCGGGTGATCCCGGGCAGATCGCCCACGCCATCGCCGTTGTCGTCCTGAAACGACCGGGGATAGACCTGATAGGTCACCGCGCCGCGCCACCAGTCCTGCATGCCGACCTCCCGCCCCTCTGCCAGCCGCGCATAGCGGCCCTTTGGCCGTCGCAATAGGGCCGCCAGCCTTTGGCCCGGAGAAATCGCCCGAAACTTGGGCATTTGCGGCAGTTCCGCAACGGGCCGCACAGAAAACGGGCAACGACACGCGCGCTGTATCCATCACAATTCTCCATTTGACGCCGCCCGCCCCCCGGCGCACCTTCCGCGCCTGACCCCGTGAGGCCTGCGCATGACCAAGACACCCCTTCTGACCCCGGTCCTGATTGCGGGCTGCGTCATCTTGATGTTCTCTTTCGCGGTCCGGGCCAGCTTTGGCGTCTTCCAGATCCCTATCGCGGCCGAGTTTGGCTGGCTTCGCGCCGACTTTTCCATGGCCATCGCGATCCAGAACCTGGCCTGGGGCATCGGCCAGCCGATCTTTGGCGCGCTGGCCGAGCGTTTCGGCGACCGCAAGGCGATCATCACCGGAGCGCTCCTTTATGCCGCTGGGCTGGTGCTGTCGTCTTACGCGATCACCCCCGGCCAGCACCAGTTGCTGGCGATCCTGGTCGGCTTCGGCATCGCGGGCACCGGCTTCGGCGTTATCCTGGCCATCGTCGGGCGGGCGACGAGCCCCGAGAACCGGTCGATGTCCCTTGGCATCGCCACCGCCGCCGGGTCCGCCGGTCAGGTCTTCGGCGCGCCGACGGCAGAATGGCTGATGCGGTTCATGCCCTGGCAATCGGTCTTCGTGATCTTTGCTGTCGTGATCCTGGCCACGCTGCTGGCACTGCCCTTCCTGCGCAGCCCGAAACTTGCAACGAAACAAGAGCTTGAGGAATCGCTTGGCACCGTCCTGATCCGCGCCTTCAAGGATCCGACCTATACGCTGATCTTCCTGGGCTTCTTTTCCTGCGGCTATCAGCTGGCTTTCATCACCGCCCACTTCCCCGCCTTCGTGACCGAACTTTGCGGCCCGATTGACCCGAACGGCATGCTGGCTGGAATCGGAGTCACCACGACTTCGGCCCTTGGCGCGGTCAGCATCGCGGTGATCGGGTTCTTCAACATCGCAGGCACGCTTTATGCGGGTTGGCTGGGGAAGCGATACACGAAGAAATACCTCCTCTTCGGCATCTATGTCGGGCGGACGATTGCCGCTGCCGTCTTCATCCTGCTGCCGATCACGCCGGTCAGCGTTCTGATCTTCTCAGCCGTCATGGGGTCCTTGTGGCTGGCCACCGTGCCGCTGACCAGCGGGCTTGTCGCCCATATCTACGGCATCCGCTACATGGGCACGCTGTATGGCTTCGTTTTCCTTTCCCACCAGATCGGCGGTTTTCTGGGCGTCTGGCTGGGGGGCAAGATGTATGACCTGAACGGCGACTATACGCTGGTCTGGTGGATCGGCGTGGGGGTCGGGGCCTTCAGTGCGCTTGTCCACCTGCCGATCCGCGAACGTCCGATGCTGGCGCAGGCGGCCTAGCCGCTGGCCGGGCCAGCGCACCGGTTGCGATTCCCGGACGCGGATGGCCGGGAAAGCCCGTGCCAAAGCGGCGGACCAGGGAAAGGTAAGCCGGCCCAACCAGGCTTGACTTTGCAAGGCTGTCGCCGGTGACCGCATCGACAAGGTTAAGGCCGCCACCCGCAGCTTCATAGCGCAGACCGCGCCGAGACAAGGCGACCTGAAGGCTTGGCCAATCCCGCGCCTCGACCAGGGCTTCTGCGACGAGAAGCCGAAGGCGCACGAGGAGCGGCTCGTCGATGACTTCGTCACTCCTCGCCTTGCGTCGCTCCATTCGCTGAACTTCGAGCCGGACAAGATCGCGAAGGACGGCACCGGGCGTCTCATCCCGGTCGTGGCAGAGCGCCACAAAACGCTGCCACAAGGCGTCATCGCAATGGAAAAGGGTCTCGGCCATGGACCAAGACCCTCTCTAATCAGGGTTAAAAAACCCTTAGCCCTTCTTGAGGCACTTCTGGCCCAGCAATTCTGCAATCTGCACCGCATTCAGCGCAGCCCCCTTGCGGAGGTTGTCTGATACGCACCAGAGGCTTAGCCCGTTGTCGATGGTGCTGTCCTGCCGCACGCGGCTGACATAGGTCGCATACTCGCCGACGCATTCGATGGGCGTGATGTAGCCACCGGGTTCGCGCTTGTCGATCAGCATGATCCCCGGCGCCTCGCGCAGGATGTCCTGCGCTTCCTGCCAGTCGAGGAACTCCTCGAACTCAATGTTGATCGCCTCTGAATGGCCGACGAACACCGGCACGCGGACGCAGGTCGCCGTGACCTTGATCTTGGGGTCGAGGATCTTCTTCGTCTCGGCCACCATCTTCCATTCTTCCTTGGTCTCGCCCGAGTCCAGGAAGACGTCGATCTGCGGGATCACGTTGAAGGCGATCTGCTTGGCGAACTTCTTCGGTGGCACTTCCTGCACTGGGTTGTAGACGGCCTTGGTCTGATCCCAAAGCTCATCCATCCCTTCCTTGCCCGCGCCGGACACGGACTGGTAGGTCGCCACCACCACCCGCTTGATCGTCGCGCGGTCATGGAGCGGCTTCAGTGCCACCACCATCTGCGCGGTCGAACAGTTGGGGTTCGCGATGATGTTCTTCTTCGAATAGCCAAAGATCGCGTCCGCATTCACCTCTGGCACGATCAGCGGCACGTCATGGTCATAGCGATAAAGGCTGGAGTTATCGATGACCACGCAGCCCGCAGCAGCGGCCCGGGGGGCATAGATCTTCGTCGCGTCCGACCCGATGGCAAACAGCGCAATGTCCCAGCCGGTGAAATCGAAAGTGTCCAGATCCTTGCATTTCAAGGTCTTGTCGCCAAAGCTGACTTCAGTGCCCAGCGACCTGCGCGAGGCAAGTGCGGTGATCTCATCCACCGGGAACTCACGTTCCGCCAGGATGTTCAGCATTTCGCGGCCCACGTTGCCCGTGGCACCCGCGACGACGACCTTGTAGCCCATCGGGGTTCTCCTTATGCGCCCCCGGCATGGGGACGGGGCCTGTTATCCCAAGCCCGCGCCGGGGGGAAGGGGGCGCGCGACCCCAGGCGTCAGTCGGTGCGGTCGCGCGACATGAGATACACCGCCAGCCCGATGGCCGTGGTGACCGCAAAGAACAGGAACACCGCCTGATAGGGCGCGCTGGCGGGGTCGGCCGGGGTGGCGGCGTGTATGCGGCCGGTGACGATCTGGGCAATCCCGATGGGGGCGATGCCGAAGAGGTTCAGCAGCGTCACCCCCCGCCCCATCATGTGCTGCGGGATGAAGGCGCGGCCATGCGCCACGACCATCGGAAAGCTGGCGCCGAAAAAGCCCGCCGCGACCAGAAGCCCCGCCGCCAGCGCAGGTGCCCCGCCCGCAAAGGCCCAGAGGCCCAGAAGGCACAGCACCGTCAGCGCATTGCCGGTGAAGATCACCCATTTCCGGCTGCCCACCCAGCGGTCCAGGGGGCCATAGGCGAAGTTGCCCACCACCATCGCCAACCCCATCCACAGGCTGACCTGCCCGATCTGCCCTGCGTCATAGCCGTATACATCGCTGAAATAGGGCCCGACCCACAGCCCGCGCAGGCCCGCCACGGGCATGTAGCAGACCGTCATCATCGCAAGGATCGGCCAGATCGCAGGGTTGCGCAGCAGGTCCAGCAACGACCCTTTCTCCTGCCGCGCAAGGCTTGGCGGGTCACGTACCAGCGCAAGGATCGCCAGCGCCACCAGCCCGGTAAACCCCGCAAGCCCCCAGACCGCGCCACGCCAGCCAAACGCCTCAACCGCCGCCGAAAGGGGTAGCGAGGCCGCCACGTTGCCAAGCGACCCCACGCCAATCGTCACCCCCGCCAGCGTGCCGAAGACTGCGGGGGAGTAACTCCGGGCGAAGATGTAGTAGCAGGCCATCAGCACCGGCGCGCAGCCCACCCCGATCAGCGCCATTGCAAGGTTCAGCTGCCAAGGCGCCGTGGCCTGCGCAAACAGCGCCGCCCCTCCAGCACCCACCAGCATCAAGCCCCCCGCCGTGCGCCTTGGGCCAAAACGGTCCAGCGCCACGCCAATCGGCAGTTGCACCGCGGCAAAGGCCAGGAACCACCAGCCCGACGCAGTGGCAAGATCGGCGGCGGTCGCCCCCAACTCGGCCTGCAACACAGGGGACAGCACGGCCAGGAACGCCCGGTAGAACTGGCTGAGAAGATAGCCACAGACCAGCGCCGCAATTCCCACCCGCATGCTTACCCCTCCCAAGGCCGACCAGCCTTGTTGCAGCGCCGATGGGCGGGTGCAACACCCCACTTGCAGGAATCCTCGCCACAGCGTCAGATGCCCGCATTCCCTGCTGGAGGATTTCATGCGGCTTTTCCTTGCCTTCGCCTTGCTTGCCACCCCTGTATTTGCCCCCCCGGCCCTTGCCAATGATGGCTTCGGCGGGCTGACTGCCACCGGCCTGACCTTCAGCCAGACCGATGCCGTGGCGATGGAGACGGAGGACCTTTTCATCGGCATCGACCGGATCACCGTGGATTACACCTTCCGCAACACCACCGAAGCCGATGTGACGGGTGAGGTGATCTTCCCCCTGCCCCCGATCCACGTCGGGTTCATCCTGGAAAGCCAGTGGAACCTGCCCGAAGACCCCGACCGCGAAAATCTGGTGAACTTCACCGCAACCGTTGACGGCAAGCCCGTATCGCTGACCATCGACCGCATCGCCGTGATCGAGCCGCCCTATGACGAGGCCCGCCCCCTTTCGGCGCAGTACGACACCCCCGGTCAGGACGTGACCGCCGACATGGAGCGGCTTGGCCTGCCCTTGTCCCTGAATGCTGAAACCGTGATCGCGGCCCTTGCCGCCCTGACACCGGACCAGCAGGAAGAGGCCGCGAGCCTGGGCCTTGCCGAGTTTTCCGAAGGCTATTCCTACCCCCAGTGGTCCATCGTGCTGCGCTATCACTGGACGCAGACCTTTCCTGCCGGGCAGGTTACCCAGATCAGCCACGCATACGAAAACCGCTCTGGTGGCGGCATCTTCGGCTGGTCGCACCCGCCGGAAGAGTATCAGCAATACGCCGTCGATCAGTATTGCATCGATGAAGGCACCTCAAAGGCGCTGGTCAAGGCCCTGCGGCAAGAGCCGACGGATGGTGAGGCCTATTCGATGGGAATGTCCTGGAACATCGCCTATGTCCTGCGCACCGCCAACAGCTGGGCCGGGCCGATCGGACGGTTCAAGCTGACGATCGACAAGGGCGATGTGCGCAACATCCTGTCGCTCTGTGCTGATGGGATCAAGAAGACCGGGCCGACGACCTTCGTGATGGAAAAGACCGACTTCACCCCGATGCAGGACCTGCAGATTCTGATCGCAACGCCGATGCTGAACTGATCCAGAATAGGCTTTGACGCATGTGAAGCCCGCGCCCTTGGCGGCCCCATGGGCTGGTTTCGCCGACTTGTGCGGCCGCGACGGCCCGCCCTAACTTGCCCGCAATCCCAGCCCGAAAGGCCCCGTCCATGCGTGCTCTTTTGACCTTGCTGCTTGCCACCACCGCGATCCCGGCGCTGGCCGATACCCTGCCTGCCACAAGTCGCATTACCGCCGTCACCGTCTACCCCGAAGGCGCAAAGCTGACGCGTGAGGTGACGTTCACCGCCCCCAGCGCCGGCGCGCATGACCTGCTGGTTACCGATTTGCCCGCCGACAGCGAACCCGGTCTGATCCAGATCACCCCGGGCGAGGGCCTGCAGCTTGGCGCCTTCAGCTTGCGCGCCGACCGCCTTCCGCCGCGCGAAGACCCGCTGACCCCCGACCAACTGGCCGCGAAGGCCGAGGTGGAGCGTCTTGAGGCCGCCCTGCAGACCGCCTTCCTCTCGCTTGAGGCCGTGCAGGCGCGGGTGGACGCGGCCGAGGCGCAGGTGCGTTTTCTGTCCTCCTTCACCGGGGCCCTGCCCGATGCGGCGACGCCCGAAAGCATCAAAGCCATGGCCGCGATGATCGGGACCGAGACATTGGCAGCGCGCCAAGCCGCCCTTGCCGCCCGGGCTGACCTCTACCCCGCGCAAAAGGCGGCTGAGGACGCGCAAGAAGCGCTGGCAAAGGCCCAGGCCGCACTCGATGCGCTGCCTTCTGCCGATATGGACTATACCGCCCTGTCCGTCTCGCTGACCGCCGCTGCTGCGGGTGAGCAGACGGTGACGATCACGCAATACATCAGCGGGGCCAGCTGGCGGCCGTTCTATGATCTGAACCTGACACGCGACGGCGGTGCGGCGCTTGCCTTCGGCCGGTCGGTGCTGGTGACACAGTACACGGGCGAAGATTGGTCGGATGTGGACCTGACGCTTTCATCCTCTGCCCCCGCGCAGCAGGCGGCCCCCTCGCCCCTTTGGCCGGAACTGCGCAGCATCGGGCCTGAGGTCGTGGCGGCAGACCTGGCACGCAAGGCGGTGGCCGAGGATGGGCTGATGGGGGCGGTCATGACCGAAGCCGTGGCCGCCCCTGCCCCGATCACTGCTGCCGCCGGGGTCGAAGGCGATACTGTCGTCTACCGCTACCCCGAGACCGTCACCGTCGCCTCGGGTGCCGAAGACCTGCGGCTGGCGCTTGACAGCCTGGCCTTCACCCCGGTCGTGGAAGCGGTCGCTGTGCCGCGGATGGACCGCACCGCCTTTGTCATGGCCAGCTTCACCAATGCCAGCGACGAGCCCCTCCTTCCGGGTGAGGCGATGCTGTTCCGTGAGGGTGTGCTTGTCGGCACCACCTGGCTGGACGTGATCGCTCCGGGCGTTGAAACCGACGTGGCCTTTGGGGCGCTGGAGACCCTGCGGATCAAGCGTGAGATGCCGGTCGCGGCTGAGGGGGAGACGGGCGTCTTCACCACCTTGAACGAACGGACCGAAAGCGCGGTCATCACGGTGGAAAACACCGGGGATGAGGGCTGGCCCGTGCGGCTTCTGGATCAGGTGCCGTACTCTGAGCAGGACGAGCTTGAGGTTGAGGTCACCGCCACCCCCGCCCCGACCGAGGTCGATGTGGACGGCCAGCGCGGCATCCTCGCCTGGGAGCTGGAGGTGCCTGCCGGCGGCAAGGCGACGATCACGCTGGAGCATCGCCTGGCCTGGCCCGAGGGGATGGTTCTGCGCTGAAATGGGTGTCCCGGGCCGGGACACCCCCTCAAGCCATTGAAATCACGGTACTGCTGTTCGGCGTTAGGGAAGTGTTTACCAACGCTGGCGCAGCAGGTGGCGGGCTAAGGCCAGCTTCCAGGCGGTCAGGCCGAGAGGGTGAGGGAGCGCTTGGCTGGTTGCATCTGCGCCAACAGGGCGACGAGCCACCCGGTCAGAAGCAGGCAGAGATGCTCCCCCTCCGCCGTGCCCGCGACGGCCTGCAAGACCGCTTCAGCCTGTTGGTGCTGGATGCCGGGGCCGTCAAAGACCACGGCCAACTGCGCAAAGGGCCAGTTGAACTGATGGCGAAGGCCACCACACCCGCAGCCGCGCCAGTTCGGCACCTGACGAGAAAGGGCGGGGCGGCGGTTCGGACCCAAGAGAACCGAAGTTGCCGGACGGGCGGCCAAGGCCCATGGCAGCGCTTCTGCGCCACCCTTTGGCAAGACCGGCTTTACCATCAGCTGCGACTGCTGAAGACGAGCGCCCCTGCGATCAACGCAGTCATTATCGCGGCTGTGGAGGAGGCTAAGGCCCGCCTTCCGTTCGTGCTGCAGATAATGCTGCGGGTGGCCTATGCCTAAGGGCAGCTAGACCGGGAAAAACCCCTCGCGCGCTGGATCAAACTGCTCCAACCCACCTTCGCCGGTGTCGGTCCAAAGGCCGTGCAGGGTCAGCCGGTCGTCGTCGACGGCGGACTTCACGAAGGGAAAGGTCAGAAGGTTCGCCAGGCTGGTCAGCACGGCCTGCTTTTCCAGAGCCTGCAGAATCTCGCCCTCGGGCAAGTGGGCGACGGCCTGATAGCCGGGGCGCAGAATGTCCATCCAGCGGCCGACGAAGCTGGACTTCGCCTCTAGCTCCGGTGCGTGGCCCCGGCACATGTCATGGCAGCCCTTCACGCCGCCACAGTTGGAATGGCCCAGCACGACGATATGCGCCACGCCAAGCGAGGTGACGGCATATTCCACCGCCGCCGAGGTGCCGTGGTACTCGCCATCGGGGTTATAGGGCGGCACAAGGTTCGCGACGTTGCGGTGAATGAAGAACTCACCTTCATCCGCCCCGAAAATCGAGGTCACATGCACCCGGCTGTCGCAGCAGGAAATCACCATGGCGCGCGGGTGCTGGCCGCTGGTGGCAAGCCTGCGGTACCAGGCGCGGTTGTCCTGATAGGTCGTCGCGCGCCAGCCGTGAAAACGCTGGACAAGATAGGTTGGCAACGGACGGATTTCGGTCATGTTCAGGGTCCTTGGGCGCATGTCGCCATGGTCGCTGCCCCCTGCCTATGCGGCATTCAATGAAAATTCGAGAGGCAATTCCTGCCAGGCCCCGGGTGGGGGCAACCCTTTCTTCAGCATCAGCGCCCAAGGTTGGAGGCGGGTAGTGATGGATAATCGGGTGTTTTCATGAAAGAAGTGGCCGTGCTGCGACCACGCGAAGTGGTGCGACAGGACGTTGAGGCGGTGGCGGAAATCTACCGCAACCTCGGCGCGCCGACCGCCGAACAGCTGGTGACGCGGGCGCTGGGGGAACTGGCGCTGACGATGGCGGGGATCGTCGAAAAGGTTCGCGCGCAAGACCTGCGCGATCTGGGAGGGCAGCTTGGGCGGCTGCGGCGGCTGGCCGATGACATCGGTCTGGTCACCTTGGCCAAGGTGGCGGGCGATCTGCAGTCTTGTCTGGAACGGGCGGATGGCACTGCGTTCTCGGCCGTCTGGGCGCGTCTGCTGCGGGTGGCGGAACGGTCGCTTTCGCCCGATCACGGTGTGGCCGACCTGTCAGGATAGGCTGACAGGTCGGCGGATGTCGTGGCAGGCGAATCGGCAGCGAATACAAGTTTTGGTTGTGCCATGCGAAACAGGCCCAATCCTGAGTGGTCATTGGTTAACGGCGATATCTGCCAGCTGGCGGCCAATTGCCGCAATCGGAAGAAATTGGTGCAAAACTCGGCCCGGCTGGGCATGGGGTGCTTGCGTGGCGGGGGATTCCTCCTTCACTACAGAAGAATGGCGCGACCCTTGACATAGTATCTGAAGACAACCGTAGTGATTGACCGCAACATGACCTCTCCCTCCTCCTATGCCTTTGCCGCGCCCAGCGACCGCGCGCGCGCGCTTTACACCGTCAGGACCGACGGGTTGGCGGCCTTCCTTGCTGGCCCAGGCGCGCAATGGGCGCAATGGCTGACCGCAACCGGATTTGAGGCGGGGCTTGGCGATGCGCGGGCGCTGCCGGATGCCCAGGGGGCTGTGGTGGCGGGCGTGGTCGGGCTTGGCACAGCGCAGGCGCGGCGGCGGGGGCGGTTCGGGATCGCGAAGGCGGTGGGCAGCCTGCCGGCGAGGGATTGGGTCCTGACAGGGGACATGACGGATGCCGAACGGGCGGAGGCGGCGCTGGGGTGGCTTTTGGCCGGCTACCGCTTTGACCGCTATCGCCCGGGTCGGAAGGCCGCCGTTCTGCCCAGGCTGGTCTGCCCCGAAGGCGTCGATGCCGCCCGCATGATCGCCATGGCGGAGGGTGAGGCGCTGACCCGCGACCTGATCAACACCCCGGCACAAGACATGGGCCCGGATGAGCTTGAGGCTGCGCTTATGGCGCTGGCCGCGCGCCATGGTGCCAAGGCCCGCGCGATTGTGGGCGATGCACTGTTGGAGCAGAACTTTCCGATGATCCACGCCGTCGGCCGCGCCAGCCCGCGCGCGCCGCGCCTGCTGGACATGCGCTGGGGGACGGACGGCCCCGCGCTGACACTGGTTGGCAAGGGCGTATGCTTTGACACCGGGGGGCTGAACCTGAAGCCGTCAGCCGGCATGAACCTGATGAAGAAGGACATGGGGGGTGCTGCCACCGTCCTTGGGCTGGCGCAGATGATCATGGCGCTGAACCTGCCCTTGCGGCTGCGCGTCCTGATCCCGGCGGTGGAGAATGTGGTTGCAGGCAATGCGCTGAAACCCAAGGACATTCTTACCAGCCGCAAAGGCCTGACGGTTGAGGTGAACGACACCGACGCCGAGGGGCGGCTCGTGCTGGCCGACGCGCTGGCCCTGGCGTGCGAGGAAGACACCGATCTCGTGATCTCGATGGCGACGCTGACCGGGGCCGCGCGGGTGGCGGTGGGGCCGGACCTGGCACCCTATTACACCGACGATCTCGGCCTTGCTGCCGCGTTGGAGGCGGGGGCCACCGCCTCCAACGATCCGGTCTGGCGGATGCCGTTCTATGACGCCTATGAGCCGGTGATCGAACCGGGGATTGCCGACCTTGATAACGCGCCGGGCTTCGGGTTTGCGGGGTCGATCACCGCAGCGCTGTTCCTGCGCCGGTTTGTGGCTGCGCCGCGCTACATCCATTTCGACATCTACGGCCATACGCCCAGCGACCAGCCTGCCCGCCCGAAAGGCGGCGTGGGTCAAGGCGCGCGCGCCTTGTTGTCGGCCCTGCCTGCCATGCTGAAGTTGAGGACCCTCTGATGGACAAGCGCACCACCCCGTTTTCCGGCCGTGTCGCCCATGTCAGCCTGCAAGGCCAGGTACAGGCCCACTTCACCGAAGGCGAATTCGCCCAGATCATCGTGCCCTTGACCAACCTGCTGGACAAGCCAGGCGGCGCGCGCACCCGGCAGATCTTGATGGGGTCCAACGTCCTCTTGATCGACCGCGATCAGGGCCATGTCTTCGTGCAGTCACTGCGCGACGGCTATTGTGGCTGGATCCTGGAAAAGTCTGTCGGGCGCGGGCCTGAGGTGACGCATTGGGTGGCCGCACCTGCCACGCATCTCTACACCGAACCGCTGGTGCAGTCGCCCGAAACGGCAAGCCTCAGCCTTGGGGCGCGGCTTGCGGTGATCGGCGCCTGGGGGGCCTGGGCCAACACGCCCTACGGCTATGTGCCGATGTGCCATATCCGCCCGCTGGACCATGAGGCGCCTGATCCGGTGTCGGTTGCCGAAAGCCTTCTGGGCACGCCTTATCTTTGGGGCGGAAATTCCAGATTCGGGATCGATTGTTCGGGCCTCGTGCAGGCGTCCCTGCATGCCACGGGCCGCCATTGCCCTGGCGACAGCGACATGCAGATGTCGATGGGCCGGGCGCTTGCCCCAACTGACACCTTGCAGCGCGGCGATCTGATCTTTTGGCGCGGCCATGTGGCGATGATCGTCAATGAGACATTGCTGATCCATGCCAATGGCCACACCATGTCGGTGTCCTACGAAGGCATCCGCGAGGCGATTGCCCGCATTTCGGCAGGTGGTGGCGGGCTGGTGCAGGCGCGGCAGCGGGTGCTTTAAGTCCCTCGGGCTTGGGTCAGACCGGGCCGATCAGCCGCCGCTCCAGCACTTTCAGGACCTGCTCCAGGTCCTGACCCCGACGCAAAACGCGGCCATCCATGCCGACCACGGCGTAAAGCCCCTGGCGCGCCCGCAGCTTCGGTCGCTTTTCGATCCGGTACAGCGGATGTTCCGCCGTGCGGCGAAAGACGCTGAACACCGCCAGATCACGCAGCGCGCCAATGGCATAGTCGCGCCATTCGCCCGCCGCGACCATCTGGCCATAGACCCGCAGGATCAGGTTCAGTTCTTTGCGGTCAAAACGCACAACCTCATCAAAGCTGGGGTTGGGGGTCGGAAAGGGGATGGGCCCGCTTGCGTTCATCGCAAAAGTCTACCCGCTTCGAAGCCAAGATCAACCGGGCAAATCGTCCTGGCAGGTCAGCCCGGAAAGCCCGGGGCAAGGCGGGTTTCACCGGTGTAAAGGCCGCGCCAGTTGGTCTGGGGGGCGCCCAACCGCTTGCGGGCCGCCGGGTGGTTGGCGTCCAACACCCCGGCGCGGATCAGAAGCGCTGTGATCGCCGCCTCGGCCCCGCGGGTGCCGCCATCGGTGACCTTCAGCGCCATGCCCAGCTTTTGTTCGGGCAGGATCGCCACAAACACCGCCTCGGCCCCGGTTTTCAGCGCCACACGCCCGCCCATGGCGCGCATGAGTTCGGTGCAAGAGCGGCCTTCGCCAGCCACCAGTTCCGGATAGGTCGCCATGGCCCGGGTCAGCCGGTGCATGGCGCGTGACCGTATGTCGCCACTGTCGCTGGCGTTCGCAAAAAATGCCATCGCGCGGGCAAGGCCGGTGACAGTCACCGCGAAATTCGGGGCAGAGCAGCCGTCGATCCCGTAGCCCGCAACGGTTTCGCCCGTCACCTCTTCGGTCGTCTGGCGGATCATCCGCTGAAGGGGGTGGTCAACCTCAACATACTCCGGCCCGGCCTTGAGGTGCTTCGTCACGGTCAGAAATCCGCAATGCTTGCCCGAGCAGTTGTTGTGCAGCTGGCAAGGGCTTTCGTCGGTCTTGATCAGACGGTTCCGCTCATCCCGGTCATAGGGTTCATGCGCGCCGCAGCGCAAATCAGGCTCGGCGAGGCCCAGACCCGACAGCCAGTCACCGGCCAGCTTCACATGCCGCGCCTCGCCCTGATGGCTGGCGCAAGCGAAGGCCAGATGCGCGTCGGTCAGGCCCGCCGCATCCGCAGCGCCGGTTTCGACCAAAGGCAGCGCCTGAATCATCTTGCAGGATGAGCGGGGGAAGATCACGGCATCGGGGTTGCCCCAAGCCTCAACCACCCCCGCCGCGTCGCAGATCACGGCATGGCCGGCATGGCTGCTTTCCAGAAGTCCGCCACGCCAGAGATCGGCCATCGGTTGCGGGTTCGTCATCTTCTTGTATCCCGTCACATCTGCGCGAATTGTCGCCCACAGGGCTTTCGCGGATTGGTGTTTTTGTCTAAGGGTGGGATATCGGGTAGAGCCGTGCCGCGCCAGTCAAAAGGGTTGGAAAGACCCCGGGGCCATCGGCGCAAAGGCACAAGACAGCTTGGAGGCTGCGTCACACATGACTTCCCTTTTCGGTCGCATGGCTGCGATTGCCGCGATCAGCTTTGCCGCCACGGCCAGCTTCGCACAGGAATCCACCAACCGGGTCGCCACGATGACCGATTGGAACGTCTTCACCGAGGAAAGCCCCAAGGAATGCTGGGGCGTCTCGAAACCCACGGAAATGAACAACACCCGCGATGGTCAGCCGGTGTCGGTGCGGCGGGGCGATGTGCTTTTGTTCGTGACCTTCCGGCCCGGCAAACCGGGTGAGATCAGCTTTACCGGCGGCTATCCCTTTGCGGGCGGTTCGACCGTGGACGTGACGATTGATGGCCAGCCCTACCAGCTCTTCACCGACGGCGAATGGGCCTGGCCGGGCAGTGCCGAGGATGACGCGGCCCTGCTGGCGGCGATGAAGAACGGCACCACGGCAGTGATGACCGCGCGGTCTGGCCGGGGCACCCAGACGCAGGACACGTTCAGCTTGCGCGGCTTCACCGCCGCGATGACCGACGCCGAAGCACGCTGCCAGTAAGCCTGCTGTGAAAGTCTGAGGGCGCCCCCGTCGCGGGGCGCTTTTGTTTTTGCGGCGGATGGCCTATATCGCCGCCAACCCAACCAGATCGCCTGTGACAAGGCCCTAATCAAGGATCTGCCCCGATGACCGCCCCGATCACGCAAGACGTGCTGACGCTGCCGCGCAAACTGCCTGCGTCGGACAAGACCAACATCATCGGCCTGACCCGCGACCAGTTGCGTGAGGCGCTGATCGCCGCAGGCACGCCCGAAAAGCAGGCCAAGATGCGGCTGGGGCAACTGTGGCAATGGGTCTATCACTGGGGCGTGCGCGATTTTGCCCTGATGACCAACCTTGCCAAGGATTACCGCGCGCTTCTGGCGGACCATTTCACCATCGAGCTGCCCGAAGTCGTCACCCGCCAGATCTCTGAAGACGGCACCCGCAAATACCTGGTCCGCATCGCCGGCGGGCATGAGGTTGAGGTGGTCTATATTCCCGAGACCGACCGCGGCACGCTGTGCATTTCCTCTCAGGTTGGCTGCACGCTGACCTGCTCCTTCTGCCACACCGGCACGCAGAAGCTGGTCCGCAACCTGACCGCGGGTGAGATTGTGGGGCAAGTCATGCTCGCCCGCGATGACCTTGGCGAATGGCCGGTGCAGGGCGCGCCGAAGGTTGAGGTGCGGCTGATCTCAAACATCGTGCTGATGGGGATGGGTGAGCCGCTTTACAACTTCGAGAACGTCCGCGACGCGATGAAGGTCGTGATGGACAACGAAGGCATCGCCCTCGGTCGTCGCCGGATCACCCTGTCGACCAGCGGCGTCGTCCCCGAAATCGCCCGCACGGCGACCGAGATCGGCTGCCTTCTGGCCGTATCCTTCCATGCCACCACAGATGAGGTGCGCGACCAGCTGGTCCCGATCAACAAGCGCTGGAATATCGCCACGCTTTTGGAGGCGCTCAAGGCCTATCCAGGTCTGTCGAACTCAGAACGGATCACGTTCGAGTATGTCATGCTGGAAGGCGTGAACGACACCAAGGAAGACGCGCACCGGCTGGTGAAGCTCTTGGAAGGCATCCCGGCCAAGGTGAACCTGATCCCGTTCAACGAATGGCCCGGCGCGCCGTACAAACGGTCCTCCGGCAACCGGATTCATGCCTTCGCCGACATCATCTACCACGCCGGTTACGCCAGCCCGATCCGCACGCCCCGGGGTGAGGATATCATGGCCGCCTGCGGTCAGCTGAAATCCGCGACCGAACGCGCCCGGAAATCCAAGGCCGAAATCGCGGCTGAAGCGGGGCTTTAGGTCAGGGGCCCGGCTCGGGGCTGACAGGCACGACGGCGGCTCGCGCTTTGCGGGTCAGCCGCCGGTCCAGCAGGTGGAACAAGAGCGGGTTCAAGAGGATCGAGATCATCGCCCCCGCCACCACCAGATCGCGCGCCTCGGTCGGGACGATGGCAAGCTTGACGCCCATGGTGATCAGGATGAACGAAAACTCGCCAATCTGGGCCAGGCTGGCGGCGATGGTCAGGCCTTTTTCGTGGTCATGTCCGAACCCGCGGATGATGTAATAGGCCACCGCCGATTTCACGCCAACGATGATGACCACCGTCCCCACCAGCGCCAAGGGGGCGGTCAGGATCACACCGGGGTTGAACAGCATGCCCACCGACACGAAGAACAGCACGGCAAAGGCATCGCGCAGGGGCAATGTCTCGCGCATCGCCTGGGACGAGAGGGTAGAGCCTGACATCACCATTCCGGCAAAGAACGCGCCCAGGGCGAAGGACACGCCGAAGAAATGCGTCGCGCCATAGGCCACGCCCAGCGCGATGGCCAAGACCGACAAACGGAAAAGCTCACGCGATTTGGTATGTGATACGAAATGCAGCACCCACGGGATCAGCCTTCGCCCGACCACCAGCATCAGCGCGACGAAGGCCGCCGCCTTGACCAGCGTGATCAGCACCGTCGCGGCGATGGGGCCGATGCCGATGCCCGCCTCGGCGACAATCTCGGCCTCCTCGGCCACCGGAATCGGGACGCCGCCCAGAAGCCCGGCCAAAGGCGGGATCAGCACCAGCGCCAGCACCATCACCAGGTCTTCGACGATCAGCCAACCGACCGCGACCCGGCCCTTGTCGCTTTGCACAAGGTCGCGCTCTTGCAGCGCGCGCAAAAGCACCACCGTGGACGCAACCGACAGCGCGAGGCCAAAGATCAACGCCGCCCCAAGCGTCCAGCCCATAAGCCAGCCCATCGCCGTCCCGAAACCCGTCGCAACGGCGATCTGGCCCAAAGCGCCGGGCACGGCGATGGCCTTGACCGCCATCAGGTCTCGCGGAGAGAAGTGCAGGCCCACCCCGAACATCAGGAGGATCACCCCCAGTTCCGCCAGTTCCGCGGCCAACCCCATGTCGGCCACATAGCCCGGCGTGAACGGACCGATCACCACACCTGCCAGAAGATACCCCGCGATCAACGGCAGCTTTAGTCGCTGGGCCAGAAGGCCAAACAGGAAGGCCAGGCCAAAGCCCGCGACAAGGGTGGTGATCAGGGGCGTCTCATGGGGCAATGGTCACTGTCCTTTCCGGCCCATGCCGTGATCGGCAAGCGGCCAAAGCGCTGTTGGGGTCCTTTTGTCTGGAGACCTTGCAAGGCTAAGGCCAAAGCCCGGATTTTCCAATGCCATCCGGGGATTTGCGGCCGTTTTTCCCGCTTTTGTCACAGGCCTGCACAATGCTACGCCTAAGGGATGGCCGCCCTGATCCCCAACCCCCTTGCCCGCCAGCTGTTCCTGCACCGCCACGCCCTGGCCGAGGCGCCGACGGGCCTGTCAACGGGGGCTGCCCTGCACGAACTGATCGAACGGATCGGCTTTGTGCAGGTCGACAGCATCAACACTGTGGCCCGCGCGCATGACATGATCCTGTGGTCGCGGCGGCAAAGCTATCGCCCGGCAAACCTGCGCCGGCTTTTGGAGCGGGACCGAAGCCTGTGGGAACATTGGACGCATGACGCCTCGATCCTGCCGGTGCGGCTGCACGGGGTCTGGCAGCACCGCTTTGCCCGCGATGCCGACCGGCTGCAGCAGAACTGGCGGCGCTGGTTCCGTGAGGGGTTTGAGACGCAGTTTGACGCCATCCTGAACCGCATCGCCCGCGAGGGCCCGCTTGGCACTGCCGATGTGGGCGAGGGCGAGGTGCGCGGCAAGGGCGGCTGGTGGGATTGGCACCCGTCCAAGACCGCGCTGGAATGGCTGTGGCGGACCGGGCAGATCGCCGTCACCCGGCGTGAGGGGTTCGCCAAGATCTACGACCTGACCGAACGCGTGATCCCCGAGGCGCATCGGGCGGCCGTTCCGGCTGAGGGGGAAACGGATTGGGCCTGCCGCAGTGCACTGGGCCATCTTGGGTTTGCCACCCCGACCGAGGTGGCCGCCTACTGGAACGCCATCCCGATCGAGGCCGCCCGCGACTGGTGCCGCGCGGCCCTTGCCCGGGGCGAGGTGGTTGAGGTTGAGGTGGAAGGGGCCACCGGCCAGCGCCGCAAAGCCCTGACCTTCCCCACGACGCTGATTGAGGCTCCCCCTGCCCCGCCGCCCCGCCTGCGCATCCTGTCGCCCTTCGATCCGGCGCTGCGCGACCGGGACCGGGCGGAATTCCTGTTCGGCTTCCGCTACCGGATCGAGGTTTTCGTGCCCGAACCTAAGCGCGTCTTCGGCTACTACGTCTTTCCTGTGCTGGAAGGCGACCGGCTGGTTGGCCGGATCGACGTGAAGGCCTTCCGCGACGCAGGCGCGCTGCGGGTCAAGGGGTTCTGGCCTGAACCGGGGGTGAAGCTGACCAAGGCCCGGCAGGCAAAGCTGGAAGGTGAACTCAACCGGCTGGCCGCCTTTGCGGGCTGTGAGCGGGTGGAGTTTCTGGATGGGTGGGAGAGGGAGACTCGGCGGCAGCCCTGACCTCAGGGTTGACTGGCACAGCTTATGTGTATATGCACATACCCATGGACCTCAAGCACCCCCTCAACTGCGTGACCTTCAACCTGCAACGGGCGGCCCGCAGCCTGATGCGGGGGCTTGAAGCTGCGGCGAAAGACAGTGGCCTGACCACGCCGCAGTTCACTACCCTGTCGCTGTTGGCAGGATACGGGCAGATCAGCGTCACCCGGATTGCCGAGATGCTGGGCACCGACCGCACCACGATGACCCGCAACCTTGACCTTCTGGCCCGCAAAGGCTGGATCGCCGAGGTTCCGGCCGAGGACGGCCGCCTGCATGTCTGGACCCTGACCGACGCTGGCCGCGAGCGATTGGCCATCGCCCTGCCGGTCTGGCGGGCGTTTCAGGCCGGTCTCGTCGACAAGATCGGCGACACAGAAACCCGCACCTTGCTCGAGACCCTGAAGACCCTCTGACCGGCCCGGAAGGCCGGACCCTCATTTTCACCCTATAACGTGTATCTACACACAAAGGAGACCCAGATGACCGCCCACCCCCTTGCCGCCACCCCTTCCTCCCCGCTGCGCAGCCCGGTGCTGTGGGGCGTTCTGACATTTTGGTTCCTGGCCATCATGACCTTGGTCCAGCGCGGTGCCTTTGTCGGCGATGTGGCCGCCGTCCCAGTCCCGCTCGCAGCGGCGGCGGCAATCCCGCCGCTGATCTACCTGCTGGCCTACCGCGCCTTCGCGCCGCTGCGCGCCTGGGTGGCGGCGCTGGACCTGGCCTGGATCGTTGGCGCGCAGACCTGGCGCGTGATCGGCATCGTGTTTCTGTTCACCTGGGCGGCGGGTGACCTGCCCAGCATCTTTGCCCTGACAGCAGGCCTTGGCGACCTTGCGGTTGGCGCTTTCGCCCTTTTGGTGACCCTCGCCGTCGCCACCCGAACGGCGAGCTGGCAGGGCAAGGTGCGGATGCTAATGATCGTCGGGATGGCCGACTTTGTCGCCGCCTTCGGCACCGCGATCCTGAGCGGTGTGGGCTTCCCGCTGTACAGCGCGTCGGAAGGCGCGCCGCAGTTGATGCTGCAATCGCCGCTGACGATGATCCCGGCCTTCGGGGTGCCGCTGTTCATCATCCTGCATCTGATCAGCTGGCAGAAGCTGCGCCAGGAGGGCTAAGCGGCGAAAGGGTGAGCAGCACGGCCCACCCGGCCCCTCAGCAGGGTTCCACCCAACCGTCGATCACCGCAACCGCCTCTTCCGCCGTCTCAACCATGGTGAAAAGGCCCAGATCCTCGGGACTGATCACCCCGGCCTCGGCCAGGTGGTTCCAGTTGATGATCGTCTCCCACCACTGGCGGCCGAAGAGGAGGAAGGGGATCGCCTTCATCCGTTTGGTCTGGATCAGGGTCAGGCTTTCGAACATTTCGTCCAGCGTGCCAAAGCCGCCGGGGAAGACGCAGACCGCTTTCGCGCGCATCAGGAAATGCATCTTGCGGATGGCGAAGTAGTGGAAGTTGAACGACAGGTCCGGGGTGACATAGGCGTTCGGGGCCTGTTCATGCGGCAGGACGATGTTCAGGCCGATGGACTGCCCGCCCGCATCATCCGCACCGCGATTGCCCGCCTCCATCACCCCCGGGCCGCCGCCGGTGACGATCACGTTCTGCCGCCCGTAGGATTCAAGGCTGCGCTCGGTCATGATCCGGGCAAAGCGCCGCGCCTCGTCATAGTAGTGCGACAGATCGGCGAGAGTCTGGGTCCGCGCGGTGTCACGGTGTTCCGGGGCGGGAATACGCGCGCCGCCGAACATCACGATGGTCGATTCAATCCCGCGTTCGTCCATGATCAGCTGGGGCTTCAAAAGCTCCAGCTGCAGGCGGACCGGGCGCAATTCTTCCCGCGTCATGAAATCGCGATCGGCGAAGGCCAGACGGTAAGCGGGCGCGCGGGTTTGGGGCGTGTCGGGAATGCGCTTCGTCGCCGCGATATCCTCGACACTGTCACGGAACGGGTGGCTGCGGGGTTCGTCTTTCATCGGGCACTCAACATGGGGCTCTCGGATTGCGTGGAACTTGCATCAGCCTTATAGGGTCGCCACGCCCGTGACCAACCGAAAAGGGAAACCTTCATGTCCAACGCCGCCCTTGAAGCCGCCATTGAAACCGCTTGGGAGGCCCGCGACAGCATCACCCCCGCCACCAAAGGCGAGGCGCGCGATGCGATCGAGGCGACGTTGACCGCGCTGGACAGCGGATCACTGCGAGTGGCGGAAAAGCGGGGCCAGGACTGGCACGTGAACCAGTGGGCCAAGAAGGCGGTCCTTCTGTCGTTCCGCCTGACCGATATGCACGAGATTTCGGGGTCGAACGGCGGGTCGAACTGGTGGGACAAGGTGCCGTCAAAGTGGCAGGGCTGGACGGCGGATGACTGGAAGGCCGCCGGCTTCCGCGCGGTTCCCGGCAGCATCGTTCGCCGGTCGGCCTATATCGCGAAGAACGTGGTCTTGATGCCGTCCTTCGTGAACATCGGCGCTTATGTCGGTGAAGGGTCGATGGTCGACGGCTGGGCCACGGTCGGCTCTTGCGCACAGATCGGCAAGAACGTGCATCTGTCGGGCGGTGTCGGCATCGGCGGCGTGCTGGAGCCGATGCAGGCGGGCCCCACGATCATCGAGGACGACTGCTTCATCGGCGCGCGGAGCGAGGTGGTGGAGGGCTGCATCATCCGTGAAGGGTCGGTCCTTGGGATGGGCGTCTTCATCGGTAAATCCACCAAGATCGTCGACCGTGAGACCGGCGCGGTCATGTATGGTGAGGTGCCGGCGGGATCGGTCGTCGTGGCGGGGTCGATGCCGTCCAAGGGCGGGATCAACCTTTACTGCGCGGTTATCGTGAAGAAGGTCGATGCCCAGACCCGGTCCAAGACCAGCATCAACGAACTGTTGCGCGACTGATGCGCTGGCAGGCTTCTCTTCTTGTCCTATGCCTTGCGAGCCCGCTGGCGGCGGGGCCGTTTGACGGGCTGTACCGGCCTGACCAGCCTTGGGCAGAAGGCTGGGACTGCCAGACCGTCGGATCGGACGGCGGGGCGCTGTCGATCAAGGACGATCTGTTCCAGGGCGTCGAAAACCAGTGCCGCCTGACCAATCCCGTCCCGGTGACCGGCATGGACGCCATCCTTTATGACGCGGAATGCGCTGGCGAGGGTGAAACCTATTCCTACCGGCTGATGCTGATGCGGACGCCTGAAGGCGTCGCGATGATCGAGGATGGATCGGTGGTCCCCCTCGCCCGGTGCGAGTGACCTGAAGACGGGTCAGACCAGCAGGGCCGCCGCCTGCGCCGTCGCTTCGGGCCGGGCGATGGGGCCATAGCCATATGCGGGGTCGGCGGCCAGTTCGGGGAACAGGGTGAACAGCTCTTCCCGCGTTTCGGGGTCTTGGTCGGCCAGCGTGGCCGGGCCGGGGTGGTAGCTTTCGCTCCACAGCCCTTCGGCGCAGATGATCTGGTGGCGGTCAAAGAGCAGGTGGTGATAGGTCACCGCCACGTCAGGCAGGTCCTGCCGCAGACGCCCCGCGCGGACCAGATGCATGGCCTTGACCAGCACCTCATCCACGCCACAGTAAAGTTCGGCGCGCCAGCCGGTCAGGTAAAGGCGATGCTGCGGTGATACCGCCAGCGCCCCATGATCCCCGAAGGTCCCCGCCGGAATGCGCACCGCGGCCAGCGCGCCGGGCCGGGCCACCCGCCGCCGCCCGTGCCAGAGGACGGGTTGATACCCATCGTCCAGTGTCAGGACCAGATCGCCAACGGCCACATCCTGAACCGGCACAAGCCCGCGCGCCGTCTCGATCCGCGCGCCTTCGACAAAGCAGGGGACGATCTGGCCTGAGACAAAGCCAACGTCGGTGATGCCGGCGGTATTGGCCACTTCGTAGGAAAAATTCGCGGTGCCGGGCAGATCGGCATAGTCACTGACAACGGTGATCGTGCCATTGGCGTTCACGACGATCTCAAGCCCTGACGGCAAGCTGATCGTCTGGCCTTCAACCACAGGCTGCCCATTGATTTTGGTGATCGTCAGCGTGCCGCCGCCGGTATTGACGTCATTGGCAAGCAGATTGACCTGCACCGTCCCGGCCTGGGTGACGGTAAACGTGTCATCCCCGGCCACCACTGCCGTCTGGATGGAATCGCCCACAATCAGCAGGTTGCTGTCGTAGGCCGCGTCACCACCATCGGCGATGCCGATCTTGATCGTGTTGTTCTCGCCCGCATTGACCGGCGCCTTCAGCGTCAGCGTGACGGTAAAGCCGTCCATCTCGGTGTTGAACTGGTCGTTGGCATTGTCGACGTAAAGGTTGCCATTGGACGTCGGGTTGATGTTGTTGACCGAGATGTCGCCGTTGCCGACCGTCAGCTCAGCCTTGACGCCGTTGACCCAGATCCCGATCGCATCGTTGAAGCCGGAGCCGACGAATTCCAGATACTCCTCGGACGAGAAGCTGATCTGCATGGTCAGGACCGACCCTTGCGGCACGAAGGTGGCCTCGAAGATCGCGGCGTCAAAGGTCTGGACGCCCGCGACCGCGTTCAGATCCGCATCACCCTCGGCACCGGTGGTGTCGGTCGACAGGTCCGAGACCTGGTTCACCTCACCGCTGTCATTGGTGAAGTCGATCACCCGGCCTGTGGACAGGATCACCCCTGTGTCGGACGGCACCACGCCGGGCGCCGTGGCGAAGCCGTCGGTATAGATCCCGGCCGATCTGGCATCCCCGCTGTAGGTGGCACTGACAATCGAGATGCTGGGGCCGAACATGGCCTCAGCCAACTGCAAGGCGCTTACATCGGTCTGGATTGGCAGTTCCGCGACAGTCGCCAAGATAACCCCTTGGCCCGCGACAACGGGCATGACGTTTTCCGCCATCGTCGCCGAAATCGCCTACCGCCATCCTAAAGCGATCGCGATTTCTGCCTTGCATTTGAATCAATGTTTTGGCCCGGCTGAGACGCTTCTGCCCCGACAGTGGCCGCCATTGACAAATACGCCCGCCCCCGCCACTTCGGCACAGGGCCTACGGGGGTTGGCATGGACAACGGTATCGAAGACGACGATGAGGCCGCCAGCAGTGGCCAGGTCGAGGCAGGCAAGGACCCGGCGCCCGGGGCTGCTGCGCGCCCAAAGCGGCCGCAGCAGGTGTTTACTCTGGTCGTCGAAGTGGGCCGCAAGGCCGGTGACGGCCTGCCGGCAAAGGCCACCGGCGCGGGCCTTGTGATCTATGCCAGCGGTGTGGACGAGGCCGAAGCGGTGCGCGAAACCGTGGCCATCCTGAAAGAGGCCGACCTAGCGCCGCTGGAAGTGACCGGCCACGGCACTCTGGAAGACCGCCTGAAGGCCGGGGATGAAATCGACCCTGAAGAGCAGGCCCTGATGCAGCGCGCGCTGGCCGAAAACTCGGTCATCGTGGCCGAGATGACGCCGTTCTTCGACTGACGCGCCACGGCTGCGCCCTCCCGTTCCAGTTGCAGCGGGCCGCAGAAGCCGCTACGGGACCTCAACCAAAAAACGCACGGAACGCTGCATGCCCCTGACCCCGCTTGACCCTGTCGATCTGACTGCCCGACTGATCCGCTGCCCCTCGGTCACGCCGGCTGAGGGCGGGGCAATTGCGCTTCTGGCCAGCCTTCTGACCGAGGCGGGCTTTGCCTGCACGCGGGTTGACCGGGGCGGCATCGCCAACCTTTACGCGCGTTTTGGCAAGCAGGGCGCGAACCGGTCCTTCGGGTTCAACGGGCATACCGATGTGGTCCCCGTGGGCGATGCCGCCGCCTGGACGCATGACCCTTTTGGCGCCGAGGTTGAGGATGGCGTGATGTATGGCCGGGGCGCCTGCGACATGAAATCCGGCGTGGCAGCCTTCGTCGCAGCAGCGGTGGATTTCGTGAAGGATACCCCCCCCGATGGCGCGGTCATCATCACCGTCACCGGCGACGAGGAGGGTGAGGGCCGCGACGGCACCATCGCCATCCTCGACTGGATGGCCTTCAACGGCGAGAGGATGACCGATTGCCTGGTGGGCGAACCCACCTGCCCGACCGAGATGGGCGAGATGATGAAGATCGGCCGCCGCGGGTCGATGACCGCGCAGATCACGGCGACGGGCGTGCAGGGGCACAGCGCCTATCCGCACCGGGCGAAGAACCCGCTTTCCGCCATGGTCAAACTGCTGGCCAAGCTGGACGCAGAACCGCTGGACCGGGGCACGCAACATTTCGACCCCTCGACCCTGGCGATCACAACCATCGATTGCGGCAATCCGGCCAACAACGTGATCCCGGCACGGGCAACGGCGACGGTCAACATCCGCTTCAACGACACCCATTCGGGCGAAACGCTGTCTTCCTGGCTGCGAAGCGAGGCGGAGGCCGTGGCCGAGGCTACGGGGGTAGAGATCGCACTGAAGATCAGCATCTCGGGCGAGGCGTTCCTGACCCCGCCGGGCGAGTTGTCTGCCCTCGTCTCGTCAGCGGTGCAGGCGGAAACCGGGCGCAAACCGGTCGCCTCCACCTCGGGCGGCACGTCGGACGCGCGTTTCGTCAAGGATCACTGCCCGGTGGTGGAATTCGGGCTGGTGGGCAAGACCATGCATCAGGTCGATGAGCGGGTGGAAGTCGCGCATATCCACACGCTCAAGTCGATCTATGGCCGCATCCTGCGGGACTATTTCGCGTGAACCGCATCGAGGTCACCCGCGACATCACCGCCTGCCGCGCGCTGCGGCGTGAGGTCTTCATCGACGAGCAAGGCGTCAGTGAGGCGGATGAGGTGGACGAGTTGGACGACAGTGCCATCCACCTTCTGGCCTTTGATGGGGACACCCCGGTCGGCACCGCGCGGCTGTTGGTCAAGGGTACGACGGGCAAGATTGGCCGTGTCTGTGTGCGGGCCAGCTTGCGGGGCACGGGGCTTGGCGCAGCCCTGATCCGCGCAGCACTTGACGCTTTGCGGCAGCAGCCGGGTGTGACAGTCGCCGCCCTGGGGTCGCAATCCCATGCCACGGGATTTTACGAAAAGCTTGGCTTCCGGGTGGTGGGGGATGAGTTCATCGACGCCGGCATCCCGCACCGAGAGATGGTTCTGGACCTGTAACCGTAGGGCGGGCCAGAAAGCCGGGACCGGCCGCAGCCGCCGCTGGCTTTTGCAGCCGCCGCCGGGTATCCGGGAACCATCGCCACCTTTGAAGGATCTGACATGGAATTGCCGGTTTACACTTCGCTTATCACGCTGCTGATCGCGCTTTACTATCTGTGTGTTGCGATCAACGTCAGCATCGTCCGGGGCAAGGTCAAGATTTCCGCCCCTGCCGTGACCGGCGACCCGTTGTTGGAGCGCGCCTTGCGCGTGCAGATGAATGCGGTTGAAACGGCGCCCGCGATCCTGCCCGCGCTTTGGATGGCCGCCCTGTGGATGAGCGATCTTTGGGCCGCAGCCGTCGGGCTGGTCTGGGTTCTGGCGCGCGTCGCCTATCTGACGCTTTACATGAAAAATCCCGCCTCACGCGGGCCAGCCTTCGGGGCGCAGTTCTTTGCCATTGTGGCCCTGATCGGCATGGGCCTTGTCGGCGTGGTGATGGCCCTTCTTTAGGGCCGCCTTTGGCTGAGGGGATGGGCTTTGCGGCGGCTTCATGCTAGGCAATGCGGATGAACCCCCTCCCCTCCAAAGACGCGATCCGCCAGTGGATCAGTGAAAACCCCGGCCTCTCGGCCAAGCGCGACATTGCCAAGGCCTTCGGCATCAAGGGCGATGGCCGGATCGAGCTGAAGCGCATCCTGCGTGAGCTTGAGGGCGAAGGCGTGGTCGAAAAGACCATGCGCCGGTTCCATGAAAAGGGCGTGCTGCCCCCGGTGGCCGTGCTGCAGGTTTTGCCGCCGGATTCTGGCGGTGACCTTTATGCAAGGCCGCTGGAGGAGGGGGTGGATGACACCCCCCGCATCCTGATCATCCCGAAGAAGGGCGACCCGGCTTTGGGCGGCGGTGACCGTATCCTGGCGCGGCTGGCGAAGGTCGATCTGGACGATTACGCCTATGAAGCGCGGCTGATCCGCAAGCTGGGGTCGAACCCGGCCAAGGTGCTGGGTGTCTTCCGGGTGAACGCCGAAGGTGGCCGCATCCAACCGATCGAGAAGGGCAGCGACAAGGAATGGCGCGTGTCGTCAGACCTGACCATGGGTGCCAAGGATGGCGAGTTGGTCGAGGCCGAGGCCATTGGGGCCCGCCGTCTGGGCCTTCCCGCCGCCCGCATCGTGGCGCGGCTGGGCGACCCGTCCGGCCCCCGCGCCGCCAGCCTGATCGCCATCCACCAGCACGGCATTCCCGACACTTTCCCCGATGCGGTGATCCTTGAGGCTGACCGCGCCGAACCCGTGGGCCTGAAGGGCCGCGAGGACCTGCGCGACCTGCCCCTTCTGACCATCGACCCCGCCGACGCCCGCGACCGCGATGACGCCGTCATGGCCGAGGCAGACCCCGATCCCGGCAACCCGGGAGGCTTCATCCTCTGGGTCGCCATCGCCGACGTGGCGCATTACGTCACGCCGGGGTCGGCGCTGGACCGTGAGGCGCGGAAGCGTGGGAATTCGACCTACTTCCCCGACCGCGTGGTGCCGATGCTGCCCGATATCTTGTCAGGGGACCTCTGCTCCTTGCACGAAGGCGTAGACCGCGCCTGCCTTGCCGTGCGGATGGTGATCGACGCGGATGGCCACAAGCGCAGCCACCGCTTCGTGCGCGGGCTGATGCGGTCAGCGGCCTCGCTGTCCTATGAACGGGTGCAGGCCGCCATCGACGGCACCCCGGATGACGTGACCGGGCCGCTGCTGGAGCCTGTCCTGCGGCCCCTCTATGCGGCCTACGCGGCACTGGTGCGGGCGCGTGAGGTGCGCCAGCCGCTCGAACTTGACCTCCCCGAACGCAAGATCGTGCTGGATGAGGAAGGCCGCGTCACCTCGGTCGCCTTCAAGGACCGGCTGGATGCCCACAAGCTGATCGAAGAATTCATGGTGCTGGCCAACGTCGCCGCCGCCGAGGAATTGATCCGCCTGAAGCGCCCCCTCCTTTTCCGCGTCCACGAAGAACCCTCACCCATGAAGCTGGACGCCCTGCGCGAGGTGGCCGAAGGCTCCGGCATGACGCTGGCCAAAGGCCAAGTCTTGCAGACCCGGCACCTGAACCGCCTGCTGGAACAGGCGCAGGGGACAGAGTTTGATGAGCTTATCAACCTCTCCACTCTGCGGTCGATGACCCAAGCCTATTACCACCCCGAGAACTTCGGGCATTTCGGTCTGGCCCTGCGGAACTACGCCCACTTCACTTCGCCCATCCGGCGCTATTCCGACCTGATCGTCCACCGCGCGCTGATCGCGGGGCATGGCTGGGGCAAGGACGGCCTCAGCCAGTGGGACGTGGAGAACCTGGAGGAGACGGGCAAGCTCATTTCCGACGCCGAACGCCGCAGCATGGCGGCAGAGCGGGACACGACCGACCGGTATCTCGCCGCCTATCTGGCGGACCGTGTGGGCGCCGAATTTGCCGGGCGCATCTCGGGCGTGCAGCGGTTCGGGCTCTTTGTCCGGCTGGATGAGACCGGGGCCGACGGGTTGATCCCGATCCGCGCCGTGGGACGGGAGTTCTTTCACTATGATGAGGCAAGCCAGACCCTGACCGGGTCCGAGACCGGGGTGACCCTTGGCATCGGGCAAAAGGTGCTCGTGCGGCTGGCCGAAGCGGTGCCGGTGACCGGTGGCCTGATCCTGGACCTTCTGTCGGTGGAGGGTGCGACGCTGCGCGCCCCAGCGCGGAAGCCGGGAAAGTATCAGCCCCGAAAGCCTGCTCAGGCCGAGGCGAAACGGCGGGTGGTGCGCCGGCGGAAATGACGGAGCGGGGGTTTCACACCCCCGCTCCCCCGTGGAGTATTTCTCAAAAGAGCAAGCGCAAGTTTGAGTCAAATTGTCTGGGTTCGTGAGGCGGGATTGAGCGGCAAGATGGTGCGGGCGTTGGGTGGGGTGATCGTTGCGGCTTTGCTGCACGGGCCTTTGGCTGCGCAGACGATCCTGCCCGACGCTGATCAGGGGGTGGAGGTGAAGATGGGCACGCAAGCGGGGCTTGAGGCCTGGGTTGAGGCGTTCCGCCCGCGCGCCTTGGCAGCGGGGGTGCCTGCGGCGACCTTTGACGCCGCCCTGCGCGGGGTGGAATTCAACCCCAAGGTCGTGGAGCGTGACCGCAACCAGAATGAGTTTTCCAAGACGATCTGGGATTACCTTGACACCGCCGTGTCTGAGGACCGGGTGGCGTTGGGTATCAAGGCGATGGCCAAGCACCGCGCCCTCCTCGACCGTATCGCGGCGGAGTATGGGGTGGAGGCCGGGATCCTTGCTGCCGTCTGGGGCCTGGAAAGCGCCTATGGCACCTTTCGCGGCGATCTGCCGGTGCTGGGGTCCTTGGCGACGCTGGCCTATGACGGCCGTCGCGCGGCGTTCTTTGAGGCAGAGCTGATCGCCGCCCTGAAGATCATCGACGGCGGCCATGTGCAGACCTTCACCGGTTCCTGGGCGGGGGCCTCCGGGCATACCCAGTTCATGCCATCGAGTTGGGAGGCCTTCGCCGTTGACTTCGACGGCGACGGCAAGCGCAACCTCTGGGGCGAGGATCCCGCAGACGCGCTGGCCTCGACCGCCAATTACCTGCGCCATTGGGGCTGGACCACGGGCCAACCCTGGGGGCTGGAGGTGACGCTGCCGGACGGCTTCGACTATGACCAGACGACCGAGCGTGTGGTCAAACCCGTGCCCGACTGGCAGGCCATGGGCATCCGCACTGCCGCAGGCGCAGACCTGCCCGACCATGGCCCCGGCTCCATCCTTCTGCCAGGGGGCCACCGGGGGGCGGCCTTCCTGATCTTTCCGAACTTCCAGGTGATCGAGAAATACAACACCGCCGACGCCTATATCATCGGCATCGGCCACCTCGCCGACCGCTTGAAAGGCGGCCCGCCCATCGCCGCCCCTTGGCCCCGCGACCTGCGCGCCCTCACGCTTGACGAACGCCGCGAGCTGCAGGACCGCCTGGCCCAAGCCGGCTTCGATCCCGGCGGCGTCGATGGCCGGATGGGCCCCAAGACCATCGCCGCCGTCAAGGCCTTCCAGAAAGCACGCGGCCTGATCCCCGACGGCTACCCCAGCCTCGAAATCCTCACCCTCCTGCGCTAAGCCCTTTCACATTTGCCCAAATATCCCCGCCGGAGGCAGCGCCCGAGCCGGTTGCGCGCTTGCGCGCAGAGGCGAGACAAAAGGAATGCGCGGCACGCGCTCAATTTGAAAACCGCCGCTGGCCTGAGGGGCGCCGACATGGCATGTTCTTTCTTTGTTCTTTCCTGAGTCGCCAAGCCTGAGTCGCCCCTCTCCCATGCCCTTCGTCGAACTCTCTGCCCTGACCAATTTCACCTTCCTCACCGGGGCCGCCCACCCTGAGGAGTACATGACCCGTGCCGCCGAAATGGGCATGCAAGCGCTGGCGGTGGCCGATGTGAACTCGGTCGCGGGGATCGTGCGGGCCCATACCCGGGCGCGGGAACTGGCTCGGGACGGCGGCCCCCGCATCCGCCTCATCCCCGCCACGCGGATCATTCTGGCGGACGGGTTTCAGGTCACCTGCCTTCCGCGGGATCGCGCGGGGTGGGGGCGGCTTTGTCGCCTGCTCAGCCTTGGCCGCCTGCGCGCCGCCAAGGGCGATTGCACGCTCCACCTCGCTGACCTGCTGGACTGGGGCGCGGGGCTGGAACTGCTGATCCTGCCCCCCGACCAGCGCCTGACCCTGGCCGAAGCGCCGCCCGCACCCATGCCGGACAAGGCCCGCTGGCAAGCCCATGCCCGTGCCCTTGCCAAGGCCTTTCCCGGGCAGGTCAGCCTGGTAATGGCCCCGCGCTATGACGGGCAGGATCAGGACCGCTTTCGCCGCCTTGCCACGCAGGCCCTGCGCATCGGCATTCCGACCATCGCCAGCGGCCTGCCCTTCCTGCACCACGGCTCGCGCCGCCGCCTTGCCGATACCCTCACCGCCATCCGCCTCGGTGTGCCGGTAGACAAGCTTGGCCGCCGCGCGCTGCCGAACAACGAGGGCCGCTTGCGGTCTGAGGCCGAGATGCTGCGCATCTTTGCCGGGTTTGAAGGCGCGGTCCACCGCGCCGGGGAAGTCGCCACCCGCGCCACCTTTTCGCTGGACGAGTTGCGCTATGACTACCCGTCCGAGAACGCAGACGGCGAAACCGCGTCGCAGCGCCTCGCCCGGCTGGCCGAGGCGGGCCTGCACTGGCGCTATCCCGAAGGCCCGCCGGAAAAGGCCCGCGCGCAGATGGCCCATGAACTGACCCTCATCGCCAAGCTGCGGTATGAGCCCTATTTCCTGACCGTCCATGACATCGTCGCCTTCGCGCGCAGCCGTGGCATCCTGTGTCAGGGGCGGGGGTCCGCCGCCAATTCGGTCGTCTGCTATGCGCTTGGCGTGACCTCCGTCAGCCCCGAGATCGGCACGATGGTCTTTGAACGCTTCATCTCGGAAGCGCGGAACGAGCCGCCCGACATCGACGTCGATTTCGAACACGAACGCCGGGAAGAGGTGATCCAGCACATCTACGAAAAATACGGCCGCCACCGCGCTGGCCTCTGCGCCACCGTCATCCACTACCGCGGCAAGCGTGCCGTGAGGGAGGTAGGCCGCGCCATGGGCCTCTCTGAGGACACCCTCGCCGCCATGTCCAGCCAGATCTGGGGCTGGGGTGGGCCGGGCGCGGTGACGGACACGCGGCTGGCCGAGATCGGGCTGGATCCGAAGGACCGCCGCCTCCGCCAGACCATGGCGCTGATCGATGAGATTCAGGGCTTCCCCCGGCACCTTAGCCAACACGTCGGCGGCTTCATCATCACCGAAGGGCGGCTGGATGAGCTTTGCCCCGTAGAAAACGCCACGATGGAAGACCGCACGATCATCCCCTGGGACAAGGACGACATCGACACGCTGAAGATCCTGAAGATCGACATCCTGGCGCTGGGGATGCTGTCCTGCATCCGCAAGGCCTTTGACCTTCTGGACCACCACCACCACCAGCGCTTTACCCTCGCCACCCTACCACCCGAGGATGCCGAGACCTACCGCATGCTCTGCCGTGCAGACTCGCTTGGCGTCTTCCAGGTCGAAAGCCGCGCCCAGATGAACTTCCTGCCCCGGATGCGGCCCCGGTGTTTCTATGACCTCGTGATCCAGGTCGCGATCATCCGTCCGGGGCCGATCCAGGGCGACATGGTCCACCCCTTCCTCCGCCGCCGGAACGGGCAGGAGCAGGTCAGCTTTCCCTCAGATGAATTGGGCAAGGTCCTGTCGAAAACGCTCGGCGTGCCGCTCTTTCAGGAACAGGCGATGCAGATCGCCATCGTCGGCGCAGGGTTCACGCCCGAGGAGGCGGACCGGCTGCGACGGTCTCTGGCGACGTTCAAGAAGCATGGCAGCGTCAGTGAGTTTCATGACCGCTTCATCGGCGGCATGCTCGCGCGCGGCTATGAGGAAGATTTCGCCAAGCGCTGCTTTGCCCAGATCGAAGGCTTTGGCAGCTACGGCTTTCCCGAAAGCCACGCGGCCAGCTTTGCGCTGCTGGTCTACGCCAGCGCATGGATCAAGCGCCACCACCCCGGCATCTTCGCCTGCGCGCTTTTGAACGCCCAGCCGATGGGGTTCTATGCCCCCGCCCAGATCGTGCGCGATGCGCGGGAACACGGGGTGATCGTCCTGCCGCCCTGCATCCAGTCCAGCGACTGGGACAACCGGATGGAATGGGTCGGCGGTCCGGAAAGGGGGCCCGACAAGCCCCCCGAACTGGCGCTCCGCCTTGGCTTTCGCCAGATCAAGGGCATCGCCGAGGAGGAGGCGCACTGGATCACCGCCGCCCGCGGCAACGGCTATCACACCGTGCAGGACGTCTGGCGCCGGGCCGGACTTGCGCCCGACGTGCTGGCCCGTCTGGCCGAGGCGGACGCCTTCGCCGCCCTCGGCCTTGCGCGCCGTGATGCGCTATGGGCCGCCGAGGCGTTGGCCCCCGGCCCCGCCCTGCCGCTTTTCGCCACCGACATGGAGGGTGAGGCCATCACTGAACCCGCCGTCACTTTCCGCGAGATGACGATGGGCGAGGCGGTGGTCGAAGACTACCTCGCCATGCGCCTGACGCTGCGCGCCCATCCGATGCAGCTTCTGCGCCCCGCGCTGGATGCGGCCTGAACGGCCTATCCTGAAAGGGCCGCCGTCCCCGGGGCATCGAGCCCCCGCGTCCGGCGCTGCCGGGGGCAGGTCCTGCACCGGCACAAGGGACCCCGCTGTCGGAGCCTCCGGCGGGAGTATTTTCAAAAAGAGCAAACCCATTCAGGATTCGTTAAGCCTGATCCGGCAGCCTGAGACGCGCGGTACAGGGAGGAGTCCCGATGACCGCAAAAGGGCAAATCGCCCCGGCAGGTGGGGACCAGATCCCTCAGCCATCGCAATGGCATCGCCTGCCGGGGCGTACTGCCCCTTACCTTTGCTCTTTTTCCAAATACTCCCGCCGGAGGCTTCCGCAACCGGCCAAAGGCACCCCCTGCCCCACAAAGGCCGAACCGATGCCCCAAGCACCGCGGAGCCAAGCGGGCGTCCCGCCCGCGCCGGCGACATATCGCTTGCCGCGGCACGCGGCTCCGCGTGGCAACCGCTGCAACGGGCGCGCCCCTCGCCATTCCGGGGCAGGCGGGATAAGCCTAGCGCCACGCCTCACGGACCCCGCACATGACCCCCGCCACCCATCCCCCGATCCGCGATCTTGTGCTGCTTGGCGGCGGGCATGCCCATGCGCTGGTTCTGCGGATGTGGGCGATGGACCCTTTGCCCGGCACGCGCCTCACCCTCATCAACCCCGACCCCGTCGCCCCCTATACCGGCATGCTGCCTGGCCTTGTCGCGGGCCATTACCAGCGGTCGGACCTGATGATCGACCTTGTCCGCCTTGCCCGCTTTGCCAATGCCCGTCTCATCATCGACCGCGCCACCGGGATCGACCGGGACGCGCGGCTGATCCACCTCGCCGGCCGCCCGCCGATCCCTTACGACCTTGCCGCCATCGACATTGGCATCACCTCGGACCTGCCGAACCTGCCCGGCGCGCTTGACCACGCCGTCGCCGCCAAGCCGCTTGGCGCCTATGCTGCGAAGTGGCAGGCCTTCCTCGCCCGCCGCTTGGCCTATCCCCGGGTGGTGATCCTTGGCGCGGGGCTTGGTGGGGCGGAGCTTGCGCTTGCGACGGCTCATCGCCTGCAAGCCGAGGGCGTGAAAGCGCAAGTCGCCCTGCTTGATCGGGGCGATGCCCCTTTGCCAGCGCTTTCAACCACCGCGCGGCGGGCCGTCCTGCGGGCGTTCCAGACCCTTGGCGTCACCTTGCGCCTTGGGGCCACCGCAACCGCGATTGGCCCTGCCAGCGTCACCCTGGACACGGGTGAAGAGATCGGCTCCGACTTTACCCTCACCGTCACCGGGGCTCGGCCGCAAGGTTGGCTGGCCGACACCGGCCTAGCCCATGCCAACGGCTTTCTGACCACCGACGCCAGCTTGCGCACCTCAGACCCGCTGATCTTCGCCTCAGGCGACTGCGCAACGTTGGCCGAGGACCCGCGCCCCAAGGCCGGGGTCTTTGCCGTCCGGGCAGCACCGATCCTCCTGCACAACCTACGCGCCGCGCTGTCCGGTCAGCCCCTGCGGCGGTTCAAGCCGCAGGCGGATTACCTCAAGCTGATCTCGCTCGGGGGGCAATCGGCGGTGGCCGAGAAATGGGGGGTCACCCTGACCGGCCCCCGCCTCTGGCGTCTGAAGGACCGGATCGACCGCGCCTTCATGGACAAGTTCGGCGACTACCCCGCCATGCCGGCAGAGCAGCCCCCGACCCCCGCGACCGAGGGCCTTGTCCCCTTCCTTGCCCAGCGCCCGCTTTGCGGTGGCTGTGGGGCGAAGCTTGGGCCGGGGGTGCTGACCGCTGCCCTTGCCACCCTGCCCGTCCCCAAGCGGGCTGAGGTCCTGTCCGGCCCCGGCGATGATGCCGCGATCCTCGCCACGCCCGGCGGTGTGCAGGTCCTGACCACCGACCACCTGCGCGCCTTCACCAACGACCCGCGCCTGATGGCTCGCCTGGCCGCGATCCATGCGCTTGGCGACATCTGGGCCATGGGGGCCGCGCCGCAAGTGGCCTTGGCGCAGGTCACCCTGCCGCGCCTTGGCCCCGAGCTGCAGACCCGGATGCTGTCCGAAGTGATGGAGGAAGCCGCCGCCACCTTCCGCGCCGCCGGGGCCGACATCGTCGGCGGCCATTCGACCGAAGGGGCGGAACTGACCATCGGTTTTACCGTCACCGGCACCGCTGATCGCGCCATCCCGAAGCAGGGGGCAAGGCCGGGCGATGCTCTGATCCTGACGAAACCCCTCGGCTCGGGCACCATCCTTGCAGCCGAGATGGCGATGGCCCGGCCGATGGGCGCGCTGATGGGCGAGGTCTGGGCCGCCTGCATCGCCCAGATGTCCCGCCCCCAAGGCAGCGCCGCCGCGATCCTTGCGCCCCATGCCCATGCGATGACCGACGTTACCGGCTTCGGCCTCGCCGGGCACCTGTTGGAGATGCTGGAAACCGCCGCCACCCTCACCCTCTCCACCATCCCCCTGATGCCGGGTGCGGCCGAGCTTGCAGCGATTGGTCAGGGGTCCTCGCTGCAACCCGCGAACCTTGCCGCCGTGAGCTGGCGAATGACCGCGCCAGAAGACCCGCGCACCAGCCTCCTCACCGATCCGCAAACCTGCGGCGGGCTTCTGGCCGCTGTCCCGGTCGAGCGGGCAGAGGACCTGCTCGCCCAACTCCGCGCCGCCGGCCATGACGCCGCCATCATCGGCACGGTGACCGAAGGCGCACCCCATCTGACCATATTGCCCTGACCACAGCCCAGCGCCGATGTCTTCCAAGACATCGGCCCGGAGTTTTCAAAAACTCCGGTTATCCACCCGCCAACCTGCGGACAGCATCGGCCACCTGCGCGGCAACCCGCGGCAGGGCTGCGGGCGACAGGTCCTCAGCCGTGATCTCGACCATCGGCACCTCCATCCGCGCCCGGTGCTTGCCGTAGCGCGGGTCATAGTGCCGCTCCATCAGCCCATCGGCGAGCGTAACGAACTCCCCCGCCCCGGCCAGCGCCTGCCAGCCTTCGATCACCTCGGCCGGTTGCATCGGGCGCAAGAGCTCCACCGTTGCGGCCAACCGCCCCGCATCCGCCGTTAGGTCGGCGTAAGCCCGCGCCAGATACTGCGCCCGCACCGCCCTTGGCGCTGCAATCGCCACGCGGGGTGCTGCGACCATCGCCTTCCAGATTTCCGGCGGCAACCGGCAGTTCCCGATCTTGGAACTTTCCGCTTCCACCACCACCGGCCGCGCAGGGTCCAGCCCCGCCAGCGCCTGCGCCAAAGCCCCCTCGAACGCCTTTTGCGACGGCTGCGGCCCGACGTTCCCGAACAGGGACCCCCGGTGCCGCGCCAGCCCCTCAAGGTCGATCACCTGCACCCCGAACCCCGGCAAAAGGTTCAGGATTTCGGTCTTGGCCGACCCGGTATTGCCGTCCAGCACCACAACCCTGGACCGGACCGGGGTGTCATAGACCGCCTCCACCACCAGCCCCCGCCAGGTCTTGTACCCGCCCACCAGCGTTTCTACCCGCCAGCCGATCTGCCCCAGGATCAGCGCGAACGACCCCGACCTTTGCCCGCCCCGCCAGCAATAGACCAGCGGCCGCCAGCCCCCAGGGCGGTCGGCCAGCGCCCCTTCCAGATGCGCCGCCGCATTCCGCGCCACCAGCGCCGCGCCCAGCTTCCGCGCCGTGAAGGGCGACACCTGCTTGTAGATCGTGCCGACCCGCGCCCGCTCCTCATCGCTTAACACGGGCAGCGAAATCGCCCCCGGCAGATGATCTTCGGCAAACTCCGCCGGGGCGCGCACGTCGATGATGTCATCGAAACCAAGTGCTGCAAGGTCGGCCAAGGAGGTAAGGGTAATTGCCATCACGCGTTCTTTACAGAACCCGGCGGAAAGGTGCCAGCCCGTCCCCGCCGTCAGAATTCCCCCCTCGCCACGCCGCCCGCCCAGGCGCATGATAAGGGGCATGCGACACATCGTCTTTGCCCTCCTCCTCCTCGCCACCCCCGCGCTTTCGGGGGTTGAGCCTTCGCGCCTGGCTGAGGCTGCCCGCTCCCAGGTCGGCGTCACTGTGACCTATGACCCCGCCTATATTTCGCTCGCCTTCCCCGGCGGTGACCTGCCCCGAGACCGGGGCGTCTGCACCGACGTGGTGATCCGCGCCCTGCGCGATGGCTGGGGGATCGACCTGCAGCTTGCCGTCAACCGTGACATGAAGGCGAATTTCTCGGCCTACCCGTCGCTCTGGGGTCTCACGCGAACCGACCGCAACATCGACCACCGCCGCGTGCCGAACCTGCAGACGCTTCTGACCCGCATCGGCGCGGACCTCCCCCTGACCGACGCGCCCACCCCCTACCTGCCGGGCGACATCGTCACCTGGACGCTGCCCGGCAACCTTGCCCATATCGGCATCGTCTCCGACCGCCTTGGCGAAAACGGTACCCCCCTCATCCTGCACAACATCGGCGCCGGCGCGCAGGAAGAGGATATCCTCTTTACCTACCCCATGACCGGCCACTACCGCCTGTCGGTCGAGGCCGTAGAGCGCCTGAAGTCCCTCGCCCAGTAGGCCGGGCTTCAGACCGGCCCTATCCCCCGTAGGTCGGGGTTCACCCCGACTCTCCCCGCATCCGGCCGTCAAACTCCTGAACGGCCTCACCCCCGCCGTGGCCACCTACCTGCACCGCGCCGGGCTGGGTTCCGTCCGCGCCATCACCAGTGCCGCCGAGGGTGAAGATCGAGGCCGCCCTCTACAAACCCTTCAGCGAGCAAAGCGAATGGGTCCTCCCCGGCAACGCCGCCCCCGAGACCAAAGGCTGGATCGGCGAACGCTACGACGCTGACGCAGGCCTGCAATACCTGAACGAAAGGTACTACGACCCGGAACTCAGCCTCTTACGCCAGCCAGACTGGTTCGAGGTTACCAAGGCGGGCGTCAGAAACAACAGGTTCGGCTATTCAGGGAATGATCCGAACAACCCAGCGGACTCTAGCGGGAATAGCTTCTGGACCAACCTTGTGAACGCGATCCGGGATTTCTTTAGTCCCAATTCGGGAGTCAAAGGAACTGCTGGAGGCAGCGGAAGCGTTGGAGGCAAAACTGGACAGGGCCGCGGAGGCAACGTCGGAGCTTCGGTGGGCCCTGGGAGCGACTATTTAGTAACCAACATAAACAGAAACGCGCGGATCTGGAAAGTTCAAGACATACCATCCTGGGGTGTAGGGAACTCAAGGTGTTTTGCCATACACGAAAGTTGCGGTATAGACGGCGGATCGGGAGGAGCTGGAGATTGAAAGGTAGGGTCAAAGGCGAAACCACCGCCATTTGCTGGGGCAGCCGGTTCGACAGGACGAATGGTTGGCAATGCGCCACCATGGATGACGAATGAAGAGGTACGTGCCCTCGCTGGTAAGGTGGTTGGAAAGAGTTCAAACCACCTTCAAGTCGTATTGCAAAGCAAACTAAGGGGCAGCTTGTTTTCAAGGGGGACAACAGATACTTGGTAGGGATATCAGTCCCAGCGATGATAGTGGGCCACATAACGGTGGAACATTGAAAGTGTTCGACACTAGTGGTGCCAGATTAGGACCGGCGGACGAATTCGGGGAAATCTTCAAGGAATAGACAATGGCTGAAAAGTTCTCGATACGGTTCACTAGTGATGATCCTCGGAATCCTGTCCAGACCGGTGAGCTGGTAGTTTCCTCTGAGGTCGAAACTTTTGAATCTTCAATTGGCGTTTTGTCAAGGAATCAGTATGTGTTGGCCTGGGCCAATGCCTTGGATAAGGCTCTTTACGAGCGTGAAATAACGTGCCTGATCTTTGATGTAGTCGTCGATGATCTTGGGAATGGTCGTATAAGTTATTTCTCGCTCATCCCATCTGAATTTGCACGAGGGGCCGACACATTCAGCACTGATACAAGCGGGCTATTTGTTACCGAATCATTTAAGAACATTACAGTACATCCAGAAAATCTTCGAACTCGGAGGTACCTCGAGTTTGTTGATGGGTCGACTGGGCCCGAGTTGGCTGTATATTTTTTTGACCCAGATGCACCGGATCGCTTCTTTTTGTACTTGGATTCTTCTATCTCGAATCTTTGGAGTAGGTATTTGTCTAATGAAGAAGTGAGAATGTTCCTTCAGGCCGATAAATCTCTTGTGAATTAGTATCCTGCAAGCAGTAGTTAGGAATCCGATCCGCAATGCCCTGACGAAAGACGAATCTTGAATGCTACTCAAGCTGTCAACAATCCCTGAACATGCGCTATAAACTGATCGAGGTCTCCCCAACAAGATGGACAGCGCCTCCAACTCACATTGTGGCCCGCCGCCGCCCGTGCCACCTTCTCGCCATACCCCACAACCCCAGACAAGGCCTTATCACCCTCGCCGGCCGAGCCGCGATCCTCCTCTTCGCAACGCTGAGCCTCAGCCTCCAGACCCGCACGGCAGCCGACCTCCGGCTTCTCGCCCGCCTGACCGACGACCCCGAAACACGCGCCGCAAACGACCACCTCCTGCCCATTGGACAGGCGTGGAACCCCTTCCAACCAGCCCCCCAATCCTTAACACCCGGTTAAATCGCGAAGCCAACCCGTTGAAATCGCACGCCCCGCCCCCCTGTCCCTGCCCGGGACTCCCGTTTCAGAACCCCGCCTCCAGCCGCTGGGTCAAGGCCTCCAGCATCGCCTGACACCTCTCAAGCTGCTCCACCGTGACGAACTCATCCGGCTTGTGCCCCTGCGCCATCGACCCCGGCCCGCAGATCACCGTGGGGATGCCAAGGCGCTGGTCGAAAAGCCCGCCCTCCGTCCCGAAGGCCACCTTGATCGTCCCGTTCGCCCCGGTCAGCCCCTTGACGAAGTTGACCACCCCCGCGTCCGAGGGCGTGCCCAGGCCGGGGTAGTCCCACAACCGCTCCACCTTGATCGCGGCTTCCGGGAAGTCGGCCCGCAGGGGTGACACGATGCCCTCCGCCGCCGCCTCCAGCCGGGAGATCAGGCCCGCCACATCCTCTCCGGCAAGGGACCGGATCTCGAAGTCCAGCACGGCATGGTTCGGCACGATGTTGACCTGCACCCCGCCCGACATCTTGCCCACATGCAGCGTGGTATAGGGCACGTCATAGTCGCCATCCCGCAGGCCCGTCGCCGCGACCTCGGCCTGCAGGCCCCGCACCGCCCCAAGGAAATCCCCCGCGAGGTGGAGGGCGTTCAGGGCCAGAGGGGCCAGCGCCGAATGCCCCTCACGCCCCGTGCAGGTGGCCCGCAAGGCGACCTTCCCCTTGTGCCCCGTCGCGACCTGCATCCCAGTGGGTTCCCCCACAATGCACATGCGGGGCCGGACCGGGGCCGCCGCCAGCATGTCGATCAGACTGCGCACGCCCATGCAGCCGATCTCCTCATCATAGCTCAGCGCCAGATGCAGCGGCACGCGCAGGGGCCGCCGCGAAGCCTCCAGCATCGCGGCCACGGCGCAGGCGACAAAGCCCTTCATGTCCGCCGCCCCCCGCCCGTAGATGCGCCCCTCAGCCTCGGTCATAGCGAAGGGGGGCTTCGTCCAGGCCTGCCCCTCCACCGGCACCACATCCGTGTGGCCTGAGAGCATGACACCCCCCTCCCCCGGCCCGGTGGTGGCGTATAGGTTTGCTTTGCTGCCATTGGCATCCGGGATCAGGGTCACCGCGATCCCAGCCCCTTCCAGCAGGTCCTTCACATAGGCCATCAGCGCCAGGTTCGGCTTGTGGCTGACGGTGTCAAAGGCCAAAAGCCGGCTCAGGATATCGCGCATCGGTCACCTCCGTTTCCCTTCTGCTAGCCGGAAATGCCGGATACGGAAAGGTTTCCGCACTTGTCCCGCAGACCTCACCTTGCCACAGTCCAAACCAGCCCCTGAAAGCCCTGCCAATGACCCGCCTTGTCGCCCTGCTTGCCACCCTCCTCACTTCTACCGCCCTGGCCGAGGCGCCGAACCTGTCGGCAAGCCCGAGCGGAAGCCCCGGAACGGCGCAGCGGCTGGTTCTGGCGCAGCGCAGCTGGAGCCAAGCCCTGACCACAGGCGAGGCACTGCCGATGCTGGTGGCCATCCGCCTTGCCCGCAGCGTCACCTTGCGCCCGGCGCCTTCCTGGGCGCGTAGCACCAGCGGCGATCTGGCCCCGGAAGCCCCCATCGGCCGCACCGCTGCCCCAGACCCGGCAAGTGCTGCGGCCCTGGCCATTGTCCGCAACCTTGTGGGCGATGATCCTGACCTGCAGGACCTCGCCTACGATCTTGACGCCCAACTCCCCCAGAGCCGCACCGAAACCGCGACCGAGGCGAAGGCCGACCTTGGCCCCGGCCAGACCGACAGCTGGCGCTTACCCCTGTTCGGGGAAGTCGCGGCCGAGCTTGCCTTGATCGGCGATGGCGACACGCCCCTCTCCCTGACCTTGCAGGATGAAGCGGGCAATACGGTCTGCGCCACACCGGTGTCGCATGATCCAGCGCTTTGCCGCCTGACCCCGGCCCGCAACGGATTCTTCACCGCCACCATCCACAACCCCGGGACCATGGTGAACAGCTACCGCCTGATCGGCAACTGATGCAGGTGACGGAATTTGTCATGACATCCTGACTTCTCAAGCCGCCGACAGCCTGCCAAGGTTGGCAGGCTTTGTTCGATTTTCGGCCTATGCCCCGGCCTTCAACCCACAGGATCCGACATGACCCTCAAATCCCTTTCCCTTGCGCTGGCCACGACCGCGCTGGCCACGCTGACGCTTCCCGCTTTTGCCCAGGACAAGTCGGGCAGCAACATTGATCCCGCCGCCAGCGCCGGCGCTGCAGGGGGCGCCACAACGATGGGCCTCGCGCAAGACCTTTATGACGTGGGCCTGGCCCAAGGCGATGCGCTGACAGTGCTGGCCGCGGCGAAACTGGCCGCTTCGGTCAGCGCCACGGATGCCGAGGCTGCGGCCCTGGACCCCGCCAAGATCGCCTTTGCCGAAGGCGATCAGGAAACCTTGCGCAAGAAGGCCGCCCCGGCAGCCGCCCCTGCTGCCCCTGCCCCGATGATGGCCGATGCCCTGCGCCCCGCCGCAAAGGCCAGCTTCTTCACCGCCACGTCCGAGGAGGAGGGCGCCGCTGACGCCCCCGTCACCGCCGAGGCGATGTTCGCCAAGGCAACCGAACTTGCCGCCGGGGATGAGGCGATCCTTGGCCTGATCGACGACGCGATGGCAGAAGGCTCACGCGGGCGGATCGGCGGCGCGGTGCAGTGGCTGTCGCGCCTGCCCGCAGGCCAGACCGATGTCTGGGAAATCCCGTTCTACGGCAATTCCTACGCCGAGATTGCGGTGGTCGGGGACGGCGACACCGATCTTGACGTGGCGATCACGGATGAGAATGGCAACGTCTTCTGCTACGATGTCAGCTGGTCGGACTCGCTTTACTGCGACTTCACCCCTGCCTGGGATGGCTATTTCTATGTCACGGTCCAGAACATGGGCGGCGTGCGTAACAGCTATCACCTGATGACGAACTGACGCTCCCAACAGCCAATTGCGAAAGCCCGCAGCCCCAGGCTACGGGCCTTTTGCGTCCCCTCTCCTGAAGCCTTTCACATTGGCCCAAATATCCTCGGGGGAAAGGCTGCAAGCCCTGCTTGCGGCCTTTGGGGGCAGAAGGCCCCCACGGGGCCCCGGGCGCGGCCCCTTCGGCCGCGACTGGGGGGTATCGCGTGCCGCGCCACGCGGCGCCGCAAGGTCAGTGCGGGATCAGGGGTTGGCCGCGATCACCTCGTTCAGCCAGGGCACGAACTTCGAGATATCAGTATAGGCCGAGAAAAGCGCCGTCTCCTCGCACCCCCGTCCCGAACTTGCGCTCAGGCCCCAGCTGACGATCCCGGCCTGGATGTAGCTGCCATCGTCCAGCGGCACGACCAAGGGACCACCGCTGTCGCCGTTGCAGCTGGTCTTGCCGCCTTCGAAGGTACCGGAACAGATCATGTTCTCACTCACCGGCATCGGCGCGCGGGCCACCAACTCATCCCAGATCGCAAAGGCATCGTCTTCCCGCACACCCAACGTCTGCGCCGCATAGACAAAGCCGCCCGCCGCATCTTCCGCCCGCGCCTCCAGCATGGAGGCATTGCAAAGGTCGCGGTCCAGTACCTGAATCTCGGCCTGCCGCAGCTCGGCCGAGGGGGTTGCCCCTTCCTGCAGCCCCCAACCGGTGACGATGGTCGTGACCCCTTGCTGGTTGATAAGGCTGCCGAATTCAGCGTCTGGCACCTCGATCAGCGCGTAAGGCACCTGGGGCGCGCGGCTCAGCTGGATCAAGGCAATGTCGAAATCGAACTGAGTGCCGTCATAAGACGGGTGCCGAAAGATCGCCTGCGCCGGGATCAGATCGCCCAGGCCCGGAGTCAGCTGGTTGGTCCCGACCAGGATCGACACATCCTGCGGCGCAAGATCGGCAAAGCTGCCATCCTCCTGCGCCATGTGGATGCAGTGCGCCGCCGTCAGCACCCAGCGGTCCATGACCAAGGACCCGCCGCAGAACTGCGCGTCGGTCCCGACCTCTGCCCCACCGACCAGAAGCGCCACCTGCCAGGGCCAGGCGCCGTCAGCCGCGACCTCACCCCCGATGACCTTAACGCCTGCCGTTTCAGCCGCTGCCGCCCGCGCCGCCTTGGCCCCGGACTTGGCATAGTCGAAAGGCGAGGCCGTGGCCCCTTTGACCGCAAGGGCAAAGCCGGGCTCCTCTTCCGCAACCGCCGTTGAGGCCAGCAAAAGCGCCACCAGAGTGGTCTTGGACAGAAGGGAAAGCGTCATCTCAATGCTCCATCACAAGGTCGGGATCATCCGGCTGAGGGGGTCACGCGCACCACTTGCCGGATCAGCGTCAGCGGGGCGGGTTTCAGGGAAAAACCACGGGAGGTGGTGCCGTCCAAGGGCAGACGGCTTTCCAACCACTGGGTCATCGGGTCTGCGCCGCCAAGGTCACGCATGGCATCGGGTGCGGCAAGGCGCGTCAGGTCCACGCGGGGGGCATCGGGGTCGGCAGGCACCGCCAGAACCCAGATCTCCTCCAGCCCCGCCGTGCTGCCCGGCTCAATCATCAGGCCCACCCGCACGCTTTCCCCCGGGGCCAGACGGTTGGCCAGGTTCTGGGCAGGCCAGATCGGCGAGACGGTGAAATCGGCCGCGAAGTAGAGGACGCTCACATCCTGCGCCTTGCCGCCCGAGTTGGTCAGCGTCAGCCAAAGCTGGTCACAGGGGCTGACCCCAACAGCTGGGTCATGTGGGGCGGGTTTCGCCACCTCTCCGCAACCCGGCCCGGCGGCGCGGCGGTCGACGGCCATCGACAGCGCGGGCTTGCCCGTCAGCGACCGCCCGGTCGCCCCGGCCAGCACCGCCCGCAGGCCAAGGCCATGGGCGGCGGTCTCCATCACCCGTGCCGTGGCCTCTATCTCGGTCTCACCCGCCAACGGGGTGATCCGGGGCGAAGACCCCGGCCCCGCCGGATCAAGCACGCCATCCGCCCCGGCCAAAGCGACCGTTCCCCCGGTCAGGATCGGCACCAGATCAGGCACCTGACCGGGCTTGGGGTTGGTTGGGGTAAGGGCGGCGAGCCACAGGGCATAGTCGAACCCATCCGCCGGATCGGCCCGCACCGGTGCGGCCAGCAGCAGGGGCGCAGGGGGTGGGGTGCTGATCACCTCGGCCCAGGCTGCACCTGCAGGAATGGGACCTGACAGCTGGGCCTCGCGTGCCGTCACCTTGCCCAAGGGCAGGACGCCCAGTGCCTCGCCGCCCGCAGCACTTGCGTAAAGCGCTACCTCAGCCCCGGTGGCCAGCCCGTGAAGAAGGCCCGCCGCAAGCCTGCCTTCCGTCACCGGCACCCGTGCGGTAACCGCGCCTGTCCCAAACACCTGCGCCTGCAGAAGTGTGCCTTCGCCATCGGGCATCTGCCGGGCGGGGCCCTGCACCATGCCTTCGGTCGTGGCCGCCAGCACCTGCGCCCAACTGGCCTGATCCGCGCCCTGCAAGGTTTGGGCCAGCCGCAAGGTGAACTCGCCATGCCAGGAACCGTCGGCCAGCGGATACTCAAATGACCGCTGGTCGGACTGCGAGGAGTAAAGGAACACGAAATCGCCGGTCAGGGGCAGCACCGGATCGCCTGCCACGGGGACCGCGTCATCGGGAATGCCCAGCGCCGCCTCATCCACCACGCGCGCCACGCCCGCTCCACCCACCGCGCGGAACCCGGTGGCGGAATGGCAGGCGTCGATCAACCCCACCACCTGCACCCCGCGTGACAACATCCCTTGCGCCCAGGCCTGCAGCTCATCATCCAGGATCGCGTTTTCCACCGCGCCGATGGAGCCCTTCCATCCGGCAGCATCGGCGGGCAGCAGGATCTCGTCATACCCGCCGCCCTCATCGCCGCTCATGTCCGGGGCCTGCGCCCCGTGGCCTGAAAAGTAGAAGACCACCGTGTCACCAGAGGCTGAGGCAGCGGCGGTAGCCTCCATCGCCGCAAGGATATCGGCGCGCAGTGGGGCGGCGGTTGCAACGCCACCCGGCAGGCCGGTTGGGTCAGCGGTCAACACGGTCATCGCGCCGGGGTCCACGCCCCGCAAGGCAAGGGTTTCCGCCATCAGCCGCACGTCGTTTGAGGGGCCTTTCAGGTCGGCCTCCAGCACAAGGTAATCGCTGACACCCACCAGCACCGCCCGCACCTCGGCCATGGCCGGGACAGCGGTCAGGAGGGCCGCAAGGCTGACGAGGGTGGCAAGGGGCTGGCGCATGACGTGCTCAGGATAGCCAAGGGCCTGCCTGGAACAAGCATCATCCTGCGGATGACCGGATTTGTCATCGGCGAGGGCTTGGATGTGATCGGGAATAGACAATCGTCTAGTGGACGATTGGCCCCGATCATTTGGGACAGCAGCCTTATCACCCTCTCAGCCCGCGCTTCCAGAGGGCAGCGCCCGCCGGGGGCGGGTCGGGCGCTGCCCGGGTGCTGATGGCACCCGGGCGTCGGGACGAAATGTTTGCGCGTGGCAGGTGCGATGGCACCTGCCAACTCAGATCGGTGCACTGGACCAGAGGTCCGAAAGGCAAGGGGGGTCAGGCAGACCGAGCTCTTGAAGATCGGGCAGAGACCACGCCGACTGTTGCGCCCATCCTGCCAGCGGGCCTAATTCCCCAGCGGCATCACCCTGCGGCCGCCTGCCGCGATGCCGTCTTCGATCCGGCCCTCCACGTCATTCCCCGCAAGCGAGGCGAGAAAGCCGTTGAATTCCGGCGTCATGCGGGTGGCAAGGCGGCCCGCTTCAATCACCATGTCCACCTGACCGGGCTGCAGCTTCAGCCGGGTCGGCACCTTGTTCAGGTCATCGCGCAGGGCGGGCGGCAGGCTTGCAAAGCTTGCCTCACCCACGAAGAGCTTCACGTCCTTGCAGTCCCATCCGGCCGTGGAGCCCCGCAGACGCCGCACCTCGGCCAGGGGCAGGTTGCAGCGCCAGTCGATAAGCTCCGCCTCCCAGAACCGCAGCTCACCGCGCATGGAATCGTAGCCGGACCGCGACGCCGCTGACATCGCACTGGTGGCAATCGACATCGCAAGGTTGACGCCGCCGGGGCCGGAGACCTTTTGCGTCCAGTCGTAATCTTCCTCTACCCCCGCATTCGCCACCAGAAACAGCATCCGCTTAAGCTTGACCGCCTCTTCCGCCGTCAAGGGGGCGTAAGGCACCTGTGCGCGGGCGCGTTCCACGGCCAGACCCGTCGTGCCGAAGTTGTCAGTGATCCCGCCATCCAGCAGTTTGACGAACTTCACCTCATCCGCGTTGGTATAGCTTTCCAAAGCCCGGGCATGGGCGCGCATTGCTGCCGTCGCCTCGGGGTTATAGCGGGCTGCGGTCAGCCAGTCCGGTTCGCGGTAGTCACATTTGCCCTGATGCGCCTCAAGAACGATGGGGGTGAAGACGAGGGGGAAGGCGGCGCTGGCCGCAACCGCCTCACTAAGGCGCACTTTCGACAGGTCGGAACACAAGGCATCGAACGTTTCGGGCGAAAACAGGAACGGCGTGTTGTTCGCCATGTCGGTGGCGTTGATCCAGGTCTTGATGCGCGAGGCTTTGCGCAGATCGGCGAATGTGGCGCCGTTGAACAGGGTGTCATCGAGGTAACGCCCGAAGGTATCGCGCCCGTTCACCCCGCCCGCCACCCCCTTGGCGATGGTCAGAGGGTTCAGGCCGGAGGTGACCATATAGGCCTCACCATCCGTCATCAGAAAATCTTCCCGAAAGCCGGTCAGACCGGCAGGCCCTTTCAGCCCGAACTGCGCCGCGATGATCGACCCGCCCGAAACGCCCGACACCAGCCGCACCTGATCCAGCAGGCCGTCCGGCGTGCCGGTTTCCACCCCGGCCGCGCGCAATTCTTCCAGCATGCCATAGGCGAAAGAGGTGGCGCGGAACCCGCCGCCAGAGAAGGCGAGGCCGATGTAAAGCTCACCATCGCCAATGACGGCTGGCTCAACAAGGCTGGCGTTTTCGCCCTGCAATGGCTGGTTCAGGGGCTGGTTCCAGGGCGCGCAGCCAAGGAGCAGAAGAAGGGGAAGAAGAGCGCGCCGCATGGGACTACCGGGCCGTAAGGGTCAGTCCGATTGCTGAAGCCTTGGCCAATGGATTTCAAGCGTGAATCCGCTCACGCCCTCCGGGATCGTCAGCCGCGCGCCATGCCGGGCTGCGATGGCGCGCACCAGGGCAAGACCCAGGCCATGGCCCTTGATGCCACGGTCCCGCTCGGCGCGGACGAAACGCTCAAACGCCTCACCGCGCATTTCGGCGGGCAGGCCGGGGCCAGTGTCGGCGACGCGCATCAGATGGCGGTCGCCATCCGGGGTAAGGGTCAGGGTCAGAAGGTCCCCGGCCGCGCAATACTTGATCGCGTTGTCCAGGAGGTTCGACAGAAGTTGCGCAATCAGGTTGCGGTCGCCCAGAACCTGCAGGCCGGGGGGAATGCTTGACTGAGCATCAAGCCCCTTGTCCTCGGCCAGGGGCTCATAAAGTTCCCAAACCTCACTGGCCACGGCGGAAAGGTCCACAGGAACAAGGCCGCCGCCGGAGCCTGCGTCCGCCTCGGCCCGGCTGATGTCGAGAAGGCTGTCGAACATGCGGATCGCCTGACGCATCTCGGCCTTCAATGCGTCGGTCAGATCGTCCTGCCCTTCGATCCGTTGCAGCTTTTGCAGCATCCGGTTCAGGGGGGTGCGCAGTTCGTGGGCGATGGTGTCGGACAGACGGTGCGTGGCGCGGTTCAGGTTCTGGATGCGGTCAAGCATGCCGTGGACATGGGTTTCCAGTAGGCCGAATTCGTCGTCCGACCGTGCGCCCGGCAGACGCGCGTCCAAGGCGCCCTCGGCCACCCGATCGGCCAGATCATTCACCCGCCCGATCCGGCCCATGACGGACCGCGCGGCCAGCCAGCCGACCAGGCCCCCCGCGACCAGCATGGCCGCCAGCAGGCCCAGCATCCCCCGGCGCATGGCTGCCAGCGTGTCATCGACCGGGTTCAGGGATCGCGCGACCAATAGAGGAAACCCACCGGGAAGCTCGCGCGCCACGGCAAGCCAGCGGGTCTGGCCATCTGCAAACACCCGCGCAGGGTCGACAGCAAAGCCTGCGCCTTCCGTGGTCAGGCCGGTTGGCCAGCCTGCCACAGTGCCCGCAAGCACGGTCCCGTTCCGGTCGAGGAGGAGCAGCATCTCTTCCCCCGTGGCCGCCGCCACGCGGTAGTCGATCGCTTGCCGCAGGGCGATGATACGGCGCTGGTCGTAAAGGGCGGCGAACCCGTCCAGATCAGCCGATAGAAGCCGCTCTTGCGCCTGCATCAGCCGCGCGGCGACCAGCCGGTATTGCAACCCCATCGCGCCAAGGGACAGCACTGTGACCGCCAAAGCCATAACCGCCGCCAGCCGCCACGTCGCCCGTGCGGCAAAAGGTCGGGCCGCAAGAAGACGGGCCGGGGTCACCCAGCCGCACCGAGCGGCGCGAAGATATACCCCTCGCCCCGCGCGGTCTGGATGGCTTGCGACCCCGCCTCCTCCAGCTTACGCCGCAGACGCCCGACATGGACATCAACCACATTGGTGCCGGGGTCGAAATGCAGGTTCCAGACGTTTTCCAGCAACTGCATCCGGGTGACGACCTGCCCCGCGTTGCGGGCAAAGAAGGTCAGCAGCTCAAACTCTTTTGGGCTGACCGCCACATGGGCACGGCGGACATGGACGGTGCGCGCTTTCAGGCGGATTTCCAGATCGCCGAAGGCCAGCAGGTCATTGTCCAAGACCTGCATCGTCCCCCGGCGGAGGAGGGCGCGGACGCGGGCGCGCAGCTCGTCCGGCTCAAACGGTTTCGGCAGGTAGTCATCCGCGCCTTTTTCCAACCCCTCGACCCGGTTCGCCGCCCGGCCAAGTGCGGACAGGATCAGGATCAGCGCGGTTGATCCCCCGGCCCTGATCCGAGCCATCGCCTCGACCCCGTCGCCGCCGGGCAACATCCTGTCCAGCACGATGACCTTGTAGGGTGTGGCCACAGCGGCGGCGACGCCATCGTCCAGCGTGGCGCAGTGATCGACGCTGCAGCCCATCCCTTCGACCACCGCGCGGATGGCGGCGGCAGTTTCAATGTCGTCCTCGACGATCAGGATACGCTCATCCATGCCCATGCCTGTCATTCAAAACACCACCACGTCCGGGTCAAGCACATTTGCCCCGCCAACCGGGCGCACACCGTCTTGCGCGGCCCAGGGGTCAAGGTGGATATGCCGTGTCACCCCGCCAGGCGCCTGCACCAAAAGGAGGATTGGCCCCGTCACCTCATAGGTCGAAAGATCCACGGTCGCGCCGTTCACCGTCAGGATGCTGTCCCCCAGCGCGAGCCCAGCAAAGAGGGCGGGTGAGTTTTCGGTGACCGCCGTCACCGTGCCCTTGTCATCTAGCACCACGCCAAGGGCTGCCAGCCGGTAGGCCTTGACCGTTTCCGGCAGGCCTTGTGACACTTGGCGCAGGCGTTCGGTCGGGGTGTCGAGCGCGTAGCCCAGCACCAGAGAAAGCTCCATCTTTTTGCCCGCGCGCAGGATATCAACCGCCGTTTCGCCGGTCGCCGACGCCCGTTCGACCGCAAAGGCAATGTCGCCGGGGTGGTTCAGCGTCAGCCCGTCCACGGCAAGGATGATGTCGCCGGGTTGCAGGCCAGCGCCCTCTGCCAAGCCACCCGGCTGGACGCTATCCACCAAGAGGCCCAAGGGCTCTACCGCCAATGCGGCCGCCACCTGCCGGTCCACCGGCCGCGCCACCATCCCAAGCGAGGGGACGCCGGGCAGGTTTTCCTCGATCAGCCCGGTCACGATTTCAGTCAGGTCAGGGGTGGCAATGGCATAGGCGATGCCCACGAACATCCGGCTGCCATTGGCGATCTGGCTGTTCATGCCCAAAAGCCGCCCCTCACTGTCCACCAGCGGCCCACCGGACGACCCGGGATTGACCGCCGCGTCATGCTGCAAAAGGCGCAACGGCACTGTAATCTCTACCTGCCGCTCGGTGGCCGAAATGCGACCTTCGGTCAGCGTGAATTCCACCCCCAGGGGCGCGCCAAGCGCGAAGACCTCATCCCCCAGCCCCGGCGCGCGGGTGGTAAGGGGCAGCCCGCTGCGCCCAGCTGCAAAGCCTGCCGGGACCGAGATCACCGCCACATCGCGCACCGTATCGCGCGCGATGACCAGGGCCACCGCCTCGGCCCCCTTGCGATCCACCAACCGCACTTCTTCGTCAGTGCCAACGACATGTGCGTTCGTCACTGCCACGCTGCCATCGCCCCAAAGGAAGGCCGAGCCGAGGAACTGATCCCCGGCATCCGCGCTGCGCAGCGTCAGGACACGGTCCATTGCGTCATCCAGCGGGGTGGCGTTGGCCGGGCCGACGACCGCCACCAGCACGATCACCAAAAGCGCTGCCAGCGCCTCGCCCGCAAAGCGCAGCGGTTGCTTCCGCCCTTGGCCGTGCCCTGCCTGCCTTTGTCCGTTCCGCATCCCGCTTCCTTTGCCTTGCCTCGTTGCCGTCTTGCTAACAGCGGCCCCGGGCCAAGGCACATGACAAAGCCTGTCATGCGGAATTCCTGCATTTACAGGCGCTGCAGCCGGACGCATGGTCATCCCGACGCCACCCAGAGGCCCCCGAGTATGCCCATACGCCGATCCCTGCTTGCCGCCCTTTTGTGCCTGACAGTCGCCCTTCCCGCCGCGGCCGAGACCGCTTCGCCTATCCAGGTGGCCGAACTCTCCGCCCGGCTTTACGAGGTTGGGGTCACGGGGGGCGACCCCTTGCTGATCCTGTCAGCCGCCCGGTTGCGCAAGTCGCTGGCCCCGGTGGCAGGCGACCGTCTGCCGGTGGGCGGCCAGCCCGTCGAGGGCGCGCCGCTGACCTGGGAGGAAATGCTTGCTAGCGCCGAAGTCTTGGCGACGGGCGATGACACCCTTCTGGGCCTGATCGACGATCTGCGGGTTGAGACGTCCAAGGGCGTCGCCTCCGGCCCGGTCTACAACATTGGGTCCCTGACAAACGGCGGCAACGACACCTATCCCCCGATCGAGTTTCGCGGCGGCGAATACGCCGAGGTCTATGTCGAGGCAAAGGCCGCCACCAACGTCAACCTGACGATCCTTGACGACAAGGGGCGGCTGGTCTGCACCGACACCGATATCAGCCATATCGCCTATTGCGGCTGGACCCCGGCTGAGGGCGGGACCTTCACGCTGAAGGTCGAAAACAAGGGCCCGGCTGCGGCCGCCTATGCGTTGATGACCAACTGATGTGGCGGGCGCTTCTCACGTCGGCCCTGACGCTCGGCGCCCTGCCAGCGCTGGCAGAAAACCACGCCATCCTGATCGGCGCGAACCAGTACCAGAACCTTGAGGAACGCTGGTGGCTGAAGGGCCCCGCCAATGACGTGCAGTTGGTCGCGGGTTACCTGACGACCAGCGCCCCGGTGCCGTTTGACGCGGCCAATGTCACCGTCCTGACCGATGGCGTCGACGGTTCCACCGCCCCCACCCTTGCCGCGATCCGCACTGCCTTTGCCGACCTGACGGCGCGGGTTCAGCCCGGTGATTTCGTCTACCTCCACTTCTCCGGCCATGGCACGCAGGCCCCGGCGCTTGACCCAGCCTCCGAACTCGATGGCCTGGATGAGCTGTTCCTGCCCGTCGACATCGGCCCCTGGTCGGATGGCGTGGGGGCCGTGGAAAACGCGCTGGTGGATGATGAGATCGGCACCCTGATCGACGGCCTTCGCGCCAAGGGGGCCAATGTCTGGGCGGTGTTCGACAGCTGCCACTCCGGCACCGCCACCCGCAGCTTGGACGGCGCGGATGACGTTCGCACCCGCCAGCTTCCGCCCGAGGCGCTGGGGATCGACCCCGACGCGGTTGAGGTTACCCGTTCGATTGGCGATCCGCGTGAGGGGATGGAGGCGCCGTTTGATGCCGGCGACGGCGAGGGCAGCTTCGTCGCCTTCTTCGCCGCGCAGACGAATGAGGTGACACCGGAAAAGAACCTGCCCAAGGGCAAACCGGGCCGCAAGCCGCAAGGCGTCTTTACCTTCACGCTGATGGAGGTGCTGGCCGAATACCCCGGCGCTACCTACGCCCAGGTCGGGCAAGAGGTGCTGCGCCGCTATTCGGTGAAGAACCTTGCCCGCTCCACCCCGCTGTTCGAGGGCAATCTGGATCAGGTGGTGTTCGGCGCGACCCCCGGCACCCGCGTCGCCCAGTGGCAGGCTGAGGTGACGGATGGGGGCCTGACCATTCCCGCCGGATCCCTGCACGGCTTGGCGGAGGGTGCGGTGATGGCGGTCATGGCAAGTGCTGCTGACCCGTCAGAGGCCGCGCTCGGGTTCGTCGAACTGACCACCGTTGACACCTTCGTTGCCACCGGCCAGCCCGTCACCCGCGATGGCAAGACCCTGCCCGCCGAGCTGCCAAAGGGCTTGACCCTACGAAAGCTAAACGAAGCGCTCGACTTCACCCTGACCGTGGCCCTGCCTGCCCCCGGCAGCGCGCCTGCCGATGCGCTTCTGTCCGCGCTGGACGCCCTGACCGAAGCCGCTGGCCCTCGCCTGGCCTTTGTCGCAGCAACGGATGAGGCTGACCTGCGGCTGGCTGTGCTGCCCGACAGCCCGCGCCCCGAGGCGATCTGGGTCCTGCCCTCCACGGGCCTGGCTGAGGATCTGGCGACTACCCCCTCCGTCCTGACCACCGACAAGGGCTCAGCTACCCTTGCCGCCACGCTGGCCGACACCCTGACCAGCATCGCCCGGGCGCAGAACCTGTTGAAACTGGGCGCGGCGGTGGGGTCCGACGGCCTGGACGTGTCAGTCGAGCTTCAGACCCGCACGCCCGAAGACCGCACCTTGCGGGCCCTTCCTTTCGCCCCGGTCCCGACCCTTCTACCCGAAGATGAGGTGCACGTTCTGGCCCAGAACAATACCGATGGGCCGGTGGACGTGAACGTCCTTTACATCGCGGCGGATTATTCGATCAGCCACTGGTTTTCAGGCCGCCTGCAACCGGGCGACACGCTGAAAAAGGGCCTTTTCAAGATCACCGATAGCGTCCTTGGACAGGAGCGGATGCTGGTCATCGTGACCCCGGCCAAACCGCAGAGTCCGGTGGAAGACCTCAGTTACCTCGCCCAAGAGGCGGTAGAGACCAACCGCAACCTTGGCGGCTCAGCCTTCGGCGATGCGCTGATCGAGGCGGGGTTCGGCACAACCACTCGCGGCGCCATCGGCCTGACGGATGACACGGCAGAGGCTGGCCCCGGCCCGATCATCCTGCAGCTGGAACTGCGGACCGTGGCCGGAGACTGACCCGCTTAACCCCTTGACCCCAAACAATTGCTGCGCAGCATTGCGCGCAGCATTCTTGCCGCCCACCCCAAGCGCCTCCCTCCCCCCTTTGGGAGGGAGGGATGGGGGGGCCACCCGCAGGCAACCCGGGTTCACAGAACCTCAGCCACCTTCACCACGCGCCCCTCAGCCACCGACTTCAGCGCCGCTTCCGCAAGCGCCAGCGCAAGCAGCCCGTCCTCGCCCGAGGGGCTGGCTGCCGTCTTCCCACCCATCGCGTCGATGAAGGCGGTGATTTCGGCGGCGTAGGCTTCGGTGTAGCGGGTCATGAAGAAATCATGCAGCGGCGGGCGGGTGTAGCCTGCCCCGGTGGCCACCTCGATGGACACGGGCCGCTGGTTTTCGGCGCTGACCGCGCCTTTCGACCCATGCACCTCGATCCGCTGGTCGTAGCCATAGGTCGCGCGGCGGCTGTTGGAAATCACCGCCATCTTCCCCGTGGCCGTCTTCAGCATGACCTGAACCGAGTCACTGTCCCCCGCCTTGCCGATTGCCGGATCGACCAGGACCGAGGCCATGGCGGAGACCTCCGCCACCTCCTCGCCCAGAAGGAACCGCGCCATGTCAAAGTCATGGATCGTCATGTCGCGGAAAATCCCGCCCGACCGCGCGATATAGTCCACCGGCGGCGCGCCGGGGTCGCGGCTGGTGATCACCACCATCTCGACGTCGCCGACGGTGCCCTTGTCGATCTCGGCCCTTACGGCGGCGAAATGCGGGTCAAAGCGGCGGTTGAAGCCGACCATCAGCGTGCCCTTCTGGGCGCGGACCACCTCCAGGCACTCCTTGACGCGGGCGAGGGACAGGTCGATGGGCTTTTCGCAGAAGACCGCCTTGCCAGCCTTCACGAACATCTCGATCAGGTCGGCATGGGTGTCGGTCGGCGTGCAGATGACGACGGCGTCGATGTCTTTGGCCGCCGCGATGTCAGCGATGGAGCGGACGTCGCAACCATACTGCGCCGCAATCGCCTGCGCTGCCGCCGGCATCGCATCCGACACCGCAACGAGCCGCGCACCAGGATTGCCGCTGACGGCCTTCGCATGCACCTTCCCAATACGCCCCGCGCCCAAAAGCCCGAACCTGATTGTCATGTTAGCCCTCACATCTTGCGTTTTGGCGCACTCATGCCACCGCCAACCAGCCCGCGCAATGGGTCAACGCCTCCGGTCCGCCCACCACAGCGCGCCCGCCCCGGCGACCGAAACGATGACCCCAAACGCCGCCACCAGCCCATACCCCGCCAGCACCGTGCCCAAGCCAAAGCAAAGCGCCGCGATCACATCCCCCGCAAGCCGTTGCAGCGCCATCAGGCTGGCCCCGGCCCCCGGCCGGTCGGCCAGCAGGTCCTGTAGATAGGCAATGGGCACCGTGAGCGTGATCGCCCCGCCCACAGCCGCTGGCAGTACCAAAAGCCAGACCAGCGCCGACCCTGCCAGCACCGGCAACAGCGCCACATGCACAGCGTAAAGCGCTGCACCCATCAAGATCAGCAGCGTCCGGTCCATGCCCCGCGTCAGGCGCGGCAGCGCCAGCATGAACGGCACCTCCAGCCCCGCCACCAGCCCGACATAAAGCGCCACATCGGCCACGCTGCGCCCGACGTCGGCCACCATGACCAGGGACACGATGGCAATATAGAGCGCCGCCGCCGCGTTCACCGCGCCCAGCGCCACCACCCGCGCGGCAAGGCGAGGTTGGCCCATTTCGGCCAAGGCCGCCCGAAAGCTCAGCCCGCTGGGCCGGTCCTCCCAGGCGGTGGTGCCATCCTGCGGCCAGCGCCGCAGCACCACCAGCAGCATCCCGCTCGTCAGCAGCAGCCCGACCGGAAAGACCGCCGTGACCGCCAGTCCTTGCGCAAAGACCACAGCCCAAAGCGGCAGCACCACCACAAAGGGCAGCGCAAAAAGCGCGCGGATGACGGCCATGATCCCGTCCCGTTCGCCCTCTGGGTGGCGGGTCGCGGCCATCCGGGCCAGCGCGAAGACCTGGCCGAAGGTGACCGACCCCATTGGCAGCAACACCGCCGCCACCAGCGCAAAGACCCAAGGCCCGGGCACCACGGTCATCAACGCCATCCCCAGCGCCAGCGAGACGACAGCCGCCAGCGTCACCTGCCGCCGGTTTGCCGTCTGGTCGGCCCGGATGCCCCCGTAGACCGAGGCGCTGACCGACACTACCGACGACAGCGCCAGAAGGACCGCAAACCCCCAGTCGCCAAAGGCATAAGTGTTCACGGCAAGCGTGCTGAAATACGGGCCAAAGCTGCAGACAATCGCGCCCTGCAAGACGATCACCAGCCCTGCTGCTCGCAAGGCGGGATCGGTCAGGCAAAGGCGGATGGCGGACATGGCCACTGGCTATCCCGCCGCCAGAACGGGCGCAAGACGGGCGGTCAGTCGGGGCAGCTTGGCCGCCTTTCCTCCCCATTGTGGGGAGGGGGGCGTGCTACGCAGACTGAGGTCAATCCGCCGGAATGACCTTCCCCGGATTCATCTGCCCCTCAGGGTCCAGCGCCTGCTTGACCGCCCGCATCACGTCCAGCGCCACCGGGTTCTTCCGCCGCGCCATCGAGGTCAGCTTGGACAGCCCCACCCCGTGCTCGGCCGAGAAACTGCCGCCCATTTCGGCCACCACATCCTCAACCACTTCCATCACCCGGTCTTTCAGCACCGGATCATCCCGGGTGGGAAAGGCGGTGAAATGCAGGTTCCCATCGCCAAGATGCGCCACGGTCAGCGTTTTCAGGCCCGGATCAAGCGCTTCCAGCCGGGCCAGCGCCTCGGACAAGAAGCCCTCTACCCGGTCCAAAGGCAGGCAGACGTCGGTGTCCACGGCTGGGGTCAGAGCCATCGTGATCTCGGCCGCCGCCTCGCGCCGCGCCCACATCGCCCGGCGCTGCTGTTCGGTTTGGGCAAGGATCGCGTCCTGGATCAGATCGGCCTCCAGCATCTCGGCAAGGATGCCTTCCAGCACGGAAACCAACGGCACCGCGCCGGCGGCGTCTGCGGTGGCCTCAGCCGCCACTGTCGTCGCAGCCTCGATCAGGATCGTCACCTCAGGGACCGCGTCGAAGGGCTGCCCCAGGTCGGGCCGCGCCGCGCGGAGGCGGTCACTGTAGGTGCGCGGCATGAATTCGAACGCCTCGACCCGGCCCCCCGTCGCCTCTTGCATCCGGTTCAAGAGGATCAGCGCATCGCCTATGGACCGCGCCGCCACTGTCGCCGTCGCATGGGCGCGGGGCGCGGGCACCAGCTTTATAACCGCCGCCGTGATGATGCCAAGCGTCCCCTCGGCCCCGATGAACATCTGTTTCAGATCATAGCCAGAGTTGTCCTTGTGCAACTCGCTCATCAGGTCCAGCACCCGGCCATCGGCCAGCACCACTTCCAGCCCCAGACACAAACCACGGGTGGAGCCGTAACGCAGCACATTCGACCCGCCCGCATTGGTAGAGAGAACCCCGCCCAGCATCGCCGACCCTCGCGCGCCGAACCACAAGGGGAAGTACAACCCCTCCGCCTCAGCCGCCTCATGCAGGCGGGTCAGGACCACGCCAGCCTCGGCCACCGCAAGCCGTGCGTCAGGCTTCAGGGCGCGGATGTGGTTCATCCGCTCCAGGCTAAGCATGAGGCCCCCGGTGGTCATCGTGCCGCCGACCAGCCCGGTGTTGCCGCCGATGGGCACCACCGGCACCCGATGGGTGGCGGCAATCTTGACCACCGCCGCCACCTCGGCGGTAGAGGCGGGCCGCACCACCGCCAAAGGCGCGCCCTTATACTTGCCCATCCAGTCGCGCGCATGCCGGGCCATGTCCGCCCCGGTCAGAACATGGGCCGCGCCAACCACCGCCTGAAGGTCTTCAACCAGCCCCATCCTGCCCCTCGCAATCTTTGCCCGAAAGCACCCGTATTGACCCTAAACCACCCCCGGCAGAGAGGGAAAGACAAGCCCAGCTGCCTTTGCTCTTTTTCCAAATACTCCCGCCGGAGGCGTTTTCCGGTGCGCGCGGCTTGACGAAAGCCCAATACTTAGCTATTCAACTAACCAACGGATAGGAAGCCTCATGCTCCGCACCCTTTTCCTTGTCAGTTTGCTCGCGTTTCCTGCCACCGCGCAGGATATGTCAGACCTTGGGACCCCGCCCGCCGGCACCTACCGGATGGACCCTGCCCACACCCGGCTGTGGTTCACGGTCGATCACCTGGGCTTTTCGCGCTACATGGCGCTGTTCACCAAGGTTGAGGCTGAGCTGCAGTTCGACCCCGCCAATCCGACGGGCATGCAGGTCAGCGCCTCGGTCGACCTGACCTCGCTGGAAACCCACAACGACGACCCGAGCTATGATTTCAACGCCATCGTATCGGGCCCGGACTATCTGAACGCGCCCGCGCATCCGCTTGCGACGTTCACTTCAACCAAGGTTGACCTGACGGGCGCTACGACTGCTACGGTCACCGGCGATCTGACGCTGAACGGCGTCACCAAACCTATCACCCTTGTGGCGCGCTACAACGGCGGCTGGGGCCACATGCCGCTTGACCCCGGCGGAGCACGGGCCGGTTTTTCGCTGGAGGGTACGCTGTTGCGGTCCGACTTCGGGATTGCCAATGGCATCCCCGCCCCGGGCACAACGATGGGCGTTTCCGATGAGGTGCGCATCTTCATCGAGACTGAGTTGATGAACCCCGACGCTCCGAAACCCTGAGCCACCGTTCCGACAGGCCCAAATTTCTTGAGTAAGAAATTTGCCAAAATCCTTACTCAAGGATTTTGTGGTCTAGCCGTTCAGGATGATCGCGTCCTTGCCCGACAGGCTGATCTCGACCGCAGTCCCCGGCACCGGCGGCGGCTGGTCGGCGCGGTTGAAGGTGTCCAGCACCACCGCCTCACCCGCCACCCGCGCGCGCAGGCGGATGATCGATCCCATGAAATGCACCTCTTCCACCGTGCCCGGCACCACCGTCTCGTACCCCGGCTCACGCCCCAGCCGCAGCGCCTCGGGCCGCAGCGCGATATGCATCTCGTGGCCCGTCGCAAGGCCCGGCGGCAGGGTCAGCGCGGCCCCTCCCAAGCGAACCCGTCCCGTCGCCGCATCCTCAACCGTCACCGCGAAGGTGTTCAGCGTGCCGACGAAGTTCGCCACGAACCGCGTCGTCGGGCGGTTGTAAATCTCAAACGGGGTGCCAACCTGATCGGCGATGCCGGCATTCATCACCACGATCCGGTCAGAGATGCTCATCGCCTCTTCCTGATCATGGGTCACGAAGATCGTGGTGATCCCCAGCCGCTGCTGGATCTCGCGGATCTCGTTCCGCAAGGAAACCCGGACCTTTGCATCCAGCGCTGACAGCGGCTCATCCAGCAACAGCACCCTTGGGCTGGGCGCAAGCGCCCGCGCCAAAGCGACGCGCTGCTGCTGCCCGCCCGACAGCTGAAACGGATAGGCCCCGCCCTTGTCTGGCAACCCGATCAGCTTCAGCATCTCAGCCACGCGGTCGTCACGCTCAGCCTTGGCCACGCCCTTGACCTTCAAGCCAAAGGCCACGTTGTCCGCCACCGTCAGGTTCGGGAACAGCGCATAGGCCTGGAACATCATCCCGATGTTGCGGGCGTTGGCCTTCAGGCCGGTCACCTCACTCCCGTCGATCACGATGCTGCCTGCAGTCGGCCGTTCAAAACCCGCCACCATGCGCAGAACCGTGGTCTTGCCACAGCCGGACGGGCCAAGAAGCGAGATGAACTCACCCTTCGCGACCTCAAGGTTGAAGTCCTTCACCACCAGGTTCGACCCGAAGGCCTTTTCCAGATGCGAGATTGTGAGGAAGCTCATCAGGCCTTGGCCCTTTCGTGTTTGGAAAACCGGGTGACCAGTTGCATCAACCCCATGCAGCCCCAGGTGATGGCAAAGGCGATGACCGCGAGGGCGGGCGGCTCATAGGCGCGGTTGGCGCCCAGAAGCTGCATATAGGGGCCGAAGGCGGGCCGGTTCAGCAGGGCGGCCATGGTGAATTCGCCCAAGACAATCGCCAGCGTAAGGAACGCCCCCGACAGCACTGCAACCATGACGTTCGGCAGGATGATCCGGCCCAGAATGGTGATCCACCCCGCCCCGAGCGACTGTGCGGCCTCGGTCAGAGTGCCCACGTCGATTGTGCGCAGCCCGGTATCGACACTGCGGTACATGTAAGGCAGGGCAAGCGTCGTATAACCCATGGTCAGCAGGAAATCCGTGCCCAGCGCCGACCCGGTCAGCGGCAACCAGCTTGAGGTGTTGTAAAGCCGGATATAGCCGAAGACGAGGACGATGGCCGGGATCACCAAGGGCAGCAGCGTCACGAATTCGACGAAAGGCCGCGCCTGCGGCAGTTTCAGGCGCACCCAGTAGGCGGTGGGCACCACCAGGAACACGCCCATCAGGATGGTCGCGCCTGCCAGCACAAGCGAATAGCTGAAGGTGGCCCAGAAAGTGGGGTCTTCAAACACGCGGCGGTAGGCGTCGAAGGAATACTCGCCCCGGCGCATCTTCAGACTGAACTCGGCCATCCCGACCAGCGGCAGAAGGAAGTAAAGGCAGCCGAAGATGAGCGCGAACCATGCAAGGAAGCGGGTCATTTCAGCCACCTTTCCGACCGAACGCGCAGCACGATGTAGACCGTGTTGGCGATGACGGTGATCGCGATCATCCCGAAGGCCAGCGCGTAGCCAAGGTTCGGGTTGCCCAGCACATCGCCCCTTATTTGCGCGAAGAGCTTGATCGGCACGATGTTCAGCTGCGGCCCGGTCAAGGCAAAGGCGGTGGCGACTGCGCCGAAGGCATTGGCGAAAAGCAGGGCGAAGGTTCCAAGGATCGACGGAAACAGGATCGGCAGCGCCACCATCCGCCAGTATTGCAGGCCGGTCGCACCCAACACCTCAGCCGCCTCCCTCCATTCGCGTTTGAGGCCGTCCAGTGCGGGGATGATGATCAGGATCATTAGCGGAATCTGGAAGAAGAGGTAGGTGATCACCAGACCCCAGAAGGACAGAAGGTTGAACCCGTAGGCGCGAAGGTTGATCCCGACGTCGCGCAACTCCATCGTGATCAGGCCGGCGGGGCCGATCGTGGCGATGAAGGCAAAGGCCAAGGGTACACCAGCGAAGTTAGACGCCACTCCGGAAAAGGTCAGCAAGGGCGACCGCACCGCCTTTGGCAAGCCGCCAAAGACCACAGCTGCCGCCATCGCAAAGCCGATGGCGCAGCCAAGGGTCGCGGAATAAAGGCTCAGCTTGATCGAGGTCCAGTACGCCGCACGGATGGAATCGGTGTTCAGGTCGATCAGGTTCTGGAACGTAAAGCCGCCATCCACATCCTGAAACGCCCCGGTCACGATGCGCAAGGTGGGCAGGATCAGGAACAGGAAGGCAAAGATCGCGAAGGGCAGGATGCCCAGCCACTCCACCGGCAACCTGCGCTTGCCGCGCCGGATCGGACCGTCTGCCATGCTTCCCCCGAAATCTGGCGCTTGGATGAATGGCAGCTCTGCCGGCCACCTGGTAAAGCGCCTGCCCCGAGGTGCTCCCGGGGCAGGCTTATCGGATCAGGCCCGATTACTCGGCGACGTTGGCGCCGACGACGGCATCCCAGCCACCGGTGACGGCGGCCTTGTTGGCGTCGACTTCTTCCAGCGTCGGGAAGTAGGCGGCCTCATAGGCAGCAGCCGGGGGCAGCGCGTCGAGGAGTTCCTGCGGGATCTTGCCAGCAGCCGCCATCGCGTTGAAGCGCGCCGGGTGGCAATAGCCCTTCAGCCAGCCAAGCTGACCTTCGTCGCTGTAGAGGTATTCCATCCACAGCTTTGCAGCATTGGGCTGCGGCGCATAGGCCGAGATCGCCTGAACGTAAACGCCAGCCAGAACGCCCGACTTCGGCACGACCACTTCAACCGGCGGGTTGCCTGCCAGCGTGTCACGGGCGGCAAGGGCGTTGTAGTCCCACATGATGATGATCGGCGTGGTGCCCTGGGCCAGCGTGCCAGCCTTGCCGATGACCGGGACGAAGTTGCCCGCATCGTTCAGCGCCTTGAAGAACTCAAGCCCCGCCTTGCCCGCCGCTTCGCCCGGTGCAGCACCGGTCGACATGCCAGCGGCCAGCACACCCAGGATCGCCTGGTTCGAGGCGCGCGGATCACCCGCCAGAGCGACCATGCCAGCGTATTCGGGCTTGAGCAGATCCGCCCAGTCCTGCGGGACGTTCTCGACAAGGTCCTTGTTCACGATGAAGGACATCACGCCGTAATAGTCGCCGTACCAATGGCCCTCGGCATCCTTGATGCTGTCCGGAATCTCGGCCCAGGTCGAGACCTTGTAGGCTTGCGTCAGACCTTCGGCCTTGGCTTGCGGACCAAAGGCAAGGCCCACGTCCAGAACGTCGGGGGCCTGCGGGCCCTTGTTGTCCTTGTTGGCCTTCACGGCCTCAAGCTCATCAGCGGAACCGGCATCGGGGTTCAGCTCGTTCACGGTGATTTCCGGATACTTCGCCTTGAATCCGGCGATGACCTCGCCATAGCCGCACCAGTCATGCGGCAGCGCGATGGTCGAGAGCATGCCCTCGGCCTTGGCAGCGGCTTCAAGCTCGGCCATGTGGGCCTCGGCGAAAGCGGTGCCGTTCGACATCAGCACGGCAAGGCTGGTCGTCAGGCAAAGGATGTTTCTTTTCAGCATTTCAATTCTCCCAGGTGGAACGTCAGCTCAGACTTTCGCCAACCGACGGCTATTGCAGCCTTGGTCAGTGCCCGCCTGATGTAACAGTCAAGTAACAGTGACATGAAAGTTCTGACAAGCCGCAATCGCCGCCGGGTCTGCGCGCCTGGACAAGGTTGCTACCGGAAATGGGGTGCCGCCCTCGGGGGCATCGAGCCCCGCTCGGACGGCGTTGCCACGGAAAGTCTGGTGGGGCGGGATCGGTTGGGGCAGATGGTGAAGCCTCCGGCGGGAGTATTTTTCAAAAGAGCAAAGGACCGGCCCAGGGCGAGTCATCTGGCCTGTCCGCCTTATGGAAGACCGCGCGCTGCGGCTTGCTCTTTTTCCAAATACTCCCGCCGGACGCTTCGACGCTGACCGAAGGGCGGCACCCAGCAAAGCGTCTAGAATCCTGAATTCCCGTCCGGATTTGCCCGATCCTGATGGCAGACTTTGCCCGCGCCCCCCTTTCCCCTGCCAGCGCCGCATGTTAGGCGGAGCGCGTCATGACATCCTCCCGCAATCCTGTGAAAGGCATCTGGCTGATGGTTGCGGCCGTCGCGGCCTTTGCCGCGCAAGATGGGTTTTCAAAATATCTGGCAGGCGAATACTCCACCCAGATGATCATCATGATCCGCTACTGGGCCTTCGCCGGATTTGTCTCCCTGCTGGCCCTGCGCCGCCCCGAAGGCCCACGCGCGGCGATCCGGTCGAACCGGCTGGGCGCGCATCTGGTGCGGTCCTGCCTTCTGGTGGCCGAGATCTGCCTGATCGTCTGGGGCTATACGCTGATCGGGCTGATCGAAAGCCACGCGGTCTTTGCGATCTGCCCGCTTCTGGTCGTCGCTCTCTCCGGCCCGATCCTGGGTGAGCGGATTGTCTGGCAACGCTGGGCTGCCGTCGCCGCCGGAATGATCGGCGTGCTGGTGATCCTGCGGCCGGGTATGGGGGTCTTCAGTTGGGCCGCGCTACTGCCGCTGGTCGCCGCCTTCTTCTTCGCGCTTTATTCCGTCCTGACCCGCCTGACCACGCGGGATGAGCCGACCTTCCCCGCCTTCTTCTGGCCCGGCGTGATCGGGGCGATCTTGATGACCGGGATCGGCCTGCCGCATCTGGAACCGATGGCCCCGCAGGACATGGCCTTTCTGGCGGTCTACTGTGCGCTGTCGATCTTCTCGCACTGGCTTTTGCTGAAATGCTATGAGCAGATCGAGGCGGCGCGGGTCCAGCCCTATGCCTACCTGCAGATCGTCTTCGTCACCATCATCGGCATCACGATCTATGGCGAGGTGCTGGAGCTTCCCGTCGCCCTTGGCACCGGCATCATCGTGGCTGCCGGCCTCTACGCCCTGTCGCTGGAACGGAAGCCCGCATGACCACGCAATCGGCAACGGTGCAGAACACGCGGGCGGGCATCTGGCTGATGATCGCCACCAGCATCGTCTTTGCCGCCCAGGACGGCATCTCGCGTCACCTTGCCACGAACTACAGCGTGATGATGGTGGTGATGATCCGGTTCTGGGTCTTTGCCATCTTCGTGGTTGCCCTGGCCGCGGTCAGCACTGGCGGAATCAGGGCGGCGGCGAAAAGCCATTACCCTTGGGTGCAACTCGCCCGTGGGGTGATCCTGGTGGCCGAGATTTGCGTGATGGTCGTGGGTTTCGTGAAGCTTGGGTTGATCGAGGCGCATGCGGTCTTCACCTGCTACCCCTTGCTGATCGCCGCCCTTTCCGGCCCGATCCTGGGCGAAAAGGTCGGCTGGCGGCGCTGGACGGCGATCTTGGTCGGCTTTGCCGGGGTGCTGATCATTCTAGAGCCGGGGGTCACGGTCTTTTCTCCGTGGGCGCTGGTGCCGCTGCTGGCAGCCTTCCTCTTCGCGCTTTACGGCCTTCTGACCCGCTTCGTGGCTCGCAAGGACAGCGCCCCGGTCAGCTTTTTCTGGACCGGCGTCGTCGGTGCCATCGTGATGACGCCCTTTGGTCTGGCCACCTGGACCTGGATGACCCCCACCGACTGGGCCTGGATGGCCACCCTCTGCTGCACTGCCGTCCTTGGCCATTGGCTGTTGATCCGCGCCTATGCGGTGGCCGAGGCTTCGGCGATCCAGCCCTTCGCCTATCTGCAGCTGGTCTTCGCTTCTGCCATCGGGCTGTTCATCTTTGGCGAAGTGCTGCGGATCAACGTCGCTGTCGGCGCCTTCATCGTGGTCGCCGCCGGAGTCTTTACCCTGTGGAGACAGCGCGTGCGTGAAAAGGCCGCTCTGAAAGCCTGACGGCGTTCATCGCAGCCCCCCAGCGATGAGCGAGCGCAAGCGACACGAAGAGCGGTCAAGGTTGCCCCGCTGCAAGGGGCGGCGTAAAAGCCTTCCAGCAAAGCAGGAGTCCACCCCATGACCGCCCCGAAACCCGTCGTCCTGTGCATCCTCGACGGCTGGGGCATCGGCCCGAACCCCGACACCAGCGCCCCGGCGCAGGCGCAGGTGCCGACGTTCAATCACCTCTGGGCCTCCTGCCCGCATGCCACGCTTACCACCTTTGGCCCGGACGTCGGCCTTCCCACCGGCCAGATGGGCAACTCCGAGGTCGGGCACACCAACATCGGCGCGGGTCGCGTGGTGGCGATGGACCTTGGCGCCATTGACCTTGCGGTCGAGGATGGCAGTTTTGCCGTCAACCCGGCCATTCTGGACTTTGCCGCCAAGGTGAAGGCCAAGGGCGGCACGGCGCATCTGATCGGCGTGGTGTCGGACGGCGGCGTTCATGGCCACGTCAACCATATCCTGGCAGCGTGCCGCGCCATCACCGCACTTGGCGTGCCGGTCGCACTTCATGCCATCACCGATGGGCGCGATGTGTCGCCCTCTTCGGCCCAGGGGTATGTCACGGCCCTGGTGCAGGGCCTGCCCTACGGCGCCAGCATCGCCACCGTGACCGGGCGCTACTGGGCAATGGACCGCGACAACCGGTGGGAGCGCGTGTCCCGCGCCTTTGACGGGATCGTGCATGCCAAGGGTGAGGCCGCGCCAAACCCGATCACCGCGATCTCGAACTCCTACGCCAAGGCGGAAACCGACGAATTCCTCGCCCCCACGGTGATCGACGGCTATCACGGGGCCAAGGATGGCGATGGCATCTTCTGCCTCAACTTCCGCGCCGACCGCGCGCGCGAGATTCTCGCCGCCCTGGGCGACCCCGGCTTCACCGCCTTTGACACCGGCACCCGGCCCAGCTGGTCGGCCATGCTGGGGATGGTCGAATATTCGGATGCCCATAACGCCTACATGGCCACCGCCTTTCCCAAGCGGGTGCTGGTCAATACCCTTGGCGAATGGGTCTCGATGCACGGCCGCACCCAGTTCCGGCTGGCCGAGACCGAGAAATACCCCCATGTCACCTTCTTCCTGAACGGCGGGCGCGAAACCCCCTATCCCGGCGAAGACCGCGCCATGCCGCTGTCGCCCAAGGTCGCAACCTACGACCTGCAGCCGGAAATGAGCGCGCCCGAAGTAGGAGACCGTCTGGTTGAAGCGATCCGCCATGGCTATGACCTGATCGTCGTCAACTTCGCCAATCCCGACATGGTCGGCCATACCGGCAGCCTGCCTGCCGCGATCCTGGCCTGCGAGGCGGTGGACCGTGGCCTTGCCCGCGCCTTGGATGCCCTGACCGCGCGCGGCGGCGCGATGCTGATCTGCGCCGACCACGGCAATTGCGAAGTGATGGTTGATCCGGTCACCGGCGGCCCGCACACCGCGCATACGACGAACCCCGTGCCGGTGATCCTGGTCGGTGGCCCGCCCGGCGCGCGGTTGCGCGATGGCCGGCTGTCGGACATCGCGCCCACGCTTCTGCAACTGATGGGCCTGCCGCAACCGGTCGAGATGACGGGGGGCACGCTGATCACATGATCCGCGCCGCCGTCCTTTGCCTTTTACTGGCATCGCCCGCCCCGGCGCAAGGCGTGGCCGAACAGGCCGCCGCCGCTGCGACTGATCTGCAGGCCGCCGTGGCAGCACTTGAAACGGCGGTCGAGGCGCGGGATCGTGTCAGCGCCCTCTCCCGGACGATCCGCGCGTATGAAGATGGCCTTGCCGCCCTGCGCGCGGCGCTGCGGCAGGCATCCTTGCGAGAGGCAAGCCTCACCCGACAGTTCGACGCCAAGCGCGACAGCATCGGCCGTTTGCTGGGCGTGCTGGCCACGATGGAGGCGAACCCCGGGCCACTTCTGCTTTTGCATCCCGACGGGGCCCTGGGGACCGCCCGATCAGGCATGGTCATGGCCGATGTCACCCCCGCCCTGCAGGCCGAGGCGACCGCCCTCCGCGCCGAGTTGCAAGAGCTTGCCGATCTGCGCGCGCTGCAGGTTTCCGCCGGGCAGACGCTGGCCGATGGGCTTGCCGCCGCCCAGGCTGCGCGGACTGACCTGTCGCAAGCCATCTCGGACCGGGTCGATCTGCCCCGCCGCTTTCTTGATGACCCCGAAGCCTTGCGCCTTCTGGTGGAAGGCGCGGACACGCTTGATGCCTTTGCCGCGGGCCTTTCGCCCGATACCACCAGCACCACCAGCTTTGCCGCCGCCAAGGGCACACTGCCCCTGCCCGTCCTTGGCCGCACCCTGCGCCTGCCCGGTGAGGCTGACGCCACCGGCACCCGCCGCCCGGGGCTGACGCTGGCCACCGGCCCCCGCGCGCTGGTCAATGCCCCCTGGCCCGCCACCATCCGCTACCGGGGTCCGCTCTTGGACTACGGAAATGTGATGATACTCGAACCCGGAGACGGCTATCTACTGGTTCTGGCAGGGCTGGATGTCCTTTACGGCGAGGTTGGGGAAGTCGTGGCGGCAGATGCCCCACTTGGACTGATGGGCGGGGCCGAGGCCGCGTCGGCAGAATTCCTGACTGCGCTGGCAGAAGGGTCTGGCGGGCGGGTGACGGAAACGCTCTATATGGAACTCAGACAGGGTGCCGAAGCCTTGGACCCCATGCCGTGGTTCAAGGGCACGGGCCGCACAGCGGCCGAAACAGAGGATTGACGTCTTATGAAAAAGTTCATGATGGCCGCGCTGATCGGAACGGTGTCCGGGGTCGCACTGACCACGCAGGTCGCCGGCCCGCTGATCGCGCAGGAAGCCGGCAACGACACCTCGGTCTACGAACAACTCGACCTTTTCGGCGACATCTTCGAACGCATCCGCAGCCAGTATGTCGAGGAAGTGTCGACCGAAGACCTCGTCACCGCCGCGATCAACGGCATGCTCACCTCGCTCGATCCCCACTCCGGTTACCTGTCGGCCAAGGATTTTGACGACATGCGGGTGCAGACCCGTGGCGAATTCGGCGGCCTCGGGATCGAGGTGACACAGGAAGAAGGCTTCATCAAGGTCATCTCGCCGATGGACGGCACCCCCGCCGCCAAGGCTGGCATCCTGGCCGGCGACTTCATCACCCATGTCGACGGCGAATCCGTGCTGGGCCTGGTGCTGGACGACGCGGTCGAAAAGATGCGCGGCCCGATTGGGTCGGAAATCATCATCACCGTGGTCCGCGAAGGCACGCCGGAACCCTTCGACGTCTCGATCATCCGCGACACCATCAAGCTGACCGCCGTGCGCGGCCGCGTCGTGGGCAATACCGTCGTCCTGCGGATCACCACCTTCAACGATCAGACCACCAGCGGCATGGTCGAGGCCCTGAACAAGGGGATCGAGGAGCTTGGCGGGATCGAGAACATGGACGGCGTCGTCCTTGATCTGCGCAACAACCCTGGCGGTCTCCTGACCGAATCGATCACCGTGTCGGATGCCTTCCTGGAAAAGGGCGAAATCGTCTCGACCCGGGGGCGTCAGCCGGGCAGCGGTGAACGCTACAACGCCGAACCGGGGGATCTGATCGGCGGCAAGCCGATTGTGCTTCTGATCAACGGCGGCTCGGCCTCGGCATCGGAAATCGTGGCCGGTGCGCTGCAGGACCACCGCCGCGCCATCGTGGTCGGCACCAAAAGCTTTGGCAAAGGCTCGGTCCAGACGCTGATCCCGCTGCGGGGCGACGGGGCCATGCGCCTGACCACCGCACGCTACTACACGCCCTCGGGCCGCTCGATCCAGGCGCTTGGCATCTCGCCCGACATCGTGGTGAACCAGCCGCCGCCGGTTCCCGTGGTGGAAGGTGAGGAAGACGGCCCAGCATCGGCCGTCCGCAACCGGTCCGAGGCTGACCTGCGTGGTGCGATCACCAACGACTCGATGACCGACGAAGAAAAGCGCCTGTACGAAGAAGAACTCGCCCGGGCCGAGGACTCGGCCAAGCTGCGGGACGAAGATTACCAGCTGGCCTATGCCGTCGACATCATCAAGGGGCTGACCGCCATCGCCCCTGACCAACCGTAAGGAGTGCGGGCGGGGCCACCCCCGCCCGATCCCCATGTCCGAGTCCATACCCGCCATCGACCCCGAAACCCTGCCCTACCGTCCCTGCGTGGGGGTCGTCCTGATCGACGCCCGTGGCATGGTCTTTGCGGGCCAACGGCTCGACAGCCCTTCGCCCGCCTGGCAGATGCCGCAAGGTGGCATCGACAAGGGCGAAACCCCCAAGGCCGCCGCCTTCCGTGAGCTTTGGGAAGAAACCGGTGTGACCCGGGATCTGGTAGAGCCGATTGCCAAGACCCACGGCTGGGTGACCTACGACCTGCCGCCTGATCTGCTGGGCAAGGTCTGGGGCGGCAAGTATCGCGGGCAGAAACAGAAGTGGTTCCTGTTCCGCTTCAAGGGCCAGGACCGCGACATCAAGATCGCCACCGAACACCCCGAGTTTGCCCAGTGGCGTTGGATTCTGGCGGATGAAATGCTGGATGCCATCGTCCCCTTCAAACGCGCCGTCTATGACGAAGTGGTCCGCAGCTTCCGCGCCTATCTGGCCTGAAGCGCCCCCTCCTCGTTCGACTGCGTCTCCTCGTCGGAAGGAGCACCCAGCGAGGAGTGACGCAGTCATCGACGAGCCGCCCCGAGCGGGCCGCCCCCGGACGTCCTGCCCCGCAAGCCGGCGCCGGAAAATCCGTCCCGCCCCTTGCCGCAGCGCAGAACCGTGGCCCATCTCTGCCACATCCCTTGCGATTTCCGCCTTATCTCCTTGCCAAAACCCCGGCATCGCTTGAATTCCGCCCCGTTCCCGCGCTACGGACCCGCGCAACTGCGGCCCCCGCGCCTTGCCCCGTACCCTGAAGGTCAACCCGATGTCCCTGCCAAACCACGCCCCGATCCCCGAACTTTACGTCTCCTCCGACTCTGCCCAGAAGCTGAAGATCGAGGCGGGCAACCTGCCGTCCTGGGACCTCACCGCCCGTCAGGTCTGCGACCTTGAGCTTCTGATGAACGGTGGCTTTGCGCCGCTCAAGGGCTTCATGAGCGAGGCGGACTATGACGGTGTCGTTGCCAACATGCGCCTGGCCGATGGCACGCTCTGGCCGATGCCGATCACGCTTGACGTCTCCGAGGCGTTTGCCGACAAGGTCGCCCCCGGTCAGGACATTGCCCTGCGCGACGCAGAAGGCGTAATCCTTGCGATCCTGTCGATCAGCGACAAGTGGGTCCCGAACAAGGCGGTTGAGGCTGAACATGTCTTCGGCGCAGATGACCTTGCACATCCAGCTGTCAACTACCTGCACAATCAGGCGGGCAAGGTCTACCTTGGCGGCCCGATCACCGGCATCCAGCAGCCGGTGCATTACGACTTCAAGGCCCGCCGCGACACGCCGAACGAGCTTCGCGCCTTCTTCCGCAAGATGGGCTGGCGCAAGATCGTGGCCTTCCAGACCCGCAACCCCCTGCACCGCGCGCATCAGGAACTGACCTTCCGTGCCGCACGGGAGGCCCAGGCCAACCTTCTGATCCACCCCGTCGTCGGCATGACCAAGCCGGGCGACGTCGACCACTTCACCCGCGTCCGCTGCTATGAGGCGGTCCTCGACCAGTACCCCGCACAGACCACCGCGCTGTCCCTTCTGAACCTCGCCATGCGCATGGCCGGGCCCCGTGAGGCGGTCTGGCACGGTATCATCCGCAAGAACCACGGCTGCACCCACATGATCGTGGGGCGTGACCATGCTGGTCCGGGCAAGAATAGCGCGGGTAAGGATTTCTACGACCCCTACGCCGCGCAGGAACTCTTCGCCAAACATGCGACAGAAATCGGCATCGAGATGGTCGACTTCAAACACATGGTCTACGTGGCCGAAAAGGCCCAGTACTACCCCGCGAACGAAGTCCCCGAAGGCTCCACCGTCCTGGATATCTCCGGCACCGAACTGCGCCGCCGGTTGCGCGAAGGGCTGGATATCCCGGAATGGTTCAGCTTCCCGCAGGTGGTGTCGGAACTCCGCAAGACCAGCCCCGCGCGGTCAAAGCAGGGCTTTACCGTCTTCTTCACTGGCCTCTCCGGCTCCGGCAAATCCACCATCGCCAACGCCCTCATGGTCAAGCTGATGGAGATGGGGGGTCGCCCGGTCACCCTTCTGGACGGCGACGTGGTGCGCAAACACCTGTCGTCAGAACTCGGTTTCTCCAAGGAACACCGCGACCTCAACATCAAGCGCATCGGCTATGTCGCGTCCGAGATCACCAAGAACGGCGGCATCGCGATCTGCGCCCCCATCGCGCCCTATACCGCCACCCGTCGCGCTGTGCGTGAAATGATCGAGGCCTTCGGCGCCTTTATCGAGGTGCACGTTGCCACCAGCCTTGAAGAATGCGAACGCCGCGACCGCAAGGGCCTGTATAAGCTGGCGCGTGAAGGCAAGATCAAGGAATTCACCGGCATTTCAGACCCCTACGAGGCGCCGACCCATGCCGAACTCGTGGTGGATACCGAAAATGTCGACGTCGACCACTGCGCCCACCAAGTGCTGCTCAAGCTCGAACAGATGGGCCTGATCCGCGCCTGAAACAGAAAGGGACGGCGCCGCGCTGCCGTCCCTTCCTTATCTTGCCGATATAACGTCGCCTCAGCGCGCGCGCATCATCCGCAGCAACAGCCCGTCCTTCAGGACGTATTGGTGGTAGAGCGCAGCCAGCGCATGCAATCCCGCCAAGCCCATCAACACATTGCCAGCCACGGCATGAGGCTCACCCAGAGCGTCGATGCCTTGAAACCACACGATCGCCCCACCAGCCGGCACCCCGATCATCAGGACATAAAGCAGCAGATGCGCCCATCCGCCCAGCTTTTGCGTCAGTGATCCCGGCACGCCCCCGGAGACGGGAGCGCCCAACGAATACCGCAGGATCAGCCGCAGCACCACCAGCGCCAATACCGCAAGGCCGATCCAGACGTGCCAGGGCGTGACATAGGCCAGCCCCTCCAGCTTGGCATCAAGCTGGTCTTCCATGCCCTCGCCAAGGAAGTAGTTGAGGACGACAAGAATGCCGACAAGCCAGTGCAGCCCGATCTGCACGCGCGCATATCCTGTGTACATCCGTAAGCCCCTTGTGACGCCTGTCCGGTATCCAGCGCCGGATACCGGCAAGCGTTAGCCCCTTATGGGGAGAGGGCAAGCGCAGACTTGCGCATCAGCCTGCAAGCGCCGACCGCCGCCGGTCAGTGCACACTGACCGGGGTGAAGTCGTGTTCGCGTGCCAGGTGGAACGCCAGACGGCGGTCGGCGACCAGCGCCAGCTGACGACCATCGGCACCGTTCACCGAAAAGATCGTGTCCAGCCCGTCCATCTGCTCGCGCACGTCATCGGGCAGGTTTTCCACCGCAATTTCGCGGACATAGACGATCCGGCCCCCAGATTGCGGAAATCCCTTGTATGGCGTGTTCATGTCCGACCCCCGTCCCGTTGCCCAATCCGAATTGTCTGCACCACCGTGTCCGGCACCTGACGGCGCAGGTCGATGTGCAAAAGACCATGCTCCATCGTCGCGCCGGCCACCTCGACCCCGTCCGCCATCACAAAGCTCCGCTGGAACGCGCGGGCAGCAATGCCCCGGTGCAGGAACACCCGTTCTCCGGCATCATCCGCCTGACGGCCGCGCACGACCAGTTGGCGGTCTTCGACCGTGATCGCCAAGTCATCCTCACGGAACCCAGCGACGGCCAGCGTGATGCGATAGGCGTTTTCCGCCACGGCTTCGATGTTGAAGGGAGGGTAGCCCTCAGCCCCCGATTTCGCGGTGCGTTCGACCAGCCGTTCCAGCTGTTCGAACCCCAGCAAGTAGGGATGGGCCCCAAAACTCAGTTTCGTCATTCGGACATGTCCTTAGGCAAGCGACATTTCGGTGGGCGGCCCCGCAACCGGGCACCGCACGTTTTCAATATGGGGCCGCGCCCCACGGCCTGCAAGTCCCCGGGGTCCGGCGCCCCAATGCCATTTTCGCCCAATCTTCCGCAGAAACCTTCACCGCCGGGCCGCAGTTTCCTATATCCTGTGCCAAATGCCTGGACCACAACCGCAGGAATCGAGTCGGCCACCATGAATGCCCCCTCCGAACTCAGTTTCGAAGAAATGCTCCGCATCAAGCTTGAGGTGCTGCGGCGTGAGCATCGTGATCTTGACCAGGCGATCCACGCGCTGGAAGAAACCGGCCGCCCGGACCAGCTGACCCTGCGCCGCCTGAAGAAGCAAAAGCTGTCCCTGAAAGACCAGATCGTGAAAATCGAGGATCAGCTGATCCCCGACATCATCGCCTGATATCTTAGCGCGGCATCACTCCGGCGTCGCTGGCCAGCCGGTTCATCGCGTCAAGAATGATCCCGTCATCGGCCCAGATCGTCAGCTGGTAAAGCGCCTCATCCTCAACCTCAGTAAACCCCGCCATCACGTCCCGGCGCGCATCAGTGTCGCGCGGATAGGGCGCAGCGAAGATCGCCATCCCCGCTCGGATGCCCGCCGCATGGTCGGGCAGACCCAGCCGGTCCAACGTCTCGGCCAGCTGCGGTGCCATCGTGCCGGATGAGTTAAAGAAGTACTGGTGCGTGCTGCCGTTGAAGCTTTCACTCAGGAAAAGATGCATCAGCATCAGGTCGCGTTGCGGCGGGGCCAGCCGCGCAAAGGCCGCGTCCATCTCAGTCGGCGTCCAACCCCAGTCGCCCATGCACTGGACCATCAGCTGTTTTATCAGGTATTGGACGCGGCGGTCGTCCTTAACTGCCACGCGTAGCACTTCGTACTCGGCGGCAACCTTGGGGTCGCTGGCCAGAAGGTCCAGCGTCGCGGCTTGGATTTCTGGGGCCATCCGGTGAAGTGCATCGGCCGCCATTCGCATCAAGATGCCCCGCGCGCCTTTAGCCCAGCCTGACCCGCTGGTCCGGGCCTCCTCCAACCGCGCAGCCAAACCGCCGTCCCAGCCCGGGAACACCTCCAGCGGCACCCGCGCCGCCTTTGCCGCCTCGGTCAGTCCCTGCCGGTCCAGCGCCGCCACGATCTGCGCCAGCACGGTCGATTCCGGGGTATAGGTCAGCATCTGCAACGGATCGGCAAACTCGACCTGCGCGCCAAGCACAATAAGATAGGGCAGATCGGCCAGCGCAGGCGGCAAGGCCGCACTCCGTTCGGCCAGCACTTGCGGATACTGGTCGGCGTAGCCATAGACCTCGGCACTTCCATCGACTGGGCCCCGTATGATCGCTTCCACATGATAACCGGAGGCCTCATCGTTCAGCACTTCGGTCAGCGGATAGTCCAAGACCGCCCCCGGCCCGCAGGGGTTTGCACCAGCCATTCCTGAAGAAAACACCACCAGAACCGTGCCAAGGAACCCACGCATCCGCCACCCGCACCTTGCCCGCCACCTGACCCCAAGTCTTTCTGCCTTTGTCGCGCCCGCGCAAGCCGTCCCTTGCCCGGCCCCCTGTCCATCGTATAACCGGGGCCAGCAGTCAGATGGGGGCGCGGATGACACAGGTCGGGATCATCATGGGGTCGCAAAGCGACTGGCCCACCATGAAAGCCGCAGCCGAGATGCTGGACGACCTTGGCATCGCCTACGAGGCGAAGATCGTCAGCGCCCATCGCACGCCAGATCGGCTGTGGGACTATGGCAAGACGGCGGTTGATCGCGGACTGCAGGTCATCATTGCCGGCGCGGGTGGTGCGGCACATCTTCCGGGGATGATGGCGTCGAAAACCCGGCTGCCGGTGATCGGCGTGCCAGTGCAGACCAAGGCGCTGGCTGGGGTGGATTCGCTCTACTCCATCCTGCAGATGCCGAAAGGCTATCCTGTGGCCACCATGGCTATTGGCGGGGCGGCCAACGCGGGCCTGATGGCCGCAGCGATCCTCGCCCTACAGGACCCGACCCTTGCCACCCGCCTTGACGCCTGGCGCGACGCCCTGTCCGCCAGCATCCCCGAGGAGCCGACGGATGACTGAGCTTCCCCCGGGGTCCACCATCGGCATCCTTGGCGGTGGCCAGTTGGGGCGGATGCTCTCTGTCGCCGCCAGCCGCCTGGGCTATCGCTGCCACATCTATGAACCGGGGGCCGCCCCAGCGGGTGATGTGGCGCACAGCGTGACCACGGCGCCCTATGAGGATGAAGCCGCCCTGCGCGCCTTCGCCGCTTCGGTGGACGTCATCACCTATGAGTTCGAGAATGTCCCCACCTCTGCCCTCGACCTTCTGGAAAGCCTGAAACCGATCCGCCCTAACCGCCGCGCCTTGGCGATCAGCCAGGACCGGATCACCGAGAAGACCTTTCTGAACGACCTCGGCCTGCAAACCGCCCCCTGGGCCGCGGTGAATTCCGAAGCCGATCTGGCCGCTGCCGTGGCCACCCTTGGCCTGCCCGCTATCCTCAAGACGGCGCGGCTGGGCTATGACGGCAAAGGCCAGGCCAAACTGACGACCGAGGCCGACATCCCCGCCGCCTGGGCCACGATGGCCGGCGCGGCCTCGGTGCTGGAAGGTTTCATCGCCTTCGACCGTGAGGTCAGCGTCATCGCCGCCCGAGGCCTGGACGGCGCGGTCGCGGCCTATGACCCGGGTGAGAATGTGCATGAAGCGGGCATCCTGCGCACCACCACCGTCCCCGCGCGCCTGTCACCCGGCCAGCGCAGCGACGCGGTCCTCCTTGCTGCCCGCATCCTGACCGCGCTTGATTATGTCGGCGTGATGGGCGTGGAGCTGTTCGTGACGGCCAAGGGCCTTCTGGTCAACGAAATCGCCCCGCGCGTCCACAACTCCGGCCACTGGACCCAAGCCGGCTGCGCGGTCGACCAGTTCGAACAACACATCCGCGCGGTGGTGGGCCTGCCCTTGGGCGATGGGGGCCGCTACGCCCATGTGGTCATGGAAAACCTGATCGGTGAGGATGTGCTTCGAGTGCCGGACCTCCTGAAAGCCCGCGACACGCAACTGCACCTTTACGGCAAAGGCGCCCCTCGGCCGGGCCGCAAGATGGGCCACGTCAACCGGATCGTGCGGGGATGAGGGGGAGCCGCCTCGGGGGCCATCGAGGCCCCACTCGGCGGCGCTGCCGGGGGATGGCCTTGATCCGCGGGGAACCTGGACCAGATGCGGACGCCTCCGGCGGGAGTATTTTTGAAAAGAGCAAACAGGCTTGCTCTTTTTCCAAATACTCTCATCGGGCCCAGTCAAACGACTGGTGGGGCGAAGCACCACCGCACCCGAGGAGCGGGCTACGGCCCGCGACGAGACAAAAGGAATGCGGCGGCACGCCGCTCCGCTTGATGGCCGCGCGAACCGAAGGCACGCTGTCAATCGTGCTGGAACCGACCGTGGCGCAGGAAATGCAGCGTCTGCCGCATCACCGTCGGGTTGACCATCATCCAGGTATGACTGACAGGCAGGGTCAGATGGTCCGCCATCCCCTCCAGCCGAGTGCTGGCGACGGTAACCTTGCCATCATCCGGCCCCGGCAGCAGATGCGACAGAAGCGGGTTGATCGACCGCGTCCCCGCGATGATCCCGACCGGATAGTCCGCCGCGGGCAGCCGGTTCGGCCAGCTGTCCGGCCCCGTGCCCAGGGACAGCCCCGCCGGTCCGTTCACCAGCTGGAAGGCCTTCAGATCGCCGAAGCGGTCCACCAGTTCCGACCCGTGGTTCGGCGGCGCCAGCATCACCACCCGACCCAGGCCCGGCGGACGGCTTTGTGCCAGCCAGTCCCGCACCAGGATGCCGCCCATCGAATGGGTCACGAAATGCGTCACCCCTGCGTGCGGCCCGCCAAAGGCTGCCGCCACCCCGGCGACCAGCGCCTCGGGGTCCGCCTTTGTCGACGGGTAAGCCGCGTGTCGCACCGCATAGCCCGCTGCCCGCAAGGCCACCCCCATCGCGGCCAGGGACCGGGCTGACCTTGCCAGCCCATGCACCAGGATGACACGCTCGTTCGGAACGGGTCCGGCGGCGCGGTCCGGCGGGCTGGCAAAGGCGAAGCGGGCAAATCGCATGGGGGTGATCATGGCCTCCGGACGGCGGATTGGAAAGGGCAGGCCCGCCTGACCCTGCGTCACTGACCCTGCGCACTGGCTCTGCGTCACTGGCTCTACGTCACTGGCCCCGCTTCTACGGCCTCGTGTCAGGTTCCGGCACATCGGTATCCGTCAAGCCTTGCGCCAGACGCTCCCGCGCGGCGCTCGCCAGCCGCTCATAGCGGCGGCGGAACTCCTCCAGCAGCTTTTCGTCCAGCTCCTCAAGGTCCAGAAGCGCGTTATGCGCCCCTTTCGTCGCCCGGATCAGCTCATCCAGTTTCAGCTGGATCGCGGCGGTGTCGCGGTTCTGGGTGTTCTGGATCAAGAACACCATCAGGAAGGTCACGATCGTGGTGCCGGTGTTGATGACCAGCTGCCAAGTGTCGGAATAGCCGAAGATCGGCCCGGTCAGAACCCAACCGCCGATCACACCCAGCGCGAGAAGAAATGTCGTCGGGCGCCCGCACCAGCGCGACACCCGCTTTGCCACGTCACCATATCGCATGATTGCCTCCGCTGTGCTGTCCAGTGCCAGCCCCTGCGCCAGCCTTCGCCCCTCTGGCCCGGCACCGCAAGGCTGGACAATCGCCCGGCCCCCGCGCAAGCCTTGGCCTATGGCAAAGCCCCGCATCCCCCGCATCGCCGCCCGCGCGCTTATCCTGCATCAGGATCGGCTCTTGCTGGTCAACGCCTACCCCGGCGCGCGGCTGGGCCTGTGGTGTGCCCCCGGCGGCGGGTGTGAGGCGGGCCAGTCCCTGCCCGAAAACCTGATCCGCGAGGTGCATGAAGAGACCGGCCTAGCCATCACCGTTGGCGCTCCCGCTCTGGTGAACGAATTTCACGATCCCGACAGCGGCTTTCACCAGATTGACCTTTTCTTCCGCTGCACGCTTCTGGGCGGCACCCTCAGCCCCGACTGGGTCGATCCCGAAGGCGTCGTCACCCAGCGCCGGTTCTTTTCCCGCGCGGAACTGGCCAGCGGGTCCATCCGCTTCAAGCCCGACAGCCTGCCCGATGCGGCCTGGGGCAGCGGGGCGGCGCTTTACGACCCGCTGGAAGTGATCCTGAAATGAGCCGCGCCTTCGTCAACGAAGACGCCGGCAAGGACCGGCCTGACCTACCCGATCTGCCAGTCTCACCAGGGCCGAACTTCGTCACGCCTCAGGGCCTTGCCGCCCTGCAGTCCCGCCTTGCCGCGCGGCAGGCCGATCTTGCCAGCCTGCGCGCCCGCACGGAACGGCTCGACAAGCTCCCCGAAGCCGCGGCTGAGCGTGACATCCGCTGGCTTGAAGCACGCCTGCAGGCCGCCGTTGTGGTCGACCCCAGCACCCATGATCTGACCGAAGTGGCCTTCGGCCTTGCCGTCACTGTCGCCGATCCTGACGGCCGGGAAACCACCTACAAGATCGTGGGTGAGGATGAGGCGGATGCCCGCCAGCACCAGATCGCCCCCACCTCGCCACTTGCCCGGGCGCTTCTGGGCGCGCGGGTCGGCGATGCGGTCACTTGGCCCCGCCCCTCTGGCGCGGTGGAGCTTGAGGTCGTAAACATCGCCCATGCTGATCCGCAGCCTTGATCCGTCTGAGGCCCCGCTCGTCGCCGCCCTTTACCGCGCAGCGCCGGACTATTGGCTGCTTGCCGAAGGCGCCGTTGACCCCGACCGTCAGGCGGCTGAGTTCTTCACCGACGGCCCGCCCGGCCGCGACCCCGCGCTGACCCATCACCTTGGCCTTTTCCTGAAAGGCCGCCTGTCCGGCGTGGCCGAGATGTCCTACGGCTTTCCCGAACCCCTTGACGCCTATCTGGGCCTCATGCTTCTGGCCCCCTGGGCGCAAGGCGCTGGCCACGGGCGGGCGTTTCTGGCGCATGTCGAAGGCCTTGCCCGCAGCCGTGGCGCGCCGCGTCTGTATCTGGCTGTGCTGGAGGCGAACCCACGGGGCTGGGCGTTCTGGACCCGTGAGGGGTTCACCGACACCGGCCTCTCCCGCGCCGACCCCGACACCGGCCACCGGCTTCACCGTCTGGTCAAGGGCCTGTAGGGCACACTCGCCAGTGCCACGCCGCCCAGAACCAGCGCCGAGGCCAGCCAGAACCGCAGCCCTGGCACTTCCGCCAGCAAGACCGCCCCACCCAGCGCCGCAAGCACCGGCACCGTTAGCTGCGCCACTGCCGCCCTTGCCGCACCCAAGGCGGGCAGCACCGCATACCACAGCGCATAGCCAAGGCCCGAGGTGACCGCCCCCGACACCACCGCCAGCCAGAACCCCGTCGCATCCGGCCGCACGAACCCCACCAGCGCCACCGGCACCACCACGGGCAGCGCCAGCACAAAGTTCCACGCCGTTGCCGCGAGGGGGTCCGTCGCCCCCCGCCCAGCCAGCGAATAAATCCCCCAGCCTACACCCGCCCCCGCCATCAGCGCCAAGGGCAGTAGCGGCACCGCCCCGGGCACTGCAATCAGCGCCAGCCCACCCAGCGCCAGCACAGCCCCCGCCCAGCGCCGCGTCGGCACACTCTCCCGCGACCAAAGCGCGCCTGCGAACATGGTGACTTGCACCATCCCGAACAGCACCAAGGCCCCGGTTCCGGCATCCAGACCCCGGTAGGCCAAGGAAAACCCGATCAAATAGGCCGACAGGCCCAACACCCCCGGCACCCGCCCCGGCAACCCAGGCCAGGCAAGGCCACGCCGCTGCCATAACACCAGCGCCGCCAGAACCAGCGCCCCCGCCAGCAGGCGCACCACGGCAAATTCCACGGCGCCGATGTGGCCCGGCCCCACAGCCCAGCGGTTCAAGACCGAGTTTGCGGCAAAGGCCAGCATGGTCAGGGCAGTCAGAAGGAACAGGCGCATGCGGGCCAAACTGACCTTTCCGCCAGACCTGCGCAAGCGACAAGCGGGCGTGGCCTCAAACACCGCATCAGGGGACAATTGCGCTTTGCCGCAAAAGCATGCGTTATCGGCCAAAGCGCAAGGGGTGGTCATGAAAACAAGTGTTCTGGCAGCGGTGCTAATGATGGCTGGTGGTGTGGCCTTCGGGCAGGACGCCGATCTGACAATTCTGGTGGACGGCGCAATGCTGGACCATGGCGGTGTGGTTGAAGTGCTGACCTTGCCGCTTGCAGGCGCGCCTTCCACCCCGCAAACCATCACGCTGACAGACCGCTACGCCCGAATAGAACTGCGATTTCCCGAAGGGGCAGGGTACAATTTCCGCTTTCGCCCGGTGGCAGATCAGGCGTCTCGCGCGGGGATGCATATGTTCGCGACCCAGTCTTTGACCGTGGGCACGCATACCTTAGACGGGCCAGATGGGCTGCAAGACTGGGGTTATCAGGCGATCCGCGTGCTGCCCTTTGCCGAATACGGCGCGTCAGACCCGGCTGAGCGGATCCTGACCGCCTGGGGGCAAACCGCAGGTTATTCCGATGTGCCCCCAGCCAATTACTGGGGCGCGCGCGCCCTGCCTGAGATTTTTGAAATCAGAGGTGACAAACGGGTCGTCGGGCTGATCTGCGTGGAAACCGGCACTGTCAGGACCTGCACCCCCGACCCCAAGGATGCCCTGCTGCTAGAGGCCCTTTGGTGGCGTTCCATCGCCGAAGGCCGGCTGGAGCGGCTGCGCGATAACGCGTTGTCCGACTGTTATGACAGCGGTGGGCTCTTCAATCGCCCGGAACGCTGCACGGAAGCGGCAGGCGATGGCTGGCCTGCTTACGTGCCCGCGGACTAAAGCCGCACAAGCTTTCGGCCGGGACACTGACCCGCCTTGGCCCCATAAGAAAAGGGCGCAGTTGCCTGCGCCCTTTCCAATCAACGGTCAGCGACCGGGGATGATTACATCATCCCGTCCATGCCGCCCATTCCGCCCATGCCGCCGCCGCCAGCGTTGCCTTTCGGCTCCGGACGGTCAGCAATCATGGCTTCGGTGGTGATCAAGAGCGACGCGACCGAGGCCGCATCTTCCAGCGCGGTGCGGGTCACCTTAGCCGGGTCGATCACGCCGAACGCGAACATGTCACCATACTCTTCGGTCTGCGCGTTGAAGCCAAAGTTCTTGTCGTTCGATTCGCGGATCTTGCCCGCAACGACAGCGCCGTCGACGCCAGCGTTTTCAGCAATCTGACGCAGCGGAGCTTCCAGCGCGCGGCGCACGATGGCGATACCGGCGTTCTGGTCGCTGTTCGCGCCGGTCATGCCTTCCAGCACCTTGCCAGCCTGGATCAGGGCCACACCGCCACCGACGACGATGCCTTCCTGAACGGCCGCACGGGTCGCGTTCAGGGCGTCATCCACGCGGTCCTTGCGTTCCTTGACTTCGACTTCGGTCATCCCGCCGACCTTGATCACCGCAACACCGCCAGCCAGCTTGGCCACACGCTCTTGCAGTTTTTCACGGTCGTAGTCCGACGTGGTTTCTTCGATCTGGGCGCGGATCTGGCTGACCCGGGCTTCGATCTCGGCCTTGTTGCCAGCGCCGTCGATGACAGTGGTGTCATCCTTCTTGATGATGACCTTCTTGGCACGGCCCAGCATGTCCAGCGTGACATTCTCAAGCTTCATGCCCAGATCGTCGCTGATCACCTGACCACCGGTCAGAATGGCGATGTCCTGCAGCATGGCCTTGCGACGGTCGCCAAAGCCCGGGGCCTTGACGGCAGCGATCTTCAGACCACCGCGCAGCTTGTTGACGACCAGCGTGGCCAGAGCCTCGCCTTCAACGTCTTCCGAGATGATGACCAGCGGGCGCTGCGACTGGATGACAGCCTCCAGCAGCGGGACCATCGGCTGCAGCGACGAGAGTTTCTTCTCGTGCAGCAGGATGTAGGCGTCTTCCATTTCCGCAATCATTTTGTCGGCATTGGTGACGAAGTAGGGCGACAGGTAGCCGCGGTCGAACTGCATGCCTTCGACGACGGTGGTTTCCGTCTCAAGGCCCTTGTTCTCTTCGACGGTGATGACACCCTCGTTGCCGACCTTCTGCATCGCTTCCGCGATCTGACGGCCGATTTCCGATTCGCCGTTGGCCGAGATCGTGCCAACCTGGGCGACTTCGGCGCTGTCCTTGACGGGGCGCGAGGCAGCTTTGATGGCAGCGACAACCTTGGTCACGGCCAGATCGATGCCGCGCTTCAGGTCCATCGGGTTCATGCCGGCGGCAACGGCTTTCAGGCCGTCCTTGATGATGGCCTGTGCCAGCACGGTCGCGGTGGTGGTGCCGTCGCCGGCCTCATCATTCGTGCGGGAAGCGACTTCCTTCACCATTTGCGCGCCCATGTTCTCGAACTTGTCGGCAAGCTCGATTTCTTTGGCAACGGTCACGCCGTCCTTGGTGATGCGGGGCGAGCCGAAGCTCTTGTCGATCACCACGTTGCGGCCTTTCGGGCCCAGGGTCACCTTGACCGCATCGGCCAGAATGTTCACGCCGCGCAGCATGCGGTCGCGGGCGTCGGTGTCGAATTTGACGTCTTTAGCAGCCATTTTGATAGCTCCTTGAATGGGTTACCGGGAAAGACAAGCTCAGGCGATGATGCCGAGGATGTCGCTTTCCTTCATGATGAGCAGCTCTTCGCCGTTCAGCGTCACTTCCGTTCCGGACCATTTGCCGAACAGGATGCGGTCGCCGGCCTTGACCGACGGTGCGATCAGCTCGCCCGAATCCTTGCGGGCGCCAGCGCCCACGGAGACGATCTCGCCTTCAGCGGGTTTTTCCTTGGCGGTATCCGGAATGATCAGACCGCCTTTGGTCTTGTCGTCGCCTTGAATGCGGCGGACCAGAACGCGGTCGTGCAGCGGTGTGAAAGCCATCTGGGGTACTCCCTTGAGTTTCCAGGTTTGAAAGGGATTAGCACTCAGCTAGCCCGAGTGCTAACGCGCTTGAGGTAGGCGATGGACCTCCATCTGTCAACACCCGCGCCCCAAGCTTCCCTTGCGGACTGCGCCACCATTTCACATTGCCTTTTCCGGTCCGGCTGCCACGATGCCCCCAACCGCCCTTAACCCATGTAGGCCCGATGCCCAGCCTTCGCCTGACTCTCGCCAGCCTTGCCGCCGCTCTTGGCCTTGCTGCCGCCCCACTGGCCGCCGAATGCAATGGCCAGAACCTCTTCACCGACATGCCCGCCGACCGGATGGCCGAAATCCGGGCCGCTACCGACGCCGTTCCCTTCCCAAGCGGCAACTACTGGCGCGCGACCCGGGGGGATGAGGTCATCACCCTGGTCGGCACCTACCACTTCGACGACATGCGCCATTATCCCGCGCTTGACGTCATCACCCCCGAAATCACCGCCGCCACCACCGTTCTGGTCGAGGCCGGACCGGAAGAAGAGCAAAAGCTCCTGGACCTGATGGCCAGTGACCCCTCGACTATCATGATCACCGAAGGCCCGACCCTGATCGAACGCCTGCCACCCGACCTGTGGGAGGGCCTGTCGAACGCCCTGTCCGCGCGCGGCATACCCGGTTTCATGGCTGCCAAGATGCAGCCTTGGTATGCCGTGATGATGCTGTCGCTGCCACCTTGCGCCATTGCGCAGATGGTGGACCCCAAGGGCCTTGATGGCCTCGTGATCGAAACGGCCGAAGCCGCTGGCGTGCCCGTGCGTGGCCTTGAACCCTATGACACCGTCTTCACCCTCTTCGGCGCCATGACCGAGGAGGACTTCGAATCGATGCTCCACTCCACCCTCGCGATCGAGGATCAGGCCGAGGATTACTTCGCCACCCTCGCCGACAGCTACTTTGCCGGCGAAAGCCGCCTGATCTGGGAATTCCTGCGCTTCGTCAGCTATGACATACCCGGCTACACCCGGGAGGAGGTCGATACCGAATATGCCCGGATGGAGGATCTGATGATGAACACCCGCAACCGCGCCTGGATTCCGGTCCTGACCGAAGCCGCCGCCGAAGGTCCGGTCTTCGCAGCCTTCGGTGCGCTGCATCTTTCGGGTGAAGCGGGGGTGCTGAACCTCTTGCAGGAGGCTGGATACACTCTGGAGCAACTGGACCTCGTTACCTACCTCGAATGATTCTGCCCGGCCATCTGACCCGCCTCACCATCCTCGACCTCGGCCTGTTCGACGTTCGGGGGGGTGAGCGCATCATCGGCATCCCCGCCTACCTGCTGGAAACCGATCGGGGTGCCCGCATCCTGATCGACACCGGCTTTCCCCCCGCCTATGCCACTGATCCCGGCATAGCCGACCGTGACGGCCTACCCAGCTTTGGCCGCCTTCTCGACTTCACGCCCCATCAAACCGCCGCCGGGGCGCTTGCCCTGCTGGGCCTTTCGCCTGCGGACATCGACCTGCTGGTCCTGACCCACGGCCATATCGACCATGTCGGCTCCCTCCCCCTGTTCACCCACGCCCCCATCATCCTGACCAGGACCGAGCGTGCCGACCCAAAACCCCGCTATTTCGGCAAGGCCCGCCCGATGGACTGGCCCGATGCCGCCTATACCCTGATCGACGCAGACACCCCGATCTGCGACGGCCTGACCCTGATCCCTACCCCCGGCCATACCCCCGGCCACCTGTCAGCCATCCTTGACCTGGCTGAGACCGGCCGCGTGATCCTTGCCGCCGACGCCATCAACCGCGCCTCTGAACCCGCGGAGCACTTCGCCGATGCCGCAGACCCCGCCGCCGCGATAGCCTCGGCCAGCCGCCTTCTGGCACTTGGCGGGCCGGATGCCCTGCTGATCTACGGCCACGAACCCACGCAATGGCCGACCTTGCGCAAGGCCCCCGCCTTCTACGCCTGACGCCATTCCCAAGCGCCTCCCCTCCCCCTCGTGGGGAGGGGATGGGGGTGGGGGGCACCCGTCAGACACCCCCCACCCTGCGCGCCTCAGCGCTGACCCGACTTGCCGGGAATCATCCCGCGCTTCGGCACCAGCTTCGGCCCTTTCCGCGCCCCTTGCCCTTTCAGCGTCGAGGGATCGAACCCCCGCCCCTTCGGCAACGGTTTCAGTCCCGCCATGGCGGGTTTTCCAGTCTTGGTTTTCGGCATCATCTGCCCCTGTCTTGAACTGCAACTTCCAGCCGGGAAAACTCCCGGCCACGAACGGCCTTAGGCCATCGCTGTCGTCACCATTTGCAGGGCACTCCTGTGGCATGTGGGGAAGAAACCGCCACTCTGGCGGCGCGGTCTGCCCCTGTCGGGGGGCGTCAGACGGTCTTGTCCATGTCGTCGCACTCCTCTGCCAAGGCCGTCAGCCTGCCACAAACGGCCCCGCGTGACAATCCGCTCGCCCTCGCCTATACCGCGCGCAAATCCCGTTTCTCGGTAAAGCCACCAAAGGTATCCCCATGACCACGCTCGTCTTCGGCCACAAATCCCCCGACACCGATGCCACCATGTCCGCCATCGTCTGGGCCTGGTATCTGACCAACCGGCGCGGCGGCGATGCCGAACCCCGCCTTCTGGGCGAGCCAAACACCGAAGCAGCCTTCGTGCTGAAGCATTGGGGCTTTGCCAAACCCGCGATCATCGCCGATGTGGACGCCGGGCAGAACGTGGTGATCGTCGACACCAACAACCCCGCCGAACTGCCACCCTCGATCAACGATGCCAACATCATGGCCATCATCGATCACCACATGCTGGTGGGCGGCCTGAAGACCAAAGCCCCGATCAACATCGTCATGCGCCCCCTCGCCTGCACCGCCACCGTGATGCACGACATCATGGGCGATGACGTCGCGGGCCTTCCGACCGAGATCAAGGGTGCCATGCTCTCCTGCATCCTGTCTGACACGCTGGAATTCCGCTCGCCCACCACCACGCCCCATGACCGTGCCGTGGCTGAAAAGCTGGCCGCCGATCTGGGCGTCTCGATCCCCGATCTTGCGACCAAGATGTTTGAGGCGAAATCCGACGTCTCCGCCTTCTCCGACGCCGAACTCCTCCGCATGGACAGCAAGGAATACAACGTCGCCGGGAAAGAACTGCGCGTCTCGGTCCTTGAAACCACCGCACCCAAGATCGTGCTTGACCGCAAGGCCAGCCTGATGGCCTCGATGGAAGGTGTCGCGAAAGAAGACGGCGCCGATCAGGTCCTTCTCTTCGTCGTCGACATCCTGCGCGAAGAGGCGACGCTTCTGGTCCCGAACGATCTGGTCAAGCGAATGGCCGAGGCGTCCTTTGGCTGCACCGTCACCGGTGACACCGTCGTTCTGCCCGGCATCATGAGCCGCAAGAAGCAGATCATCCCGGCGCTGAAACTCTAGGGTGTTGCGCAAACTTGCGTCTCTGCGCGCGTAGAGACGCAAGGAAGACGGACAGAAGACAGCCGGACTGACGGCGAAAGGGCCCAGAATGACCGAAATCATCCGCTCGCTTGCCGACCTTTCGGGTCGCTACGACGCCGTTTTCTGTGACCTCTGGGGCTGCCTGCATGACGGGCAAAAGGCCTTTCCCGCCGCCGTTGCAGCGCTGCAAGGGTTCAGGGCGAATGGTGGCAAGGTTGTGCTTCTGACGAACTCCCCCCGTCCGAAAGACAGCGTTATCAAGCAGTTGGATGGCCTTTCCGTCCCGCGCGACGCTTGGGATATCATCGCCACCTCGGGCGATGCGGCGCAAATGGGCATGATCTCGGGCGCGGTCGGTCGCCGCGTCCACCACATCGGCGCCCCGAAGGATGAGGTTTTCTTCACCGACTTCGCCGAAGATCTGCAAGCCTACGCCGCCAGCCAGCCGCCCATAACAAGGGTCGCGCTGAAGGACGCGGAAGGCATAGTCTGCACCGGCCTTCGCGATGATCTGACGGAAACCCCCGATGATTACCGCGCGGCCCTTCTTCTGGGAAAAACCCTAGGTCTGCCAATGCTTTGCGCCAACCCTGATATCGTCGTCGACATGGGCGACAAGCGGCTTTACTGCGCCGGAGCGCTGGCCCAGGCCTATGAGGCGATGGGCGGCACCGCTCTTTACTTCGGCAAGCCGCACCCCCCGATCTACGATCTCGCCCGCCGTCGCCTGTCAGAACTCACCGGCCAGTCCGACACGCAAATCCTCTGCATCGGCGACGGCATCGCCACCGATGTGCAGGGCGGCATGTCCGAAGGCCTCGACACCCTTTTCATCACCGGCGGCCTTGCAGCGGAAGAGTTCGGCCCCGATGTCGAAAACCCTGACGCCGCCCTCCTCGGCCCCTGGCTTGACGCCCAGCAACGCGCGCCCAATTTCGCGATGGGCCGCCTTCGCTAAGTAACTTTCGTGCACCAGTTATCCGCCATTTGAACTTTTATTGCGCAGCCAATTGCGCTGCACTGCGGCATCTGCTATGGTCTCCCTGCCTCAAACAGTGAGTCGGTAACCATGCTGGACAACATGCCCCGCGGCACGATCTGCATCGAAGACATCGAAATCGGCATGTCCCGGCACCTGACAAAAACCGTAACCGACCGGGATATCGAGCTTTTTGCTGAGGTCTCCACCGACCGCAACCCCGTCCACCTGGATGAGGCCTACGCCCAGGACACCATCTTTGCCGGCCGCATCGCCCACGGCATGCTGACCGCCGGGCTGATCTCGGCCGTGATCGGCGAACAGCTTCCCGGCCACGGCACCGTCTATCTGGGCCAAAGCCTTCGCTTCATGGCCCCCGTCCGCCCGGGTGATACTGTCCGGGCCGAGGTGACTGTCACGGCGATTGACCACGGCAAACGCCGGGTTACCCTTGAAACCAACTGCGCAGTCGGTAAAACCGTGGTCTTGAAGGGTGAAGCGCTGGTTCTGGCGCCCAGCCGCAAGTTCGACTGACGGGCCCCGGCCCGAAAAGGGCAGGATGCTGCAGCATTATCATTGGCTTGGGCTTGATCCCGCCGCGCGCGGGGCGTCAGTTGCCATGGGCAATTTCGACGGGCTCCACCTTGGCCACCAGGCGGTGATCGACCTTGCCCGCGGGTCCGCCCCCTTGGGAATCGTGACGTTTGAGCCGCACCCCCGGCAATACTTCAACCCCGACGCCCCCCCCTTCCGCCTTATGAACGCCGAGGCCCGCGCGAACCGTCTGGCACGTCTGGGGGTGGACCATCTCTACCAACTGCCCTTCGACGCAACCCTCGCAGGCCTGACCGCCGAGGCATTCGTGGATCAGGTCCTGCATCAGGGGCTTGGCGTATCCCACGTCGTCGTCGGCGCCGACTTCTGCTTTGGCAAAGGCCGTCGCGGCACCGCTGCCGATCTGACAAGCCTTTGCCACGCAAGGAATATCCGCACCACCATCTCCCCCCTCATCACCCAGGACCTGGCCGAAATCTCCTCCACCAACATCCGCCGCGCGCTGGCCGATGGCCACCCCCGTGACGCAGCCAGCATGCTGGGCCACTGGCACCGGATTGAGGGTGAGGTGATCCACGGCGAAAAACGCGGGCGAGAGCTGGGCTATCCCACCGCCAACATGTCCCTTGCCGGCCTCCACCTGCCGCGCTTTGGCGTCTATGCGGTCCTAGTCGACATCCTGACCGGCCCGCAAAAGGGCAGCTACCACGGCGTGGCCAGCCTTGGCGTGCGGCCGATGTTCGGGGTGAACACGCCCAACCTTGAAACTTTCCTCTTTGATTTCAAAGGTGATCTTTACGGCCAGCACCTTTCCATCGCCCTGGTCGACTACCTCCGGCCCGAGGTCAAGTTTGAAGGCCTTCCCGCCCTCATCACCCAGATGGACGCCGACAGCGCCTCCGCGCGCGAAATCCTGAAGGCCCTCTAGCCTCGTCTAGATCCGGGACGCGGTGACCGGCCCAAGCGCGACAAGCAGCAGAATCGCCAGCAATGGCGTTCCGATCAGGCTGATGGCCACCCAGACCAGCGCGCTGCGCCCACGCCTTTGCGCCATCCTTGCGGGCAGGATGATCACGAACCAGATCGCAAAGATCAGCGCCATGAGTGCTATCAGAAAACCCCCGCCGTGCCCTACCAGCATCCCACCCTCCATCCGTCCGGCACCGCGCCGGCCCATTGCGGGGGTACACGCGGGCCCTTCCCTTTTCCGTCGCGCCAAAGCACTTTGACACCATGGAAAAACTGCGCCCCCGCTTTTGGGAAACCGTCCCGCTTGCCAAGATGACCCGCCCCGAATGGGAGGCGCTGTGTGACGGCTGCGGCAAATGCTGCCTGAACAAGCTGGAGTATGAGGATACCGGTGAGGTCGCCTATACCCGCGTTGCCTGCCGCCTGCTGGACGGCGATACCTGCCAATGCATGGATTACCCCAACCGCAAGATGCATGTGCCGGAATGCGTGGTCCTGACGCCAAAGACCCTGCCGAAGATCGCCTATTGGATGCCGTCGACCTGCGCCTACAAGCTGCTGTTTCACAAGAAAAAGCTGCCCGACTGGCACCCCCTTCTGACCGGTGACCCGGAGAGCCCCTTCAAGGCCGGGGAATCGGTGCGCGGGATCACGATTTCGGAAAACTCGGTCGATGAAGACGACTGGGAAGACTACCTGATCGAGGAAAAACCCTGATGCGCTTTGCTTCTGACAACACCTCGGGGGCAGCACCCGAAGTCATGGCCGCCGTTATCAAGGCAAATGAGGGCTATGACCGGTCCTACGGCGCCGATGCCGCGATGGGCCGGCTGACCGACCTCGTCCGCAACCTCTTTGAGGCCCCAGAGGCCGTCGTGCACCTCGTCGCGACCGGCACTGCCGCGAACGCCCTGGCCATCGCGACCCATTGCCAGCCCTGGGGCGCGGTCTTCTGCCACACCCACGCCCACGTCGCCGAAGACGAATGCAACGCGCCCGAGTTTTATTCGGGGGCCAAGCTGGTGCTGGTCCCCGGCGACCATGGCAAGATGACCCCGGACACTTTCGGCGCGGCCCTGGCCCGCACCGGCGAGGGCGGCGTGCACGGCGTGCAGCGCGGGATGCTCAGCCTGACAACCGTCACCGAGGCCGGAACCGTCTATACTGCAGCCGAAGTCGCCGCCCTGACGGCACTGGCCAAGGGCTACAACCTGCCCTGCCATCTTGACGGCGCGCGCTTTGCCAATGCGCTGGTGACGACCAACGCAAGCCCTGCAGACATGACCTGGAAGGCTGGGGTCGACGTCCTCTCGCTTGGCGGCACCAAGAACGGCTGTCTGGGGGTTGAGGGCGTGGTGTTCTTCGACCCCGCCAAGGCCTGGGAGTTTGAGCTGCGCCGCAAGCGGGGCGGGCATCTCTTCTCCAAGAACCGGTTCCTGTCGGCGCAGATGGAGGCTTATCTGACCGACGGCCTCTGGCTGCGCTTGGCGGCCCATGCCAATGCGATGGGAAAGCGGCTGGCCGAAGGCCTGGCGCAAAAGGGCGCCAGCCAGCGCCACCCGGTGCAGGCCAACATGCAGTTCCCCGAATGGGCCGAAGGCACCCACGCCCGGCTGGAGGCTGCAGGTGCTGCCTACTACCGCTTTCCCGCCCCTCCGGGCCGCGAAGCCGCGCGGCTGGTCACCAGTTGGTCCACCACCGAAGCTGACGTCGACCGGTTCCTGTCCGCCTTCTGACGCCCCCCAAGGCCGTGGCAATGCTGCGCCCGCAGCAATAAATTCGGCCTTCGATGGAAGCATCGGTTTGCAAGCCCATTGCCCGGTGATAAGCGAAGGCACCGTCACGAATCCGTCACTCCGGAGATGCCATGCCCGCTGTCACCGAACCGAAGCTGATCGCCGGAAACGCCAACCTTTCGCTGGCCAAGTCCATCGCACGGCGGATGTCGATGCACCGGGGGATGAGCGTCAATCTGGTGGAAGCCCGGGTCGAACGCTTCAACGATCAGGAAATCTTCGTCGAGGTGTTCGAGAACGTCCGGGGCGAGGATATGTATATCATCCAGTCGACCTCGAACCCCGCCAACGACAACCTGATGGAACTGCTGATCATGACCGACGCGCTGCGCCGGTCGTCCGCCAGCCGGATCACCGCCGTCATCCCCTATTTCGGCTATGCCCGCCAGGACCGTCGCGCCAAGGCCCGTACGCCGATCACCGCCAAACTGGTGGCGAACATGATCGCCGAAGCCGGGGTTGACCGGGTTCTGACGCTGGACCTGCATGCAGCCCAGATCCAGGGCTTTTTCGACATTCCGGTGGACAACCTTTACGCGGCCCCAGTCTTTGCGCTGGACATCGAGCATCACTTCCGCGGCCAGATGGAAGACCTGATGATCGTCTCGCCCGACGTGGGCGGCGTGGCCCGCGCGCGTGAGCTTGCCAAACGGATCAACGCCCCCCTCGCCATCGTCGACAAGCGCCGCGAAAAGGCCGGCGAGATTGCCGAAATGACGGTGATCGGCGACGTGCGCGGCCGCAAGTGCATCATTGTCGATGACATCTGCGATACGGCAGGCACCCTGTGCAAGGCCGCCGAGACGCTGATGGAGGCGGGTGCGACCGAAGTTCATAGCTACATCACCCACGGCGTCCTCTCCGGCCCGGCGGTGGAGCGGGTGGCCAATTCGGTGATGAAATCGCTGGTCATCACCGATTCGATCGAGCAGGGCGAAAAGGTCCGCGCCGCATCGAACATCCGCGTGGTCCCCACCGCGCCCATGTTCGCGCAAGCCATCCTGAACATCTGGGGCGGCATGTCCGTTTCCAGCCTGTTCGAGACGGACACCTTGGTCCCGATCTACGAAGGCCTGTATCAGCGCAGCTGAGCCAAAAGCTTCCTGCAATCGCACAGCTTAGGCCCACTTTCAGCCACAATGACCGATCATTTCCATCGTTGTATACGATATGGCGTAGCAGCGGTGGGAGAAGCGTCAGGCATGAAGGCAGGCAGCACGGGCGTGCTTCGGAGGCATGGCGTTCTCGCCGGCTTGGTGGCTGTGTATGGCGCAATCGCCATGCTGCTCAGCAACCGCTACGGCCTGACGGTCGAAACGGAGAAGCTTGGCGTTCTGGTCATGCACTTCCTGACAAAAGTGCCGCAGATCGTTTTCTTCATCCTGCTCTGGCGTTTGCTTCATCATACCTATGTCGTCCAAACGCCTGACCGGTTGGCCGCACTGAAAGCGGATGTTCGTTACTTTCTGACAGATCGTGACCGGCTGTTCGGCGGTGCCGTGGCCACCTTCCTGATGGCCCTCGTCTTGATCTTCTTTGCGCAGATCAAGTCTCTGGTGCCGATGATCCAGCCCTTTGCCTGGGATACCTACTTTACCGAACTTGACCGCCTGCTGCATTTTGGCGTCGATCCTTATGGTCCTCTGCATGCACTCTTGGGAGGGCATTATTCGCTGACCTTCTTCACCGGCATGTATAACGTCTGGCTGCTTCTGGTTTACTTCGCCCTGTTCAGCAGCTGCTTCCTGCGGTCGGAGTCGGTGCTACGAATGCAGTTCCTGATCTCTTTCCTGTTGGTTTGGGCACTTGGCGGCAACCTGCTTGCCATCATCTTTTCTTCGGCAGGCCCAATTTATCATGCAGTACTTGGTCTAGGCGACACCTTCGATCCTTTAGTGTCGCTGCTGAAATCACACGCGGCAACCGGTGCATTGACTGTGGTAGACACCCAGCAACTGCTGTGGGACTTCTATTCAGCCGAAAAAAGCATCAATGCGATATCTGCCTTCCCCAGCATGCATGTCGCGTCCACGACGCTGATCACACTCTTCGCGTTTCGCCTGTCCCAATGGGCCGGCTTTGCGATGCTGATTTTTGCGATCATCATCATGATCGGTTCGGTCCTGTTGGGATGGCATTACGCAGTGGATGGCTACGCCGGCGCCATCCTTGCGGTACTGGTTTGGAAAGGGGTGGGGTTCCTCTTCAAGGCGGACGATGAGCGTTTGAAGAAACCGAGCTCCTTCGCTACCACCCCCTAAACCACGTCCCACTCATCCTCGCCCCGCGTGCTGCCGATGGCCATCCAGTCGGCGCGGATGCGGGCGATGCGGGTGTCGGACCAGGTGCGGAAGACGATCTCGAACCCGCTCACGGTGATGTTCTCGGCCGAGATGTCGACGCGTGAGTTTGCGGCATGGTCGATGTCCCACATCGAGACGCTGACCATGACCGAGGGCGGCGTCAGGAACGGTTCGCGAAACTCTTGCAGCTGCCGCACTTCGCGTGGGCCGGAACCGGTCCACATCGGGCCATCATGCGCAAAATCCGAAAACAGGATGCGCTGACCTTGCTGCACCCCGACCACACCTGACAACCGCTTCATACCCTACCCGCATTCTCCCGCGGTCAGTCTGCCCGAAGTTCGACTGATGAGGATAGAAAAAAGCAAAAGGCCCCGGCGGTTGCGGGGCATTTTGTCGCAAAAATGGTCACTCGCGGTCAAAGACCGGTGGCAGCCCGCATCGCATTCAGATCGGCCACCGCCTTGTCAGCGGCATCCTTGTCGGGGTTCACCGCTGCCGCCTCACAAGCGTCAGCCACCAGAGCGTCCAGCTTGGCCGAGGTCAACTCGTCCAGGGGCACGGCCTGTTCAGCCAGCACCGACACGCCCGTCGCCCCGATTTCGGCAAAGCCGCCGGTCACGACATAGGCTTTTGTCCCCTCAACGCCGACCACGCGCAGAACGCCCGGCCGCAGCGAGGTGATGGTGGGCGTATGCCCGGCCATCGCCGTCATATCCCCCGCCACCGCGGGGATCTGCACCTCGGTCGCCTGGAACGACGCAAGGCGCCGTTCCGGGCTGACGAGGTCGAATTGCACGGACGCTGCCATGGTTCCCCCTTAGGCCGCTGCCGCAGCGAGTTTCGCGGCCTTGGCTTTCACTTCGTCGATGTCGCCGACCATGTAGAAGGCGGCTTCCGGCAGGTGGTCATACTCACCGGCAACCACGGCCTTGAAGGACGCGATGGTCTTTTCCAGCGGCACCTGCACACCCGGCGAACCCGTGAACACCTGCGCCACGTCGAACGGCTGCGACAAGAAGCGCTGGATTTTCCGGGCACGGGCCACGGTCAGCTTGTCCTCTTCGCTCAGTTCGTCCATGCCAAGGATGGCGATGATGTCCTGCAGCGACTTGTAGCGCTGCAGCATCCCCTGAACCGAACGGGCCACATCATAGTGTTCCTGCCCCACAACCAGCGGGTCAAGGATACGGCTGGTGCTATCCAGCGGGTCCACGGCCGGGTAGATGCCGAGTTCCGAGATGGCGCGCGACAGAACGGTCGTGGCGTCAAGGTGGGCGAAGGACGTCGCAGGTGCCGGGTCGGTCAGGTCGTCGGCCGGAACGTAGATCGCCTGCACGGACGTGATCGAGCCTGCCTTGGTTGAGGTGATGCGCTCCTGCAGCGCGCCCATGTCGGTCGCCAGCGTCGGCTGGTAGCCCACGGCAGACGGGATACGACCCAGCAGCGCCGACACTTCCGAACCGGCCTGGGTAAAGCGGAAGATGTTGTCGACGAAGAACAGAACGTCCGTGCCCGACTGGTCGCGGAACTGTTCCGCAATCGTCAGACCCGACAGCGCCACGCGCAGACGCGCGCCCGGCGGTTCGTTCATCTGGCCGTAGACAAGCGCCACTTTAGACTTGGTCAGGTCGTCGATGTTGATAACGCCGGATTCGATGAATTCGTGGTAAAGGTCGTTCCCCTCACGCGTCCGTTCACCCACGCCTGCGAACACCGAATAGCCGGAGTGCACTTTGGCGATGTTGTTGATCAGCTCCTGAATCAGAACCGTCTTGCCGACGCCGGCACCGCCGAAGAGGCCGATCTTGCCGCCCTTGGAATAGGGGGCCAGAAGGTCGATCACCTTGATGCCCGTCACCAGGATCAGCGCGTCAGTTGCCTGATCGGCGAAGGCCGGGGCGGGCTGGTGGATCGCCCGCTTTTCGGTGTGAACGACCGGGCCCTTTTCATCGATCGGGTCGCCGATGACGTTCAGGATGCGGCCCAGTGTGCCGTCACCAACCGGAACCGAGATCGGCGCGCCAAGGTCAGAAACCGGGGCACCCCGGACCAGACCTTCGGTTGCGTCCATCGCGATGCAGCGCACGGTGCTTTCGCCCAGGTGCTGCGCCACTTCCAGAACCAGACGCTTGCCGTTGTTCGTGGTTTCAAGCGCGTTCAGAATTGCGGGCAGATCGCCATCGAACTGCACGTCGACGACGGCGCCGATGATCTGGGTCACCTTGCCGGCAGCAGCGGCGGCTTTCGGTGCTTTTGCCATTGTCTCTTACTCCGGTTTCGTCAGAGCGCCTCAGCGCCCGAAATGATTTCGATGAGTTCTTTGGTGATCGCAGCCTGACGGCTCCGGTTGTACACGATCGTCAGCTTGTTGATCATGTCGCCGGCGTTGCGGGTCGCGTTGTCCATGGCGGACATCCGCGCGCCTTGTTCGCTGGCACCATTTTCCAACAGGGCCGTGAAGATCTGCGTCGCCACGGCGCGCGGCAACAGGTCGGCCAGGATCGCCTCTTCCGAGGGTTCGTAGTCATACAGCGACGAGGTGCTGACGGGTTCGAACTTGGCCGGGATCACCTGCAGCTGGGTCGGGATCTGGCTGATGACCGACTGGAAGCGGTTGTAGAAGATCGTGACCACGTCCGCTTCGTCAGCCTCGAAGGCTGCCATGACTTCGCGGGCAACGCCTTGCGCATTGACATAGCCGACGCGCTTGACGTCGGTCATGTCGACATGGCCGACAAAGCTTTGCGACCAGTCGCGCTTCAGCTGTTCGCGGCCCTTCTTGCCGACGGTCAGGATCTTGACCGTCTTGCCCTGCGCCACCAGCTCGTTGGCACGCAGACGCGCCAGCTTGACGATGGAGGAGTTGAAGCCCCCGCAAAGCCCGCGCTCCGAGGTCATGACGACCAGAAGATGCACCTGATCCCGGCCGTTCCCGGCCAGCAATTTCGGCGCACCTTCCCCCGTGCCGACGCCCGCGGCCAGCGCGGACATGACGGCGGTCATCCGTTCCGCGAACGGACGGGCAGCTTCGGCAGCCTCTTGCGCGCGGCGCAGCTTGGCCGCGGCGACCATCTGCATCGCCTTCGTGATCTTCCGCGTGTTCTTGACGCTTCCGATCCGGTTCTTAAGGTCCTTTAGGCTAGGCATCTGCCGTCTCCTTCAGGGCGCTTCAGACGAAGTCTTTGGCGAAAGCGTCAAGCTGTGCACGGATGGCCTTTTCCAGATCACCGGCAACCTTGCGGTCGTTCTTGGTGATGTCTTCCAGAAGCGCCTTGCCCGTGCCGCGCAGGTGCTTGAGCAAGCCCTCTTCGAACCGGCCCACGTCCTTGACGGCGATCTTGTCGAGGTAACCGCTGGTGCCCGCAAAGATCACGCAGACGATTTCCGCGTTGGTCAGCGGGGCGTACTGCTTTTGCTTCATCAGTTCCGTCAGACGCGAACCACGGTTCAAAAGCGCCTGGGTCGAGGCGTCAAGGTCCGAGCCGAACTGCGCAAACGCCGCCATTTCGCGGTACTGCGCCAGCTCCAGCTTCACCTTGCCGGCAACCGACTTCATCGCGTTGGTCTGGGCCGAGGAGCCCACGCGGGAAACCGACAGACCGGTGTTCACGGCCGGGCGGACGCCCTGGTAGAACAGTTCCGTTTCCAGGAAGATCTGGCCGTCGGTGATCGAGATCACGTTCGTCGGGATATAGGCCGACACGTCACCCGCCTGGGTCTCAATAATCGGCAGCGCGGTCAAGGAACCCGACCCGAAGTCGCCGTTAAGCTTGGCCGAACGTTCCAGCAGGCGGCTGTGCAGATAGAACACGTCGCCCGGATAGGCTTCACGCCCCGGCGGACGGCGGAGGAGCAGCGACATCTGGCGGTAAGCAACGGCCTGCTTCGAAAGGTCATCATAGATGATCAGCGCATGGCGGCCGTTGTCGCGGAAGAACTCCGCCATCGCGGTGGCCGAATAGGGCGCCAGGAACTGCATCGGGGCCGGGTCGGACGCGGTTGCAGCCACAACGATCGTGTAGGCAATCGCGCCGGTCTCTTCCAGCTTCTTCACCAGCTGGGCGACGGTCGACCGCTTCTGCCCGATGGCGACATAGATGCAGTACAGCTTCTTCGATTCGTCGTCGCCAGCAGCCTCGTTATAGGCCTTCTGGTTCAGGATCGTGTCGAGTGCGACAGCGGTCTTGCCGGTCTGGCGGTCGCCGATGATCAGTTCGCGCTGGCCACGGCCAACCGGGATCATCGCGTCAATGGCTTTCAGGCCGGTCGCCATCGGTTCATGCACCGACTTGCGCGGGATGATGCCCGGGGCCTTCACGTCAGCCACGCGGCGTTCGGTGGTCTTGATCGGGCCCTTGCCGTCGATCGGGTTGCCCAGACCGTCCACAACACGGCCCAGCAGCGCGTCACCCGCAGGCACGTCCACGATGGACTTGGTGCGCTTGACGGTGTCGCCTTCCTTGATGTCCTGGTCGGACCCGAAGATCACGATCCCGACGTTGTCGACTTCAAGGTTCAGCGCCATCCCGCGGATGCCGCCGGGGAATTCGACCATCTCACCGGCCTGCACGTTGTCCAGGCCATGCACACGGGCAATCCCGTCACCGACCGACAGCACGCGGCCAACTTCGGCCACTTCGGCGTCCTTGCCGAAATTCTTGATCTGCTCTTTCAGGATCGCAGAGATCTCGGCAGCTTGAATTCCCATCACCCAACCTCTTTCATTGCATTCTGGAGTGCCGCGAGCTTCGCCTTGACCGAGGTATCGATCATGGTCGAGCCGAGCTTTACGACAAGACCGCCGATGAGGCTTTCATCGACAGTGGTTTTCAGTTTCACGGTCTTGCCGACGCGGGCCTTCAGCGTCTCGGCAAGTTTCTTGGATTGTGCGGCGGTCAGCGCGCGGGCGGCGGTGACCTCGGCGGTCACTTCGCCCTTCTCGACGGCGATCTGATCGGCCAGATTGGACAGAAGCTGCGGCAGCACGAACAGGCGGCGCTTTTCGGCCATCAGCGCCAGCGTGCTGGCAAGCAGTTCGCTGATCCCCAGCTTCGCACCAATGGCCTTGATGACGTTGCCCTGATCTTCCCGCGTGACCACCGGCGAGGCGATGGCAGCGCGCAGCTCGGGGCTGATCGACAGGGCTTCGGACAAGGCGGCGATGTCGGCCTCAAGCGTCTTTAACGCTCCGCCTTCCTTCGCCAGTTCGAACACTGCCGTCGCGTAGCGTGTGGCAATGCCCAGAGAGATCGAAGCCGTTTCTGACACGTCAAACCTTCCGCTGCCTGTTGCCCTGGGCCCGTTTGGACCGGGCTGACCTATGACATGCGCCTCAAATGCCCTTTGAGCCGCAGATGCCTGCCTTCGGGGGCGTCCTTAGCAGAGGCTTTACTACCCCGCAACCGGGTTGGTCGCCCTTTCGACGGGCGATTTGGGGCATATGGTCGCTGCGCTGCAGAACGGCCTCACCTGCCCCCGGTTTTGACCCCTGTCTTGCAACCGCAATGCGGTGTGGCGCTTATCACGTCGCTTCAAATGACTGGCACCTCGCCCTTGGGCAGGTTGACCCCTTCCCCCGGACGGCCGACACCCGCCCTCACCCCCGCTCTGGAAAGGAAGCCGCCGATGACCCTGCTCACCCGACGCCATACTCTCGCCCTTGGGCTGGCCGGAACGGGCGCGCTGTTTCTGCCCGCCATCGCCCGGGCGCAATCTGCCGAAGGCTCGGTGCGCAACAACGTCTCCAGCTTTCAGATGCAGGACTGGCGCGACCATTTTGACAGCCTTGGCAAGGGCGTGATCGTGGCCGACACCGTGTCGCGCGCGCTGCACTACTGGGGTGCTGATGACGGCGCGCACCGGATCTTCCCGACCTCGGTCCCGATCTCGGACGAGTTGACGAAGCGCGGCTACACCGAGATTGTCCGCAAGAAGGAAGGCCCGTCCTGGACGCCCACCGCCTCGCAGATGGAGCGGTACCCGGACTGGAAGCCGATTCCCCCCGGCCCGGAAAACCCGCTGGGCACCCATGCGATGTATCTGGGCTGGCCCGCCTACATCATCCACGGCACCCATGACACACGGAAGATCGGGCGGAAATCGTCGGATGGCTGCATCGGGCTTTACAACGAAAACATTGCCCAGCTTTTCGCGCTGTGCCCGGTCGGCACGCAAGTCCGGGTGATCTGACCCCGGGCGCAGGTCAGGCCACCCCGAATCCCCCCCTCAGCCCCGCGCAGGCGCCGGGGCGGGGGCGGGTTGGCCGATCCCCTCCAGCACCTTCAGCGGGCGGCGCACCGCAGCCCCAAGCCCGCCGCGCGTGGGGGCGTAAACCTGCTTTGACGCCTCGACCATCAGCACCCCACCCACCAGCCAGGGCATCTTGCGGCCGATCGCCTCCCAGAAATCCGCCGTGCGCAACCAGAACCGGGTTGAGGATGGCGGCGCGAAAAGCACCGACTGGCTGCGTTCGGGGGTAAAGCCGTGGCGTTTCAGCTGCGCCTCAAGCTGCGCCACCGAATAGGGCCGACCAAAGCCGAAAGGTGTGGCATCGCTGCGCGCCCAAAGGCCGGTGCGGTTCGGCACGATCACCAGCGCGCGGCCCCCGGGGCCAAGAACGCGCCCCGCTTCCTCCAGCACGGCTGAGGGGTTTTCCGATGTCTCCAGCCCGTGCATCAGGATCAGCCTGTCAACCATCCCCGTCGGCACCGGCCAGGCCGTGTCCTCACACAAGACGCTGACATTCTCCATGCCCGCGGGCCAAGGCATCACCCCTTGCGGCCCCGGCATCAGCCCGATCACCCGCCGCGACGGCGCAAGATAGGGACGCAACAGCGGCACCGCAAAGCCGAAACCCACCACCGTCTGCCCCGGCCCGGGAGGCCAGTGCTTGACCACCTGGTCCCGGATGGCCCGCTGCGCCACCCGGCCCAGCGCCGTGCGGTAGTAGAAGTTTCTCAGGTCCAGCACATCAAGGTGCATTGCGATCCTTTACCCGGCGGTCAATCCTTGGCCACCATACCCAAAGCCGGTGCAAAAACCATGACCCTTGAACTCGTGACCATCCCCTGCCGCACCGACAACTACGCCTATCTTGTCCATGACGCAGCCTCAGGCCAGACCGCCGTGATCGACGTGCCCGACGCCGCCCCGATCCTGGCCGAGCTTAATGCCCGCGGCTGGCAGCTCACAGACATTCTCCTGACCCACCACCACGACGACCACATCTCCGGCGTCGAAGCCCTGCGCACTGCAACCGGGGCCATGGTCCTTGGGGCCGCCGCCGACGCCCACCGCCTGCCCCCGCTGGATTATGCCCTGACCGAAGCGGCCAGCTTCGCCATCGGCACCGAAAAGGTCCGCGTGATCGACGTCCCCGGCCACACCGTCGGCCACATCGCCTTTCACTTCCCCGACAGCAAACTTGCCTTCACCGGCGACAGCCTGATGTCCGCCGGCTGCGGCCGCCTCTTCGAAGGCACCCCGACGCAGATGCACGCCAGCCTGCAAAAACTCGCAGCCCTGCCGCCAGACACGCTCATCTGCTCCGGCCATGAGTACACCGCCTCGAACCTGCGCTTTGCGGTGACCCTTGAACCCGACAATCCGCAGCTTATCTCTCGGATCACGGCCGTTGCGGATTTCCGCGCAAAGGGCCTGCCCACCGTTCCCGTCCGTCTGTCGACCGAACTGGACACCAACCCCTTCCTGCGGGCCCACCTGCCCGCCGTGAAAGCGTCAGTCGGCCTTCCGGATGCCGACGCTGCCACTGTTTTTACCGAAATCCGGGCCAGAAAAGACAGGTTTTAAGGCTTCCCTATCACAAATGCTGTGATGACGGACGGGAAAGACCAAAAGCCGCGAAATACCGCTTGAAGTGCGGCCAGGAAAACCGATCTTTAAGCTTATGAGGCCACGGTTGGACAGGGCCATCACGCCCCTCCGACCCGCAGGACAGGAGCACCCAACGTGCCTTCGTTTTCAACCACACTCGAGCAAGCCATTCACGCGGCCCTGGCCTTGGCCAATTCGCGTCGCCACGAACTCGCCACGCTGGAGCATCTTTTGCTCTCGCTCATCGAAGAACCTGATGCCGCACGGGTCATGAAGGCCTGTTCCGTCAATCTGGACGAACTGCGCAAGACCTTGACCGATTTCATCGATGATGACCTCTCCACCCTGGTCACCGACGTCGAAGGGTCTGAGGCTGTGCCCACCGCCGCGTTCCAGCGCGTGATCCAGCGTGCGGCGATCCATGTTCAGTCCTCGGGCCGGACGGAAGTGACCGGGGCCAACGTCCTCGTCGCCATCTTCGCCGAACGCGAATCGAACGCCGCGTACTTCCTGCAAGAACAGGACATGACCCGTTACGACGCCGTCAACTTCATCGCGCATGGCGTGGCGAAAGACCCGTCTTACGGCGAAGCCCGCCCCGTGCAGGGCGCCGACGAACCGCATGAGACACCCAAGGCTGAGGCGGGTGAGGCGAAGGAATCCGCCCTGTCCAAATACTGCGTCGACCTGAACGTGAAAGCCCGCAAGGGCGACGTTGACCCCCTCATCGGCCGTGAGGCCGAGGTGGAGCGTTGCATTCAGGTTCTCTGCCGCCGCCGCAAGAACAACCCGCTTCTAGTCGGTGACCCGGGCGTTGGCAAGACCGCCATCGCCGAGGGCCTCGCCCGCAAGATCGTCAATGGCGAAACACCCGAGGTTCTGGCCAAGGCCACCATCTTCAGCCTTGATATGGGCGCCTTGCTCGCCGGCACCCGCTACCGCGGTGACTTCGAAGAGCGCCTGAAAGCCGTTGTGAAAGAGATGGAGGATCACCCCGACGCGATCCTGTTCATCGACGAAATCCACACGGTGATCGGCGCAGGTGCCACCTCTGGCGGCGCGATGGATGCCTCAAACCTGCTGAAACCCGCGCTGCAGGGCGGCAAGCTGCGCTGCATGGGCTCGACCACCTACAAGGAATTCCGTCAGCATTTCGAAAAGGACCGCGCTCTTTCCCGCCGCTTCCAGAAGATCGACGTGAATGAACCTTCCGTGCCGGATGCGATCAAGATCCTGATGGGTCTTAAGCCGCATTTCGAAGAACACCACGACCTGAAATACACCAGCGAAGCCATCAAGTCGGCGGTGGAGCTGGCCGCGCGCTACATCCATGACCGCAAACTGCCGGACTCGGCGATTGACGTCATCGACGAAGCCGGTGCCGCCCAGCACCTGCTGACCGGGATCAAGCGCCGCAAATCGCTTGGCGTGAAAGAGATTGAGGCTGTCGTGGCCAAGATCGCCCGCATCCCGCCGAAGACCGTGTCGAAGGACGATGCCGAAACCCTGCGCGACCTTGAGAAAACGCTTAAACGCGTCGTCTTCGGGCAGGACAAGGCGGTTGAGGCCCTCTGCTCGGCCATCAAGCTGGCCCGTGCAGGCCTGCGCGAACCCGAAAAGCCCATCGGTAACTACCTGTTCGCCGGTCCCACGGGTGTCGGCAAGACGGAAGTGGCCAAGCAACTGGCATCCTCGCTTGGCGTGGAACTGATCCGTTTCGACATGTCGGAATACATGGAGAAGCATGCCGTTTCCCGCCTGATCGGCGCGCCTCCGGGCTATGTGGGCTTCGATCAGGGTGGCATGCTGACCGACAAGATCGACCAGCACCCGCATTGCGTCCTTCTCTTGGACGAAATGGAAAAGGCCCACCCGGATGTCTACAACATCCTCCTGCAGGTGATGGACCACGGGAAACTCACCGACCACAACGGCCGGACGGTGGATTTCCGCAACGTGATTCTGATCATGACCTCAAACGCTGGCGCGCGCGAACAGTCGCAAACGGCCATCGGTTTCGGTCGCGAACGCCGGACGGGTGAGGATACGGCCGCCATCGAACGGACGTTCACGCCGGAATTCCGCAACCGTCTGGACGCGGTGATCAGCTTTGCCTCGCTGGGCAAAGAGATCATCATGCAGGTGGTGGAAAAGTTCGTGCTGCAGCTTGAAGCGCAGCTTCTCGACCGCAACGTCCATATCGAGCTGTCGCCCGAGGCAGCACGCTGGTTGGGCGAAAAGGGCTATGATGACAAGATGGGCGCGCGTCCCTTGGGCCGCGTGATCCAGGAATACATCAAGAAGCCGCTGGCGGAAGAGCTGCTCTTCGGCAAGCTGGTCAAAGGCGGTGTGGTCAAGGTCGTGGTCAAGGATGATGCGATCGTCCTCGACATCGAAGAGCCGCAGAAACCCCGCCTCACCGGCCAGAAGCCGCCGCTGCTGACGGCTGAGTGATCCTGAACCCCTGACAAAACCCCCGCTTCGGCGGGGGTTTTTCTTTGGCTAAACGCACCGGGCCGCAAGTCTGACCACACGCCCGGCAACATGCGCCTCCCCTCCCCCTGGTGGGGAGGGGATGGGGGTGGGGGGCCACCAGTCGCACATCCGGCAGACAAGAAAGAGGTTAACCAACCCCTAACCTCCGCCACAACCCATTGAAATAATTTAGATCCGCAAATGTCCCTTCCCGGGACAGTGCAGCGCCTACCGCTCAGTCAGCTTCAACTCGATCCGCCGGTTCAGCGCCCGCGCGTCCGGGGTTTCCCCCGCGGCCACCGGCCGATACTCGCCAAAGCCCGTGGCCGCCATCCGGTCCGGCGGAAAGCCCAGTTCATCCTGCATGAACCGCACCACCGACAAGGCCCGCGCCTGGCTCAGTTCCCAATTGTCGGCAAAGGCCCCGCCGCCCGACAAGGGCACGTTGTCGGTGTGCCCGTCGACCCGGATGATCCAGTCGATCTCGGCCGGGATCTTCTGGCGCACCTCATCCAGCGTCCGTACCACCCCGGCAATCTGCGCCCGCCCTTCAGGCGCCAGGTCGGCAGAGCCCGGGTTGAACAGCACCTCGCTGGAGAAGACGAAGCGGTCACCCACTACCCGTACGCCCTCGCGGCCAGCCAAAAGGGTGGACAGTTCCCCAAAGAATTCCGACCGGAACCGCGCAAGGTCGCGGTTTTCGGCCTCCAGCCGCGCCGCTTCAGCCGCTTCAAGTTCGGCCCGGCGGCGCTGTTCGGCGGCGACTTGCGCCAGTGCGGTGTTCAGTTCCGATCCCAGGCTTTCAAGCTGAACCTGCGCCGCCTCATCCCGCGCCTGCGCCTCGTCCAGCACCTGCTGCAGGCTGCCAAGCTGGCTGCGCAGCGCGGCGATCTGCTGGTTCAGAAGTTCCACCTCACGCGCGGCGGCCAGTGTCTTTTCCTGTTCCGACAGCAGCGCCGTCTCCGCCGCCGCCAGCGCTGTTTCCTTATCGCTCGCCGTTTCCGCCACGGCCCGCGCCCCAGCCAGCAGGGTCAGCGTCTCCTCGGCCCGCTTCCGCTCCGCCTCCAGCGCCAGGGTCATCGCGGTCAGTTCGGTATCCGCCCCCGCCAGCCGCTCGCGCAGCGCCGCCAGCGCCGCCACATCCGCCAGACGCGCGGCCTCGGCCTCAGTGATCTCCGCCTGAGCCGTAGCAAGGGCCGCGGCATCGGCCGCCCCCTTCTGCCGCAACTCGGTCAGCAAGGCCTCCAACGCCTCGCGCCTTGCGGCGGCAAGGCGGGCGGCTTCGGCTCCAGCGTCGATCTCCTCCCGCGCTTTCGCCAAGGCCAGTTTCATCGCTTCGGCCTCGGTCACCAGGCGCGTCTGCTCCGCCTCCAGCGCCGCCACCTGGCCCAGTGCGCTGTCCCGTTCAAGCAGCAGCGCCGCCACCTGCGCCTCGAAATCCGTGATCCGTCCCGTCGCCGCCGCAAGGTCCGCCTCCCGCGCGGCAAGGTCGCTGGTCAGCGTGGCGATCAGCGCGCCTTGCCGTTCACCTTCGGCCTGCGCGGCGGCCAGCCCGGTCTGCAAAGCGGCAATCTGGCCCTCAAGATCCGTCGCGCGGGCCCGTTCCAGCCCCAGCGCTGCAGCCAGATCCGCCACCTGCACGGTCAGCGCGTCCAGTTCGGTGTCCTGCGTGGTGATCTGGTCGCGCAGCACCGACTGCATGATGGTGAAGATGGTCAGCACGAACATCAGCACCATCAAAAGCGTCGTCACCGCATCCACGAACCCCGGCCAGATGATTGAGCTGTCACGCCGCCGGGCATTCCGCATCGGTCAGCCCCGCCCCGTGCTGCGGCCAAGCTGCCGGATCGCCGCCGTCAGGGCCGAGATGTCGGCGCGCAGGTCAGCCAGGGTCTCTTGCCGCCCGGCTGACATTTCCTCAAGGATCCGCAGCAGCTGCACATCGATCGACCGCAGCCGCATCCGGCTTTCGGCATCGCCCCCACCGCCGCCCGTTTCGTCAGACGTCAGCGCCGCGATCATCCGGTCCTGCCCTTCGGCGATGCGGGTCAGGCTGGCGGCCTGGCCCTTTTCCGCCTCAAGCTGCGCCGACAGCCGCGCCAGTGCGACCGCAAGTTCGGCCATCCGGGCGTCCGCTTGCGCGCGGGACTCTTCGGCCTGCTCCTGCAGGAGCTGCAGCTGCTCCATCTGCCCGGCCATGTGGTCGATCACCGCCCCAAGGCCAGAGGTGTCGCCCCCGTCACTGTCGCCCGCAAAGCCAAGCCGCGTGATCGAGGACAGCCATTCCTCCAACTCACGCGTAAACCGGTTTTGCCCGTGGCCGGCAAACAGCTCCAAAAGGCCCAGCACCAGCGACCCCGCCAGCCCGAGGAGGGAAGACGAGAACGCCGTTCCCATCCCGCCAAGCTGGCTTTCGAGGCCCCCCATCAGCTTGCTGAACACATCCAGCCCGCTTTCGCCTTCCTGCGGCGCAAGGCTTCGGATCGTCTCGACCACCGCAGGAACCGTGGTCGCAAGGCCCCAGAACGTGCCCAGAAGGCCCAGGAAAACCAACAGGTTGATCAGGTAGCGCGTGATATCCCGCGCCTCATCAATCCGCTGCACAACCGAATCCTGGATCGACCGCGAGGAGGTGGCCGATATCGCCATCCGGGCCGACCGGGACCGCAACAGCGTGGCAAGCGACGCAAGCAACCGTGGCGGCGGGTCATCCTCGGCCCCCGGTGTGCCACGGACGAAATTCTCGATCCAGTAGACCGACTGCGCCAAAATCCAGACCTGCCAGAAGCAGGTCAGGACACCAACGACGAACACCAATGCGATCAGTCCGTTCAACAGCGGGTTGGTGCGCAAGATGTCGATGATCTGACCATGGATCAGCCAGGCCCCCGCGCCCACCAGAAGGCAGACCAGAAGCATCGTGGTAATCGCGCGAATCGGCTGGCTGAAGGTGGTCGAGACCTCTGCCACCCGCTGATCCGAAATCCGTTGATCCGCCATCCGTCTTTCCGATCGGGACATGACTGCCCTTCTGTTCCTGCCTGACCCGCACAGTAGCAGGACAGCGCCATCTGCCAAGCAAAAGGCAAACATCGCAACAAGACTATGTCAGATGAGACGGCGCACCTCAGCAGCCAGCCACTCCAGATCCGGGTCGGCGATGCCAAGCTCGGCCAGATGGCTGGCGGTGGCCCACAAGTAGTCGCGGTTCGGCCCACGCCCGCCCGTGGCCCCGGCGATGATGCGGGCCTGTTCGTCAAGGCCCAGGAGGCAGTACTGCACGTGGTCCGGGTCGATGACATAGGTCAGCGCCTGCAACAGGCCGTCCACCGTCATCACCGGCAGCGTGGTCTCCAGATAGGCGGACGAGACCAACTCACGCGCGCGCAGCCTGGCGATGGTCTCGGCCTCAGCCCCCGGTTCGACGCGAAAAGCCACCCCGTCGCAGGCCGCCCCCTCTGCCCGGTCAAGGGCCAGCACCAGTCCCGGCGCATCCGGCGTGCCGCGATGATGGATCGACCGCATGCAAAAGCTGCGGTGCCAGCCGTCCACCCTCGCAATGCGGCGCTCGGCGACGGGAAAGCCCGGGTCCCAGATCAGCGATCCGTACCCGAAGACCCACAACGCTGCTGTGACTGGCTCTTCATCCATCGGCCCTGTAAACACTGGCCATGTCGCAATGAAAAGGCCCGCCGATGCGCAAGCTTATGTTCCTGCTGGTCCTCGCCACGCTGCTTTGGTCCGGCTACTGGTTTGTCGGATCAGCCGCCTTGCGGCAGGGGGCAGAGCAGTGGTTCGCCGACCAGACCGCCAGCGGGCTGACAGCAGAAAAGACCGACCTGCGGGTGACGGGCTTTCCCAACCGGTTCGACATGACGGTCGAAGGCCTGCGCCTGACAGATCCGCAAGCCGGCATCGGCTGGCAAGCGCCTTTCGTCCAGGTCTTCGCGATGACCTGGAAGCCCTGGCACATCATCGCCGCCCTGCCGCCTGAACAAACCGTCACGCTGCCCGATCAGGCGGTGACGCTGACGTCGGAAGGCCTGCGCACCAGCCTGCGCGCCAAGCCTGCAACGGCTGTGCCCTTGGCGGCGGTCATCGCCGAAAGCGGGCCCTTCACCGCCACCTCGACTGCGGGCTGGACAGTGGGGGCGGCGAAAGCCGTCGCCTCGCTCAGCGCCGATGAAGAGGTGACGGGTGCGGGCGATCTGCCCAACGCCTATATCCTGTCGCTTGATATCGCGGGGCTGGCCCCCGACCCCGCAGCGATCGAAAAGATCGTGGCCGAGGCAGGCCTGCCCCCCACCATCGCCGTCGTGCGCGTACTGGCCACCGCCACCACGACTGCACCGCTTGACCGCTTTGCTGGTGACACGAACCCAAGGCTGGCCGCGCTGGACCTGACCGACAGTCTGGTCACCTGGGGCGATCTGTCAGTCAGCGCCAAAGGCCAGATTGCGCCGGACGATCAAGGCTTTGCCGCTGGACGGATCGACATTGCGGTGACCAACTACCAGCGACTGGTCCCGGCCCTTGTCGCGGCCGGGGTGATCAAGCCAGAGCTTTCGCAGACCGTCGGCAACATGCTCGCCGCCCTGGCGCAAGACAGCGGCGATCCGAACGTGCTGCAAATGCCCTTGGTGCTGGAAGGCGGGCGCGTGTCGCTTGGTCCCCTGCCCCTTGGCCCGGCACCCTTGATGATCCCGCCCAGCGGCTAGCGGCAGTAGGCGCCACCCGACCGGGCCGAGGTATCAAAGTGGAAGTGATCCTCGTGATACCCATCCGACCCCGGGCCAAGCGTGGTCTTGAAGAAACCGCAGGCCGCCTTGTAGATGCGGCGCAAGGTCTTGTTATAGTTGTCCGACACGGTCAGCACCCGGCCATCCGTCAGAATGAACGCCGAGATGTCGACGGCCCGGCCCTTGCCATGCTCGCTGATCTTGGCGCCCTTCACGTTGTTCCGGCTGCGGCAGATGTAATGCGCGGCGATCTGCAGCTCGGCCAGCTTTCCGTCAAACGCAGGCTGCGCCACGTCGCTCACCCAGCTGTTCAGCGCCGTGGCGATGCTGCAATCCACCGTCGCCGCCTGGCTGAGCCGCACCCCGGCGACCGAGGTGACGCGCACCGGCTCAGGTACACCGCAACCGCCGACCTTGGACTGGATCGGCGCGATCACCTCACCCTTGATCGCCGGCACCCCGCAAACCGCGCCTTCCATCGACGCCGCCTCGCGCGCCTTGCGGCGGCGTTCTTTGCGGGTGGGCGGGGCGACGGCGGCCAGATCCTCTTCCACCCCGGCCTGATCCGTTACCTGCCCGGTCGACAGATCCAGCCCCGGCGCGTTTGAGGCAGCCTTCAGCGCGGCAATCCGTTCAGCCAATTCCGCAGGCCGTCGCACGGGCCGGATCGACCGGGCCATGCCGCCTGCGGCCGGCTCCTCATCATCGACAATTGGGGCCTCAGCCGTCGGGGCCGCAGCGACGGGGGGTGCTACCGCCTCTGGTGCCACCAGAAGCTTCGGGTTTTCCGGCGGCCGCGGGGATTTCTCCACCGTCTGTGCAGCCAGGCTTCCGGCCAAGCACAAAAACACCGCTGCAAGCGCCAGCCGCACCGGTCAGCCGCCCTTTTGGGCTGGCGCCACGCGGCCAAAGTCGGGGGCGGCCGTGTCCTGCCCAGCCTCGATGATCCCGCGCCGGATTTCCCGCGTGCGGGTGAAATAGGCGTGCAGATGGTCGCCATCGCCCATCCGGATCGCGCGCTGCAACACAAACAGCTCCTCGGCGAAGCGGCCGAGGATATCCAGAACCGCATCCTTGTTCGTCAGGAACACATCTCGCCACATCGTGGGGTCACTGGCCGCAATCCGGGTAAAGTCGCGGAAACCAGCGGCCGAGTACTTGATGACCTCAGACTGCGACACCCGGCGCATGTGATCGGCCACGCCGACCATCGTATAGGCAATGGCATGCGGCACATGGCTGACCACGGCCACGACCAGATCATGGTGACCCACCTCAAGCAGGTCGACCTTGGCCCCCATCCCCTCAATCAGCGACCGCAACCGCGCGAGCGCCTCCGGATCACAGCCCTCAGGCGGGGTCAGAAGCCACCAGCGGTTCTGGTACAGCGTCGCAAACCCTGACCGGGGACCCGAGTATTCAGTCCCCGCCATCGGGTGGCCGGGGATGAAATGCACGCCTTCCGGCAAATGCGGGGCAACGGCATCCACCACCGCCTGCTTGACCGACCCCACATCGGTTACCGTGGCGCCGGGCTTCAGATGGGGCCCGATTTCGGCGGCAATCGCCCCCATCGCACCGACCGGAACCGCCAGCACTACAAGATCAGCCCCCTGAACCGCTTCGGCCGCCGAGGCGGTCACCCGGTCACAGAACAGCTCTTTCGCCACCGCCCGCGTCTCAGGCGATTGCGCGTAGCCCACGATCTCACCAGCCAGCCCCCCCGCGCGCATCGCATGCGCCATCGAAGACGCGATGAGGCCAAGACCGATCAGGGCGACGCGCTGGTAGATCATCGCACACCCTTGAACTGCGCCACCGCATGGGCCACCTGCCGGCACGAGGATTCGTCGCCAATCGTGATCCGCAGGCAATGCGGCAGCTTGTAGCCCGCCACCCGCCGCACGATCAGCCCCTGCGCGTTCAGGAAGGCGTCACAAGCCTCGGCCTCCTCACGGCTGGCAAAGCGCGCCAGGATGAAGTTCGCCATCGAGGTGTCCGAGGGCACGCCCAACTCGGCCAGCGCCCCGGCAAGCCAGGTCCGCATCCGCGCATTCTCATTCCGGCAGCGCACCAGATGATCCTGATCGCGGACCGCCGCCTCGGCCACATCCAGCTGGGTGGTCGACAGGTTGAACGGCCCCCGGATGCGGTTCAAGACATCGATGACATGCTTCGGCCCGTAACCCCAGCCGATCCGAAGGCCCCCAAGCCCGTAGATTTTCGAAAACGTCCGCGTCATCACCACGTTGTCGCGCGCGTCTACCAGTGCCGCCCCGCCGTCATAGCCCTCGACATATTCGGCATAGGCCCCGTCCAGCACCAGAATGGCCTGCGGCGGCAGCCCGGCCGCCAGCCGCGCCACCTCGGCCGCCGAAACCATCGTGCCGGTCGGGTTGTTCGGGTTGGCCAGGAACACCAGCTTCGTCCGCCGGTTGCAGGCGGCGAGGATCGCATCAATATCCGCCGTCCGTTCGCGCTCCGGCACTTCGACCGGGGTCGCCCCCACCGCCATCGAAGAGATCCGGTACATCAGGAACCCGTGTTCGGTGAACACCACTTCATCCTTGGGGCCGGCATAGGCCTGGCAGAGGAAGGTGATGATCTCATCCGACCCCGCCCCGCAGATGACGCGTGTGGCATCCAGACCATGCACATCGGCAATGGCCATGCGCAGCGCGGCATGGTCGGTGACGGGGTAACGGTGCAGGGAATGGACAGTGCGGCCAAACGCTTCCTTGGCGCGGTCAGACGGGCCGAACGGGTTCTCGTTCGACGAAAGCTTGACCACATTGGCCACGCCCGCCACATGCGCCTTGCCCCCCTCGTAAAGGGCGATGTCAAGAATGCCGGGCTGCGGCTTGATCTGGTCGCTCATCTTGGCCCCCGAAACGTCTAGGGTTCTTAGCTTTCCCGCGCGCCCATGGCCAGAGCCTTCCACCCAGACCAATGGTCGCAAAGCGGAGCGGCGTTGCCGCACGCCTTTTTCTCCCCCACTGCGCGCAAAGCGCGCGCAGCGGGCTCGGCGATGGGGGGTTCACCCCCAAACCCCCAGAGTATTTTTGAAAAGAGCAAAGGCCGTTGCTCTTTTTTTCAAATACTCCACGGGGGTGCGGGGGTGTGAAACCCCCGCTTTCCCGAGCCGGTTGGCGCGCTTGCGCGCCAGAGGCGAGACCAAAGAAATGCGCGGAACGCGCTCAATTTGATAAGCGCCGGTCCGCCCCCGCTCAAACGGCGAGGAAGTTGGTGAACTGCCAGGGGTCGGCCTCGTCCCGGTCTTCGGCAAAGCTGTTGATCCGGTTCTGCAATGGGGTCCAGTCGGTATAGTGACATTCCACCCGGCCCAGATAAGGGCGCTGGACCTCAAGACAGCGGACATGGTCCATCTCATCTGCCTCGACAAAGCCCATCCGCGGGTTCTCCGCCGCCCAGACCATTGCCGCCAGCACCGCGCTCGTCACCTGCAGGCCCGTCGCGTTCTGATAGGGCGCAAGCTGCCGCGCCTCCTCACAAGACAGGCGCGAGCCGTACCACATCGCCCCCTTGGCATGGCCGTAGAGAAACACCCCCAGGTCATCGCCCCCGGCCACGATTTCATCCACCGTCAGGATATGGCTGTCGGGCTGGCGCAGCCCCGCGCCGTTCATCTCATGCAAGGACAGGATCGCATCGCTGCAAGGGTGGTAGGCGTAGTGGCAGGTCGGGCGATAGACCGCCTGATCCCCCACCCACACCGTGTAATAATCCGGGATCGACAACGCCTCGTTATGGGTGATGACATAGCCGAACTGCGCGCCCGCGCCCGGGCACCAGGACCGCACGCGCGTATCGGCCCCGGGCCGGTCGATCCAGATTGCATATCCCGGCCCGTGGTCGAAGGCATGGCCTTCAGGCGGCAGTTTCTTCTCATGCGTGCCCCAACCCAGCTCGGCCGGCTGATAGCCTTCGGACAATAGCCCATCGACCGACCAGGTGTTGACGAACACCCCCACCGGCTTTGGCCGCGCCGACACTTGAGTGTCCCGCTCAGCAATGTGGATGCCTTTGACACCCAGCCCTTGCATCAGCGCCGCCCAGTCCGCCTGCGACTGCGGGGCCGCCGTCACCCCGGTATCCGCCGCCAACCGCAAGAGCGCCTCTTTCAACAGCCAGGACACCATGCCCGGGTTTGCACCGCAGCAGGACACCGCCGTCGGCCCGCCTGCATAACGCTTGCCCAAGCTGCGCACCTTTTCCCGCAAGGGATAATTCGTGCGGTCGGCATTCGGCAGGGTCGATCCGAAGTAGAATCCCGGCCAGGGCTCCACCACCGTATCCAGGTATTGCACCCCGATTTCCTGCGCCAAGGTCATCAGCGCGATCGACTCCACATCGACCGACAGGTTCACGATCATGCCGCGCCCGTCGGGGAACAACCCGCGCAGCACCTCGGCATAATTCGCCTCGGTCAGCGCCAGTTGCAGATGCCGCACGCCATGCGCAGCAAGGAGTTGGGCCTGATCGCCCAACGGCTCGATCACCGTGAACTGCGCGCAGTCAAAGTCGATGTGCCGTTCGATCAACGGCAGCACGCCGCGGCCGATCGACCCGAAGCCAATCATGACCAATGCCCCGTCAATGCGGGTGTGTACCGGATATGTCATCTTGGTCCCTTCAGGACTTGTAGGATTTCGCCTGCAGCCAATCCATCAGCGCCATCAGCACACCCGAGACGACGAAGGTCAGGTGGATCACGACCAGCCAGAACATCTCGGACTGACCAAAGGCGACAGCAGTGTCGATGTCCCGGATCTCCATGAACTTCTTCAGAAGATGGATCCCCGAAATCGCCACGATCGAGGCGATCAGCTTCATCTTCAGCCCGCTGAAATCGACCTTGCCCATCCAGTCCGGCCGGTCGGCCCCGGTATCGAAATCGAACTTCGAGACGAAGTTTTCGTAGCCCGAGAACAGCACGATCAGAAGCAGGTTCGCCGCCAGCGTCAGGTCGATCAGCGTCAGCGCGGCCAGGATCGTTTCTTCCGCGGTCATGACCAGGACCTGCGGCACATAGTAGATCAACTCGCGCACGAAGATCACCGACATCATGCCAAGCGCCACCACCAGCCCCAGATACATCGGCGCCATCAGCCAGCGGCTGGCGAACAGACCACGTTCAAATCGGGCTTCAAGGCTGGGCTTGTCGGACATCTTCGGTCTCACCTTCCGCGTTTTGCCGAATTTAGCCTGATAAAGGACGTGCTGCACAAGCGCAACTGCGCGGCCCGGGTCACCGCCAGATGGGGCCAAACAAAAGGGCCGCCCCTTGCGGCGCGGCCCCCTGTTGCTGCGTCGGCTGCGCCAAAGCGCACCGGACGGTTAGTTCTTGGCGTAGAATTCGACGACCAGGTTCGGTTCCATCTGCACCGGATAGGGCACATCGCCCAGGCCGGGAGTACGGACGAACTTGACGGTCATCTTGTTGTGGTCGACTTCCAGGTAATCCGGCACGTCGCGCTCGGTCAGCTGGATCGCTTCCAGGATCAGGCCCATCTGGCGCGACTTTTCGCGGACCGAGATCACGTCGCCTTCAGCCACGCGGTAGGACGCGATGTTGACGCGCTTGCCGTTCACCAGGACGTGGCCGTGGTTCACGAACTGACGCGCCGCGAAAATCGTCGGGACGAGCTTCGCACGGTAGCACACCGCATCAAGGCGACGCTCCAGCAGGCCCACCAGCATCTCGCCGGTGTCACCGCGCACACGCTCGGCTTCGGCATAGATCTTGCGGAACTGCTTTTCGGTCAGGTCGCCGTAATAGCCCTTGAGCTTCTGCTTGGCGCGCAGCTGCGTGCCGAAGTCCGAGAGCTTGTTCTTCCGGCGCTGGCCGTGCTGGCCCGGGCCATACTCGCGCTTGTTCACCGGGGACTTCGGACGGCCCCAGATGTTTTCGCCCATCCGGCGGTCAATCTTGTACTTGGCAGAGGTGCGTTTGGTCACCGCTGATCTCCTTCTATGTTGTCGAAGGGCGTTGTCCTTTGCGAGCTTCCCCGCCGACAGGCTGCTTCTTGCGAAGGCCACCAACACCAATGAAAAGCCCCGGAATCGCTTCCGGGACTTGCGCGGCTTATACAGCGCGAACCGGGGGAGTCAACAGCACCCCCACCACCATCGTAGGGCGCGCCACAGCGCACGACCCCGTAGGTCGGGGCGTGCCCCGACTCATCTCCGCCGCTTACCACCCCGCGCAACGAAAGGGCCGAGCCCTCCCTCGGCCGGGCACCCCAACGGCCGACGCAAGCACTTCATCCCTCAACCCCTCCCACCGAAGTTCGGGTGACCGCCGGCGCAAAGCGCCTTCCCGGGGGGGGTGATGAGCGATCAGAAATCCTCCAGTGGAGATTTCCGCGAATACCGCCAGGCATTAAGGCTGGCGTGACCCGGCCGTCTAGTGCTCCAGTCCCACCCTATCTCTAGGCGATTTCAAGCAATCCCTCTCAATGACCGCCGTCAGCCTCGCTATATCTGCGTTTTGGTACATTATCACGGCTTTCTGACGATTTGCCAGGTTGATGTACTTGATCAAAATCTCCTGCAACTCTCTAGCGCGTTCATTTGCGGAAATCAGATCGGCTTGGGCTACAATTACCTGCCTCTCAAGAGTTCTATGCCCCCGCAGCTTTGAATAAATTTGTTTCACATGCTCGCTTATTATCACATAAATCACTAGTCCCGCAAAAGACAGAATGATAATGCTAGGAGGGATCGCTCGGCCGGCGAGGGCCGTTTTGATGAACTCGATTATCTCGCTCATGATTCTCCAGTCCTTCTACCGCGATCCGCATGAGCTCTCGGTGCGCAACCAACCGAAGGCCCTCGATCACCGATATAGCACTTGGCAAAGTATCTGAGGAGCTGGGCGGGCTAAGATAGATTTTACCTTGTTCGTCCCAAGCTTGCTGAACCCGTTCATCTTCAGAAGCGTTGGCCATGGCATGATCTCTCCATTCCCTAAGGATGGCTGACATCCTCACTTTTCTACAGTCGCACGATTTTTGGAAATTCTCAACTCTATGGTTCCGTCAGAAATTGAAATTGTCGATCCAACCGTCACTCTCAGGGAGAATGAAATTCTCTGGCAGACTCAGGCCGAGCACCAGCAACGTGAAGCAGCGCTGCTTCCGTGACTTGACCTTTGGCATGTATATGTCGCATGCCCTTGTAATTGCATCCAAATGCTTTGGGCCTGCTCTCTTAGCGATCCTTTTATCGTCATTCCACTCAAAGTAGGAGCAGTTGACTGAGTGCTCACCATTCGCAGCAGGACTGTAAGTCTTTCTAATCTCAGTGCAAAGAGACCGCCCCGTACCGATCGAGCCGCTCTGGCTGTGGTCGCGGAGCGCACACAGCCCTAGGTAAACGCCAGATGCGGAGCGGACACTGACAAGGTTAGGGAGTCCAAGCCGGACACCCAACTTGCTCGTTCTTGAAGTAATATCAATGGTGTGATCTTCACTAACATAGGCGTACTCCGCTACCGCAGACGGAAGATGCGCAGGGTCTGGGAACGGCATTTCGAGAACATTCCTCCAATATCGGCAGCAGTTGCATTCACGCAAAGCGCACAGAAAACTACTTTCGTAGAATTCGCAAAAAGTCCAGAAATTTTTCTGCGCGGCTAAGGTTCGATATCTGACGTAAAGGGCCTATGCGCGTCACTCTCTTAACGAACCCCTAACGCCCCAACTAACCCATTGGAATCCTTTGCGGCCCCCACCTGTCCCGGCCCGGGACAGACCTCACCCGTTCACATCCACCACCACCCGGCCCTGCACCTCGCCCTTCAGGATCGCCGCCCCCAAGCCAGGCAGATCGGCCAGCACTGCCGGCTTCACCATCGCCTCAAGCTTGGCCATCGGCAGGTCGGTGACGATCCGCTCCCACGCGCGCAGCCGGTCGGCGTAGGGTTTCGACACCGAGTCGATGCCCAGAAGGTTCACCCCCCGCAACAGGAACGGGATCACGCTGGCCGGCAGCGCCGCCCCCCCGGCAAGGCCCACCGCAGCGACCGATCCGCCGTATTTCATCTGCCCCAGCACCCGCCCCAGCATCGCGCCGCCCACGGCATCGATGCAGCCGGCCCAGGTTTCCGCCTCCAGCGGCCGCTTCACGGTTTCCGCCAGCTCCGCCCGCGGCACCACCCGCGCGGCCCCAAGGTCGCGCAGGTAGGCTTCCGTCTCCGGCCGCCCCGTCACCGCCGCCACCTGATACCCCAGCCCCGCCAATACCGCGACCGCGACCGACCCCACGCCCCCAGCAGCGCCGGTCACCAGCACCTCGCCCTTCGCAGGCGTCAGCCCGTGATCCTCCAGCGCCAGCACGGCCAGCATCGCGGTGAACCCAGCGGTCCCCACCGCCATCGCTTGCCGCGTCGTCAGGCCGGAGGGCAGCGGCACCAGCCAGTCCGCCTTGACCCGCGCCTTCTGGGCATAGCCGCCCCAATGCACCTCACCCACCCGCCAGCCGGTCAGCACCACGCGGTCCCCCGGCTTGTAGCGGGCATCCTCAGACGCCTCGACCACCCCGGCAAAGTCGATCCCCGCCACATGCGGCCAAGCCCGGACGATCCCGCCGCCATTGGACGACAGCGCCAGCCCGTCCTTGTAGTTCAGCGTCGAGTATTCCACCGCCACCGTCACATCACCCGCAGGCAGCGCGCTCATCTCAAGCTCGCGGACATGCGCCACCGCAGCGTCGCCCTCTTTCTCCAACACCAGCGCACGGAACATCTTCACCTCCCTTTTGATCGCCCCCACTGCGCCGTGCCCGGCCGGGATTGTCAACCCGACGCCGCTGCCGCACTCTGCCGGAAAGGAGACCCAAATGACCCACGAACACATCGGCTTCATCGGCACCGGCCTGATGGGCCACGGCATGGCGAAGAACATCGTCGAGAAGGGCTACCCCCTGACCGTCACCGCCAACCGCAACCGCACGCCCATCGAAGACCTCGTCCAGCGCGGCGCGATTGAGGCGACGATGGAAGCCCTCGCCAGCCAGTGCACGATCATCTTCCTCACCCTCCCCGGCTCACCCCAGGTGGCTGAGGCCGTTGCGCGGATGACCCCGCACCTCAAACCCGGCACGGTGATCGTCGACTGCTCCACCTCTGACCCCACGGTCACCGAACGCCTTGCCACCGACCTTGCCCAGAAAGGCATCCACTTCGCCGACGCCCCCCTTTCCCGCACCCCGAAAGAGGCCTGGGCCGGGACGCTTGACTGCATGGTCGGCGCTGAGCCTGACATCTTCACCCGCATCCAGCCCGTCATCGCCACCTGGGCCGGGAAGATCGTCCACATCGGGCGGGTGGGTGACGGCCACCGGATGAAGCTTCTGAACAACTTCCTCTCCCTCGGCTACGCCGCGATCTATGCCGAGGCGCTGGCTTTGGCGTCAAAGGTCGGCATCTCCACCGCCACGTTCGACAGCGTGATCCGTGGCGGCCGGATGGACTGCGGCTTTTACCAGACCTTCATGGGCTACGCGCTGGAGGGCAACCGCGAGGCCCACCGCTTCACCCTGTCGAACGCCTACAAGGACCTGCGCTATCTGGAGAGCATGGCCAACGCCGCCACCGTCACCACCACGATGGCGAGTGCCGCGAAGAACAGCTTTGCGGGGGCAGTGGCGCAGGGAGGAGCGGGGCCGGAGGACTATGTGCCCCACCTGACGGATTTCGTCGCGCGGGCGAACGGCGTCAAGTAGACGACAGTCCGATCTGGCAGGGGCCATCGCCCCTGCCACTTCCCACGCCAAGCCGAAGAGACCGGGCGGAGGCCCAAAGCCTCCGTCCAGCCCCCGCCCGCCCACTGGCGGGAGCTTCTCCCCCGCCCGGGCAGGGGCCGGACGGTGTTGTGCTTGGTTGAACCGGTCTTGCGTCGCCTTGGTGCAAGAGCGCGGGGAAAGGCAGTGCCTTTCCTTTTCCGCGCCAACGATGCGGGGCCAGAGGAGTATCTGGCCGACTTGACGGACTTTGTCGCGCGGCCGCAGGGGTTAAGCTACTTGAGTTCCAGAACAACGTTATCTGCGGCTTCCTCGCCGCCGATGCCGTGGACACGTATGATCTCAACAAGCCAGTCGAATGCTGTGGCTCCAGTCTGGGCCTCAGCTTCCCTCAGTTGAGCCTCAACAGCAGTCGTCGACGTTGGATGGCAACGCTTAAGCCGAAGTTGCAATTGGAGAGCGGTTTACGGATACGCTAAGTTGCGCCGTGAAGTCTCAGAGTTTTCCCAGATTAAGATAAAGCCTTCATCTGGGGTTCCAAATCCACCTCGCAGAATGTCATTGAATGCATCCAAGTTGTGGCCCCAAGAGACACCCGGAAAAAGCACTCGGCTGATTTCTTCGTAGAACTCTTCAAGAGTTGAAAACCGCTTACCATCGATCCTGTAGGTCTTCATGATAGGCCTTACTTTTCCACCATTTTGTGTACCTGCCCCTCACCAAACCTCTAATGCCCGCAGGTCAGGCAATCTTTGACCATCCGCAAATCAGTTCGCACCGTTCCTCATCTCCAAAGTGCCGAAAGCGATGCGCAAAGTGGCGATGACCAGGGCGTTGGACAGTAGAAGCAACAGCAGGAATGCCCATGAACCGACTTCGGCAAACCGAGACGCTGCGATCGCGCAGGCCATCAGTATGAACACCAGAAGGATCGAGTGGACAAGCAACGGGGCTTTGCCACCAAGCCGCAAGGGTTCGCCACACTTCGCACAGGGAGTTTGCCGGACAAGCGTCCGGAATACAAACCCAAGGCTCTGCCTTTCGCCGCAACTGGGACAGCACTTCACCAAATGTTCCTACTGACCAAGCCTCACCCACACTTCGAATGCCCACACGACCCGCAGGTGAGGCACCCCTCCACCATCCGCAGGTCATAGCTCCCACAGGACGGGCAGGCCTTGCCGCGTGGGGCCTCTCCAACCACCATCAGCTCCGCCTTGGGGTCCGACTTCAGCCCCAGCCCCTCGCCCTCGATGAAGCCGATGTCGATCAGGTGGCGCTCGATCACTCCGCCGATGGCGGCGAGGATCGAGGGGATATAGCGCCCCTCCATCCAGGCCCCGCCGCGGGGGTCGAAGACGGCTTTCAGCTCCTCCACGACGAAGGAGATATCCCCGCCGCGCCGGAAGACGGCCGAGATCATCCGCGTCAGGGCCACGGTCCAGGCGAAATGCTCCATGTTCTTGGAGTTGATGAACACCTCAAACGGGCGGCGGTGCCCTGCGGTGACGATGTCGTTGATCGTGATGTAAAGCGCATGCTCCGACCCCGGCCATTTGACCTTGTAGGTCTGCCCTTCCAGCGCGGCCGGACGGTCCAAGGGTTCCGACAGATACACCACCTCGCCCCCCGTCACCGGCTGTGCCACGGGCGGGGCGGCTTTTTCAGAGACGGTCAAGACCGACCCTGTCACATCGTTCGGCCGGTAGGTTGTGCAGCCTTTGCAGCCCTGATCCCAGGCGGCCATATAGACCTCTTTGAAGTCGTCGAAGCTGATGTCGACCGGGCAGTTGATGGTCTTGGAGATGCTAGAATCCACCCAACGCTGCGCCGCCGCCTGCATGCGGACGTGGTCGAGGGGCGGCAGGGTCTGGGCGTTCACGAAATGCTCCGGCAGCGGCGCATCGCCGAACTTCTCGCGCCAGAGGCGGACGGCGTAATCGACGACCTCCTCTTCCGTGCGCGAGCCGTCCTTCTGCAGCACCTTGCGGGTGTAGGCATAGGCAAAGACCGGCTCGATCCCCGAACTGACGTTGCCTGCGTAAAGCGAGATCGTCCCGGTCGGCGCCACAGACGTCAGAAGCGCATTGCGGATGCCGTGCGTGGCAATCGCCTCACGCACGTCCGCGTCCATGCCCATCATGTTGCCGCTGGCGAGATAGCCCTTGGCGTCAAACAGCGGAAACGCGCCCTTTTCGCGGGCCAGATCTACGGAGGCGAGATAAGCCGCCCGCGCAATCGCGTGCATCCAGACTTCGGTCATGCAGGCGGCATCTTCGGACCCATAGCGCAGGCCGACCATCAGGAGCGCATCGGCAAGGCCGGTGACGCCCAGCCCGATCCGCCGCTTCGCCTGCGCCTCTGCCTGCTGCTCCGGCAAGGGAAAGCGGCTGGCGTCCACCACATTGTCCATCATCCGCACGGCCACCCGCACCAGATGATCCAGCGCCTTCATGTCCATGCTGGAATGCGCCTCGAAGGCGTCCTTCACCAGCGTCGCCAGATTGATCGACCCCAGAAGGCAGGCGCCATAAGGCGGCAAGGGCTGCTCACCACAGGGGTTTGTCGCGGCAATCGTCTCGACATAGCCAAGGTTGTTCGCCGTGTTGATCCGGTCGATGAAGATCACCCCCGGTTCGGCGAAATCGAAAGTGGATCGCATGATCCGGTTCCACAGATCGCGCGCCTCGACCGTCCGGTAGACGCGACCGTCAAACACCAGATCCCACGGCCCATCGGCCTTGACGGCGGCCATGAAGGCATCCGTCACCAGTACCGAAAGGTTGAACATGCGCAGGCGGGCGGGGTCCTTCTTCGCCTCGATGAAGGCCTCAACGTCCGGGTGGTCGCAGCGCATCGTCGCCATCATCGCGCCGCGGCGGCTACCTGCCGACATGATCGTGCGGCACATCGCGTCCCAGACGTCCATGAACGATAGCGGCCCCGAGGCATCCGCCGCGACCCCCTTCACCTCGGCCCCCTTCGGCCGGATGGTGGAGAAATCATAGCCGATCCCCCCGCCCTGCTGCATCGTCAGCGCGGCCTCTTTCAGGGCGGTGAAAATCCCCTCCATCGTGTCGGGGATCGTGCCCATGACGAAGCAGTTGAAGAGGGTGACCGACCGCCCCGTCCCGGCGCCAGCCGTGATCCGCCCAGCGGGAAGGAACCTGAACCCCTCCAGCGCCGCATAAAACTCCGCCTCCCACTTGGCCGGTTCCGCCTCAACCTCCGCCAAGGCGCGGGCGATCCGACGCCAGGTGTCTTCCACCGACCCATCCAGCGCCGTGCCATCCGCCGCCTTGAAGCGGTACTTCATGTCCCAGATCGATTCGGCAATGGGGGCGTGGAATCGCGACATGGGGCGAATCTTCCTGTCTGTTGTGGATAAGGTGATCGAAGGGCCCAAGATACGCCCCGCCCACCTTAGGGTCAATCAGCCCTGCGCCATCCATCCCAGACGCCCAGCATCTGCCGCCCCCGCAGGAGCGGCAGATTTGGCGCGGGTTCAACCCGGCTTGGTGACATGTGTGACGAATTCGCCGATCTGGTCCTTCAGCGTCCCTTCGGGAAGGCCTGCGTGATAGTTGGTCAGGGTCGACACCAGCAGTTCGAAGTCCTGCCAGCCGACCGAAAGCTCATCAGGGCCCGGCGGCGGTTCGGGCGGAAACGGGATCGGAGGCAGCTTGATGATCTTCACGTAGGCCGGGCACATATCATCGCTGAGCATCTTGGCGATCCGGCGGTCAGCGGCCACAGCCAGCTCGTCATTCCCCGCCATTTTCGCCGCCACTTTCAGATGCGCAGCCCCGATCAGCGCCTCGCCGATGTTGCGCCCCAGCACCTTCTGCTGCCGCCATGGCACGGGCGGCGGACCGCCGGGGCTGTAGCGCTTGCGGATGGCAATCCTGATCCAATCTTCGAGGTCAAAGGTAACATCCACCTTCGCATAAAGGGCCGCAATCTCTTCCAGAATGCTGGCGAACCTCAGTCTCAGCTCAACATTGTCTGTCATGGTCAAACTCCTGAAAATATTAGCATTTCAATTGCTGACAATCAGCCTCACAACAGTAGCTGGTCCCTCCCGTCAAACAACCCACCCGCCGGGGCACTTCACGGGACGATCACGGCCAGATCACGCGCGCAGGTTGCATTGTACCAGGAGCCACAACCCAAAGCGCCCCACCGCCGCAGGTGTCTGCGAAGGCTTTGGCGTGCCCGGGCCGCACCCGCCCGGTCTTGCGAGTCCCTCTTGAACCTCCACAAGGTACATCACTGCGCGGCGCGGCTTGTACTCGCCCCGCCCCCCGCTATGTTCGCCCCATGATCAACATCCTGAAACTTTGCGTCGGCGCGGATTCGGTCGAGGACCTTCTGGACTGGCAGCGCAGCCAGCGCGCGCATTGGCCTCAAGGCAAGGCCGTCCACGTCACCCGCATGTGGCCAAAGCGTGAGGCTGAGGTGCTGGAGGGTGGGTCCCTGTATTGGGTCATCAAGGGTGTGATCCTTGCCCGGCAAAAGATCACCGACCTCCAGCAGGTGGACCTTGGCGACGGCATCAGCCGCTGCGCCCTTGTGCTGGATGCCGAGGTGATCCGCACCGAAGCCGCGCCCCGCCGCCCCTTCCAGGGCTGGCGCTATCTCGATCCCGCCGACAGCCCGCGCGACCTGCCGAAGGGGCGGGCGAAGGACGATCCCCTGCCCGCCGCATTGGCCCAAGCGCTGGCCGAAATCGGCCTGCGCTGACCGCCCGCGTCAATGCGCCAGAAGGACCGGCAGCCGCAGGTCAGCGAATACCCCCTTCGTCGCCCCGCCAAGGATGAAATCCCGCAGCCGGGAATGGCCAAAGCCCCCCATCGCCAGCAGTTGCGCGCCATTGGCCAGCGCGGCCTCTTGCAGCGCGGTAGCAATCGGGCGGCCGTCGAGGTTGACGGTCACCGCCTTGGCCGCATAGCCCCGCCGTTCCAGCGCAGCCGCCAGGGTTTGCGCGATCCCCGATGCGCCCAGCGCCTTTTCGCCTTGCACGGTCACCACCGTGACCTGCCCACCCGCAGCCATGAGCGGCAAGGCATCACACAGCGCCCGCGCGGCAACCCGGCTGCCATCCCAGGCGATGGCAATGTGGGTGATCGCGGCAACTTTCGCTGACGGCGGCACCAGGATCACCGGCACCCCGGCCCCGAAAACCACAGCCTGCGCCAGATCCTGCGCCGACAGCGTGTCTGCCGACCACGGCAGCAGTGCCAGATCATAGATCCGCGCCTCGGCCGCAGCGGCATCAAGCGCCGCCCCCATCATCGCCTTGTGGCTCGTCACGGACAGGTTCATTTCCGGCGCCGCAGCGCCCCGCACCAGTGCCTGCAAGCGCGCGCATTCGGCCACGCTCCGCTCTTCTGCGGCGCGGGCCATGCCTTCGACGTTGATCAAATAGCCCCCGATCGGGGAGGCCGTCGCAGGCACATCCACCGCGAAGGTCGAGAGTTGAACCCCGCACCCCAGCGCCGCCGCGAAACCGACCGCAGCAAAAATTGCCGGATCAGGGGCCGCTTCCGGATAGGTGTTCAGCGGCAGATAGGCGATACGTTTGGGCATGAATTCTGTCCTTGTCTGAGGGCGGCAATCCTGGCTGCATCGCGCGGCGGCAAACCCTGTCGCCACATCGCTTTGCCCCTGCAGGCTGAATGAAAACCGCCGGACAATCCTTGATCGAAATCAATCAAACCCAAGCAAACGTCGCTATGATTGGGACATCCGCCGGGGAACCACGCCATGCCGCAAGATCGCTACCAGACCGTTCAAGAGGTTGCCGACAGGCTTGAAGTGGCCGAGGCCACCGTACGGCAATGGATCAAGTCGGGCGCTTTGCGGGCCATCGATATCGGCAAGGGCTGGCGGATTTCGGACACCGACCTGCAGCACTTTCTGACCTCGCGCGAAACCGCGCCGCGGCCCGATACCGGGTCTGACCGACAGGCCTGACGGCCCCATCTTGTACAGGTACACTTTATGTCACCCAGGCAGCCGCAAAGCCCGACGGCCACGCGGTAACCAGCGCAGACGCGGCAGGCGTCCCGCCCGCGCTGGTTCGCCAGTCCTGACCGTCAGTAGTTGTTCGGATTGCCCGTCACGATGGTGCCCGTGCCGCCATCGACGCCATCCTGAACCCAGGTCACCGCCTCGCCCTCGATCCGGACGTTCCAGCAATCCGGCGCTTCGCCATAGCTGAAGCACATCGTGTCGCCATCCACCGTCCAGGTGCCCGCATAGTCGGCGCCCTTGATCGTGCCATCGGCGGCATAGAACTCGGTATAGGCGCCCGAGGCGGTCATGCTGCCCTGCACCGTATTGCCGCTGATCGCGGCGCTGATCTCTGGCCCGGTCGCCAGGGTCTGGGCAACGCCGGGGCTGGCGACGGCGGCCAGAAGAAGGGTCAGCGTCAGGCGGTTGAACATGAGGGGTCTCCATCTGGGTTCCTGAAAGGACATAGGCGGCCGGACCACAGGTCAACCGCCCTTTTCATTCCCGGGCACAAAGGCCAAGACTGGGCCCATGCCGCGCCCCTTGATCCTTGCCGCCCCGGTTGTCTTCCTAATCCTCTGGTCAGCCGGTTTCGCCATCGCCAAGCTGGGGTTGGAGCATGCCCAACCGCTGACCCTACTGGCCCTGCGCTATGTGTGCGTGCTGGTCCTGCTGGCCCCGCTGGCGCTGATCCTGCGGCCGCCGCTCCCTGCGACCGTTCGCGCCTGGGCCGATGTCGCCATCGTGGGGTTTCTGATTCAGGTGGTCTACTTCGGGCTGTGCTATGTCGCTTTCAAATCCGGCGTCTCTGCTGGCGGTGTCGCGATCATCGTCTGCCTGCAGCCGATCCTTGTCGCCCTCGCCGCCCCGGCCTTTGTCGGCGAACAGGTGTCGCCGCGCGGCTGGATCGGCCTGGGCCTCGGGCTTGCCGGGGCGGCGCTGGTGATCCTTGGCCGGTCCGGTATCCAGGCCGAAAACGCCTTCGGCATCGCCTGCACCGTGCTGGCACTTCTGGGCATCACCGGCGGCACGTTGTGGGAAAAGCGCTTTGGCGTGACGCATCACCCGGTCACCTCAAACCTGATCCAGTACACCGTCGGCGCCGCCTTCTGCCTGCCCGCCGCCTGGATGACCGAAAGCATGGCGATCAGCTGGAATGTCGAGTTTGCGGCTGTCCTTGCCTACCTTGTGATCGGTAACTCGCTGCTGGCAATGACGCTGCTCTTGGCGATGATCCGGGCAGGCCAGGTGGCACGGGTGTCGGCCCTCTTCTACCTTGTCCCCGCGCTGTCAGCCCTTTTCGCCTGGCCCCTTCTGGGCGAGGTGATGCCCCCCCTTGGCTGGGCCGGGCTGGCCTTGGCGGGCCTCGGTGTGGCGATGGTCAGCCGGGCGAAAGCTTAACGCTTCCTGAAAACGCAAATCCAAGCCATTGATTTCATTGATATGGACAGGGTGTCCCTGCCCGGGACACCCCTAAAGCCCCAGCTTCGCCAACAACGGCCCCAGATCCGCCCGCGACCCCCTCGCCCGAAACAGCACCGCCTGCGACTGCAGGATCAGCCCGTCCGACAGGATCTTCAGATGGTTCGCCCGCAGCGTCTCACCGGATGAGGTGATGTCGGCAATCGCCTCAGCGGTCCCGTTCTTCACGGTGCCTTCGGTCGCACCCAGACTATCGACCAACTGATAGTCCGCCACCCCGTTTTCGGTCAGAAACTCCCGCACCAGCCGGTGGTACTTGGTGGCAATCCGCAGCCGGAACCCGTGCGCCGCCCGGAACGCCGCCGCCGCTGCGTCCAGATCATCCAGCGTGTCCACGTCCACCCAGACCGACGGCACCGCGATGATCAGGTCAGCCCGGCCAAAGCCCAAGGGAGCGACCTCTTCCACCACCGTCGCCCACTCCGCCAGCTCCTCACGGACCAGATCCGTGCCTGTCACGCCAAGATCAATCCGCCCGGCTTCCAGTTCGCGCGGCACCTCGGACGCCGCCAGCAGCACGAGTTCAACCCCCGCCATCCCCTCAACCGCGCCGGAGTATTCCCGCTCCGCCCCGGTGCGCCGCATCGCCAAACCGCGCGCGCCGAACCAGGCAAAGGTCTGCTCCATCAGCCGGCCTTTCGACGGCACCCCGATCTTGATCATGTGGCACCTCTCAGCCGCGCAACAAGCCCGGGCCGGATCACGCCCCCCACCGCCGGGATCGACGCCCCCGCGCCAAGCACGGCCGTAAGCGCATCATAGCGCCCGCCGCTGGCCACGGGGGGCAGCGAAGCATCCGCCGCGTGAAAGCTGAAGACGAAACCGTCATAATATTCCAGGCTGGTGCGCCCGTGGCTCGCCTCAAACGGCAGCGTCGCCACATCCACCCCCCGCGCCGCCAGTGCCTCCAGCCGCGCGGCAAAGCGGTCCACCGCTGGGGCAATCGCCGGCAGCATCGGCGTGATCCCCCGCAAATGCGCGAGCGCCGCCGCCGCCGGGGCTTCCAGCGTCAGAAGGTCATAAAGCAGCGCCGCTTCGGGCGCTGAGATCGGCTTGGCCGCTGCATCCTCCAGCAAAGCCTCGGCCCGCGCAGCAATCTCCTCGGCAGAGCGGATGCCGACAAAGGTCCCCGCCTCAGCGATCAGCGCCTCTGGCGATCCCTTGGCCAGCCGCTCCAGGAGCTGCGCCCGCGCGGCGGGCACCGGGGCACGGCCCGAAAATCGGTCAAGCAGCGCGCGAAACCGCTTTGGCCGCCAGATATGGCGCAAAAGGGCCGCCCGGCGGCGCGGCGTGGTGTCAAGACCACGGACGGCGGCCATCAGGATGCCGATGTCCCCCGTTGCGGGCCGCAGGGAAAGATCGGCCAGCATTTCGGCGAAGAGGGCAAAGACCTCGGCATCCGCCGCTGCGGGGGCAGAGCGGTCAAAGACCTCGAACCCGACCTGCAGGTATTCTGACGCGCGGACCGAGGCGCGATCCTGCTTGCGGAACACTTCACCCAGATAGGCATAGCGCGCGGGGTCAGCCCCGTGGGCCATATGGGCCTGCACCACGGGCACGGTGAAGTCGGGGCGCAGCATCATTTCGCCGCGCAGGGGGTCTCGGGTAACATAGGCCCGGGCGCGAATATCCTCGCCGTAAAGGTCAAGGAGGGTTTCGGCCGGCTGCAGGATATCCGCCTCAACCGGAACAGCCCCGGCGGCGATGAAGGCGGCCAGAAGACGCTCCCCTTCGGCGCGGATGGTGGCCTTGGGGGTCATGCGCGGCCCCTTCTGCGGGGGGTCAGGCCGGGCACCCCACCCTCTCCCTCCCCACGAGGGGGAGGGAAGCAGCCTTCGCCAACACTTGCCAGACCGCGCCCAAGGCCAGCACCAAGTGTCTCCCCTCCCCCCCCGAGGGGAGGGGATGGGGGCGGGGGGCCGCCGAAGGGCAGGTCGGCAAGGATCATTGCCCGAGCATCCGCTCGACCGCTGCCACAAGGTCCGCCCGAGGCACCTCAACCTGCGCGGAGCGGTCTTTCCATTCCTCCAGCGTGGCGCTTTCAGCAATCTTCGCGCCGAGGATCAGGTCCTTGAGGATGACCACGCCCTTCTCAGCCTCATTCCCGCCCTGAATGATGGCGATAGGCGACTGCCGCTTGTCGGCATATTTCAACTGGTTGCCGAAGTTTTTGGGGTTCCCGAGATAAACCTCCGCCCGGATGCCCGCTGCCCGCAATTCCCCCACCATGGCCATGTAATCGGCCATCCGGTCACGGTCCATCACGGTCACGACGACCGGCCCTTCCGAGGCGCCCCCGACGCGCCCCTTGGCCCGCAACGCCGCAAGAAGGCGATCCACCCCGATGGACACCCCCGTCGCCGGCACATCCTGCCCGGTGAAGCGTTTGACGAGGCCGTCATACCGCCCCCCCCCGGCGACCGAGCCGAACTGCCGCTTCCGGCCTTTCTCATCCAGGATTTCGAAGGTCAGCTCCGCCTCATAAACCGGGCCAGTATAGTAGCCGAGGCCGCGCACCACACCGGGGTCGATGACGATACGGTCGGGGCCATAACCTTGGGCGGCGAGGAGGCTGGCGATTTGCTCAAGCTCCGCCACGCCCTCCGTGCCGACTTCCGATGTCCCCACCAATTCCCGCAGCCGCGCGACGGTGGCGGCGCCAGTGTCGCGTTTGGCACTACTGAATCCCATGACTACTGCAGCCTGATCATCATTCAGCCCGGCGCCCTTGGTGAAATCCCCGCTTTCGTCCTTTCGGCCCGCTCCCAACAGCGCTCGAACCCCCTCCGGCCCCAGACGGTCGATCTTGTCGATGGCGCGGAGGACGATGCCGCGTTCGGCTTCCTTGTCGTCCCCGGACAGCCCCGCAACTTCCATCACGCCGTTCAGGACCTTGCGGTTGTTGACCTTCACCACATAGTCGCCGCGGGGGATGCCGACGGTCTCCAGGGCATCCGCCAGCATCGCGCAGATTTCGGCGTCGGCGGCGACGGAGGCTGACCCCACCGTATCCGCGTCGCATTGGTAGAACTGGCGGAAGCGGCCTGGACCCGGCTTTTCGTTCCGCCAGACCGGGCCCATTGCGTAGCGGCGGTAGGGGGTGGGGAGATCGTTGCGGTACTGCGCCGCCACCCGCGCGAGGGGGGCGGTCAGGTCGTAGCGGAGTGCCAGCCAATCGGCGTCCTCATCCTGCCAGGCGAAGACGCCTTCGTTGGGGCGGTCCACGTCGGGGAGGAACTTGCCGAGCGCTTCGACCGTCTCGACCGCGCTCGTCTCAAGCGGGTCAAAGCCGTAGCGGTGGTAGACCTCGGCGATCTGGTCCAGCATGCGCTTGCGGTCGGTCACTTCGGTCCCGAAATAGTCGCGGAAGCCCTTTGGGGTCTCGGCGCGGGGGCGGCGGGGTTTGTCCATGACGTGGCCTTCGCTTTTGGTCGTGGTCCGTGTAACCCTTGGAGGGGTCACGGGCAAGCGGGGGCGGGGATGGCCAAGGATATCGAAAGAAGCGTCGAGGCGCTGGAGGAGCGGGTGGCCCACCTGATGCGGGGGGTGGAGGACCTGTCGGACGTGGTCGCGACCCAAGGCCGCGAGATCGACCGGCTGACCCGGCTGGTGGGGCTTCTGGCCGAAAGGGAGGCCGAGCGGGAGGCCGCAGGAGACTCAGCCCCCGCCAACGTCCGCCCGCCGCACTGGTAGTGTCCCGGGCAGGGACAGGGGGGTGAGGGTAGGGATTTCAAGGGGTTAGGTTTGCGTTTTAGGGATTTGTTAAGAGCTTGGTGTTTGAAAACCGTCGTCCGCTCGTCCTTTTTTGCGGGCTCAGCAAGAACTGAAATTCACGCGAAAATGAGGCATACCTCGCCCGACGCGCTTGCAACGAGTCCGAAAAGCCACAGATTTGCCTGAAAGCGTACATAGAAACGCATGACAGCGACGACGAAGGAACAAGCGACTTGCATGAAAATATCATCGGTGGCAGGCTCGAGAAGACAACCCCTGCAACAGCACAGGACACCCCGTTAATGTCTTGGAAGGCGTCTCGCTTGTAAGACGAGTAAGTGCTGCACTGTTGGGAACTCTGCCGACGCGCACGCGTTGGGACAAAAGTAACGTACGCGAGGGAAGAAATATGACCGGTAAAGACCGCGCGAACCAGTGGGTCGCGCTAAGTGTCGATATGGCCGACTTTCTGGCATCCACCGGCCGGCCCATGGATGCGGGTTCGCTCGTAAGTAAATTCTGCAAGGAGCGTCGTGTCGCACTCGCAGATGCAGAGGTAGCGCTTTCGATTTTGCTCAATCAGCGCTCTGTTGTCGTCGACAGGGAAATGCGCTTAGAGTCCCGAGGACGTGTAGCCGCCTAAGCGTGCCGAGTGACACTTCCTGACAGATCAGCGCGACGTCATGATGCGGCCGATGGCGACCAGAGGTCGCCGTTCCAGCGTGACAGAGACAGAATATTGTACTCGACGGCGTTCAGACGGTTGGATGGCGTGACGCAAATCGTGCGGGCCGGAGAGGCTGACGTTTTCCACAACAGGCTAACACATTCGATAAAGGTTGCTCAGGTTGGACGGCGTCTCGCCGAGTTCTGTCTCGAAAACCAAGCCGCCGCAGCAGAGTTTCACGGATTAAACGTCGAAGTTGTCGAGGCGGCATGCCTCGCACACGACTTGGGCCATCCACCCTTCGGGCATATTGGAGAGGAAACTCTCGATGACATACTCACACGAAAAAATTCGGAAGGTGTGTGCTTGGACGCAGAGGGTTTCGAAGGCAACGCTCAGTCGTTCAGAATCGTAACTAAACTAGCTATAAGATTCGCGCAGTGCGGGGGCCTAGACCTAACACGTGCCACACTCGGAGCATTGCTGAAGTACCCCTGGGCTAGAGACGCGAGCGAAGATGGCAAAGCGGCCGGAAAAGCCAAGAAATGGGGATACTACCTCAGTGAGAAAGATGATTTTGAGTTTTGTCGCGAAGGTTTGGCTCCGGACGAGCGCACGCTTGAAGCGGAACTAATGGATTGGGCAGACGACATTGCCTATTCCGTCCATGATCTTGAAGATTTTCACAGATGTAATGCGATTCCTTGGTCTCGTATCATTGGTGACGATGCGCCAGACATTGAAAAAATTATAGAAAATGCCGTTCGAAAATGGCATCGTGCACCGACAAATGCTGGTGGTCGACTGCGGAGCGCCCATCGCAGATTGTCAGGTATGTTCGAAGGCTTCAGAGCTACCATACTTTCTGGGGCCTATGAGGGAACGCAACAACAACGCCTTGCAATTCGCTCACTGACATCAAAGCTAATTGGCCGGTTTATTCAGGAAACAAAGCTTGTGGAGCCAGCAAACTATAAAGCGGGCATGCCTCGCCTATCAATTGACGAGAAATTTGAGGATGAAGTAAAACTCTTAAAGCAAATCGCACGAGATTATATTCTGTCTTCCCCGTCGCTCGCTGCACAGCAGCTTGGTCAACGGCGAGTGCTTGAAAGTCTGTTTGCTGATTTTCTAGCTGAGATCCAGGCAAAAATGCCAAGGGTGCTACCAAGACGCTTTCATCATTTGATTGAAGAAAATGGACTGTCCGCTGCAAGAGTGGCCTCAGATTGCGTCGCCTCATTAACTGAAGGAGAAGCAATTGCGCTTCACCTACGTTTAACCGGGATATCCAGCGGCTCAGTCCTAGACCCAATCGTCCGATAGCAGCTAGATATCACCCCCTCCCAAACCACTCCTCCACCTTGTCCAGCACGTCGTCGATGATTCCGCCGTCGCGGGCCTCCGGTCCGGTGAACTTGAGGAGGTAGCCGCCCCGGATCACCTCTCGCCTGATCGTCAGGCCTTGTTTCAGCTGCAGCATGCGGCGGGGGCGGGGTTTGGGGCTCGTCTGGTCGGGCGGGGTGGTGATCAGGTCGGTGATCAGGGGGGCGATGGCTTGCCATTGGGCGGTGAGGCCTTTTGGTTTCAGCTCCATCAGGGCGGCGGTCAGGAGGTCCTCGCCCCCAAGGCGGAGGGCGGTGGCGAGGCGTTCCATCCTCTCGATCGACAGACGCTCGGGCGTGGCGAGGGTGCCGTCGAGGGCGCTGGCCACCTCAACAAAGGCGCGGAGGCGGGTGCGGGTCTGGCGGGTGGCGCTGGGGTAGAGGGCGGCGATGGCGGCGTCGGGGGTGGGGAAGTGCCCCTCCTCGACCGCGGTAAGGATCAGGGTGCCCTTCTCCCACGGGGAGACCTGGGCGCGGTTCTCGTTCTCGGACACCATGGCGGCGAGGGCGGAGGTGAGGGTGGCGGGAGAGCGCAGGAAGGCGGGGATCGTCTGGTGCCCAAGGGCCGCGCAGGCGGTGAGGCGGCGGAGGCCGGAGATGAGGCCGTAAGTATGGGTTCCGTTTTCGTGGGCGCGGGGGGTGGAGAGGCGCCAAACCTCAACCGGCGTGCGCAGGCCTTCTTCGGCGATGGAGCGCTGGAGTTGGGCGAGGGCGTCAGGGTCAAGCGCTGTGCGGTCACGCAGGAGGGCGTGGGGGTCGATGGCGGTGAGGGCGAGGGGGTGGAGGGGGTCCATGGGCGGCTCCTTTCCCGGGGGAGTGAGCCTGTGGGGGGTTGGGATCGGGTGAACGGGGCGTTCGGGGGTCAGATCTCTTCGACCGCGAGGACGCCGTGCATGGCCTTGATCGCGCCCTTGATCTGGGGGGTGACGGGGTAGGTGTCGGGGAGGGTGACGTCAACCTCACGCCCCTTGGGGTCGGTGATGCAGAGGGTGACCTGCGCGCGGGTGCGGCCTTCGACTTTTGCGAGGAGGGAGGCGAGGGAGGCGGCGGCTTCGGGGCGGGCGAGATGGATGCGCAAGGCCTGGGCGCCGCCCTGGGCCGCGACAGAGTCGATGGGCTGGACGGCTTGGGCGAGGAGTTTGAGGGTGTCGCCTTCCAGCTCGGCCTTGACGGTGAGGACGATGTTGGAGCCGGCGTCAAGGAAATCGCGGGAGGCTTCGAGGACTTCGGAAAAGCAGGTGACTTCGTAGAGGCCGGTGGGGTCGGAGAGCTGGACGAAAGCAAAGCGGTTGCCGCGGGCGGATTTACGCTCCTGGCGGGAGGAGACGGAGCCGGCGATCTTGGCGGTGATGGGGCCGCGTTCGGCGGCGATGGTCACCTCGGCCAGGGTTTTGACGTTCTGGCGTTTCAGGGCGGACATGTAGTCGTCCAAGGGGTGGCCGGAGAGGTAGAAGCCGATGGCGAGGTGTTCCTGGCCAAGGCGTTCGACGGGCAGCCAGTCATCGCGGAACGGGAGGCGGGGTTCGGGGATGTCGGTGCCGGATGCGCCGAACAGCGAGACCTGGGCGGAGGCCTTCGCCTCATGGATGGCGGCGGAGTAGCTGACGAGGGGGTCCAGCGCTTCGAAGACGCGGGCGCGGTTGGGGTCGAGCTGGTCGAAGGCCCCTGCCCTTGCCAGCATCTCAAGCGGGCGCTTGCCGATGCGTTTGAGGTCCACGCGGCGGGCGAAGTCGAAGAGGGTGGCGAAGGGTTTGTCGCCGCCGTCCACCTGCCGGGCCTGGACGATCAGCTGCATCGCGTCGACGCCGACGTTTTTCAGCGCGCCCAGGCCGTAGACCAGCGCGCCGTCCCGGACGGTGAAGGTGGCGAGGGAGGCGTTGATGCAGGGGGCGACGGTCTTGAGGCCAAGCTTGTCCACCTCACGCTTGTAGACGGCCAGCTTGTCGGTGAGGTGAAGGTCGCAGTTCATCACGGCAGCCATGAATTCGGCCGGGTAGTTCGCCTTGAGGTAGGCCGTCTGGTAGCTGACCACGGCATAGGCGGCGGCGTGGGATTTGTTGAAACCGTAGTTGGCGAATTTCTCCAGAAGGTCGAACACCTCACCGGCTTTGGCGGCGTCGATGTTGTGGGTCTTCTTCGCGCCTTCGATGAATTTCGGGCGTTCGCGGGCCATTTCCTCGGGGTTCTTTTTCCCCATCGCGCGGCGCAGAAGGTCAGCGCCGCCAAGGGAGTAACCGGCCATGACCTGGGCGATCTGCATCACCTGTTCCTGGTAGACGATGATGCCTTGGGTTTCGGCCAGGATGTGGTCGATCGTCGGGTGGATCGATTCCAGGTCCCTCAGGCCGTTCTTCACCTCGCAATAGGCCGGGATGTTTTCCATCGGGCCGGGGCGGTAGAGGGCCACCAGCGCCACGATATCCTCGATGCAGGTTGGCTTCATCCGGCGCTGCGCGTCCATCATGCCGGAGCTTTCCACCTGGAAGACGGCGACGGTCTTGGCGGCGGCGTAAAGGTCGTAGGCGGGCTGGTCGTCCAAGGGGATCAGGTTGATGTCAAAGCTGATGCCGCGCAGGGCCAGAAGGTCCATCGCGTTCTGGATCACGGTCAGGGTTTTCAGGCCGAGGAAGTCGAACTTCACCAGACCCGCCGCTTCGACCCATTTCATGTTGAACTGGGTGGCGGGCATGTCTGACCGGGGGTCGCGGTAGAGCGGCACCAGCTGGTCCAGCGGACGGTCGCCGATCACCACGCCTGCAGCGTGGGTGGAGGCGTTGCGGTAGAGGCCTTCGATTTCCTTGGCGTAGTCGAGGAGGCGGCCCACCACCTCTTCCTTCGCGGCCTCGCGCAGGCGGGGTTCATCGGCCAAGGCCTTGGTGATGCTGACGGGTTTGACGCCTTCCAGCGGGATCATTTTCGACAGTTTGTCGACCTGCCCATAAGACATTTGCAGCACGCGGCCCACGTCGCGCACGGCGGCCTTCGAGAGCAAAGCGCCGAAGGTGATGATCTGCGCCACCCGGTCGCGGCCGTATTTGTTCTGGACGTAGGTGATCACCTCTTCCCGCCGGTCCATGCAGAAGTCGATGTCGAAGTCGGGCATGCTGACACGCTCGGGGTTCAAGAAGCGTTCAAAGAGAAGGGCGTAGCGCAGGGGATCAAGGTCGGTGATCCGCAGGGCATAGGCCACAAGGCTGCCCGCGCCTGAACCGCGACCGGGGCCCACGGGGATGTTGTGATCCTTGGCCCAGTTGATGAAATCGGCCACGATCAGGAAGTAGCCGGGGAAGCCCATCTTTTCGATAATGCCCAGTTCGAAATCGAGGCGGGACTGGTAGTCTTCTGGCGTGGCGGAATGGGGGATGACGGCAAGGCGGGCCTGCAGGCCTTCGTTGGCCTGACGGCGCAGTTCCTGCACCTCATCATCAGCGAATTTCGGCAGGATGGGGGCGTGTTTCTTGACGGCAAAGGCGCAGCGTTTCGCAATCTCGACGGTGTTCTCCAGCGCCTCGGGCAGGTCGGCGAAGAGGGCGCACATTTCGGACTCAGACTTGAAATAGTGCTGCGGGGTCAGGCGGCGGCGGGGCTGCTGCTGGTCTACATAAGCGCCCTCGGCGATGCAGATGAGGGCATCATGCGCGAGGTACATGGTGGTTTTCGGGAAATAGACGTCATTGGTGGCGACGAGGGGCAGGCCAAGCTCATAGGCCAGTTCCACCGCGCCGCGCTCGGCAAGCACCTCGGTTTCCGACAGGGCACCGCCGGGGCCGGGGTGGCGCTGCAACTCGACATAAAGGCGGCCGGGGTAGATCTGGGCAAGGCGTTCGAGGAGGGCGCGGGCCTTGGCGGTCTGGCCCGCGGCATGGAAGCGCCCCAGCGGGCCTTCGGGGCCGCCGGTCAGGCAGATCAGACCGGCGGAATGGGTGGCAAGTTCGTCCAGCGTCACCTGCGGCAGGTTGGCCGAGGTGGACATCGCCCCGTCTATGTAAAGCCGGGTATTGAGCTGCATCAGGTTGCGATACCCGTCCTCATCCTGCGCCAGAAGGACGATGGCGGCGGGGGCGCGGGCCTTTTCGCCGGTTTGCGCGGGGTCATGCGCGATGGAAATCTGGCAGCCGACGATGGGCTGAACGCCCGCGCCCATGGCGGTGACCGAAAACTCCAGCGCCGCGAACATGTTGTTCGTGTCGGTCACGGCGACGGCGGGCATCTGGGCGGCCTTGCACAGGTCGACCAGCTTTTTCACCGGCACCGCGCCTTCGAGAAGCGAGTGTTCGGTATGGGTGCGGAGGTGGATGAATCGAGGATGTGCGCCGGGCATGGGCTAGGGTTACCCGGCCCGGCGCGTGCTGTCTATGCCAGGCGCGGCATCGGGCGCAGGGTCGCAAGGGCAGCCATCGCGATGATCGCGCCAAGACCGGTGAAGATCGCGAAATCCTGCCAGCCGGGTTTCACCACCATCAGGAAAACGATGGCGAACTGGACGGCATAATCCATGGACGCGAGCCGGTAGACCCGGCGCAGATGCGGCATGGCAGCAGGGGCGCCATGGTCGTCGCCGATCCTGACCGCGCGTTCGCAGGATGGCCCGATCACGATGGCGCCGAAGCCTGCGGTGAAGATCACCCCGGCCAGGCCAAGGACGGTGAAGGGCTGCCAGCCCCACCCCGCAATGAACAGGAGGGCGACCCCAGAGGCGAGGGTCAGGACGCTGGTTGGGATAAAGAGGCGTGGCGCGAGGAGCGTCGTCGCGCGCACCACGGCAAGCCGCGTCTCGGGCGTGCTGCGCCGGGCCAGAAGGATGCCGGCGATGATCATGGTAAAGCCGCCGCCGACCCAAAGGACGGCGGCGATGACGTGCACAAATTTGAGGAGGGAGGTAAGGTCCATGGGAAAATCCATTGTTTGTATGCTAACAGCGCTGGCCGTATAAACGCCCGTGCAGCCAGGATGAAGTACGGGAGTCCTTACCCTACGTCAGTGCCAGCATTGCAGGCGCGTGGTGACGGAATTATCGGCAAAAGGCGAAACTGCTTTCGGGAAAGCGGTGAAGGTATGTCTTGCCATGTGGCCAAGCCCTGCGCTTCATGGTTTGAAGAGGGAACGGGCAAGAAGACCCGTGGGGCGCGTGGCCCGCTTTACGCCGCATCGGGCGGCCACGCAGGATGCCTCAACTGGGGAGACCGCGGCGGGTTGACGGATGACCATAGCGTTTCTGTTGAACGGAACGCCGGTTCGCATCGAGGGTGAGCCCCCGACGCGGACCTTGCTGGATTGGCTGCGCGAGGGCCGGGGCCTGAGCGGCACCAAGGAAGGCTGCAACGAGGGCGACTGCGGCGCCTGCACGGTGATGGTGACGGATGAAGGCGGAAGCCGGGCGCTGAACGCCTGCATCCTGTTCCTGCCCCAGCTTGAGGGCAAGGCTGTGCGCACGGTTGAAGGGATCGCGGGGCCGGACGGGCAGATGCACCCGGTGCAGGCGGCGATGGTCGCGCATCATGGCAGCCAATGCGGGTTTTGCACGCCGGGCTTCGTGGTCAGCATGGCGGTGGCGCATCTGAACGGCGCGCAGGATCATGATGACCAGCTGGCGGGAAACCTGTGCCGCTGCACCGGCTATGCGCCAATTATCCGGGCCGCAGAGGCCGCGGTTGCCGAGCCGATCCCGGACTGGATGAAAACCGATGCAGCTTTCATTCTGGCCCAAGTATCCCGGGGTTTGCCAGTGGTTTCGCCATCGGTTCGAGAAACCGCTGGCATGGGGGGCAGCGCCCCCGGCGCTTTCCACCCGCGCGACAGCGATGAACTGGCCGAGTGGTATCTGGCCAACCCGAACGCCACGCTGATCGCCGGGGCGACGGATGTGGGGCTTTGGGTGACCAAGCAGCTTCGTGATCTGTCGCCCGTTGCCTTTCTAAACGGCGTCGAGGACCTGAAAGGGATCGAGGTGCAAGGCGGCAGCCTGCATGTCGGCGCTTGCGTCACCATTGCGGCCCTGCGCGCAGCGGTGGCGGAGCGGTTGCCGTCATTCGGTGAACTTCTGCGCCGCTATGCGTCGGAGCAGGTGCGGAATGCGGCGACGATCGGGGGGAACATCGCCAATGGCTCGCCCATCGGGGACGGGCCGCCGGCGCTGATCGCCCTTGGCGCCACGCTGCATTTGCGGCGCGGGGACGAGATGCGGGCGCTGCCGCTGGAGGACTTCTTTCAGGAATACCGCAAGCAGGACCGGCGGCCGGGGGAGTTTGTGGCGGGGGTGTCCTTCCCGGAGCATGCACCGGGGCTGCGCTGCTACAAGATCTCGAAGCGGTTCGATCAGGACATCAGCGCGGTCTGCGGGTGCTTCAACGTGAGCGTTGAGGGCGGCGTTGTGACGTCCGCCCGGATTGCGTTTGGGGGCATGGCGGGGGTACCGAAGCGGGCAGCTTTGGCCGAGGCGGCTTTGGTTGGCCAGTCTTGGACTCTGGCGACCGTCGAGGCGGCGGCCAAGGCGATGGCGGGGGATTTTGTGCCTTTGTCGGATATGCGGGCCTCTGCCGCCTACCGGCTGACGGTCGCGCAGAACCTGATGGTGCGGTACTTTCATGACCTTGCCGGGGTGCCGGTTTCGGTGCTGGGGGTGCGCGCATGACGATGGGCAAACCCCTGCCGCATGACGCCGCCCCGCTGCATGTGACAGGGGCCGCGCGGTATGTCGATGACATTCCCCTGCCGGGGAACGCGCTGCATCTGGCGTTCGGTCTGTCGACCGTGGCGCATGGTGAGATCACGGGGATGGACCTTGCCGCTGTGCGTGCTGCGCCCGGGGTGGTGGCGGTCCTGTCGGCGGAGGATTTCGCAGAGATGCCGGATTGCTCGCCGTCTGCGCATGACGAGCCTTTGCTGGCGGTGGGCCGCGTGCATTACGTCGGCCAGCCTGTGTTTCTGGTGGTGGCCGAAAGCCATCTTGCGGCACGGAAGGCGGCGCGGTTGGGCAAGGTCACCTACCGTGAGTTGCCTGCGCTTTTGACGGTCGATGAAGCGCTGGCGGCGAATAGCCGGTTCGAGCAGGGGCCAGTGGTCTGGGCCAAGGGCGACGCGACGCGGGCGATTGCCGGGGCGGCGCAGATCGTCGAAGGGTCGTTCGACGTTGGCGGGCAGGAGCACTTTTATCTGGAAGGTCAGGTTGCCGCCTGCCTGCCGCAAGAGGGGGGGGATATGGTCGTCCACTCCTCTACCCAGCACCCGACGGAGGTGCAGCACAAGGTTGCCCATGCGTTGCATCTGCCGATGAGCGCGGTCAGGGTCGAAGTCCGGCGGATGGGCGGGGGGTTCGGCGGGAAGGAAAGCCAAGGCAATGCCCTGGCGATTGCCTGTGCCGTTGTGGCGCATCGGCTGGGGCGGCCCGCGCGGATGCGGTACGACCGGGATGATGACATGGTCATCACGGGGAAGCGCCACGACCTGCGGATTGTGTACCGGGCGGGGGTGGATGCCGAGGGGCGGATTCTGGGGCTGGAGTTCCAGCACCTCTTCCGCTGCGGGTGGTCCCAGGACCTATCGCTGCCGGTGGCGGACCGGGCCATGCTGCATGCGGACAACTGCTATCACTTGCCCCACATCCGGATTGAATCACACCGGCTGAAGACCAACACCCAAAGTGCGACGGCCTTCCGGGGCTTTGGCGGGCCGCAAGGTATGGTGGGGATCGAGCGGGTGATGGACCACGTGGCTTTCGCCGTGGGGCGGGAGCCTTTGGCGGTGCGAAAGCTGAACTTCTACCGCGCTGCCGGCACCCCCGGGGGCGCTTCGCCCCCCGGACCCCCAGAGGATATTTCTGCAAAGATGAAAGGGGGGAGTGGGGAGGATCTGACTTCTCGCGGGGCGGCTATTCCCGTCGGGTCGCATGCCTTGCCGGTGGATGGGCCGGTGCAGACGACGCCCTACCACATGCCGGTGGAGGATTTCATCGGGCATGAGCTGGTGGCGGAGTTGGAGCGTTCATCGGACTATCAGGCGCGCAAGGCGGCGATTGCGGAATGGAATGCGGGGAGCCCGATCCTGAAGCGGGGGATCGCGCTGACGCCGGTGAAGTTCGGGATCTCGTTCACGCTGACCTGGCTCAACCAGGCGGGGGCGCTGGTGCATGTGTATCAGGATGGCTCCATCGCGCTGAACCACGGCGGGACCGAGATGGGACAGGGATTGTTCCAGAAGGTGGCGCAGGTGACGGCTTCGGTCTTTGGCGTCGATGCTTCGGTCGTGAAGATCACGGCGACGGATACGGGCAAGGTGCCGAATACCAGCGCCACGGCGGCATCGTCGGGGGCGGACCTGAACGGGATGGCGGCGAAGGCGGCGGCGGAGACGATCCGCGCGCGGCTGGCGGAGTTCATTGCCGACAAGCATCAGGCGAAGTCGTCGGCGGTGCGGTTCGTGGATGGCACGGTGCGGGTGGCGGGCGAGGTTTACGGATGGGCGCAGGTGGTGGCCTGGGCCTATCAGGCGCGGGTGTCGCTGTCGTCGACCGGGTTCTACGCCACGCCGAAGATCGTGTGGGACCGGGTGCGCGGGGTGGGGCGGCCGTTCTTTTACTTTGCCTATGGGGCGGCGGTGACCGAGGTGGTGATCGACCGGCTGACCGGGGAGAACCGGATTCTGCGGGCGGATATCCTGCATGACACGGGGACGTCTTTGAACCCGGCTTTGGACGTGGGGCAGGTCGAGGGGGCTTATGTTCAGGGGGCCGGTTGGCTGACCACGGAAGAGCTGGTCTGGGACGGGAAGGGGCGGCTTTCGACGCATGCGCCCTCGACCTACAAGATTCCGGCCTGTTCGGATCGGCCGGATGTCTTCAACGTGGCCTTGTGGGGCAAGCCAAACCGCGAGGATGCGGTGGGCAAGTCGAAGGCGGTGGGGGAGCCGCCGTTCATGCTTGGGATTTCGGCATTGATGGCTTTGAGCAATGCGGTGGCGGCCTGTGGGGATGGATCGGTCTATCCTGCCCTTAATGCGCCTGCGACGGCGGAGCGGGTCCTGATGGCCGTGCGACGTGTAGAAGGCCGGGGGGTTGAGGGTGTTTGACCTGGGGGCATTGTCGGCGGCTTTGGCGGCGCACGGGCGGGTGGCGCGGGTGGTGCTCGCGGCGTTCGAGGGATCTTCACCCCGGGAAGTCGGGGCGTCTATGCTGGTCTGGGAAAGCGGTCAGTCGGGGACGATTGGCGGCGGGGCTTTGGAGCATGAGGCGGCGGCGCGGGCGCGGGCTTTGCTGGCCGCTGGGGGCCGTGCGGTGGAGCGGGTGGCTTTGGGGCCGTCGCTCGGCCAGTGCTGTGGCGGGGCGGTGGTGCTTTGGACGGAGGTGTTCGAGGCGCTTCCGGGGGCCGAGGCGGGCGTGGTTGCGCGTGGGCCGGGGGCGATGCCTTTGGCGGTGAAGCGGGTTCTGGCGGCGGCGCGGGGGCAAGGGGTGCGACCTGCGGCGGGGCTGGTGCAAGGCTGGCTGGTGGAGCCGGTGGCCGAGGCGACGCGGCAGGTCTGGGTCTGGGGCGCGGGGCATGTGGGGCGGGCTTTGGTGGCCGTGCTCGCGCCCTTGCCGGGGGTGGCGGTGACCTGGGTCGACATCAGCGCGGAACGGTTTCCGGAGGCGGTGCCGGAGGCGGTGACTGTGGTGCCAGCGGCCGATCCGGCGGTGCTGGTGGGGCACGCGCCTGCGGGGGCGGAGCATCTGGTGGTGACGTACAGCCATGCGCTGGATTTGGAGCTTTGCCATCGGCTTTTGCGGCGGGGGTTCCGGTCGTGTGGGCTGATCGGGTCAGAGACGAAATGGGCGCGGTTTCGGTTGCGGCTGGGGGCGTTGGGGCACTCAGCCGAGGCTGTGGCGCGGATCAGGTGCCCGATCGGGGACCCTGCCCTTGGCAAGCATCCGCAGGCGATTGCGGTTGGCGTGGCGGCGGAGTTTTTGCGCGGGGCGGTGGTCCTGCGGGGGGAGATGCGGGCATGACTTTGCTTCTGAGCGTTCAGGGGGTGACGAAGGCCTATCCCGGGGTGGTGGCGAACAGCGATGTGTCGTTCCAGATCAGCGAGGGCGAGGTCCATGCGCTGTTGGGGGAGAACGGCGCGGGGAAGTCGACGCTGGTCAAGATGATCTATGGCCTCGTGCGGCCCGACTCGGGGCGGATGACGTTGCGGGGGCAGGCTTACACTCCGGCCAAACCGGCTGAGGCGCGGCGGGCGGGGGTGGCGATGGTGTTCCAGCACTTTTCCCTCTTCGAAGCGCTGAACGTGGCGGAGAATGTGGCGCTGGGGATGGAGAACCCGCCGCCGATGAAGGCGCTGGCGGGGCGCATCCGGGAGGTGTCGGAGGAATACGGGCTGCCACTGGACCCGTCGCGGATGGTGGGGGATTTGTCAGCGGGGGAACGGCAACGGGTGGAGATCATTCGCTGCCTTTTGCAGGACCCTAAGCTGTTGATCATGGACGAGCCGACCTCGGTCCTGACGCCGCAAGAGGTGGAGATCCTGTTCCGCACGTTGCGGCAGTTGGCGTCGGAGGGGACGGCGATCCTGTATATCAGCCACAAGCTTGAGGAAATCCGGGCCCTTTGTGACGAGGCGACGATTCTGCGGCGGGGGAAGGTGGTGGCGACCTGCACCCCGCGGGAGCGGACGGCGCGGGAGATGGCGGAGCTGATGGTGGGGGCGGTGCTGACGCCCCCGGTCCGCGCGGGGCGGGCGAAGGGGGAGGTGGCGCTGGAGGTGTCAGGCCTTTCTGTCGCGTCGCCGATCCCATTCGGGACTTCGCTGAAAGCGGTCAGTTTCACGGTACGCAAGGGTGAGGTGCTGGGGATTGCCGGGGTCGCCGGGAATGGGCAGGACGAGCTGTTGCTGGCGCTGTCGGGGGAGCTTCGCAGTTCTGCGGGCGCGGTGAAGATTGCTGGCGTGGCGATGGGTGAGGCGGGGCCGAACGACCGGCGGCGCGCTGGGCTGGTGGCGGCGCCGGAGGAGCGGCTGGGGCATGCGGCGGCACCGGACATGAGCCTGGTGGAGAATGCGTTGTTGTCGGGCGTCGTGCGGCAGGGGCTGACGAAGCGGGGCTTCATCGACTGGGCGGCGGCAGAGAGTTTCGCTGCGGGGATCGTGAAGGATTTCGACGTGCGGACGCCGGGGACCCATGTGGCAGCGCGGGCGCTGTCGGGGGGGAACCTGCAGAAGTTCGTGGTCGGGCGTGAGTTGAGCCAGACGCCATCGGTCATCGTGATCAATCAGCCGACCTGGGGGGTGGATGCGGCGGCGGCGGCGGCGATCCGGCAGGCGATCCTCGACCGCGCCTCGGGCGGGGCGGCGGTGGTGGTGATCAGCCAGGACCTGGATGAACTTCTGGAAATTGCCGACGACTTTGCGGCGCTGAACGGCGGGCGGCTGACGCCGACGCGACCGGTGCACGGGCTGACGGTGGACGAGATCGGGCTGATGATGGGCGGAACGCATGGCATGGAGGTGGCGCATCATGGCTGAGACGTTGGCATTTGTGGTTGGCGCCCCCCACCCCCAGCCCCTCCCCACAAGGGGGAGGGGCGGCGACGGACTTGGGGCGCTGCGCCTTGGGTCTGGCGTTGCCGGGGGGCTGTCTGCCCCCCTCGTCGCTGCGCTCCTCGCCCCCCGAGGATACTTGGGCAAATGTGAAAGGCCATTTGGGGGCTTTTCATGCTGAGGTTGGAGCGGCGGCCATCGCCTTCGGTGTTCTGGGAGCGGGCTTCGCCGTTTCTGGCGGTGGCGCTGACGATGGTGGCGGGCGGGATCATGTTCTGGGTTCTGGGGAAAAACCCGTTCGAGGCGATCCGTACGATCTTTTGGGATCCGTTGTTCAATGAACAGTTCGCGGCCTATTCGCGGCCGCAGCTTCTGGTGAAGGCGGCGCCGTTGATCCTGATTGCGATCGGCCTTTCCCTGGGGTTTCGGGCGGGAATCTGGAACATCGGGGCCGAGGGCCAGTACATCATGGGCGCGATCTTTGGCGCGGCGGCGGGGCTGGCGGTCTATCCGGTGGAAAGCCGATTGATCTTTCCGGTGATGATTGTCGCGGGGGCGTTTGGCGGGTTCCTGTGGGCGATGATCCCGGCGCTGCTGAAGACGGTGTTTCGGACGAACGAGATTCTGGTGTCTCTGCTGCTTGTCTATGTGGCGCAGAATATCCTTGCGATGATGGCTTTGGGGGCGCTGCGCAACCCCGAAGGCGGCGGGTTTCCGGGGAGCCGGAACCTGAGCCAGATCCCGTCGATGGCGAACCCGGAGCTGATTGCGGGGACGGGGATGCACTGGGGGGTCGTCGCGGCCTTCATGGCGGTGATCGCGGGATACATCCTGTTGCAGCGGCATATCCTGGGGTTCCAGATCAAGCTGGCAGGCCAGGCGCCAAGGGCGGCACGGTTTGCGGGCGTGTCGCCTGCGCGGCTGGTCGTGCTGTGTCTGGGGATTTCGGGCGTGCTGGCCGGGCTGGCGGGGGTGTTCGAGGTGACGGGGCCAGCGGGGCAGATCAGCATCGATTTCAACGTGGGCTACGGGTTCACGGCGATCATCGTGGCGTTCCTTGGCCGGTTGAACCCGGTGGGGATATTGTTCGCGGGGCTGTTGATGGCGCTGACCTATATCGGCGGGGAGTTGGCGCAGCTGATGCTGGGGCTGCCGTCAGCGGCGATCCAGGCGTTTCAGGGGATGCTGCTGTTCTTCCTTCTTGGGACCGATCTGCTGACCAACTTCCGGGTGCGGCTGTCGAAGCGGGAGGTGGCGTGATGGCGGTCCAGACCTTGACCACAGTCGAGGGACTTGCGGCGGGGGCGCTGACGACGGCCGGTTTCGCCCTTGGTTACCTGACGCCCCTTGGCGGCTTCATTGTCATGCTGCTTGTCGTACTGATCGTCCTCGACACCTTCTTTGAGTCAGCTGGAAGCGGGTTGAGCAGCGCTTTTGCGAGCGGGCTTGGATGGGTGGCGAGCCTTGCCTGGTCCCCCGTCGACAAGGCGACGAGCAGCCCGCTTCGGCTTTGGGCCTGGAGGTCGCCCGGCATCGCGACGCTGGGCGGGTTTCTTCTGGCGTGGGCGCAGAATCTTGCCGTAGGGAGTGCGTGATGTTCGGTGGCATTGATCCGGCGCTGTTGATTGCGGCGCTGATGGTGAACTCGGTCCCGATCATGCTGGCCGCGACTGGGGAGCTTGTCGTCGAGAAGGCGGGGGTCCTCAACCTTGGGGTTGAGGGGATGATGATCATGGGGGCGATCTGCGGGTTTGTGACGGCGGTTGCGACCGGGAACCCTTACCTCGGGTTTGTCGGCGGGTCGCTGGGGGCCATGGCGCTGTCGGCGGTATTCGGGGTGCTGACGCAGGTGTTGCAGACCAATCAGGTGGCGACGGGGCTGGCGTTGACGCTGTTCGGGCTGGGGCTCTCCAGCCTGATCGGGCAGTCTTATGTGGGGATCAAGCCGCCAGCGACGGGGGATTTGCCCTTGGGGCCTTTGGCGGAGATTCCGTTTCTGGGGGTGGCGGTCTTCAGTCATGACTGGATGGTCTATGGGTCGATTGTCATCGTTGCGGCGGTGTGGTGGGTGCTGAAGTTCAGCCGGATGGGCCTTGTCCTGCGGGCGGTGGGCGAAAGCCATGAAGCGGCGCATGCGCTGGGTTACAAGGTGACGCGGATCAGGTTCATGGCGGTCTTGTTCGGGGGCGCGCTGGCGGGCTTGGGCGGGGCCTACATCAGCCTGGTGCGGGTGCCGCAGTGGACAGACGGGATCACGGCGGGGGCGGGGTGGATTGCGTTGGCGATCGTGGTCTTTGCCAGCTGGAAACCCTGGCGCGTCCTGGCCGGTGCCTATCTTTTCGGCGGCATTTCCGTGCTACAGCTTAACCTGCAGGCAGCGGGGTCGGCCATTCCGGTGGAATACTTGTCCATGGCCCCGTATCTGATAACGATCCTGGTGCTGGTCATCATGTCTTCGGGACGTGGGAAAGCTGCACTGGCTGCACCGGCCTGTCTGGGCCAGAATTTCCACGCCTCGCGATAGGGGCACAACTTTGGGGGTGGGACAGCCCCCGCAACGATGGGGAGATACCATATGAAGCGCAGAACCCTGCTTGCGACTGCCACGCTGGGCCTTGGCCTGGCTTTCGGCGGCGCGGCCTTTGCCGAAAGCCATGCCAAGACGAAGGCCTGCTTCGTCTATGTCGGGCCGATCGGTGATGGCGGCTGGACCTATCAGCACCATCAGGGTGCGCTGGCCGTGCAAGAGGCCTATGGCGACAAGGTCGAAATCGCGTTTCAGGAAAACGTGCCGGAAGGTGCAGACGCCGAGCGCGTGCTGACCCAGATGGCGCTGTCAGGCTGCAACATCATCTTCACCACCTCGTTCGGCTACATGGACGCGACGAACGCCGTTGCCGCCAAGTTCCCCGACATCAAGTTCGAACATGCCACGGGCTACAAGCGCGAGCATCCGAACGTTTCCACCTACAACGCGCGGTTCTATGAGGGCCGGGCGGTGCAGGGGCATATTGCAGGCAAGATGACCAAGTCGAACAAGATCGGCTACATCGGGTCGTTCCCGATCCCCGAGGTCATCATGGGGATCAACGCCTATTACCTGCATGCCAAGAAGGTGAACCCGGAGGTCGAGCTTTCGGTGGTCTGGGCCTTCACCTGGTTCGACCCGGCGAAGGAAGCGGATTCGGCCAAGGCGCTGATCGATCAGGGCGTGGACGTGATTGCGTCGCATACCGACTCGACCGCCCCGCTGGCGGAAGCTGCCAAGACGAACGGCGCGGTGATCGGGTTCGGTCAGGCGTCGGACATGACGGAGTACAAGGACGGGCCGCGCGTGTCGTCGATCATCGACAACTGGGCGCCCTACTATATCAAGCGCGTCGGCGCGCTGATGGACGGCACCTACGCGCAAGCGGATGCCTGGGAAGGGATCGCCGGTGGCGAGGTCGAGATTGGCGAGATCACCGATCTGGTACCGGCAGACGTGAAGGCGGAAGCCGAAGCGATGCGCGATGCCATCGCGGCGGGGACCTATCACCCCTTCACCGGGCCGATCAACAAGCAGGACGGCACCCCCTGGCTGGCGGACGGCGCTGTCGCTCCGGATGGGGATCTGCTGGGCATGAACTTCTACGTCGAAGGAATTGTCGGCGAAATCCCGCAGTGATCCTTGGCGTCAGCTGAGACCAGACAGGCCCGCATTGCGGGCCTGTTTTCGTTCCTGCGTGAGTCATTCATGCAAAATAGCGATTGTTTCAAAATTGTCTAAAAATTAAGCAAATTATGCGCGCCGGCATTGACTTCTGCCGCCGCTCCGAGAAGGTCTGGTTCGTGGCATTCTGTTGACTGCCACGGCCAGCGCAGCGCTGCCATTCGGCGAGCTGCAGGCCTAGTTCGTTGTGTAATGTGAAGGTTCAGTAAATCGTGACCATGCTTAAAAAAGCGCTTTTCCATGCTGCTGTTTTCGCCTTCGGACTGTCGCTGCCGGCTGCCGGACAAACCCTGGACAAGGTCAAAGCCTGCTTTGTCTACCTTGGCCCGATCGCCGACGGCGGCTGGACCTATCAGCACCACCTTGGGGCCGAGTCCGCAAAGGTTGGTCTGGGTGACAGGCTCGAAATCGCCTGGGCAGAGAATGTGAACGAGGATTCCAGCGCCGAGACGGTCATCGAGAATTTCGCCAGGTCGGGCTGCAACATCATCTTCACGACCTCGTTCGGCTTCATGGACCAGACCAACGCCATCGCGGCAAAGTATCCAGATGTGCTGTTCGAACACGCGACCGGCTATAAGCGCGACACGCCCAATGTCTCGACCTACAACGCCCGCTTCTATGAGGGCCGCGCGGTGCAGGGCTTGCTCGCCGGACGCATGACCCGGACCAACAAGATCGGCTATATCGCCTCGTTCCCGATCCCTGAGGTTCTGGCCGGGATCAACGCCTATTACCTGAATGCCAAGAAGGTAAACCCGGACGTCGAATTGAACGTTGTCTGGGCCTATACATGGTATGATCCCATGGTCGAAAGCGCAGCGGCCAAGGGGCTGATCGACGCCGGGGTCGACGTGATCGCTGCGCATACCGATTCCACCGCCACTTTGGAAGAAGCCGCCAAGACCGGCGGTGCGGTGCTTGGATTTGGCCAGGCGTCCGACATGTCCGAGTTCGGGCCTTCGCCGCGGATATCCGCCACCGTCAACAACTGGGGTCCCTACTATTTCGAAAGGATCAGCGCGCTGTTGAACGGCACTTACACCCAGGCCGACACCTGGGGAGGCATGAGCAAGCGGGTGCTGGTCGGGCTGATCACCGATGAGGTTCCAAACTCTGTCAAGGCCGAGGCCGAAGCCCTGCGCGATGCGCTTGCGGCGGGCACGACCAGCGCCTTTGTCGGGCCGATCAACAAGCAGGATGGCAGTCCCTGGCTGGCCGAAGGTGAATTCGCGCCGGACGGTGACATTCTGGGCATGAACTTCTTTGTCGAAGGGATTGTGGGAGAGATTCCCAAGTAAGGGTCTTCGTCTCTCTTGCACATGCGGGGGCTTCACTCCCCCGCACCCCCGTGGGATAGTTCTGGACAGATGAAAGGGCATGGGCATTCCCGTGCCCTTTCTTTCGTAGGGGGCAAATGATGGACGCGGACTTTCTGATCATCGGCGGGGGGATTGCTGGCATCTCGGCAGCGGCGCGGTTGTCGGCCTTGGGCTCGGTGATCGTGCTGGAGGCGGAGGAGGCCTTGGCGCATCACGCCAGCGGCCGGTCAGCCGCCCTGTACGAGCCGCGCTATGGCGCGCCGCCGGTGGTGGGGCTGTCGATGGCGTCCGAGGCTTTTTTCCGGTCGGTGCCGGGGGTTCTGTCGCCGCGCGGGCTGATGCTGGTGGCGAAGGCCGGGGCGGATGAGGCGTTCGAGCATGATCTGGTGGCGATGGCCTTCGACCGGATCAGCGTGGACGAGGCGCGGGCCATCGTGCCGATCCTGAACCCGGAGGTGGTGGCGCAGGCCGGCTATGCCGCCCATGCCGAAGATGTGGACACCGACCTTCTGATCCAGGGCTTTGCGCGGGAGGCCAAGGGGCGCGGGGCGCAGGTGCTGACGAAGGCGCGGGTCAGCGCGATTGCAAAGGACGGGGCGGGGTGGCGGGTGACGTCGGCGGCGGGTGACTTTACCGCGCGGCTGCTGGTGAACGCGTCGGGGGCCTGGGTGGACGAGGTCGCAGCGATGGCGGGGGTGCAGCCCTTGGGGTTCACACCCTACCGGCGGTCGATGGCGCGAATCCCGGCGCCGGGCGGGCTTGATGTCAGCCGCTGGCCGATGATGTTTGGCCCGGGCGAGGACTGGTATGCCAAGCCGGATGCCGGGGCGCTGATCGTCAGCCCTGCCGAAGAGCATCTGATGGAGCCGCATGATGCCTGGGCCGATGACATGGTGCTGGCCGAGGGCCTCGCGCGGTACGAAGAGATGGTGACGGAGCCGGTCACGCGGCTTTTGGCCAGTTGGGCTGGGCTGCGGACATTCTCACCAGACCGGGCGCTGGTGATCGGGGCGGATGTGCGGGAGCCCGCGTTCTTCTGGCTGGCGGGTCAGGGCGGCTATGGCTTCCAGACCTGCCCGGCGGCCAGCCAGCTGGCGGCGGACCTGATTGGCGGCCGCGCACCCGAGATCGGGGCCGATCTGGTGGCCGCCCTGTCGGCCGCGCGGTTCGGGTGACGGATTCCGCCGACGGGCGAAATCTGCGCGTGACAGGCGCGCGCTCGGTTGGCAGCATCGGGCGATGAAACGCGCGCTTTGCCTTTTGGCCGGACTGATCCTTGCTGCCTGCGGTGGGCCTGTCCCGCGGGATGCCGCCGTGCCAGATCAGGTCACGGTCACCACGTCGAACTTTCGCGATGCGGACCCGACCGATTGGCCGGGCCGGTCGCCTGACCGCTATCCGGTGCACGGGATTGATCTGTCACGCTTCCAGACGGCGGTGGATTGGCCGACGGCGCGGGCCAATGGGGTGAACTTCGCCTTCATCAAGGCGACCGAGGGTGGCGATCTGGTGGATCCGATGTTCGACACCCATTGGCAGGGGGCGAGGGCCGCCGGGGTGCAGCGCGGGGCCTACCACTTCTTCTATCACTGCCGCCCGGCGGCAGAGCAGGCGCGCTGGTTCATCCAGCACGTTCCAAAGGAGGCGGGCGCCCTGCCCCCGGTGCTTGACCTTGAATGGACGCCGACCAGCCCGACCTGCACGATCCGCCGTGACGGGGCGACGATCCGGGCTGAGGCGCGGATCTTCCTCGACATTCTGGAACGCCATTACGGCCAGCGCCCGTTGATCTACACAACGGTGGACTTTTTTGAGGACACCGAGCTTTGGCGGCTGCAGGGGGTGGAGTTCTGGCTGCGCGCGGTCGCCGACCATCCGGGTGAGGTTTATGACGGCACGGGGTGGAGCTTCTGGCAGTACACCTCGACCGGGGTGGTGCCGGGGATTGCGGGGAAGGTGGATATCAACGTCTTCAGCGGGTCAAAGGCGGCCTGGGCGGGCTGGATCGCGGCCCGCGCGCTTTAGGCCCTGGGCTTGCGCCAGTCGCGCCAGCGGCGCAGCCAGCGCTTGGTCAGCCGCCTGCCCCGGATGACAAAGACCGAGATCGGCCCGCGCAAGACCGGCAGGTCCACCGCCAGCAAAAGAAGTCCCAAGGGCAGCATCCAGATGCCAAGGACCGGCAGGAAGGAAAACAGACCGCCGGCGATCAGCACCAGCGCAATCGGGAATCGAACCGGGAACCAGCTGTCCCGGCGCAGGGTAGACATGGGGCCACGCAGGGGCGGAAACAGCCGCTCCAGTGCCATGAACTGTCGTTGAAACCTGCGCTCGCGCCGCGTCATCAGAAGTCCACCCCCAAGGCATGAAGATGGAGGCAATGCGTTACGGCTTCAAGACAGGGTTTCCTGAGGTCAACCGGAGCTGCCGAAATCTTCGAAGATTTCGGACCGGAGCCTTTGAAGGCTCCGGCGCGATTTCTTTGAAGAAATCGCTTACCCGTCGATTCGGATGCGCGCGTTCGCGGGGTCGAAGGGGCTGTCTTCGGTGACCACGGCATCCCATTCCTTAAGCAGGATTTTCACCTTCAGCTTCTGCCCCGGTTCTGCGAGGGCGGCGGGGACGTAGCCCATGCCGATCTGCTTGCCGAAGGCCACGGAATAGCCGCCGGAGGTGAGGCGACCGACCTTGACGCCGTCGTGGATCAGCGCCTCTTTGCCCCAGGGGTCGGTGTCACTCGGCCCGTCGATCAGGAGGGTGACGCATTTCGACCGAATGCCGGTGGCCAACATCTTTTCCTTGCCACGGAAGTCCTTGGTCAGGTCGACGAAGCGGTCGAGGGCGGCCTCCAAAGGCGTCGCGTCGCGGCCCAGTTCGTTGCCGAAAGCGCGGTAGGATTTTTCCTGCCGCAGCCAGTTCTGCGCGCGGGCACCGACGGGTTTGAGGCCGTGCTTTTCACCGGCTTTCAGGATCAGGTCCCAGAGGTAGCGGCCGAATTCGATGGGATAGTGCAGTTCCCAGCCAAGCTCACCCGTGTAGGCCACGCGGACGGCGCGGACGGGGCACATGCCAAGCTCGATGTCGCGGTAGGAAAGCCAGGGGAAGCGCTTGTTTGAAAGAACCGTCTCGGGGTCGGCGTCCTTGACGATGTCCTTCAGGAGTGCGCGGGCGTTCGGGCCGGCAAGGGCATAGACGCCCCACTGGGTGGTGATGTCGTGGATGTAGATGTGGCCTTTGCCTGCGGCCATCCAGTCGTCTGCGGCTTTCTGCAGGAAATCATAGTCATAGGCCGTCCAGGCCCCGGCGGAGATCAGGTAGTATTCGTCCTGTTTCAGCCGGACGATGGTGTATTCGGTGCGCGTCGTGCCGTGGTCGGTCAGGGCGTAGGTCAGGTTGATCCGGCCCACGTTCGGCAGCTTGTTGCAGGTGAAGTGGTCAAGGAAAGCCGTCGCCCCCGGCCCGCGCACCAGGTGCTTGGTGAAGGCGCTGGCGTCGATGATGCCGACGGTGTTGCGGACGGCTTCGGCTTCGGCCTTGGCGTACTGCCACCAGTCGCCGCGACGGAAGCTGCGGGAATTGTGGTCGAAGTCGGCGGGGGCGTCCTTCGGGCCGTAGTAGTTCGGGCGTTCCCAGCCGTTCACTTGGCCCATCTGCGCGCCGAGCTCTTTCTGGCGGTCATAGGCGGGGGCGGTGCGCAGGGGGCGTGCGGCCTCACGTTCCTCATCCGGGTGGTGCAGGATGAAGACGTGGTCGTAGCACTCCTCATTCTTCCGCGCGGCGTATTCGGTGGTCATCCAGCCGCCGAAGCGCTTGGGGTCGAGGGAGGCCATGTCGATCTCGGCCTCGCCTTCGGTCATCAGCTGAGCGAGGTAGTACCCGGTGCCACCTGCGGCGGTGATGCCGAAGGAGAAGCCCTCGGCCAGCCACATGTTGCGCAGGCCTGGTGCGGGTCCGACGAGCGGGTTGCCGTCGGGGGTATAGCAGATCGGGCCGTTGTAATCGTCTTTCAGGCCCACGGTTTCCGACGACGGAATCCGGTGGATGAAGGACATGTATTCCTGCTCGATCCGCTCCAGGTCCAAGGGGAAGAGGTCGGCGCGGAAGCTTTCCGGCACGCCGTATTCGAACCGGGCGGGGGCGTTCTTTTCATAGGGGCCAAGAATCCAGCCACCTCGTTCTTCGCGGACGTACCACTTGGCGTCGGCATCGCGGAGGACCGGGTGCTGGGGATTGGTTTTGCGCCATTCGACCAGCGCAGGGTCAGGTTCGGTCACGATGTACTGGTGTTCGACCACGACGGCGGGGGTCTTGATCCCCAAAAGCCGCGCGGTCCGCTGGGCGTGGTTGCCGGTGGCGGTGACGACATGTTCGGCGGTGATGTCGAATTTGTCGTCCGAGGCGACAAGGTTGCCACCCTGTTCGACCATGCGGGTGCAGGAGACGATCCACTCCGACCCCGTCCAGCGGTAGCCATCGACTTGGACCTTGCGTTCGAACGTGCAGCCGAACTGGCGGGCACCCTTGGCCATGGCTTGCGTCACGTCGGCGGGGTTAATGTAGCCGTCCTGCGGATGGTAGAGCGCGCCGATCAGGTCTTCGGTGCGGACCAACGGCCAGCGGTCCTTGATTTCCTTGGGTGTCAGGAATTCATGATAGACGCCGGCGGTTTCGGCCACCGAGGAATAGAGCATGTATTCGTCCATGCGCTGCTGATGCTGGGCCATCCGCAGGTTGCCGACGACATAGAAGCCGGGGTTGAGGCCGGTTTCAGCCTCCAACCCCTTGTAGAAATCGACGCTGTATTTGTGGATGTGGGTGGTGGCGTAGCCCATGTTGAAGAGGGGCAGCAGGCCGGCGGCGTGCCAGGTAGAGCCTGCCGTCAGCTCATCCCGTTCAACCAGCATCGTGTCCCAGCCGGCTTTGGCGAGGTGATAGGCGATCCCGGTGCCCACTGCGCCACCGCCGACAACAAGGGCTTTGACATGGGTTTTCATTGGAAGAGCCTCCGGCAAGGGTTTGTCCCTATCTGCCAGAGAGCGGCCAAAGGGGGCAAGTCCACCCGACCTTTGGCGTCAGAAAACGACATTGCGGGGGGAAGTGCCCTGAAAGCCTCAAGAATGGGGAAAGGTCGTTTGCCCCGGCATTTAACGCCTGGACCTTGTTCAGGTTTCTTCTGGCAAGCTGAAAACATTGTGAACGCGTTCTTCGCAACCGATGCGGTCGTTGAGTGTTTCCATCCCGTCACAGCTTTGCAGCGCCCAGCGCCCTGCGGGCACATTTACGAAACAACGACAGGATCAAACCCATGAAAACGATCATTGCTTCTTCAGCTCTGGCACTTGCAGCGGCCTCCGGTGCCTTTGCGCAGGACGCCCGTCCGCTGTACCTTGAAGGCGTCGAAAACGGCGTGCGCGCGTCTGACTTCATCGGCAAGCGCGTCTATGTCACCGAAGCCGACACCGCCAACATGTCGGAAACCGCGATGGCTGATGCCGACGCGAACTGGCAGGATGCAGGCGAAATCAGCGACATGATGATCAGCCTTTCGGGCGACACCGAAGTTGTGCTGGTCGATTTCGGCGGCTTCCTTGGGATCGGCGAAAAGACCGTTGCCCTGGACATGCAGCAGCTGGCGCTGGTGCCGGACGCGGACAGCCCGGACGACTATTTCATCGTGTTCAAAGGCACCAATGCCGAGCTTGAAAGCGCCCCCGCCTTCAACCCGGACATGGTGTTCGATGCCGCGGCTGACACCACGATGACCACCGATGCAGCAACCGATGCGACGACCGCCCCGGCCACCGCACCGGCCACGGACATGACCGCCACCGCGCCGATGGCGACGGGCGACATGGTTGACCTGACCACCTACGCCGAGGCCGATCTGGTCGGCAAGCGCGTCTACGGTCCGAACGATGAGGACGTGGGCGAAATCAGCGCCGTGTCGCTGGACGCTGACGGCAAGGTTGCCGGAGCGGTTGTCGATGTTGGCGGCTTCCTTGGGATGGGCGAAAAAGAGGTTGTCCTGACCTCGGCCATGCTGTCGCTGGTGCCCGGCATGGACGGCGCTGAGCCGAAGTTCGTGGTGAACGCCACCCAAGAGCAGCTGGAAACGATGGACACCTACCAGCGCTAAAAGATGGTCGCGGCTTCAGGGCCGCGCCTGACCGAAAGGGGCAGTCCACCGTAGGGTGGGCTGCCCTTTTACACATCTGCGGTGGGGATTTCCCCCGGGCAGGGCCACCATGGTGACCGCCCGCCCTGTTCAGCCCCGCATCAGGACAGCGAGGCTGGTGGTCTGCGCATCGCTGGCGCGGTGCAGGTCTGAAAGCGGCATCGCGTCGGCCTTCACGAATTCGATGAACATCTGGTTCAGCGTGTTGAAGACGATCTGGCCGAAGACTTTCGCGTCAATGTCGGACCGTGCAAGGCCGCGCTGTTGTAGGGCGGCGATCATGTCGCAGACCTGGGCCGACAGCATCGCGTCAAGTTCGGTATAGCGTTGGGAAAACGGGGTGCCAGGCGCCTCGATCGAAAAGGCCATCGCCTTGCGCCACATCTCTTTCGACAGGTAGTGCAAGGAATGGTCGTAGTAGAGGCGGATCAGCCCGCCCAAGGCCTGTGCTGTGCTGGCGGGGGGATTGGTCACAAGGGCGCGGCCGGCGTCGACCACCTCCTCCACCTCCATCGAGACGATGGCGAGGAGAAGGTCACCCTTGGTGGAGAAGTAGTTGTAGCAGGTGCCGGCCGACACCTCGGCCGCGGCGGCAATGTCTTCGATCCGCACGGAATCATACCCTTGCGCCCGGAACAGGCGCGAGGCGGCATCGAGGATGCGCCCGGTCCGGTCAGCCTTCTGTCTTTCGCGCAGTCCGGTCATGCGGTTTCCAAATCGCCCATTATTTGATGTTGACTTCAAAATTGAACGAACTCAATCTTTTTTCAAGCGCCCGTACAGAGGCCCCCAACATGGAGATGAGAATGACCCGCACGTTTTCCGCCATTGCCCTTCTGCTGACCGCAACCCCCGGCCTTGCGCAAGAGTTGAACGCGCTGGTCTGGTGCGACCATACCGACCCCGCGCTGATCGCTCCGTTCGAAGAGAAGTTCGGGGTCAAGGTGAACCTGAAGGAATATGAGGGCACGGCGGCGGGGCTGGCCATTCTGGAGCAATCGCAGCCCGGCGACTGGGACGTGCTGGTGATTGACGCGGTCGATGTAAAGCGCGCGGTTGAGGGCGGGCATCTGGCGGAGCTCCCGGCGGACAAGCTGCCGACGGCGGATTTCTTCCCGGAACTCGTAATGGCCGAGAACAACACGGTGGACGGCAAGACCTATGCCGTGACCGAGAAGTTTGGCTACAACACCATTTCCTACGACAAGTCCAAGGTCGATCCGGCCGACATGGCGGATATGGCGACGCTGACCAGCGGCAAGTATGACGGGCGGATCGGGATCTATGACTACTATCTGCCGGTGTTGGGGCTGGTGGCTTTGGGTCAGGGGATCAACACCGCCGACATAACCGCTGACAACCTTGGGTCTTTGAAAGACCCGCTGATGGCGTTGCGGGCGGCATCCAAGCAGGTGGCGGACGTGGTGTCGGCCCAGACGGCGCTGGCCACGGGTGAGGTGGACATCATCGTCGGTGGTGGCGAATGGCTGACGGCGGTGCTGGCGGCGGAAAACTCGAACCTCGACTGGACGATCCCCACCCAAGGCGCGCTGCGCTGGGCGCAGTCGATTGGAGTGGTGGCCGGGTCGACGCAACCCGACCTCGCGCTGGAGTTCGTCAACTACATCGTCTCGCCCGAGGGGCAGGCGCGGCTGGCGACCTCCTCTTGCTATTGGGGGATGCCGGCGAATGCCAAGGCGGGCGACGCTTTGACGCCAGAACAGAAGGCGGTCTTGCGCTGGGACCAGCAGCCGGAATTCCTGGCCCGGGCGCAGCTGTATCCGATCCCGGACGCTGCCCTTGATACTGCGATGCAGGACCTGTGGACCGAAATGCTCGCCCAATGATCCGAGCAGCATGAGCCTTGCCGCCAAAGACCGTCGTCTGGGCTGGGGCCTGATCGCCCCGGCGCTGATCTGGACGGCGGCCTTCTTCATCCTGCCATTCCTGGCGATGGTCGCCCTGTCCTTTGCTACGATGGAGGGTCGCGAGGTGTTGCGGGGGTTTGATCCCGGCAACTATGTGCGGATCTTCACCGATCCGACGATGCTGGGGGCGCTGTGGAACAGTCTTGAGATCACGGTCGTGGTGACGGTGATCTCGGTGCTGCTGGCCTACCCTTTGGCCGCGATCATCGCTTTTCGGGTGCCTGCGCGGTGGCAACGGCTGGCACTGCTGCTGGCGGTGCTGCCGTTCTGGACGTCCTATGTGGTGCGATCCTATTCGTGGCTTCTGGTGCTGGGGCAGAACGGGGTGGTGAACAAGGCGCTGCTGGGGCTGGGGGTGATTGCTGAACCTTTGGAGATTGCATCCACCCGCGCGGCGACGGTGATCGGCTTCGTGCATTTCTTTGTCATGCTGCTGACGCTGACGATTTATGCCAACCTGATCCAGCTGTCGCCAAACTATGCCCGCGCGGCGCAGGACCTTGGGGCCAGCCGGTGGCAGACCTTCACCCATGTCATCCTGCCCCTGACCCTGCCGGGGGTGGTGACAGGGGCGTTTCTGACCTTCGTGCTGTGCATCGGCGATTACATCACTCCGCAGATCCTTGGGGGGAATGCGGAGCTGACGCTGCCACAGCTGATCATGCTGCAGCTGGGGCGGAGCGGGAATTTTCCTTTGGCCTCGGCCCTGTCGGTGGTGCTGATGGCGGTGGTGACGCTGGCCTATTTCGCCTCAAGCCGCTGGCTGAGGCTGGACAGGGTGTGATGGACCGCTCGTCGATGACTTCGTCACTCCTCGCTTGGCGCGCACCGACGAGAAGACGCAGTCGCACGAGGAGGGTCTCGTGATGCGCCTCCTTTCGTGGCTTTACCTGGCGCTGGCCTATGTTTTCGTCTTCCTACCGGTCGTCGTGCTGGTGGTGTTCAGCTTTCAGGATGGCCGCCTGCCAGTGCCGCCCTTCAAGGGCGTGACGCTGGACTGGTATGCCAAGGTGCTTGGTGATGATGACCTGATGGCTGCGCTATTGAATTCACTGCTGGTGGCGGTGGTATCCTCGCTCGTGGCGCTGGTGTTGGGCTTCCTTGCGGCGCATGCGCTGGCGCGGGTGCGGCTACCGGGATCAGTCTTGATGCGCGGGGTGCTGATCGCGCCGATGACGGTGAGTTACCTGATCATCGCGCTGGGTCTGCTGACGGTGTTCAACCAGCTGGGCATTCGGCCCTCCCTTTGGGCGACCGGGATCGGGCATGTCGTCATCAACCTGCCCCTTTGCTTTGCCATCAGCTATGCCGCGATGGGCGACCACCAGAAAGCCGCCGAACGTGCCGCGCGTGACCTTGGGGCGGCGGAGTGGCAGGTGCTGGCTTTGGTGTCGGCCCCCATGCTGGCGGCGCCGTTGGCGGCGGCGTTCTTCCTGTCGGTGACGTTCAGTTGGGATGAGTTCATCATCGCCTTCCTCCTCACCCGCTTTGACGTCACGCTCCCGGTCGAGATCTGGTCGATGCTGAAATCTGGCCTCTCCCCCGCCACCAACGCCGTGGGGTCGCTGGTATTCCTCGTCTCGGTCACCCTTGTGATCCTTCTCGAAATCTTCGTATTCCGGAGGGCGAAATGACCGCTGCTGTTTCGATCCAACAGGTGTCGCAACGCTATGGCACGGCTACCGCGCTGGACATGGTCAGCCTTGAGATCGAGGCGGGGGAGTTCGTGGTTTTGCTCGGGCCGTCCGGTTGCGGGAAGACGACGCTTCTGAACATCATCGGCGGGTTTGCGGAACCGACTGAGGGGCGCGTGCTGATCGGCGGGCGGGATATGGCCGGCGTGGCCCCGAAGGATCGGCCGACGACGACGGTGTTTCAGGACTATGCCCTGTTTCCGCATATGAGCCTGCGGGAGAATGTGGGCTTTGGCTTGCGGATGCGGGGGGTGGCCCGCAATGCCCGTGCGCGGAAGGCCGATGCCATGCTGGCGCTGGTCGGCCTTGAAGGGCGCGGGGACCGGCGGCCGCATGAGCTTTCGGGGGGGCAGCGGCAGCGGGTGGCCCTCGCCCGGGCGCTGGCGGTGGAGCCGGAGGTCCTTTTGCTGGACGAACCACTGGGGGCCTTGGATCTGAAGCTGCGGCGGCAGATGCAGGAGGAGTTAAAGGCGATCCAGCGGCGGGTGGGGACGACCTTTGTGCATGTCACCCACGATCAGGAAGAGGCGATGGCGATTGCCGACCGGATCGTAGTGATGAACGCCGGGCGGGTGGAGGATTTCGGGCCCCCGCGTGAGGTTTACCTGCACCCGAAGACGCTGTTCACGGCTGGGTTCATGGGGGAGGTGAACCGTGTGCCCGTGGTCGGGGGTCTTGCGCCCTTTGGCGCGATCGACGTGCCGGACGGGACGCTCTGCATCCGACCGGAGGCGATTTCGGCCAAGGGGTCTTTGCACATTGGCCTTTGCAAGGTGACGGAGGTTGCGTTCTTCGGCACCCATATCCGCGCGCATGTTACACCTTTGGCGGCACCCGATCTGGCGCTTCTGGTGCATCTGCCGCAGTCTGCAGCGGCTGAGGTTGGCGCGGTGCTGGACCTTGGGGCGGAGAGTTTCGTGGTGCTGACCAAATGAGAGCGAAGCCGGAAGACTGGTGGCGGGTGCGGGGGATGGGCGATGGCGTCACCCATATCGACGAGCCGCACATCCGCGAGTTCTACCGCTGCAACGTCTGGCACGTGCGGGGGCGCGATACCGACATGCTGGTCGACAGCGGGATGGGTGTGGTGTCCCTGCGCGACCGGGTGCCGCTGGTGACCGAACGGCCCTTGCAAGCGGTGGCGAGCCACACGCATTTCGACCATATCGGGTTGCACCACGAGTTTCCCTGCCGCCTTTGTCATGGGGCCGAGGCGCACCTGATGCGCGCGCCCTCGCGGGAAAACACCTTTGCCGACAAGTATGTGACGGACGACATCTTCACCACGCTGCCGCCGGAGCCGTTTGCCTGCGAGACCTACGCCGTGCAGGCCGCCCCCGCGACGCGGCTTTTGTGGGATGGCGATGTGGTGGACCTTGGCGACCGGCATTTCGAGGTGGTCCATACGCCCGGCCATTCCCCCGGGGGGATTGCGCTTTGGGAGGCGGCAACGGGCATCCTGTTCTCGGGCGATATCGTCTATGACGGCGAGTTGATCGAAGGGACGTCTGATCTGGAGCAGGCGCAGTATGTCACCTCGATGGAGCGGCTGCTGGCGCTGCCGGCACGGGTGGTGCATGGCGGGCATTTCCCGAGTTATTCGGGTGCACGGCACCGTGAAATGATCCTGGATTGGCTGAGGGGCAAAGGCAGATGACGGAATTCAACCAACCGCTGGGCGGGAATGACATGCCGCGCTTTGGCGGACCGGCCACGATGATGCGGCTGCCTGGGGCCGCCAGTGCCAAGGGTCTGGATGTGGCCTTCATCGGCATTCCGATGGACCACGGAACCAGCAACCGCCCTGGCACGCGGCTGGGGCCACGGCAGATCAGGGACGAATCCCGGATGCTGCGGCCCTACAACATGGCGACAGGGGCGGCGCCGTTTGAGCATCTGCAGGTGGCCGATATCGGCGATGTGGCGATCAACACGTTTGATCTGAAAAAGACCGTGGACATCATCACCGCCCATTACCGTGAGGTGCTGGCTCATGGCGTGATCCCCCTGACCCTCGGCGGTGACCATACGCTGACCTGGCCGATCCTGCGGGCGATCAAGGAGCGCCATGGGCCGGTCGCGCTGATCCACATCGACGCCCATGCCGACATCAACGACACCATGTTCGGCGAGACGGTCGCCCACGGCTGCCCCTTCCGCCGCGCGTGGGAGGATGGGTGTCTGATCAACGACAAGGTGTTCCAGATCGGCCTGCGGGGAACCGGCTATTCCCCGGATGATTTCAATTGGGCGCGCGACAAGGGCTGGACAGTAGTGCAGGCCGAGGAGTGCTGGCACAAATCGCTGACAGGGCTGATGGCGCAGGTGCGGGCAAAGATCGGCGATGCACCGGTTTACATCAGCTATGACATCGACAGCCTGGACCCCGCCTTTGCGCCCGGCACGGGCACGGTGGAGCCGGGGGGCTTATCCACCTGGCAGGCGCTGGAGATCATCCGGGGCTGTCAGGGGCTGAACATCATCGGCGGCGATCTGGTGGAGGTGTCGCCCCCTTATGACCCCACGGGCAACACCGCGCTGATCGGGGCGAACCTTCTGTACGAGATGCTGTGCGTCCTGCCGGGCGTGCCGCAGGCGCCGTCACGCTTTTCCGGGCTGACCTTATAGGCCGGTCAGTCGCCGACCTTGCAGCGCTTGATGCCGCCTGTGCCCTTGTCGCAGACGATTCCCGGCGCCGTTTCAGCGACGGGTTCAGCTTCCGCCTCATCGGCGTCTGCGGCGGCATCAGCGGCAAGGCTAGCTTGGGCGGCGTCGTAGTCGGCACGGTGGGCCGCAATGCGCGCGGCAGACCGCGCGGCACGGTCGTTGTCATAGGCATTGCGGGCATCGCGGTCGAGCGCGGAGGCCAGCACGATGACCGGCACATCGCCCAGGCCATCCTGCTTCTTGACCACGGCTGCGTTCATCGCCTTGACGTGCAGGGTTTCGAAGAAATCGACGAGATCAGCGTCCGCCATCCGGCGCGAGGCCAGCACGCGCAGGTGAATCTGGCCGCCAACATCGGCCATGAAAAGGCGCCCCCGCATGTCATCAGGCAGCATGTCTTCGGTGATGTCGAGGCCGCGGACCGTCATCGTGGACAGGCCCCGGTAGGACGCGCCTTGGGTCTGCAGGGCAAGGCGCTGTTCGGTGGCCATGGCGCCGCTGAAGATCACATCGGGATAGCGCACTGCCTTGACGATGACCCGGCGTTCGCCGCGTTCATAGGTCAGGATCGCCACCTCGGCCGCGTCGCGGACTTTGGCGTTGACCATGTCCTTTACCAGGTCACGGGCCAAAGCTTCACCCTTGCCGCCAGCGCGCGGCATGAAAACCTCAACATCGTCGGCGACGGCCGGGCGGACGGTCCAGCCTTCGGGCGGGCGCGGCAGCATGTCGGCCAGATTGCGGGGCAGGCCCGAGGGATCGGCCGAGCGGGCAAGCGAAGCGATGCGCCCGTACAGACCGCCAAGATAGTCGCGGATCGGCAGGTCGGCCTCTTCATCGGCGGCGGTGACAAGCTGACGAGCCATCTTGTAATCAAGTGCCAGGAAACCCCCGGAGGCGATGCAGAACATCGAAAGCAAGCCAATCAGTCGCAGCACCGGAAGACCCCGTTCATTCAAACCTGTGCGGATGTTTACCGAAGAATTGGGGCAAGCTTCGGGCAGAGGCCGATAAAATTGCCGTCAACGGGTGTCACGATGCCGCAAGGGATGCGGTCAGATCAGGCCTTCCTTACGGAACAGCTCTTTCAGATCGGTTTCGGGCCGGGCACCGAAATGGGTGATGACTTCGGTCGCCGCAATGCAGCCCATTCGGCCTGCGGTGGCCAAAGACTGACCGGTGGCATAGCCGTAAAGGAAGCCAGCAGCGAACAGATCGCCCGCGCCGGTGGCGTCTACCGGCACCACCCGGCGAACCGGGGCAAGGGCCGTCTCATCGCCGCGGACGATGATGACATCCTCACCCGACCGGGTGCAGGCAACTAGGCCTGCATCCTCTGCCGCCTGTTCAAGGGCGGCCGACAGGTCGGTCTGATAGAGCGAGCACCATTCGTGCTCGTTACCGATGACGTAATCCAGCGACTTCACAAGACGGCGGAAATCATCGCGATGCCGGTCAACACAGAACGGGTCGGAAAGCGAAATCCCGGCCTTGCCGCCCGCCTTGTGGCAAAGGTCAACCGCGCGTTCAAAGGCCAGCTTGCCCTTGGGTTTATCGTAGAGGTAACCCTCAAGAAACAGGATCTCGGCGCTGCCGGCCACGGATTCCGACACATCCTCGGGGCCCAGTTCCGAGGAGATGCCGAGGTAGGTGTTCATCGACCGCTCCCCATCCGGGGACACGAAGATCATCGAGCGTGAAGTCGGCAGTTCGCCGCCCGGCACCGGAGGGTTGACGAATTCGGTCCCCTCATCCGCCATGCTGCGGGCGTAAAAGCGGCCAAGCGCGTCATCATGGACCCGGCCGATGAAGGCGGTGGCAAGACCAAGGCTGCCAAGGCCCGCTAGCGTGTTCGCAACCGATCCGCCCGGCGCCTGCTGGCGGTTGGTCATTGCGCCGTAAAGAAGTTCTCCCCGCTCACGCTCAACCAGTTGCATGATGCCCTTCTGGATGCCCATCAGGTCAAGAAACGTGTCGTCAGCGGTGGAAAACACATCGACGATGGCGTTGCCGATGCCGACGACCTGGTAGGACTTCATGCGGTCTTCTCCGGGTAAAGGCACCACTCTGCGATCGGGCAGATGCTGCATTTGGGTTTGCGCGCGACGCAGATATACCGGCCGTGCAGGATTAGCCAGTGGTGGGCGTGGCCTTGGTATTCGACGGGGACATTGTCTTCGAGGGCGCGCTCCACCGCGGCTTCATCCTTGCCGGGGCAGATGCCGGTGCGGTTGCCGACGCGGAAGATATGGGTATCCACCGCTTGCGCCGGGTGGTGAAACCACATGGACAGCACCACATTCGCCGTCTTGCGCCCCACCCCCGGCAGGGTGACGAGGGCAGCGCGGGAGGATGGCACCTCACCCCCGAAGTTGTCGATGAGAAGGCGTGAGAGTTTGATGACGTTCTTCGCCTTGTTGCGGAAAAGGCCGATAGTCTTGATGTGGTCGATCAGGGCCTCTTCGCCGAGGTCGAGCATCTTTTGCGGCGTGTCGGCGATCTGGAACAGCTTCCGCGTCGCCTTGTTCACGCCAACGTCGGTGGCCTGGGCGGACAAAGCCACGGCGACCAGAAGGGTGAAGGCGTTGACATGCTCAAGCTCACCCTTCGGTTCGGGTTCGATCTCGGCAAACCGGGCGAAGATCTGTTTCAGCGGGGCATAAGAAAGTTGTGCGGTCATGCCGCCCTTTTGCCAGCCGGGGTGCCCCGGCGCAACGGACTTGGCGTCACGGGGCGGGCAGGGCCGGGTCCTGTTCGCAGCGCGCCATGGGGATTTCGGTCAGGCGAGAGATCGAGATGACGTTCTCATACTGCCCACGCGAGGCGTCGAAGACGCCCTCGGCACAAGCGCAGCTGTAGCCGTAGCGCTGGGTCACCTGACCGGCATAGTCGATGCGAAGCCGGTTGTCGAAATCAGTGGTGTAGGCATCGTCAAACCCCGGAGCGGGCGGGCTGCCTTGGCGCGAGATCCACCACTGGCCGTCAGCATCTTCCAGGATGACATTGGCGGGGGTGGGGTTGCGATACCAGCCGCAACGGGTTTCGGCCTGGGCGGGAACGGCGGCGAGGATGGCAGAAAGCAGCAGGAAAGAGCGGAGCATCGGGGGGCCTCATGCATCGGGTGGGGTTAATGACCATGGCTGGGCGAATGGCTCAAGGCGGGAAAACCGGATGCGCAGGAAGCGGGTCGCGGGACCGCCACCGCCGCGGTAGGGTAATGCCAAGGAGACCGCCATGAACGACCTATCCCCTGCCTATCATTACCAGGTGATCGCCCGCGCGCTGGAGGCGATTGATGCTGGCGGCCCCGGCTTGACGCTGGACGGGCTGGCCGCGCAGATGCGGATGAGCCCGGCGCATTTCCAGCGCCTGTTCAGCCAATGGGTTGGCGTCAGCCCGAAGCGGTATCAGCAATACCTGACACTGGGCCATGCGCGGCGCCTTCTGGCCGAACGCCACACCACTCTTGCGGCGGCGCATGAGGCGGGTCTGTCCGGCAGCGGCCGGCTGCATGATCTGTTCCTGACCTGGGAGGCGATGTCGCCCGGTGACTATGCCCGGGGGGGCGAAGGTCTGGTGATCCGCTGGGGCTGGTTCGAAAGCCCGTTCGGCCCGGCGCTGGTGATGGCAACCGACCGGGGAATCTGCGGCATCGGCTTTGCCGATGAGGTGGGGGCCGAGGCCGCATTGGAGGACCTGGTCAGCCGTTGGCCCAAGGCCGAGTATGTCGAGGACCCGCTGGCCCTGCGCCCGCTGGTGAACGCGGCCTTTGACGGCAAGGCGAGCGAACTCCATCTGATCGGCGCGCCGTTCCAGATCAAGGTCTGGGAGGCGCTATTGGCGATCCCGACCGGCCATGTGACGACCTATGCCGATATCGCTGGCGCCATCGGCCACCCGCAGGCGCACCGGGCGGTGGGAACGGCGGTGGGGCGGAACTCGATCAGTTTCCTGATCCCCTGCCACCGAGCGCTGCGCCGCGATGGAGGGCTTGGCGGCTATCACTGGGGCCTGCCCCGCAAGCGCGCGATGCTGGCCTGGGAAGCGGCGCGAACAAATTTGTGATGCGCGGAACCATGCCGATGTTTGCGGCGTTATGTCTTCGGCTGTCATCCTGATCTGGCGCTTGCTATAAGGTGCATAGAGCCCGGTCCGCGGGACAGAGACCTTTTCGAGGCGAGAGCAATGATGATGAAGACCCCCCTTATTCTGGCTACGGCCAGCCTTCTGGCGCTGACGGCCTGCGTGGATCCGAACGCCTATCCCGATGATCCGAACGGCCGCACCAAAAGTGGCGCCGTGATCGGTGGCCTGGTTGGTGCGGTTGCAGGTGCTGCAACGGCGCGCGACGGTGACGAGCTGAAGGGCGCTGTCCTTGGCGGCGCGTTGGGCGCAGGCACCGGTGCGCTGATCGGCGCCGACCTGGACCGTCAGGCAGCCGAACTGCGCGGGTCGCTCAGCTCCAACATCGCGGTTACGAATACGGGTGAATACCTGATCGTGAACATGCCGCAGGATCTGCTGTTTGCCGTCGACAGCGCTGCAGTGCGCCCTGATCTTCGGGCGGACTTGTCGGCTGTGGCCTCCAGCCTCCTGCGCTATCCCAACAGCCGGATCGAAGTGATTGGCCACACCGACAACACCGGTGCCGCTGCCTACAACCAGGATCTGTCGCAGCGCCGGGCCGTTTCGGTCGCGGGCGTGCTGCGCGAAGGCGGTGTGCCGGGCGCCCGGATCGCAGCCTTCGGCCGGGGTGAGGATCAGCCGATCGCGTCGAACCTGACGCCGGAAGGCCGCGCTCAGAACCGCCGGGTCGAGATCATCATCCGCCCGACGCGCTAAGCCTTGGCGACATGAATTCAGGGGCCGGGTCATTCCCGGCCCCTTTTGTCATTGTGTCGGAACACAACCGGTCATAATTTCGGACCAATCGCAGGGGTCTGAAATGCCGTTCCTGAAAGTCACTCCCGAGAAACTGTCGCAGTCCGTGGTTCGCCAGATCGAGCAACTGATCCTGCGGGGCATCCTGCAACCCGGGGAAAGGCTGCCTTCGGAACGTGACATGGCCGAAAAGCTGGGCGTGTCCCGGCCATCTCTGCGCGATGCCATCGGTGATCTGGCGGACCGCGGGCTGTTGACCAGCCGGGCGGGGTCAGGCGTCTTTGTCGCCGAGGTTTTGGGATCGGCGTTTTCCCCCGCGCTGATCCAGCTGTTCGCCACGCATGAAGAGGCGGTCTTCGACTACATCGCGTTTCGCCGTGACATGGAGGGGCTGGCGGCAGAACGCGCCGCCCGGCTGGGGTCGGAAACCGACCTGCGGGTGGTGGCGACGATCTTCGCCAAGATGGAAGTCGCGCATCAAAAGCGCGACCCGACCGATGAAGCCCAGCTGGACGCCGAGTTTCACATGGCGATCATCGAGGCGAGCCATAACGTCATCATGCTGCACATGCTGCGGTCGATGTTCGATCTGTTGCGGCAGGGGGTGTTTTACAATCGGCAGGTGATGTTCAAGAACCGGATGACGCGCGACCAGCTATTGGACCAGCACCGGGCGATGAACACGGCCGTGCAGGCCCGCGACCCTGCCGCCGCAAGGGCTGCGGTCGAGGCGCATCTGAACTTTGTCGAACAGGCGCTGGTGGATCAGATCCGGGCCGAGAAGAACGAGACCATCGCCCGCCAGCGGCTGGAGCATGAAGAAAGCCGCTAAGGCCTGATCCGGAATTGAAAACGGCGGCCCGATGGGCCGCCGTTTTGGTTTGTCAGACCTGAAACGCGGTCAGTGCATCCGGTCAGCGACCTGCACGATGGCATCGTCGATGGATGCAGCGGCGGCATCGGCGGTCATCTGCTTGGCCAGCACATCCCCGGCAGCCGCGATGGCAACCGCAACGGCCTGTTCGCGAACCTGACGGATGGCCCCGGCTTCTGCCGAGGCGATCTGGTCCGTCGCGGCAGCCAGACGGCGGGCGATGGAGGCCTTGAGGTCAGCCTTGGCCTGAGCGGCGGCGGCCATCGCCTCATCCTTGGCGGAGGCGACGATGCGGTCAGCCTGCTCCTGCACTTCTTTCTGGCGACGTTCGTAGGTGGCAAGGATCGACTTCGCCTCTTCCCGCAGAGCGCGGGCTTCGTCGAGGTCGGCCTTGATGGCCACGGCGCGGGCGTCCAGCATCCCGGCGATCTTGCCGGGCACCTTGAGGTACACGATAATCCCGACGAAGGTCAGGAAGCCCAGCAGCACCACGAAGTCGGTGTTGTAGAGCGAGAAGAAGGGTTTGTCCGCCGCCAAAGCGGGCGAGGCGACAAGCGTCAAAAGCACTGCAAGCCGTGTCATCGCCTTACCCTTTCAGCCGGGCCGAAACGGCCGCGGAAACAGTTTTGCCATCGACCGACCCACCCAGCGCTGCCACCAGTTCGGCAGCGGTGTCGCGGGCCACTTGGGCCACCGCATCGGCAGCACCGTCGCGGATTTCGGCGATGGTCTTTTCAGACTCGGCCGCTTTGGCCGCAATCTGTGCGTCGGCGTCAGCGGTCGCGGCATCCAGGTCTTTCTGGATGTCAGCCTTTGCGGCGGCCACGATCTTGGCAGCCTCGGTCCGGGCGGTTGCAAGCGCGTCGTTGTAGGCCTTTTCGGCCGCGACAGCCCTTTGCTTCAGCTCTTCCGCGGCAGCGAGGTCATTGGTGATCGCGCTTTTGCGATCCGCCAGAACCGCACCGATGCGCGGCAAAGCCACGCGCGACAGCACGAAGTAGATCACGACCAGCGTGACAAGTGCCCAGAAAATCTGGTTCGGCCAGGTCGAAAAGTCCAGCTGGGGCATGCCCACTGCTGCTTCAGCCTCGCCATGAGCCTCGGTTGCCATGTCGTCTTGTCCTTATGCCTTGGGAACCGGGGCCAGACCCTGTGGCCTGGCCCGGAAATCAGGTGCGAAGGATCAGACGGCAAACATCAGCAAGAGGGCGATCAGGAACGAGAAGATGCCCAGAGCTTCGGCAAACGCGATGCCGACGAAGAGGTTCGCGGTCTGCGAGGGGGCAGCCGAGGGGTTGCGCAGGGCGCCGGCAAGGAAGTTGCCAGCAATGTTGCCCACGCCGATGCCGGCGCCGCCAAGACCGATGGCGGCCAGGCCGGCACCGATGAACTTGCCCATTTCTGCGATATCGCCTTCCATTTGGTAGCTCCTTTTCTGGAATTGGCTGAAGTGTGATGACCGACCGTCAGTGGTGGGCTTCGCCCACCGCGTCACGAAGATAGACGCAGGTCAGAATGGTGAAAACGTAGGCCTGAACGGCTGAGACCAGCACTTCGAGCCCGTACATTGCGGCGATCGCCAGCACGGGCACGAAGGATGCAACCCCCATGGCGCCGGCGAAACCCGCGAAAACCTTGATGACCGCGTGCCCTGCCAGAAGGTTGCCGCCAAGACGGACCGAATGGGACAGCGGGCGCACGAAGTAGGAGATGACCTCGATCACCGCCAGAACCGGCCGCAGGGCCAGCGGGGCGGAGGAGACCCAGAACATCGACAGGAAGCCCGGGCCCTTGCGGACAAAGCCAACAATCGTGACCGTCAGGAACACCAGCATGGCCAGCGTTGCAGTGACCGCGATGTGCGATGTCGTGGTGAAGGACATCGGGATCAGGCCAAGGAAGTTCGACAGGAAGACGAACATGAAGAGCGTCATCACATAGGGGAAGAACTTCAGCCCCTCATGCCCGGCGATGTCTTCGACCATCTTGTGGATGAAGCCATAGAAAAGCTCGGCCACTGACTGACCGCGCGACGGCACGATGGCCCGGCGGCGGGTGGACAGGACCAGAAGCGCCGTCATCGCCAGGACAGCAATCGCCATCCAGAGGGTGACGTTGGTGGGCGTATACCATTCGATCGGACCGTCGCCGAACAACGGCTTGACGATGAACTGATCCATCGGGTGGATCTGCAGCCCGCTTGCGGCTTCTTCGCCCGTCGTCGCCATCCGTCACGCCCCTTCGTCGTTTGCGGCCCGGTCCTTTTCGGACTGGTCCTCCGCCTTCTGTGCCAGTTGCCTTGCCGAGCCAAGCATCGTCCTGATGCCCGCCGCAAAGCCGAAAAGCGAGAAGATCACCAGGAAGATCGGCAGCGTGCCAAACAGCACATCCAGCCCGTAACCAAGACCGACCCCCAGGAACATCCCGGTCATCAGCTCGATCAGCATCCTCCAGGCCACCTCGCCCTGCGAGAAACCCTTTGCCGTGGAACCCTGCGGCGGCGGGGCCTGATCCTTGACCTGTGCAAGGCGCGCCTCAAGCGCACGGAGCCGGTCGGGATCGGGTTCGGACGCCATCGCGAAGCCCCTTTCAGTCGGGCGGAACCTACGGAGAGGTCGGCGCAGAGTCAAGCAGTCATCACCGGCTGGAAAGCATTGAAATCGTAAGGTATTTTGGCGTCGCCTGTCGCATCGGGCTTGGCCTTGGGCACCATTGCCAGCGCCTGGCATATTCAACCCGATGGTTGACGATCCCGGCGCGGGCCCCGATACTGCCATGATGACAAACCCGCTGGACAGCGTCTTTGCCGCCTTGGCCGATCCGACCCGCCGGGCCATCCTGGCGATGCTTCTGGAAGATGACATGGCGGTCACTGATGTGGCTGAACCCTTCTCGATGAGCCTTGCCGCCATCTCGAAGCATCTGGGGGTATTGGCCGATGCGGGACTGGTCACGCGGGAACGCCGGGGCCGTGTCATCTGGTGTCGGCTGGAGCCGGATGCGCTGCGGGCGGCGTCGGTCTGGATGCAGGGATTTGGCCAGTTCGATCCGGTTGATCTTGATGCGTTCGAACGCTTTCTGGAATCAGAACTGGGTGCTACAGAGGAGTAACCGCTCCTTAACTTAGATTCGCGATGCTGGAAGAACGTTGTTGTTCGGATAGAAACAGTCTGTTCAAATAATGACGTAGCGTTTCAAACTTTGACACGTTCTTTGCCATAGTCCTGCCCTGCTTGCGCGTGAAAAGGGCAGTGTAAAAAGGGATGTTCCCGATGAAGAAGAAACTCAGCCTGCTGCAGAAGATGGGCGTGTCCCGGCCCAAGCCTCCCGAGGAATCGGAAGTGCTTTCGCCGTTCGAAAAGCGTCTGAAGATGGTCAACCGCGCGCGGGTGGTCAATCAGCAGGGCCTTGGCGGCCCCGTATTCAAAATCCGACAGTCAGAGACGGAAGCCTGAGGCCGGTCATCAGATCGCGTAGCTCTTGCCGGGCGGCGATGTTGGACAGGTTCAGTTGATCCACCCCGGTATCTTTCAGATCCAGCAAGGTCAGGCCCCGCGGGAAAAGCTCGCGGAAGATCACGCGCTCGGAAAAGCCGGGCAGCACGCGAAAGCCGATCCTGCGGGACAGATCTTCCAGCGCCGCGCCCACCTTCTTCTTGTTGTGCATGGCCTGTGCCCCCAGCCGGTTGCGCACCACGACCCAGTCGATTGGCGGCAGCCCGGCCTGCGCCCGCATCTGCCGGGCTGACCAGACCATCTCGGCATAGATCGAGGGGCCCTTGACCTGGCCGGTGGACGGGTCAACGCGGGCGAGCAGGTCGAAGTCGACAAAGCTGTCATTCATCGGTGTGATCAGAGTATCGGCCAACGAATGGGCCACCTGGCTGAGGCGGGTATGGCTGCCTGGGCAGTCGATCACGATAAAGTCTTTCTCGGCGTGCATCGCCTCGACCGCCATGGTCAGGCGCTGATCTTGTGCGTTCTCGCCGGTGCCCAGCTTGGCAGGGTCAAGCGCCGGAAGATCGCGGTAGTCGGGTGTGGGCAGCGATATCCCGGCCTGCGCCATATAGGCGCGGCGGTTCTCGACGTAGCGGGCAAAGGTGCGCTGGCGGAGGTCAAGATCCAGCGCCCCCACCTTGTGGCCCAGACGGGACAGCGCGGTGGCCACATGCATGCAGGTGGTGGACTTGCCCGAGCCGCCCTTTTCGTTGCCGACAACGATGATCCGCGCCATATGCAGCAATCCCTTACGACTTCCCGGCGTTGTCTTATGCCCAGCCGCGGCCAAGCGGAAGTGGAAGCGGACAGCAGACGCGCGGCCCCGGCGTCTGTTGCGGAAATTCCACAAGGTCTGGTTGCATGCCCCAGCCGCAACGCCCGGAAATGCAGAAAGGGCATGTGTTGCCACATGCCCTTTCCAGTTCGTACGCGGCGGCGGGTCTTAGAAGCCCAGGCCTGCGTATTTGTTCTTGAACTTCGACACGCGGCCGCCGGTATCCATCAGCTTGGCTTGCTGACCGGTCCAGGCGGGGTGCGCCAGCGGGTCGATGTCGAGCGACATCTGGTCGCCCGCTTTGCCCCAGGTGGAGCGCGTCTCGTAGGTGGTGCCATCGGTCATCTTGATGGTGATGGTGTGGTATTCGGGGTGGATCTCGGCTTTCATCGTCCCGCTCCTTATTCCGACTTAGCTTTGTAGGTGGCGTCTTCGGCGATACGGGCCGATTTGCCGCGACGCGTGCGCAGGTAGTACAGCTTGGCACGACGGACGCGGCCACGGCGGACCACTTCGATGCTGTCGATGTTGGTCGAGTAAAGCGGGAACACCCGCTCCACACCCTCACCGAAGGAAATCTTGCGGACGGTGAACGAGGCGGCGATGGTCGCGCCCCCCTTGCGGCCGATGCAGACGCCTTCATAGGCCTGCACGCGGCTGCGGGTGCCTTCGGTCACTTTATAGCCGACGCGGATGGTATCGCCGGCTTTGAAATCCGGAATGGTCTTGCCAAGCGCAGCAATCTGCTCGGCCTCGATCTGGGCGATCAGGTTCATCGCTAGTTACTCCAATGCTCGCGGTTGTTTCCCGCGAAGATGATGCCGCGCCAGAGCTTCCGGTCTTCTCTCGGGTCCCGGTTCCAAGGAACCAGCCCGCCGGAGGTAGCGCCTGCGTTTTTCGACCGGCCTGCCGCAGTGACCCCGTCGAAGAAGACGGGCAAGCAACAGAATCCGTACCCGGATAGCCAAGCGGCCATCGGATCGTGGGCGTATAGGCCCCGCCGCTTGGCCCGTCAAGATGCAGCTTAGCCCGCCTTGCGCGCCGCCTTGCGCCGACGGTTCCACTGGCTCAGTCGATTGATCAGGTCCGGGCCAAAGAGGCTGCGCAATGATGACTTGACCAAAGGACTCGGCGCAAGCCTGCGCCAGCGCCAACCAACAAATGCAGCTGACCCGAGGTTTGCATTGACCCGGCGCAAGACCGCCAGACGCGCAGCCTGAAACTCTTCGATGGAGGGTTCGGGGGTGTCGGGGGCGGTTTTGACCAGATGGGCGAAGAACTCGTAGCCATACGTTCTGCTGACGTTGAGGACTTTCAGATCGGACAAGCCAAGATGGTTCAGATCCATGACAAGAAGTTCAAAGAGATCGCCGAAAAGAGTGCTGCAATGCGTGTCTTCGTAGGCTGCGGGCCGCTCCAGCCTGTCCAGATAGCTTTGGTAACAGTCACGCAGATCAACTGAGGGGATGAAGCCAACGGGATTGTCACGCTCCAACTGGCAGGTGCCCTGCGATCCCGCCTTGGTGACAAAAAAAGATATGCCGGACTTGAAGTCAAAGATCATCGATGGCGAGGGTTGCGCACGGTTTTCATGATAGGCTTGCAGCCAATCGGCCAACCGCGTCGGGGCGCGGAAGTGGTCAAAGCAGGCGCGATAGTCGGGGATTGCCATTGTCAGCACTCCCCCCACGCGCAAGGCGGCGCTGCAGCCTTGCAGGAAGCCTATTGGATTGGGCAGGTGTTCAAAATTGTGGGATGAGACGATGTAATCCATCTGCCCGGTCAGTCCCCGCTCTGCAATCGCCTGACCAAGCGAAGAGGCGTCGCTGACGATGTCGACCTCTTCAATCTCGGTCACGCGGGCGGTGGGGATGTTGGGGTCTTTACTGGCATTGCGGCGAAGGCGTTCGGTGTCGAAGACATCCACTATGAGAATGTCAAAGCCTTGCGACTTTGGGGCAATCGGATTGAAGTAAGGGGCGATTTCCAGGCCCTTGGCACCCGGCTTGATATGACGACGCAGTTCAACCAGTCGATCCACACTTCACCTCTGAACTTGCACTGCCACTTTGCGCGCAACCATAAGCGGAAAGACCCCGGGCCTGCCAGCCATCAATCAGACCTGGGGCGGACCTTTGGCGCCTGCTGGTGGGCGGCCCAAAGGTCAGGGCGGCGGGTCGCGGTCAACGCCTCTGCCTGCGCCCGACGCCATTTCGCGATCTCGGCGTGGTTGCCGGATTGCAGGACGGCCGGAATCTCTAGCCCCTCCCAGACGGCGGGGCGGGTGAATTGGGGGTGCTCCAAGAGCCCGTCGGAAAAGCTTTCCTCGACTGTTGAGGCGGCATTGCCAAGGACGCCCGGAAGCAGCCGGACCGTGGCGTCCAGCAGGGCCTGGGCGGCAATCTCACCCCCGGTCAGGACAAAATCGCCAAGGCTGATTTCTTCAATGTCGTGGTGGTCCAGCACGCGCTGATCCACCCCTTCGAACCGGCCACACAGAAGGGTGATCCCTTCGGCGGCGGCAAGGCGGTGGGCGGTGGCTTGGGTGAAGGGCTTGCCGCGGGGGGACAGATAGACCACCGGCCAGCGGGCACGGTCTGGGGGCGTGCCTTCAGCGGTGTGGCGCAAGGCTGCGTCGACGACATCGGCGCGCAGGACCATGCCGGCGCCGCCACCGGCCGGAGTGTCATCGACATTCAGGTGCTTGCCGATGCCGAAGGGGCGCAGATCAACCGCCTCAAGCCGCCAGAGGCCGAAGTCCAGTGCCTTGCCGGTCAGCGAGAGGCCAAGCGTGCCGGGAAACGCCTCAGGAAAGAGGGTGATGACCTTGGCCGTCCACGCACCTTTGACGACACGCGGCTCTTGCAGAAGGTCGCGCGGCTGCAGGCTGGCCCGGATCGACAAGCGGCCATGGCTGCGTGAGGGGTCGCTGGATGAGGGGTCGCGCGTGTCAGACATGCCCCGGGCTTAGCGGGAAATGCCGCGACGGGAAAGCCCCGGTCCCAGGAAGTTTTGTATGGCCGCCTGGTCAGGCGCTGCGGGCAAAGGGCGTGACCACCCCGTCACGGACTATGAGGCTTGGTTCCGCGCTGTCAGTCGGGGCGGTCTCGCCCTGGGCCTGATCGACGGCGCGAGCCAAAGCTGTCAGCCCGTCGCGCAGGTCAGCGCGCAGATGCGCTGGCAGGTCCGAGGCGGGGTCAGACCCCGCATCGGTCGCGGCCTGACGCAGTTGCGCCGCGGTGGGGAAGTCTGCTGCGCGGTCCGGAAAGGCCGCGATCAGCGCCAGCGCCCGGGGAGCATACAGCCGCAAAAGATCACCATTGCCGGCGGCAATCGCAAAACCATGCGCCATGCCATTCGGCACCAGACCGGAGGCGACAATCTCGGGCTCGGACGACCACAGGACCAACCCGCGGCGCAGCGCGGCGTGGCTGCGGTTTGGCCGGGCCAGCGCGGCAACCAGCGCTTCAAGGCGAAGACCGGCGCCATGCAGGGTCATCGCACGGGTGATGGCGGTCGCAACCTCTTTGTCGGGGGCGCTGTCGGGCAGGTTCAGAAGGGGCACGATGGCGGCCCCTGCCTCGGCCAAAGCGCGGGGGGCTTCGGCGGCAGCGGCCTCATCATCCAGAAAAAGACCCTCATCGGCAGCGGCGCGTGCGTCCCAGAGAACACGGCAAAGCGGGATTGCGAGGAAGGATACGGCCAGCGGGAAGATCGGGTTGACCACCGGCAGGAACCCCGCCACGGCGCCAATCCCGCGTCCGATGCCCAGAAGGACGCAGACCAGCAGGATCTGGGACAGGATCTGGGTCACCACCGCCCCAAGCGCGCCTGCCGTCAGCCATTCTTCAGGCGCGGCCGGCCATTGTTCAGGCCGCAGGACCAGAAGCCACACGACAAAGATCGCCACGAAGGGGGCAATGACGCCAAGGCCCATCCCGCTGATCCCGGCAAACAACGGGCCGATGTACAAAAGGGCCGTCGCACCTTTCAACAAACGCAAGCGGATTGGCATAGTGTTCCCCTGTCATGCCCGGCGGCCACAAGGGGCGAATACCGGAAGTCTAGTCCGTTTCCTCGGGCAGATCGACAATCAACCGACCGGCCGCAAGATCGACATTAGGCACGATCACTTTCGTAAAGGGCAAAAGCAGGGCCGATTTATGACGGGTGGAGGATATTTCGATGATATCCCCAGCACCGTGGTTATGAATCGCCATCACTTTGCCCAGAACCTCGCCGCCGGTATCGACTGCGTCCAGACCGATCAAGTCGGCATGATAAAACTCATCATCCGGCAAGGAGGGAAGGCGGGCACGGTCGATGAACAAAGACGTGCCGCGCAGGGCCTCGGCCTCTTCGCGGGTGTTGATTCCGGGGATGCGGGCGCCGTAGCCCCCAGCGACCGGGCGGATCAGGGTCACGCGAAACTGGCGGGTGCCGTCCTCGGAATAGAGCGGGCCGTACGAGGCGATATCCTCGGGCTGCGAACAGAAGGATTTCAGCCGCACTTCGCCGGCGATTCCGAAGGCGCCCGCGATGGCACCGATGCAGATACGATCGGTCATCAACGCAGATCCAGATGCAGGGTGTCGGCACGGGTTTCCCAGCCGAAGCGTTCAAGTTCAGGCACTGTGTCCTCCTCTTCCGGCCAACCGATACAAAGATAGCCGATGAAACGCCACTGATCCGGCACCGCAAGGTCGCGCGCCAGACGGTCCGGGTCAAGGATCGAGACCCATCCAAGCCCCAAGCCCTCGGCGCGGAGTGCGAGCCAGAAGAGCGTGATGGCCCCGACAACCGAATAGGCACGGGTTTCGGGCATGGTGGCAGCGCCAAGACCGCTGCCCTTTGGAGTGCTGTCATCGCAGAACACGGCAAGGTGCAGCGGCGCCTCGGCCATGCCGGAGAGTTTCAGCTGGCTGTAAAGCTGCGCCTTTTCGCCGGACTGACCGGCAAGGCCCATGGCATTGCTGTCACGGAAATTGGCCTGACAGGCCAGACGCGCGGCAGGGCTTTCGACTTGCAGCAAACGCCAGGGTTCAGAGAGGCCGACCGATGGCGCGCTGCTGAAGGCGGTCAGACAGCGGGCGACAAGATCAGCAGGAATGGGAGTGGTGCGGAAGCGGCGCACGTCGCGCCGCCACCGCATGAGCTTGGCCAGTTCATTCCGGAAGTCCGGGCTGAACTGGCCAGGTGCTTTGGTCACCAGATCACTCGGCAGCCGGTTCGGCGGCGCGGGCGGCCTTCTTGGCGGCACGTTCGGCCATTGCCTTGCCGGGGGTGCCGGCCTTGGCGTTGGCGCGGGTGGCTTTCGGGCGGGCGCCGGCGGCTTCCAGCATGCGGGCGATCCGGTCGGTGGGCTGGGCGCCCTGGCCAAGCCAGTACTGGATACGCTCAAGGTTCATCACGACGCGGGTGGCGTCATCCTTGGCGAGCAGCGGGTTGTAGGTGCCCAGCTTTTCCAGAAAGCGGCCATCGCGCGGCATGCGGCTGTCGGTGGCGACGATCGAATAGAACGGGCGCTTTTTGCTGCCGCCACGGGCCAGACGGATTTTCATGGACATAGGTAGTCTCCTTGGTTTTGATCGAGGGCAGGTCTTGCCCTATAGGGTTGTTATTTCTGTAGTTTCTCGTGATGCCTGATGACTTCACTGATGATGAAGGTCAGGAATTTCTTGGCGAGGTCGGGGTCAAGGTCGGCCTCTTTGGCAAGTTGCTCCAGCCGCGCCATCTGCCGCGCCTCACGGTCGGGGTCCGAAGGCGGCAGATTGTGTTCGGCCTTCAGCCGTCCCACGGCCTGCGTCTGCTTGAAGCGTTCGGCCAGCGTGTAGACGAGGATGGCGTCAAGCCGGTCGATCGATTCGCGATGTTCCTTGAGGAGCGCGGCGGCACGGGTTGCGGTGTCCATCAAAGCCCCTTTTCCACTGTGGTTTTCGCGTCTTGCTGCTGTCTTCCTTCCGTCTCTACGCGCGTAGAGACGGTGTTTCGCGCAACGGGCTGGTGCACCCAGACCTGGCAGCCATCAAAGTCCGCGGTCCGTAGCGCGCCCAGCCGTTCCGCCACCCGGATCGAGGCCGCGTTTTCCGGGTCGATGTAGCTGACCAGCCGGTCCATCCCCAGTGCGCCGAACGCATGGTCGCGCACAGCTTTGGCGGCTTCGGTCGCGACGCCTTGGCCTTCGTGGCCGAGGGCGACGGTCCAGCCAAGCTCCACCTCCGGATCGCCGAATTCGTGGTTCAGAATGATCGCGCCCAGAGTGGCGCCGGTATCCCTGCCCTCAACCGTCCAGGACCCATAGCCGCGCAGGGGCCAGGAAGCGACGATCTGGCAGTAGTCGAGCCAGGCTTCCTCACGGACGTCTTCGGCCACGGCGTCGAGGGGGGCGTCGTCGGTCAGGAAGCGGGCGTAGACCGGGAAATCGCCGATCCGGGGGGCGCGGAGGCGGAAGCGGTCAGTGGTGATTACCGGCACCACAGCAGCCATCCGGTCGGCAAAAGCGACGGCGGGGCCGGTCGGCGGGGCCTCCCAGGGGCGGGGCATCTGCAGGGCGGTCATGCGCGGCCCCCCGGATGTGGATGGCGCCAGACCTGGGTTGCGTCGCCGTAGGGGTTGGGCGCGGCAAGGTCCTGCCGCGCGCCCAGCCGGGCAGCGAGCGTCTGGGACCGGGCATTGGCGGGGTCAATGTAGCTGACGGCCGAGGTCCAGCCGAGCGCGCCAAAGGCGTGGTCGCGCACAGCCAGGGCCGCCTCATGCGCGAAGCCGTGACCTTCGAGGGTGGCGTCCCAAAGTGTCCAGGTCAGTTCGTGTTCGGGGTGGGCTGCCGTAAAGAAAGGGCCGAAATGACCGATGGGGCGGCCCTGCAGCGTTGCGATGAAGCGGCCAAAGCCGCGCAGCGCCCAATGGCCGAAGAACGCGGCGAAATGGGTCCAAGCGTCACCCAGCGGCATGGGCGGGTTGGTGCTGCGTGCGCTTTGGCGATAGTCGCGATAGGCGGGCCAGTCGGTGGCCAACGGCTGGCGCAGGTGCAGGCGGGCGGTCTCGATCATGCGCGGCCCCCGAGGTTGGGGTGGCGGTAGACGTGATAGTCGCCTTCAGGGTCAGCCACAGTGGTTTCGCGGCTTGCGCCCAGCCGAAGCGCCAGCGCTTCGGACCGGGTATTGGCCACATCGATGTAGCTGATTGGCGGTTGGCCGGAGATGCGGGCGTGATAATCGGCGCGTGCGGCAAGGGCGGCCTCTTGCGCATAACCCTGCCCTTCGAAGCCGTCGTAGAGGTGCCAGGCGAGTTCCGGTTCATCCCAGCCGTCGCGGAAGATCACGCCGACGCGGCCGACAAAGTCACCCGCTTTGGTATCGACCGAATAGAAGCCATAGCCGCGCAGGGCCCAAAGGCCGATATTGGCCAGAAGTCCGCGCCAGACCCATTGCCGGTCACGCCCGCCGCCGACGAAACCCGCGCGGTGGCTGTCGTTGAAGGCAAGCATGGCGGCAAAGTCGCCCTCGCGCGGTTCGCGCAAGGTGAGGCGGTCGGTCTGCAGGACCGGAATCGGCAGGGCCATCGCGTAGGTCATGCCAGACCCCGCAGGTCGTGGCGGATCACCACATCGGTCGGATCGTCGCCCGGGACATCGGCGATCACGCCGCCCAACCGCAGTCCCAGCGCGATGGAGCGGGTGTTGCCGGGGTCGATGTAGTTGTCGATGTGGTCCCAACCAAAGGTCTTGTGCGCCCAGGCCATCACCGCTTTCGCGCCTTCCGCCGCGATGCCGCGACCTTCGGCGGCTTCGGTCACGAACCAGCCAAGTTCCGGCTCGGGGTAGCCTTCGGGCTGGTAGATGCCAACCTCGCCCAGATAGTCGCCGGTTTCCCGGTCGTCGATCGAGAAGGGGCCAAAGCCCATCAGCGGCCATTGCCCGACTTCCGACGCGAAGACACGCCAGGCCTCTCGCGGGGTGAAAGGGCCACCTTCCCAGACCGAACGGTCCGAGGCGTAGAAGGCCTGCCGGTGGGCGAAATCCTCATACCGCGGCATGCGCAGCTGAAGGCGCGCGGTCATCAGGACCGGCGCCAAGGCATGTACGATCTGTATAGGGGCCGCTATCATGCCAGCCCCCAGGCATGGTGGCGATAGGTCAGGGTCGGCTCATCGCCGAAAGGGTGGGCTGCGTCCGGGTCTACCCTGGCCCCCAGCCGTTCACACAACCGATGCGAGCGGTGGTTGTCAGGGTCGGTGTAGCTGACGGCCGTCTGATGGCCCGAGGTTGAAAAAAACCAGTTGCGGGCGGCAGAGGCGGCTTCATGGGCCAAGCCCTGACCTTCGTCAGCGGCGTCCCAAAGGCTCCATCCCAGTTCTGGTTCGGGGTGGGTGTCGGGGAAGAAGGGGCCGATACCGCCAATGCCGTCATCCGAGCCTTTGCGGGTGACAGTGAACAGGCTGAAGCCGTGCTTTTGCCATTGGGCGAGGAGACCTTCAGTCTCGGCGACCAGGGTGTCCATCGTCCACGGACCACCCATCAGGGTTGAGCGGTCCGAGGACCAGAAGCGGTAGCTTGCCGGAATGTCGCTGAGGGTTGGCATGCGCAGGCGCAGACGCGCGGTCTCAAGGACCGGACCGCCGCTTGCGTCCTGTGCCAGCTGGTAGGTCATTTCTTCTTCATCAGCCCGGAAAGGCCCGCAGGCAGCGTCATGCCGCGCGGCAGGCCGCCCATGCCGGGCATGCCACCCATTCCGCCCATGCCCTGTTGCATGCCCTTGGCAGCCTCGGCCAGCTGTTCAGGGGTCATCTTCGACGGATCGGGCATGCCACCCTTGCCCAACATGGACTTGAGCGCCTGTTTCATCATGCCGCCCTTGCCCATCTTCTTCATCATCTCAGCCATCTGCTTGTGCTGTTTCAGAAGGCGATTGAGGTCGGACACGTCAAGACCGGCACCGGCGGCGATGCGCTTCTTGCGGCTGGCGGCCAGAAGGTCAGGGTTGGCACGTTCCTTCTTGGTCATGGAGTTGATGAGCGCCACCTGATGGGTGAGCATCTTGTCGTTCAGGCCCGCAGCCTCGGCCTGGTTGGCCATCTTGCCCATGCCGGGCATCATGCCCATCAGACCCTGCATGCCGCCCATCTTCATCATCTGTTCCAGCTGCATCCGCAGGTCGTTCATATTGAACAGACCCTTGGCAAAGCGCTTGGCCATGCGTTCGGCCTGCTCAGCCTCAAACGTTTCCTGCGCGCGTTCGACGAGGGCGACGATATCGCCCATGCCAAGGATGCGGCCGGCGACGCGGTCGGCGTCGAAGGTCTCGATCGCATCCATCTTTTCGCCGAGGCCGACGAAGCGGATCGGTTTGCCGGTGACGGCGCGCATCGAAAGCGCCGCACCGCCACGACCGTCGCCGTCCATCCGGGTCAGGACGACGCCGGAGATGCCGACCTTGCCGTCAAACTCGGTCGCGACGTTGACAGCGTCCTGCCCGGTGAGGCCGTCAACCACCAGCAGCGTCTCACGCGGCTGGGCGATGTCGCGGACGGCCTGAATCTCGTCCATCAGGACTTCGTCGATGTGCAGACGCCCGGCGGTGTCGAGGAAGACGACGTCGTAACCGCCGAGGTTGGCCTGGGTTTTCGCGCGCTTGGCGATCTGGACGGCAGTTTCGCCCTTCACGATGGGCAGGCTGTCGACCCCGATCTGCACGCCGAGGATTGCCAACTGCTCCATCGCGGCGGGGCGGTTGGTGTCGAGGGACGCCAGCAGCACCTTCTTGCCGTTCTTTTCCTTCAGCCGCTTGGCCAGCTTGGCCGTCGTCGTGGTCTTGCCCGAGCCTTGCAGACCGACCATCAGGATAGTGGCAGGCGGGTTGTCGATCTTCAGCGCTTCGGGATCGCCATCGCCCGCCAACACGCGGATCAACTCATCATGGACGATCTTGACGACCATCTGGCCGGGGGTGATCGACTTCGTAACCGCCGCACCCGTGGCCTTGTCCTGCACGCGCTTGATGAAATCACGCGCGACGGGCAGCGATACGTCCGCCTCCAAGAGCGCGGTGCGGACTTCGCGCAGGGCGGTGATGACGTCGGCCTCGGACAGAGCGCCGGCCTTGGTCAGACGGTCGAAGACGCCACCAAGGCGTTCTGACAGGCTTTCGAACATCGCGTCACCTCGTGCTTGCGTTTGGCCCTATATGGGGCGGCGAACCCCAAGGCGCAAAGCGGAATGGCACCCGTGGGCGCAACGCGCTGACGGATGGCGATCCCGGGCAATGCCCAAGGGACCGGAAGCTGTTGCCTCCGGGGAATTCACGGGCGGATACGCCCATCGCGGTACCAAGTCAAGCTGTCGCGGGGGGTCAGGGGGCGGCGGCGGGGTCGGTCAGCCAGCGTTCGATGGCGGTGACGGTCCGGCTTGCCCCCTTGCCCGAGGTGTAGACAGGGGTGAGTTCCTGCGTCCGGCCGCCGGTCAGCAGCAGAGCCGGGCGATAGGTCATGCCGGAATCCTCACCCCCATGGGTGGATTGCACGATGGCACCTGTCACTTCGGACAGCGGCCAGCTGAGCCAGGTCTTGCCCAGTAGGGTAGAGCTGTGCAGACGCGCCTCACCTGACAGCCGATCCAGGATCAGGTCGCTTCTGCGGATGAAGACAGCAGTAATCCCGGCAATCACCGATGCCGCGAAAAGCAGGATCCCCGCGCCGACCCAGGCACCTGATGCGGCTGCGGCCAAGGCAAAGCCGAGCATGACCAGCAGGACTGCGGACAGCATGACCCCAAGGACGATGGGCCGGTCGGTGATGACCAGTCTGTCGGGCGTGTCGACTCGAATCCGCATGTCCCCCCCTTCCCTGCGGAGAGAGTGCCGCCCGCCCGCGCATTGCGTCAACCAGTGGTAGGGTTGGGGCTTGCGTGCCGCGCGCCGATGCCGTTTTCTGTGCATCCCTGCACAGGACTGGAGAGCGCAATGGAGAACTGGGACGAAATCCGCACTGCCTTTCAGGTGGCGCGGCTGGGCACCGTCTCGGGTGCGGCGGATGTGTTGGGCGTGCACCACGCCACCGTGATCCGCCATATCGACGCGCTGGAGCGGCGGCTGGGGGCGAAACTTTTCCAGCGCCATGCGCGCGGATATACCCCGACCGAAGCCGGGCGTGACCTTCTGGCCGTGGCGCAGACGACGGAAGAGCAGTTCGCCCATCTGTCCAGCCGGATCAAGGGCCAGGGCGAGACGGTGTCGGGTGAGTTGGTGGTCACCTCCATCGCCGGGATGGCCGACCTTTTGACGCCGGTCATGGTCAGCTTTCAGCAGAAATGGCCCGAGGTGCGGGTCCGGTTTCTGACCGACATGCGGGTGTTTCGCCTTGATTATGGCGAGGCGCATGTGGCGATCCGCGCCGGGTCCGGGCCGGAGGAGCCGGACAACGTGGTGCAACCCCTGGCGCGCATCCAGTCGGGGCTTTACGCCGCGAAGGCCTATCTTGACCATTTCGGCAAACCGGCCTCCGAGGCAGATTTCGCCGGCCACCGTTTTGTCTGCGTCGATAATGAAAACACTCGCGCGCCGTTTTACCGCTGGCTGAGGGCCACGGTGCAACCGGATCAGATCGCCTACACCGCGACCGAACCTGCGGCCCTGGAAGAGGCTGTGCGGCAAGGGGCGGGGATCGGCTTCATCTCTTGCTTCCGGGCGGCGCTGGACCCGGCCCTGGTGGAAATCCTGCCGCCTCGGCCGGAGTGGGAGGCACCGCTGCGGATCGTCACCCATGTCGACCTGCACCGCACGCGCAAGGTGCAGGCTTTCCTGACACACCTGAAGGATGCCGCAAAGGAATGGGCCTTCTGCAGTTGATCCCGGCACGACTGACCCTGGCGGGGCTGGGCGAGGGCGCGCGGGGCCACCTTGCGATGCTGGCGTTTTCGGCGCTGGTGGCGGGGGCATTCTCGCTGGGCTCGCTTGCGGCACCGTTCATTGACCCCGGCGCGCTGTCGGCGGTGCGGTTCCTGCTGGCCGGGGCGCTGGTCGGGGTTGCGGCGCATGTGACCACGGGGCTGCCCCGCAGCGCCTGGGTCGCCCCCTGGCGCTATCTGGTGCTGGGGGGGTTGCTCGCGGCCTATTTCGTGCTGATGTTCGAAGGGCTGAAGACCGCGCCGCCGGTTCCCGCAGCCGCCGTGTTCACGCTGACGCCGGTGATGGCGGCGGGGTTCGGCTGGCTGCTCTTGCGCCAGCGACTGACCGGGCGGATGGCGCTGGCCCTGGTGATCGGGGCCGTGGGGGCGCTTTGGGTGATCTTCCGGGCAGACCTTGGGGCGCTGATGGCGTTGGAGATCGGGTCGGGCGAGGTGACCTATTTCTGGGGCTGCGTCGCCCATGCGCTATACGCCCCGATGGTTCGCCGCTTGAACCGGGGCGAGCCTGCGGTGGTCTTCACTTTCGGGATGATGGTTGCAGGGACGGCGCTGCTGACCCTGTGGTCATGGGATGCGATCCTGGCCACAGATTGGCTGGCCCTGCCCGGCATCGTCTGGGTGACGCTGATCTATGTGGCGGTGGCGGCCAGTGCGATGACCTTTGTCCTTTTGCAATATGCGACGCTGCGCCTGCCGTCGGCCAAGGTGATGGCCTATACCTATCTGGTTCCGGTCTGGGTCATCCTGTGGGAAATCGCGATGCATGGCGATGCACCGCCCGTGATGGTGCTGCCGGGCGTGGCGCTTACCGGACTGGCGCTGTGGCTGCTGTTGAAGGACTGACCTATTCCGCCGCGACGGCACCCGAAGGCGGTTCAGGCAGCGGCACCGGCACGCGCTGGCCGATCAGCTTGTCCATTTGCCGCGCGACGCGGGCCAAGTGCTGCGTCCGGCTTTCGGGGGTGGAGGCGTCCATCTTGTAATGCGCGGCAAAGGCGGTGCGCTTGCCGGGTTTGCACAAAAGACCCACCCCTCGCGACAGGGTGCGCTTGCCGGGCGCGCCGATCATTTGCGTCATCAGCCAGCTTGCGCCGCAGGTGGTGAAGATGCCAAGGCGCGAGATATGGCGCAGGCCCGGGCGGATGCCGGGGTGCTCGGCATCGGGCATGTGGAAGGCCACGTCGGGCAGCATCACCCGGTCAAGCCAGCCTTTCAGCATGGCAGGCAGGCCATACCACCAGGTGGGGTAAACAAAGATCAGCGTGTCGCACCAGCGGACATCGTCCACGTCCCTTTCGACGCAGGCAGTGTTGTTGGGGCAATCGAGGTAGCCCTGCCATTCCGGCCCGGTCAGCACCGGCTGGAAGCCGTTGGCGTAAAGATCGGCAAGCCGAACCTCCGCCCCGGCGGCATTGAGTTTGCGGATGACAAGATCACGCACCGCCGCGTTGAAGCTGTCGGGGCGGGGGTGGCAGTAGACGACAAGGGCGCGCATGAAGGTGACCGAATTATCGTTGCCGGGTGGCAGGATAGCAGCCCGGAAGGCGCGGTCAGCGCCAGCGTCAGGCTAGCACGAGGGATAACGCAGGCTCAACCGCGACTTTTTGTCACGAACCCTTGACGAGGGCCTTCAGGGCCGGAAATCGGCCAATCCGTCGGAAAGAAAGCGGTCCGCCAAGGTAAGGGTGCCCAAAGTATAGGCAGGCCCGCCCAGCGACAGTGCCGTATCACTGTCGGCGCGGGTGGCAAGCCAGGCGGTCAGGAGGACGCGGCGCAGGAAGATCAGCGCCGGGATCATCGCGCGGTCCTGATCACGCAGGGCGGCAATGCGGGTATAGCCCGCCACCCAGCGGGTGATCAGGTCAGGCAGGCGGGGGTCGGTCTCGATGAAGGAGAGGGCGGCGGCAAGGTCGTAGACCCACCAGCCAAAGCCGCAATCGTCAAAGTCGATGGCGGTCAGGCTGTCCCCGCTGACCATCAGGTTCGCCAGTCGCAGGTCGGCGTGGATCAGCCCGAAAGTGTCGGGTCTGGTGCCGTAAGCGTGCAGTTGCGCCGCCAGCACAGCGGTCGCGCGAGCAAGCAGCGCCGCACCCGCCGCATCAAGCCCCTGCGCCTGCCGCCAGTGGCCCCAATGCGGGCGGTCCCCAAGGACGGTGTCCACGTCCCAACGCTTGCGCGTGAAGCCCGGTGGAGGGGTCCATTGGCGGGCGTGCAGGTGCAGGCGCGCGGTGATCTCACCCAACGGGGCGAAGTGTGGGGCAAGGTCGTCGTCTGGCTGCAGTTCTTGCCCGGCGATGGGGGTGAAGGCCACGATGAAGCGGCCGTCAACTTCGGTCACCGGGCCTTGCGCGCCGGGAATGGGACGCACGGCGCGCAGGCCCGGAAGGTCTTGCAGCGCGGTCAGCCAGGCCAGTTCGGACGCGATCTCGGCCTTCGTGTGATAGCCTTGGCGGTGTAGGCGCAGGATGAGGGGCCCAGCGCGCCAGGTTTCATTTTCCGAACGGTTGATCAGGGTTAGTGGCGTGTCCGCTGGCAGTCCGTAGACCGGCAGCGCAGGGCTCAGGATGTCAGACATCCTCGCCCCGCCGCAGAAGATAGATGTCCATGATCCAGCCGTGTTCCGCCCGAAGCGCTGCGCGGGTGGCGATGATCTGGTCCGCAACCTCGGTCAGAGGCCCCTGGATCAGCGCCTGTTGTGGCATGCCGACATAGGCGCCCCACCAGATGGTGATGTCCGTGGGGTCGATGGCAGTGAAAGCGCCGCCCTTGTCTAGCATGACGGCAAGGGTCGTGGTCCCTTCCGGCCAGCCATGGTCGCGCAACTGGCGGCCGGTGGTGATGGTGACGGGGGCGGCGAGGGTGTTCAGCGGGATGGCATGGGCCGCTGTCAGGACTTGCAGGCTGGTGATACCGGGGATCACCTTGACCGCCACCCCGGGCAGCCGGGCGGCGATGCGCAGGGTGCTGTCGTAAAGCGAGGGGTCGCCCCAGACCATCAGCGCAACCGTGCCGCCCTGCGGCAGGCGGGCAGAGATCGCGTCCAGCCAGACCTGGGCGATAGCATCGTGCCAGTCGTTGACCGCGCCAAGGTAGTCGGTCTGGTCAGCGCGGATGGGCACGTCATATTCCGCCACCGGAATCGGGTTGGTCAGAACCTGTGACAGGATCAGGTGGCGGATATAGGCAAGGTCTGACTTTTCCTCGCCCTTCCTTGGAAGAAGGATCAGGTCGGCGGCGTTTAGCGCGCGGGCGGCCTCAGCCGTCAGGTGATCCGGGTTGCCGGTTCCGATACCGATGAGGGACAGCGTGATCATCGCACGGGCTTTGGAAACCGGCGCAAGGCCCGACAAGGCTGCGTTTTGACAGGGTGTTCCGTAGCCATGGTCATTGCGTCAGCCAGCTCCGCCATCTGCAAGGGGGCCAAAGAGGATCAGGCCGGGCAGAGGGCTGCGGTCCTGGGCCAGGGTTTCGGCCAAGGCGGCAATGGTGGACCGATGCAGAAGCTGGTCGGGCGAGCTGACCGCTTCGGCCAGCATCGCAGGCGTTTCGGGCGGCAGGCCATGGGCGATCAACGCGGCGGCAAGGGCGGGGAAAGTGCGCTTGCCCATGAAGACCACGGTGGTGGCTTGGGGGTCAGCAAGGGCGGCAAGGTTCAGCCCCGGCGGCAGGTTGCCCGAGGTGTCGGCGGCGGTAATGAACTGCACCCGTTGTGCATGGCCGCGCCGGGTCAGCGGGATGCCAGCGGCGGCGGCGGCAGCCGAGGCCGAGGTGACGCCGGGCACAATCTCGCAGCCGATGCCAGCGGCGTGGAGGGCGGAAAGCTCTTCCTCCAGCCGGCCGAAGATGCCCGAGTCACCCGACTTGAGCCGGACCACCCGCGCGCCGGTCAGAGCGTAGTCCACCAGCAAACGGCTGACATGGTCCTGCTTCGGCGAAGCCCGCCCGGCGCGCTTGCCCACACCCACCAGATCGGCACCTGGTTTGGCCAATGCCAGGATCGGACCGGAGGAGAGGTCATCAAACAGGATGGCATCTGCCGCCTGCAGCGCCTTGACCGCCTTGACGGTCAAAAGGTCAGGATCCCCTGGCCCTGCCGAGACAAAGGTGACGAAGCCTTTCATCGCGCGCCCCGATTTCTTCGAAGAAATCGGACCGGAGCCTTCGAAGGCTCCGTCCCGGAATTTTCGAAAATTCCGGGGTCAAGGCGGACAGGGCTGGTCATCATGATCCCGCGATCAGGTGGAAATAGGTGCCGGTCGATAGCCCGCCCCCCGCCTGAAGTCGATAGGACCCGGTTTCAGGCACGATGGCCCCGGTGGCGTCCGTCACCTGGGCCAGGGGCGCGTCGGGCTGCTCAAGGATGGTGGAATAGTGAAACTCATGCCCCGCCAGCTGCGTGCCGGAGGCATGGCCGGGAATGGTATGTGCCAGCACCGCCCTGCGGTACCCCAGATGCATCTTGCGGCTGGCATAGCTGGTGACCAGCCCCAGAAGCCCAGCCATCTGGTGGCGGGTGCCGTCCTTGTCGACCAACCCCTCGCCCATCGCCATGTAGCCGCCACACTCGCCATGCACGGGCTTCGCCTTGGCAAAGCTGCGCAGGGTGGTGCGGTAGTGGCCAGCGGCAGCAAGGGCGCCCGCGTGCAGTTCAGGGTAGCCGCCCGGCAGCCAGCAGACATCGGCGCTGGGGTCGGGGCCCTGATCGGCAAGGGGCGAGAACGGCAGGATCTCGGCCCCGGCTGCCTGCCAGCCATGCAGAAGATGCGGGTAGACAAAGCTGAAGGCCGCATCCCGCGCCAAGGCGATGCGCTGACCGGGAGGGGTGATCCTTGCGGGCGGGGCGGGCCTTGCCACCGTCGCCGCCGCAGCGACCAGCGCGTCAAGGTCAACCCCCTCGCGCATGAGGGTGGCGGCCTCGGCGATCAGTGCTTGCAGGGCGGGTTGTTCTTCGGCCTGAACCAGCCCTAGGTGTCGTTCAGGCATCGCAATCTCGGCACGCTTGGGCAGGACGCCCAGGACCGTCAGCCCCGCTTCTTCCATACCCTTTCGCACCAGCGCTTCATGCCGTGGGCTGGCGATCCGGTTCAGGATCACCCCTGCCACCCGCACACCTGCGCGAAACCGCGCCAAGCCCAACGCCACAGCTGCCGCCGTCTGCGCCTGACCCGAGGCGTCAATCACCACGACCACCGGCCAACCCATCCGCTCCGACAGATCCGCCGTTGCACCATTGCCGCAGCCCCCTGGTGCTGCCACCCCGTCAAAGAGACCCATCGAGCCTTCCGCCAGGATCAGATCCGCCCCCGCCGCCTGGCCGAGTAGCCCGTCCAGCATCCCTCCCGGCATCGCCCAGCTGTCAAGGTTGAACGACCAGCGCCCCGACGCCGCCCGGTGAAACGCCGGGTCAATGTAGTCCGGCCCGTTCTTGAAGGGCTGCACCTGAAGCCCCCGGTCCCGCAGCGCGCGCAACAGGCCCAGCATGACCGTGGTCTTGCCAGTGCCCGACGCGGGGGCCGAGATGACAAGCCCCCGAGGCAGCGCACCCGGTATCACGACCCCGTCCCCGGAAAGCGCGGTTCGGTTCCCACCGGGCGATAGCGCCGGTCATAGTCCCCGGCGTAAAGGCGGCTTTCCTCAAACCCCTCTTGCGCCAGCGCCGGGCCGACCAGGATCAGCGCCGTCCGCTCCACCTCCTGGGGCACGGCACTGGCCAATGTCGCCAGCGTCGCCCGGATGATCCGCTGATCTGGCCAGGTCGCACGCCAGACGACGGCCACGGGGCAGTCCGCCCCGTAATGCGGCACCAGCTCTGCCACCAACTTGTCGATCAGGTGGATCGACAGATGCAGCGCCAGCGTCGCCCCGGTCGTGCCAAAGGCGGTCAGCGTCTCGCGTGTCGGCATCTGCGTCGCGCGCCCCTCAACCCGGGTCAGCACCACAGACTGCGCAAGGCCGGGGAGCGTCAACTCCACCCCCAGCGCCGCCGCCGCTGCCGCAAAGGACGGCACGCCGGGCGTCACGTCATAGGGAATGCCAAGGTCGCGCAACCGCCGCAACTGCTCGCCCATCGCCGACCAGATCGACAGGTCCCCCGAATGCAGCCGGGCCACATCCTGCCCCGCCGCATGGGCCGCTGCGATTTCCGCAACGATCTCGTCCAACGACAATGGAGCTGTGTTGACCATACGGCAGCCAGGCGGGCAATGCGCCAGCACCCCCTCCGGCACCAGCGACCCGGCATAAAGGCACACCGGCGACGACGCGATCAGATCCCGCCCCCGTAGCGTCAGCAAGTCCGCCGCCCCCGGCCCCGCCCCGATGAAATGAACCGTCATCGCTTCCCCCTGCAGTGGCGAACCTCTGCCCCTTCACATTTGCCCAAATATCCCCGCCGGAGGCATTCCGAGCCGGTTGCGCGCCCTTCGCGCGCAGAGGCGAGACAAAAGGAATGCGCCGCAAGGCGCTCAATATGATAGCCGCCGGCCACAGACATCACGCCCGCCCCTCCGCTATCGCCGCCGTAGCTGTTCCATCCGCTGAAACCGCGCGTGGACCCCGCAGCCGCGCGCCAAGGCCCGCCGCCGCCAGTGCCGCAGCTTCAGCGACCGACCCCGTACTATGCAGCGCCGCCACCCGGTCTGATTGCGTCAGGACCGCCTGCCCGGCCAGCAGCTCGGGTGCCACCGCCACCACCGGCAGCCCCAACACCGCCGCCAGCCCCACCAACCCCGGCGCCTTTGCGGAAAGCGTCGCCAGATGCGTCACCCCCTCTGCCCCGCCGGCGCGCGCAAGCGCATCCTGCAAGGCAGCCAATGAGGTTTCCGCCCGGAACCCGAAGCCAGCCACGATCATCGCACCACGCTCCATTGCAGGATCGGCAAGGCTGCGCGCCAACCACGCTTGCGGCCAATGGCGGTGGGTTCGGAAAGTTCGATCTTCAGCAGGCTCCCACCGTGGCGGGTCGACCAGTCAAGGACCAATGCCTCGGTCTCGATTGTGACCGCGTTCAGCACCAGACGGCAGCCTTTGGGCATCACCGCCCAGAGCTGCGCGAGCAGCGCTTCACTCGCCCCGCCGCCAACAAACACCGCATCCGGCGGGGGCAGCCCATCCAGTCCCTCCGGCGCCCGTGCTTCCACCACGCTGTGACGATGCGCCAGACCGAACCCTGCCGCATTTCCCCGCGCCCGCTCTGCGCGCGCCGCGTCTGCCTCCAGCGCAACCACCCGGCCCCCTCCGGCCAGCAGCCATTCGATCCCGACCGAGCCGGACCCCGCACCAATGTCCCAAAGCACCTCTCCCGCCCGGGGCGCTAGCGCCGAGAGGGTCAGCGCGCGAACCGGGCGTTTGGTGATCTGCCCATCATGGGCAAAAAGATCGTCTGCCAGGCCAGAGGCACCCGGCAGGCCGGGATCGGTGGCCTCGATGGCCACCGAGACCGGGGCACTCACCTCGGACGGGATGCCGAAAGTCACCCGCTCCAACGGTCCGCCCAGCCGCTCCAACACGGTCAGACGCGCGCCGGGATGGCCGTTGTCGTGCAGCCAGGCCGCCAGTTCTGCCACCGCTGCGCCATCGCGCAAGGTGCAGATCGCCCGCACCCCGCGCCCAAGCACCGGGCGCAGCCGGGCAAAGGGCGCGGCGTGAAGGCCAAGGCAAAGACAGTCCTCCAGCCGCCAGCCAAGCCGGTTTGCCGCCAGCTGGAATGTCGAAGGTGCTGGATGCGACACCCATTCCCCCGCCGCCAGTTGCGCCATCAGGCTCCCGCCCGCGCCGAACCAGAAAGGATCACCAGAGGCGAGGACAACCGTGGGTTTGCCGCGCTGCGCCAGCACGGGGGCCACGTCGAAGGGCACCGGCCAGGCTTGCCCCTTGCCACCCGCCCCGATCAGGTCCAGATGCCGGGGGCCGCCGAAGATGACCTCGGCGGCGGCAATGGCGTCACGGCTTGCAGGCGAGAGGCCCGCCAGTCCATCCTCGCCCAAGCCGATCAGGGTCAGCCATACGTCGGATTTGGGATCACGCATGACACGGATACTTCTGCTGGGTGGCACGTCCGAGGCGAACCTCATGGCCGAAGCCATCGCCAAGGCGGGTCTGCCGGGGGTCTATTCCTATGCGGGCCGGACCGACACTCCAATGGGACAGCCGATCCATATGCGGATGGGCGGCTTTGGCGGGGTTGACGGGCTGTGCGCCTACCTCACGGATCAGGCGATCACCCATGTGATTGACGCAACACATCCCTTCGCCGCGCAGATGAGCACGAATGCCGTTGCTGCCTGCGCCGCCACTGGAACACCGCTGATCGCGCTGGAGCGTGCGCCCTGGGTCGCGGGCGAGGGCGATCGCTGGACGCATGTCCCCGATATCCCGGCCGCCGTCGCTGCGCTGAGTGGCCCGCCACAGCGCGTCTTTCTTGCCATCGGCCGTCAGCATCTTGAGCCCTTCGCCGCCCAGCCCCAGCACCAGTACCTGTTGCGGCTGGTCGATCCGCCGACTGCCCCCCTGCCCTTGCCGCAAGCGCAAGTCGTGGTGGCGCGCGGTCCGTTTGACGTGGCGGGTGACACTGCACTGCTGCAGGTCCACGGCACAGAAGTCGTCGTTGCCAAGAACGCCGGCGGCAAGGGCGCCGTGGCAAAGATCGCCGCCGCCCGCGCGCTTGGCCTGCCTGTCCTGATGATCGACCGACCACTGATCCCGCCCCGCCGGGTGGCGCACAGCGTGGCCGGGGTCATGACCTGGCTGAACGGCTGAGCAAGGCGCAAAACTTTTCGAAAAGTTTTGCAAAATCCTTCGAAGGATTTTGGCCCGGTTCATCCCGCGCTCCTTGGCGCGTAAACAAAGCGCCCGACCCGGCGGGTGGCAGAGTTGCCGACAATCACCACCGTCCGCATATCGGCCATTTCGGGCACGGCCTCGCCAAGTGTCACTGTCAGCAAGCGTTCGTCCGGCGTTGACACCGCGCGGGCAAAGGTGATGAGCCGGTCCGGCCCGCATTCTTCCCGCAGCACCGCAAGCGCCTTTGAAAACCCCTCGGGCCGTGAGGCCGAGCGGGGGTTGTAGAAGGCCATCGCAAAATCACCGCGGGCGGCGTGGCGCAGGCGGGTTTCGATCACCGACCAGGGCTTGAGGTTGTCAGACAGGTTGATGCAGCAGAAGTCATGGCCCAGCGGCGCGCCCGCCGCTGCTGCCGCCGCCAGCATCGCGGTGATGCCGGGCAAAACGCGAATATCAAGGGCTTGCCAGTCCGGACGGTCCTCCAGGGCTTCGAAAACCGCTGAGGCCATCGCAAACACGCCTGGATCGCCGGAGGACACGACAACCACTTTTCGCCCAGCCGCCGCCATCTCAAGCGCCGCCCTTGCGCGATCAAGCTCTACCCGGTTGTCGGACGGGTGCAGCGTCAAGCCGGGACGGGGGGCCACACGGGCGACATAGGGAATGTAGCCGACCACATCCGTCGCCCCGGCTAGGGCTGTCGTCACTTCGGGCGTGACCATCTGGTCATTCCCCGGGCCAAGACCCGCAATGGCAAGCCAGCCGGTCACTCGGGCAACTCCGGACGACGTCCATGACCATGGACCAGCACGATCGCGAAATACGGGCAATCGGCGGCATCAACATCGACCAACCGCGCCACGCGCTGGTTCGGCATCGTGCCGCGTTCGACCAGCCAGGCGCTCTCCAGCCGCCCGGCCCGCTCCAGCGCCCGGCGGACGCGGGGCAGGTTGCGGCCGGTTTTCATCACCACCAGCGCATCGGCGGTGGCCATATGGCGCACAAGATCCTCTTCCGGCAGCGTGCCCATCAGTACCGTCAGCACATCATCGCCCCAGGTGATTGGCGTGTCCGTAGCGTGCCAGCAACCGGTCATGCCGGTGATGCCCGGGATGACCTCGACCGGCACGCGGCCCTGCAGGCGGGAATGGAGGTGCATGAAGCTGCCGTAAAAGAACGGGTCGCCTTCGCACAAGACAACCACATCCTCAGACGCAGCCAAAGCCGCAAGTCGGTTCGCCCAGTCATCATAGAACCGTGCGAGCGCGCCGGTGTATTCGGGGCTGTCGAAGGGCAGTTCGGTGGTGACCGGGTACTCCATCGGGTATTCGACCGCGTCCGACGCGAGCATCCCTTCGACGATCCGCCGCGCCTGGCCTGCGCGGCCTTCTTTCCGGAAATAGGCGACATGGCGGGCCGACCCGATCACCCGTGCGGCGCGCAGGCTCATCAGGTCAGGGTCCCCAGGGCCGAGACCTGCGCAGATGACCTTTCCGCTGATCGGGGCCATCGTCATTCCTTCCGACTGGCCAGCGCGTTGATCGCGGCAACGGTTATGGCCGACCCGCCAAGGCGGCCCTTGACGATCATGCTGGGCACCGGAGGGGCGGCCATCAGCGCGTCTTTTGATTCCGCCGCTCCGACAAAGCCCACAGGGCAGCCGATGATCGCGGCAGGCCTAGGGCAATCAGGGTCTTCCAGCATGTTCAGAAGGTGAAATAGCGCGGTGGGCGCATTGCCGATCGCGACCAAAGCGCCTTGCATGTGCGGACGCCAAAGTTCGACGGCGGCGGCGGAGCGGGTGTTGTTCATGCTTGCGGCAAGGGCGGCGACCGTGGGGTCCTGAAGCGTGCAGATGATCTGATTGTCGGCAGGCAGCCGCTTCTTCGTGATCCCTTCGCTGACCATGCGCACATCGCACAGGATCGGCGCGCCGGCCTCCAATGCTGCCCGCGCCGCAATGGCCATGCCAGGGGAAAAGTGGATGTGGGGCGCAAGCTCGACCATTCCTGCGGCGTGGATCATGCGGACGGCGACCACCTCTTCCTCGGGCGTGAAGCGGGACAGCGCGGCCTCGGCCCGGATCATGGCGAAGCTTTGGACATAGATCGCCGCGCCGTCGGTTTCATAGATATGGGGCATGAAAGGCCTTCAAGAGGTGAGGGATCGCGGCGGGGGTCAGACCAGCTTGCGACGGGGTATCCTGCGCGGTGCCGCCCTGCACAAGGTCAAAGCCTTGCGGGGTCGCAACCAGCGTCAGGTCGGCCGGGCCGGGATGGGCGCAGCCCTTGGCACAGCCCGAGACATGCAGGTTCTGGCCGTGCGGCAGCAAGGGGGCAAGGCTGCGGGCCAGCCCCCGCGTATCGCCATGGGCCTGCGGACAGCCCGGCGCACCAGTGCAGGCGGTGATGCGCAGGATCGGGTCAGTGGGGTTGGTCACAAGGCCGGAAAGATCCGGCAGCCGGGTCGCACCCGCCAGAAGCAGCATGCGCCAGGGTGTCGGGCGGATTTCATGCCCAAGGTCGGACAAGGCTGTAAGCGTACCGGCCTGCATCTGCCCGAAGGCGAGGGCGACAAGCGCGCCGTCGGGCAGGATGCCGGGCTGCGGCTGGGGCAAAGGCCGGGTTGGCGCAGTGTCGCAACCCGGGGGAGTGACGCCCCGGGCGATCAGCGCCGCCATCCGGCCGCGGCCATTGCTGATGCCGCCTGAGGCCGCGAACCACTCCGCCAGAGCAAGGACCTCTTGCGCCAGATCGGTGATAGGTTTGCCAAGCGGGTGGCCGTCGGGGCGCAAGATCAGGCGACCATCCGCAGCCCGCTCAACGCGGATGTCGGCGGATGCACCGGTCAGCACCGGCTGTGGACCGGTATCAAGCGCAAAGCCGAACTTGCCCGGAAGGCGGGGCATCCGGGTCAGCGCGGCGGTCAGGCTTGCGGCGAGGGCGGCGCTTTCTGCATCGCGGAACGGTGTGACGATGAGATTGCGAAGACTTTCGGTCTCGACATCCGGGTCGATCAGACCCTCGGCCCGGAGGTCTTCGATCAGTTTGGGGTGCGAGGCCTCGGTCACGCCGCGAATTTGCAGGTTGGCGCGGGCGGACAGGTCGATGGTCCCGTTCCCGTGGGTTTGGGCGGCGCGGGCGATGGCGGCGGCTTGCGCCGGGGTAAGGCGGCCGAGCGGCGGACGGATGCGCACGACAAGGCCGTCACCGGATTGCATCGGGCGCAAGGCACCGGGGCACCAGCCCTTGATTTCGGGCGCGGCTGTCATGCGCAGCGCCCTGGGGTTGGGGCGGTTTTCAGATTGAGCGCGTGCCGCGCAAGCCTTTTGTCTCGCCTTTTGCGCGTAAAGGACGCGCAACGGCTCGGGTGGCCTCCGGCGGGGATATTTGGGCAAATGTGAAAGGCTGGGTGGGTCATGCAGCACCGTCCAGCGTGGCGGCGATGGAGTTGCGGCGGGTCTGCCAGAGACCGGCATCGCGGAGGCGGCGGAAGAGGTCCTCCATCGCTTGCAACGCGGCAGGGTTCTCGCGGGCAAGGAAGTCACGGACCTGCGGCAGGCCAAGAGTGGCGTCGTGGTAAAGGTCGAAAAGATGTGGCGGCACGACCTGGGCAAGATGGGCAAAGGCGGCCATGTGATCGAGTGTCGCGGCAATTTCGGCAGCGCCCCGGTAGCCATGGTTCATCATGCCGGCCGCCCAAGCTGGGTTCGCGGCGCGGGCGCGGACGGTGCGGGCGATTTCTTCGGTCAGGGTGCGGGCATGCGGGGTGTCGGGCCGGGTGGCGTCAAGGTGGTAAAGGCTGGGGGTCTGGCCGCCAAGGCGCGCGACGGCGGCGGCAAAGCCCGCCTCATGTGCGGCATAGTCGGCGGCCATCAGGACATCGGTTTCCGGCAGGTCCTGGGCGTGGACGAAGGCATCGGCCGAGAGGACTCGCGCCTCAAGCCCTTTACGATCTTCGGTCGACTGGCCGTCGGTGCCAATGGCCCATGAGGACGCGGTGAGCCAAGCTTCGCCCGCAGCGGCGCGGGCTTCGGCTGTGAAGGTGTCGGCGGCAGTGCCCATTCCAAGGCCGTAAAGACCCGGTTGGGGGCCGAAGACGCGGGCGGCGCGGAGGATATAGGGGTTGTCCTGAGCCGCTTCGTCGCGGTGCGACAGGGCCTCAGCGCCCGCTTCGAACAGCTGCGAGAGCGTGGGGAAGACGTCGCGGAAGAGGCCGGAGACGCGGAGGGTCACATCAATTCTTGGGCGACCGAGGATGGCGAGGGGGAGGATCTCGTAGCCTGAGACGCGGGCGGAGCCGTCGTCCCATTTGGGGCTGAGGCCGGCGAGGTGGAGGGCCATCGCGAATTCCTCGCCCGCCGTGCGCATGGTGGCGCTGCCCCAGAGGTCCACGACCAGCCCGCGCGGGTAATCGCCGTGGTCCTGCAAGTGGCGGCGGATAAGCTCTTCCGCCAGCTTCACGCCTTGCGCATGGGCGTTGCGGGACGGGACAGCGCGCGGGTCGACGGAGTAAAGGTTGCGCCCCGTGGGCAGCACGTCGCTGCGGCCCCGGTTGGGGGAACCGGCGGGGCCCGGGGGGACACGGCGGCCAGCAAGGGCGGTCAGGAGGCCGTCTCGCTCTCCCGCGCCCAGGCCGAAGATATGCAGGCCGTGGCCGAACTGGCTTTCCTTCAGGTCGCAGACGAACCGGTCAATCCGCGTGATCGCCTCGGCCGGGGTGGCGTCCATGGCCAGCCCAAGGTCATCGGCCACGCCGGAGGCCAGCGCCTCATCCCGGATGCTGGCGATCAGGCGGGTGCGGCGGGCGGGGTCAAGCCCGTCAGCGGTGGAGTATTCGTCAAGGAGACGCTCCAGCGTCGCAAGCGCGGGGGGCAATGTACTGGCGACCATCGGCGGCGGCAGGTGTCCAAGGGTGACAGCGCCGATCCGGCGCTTGGCTTGAGCGGCCTCACCCGGGTCATTGACGATGAAGGGGTAGATCACCGGCAGGGGGCCGATCAGCACCTCGGGCCAGCAGGCATCGCTTAGGGCGACGGATTTGCCCGGCAGCCATTCCAGCGTGCCGTGCGCGCCCATGTGGATCAGGGCATGCAGGCCTTGCGACTGCAGCCAGAGGTAAAAGGCCACATAGCCATGCCGCGGGGTGCGGGCGAGGTCGTGGTAGTCGCTGTCGCGCGCCTGCACATCGCCGCGTTCTGGCTGGAGCGCGACCAGCGTCGTGCCGCGCCGGGTGGCGGGGAAGTGGAACTGACCGTCGCGGACAGAAGGATCGGCGTCGGGTGCGCCCCAGGCCGTGGCGAGGGTGTCTCGCAAGGGGTCAGGAAGGGCTGCTAGAGCGGCTTCATAGGCGGTAACCGGCCACGTCAGGGTGTCCGTCAGCGCCTGCGGCAGGCGGGCACCGTCAGTGACAGTGTAGCCATTGGCGGCAAGGTCAGCCAACAGCGCCTCGGTCGAGGCGAGGGCATCAAGACCCACGGCATGGGCCATCTGATGCGCGCGCCCAGGGTAGGTGGACAGGATCAACGCCAGCCGCCGATCCGCCGCAGGGGTACTGGCCAGCTGGGTCCAGGCGGTCACCCGGTCCACCACGGCCGCAATCCGCCCGGCATCGGCGCGGTGGGCGAAGCGAGAGAATTGCAGATCGGGGTGGCGCTTGCCGGGGGACTTGAAGCTGACAAGGCCCGCGAAAAGGCGGCCATCCACCTCGGGCAGGACGACGTGCATCGCAAGGTCGGCGGGCGACAAACCGCGGTCGGACGCCGCCCAATCCCGCCGCCGGGCGGTAGAGAGGGCCACTTGAAACACCGGGCAATCGGCACCGTCAAAGGGGGTGGTGCCATCGTCGCCCTTGGCCGAAAACGCCGTGGCGTTCACGATGGCCACCGGCGGCGCAGCGGAAAGGTGCGCGGCCAGCCACGGGGCAACGCCGGGGGCTTTCAGGCTGGGGGCAAAGGCGCCATAGGCGGTGAAGCCTGCTGCCCGCAACGCCTCGATCAGCGCATCGACAGGGGCGGTGTCACCTGCCGTCAGGTAGCTGCGGTAGAAGGTGACGAGAACCGGACGCGTGCCAACTGGGGCGGCGGTCACACCCAGCGCAGGGTCATAGAACCCCATCTGCGGCACGGTCTTGTCACCGATCACCGGCCCGGCATAGAGCCCCGCCGCCAGCGCCAATTGCGCCAGCGCGGCCTGGGCCGCGACCGCACCACCCTCATCACACAGCGCCTGCAACCGGCGCAGGGTTGAGACGGGAAGGGTGGACAGCTCATCCAGCCGGGGATCAGGCCGGCCATCAGCGGGCAGGATCGCCAACGCGAGGCCCTTGCGGCGGGCAAGGTCGTGGCAGGTGGCAAGGCCATAGGGCCAATACGCTTCGCCCCCGATCAGGCGGATAAGGATGGCCTTGGCCGAGGACAGGGTTTTTTCGACATAGGTGTCGACCGAAACTGGATGCTTCAGCGCGATGATGTTGGCCAGCCGCACCGTGGGATGGCCCGTGCCCAACTTCTGCGCCCGCTCATACCCCGCGATGAAGGCACCCAGGTCACTGTCGGAAAAGGACAGCACCACCAGATCGGCGGGGTCTTGACCGGGGTCAAACGGGGTTTCCGTTTCCTCCAGCCCATGGCTTTCGCGGAAGACGACATGCATGTCAGGCCACCACCAAGAGCGTGACGCTGGTCGCAAAGCGCCTCCCCTCCCCCTGGTGGGGAGGGGCCGGGGGTGGGGGGCACGCTTCCGAGGCTTTGAGGGACCGCGCGTTAGCCCCCCCACCCCATCCCTCCCCCACGAGGGGGGAGGGAGGCGCCTGCCTTGCCATGATTGGAGGGGCGACCATGTCGGTTCAGGCCCCCAGAATCTTGCGGATCGCTGCTTCGTCGATGTCATCATGCTCGGCAATCACAACCAGCTGCGACCGGCGCGGGGTGGTGCCCCAAGGGCGGTCATATTGCATGCGGACACGGGCACCGACCGCCTGCACCAGCATTCGCATCGGCTTGCCTGCCACCGCGACATGTCCCTTCACGCGGAGGATCTTCTGTTCGTCGGCCAGGCGCTGGATCGCGGTGGCGAGGGCCTCGGGGTCGGTCACCTCGGGCAGGTCGACGACGATGGTGTCGAAGTCGTCATGTTCGTGGTCATCATGGCCATCATGGTGGGAAGGACGGGCGGCGAGGTCGTCCTCGGCAGCGGAGTTGAGGCCAAGGATCACCCGGGGGTCGATCACGCCTTCGGTCATCGCCAGCATGGGAATGGTGCGGGTCATTTCGGCCGTGATGACGGCGCGGGCGGCGGCAAGGCCCGCTTCGCCAGCAAGGTCAGCCTTTGAGAGAAGGATCAGGTCTGCGCAGAGGATCTGGTCTTCGAACACCTCGGAAAGGGGCGTCTCATGGTCCAGCGACGGGTCTGCCGCGCGCTGGGCGTCGACGGCGGCCACGTCGGGGGCAAAGCGGCCGGCGGCTACCGCCTCGGCATCGGCCAGCGCGATGACACCGTCCACGGTGATGCGGCTGCGGATCGCGGGCCAGTCGAAGGCTTTCAGAAGCGGCTTTGGCAAAGCGAGGCCGGAGGTTTCGATCAGGATATGATCGGGGCGGACGGGCATGGCCATCAGGGCCTCGATCGTCGGGATGAAATCATCGGCGACGGTGCAGCAGATACAGCCGTTGGCAAGCTCGACGATGTTTTCCACCGGGCACATCTCATCGGCGCAGGATTTCAGGATGTCGCCATCCACGCCCACGGTGCCGAACTCGTTCACAAGGATCGCCAGACGCTTGCCCTGCGGGTTCTGCATAAGGTGGCGGATCAGGGTGGTTTTCCCTGCGCCAAGAAAGCCGGTGATCACGGTCACGGGGATTTTCGTCAGATCGGTCATTCGGCGGCCTCATCTTGGGTCAGGGGCGGGATACGGGCGATGGATTGCTTGCGGAAGACGGTGGGCCGGTCGCGCCATGGAACGATGCCGTCTGACGTTGCGGCATACTTGGCAGCGCCCTCCAGAATTGCCGGAGCGTCATCCAAGGTCAGGCGGCCATAGACGTAGGACCAGCCGCCCGGCATCGACAGCGCCACGGCGCAGCCGGTGTTACAGGCCGACAGACACTCCACCGGCACGATGCGCACGCCGTCCGGGGCACCCCCTGCGACAAGAGCGGCATGCAAAAGCGCGCCGGGGCGGGGGTCGCCTTCGGGCACCGGCTCTCCGGCCTTGCAGGTGGTGCAGACATGCAGCGTGGCGGCCATGGCGTCCTTCCAATGGGCGAAAGGGGCATGGGCCAGAGAAGGCGGGCAAGCCCACCATCTGCCGGTCGCGGAACACCCCGTCCGCCGGTTCAGTCCTTCACGCTGGCAGGTCTCCCGGCTTGCGGATACGGGGGCTGCCCCCCACGGTCCCCGCCTTCCCGGCTTATCGCCAGTGGCCATGGGACCTCTCCGGTCACGGTCGCGGGGGCGGCTGCTTTGCAGGGATTTCCACCCCTGTCGCATTCCCTCTTCGCCTGTCATAAACAGGAACCAGCGCCTGTCCACCTGTGGCAGAAGGCCGACCATTGTCAAGGACGCGACCGACCATGACCGAGACTGAAGCGACAGTTGACCCCGATGCCGACCTTGCCCGCCATGCGTCAAAGATGGCCAAGAAGAAGGCCGCGCGGGACAAGATCATGGCGGCCAAGGAAGGCGAGAAGGGGTTGATCATCGTCCACACCGGGGCGGGGAAGGGGAAATCCTCCAGCGGGTTCGGGATGATCCTGCGCTGTGTGGCGCATGGGATGCCCTGCGCGGTGGTCCAGTTCATCAAGGGCGCATGGGAGACAGGGGAGCGGCGGTTGCTGACGACCCACTTCAGCGACCTTTGCCAGTTCCACGCGATGGGCGAAGGATTCACCTGGGAGACGCAGGACAAGGCCCGCGACATCGCGGCGGCAAAGGCGGGGTGGGAGAAGGCGAAAGAGCTGATCCGCGATCCGTCCATCCGGATGGTGCTCTTGGACGAGATCAACATCGCCCTGCGCTATGACTATCTGGATCTGGCCGAGGTGCTGGAGTTTTTGCGGACCGAAAAGCCGCCTCTGACCCATGTCGTCCTGACCGGGCGGAACGCGGCGGAGGGGTTGATCGAGGCGGCGGACCTGGTGACCGAAATGACGCTGATCAAGCATCCCTTCCGGTCGGGCATCAAGGCGCAGATCGGGGTGGAATTCTGATGTCCCGGGCAGGGACACGGGTCCGCCCGCAATAAAATCAATGCGTTACGAACAGACTTTAAGGATTTGGCAAGAAACGGAGTGAGCGGATGACAGGACGGAAAATCACGGCCATCGGTCTTTTGCTTGCGCTCTGCGCCACCAGCGCTTGTGCGCCCTTGGTGGTGGGCGGCGCGGTTGTGCTGGCCGATGAGGTGGTGGAGCAGGATCAGGGCGGCGACGGGCTGTTCTGACGCCGGGATGTTTCTGGACGGGGCGGCCGCCCTCGGGGGCATCGAGCCCCGCTCGGGCGGCTCTGCCGGGGATCGGGCCTGCGCCGCCGGGTTGACCTTGACTGTTGGAACGGGGGCGCCTGCCCCCGGACCCCCGGGGATATTTCAGCAGAAAGGAAAACATAAAGAGAAGAACCCTGCCACCGGGCAACCCGGTGACAGGGCATCATCCAATCTGGCGGTCATCGGCGTCCCCGCCTGTACCGCATGGCCTGTATCGGCGATTCGGATGAACAGCCCATTAACGTTAATGACTTCCTTTCTGCCCAAATATCCTCGGGGGGTGAGGAGCGTCAGCGACGAGGGGGGCAGAATGCCCCCTGCCCGGCCCCGCCATGGGTAATCAGGCCGGGGCGTCTTCCGCCAGAGTCAAGAGGCGGAGGCAGTCGACATGGGCCGCAAGATGATCGGCCAAGGCGTCGAGAGTTTCTTCGACGGTCGTATCATAGCTGACGTTGCCGGGCGTGGCGCCAAGGCTGGCCAGAAAGGCGCGGCGGAAGGCGTCTTCGGTGAACATCCCGTGCAGGTAGCTGCCCATGACGCGGCCATCGGGGCGTTGTGCGCCCTCGGGCTGGCCGTTCACGGTGAACATTGGCGCCGCGCGGTCGGGGCCGGTGGTGCGGCCGAGGTGGATTTCATAGCCCCTGACGGTTGTGCCAGAGGCGGGGTGGTGGGCGGTCGTTTCCGTCACGCGCTTGTCGGCGGTCATCGTGGTGGTGACGTCAAGCAGGCCAAGGCCGGGGACAGAGCCCGGTTTGCCTTCGATGCCATCGGGGTCGGCGATTTCTTTCCCAAGCATCTGATAGCCGCCGCAAAGGCCTAGGACCCTTGCCCCCCGGCGCAGGGCAGCGGCGAGGTCAATGTCCCAGCCTTGGGCGCGGAAATGGGCGAGGTCGGCGATGGTGGCCTTCGATCCAGGGAGGATGATCAGATCAGCCTCAACCGGGATCGGCTGGCCTTGCGGGACGATCTTCAGGGTGACGCCGGGTTCTTGCGCCAAGGGATCAAGGTCGTCGAAATTGGCGATGCGGTTGAGATGGGGGACAGCGATCAGGAAGTCTCCGTTGCCACGGGTGCCCCCCAAATCGGCGGCGTCTTCGGCGGGGAGTTTGTGGGCGTCTGGAAACCAAGGGATGACGCCAAGGCCTTGCCAGCCGGTACGGTCGGCGATCAGGCGATAGCCATCGTCAAACAGGCTGGTATCACCGCGGAACTTGTTGATGAGAAAGCCGCGGATCATCGCGTTGTCGGCGGGGTCAAGCACGGCCTGGGTGCCGACCAGCTGGGCGATGACGCCGCCGCGGTCGATGTCGCCGGTCAGGATCACTGGAGTATTCGAAGCGATGGCAAAGCCCATGTTGGCGATGTCATTGGCACGCAGGTTCACTTCGGCCGGGCTGCCCGCGCCTTCGACGATCACAAGGTCCGCCCCGGCTGAAAGGCGGTGGAAGCTGTCAAGGACCGGGGCCATGAGTTGGGGTTTCAGGGCGGCGTAGTCGCGGGCCTTCACGGTTGTCAGGCGCTGACCTTGCACGATGACCTGCGCGCCGGTCTCGGATTCAGGCTTCAGGAGGATCGGGTTCATGTCGACATGCGGGGCCACACGGGCTGCGCGGGCCTGCAGGGCCTGGGCGCGGCCGATCTCACCCCCCACGGCCACGGCGGCGTTGTTCGACATGTTCTGCGGCTTGAAGGGCCGGACGGTCAGGCCCTGGCGGGTGAAGTGGCGGCAAAGGCCTGCCACCAGCATCGACTTGCCGACGTTCGAGCCTGCGCCCTGGATCATGATGCGAGCGGTCATGCGCCCGTCTATCACGCCCGCCGCGCCATGAGCCAGATGAAGAACAGCCCGCCGACAAGGCCGGTGACGATGCCGATCGGCATATCCTCGGGCGCCATGACGACGCGGGCGACGGTGTCGGCAAGGACGAGGAAGATCGCCCCGAACAGGGCGGAAAGCGGCAGGACGCGGGCCATGTCGCCGCCGGCGATCAGGCGGACGAGGTGCGGCATCATCAGCCCGACAAAGCCGATGATGCCGGAAAAGGCGACCATGACGCCGGTGATCAGGGCGCCCGCGACGAACACGCTGAGCCGGAAGCGGGCGACGGGAATGCCGAGGGAGGCGGCGGTTTCGTCGCCAAGGCTCATCGCGTTGAGGGCGGGGCTCTGGCTCCACAGCCAGAGCGCGGCAGGGATCAGGACGGCGGCGGGGTAGATGAGGTGGGACCACTGGGCCAGGCCAAGCCCGCCCAGCATCCAGAAGACGACGGTATGGGTGGCCTTTGGGTCGCCGAGGAAGATCAGGATGTTGGCCCCGGCCATGATGATGAAGCTGACAGCGACCCCGGCAAGGACGAGGCGGTCAGCCGAGGTGGCCCCGGCAAGGCGGGCGACGGCGAGGACCATGAGGGTAGCGGCAAGCGCGCCCCCGAAGGCGAGGAGCGGGACGGTCAGGAGGCCGAGGAACAGGCCTGTGTGCAGAAGGGCAGCGATAGCGCCAAACGCCCCTCCGGACGAGATGCCGAGGAGGTGGGGGTCGGCGAGGGGGTTTCTGGTGACCGCTTGCAGGGCGGCCCCGGTGATCCCAAGGCCCGCGCCGACAAGGGCGGCGAGGAGGGCACGGGGGAAGCGGATGTCCCAGACAATGGCCTCACGCCCGGTTGTCCAGTCGGGGGTGACGAGGCCGGGGACCGCGTGGTTGGCAAGGATGCCCCAGACGGTGGAGAGGGGGACCTGGACGGCCCCGATGGAGACGGCAAGGAGGATGGCTGCAAGGAGTGCGCCTGCGCCGATCAGTGCCGCGCCGGAGCGGAGCGTCAGCTTGCGCAGGCGGGTGGTGGGGGCGCTGTCGAGGGTCGCGGTCATGGGGCAAGCCCGATCAGCTGGCGCGCAGCACTTTGGCCGGAAAGGTAAGCGCCGTGGACAGTGCCGGGGTAATGATGATTTGCGGCCTCACCCGCAAAGATCAGGCGGTTGTCCCAGTCGGCCCCCGAAAGGTCGTAGCGAGGATGGGACAAGGTGCTGGCGGAGCCGGTGGCGCGGAAGGAGTAGGAGCCGAGGGCGAAGGGGTCCTTTGACCAGCGGGTGATCTGGGCGTCGACGGGGGCGGGGAAGCGGCTGCCGAACATAGAGCGGAGGGCATCGTGCGCGGCAGAGATCGTTCCGGCATCGTCAAGGGCCTCAACCTCACGGGCTTGCGATCCGGCATTGAAGGCCGAAAGAACCGGCGCGCCGGTGGCGTTCGCAAGGCTGACCCATTGCGACCAATACCCGTCCTTGGGGCCGAGCCATTCGATCCAGTCGACATCATCCGGCCAGGCAACCTTATCGAACCGCAGCCAGCATTTGTTCAGAAGGCCCATCTGCAGCCCGTCGATGGCTGAGGTGCGGGCGGCCGACAAAGGCTCGGCCAAGCGGACAGCGCCGGATTGCAGGACGCCCAGCGGCAGGGTGACAATAGCGTGGTCGGCTGTCAGGACAGAGCCATCGGCAAGGGTGACGCTGACGCCCGGCCCGCCCGGCGCAAGGGCGGTGACGGGTTGACCCAGCCGCAGGGAAAGGCCCTGGGCGAGATGCGCGGGGATCTGGTCATAACCGCCAGGGAACAGCACATCCGGACCGGCGAACGCTCGGCCATCATCGAAATGCCAGGCCGAAGCATCGGCCCAGTCGCAGCCATATTCCTGCTCGACCGTCGCGTTGATGTAGTGGCGGATCAGGCGGCGGTCGGTGTCGTTGCCGTCTTTCCAGGCGGCAGAGGCCATCACGGCCTCGGCCAGCGAAACATCGACCAGGGCCTCAAACGTGTCCTCACGGGCGATGCTGACGGCGATCGCTGCAGTCTTCATCTCGGGGCCAAGGTCCATGGACGCCCCGTCGGGGCCAAGAGTGATGCTTCGGTCATAGGACGTCTCAACCCGCGCGGCACCGATGGTATCTGCCAGATCGGTGAGCGGGTTACCCGTCGTCCCGTGAATCCAGCTTGCGCCAAGGTCCATCGGCAGATCGGGCCAGAGACGCGAGGTGTGGATGCGGCCGCCGATCCGGTCCCGCGCCTCAACCACTGTAACCTGCCAACCGGCGGCTTGGAGGTCACGCGCGGCGGCAAGGCCAGCGATCCCGGCACCGATCACAATGACCCGCCGGCCGCCCCGCGCATGCCCCATCCTTGGCGCAAGCAGCGCCGCGGGCAGAAGGGTCATGGCGTGGCGGCGGTTCATCAACGGTCAGTTCCCCCAGAAGCCCGCGACCAGCTTTTCCACCGCGCGGATGTTGCGGGGGCCGGGGGTTGCCTCGACATATTCCAGGACGACATAGCGGTCGTTCTTCACCGCGTCGATATTGGCGAAGGCGGGGTTGGATTCCAGGAAGGCGATCTTCTGTTCGGCGGTCACGTCACCGTAGTTGACGATCACGATGACCTCGGGGTTGCGTTCGACCACAGGCTCCCACGCGACGGTGGCCCAGCTTTTTTCAAGGTCGCCCATGATGTTGACACCACCCGCCACTTCGATCAGCGCCGTGGGGATGGCGTAGGCGCCGGCAGTGAATGGGGTTTCTTCGCCGCTGTCATAAACGAAGACGCGGAGGGGCGTCGTCGGCTCCACCCCGGCGGTGATATCGGCCAGCCGGGTGTTGTAGCTTGCGACCAGGTCTTCGGCCTTGGCCTCGACCCCGAAGATGCGGCCAAGGTTCAGGATGTCATTGTACATGTCATCCATGCTGGACTTGGCCTTGGGGCCGACGAAGATGCAGCTTTCGGTCAGTTCATAGGTCTTGATGCCAAGGGGTTCCAGCGTTTCGGGTGTAACCTCACCGCCGACCTTCATGCCGTAGTTCCAGCCGGCGAAGAAGAAATCGGGCTCAGCACCCAAAAGCACCTCACGCGTGGGGTATTTGGCGGAAAGTTCCGGCAATTCGGCGATGCCGGCGCGCAGGCCTTCGTCCAGCGTCTTCCAGCCGGACACGCCGGTATAGCCAACCATCCGGTCGCGCAGACCAAGGGCCAGCATCATCTCGATCAGGTTGACGTCATTGGCGATGGCGCGGGTCGGGGCTTCGGTGAAGGTCACCTGACGCCCGCAGCTTTGCACGGTGACGGGGAAGGCAAGGGCGGGGGCGGCGGACATCAGGAGGGCCGCGCAGGCGTATTTCATGTCAGTGTCCATGTAGTTGAAAGGAGAAACGGGGGGATGGGCCGGTCCGGTCAACCCGGGCGGAGACGTTGAAGGCGCTGGCAATGGTTGCCTCACACAGCGCTTTGTCCGGCGCGGCGTCGGCGATGATGCGGCCCTGATGCAGGATCATGATGCGGTCGGCGAATTCGGCCGCAAGGGTCAGGTCGTGCAGCGTGGTGATGACGGTCAGGCCAAGGCCGCGAAGAAGGGCGAGGAGTTCCAGCTGGTGCCGGATATCAAGGTGGTTGGTCGGCTCATCCAGCACGATGACCTGCGGTTCCTGTGCCAGGGCGCGGGCGACCATGACGCGCTGGCGTTCGCCACCTGACAGCGTGCCGAAGGGGCGGTCAGCGAAGGTGGTCAGGTCCATGCGGTGCAAGGATGCCTCAACCACGGCGATGTCGGTCTGGCTGGGGCCAAAACCCTTGCGGTGCGGCATGCGGCCGAGGGAGACGATCTGGCGGGTTGTCATGCCAAAGTCCGTCGGCTGCTCCTGCAGGACGGCGGCGACGATGCGGGCAGCCTCGGGCGCTTTCATCTGCCAGAGGTCACGGCCCAGAAGGCGGACGGTTCCATTGCGCGGGGCTTGATGGCGGTAGAGGAGGCGGAGGAGCGAGGATTTTCCCGCCCCGTTTGCGCCGCAGATGGCCAGCACTTCACCCTTGGCGACGGTGAACGTCAGGTCATGCAAGATGTCGGGGTGGCGCGAGGGGCCCCAGGAGACGCCAGACAATTCCACGACCGGGGTCATTGCAGCGCCCCTTCGCGAGTGACGATGATGGCGGCGGGGATGCGGGCAAGGGTGGTGTCACACAGGCGCGGGGGAAGGTCGCGGCCCGCCATCCAGCCGTCACCTGACGCAGCATAGCGGTTGGCGAAGTCGACAAGGTCATCCAGGGGCTGCGAGGGGTCGATATCGCCGAAAAGCCAGGTGGCCTTGCCCGTCGCGCGCCAGCCGACCACGCAAGGCTGCCCGTGGGCGGGCACGCACCCGGCAAGGCAGGCGGTGCCGGACACCACAAAATCATCAGAAAGCCCGGCGGCCTGAACGGCGGCGCGGAGTTTCTTCAGCAGCTCAAAGCCCGGTTTGCACGCCTGACCCTGATGCTTGCAGGCCTTGCAGACCAGAATCTGATGCGGCGCGGATTGCGCCACGGAATAGGGGGGAGAGGCCACCGGCCCCGCTTTGACGTCCATCGAACACTCCTTCCGGGGCACCCCGCCCGGTGGTTTTTTCGTCTTCGATGGCAGGTCTCCTGACTCGCGGGTCTGGGCTTGCCCCGCCTTCCCGCACCCCTTTGAGGTGCAGTGGCAGTGGGGTTCGCTCGCCGCTTACAGTTGCGGGGGCAGTCACGGAGTTGGCGGCTGTTGCCTACACCTTCACCGTATTCCCTTTTCACCCGGCCGCGCGTGGTTTGGCCGGGAACCATCTATCCCCTTGTGTGCGATGGAACGGGGCGGCAGGCAAGGCAGAAAACGACAGGTCCGGCATGGCCTGCGGCACAGGGCGCTGCCGGGATCAGAACTGCTGGCGCGGCTGGTGGACTGGCCAAAGCGGTTGTTTCGACCGGTCTGATCCTCTAGGACTTGGCGCAGTGCATGACCCCATCTGGAAACCCGGCAATGAAGCTTGACCGTCGCCCTGTCGCCTCGCTCTGGATCGGGGAGAAGCTGCATTACCTGAACCAGCTGTGCCTGAAATCGCACCTGATGCACGGCCATCCGGTCACGCTGTACTGCACCGATGACGTGCAGAACGCCCCTGACGGCGTGGTCATCCGCCCGGCGGAAGAGATCATGGAGCTGGACATGGGGCTGGTCGAGGCGACGTCGGCCTCGTTCCTGTCGAACGTGTTTCGCTACAAGATGATCCGCAAGACAGGGGCGTTGTGGATCGACTGCGATGCGTTCTGCCACCAGCCTTTCCCGGATGAGTGGGACTATGTCTTTGCCGGCCACGGGATGCGGGGGGCGTTGAACTGTGGCGTGGTGGGGTTGCCGGCCGAGTGTGCGCTGATGGATCAGCTGCTGGATTACTACGACAACCTGCCCGACTACCCTGCTTGGTGGAACAAGAAGCAGCGGAAGATGATGGACCGGGTGACCGAAAAGGGCGACCTTTCCCACGCCGCCGCGATCTACAAGACGGAACGCACGGCCTTTGGCCCGCAGGCGTTCACCTGGTTCGCGCAACAGACCGGGGACATTGCCAAGGCGATGACGCCGGATGTGCTTTACCCGGTGCCGTTCCAGCTGAACGATGTGTTCTTTGATCCCTACGGCCGGGTCGAGGGGCATTTCACCGATGCCACAGTCTCTGTCCACCTTTATACCAACGGGACGAAGCCCTACTGGCGCCGGAACCCGCCGCTTGCCAACTCCTACGTCGCGCGGATGTGTGACGCGCTTGGCATCGACCCGGGCGCCGCGCTGGAAGAATGAACGGGCGGCCGTGGTGACCCTGAAAAAGCCCATCAGCCGCCATGGCGTGGTGATGGCGGTGTCGATGATGAAGGATGAGGCCCCGTTCCTGCTGGAATGGTTCGCGCATCACCTTGCGGTCGGGTTCACCGATATCCTTGTTTACACCAACGACTGCACCGATGGCACGGTCGAGATGCTGGAGCGGCTGGAGGAGCTTGGCCTTGGCTACCACCGGCCCAATGTCATCAAGCCCGGGGGCAAGCCGCAGCCCTCAGCCCTGAGCCACGCGCAGGAGGAGTTGCTGGTCGCCGATGCCGACTGGGTGATGGTGTTTGACGCGGATGAGTTTTTGTCGGTCAACCACCCCTCGGGCCATCTGGACGGAATGCTGGATGACGCGGTGGCGCAGGGTGCGAACGGGATCGTGGTCACCTGGCGCATCTTCGGGTCGGGCGGGGTGGTGGACTGGTCCCCTGCCCCGGTGACCGAACAATATACCCGCGCGGCCCCGCCTTTGTGGCACATGGGCTGGGGGGTGAAGACGCTGTTCAAGTATGACCCGGAGTATTGGAAGCTGGGCATCCATCGCCCATCAATCCGCAACAAGCACCTTAAGGACGGATTTCCCGATACGGTGCTGTGGCTGAACGGGTCAGGCCAGAAGATGGAGGATTACTTCAAGTTTCGCGGCTGGCGGTCGATCCGGCGCACGGTGGGCTTCGACTGGGCGCAGATGAACCATTATGCGGTGAAGTCGATCGACAGCTACGCGATCCGCCGCCTGCGCGGGAACGTCAACAACAAGGCCGACAAGTACAACGCCGATTACTGGGCGCTGCAGGATCGCAATGAGGTGTCCGACACTCACATCCTGCGCCACGCGCCCCGGCGGGCGGAGATCATGGCGGAACTGCTGCAGGACCCCGTGCTGCGCGAATTGCATGAGGCAGCACTGGCGCGGGTTGAGGCGCGGCTGGTCGAATTGCGCGCAACTCCCGCCTATGCAGAATTGCGGGCCGGGCTGATCGAGGCCGGGAAGGTGCCGATCACCAAGGTTGAGGCGAAGCCGCCGAAGGCGCGCGACCCGGCAAAGATCGCCGAGAAGATGAACAAGGTCGAAAAGCGCACCGTCGATGCGGCGGCTGAGGTGCGGGCGGCGGCGCCGGCACCCGTTGTCGCGCCGGGGGCTTATGCCGGGCCGAAGGTGGCGCTGTCGGACAAGGTGGAGTGGGTGGAGAACCAGAAGCTTCTTCTGCCCGCTGACCCGCAGTTGTTTGGAGCCGAGGCGGTGATGGCCATCCTTGCGGGCAAGTTCGACCGCAAGCACGCCCGCAACATCGCGGGCTATCTGGGCGGGGCCAAAAGGCTGCTGGAATTGGGCGGCGGCGTGGGGTTCTGCGCAATGAAGGCCCTGCGCGATGCCCCGGGGCTGGTGGTGATGCTGCAGGATGAGGCACCCGGCATGACCAAGGCCGCCGCGGAGGTGTTCCGCCGGAATGGGTTTGAGGATACCTCGATCTTGAAGCTGGTTGGGGGCAAATTGGGGGTGGCGGGGGGGCTGGCAGCCTATTTGCGCGACTTCCGGCCCGATGCTTTGCGGGTGAACGGTCGGGCCGCCGTGACGGCCGAGGCGCTGGTAGTGGCCCCTCTGGAGAGCGTGCGCCGGATCATTTTGCCGTTTGAACTGGCGGCTGAGAGGGACGAGGTCCGCGCAAGGTTCACCGGGCCGCTGGCATCGGTGGGCTTCACCGAGGATGCGAAGGCGGCGGAAGGTGGGTCGCTCTTGTTCCTGCGAACCTGATCAGCCGGGCGGCTTGGCCTTCAGATCGCGCAGCGCTACTTGCGCGAAAAGGTAATCCTCTTGCCGCAGAAGGGCCGTCGCCGTGGCGCGGATGCGCGCGGGGTGGGCGTCGGCCACCACCGCCTCCATCATCGCGCGGGCCCATTTGCGCACGGTCCGACGGGCGCGCATGGCCTGCCAGAAGGCGGGGCCGGCGCGGCCGGTCTGCATCACCTCGGCCAGCAAGGGCGGCAGGGCGCCGCATTTCAGGACCACGCGGATGGCTTCGTGGGTGCAGTGGTCGACGCGCAGGGCCTGGACATTCGGCGCGGTCAGGCGGCGGGCGTGGGCAAGGTCTTCAGGCACGCGGCCATCGTAAAGAAGGACGATCTGCGCCACGTTTGGCACGGCATCCCGGGCGTCAAGGAAGGCGGGGGTGGTCCAGTCGCCCTTGCGGACGGCCCAGCCGAAGCGGCGCTCAAACGGGGCGATGGCGGTGGACATGGTGGATTGCGGGGAGAAGGCGATGACCGTGGCACGGGGAACCAACGTGGCAAGGTTGATTGCCCCAAAGGCACCCATTGAGGCGCCGATGAAGACCACGCGTTCAAAGCGGGCAAAGAACCCGGTCGCGGCGAGGGACCCTACCAAAGGGGCGGCGTCTGGGTTGCGATACCAGTCCTTGGCGAAGGTCTGGACGCCAAGGACGGCGTACCCCTCGGCCTGCAGTCGGGCAAGTAGCCACGGGGGGCGGGGATAGGGGTCATCGACGGTGGCGAGGTTGTCAAAGCTGACAACCAGCTGCCGAGAACCGGGCTCAAACCAGAGGGCGGCCTTGGGGGCCAGGATGCGAAAGGCGTTCGCAGGACCGGCTGCCGCAGCATCAGTCAGGATCGGTGGCTTCGGTATCTCTGCGGCTGTGTCGGTCAAGCTGGCATGGCCTTCGACCTACTGGAACGAAACCTTGGCGTGGGTTAGGGTATTTTCGACATGTTTGCAATCCGGCGCCCCGGGCGGGCGCTGCTCTGGCCCAGGTGGGCTGTTGCCGCTGGAACCGAAAGATAGCCTGTGACCGAAAAGACTGACAACCGCCCGGCCAGCCCCAATCTGCGGCCGGGGCATGGCGTGCTGGTGCGGGCGAAGAATGGCGATGTGATCGGCTATGATCCGACCGGCCTTGTGCTGCGGTTGGCGGACAAGGTGATCGACGACATCGCGCTGCGGCTGGGCGGGCGGCTGCAGGCCGAGGCCGCGACGGGCGAGCCACGCGATGTGGCCGAGCTTGAGGCGATGCTGGAGGGCCGCGACGTCTGGAACATCCGGGCCGAGGGCGACTGGCTGCGGTTTTCCGGGCGGTTGCCGGGGCGGCAAGGCCCGCGCGATTTCCGATTGTGCCGCGCGGGCGGTGATGTGGTGGCCGATGCCCCCGGCGCGGTGGTGGGTATCCTTGGCATTGGTGGGCCACGGGCGGCCTTGGCGAACCCGGAAAGCGCGGCCTATCCGTTTCACATCCTGGCCCCAGCGGATGACATAGGCGCGGTCGGCCATGCGGGGGTGGAACGTGCGGCTGTGACCGACCTTCTGGCGCACCTGCGTGAGATGACGCATGAGGCGCTGATGGCCGAGGTCTGCCTTGACTGGCAGCTGGAGAAGCACGCGGGCCTGCCGATCTTCGTGACCCGGGTGGAGACGGACAGCTCAGCCTCAGCCGCCGCTCTGGCGGGCGGGATGGCGGTGGAGAACCTTTTGCGTGCGGCGGCGAACCTGAAGCTGGCGGCGGCGCGGTTGGGCAAGCCGGCGCGGATTTTCGCGGTGACGATCGACTTCGCGCTGGAGGCGGTGGAGGGGTCGGCCACCGAGTACCGCGACGGGATGCTGGCGCTGATGGCGCGGGTAGAGGGGGGGCTGGCAAGGCTGGGCTTTGAGCCCCCGGTGTTTCTGGCGCGGTTTGAATGCGGGCGGCCCGGGTTGATCGATGACCGGATGGTTGAGGCGCAGTGGGAGTTAGCCTGGAACTCTGGCGCGCATCGGCTGGTGATCTCGGCCCCCAGCCACATGTTTGCCCATGACGAATACGACCGCCCCACGCCTGAGGCACGGCGGCAGATGGCGGCGATGTCGGCGGCGGCGGCGAGTGCGGCGGGGGTGCAGACGCTGAAACCGGACCCGATGGTGGACGGCTGGCGTTGCCCGGTGATCCATCTGGCAGAACTTGAAAGCGGGCCGAAGGGCGCGGTCGTTTTGCGGCTGGTGTTGCGGGCGCTGGGTGGGTTGGTGCTGGCCCCCGGGGGCAGCCTGGGGGGTGACCGGCCGGTCGGCCTTGCGATGGATGGCGACGCGGCGGGGGCGAAGATCCTGTCGGTCGCCATTGATCCTGCCGATGCGCAGGCGGTGCTGATCACGCTGGACCGGCGGCCTGCGGGGGATGATCTGCGGCTGCGCTATGGCTATGGCGTAGCACCCGAGGGGTCGGGGCAGGTGGCGATCCGCGACGGCTGGGAGTTGGCAGCGGCGGATGGGCGGGTGCTGCACCGTTGGGCCCTGCCCTGCCGATTGGCGATCCGCGAAGGGGCCGCAAAATGATCCGGGTGGAGGATGATCTGCCCGAGGCGGCGCTTCTGGACGGCTCAAGCGCCGACCTTGCCGCCTCGATTGCGAAGGTTGGTGGCCTGTGGCTGCACGGTGATGCGCGGCATGTGCGGCTGGATGCGGATGGCGTGGTTCTGGGCTGGCGCAGCACCGATGGCGGGGCCGAAGCACTGCCGACCAAGCCCAACGAAGGCCACGGGCGCTGGGTGGCGACCGATACCGGCGGCGGATTGCAGTGCCGGACGGGCGTGCATTGCGGGCTGGTCCTGCCGGGCGTGCTGGAGCGGGCCGAGCGGTTCAGCATGGCGATCCTTTACCGGTCAGCCCCCGAAGTGGAAGGGCGCACCCTTCTGACGGTCAACGGCACCGGCGACAGCGCGCCTTACCTTTTCCTGGCCGACTATGGCGACACGCTTCTGGTCAAGGACACCAGTGAAGGCCTGTCGCTTGAGGTGCCGAAGACCCCCGGGGTGGACGGTTTGCGCTGTGTGCTCGTTTCGATCGACCGGGGGCGGATTGCGCTGCAGGACAGTGGCGGTCCGGAACACCGGGGTGAAGGGATTGCGCCTGCGCTGCCGAAACCTGCGTCGCTGTTCATCGGAGTGCGCAGCCATCGGTCGGGCCTGCAGAAGACGCTGGGCGAGGCGGTGATCGAGGATGTGCTGATCTGGCCGGGCCTGTCGCTTTTGCTGCCGCAGACACCGACGGACGACGCCCAGCGCGTCAAGCTGGCGCGCTACGCCTTGTGGAGAGCCTGAGGCATGGCCTTCACTGCCGAGGCGATCCGGGACGGCCACCTTTGCGTGATCTGGGTGGACGACATGATCGACGTCTACACCTGGCGCGATACGTTCGGCTTGCGCATCCAGACGCCCAACCTTGACCGGTTGATGGCGGGCGCGGTGCGGTTCAGCAATGCCTATGCGACGGTGCCCCTCTGCGCCCCCTGCCGGGCGGAACTGGCCACCGGGCTGTCACCCTTTCGCAGCGGCCTTGTGGACCTGAACCGGTTCTGGAGCGATGTTCTGGCACCGGAAAAGGCCTGGGCCTATGACCTGCGGCGGGCGGGGTTTCACACCTTTACCACCGGCAAGGTGGACGCAAACTATCGCCCGATGCGGGAAGATTACCGCCGCCTGCTGTTCCACGAAAACCCGCTGGTGCAGGACTCAGGCGAACGGACCGGGGTGAAGGTCTATCTGGAGGGTGGCCCAGGTATCCAGGGCACCAACCACCCGAATGACAAGGGCGAACAGGATGACCGGTTCTATGACTTCTGGGTGGCCGAAAACGCCATCCGCTACCTTGACCGGGCGGACCCTGCACGGCGGCAGCTGATCCAGCTGGGCTTCAAGCACCCGCACTACAATCTGGATTGCCCGGACCGGTTCTATCAGCTGTATGACCCGGCCGATATCCGCTGGCCCAGCATCGCCGCGCCCGAGGATCAGTTCGGCCCCCAGCCCGGCTTTGCGGTCTATGAGGCGGCCTATATCGCCAACGGCCACTGGACGCCGGAACGGTCCAGCGATGAGGCGTGGCGGCAGGTCGTGCGCGCCTATTTCGCCGCGATCAGCCATGTCGATCATGAGATTGGCCGCTTCATGACGGCGCTGGAGGCCTCGCCGCTGGGGGATAACACCACGGTGGTGTTCCTGTCGGACAACGGCTTCAACCTTGGCAACCACGACAGTTTCCACAAGATGAGCCAGTGGGACAGCGCCGCCCATGTGCCGCTGGCCGTCTGGCACAAGGGGATCGCGGCGGGGGAGGTTGATTTGCCCGTCTCGCTGGGCAATGTGCCGAAGACGCTGATGCAGATCGCGGGCCTGCCGCCGCGCCCGGACTGGTCCCAAGGCCAAAGCCTGCTGCCGTTGCTGGATGCGTCGTTCGGGAGTTATGACCGCAGTCAATCGCCCGTGACCAGCGTGTTCGGGACGCTGTCGGTGCGGCCTTCGACCGAGGGCCTCAGCCACCTGCGCTACTTCCGCTATCCGAACGGCGAAGAGCATGTCTATGACATCGTGGCTGACCCGGGAGAGACGGCGAACCTGAAGGACACGGCTCCACTGGCGGAGTTGCGCGCGGAACTGGTGCAGGGCGCGTTGGCGCTGGGGCTGGACTTGCGGGGGTATGAGAACCCGGAGGCTGGCGTCAACGCGATGATGGCGGTGGATGGCAGCGTGATCCTTGCGGGCGGTGGTGGGAACACGGACTATTGGGCCTACGGCGCCGATTCCGAGAAGATCAGGGAAGAGCGCGGCGGGGGTCTGGATACGCTTTGGTACATGGCGGGGCCGGATGATTACATCCTGCACTGCCCGCCGCATGTCGAACGCATCCGCATCGCCACGGTGGTGGCCCGGAATGAGGAGGGCGGCGGCGAGGTCAGGAAGACCCTGCAGATCGTGGCGCACCCGGACAGTCCGATCCATTTCGAGACGTCGGAGCGGGTGGAGGTGGATGTCACCGGCTCCAACAAGAGCGATATCATGTTGGGCCCGAAGTATGGCAGCGCCACGTTTCGGGGCGGGGCCGGGGATGATGAGTTGCGGGCGATAGCCACGCTTACCTCCAGCCGGCACGCGTTTTATGGCGGGGCGGGGAATGACACGCTGTCGGGCGGGCCGGGGAAGGATACGCTGGATGGCGGGACCGGCGATGACGTCATTTTCGGGCGGGGGAACAACAACCGGATTTACGGCGGGCATGGCAATGACCGGATCGTGGATGGCGATGGGTCATCGATCATCCACACCGGGCCGGGGCGGAATGTGGTGACGCTCAGCGATGGCGACGATGTGGTGCATGTGGGCAGCGGGCTGAACCAGATTGACGCCGGGACCGGGGCGGTGGTGTTTCACATCGCTTATGGCGGGGTCACGGTGATCCGGCGCTGGGGGCCAATGATGCGGCTGAACCTTGGTGGCTGGCCGGGGATGCCGGAGGTCACACCCATGGGCGGGGGCCGGGTGCAGCTGCGGCTGGCGCTGTCGGTGGTGGACCTTTTTGGCGTGGCGAATCCCAAGGCCTTGGCTGGGCAGATCGACGGGCCGGTCGCTGCCCCGGCGCCCAAGCGCAAGAAGCAAAGGAAGGCGAAGTGAGGGCCGCGACCTCGGGCGATTGCGCAGGTTTGGCGGGGCTGTCATGCTGAGCGCGGCCCCGATGACGAGTATTGGAACGCATGCCGGTTGACCGCACCAAGGCCCCGCTTGCCGCCCTGACCATGGTGCATGAGGAGGATTTCTTCCTTGAGCGCTGGATTGCCCATTGGCGAAAGCACCTGCCCGATGACGCGATCTATGTCCTCAACCACGGCGGCAATGCCGATGTGGCGCGGATTGCGAGGGGGTGCAACGTCATCCGCCTGCCCTATGACAGCCTCAAGAAATCGGTGAACCAGCGGCGCTGGCAGATCATTTCCTTGCACGCCTCAGCCCTGACGGGGGCGTATCAGTGGGTGGCGTGCAATGATGTGGATGAGTTTGTGGTGCTGGACCCGGCTGTGTCGGGGGACCTTGTCGGCTACCTGATGGAGATTGCCGCCCGCGAAGTGGTGCCCCCGGCGCTGACGACCTTTGCCATCGAGATGGTGCACAATGTGGAGACGGAGCACACGCCCCTGTTGCCCGGCACGCCGATCCTTGGGGCGCGGCGCTGTTACCGGCTGAACGCCAACTATGCCAAGCCCTGCCTGATCAGCCGCCCGACGGAGTTCAAGGCCGGTGGACACGGGGCCAACCATGCGATGATCACGCTGGATCCGAACCTTTACAACTTCCACCTGCGGTTCATCGACTATGACCTGTGCATGGCCCGGTTTCAGAAAAGTCTGGACCGGCGGCTGGCGGGCAAGACCGAAGCGGAGCGTATGGCGATGCAGGCGGGCGGCTGGGGCTGGACCTCGGTCGAAGGAACATTCAAGTCCCTGTCGCAGCGCGCCCCGGTGGCCGAGACGGTGGACCACCCCGCCTTTCGCCGCGCCATGCTGGACGACCGCATCCTGCGCCCGCCCTTCACACTGATGGGCGGTGGCCGCCCGCCCGAGATTTACCGCTTGCCTGACCGTTTCAACGGCCTCTTCTGACCCCATCCCACTGCAAGGCCCCCGCCATGCCCCCCAGCCTGACCCTGTTCTTCGTCGTCGAGCCGCCCAATTACCTTTACATGGGCTGTCATCTGGCGGCGTCGATCCGCAAGTTCCTGCCGCCCGAGGTGACGGTCATCGGCTATTGCCCAAAGCATCGCTGGGCCGAGATGGACCGCGAGCCGCTGGAGGTCTTGCGCCGCCTGCGCGTTGAGGTGCGCCCGATTGAGGCGGAGGGGCGGTTTGATCCGGCCTATCCGCATGGCAACAAGATCCTTGCCACGCTTGCGCCAAAGGAAACCGACTTTGCCGCGTTCCTGGACAGTGACATGCTGTTTCTGCAGCCCTGTCTGGTGGAGGAATTGGTCAGCCCCGGCCAGATCGGCATGGTCGCGGCAAGTTCGATGCGCTGGGCGCCGCAGACGGTGTGGGACGAGATTTACGGCGCCTTCGGGATGCCGGTGCCGGAAGAGCGGATCACCATGAACCGCGACAAGCGCAAGCCTGTGGCCCCCTACTTCAACGCAGGCCTGATCGTTGTCGATGAACGCTGGCGCAGCGCGAAAGGTCAGCGCTTTGCCGAGGTCTGGATGGACAGCGCCCAAGTGCTGGACCGCACGGGGATAGAAAACCGGCGTCCCTATCTGGACCAGATGACCCTGCCCGCAGCCACCCTGCGCGCAGGCATGACCTGGAACATCCTGCCCGAGAAATACAATTACAGCATCAACGGCATGATGCGCGGCAAACCGGTGCCGGTAGAGGCGGACGTGACCCTGCTGCATTACCGCAGCCGGATCATTCTGGCCGAAGCGGGTCTGAAGGATCTGCCGGAGCAGTTCATGGCGGATCAGCTGGGCACCAGCCGCGTGCGCTGGATCTTCAAGGTGCCGCCACCGGCCGGAATGGCGCTGGTTGGGCCCGAGGGCTTTCCGGCCGACCTGCCGCCCGACCCGGTGGAGCCGACCACCCACGCCGCGCCGCCGGTCTTTGGCCCGGACCCCTCCAAGGCGCGGATGGCAGCGGTGACGATGGTGAAGGGCGACCATGCCGCGCTGGTGCGCTGGGTCGGCTATTACGGAGGGCTGATCGGGCGGGAGAACCTGTACATCCTGCGCCAAGGCCATGACCCAGAGGTCGACCGGATCGCCGCCGGGGCGAATGTCGTGCACCAGCCCGCCATTGGCGAGGCGGATACGCCCGAAGATCGCCGCTGGTTGACCCTGTCACATTTCGCCAGCGGCCTGACGCTGTATTACAACTGGGTCCTTTGCGTGGAGGTGGAGGATATCCTGGCGCCGTCCGGCGGGGCATCGCTGCCGGATTACCTTGATGCGCTGTTTGCCACGGGTCAGGCACCGATGACCGTGGCACCGGTGCAAGTTGAGGCGATTGCCCAAGGTGGCGCGCAGGCCCTGCGACCGGTTTCGGGACCATCGCGGCCCTGCATCACCCGCAAGCGGCTGGTGCTGTCGCCCACGGGGCCATTGCGAGAGCCATTGCCAGGCCTGTTCCGGTTCCGGCAGGCGGACCTTGTGGATCAAGGGTCGCAGGACCTGGACCTTGGGGCTGCACTCCAGCGTCTTGCGGGGACAGGTGGCGATGACTGACGCGCCGCCTTTGCAGACGTTTGACTACCGTCCGGGAGTGGCGCTGGACTACTGGTGCAGCGTCGCGCGACCTGCGGCGCTGGTGGTCTATGCGCATGGCGGAAGTTTCGTCTCGGGCACACGCCAGGACCGGCTGGCGCGGCATTTCGCGACGCTTGTGCCGGGGATGGGGCTGGCCTTCGCGTCAATCGATTATCGCAAAGGCGGTGACCCTTGGCGCGACATGGCCGAGGGCGACCGGCCCGGAATTGAGGCGGCGGTCGCGCGAAGTGCAGCCATCTACCCCGAGATTGCCGCGCGGCTGTTCGGACCGCTTCTCTACCGTGCGACGCAGGATTTCGGGGCCGCGGTGGACTGGCTGCGCCATGACAGCGCCGGGCCGGCGCTGGGCGATCTGCCGCTGATCGTCGCGGGCCTGTCGGCGGGCGGGATGGCGGCACTGGGTCATGCTTACGGGTTGGACGGGGCAAGCCAGGGCGCAGCAGCGGTGCTGGCGCTTGGGGTTGCGTCTGTTCCGCCGCAGCCATGGCGGATCATGCCCGGCGCGTGCCGCAGCGCCCTGTTGGTGGCGCGGGGCGATGCGATCATGCCGCGCGCCGCCGTGCACAGGCTGGACGCCGACCTGCAGTCAAGGGGTTGCCCGGTCGAGGTCGAGATGATCCCTTACGGTCAGCACAACAGGCCGGTGCGGGAACTTCTGGCCGATGCAAACGGTCTTTGGAGCGACTGGTTTCCAAGGCAGGTAAGCTCTGCCATACATCAAAGCCGCAGGCCCTGACCAGACTGCGCTGAAGGTAGGACAAAGGGACCGGGACGTGGCCAGTTACAACGCGACCGCGATGAGCGACCGGGTCGTCGTGCTGCAGAACGCGGTCGTCTGCCCGCCGGATGCCAGCGGCCGCTGCGGGGTGCTGGACAGAGACGGGGCCTTTGTCGAGTTTTCGCTGGACCATATCCGCCCGCGAAAGGCCCGCGAGATGCCAGATCCGGAAGTGCTGGCCGGACCGTTGCTGGATCTGCCGGGACGCCATCTGTTTGCGGGGCCAATGCACCCGCATTTCGGGCATTTCCTGCTGGAGTCCACCCCCAGGCTGTGGGCGCTTGATACCGAAGCCGTAGAGTCGGTCCTTTTCATCCCGATTGGTCCGAATTCGTTCTGGCGCGCGCGCAAGGCCTATGCGCCGTTTCTTGACATGCTGTGTGGCGGCATTCCGATCGAGCGGGTCAGCCAGCCAACGCGGGTGGCAGAACTTGTGGTCCCCGATCCCGGCTTTGGGCATGAGGCGCGGATGCGGGGGACCGACCGGTACCGCGCCTTCACGCGGGGCCGGGTGGCGGCGGAAATCACGGCGGCGGGGCCTGAAAAGCTTTACATTTCGCGCAGCGGGCTGAGCGACAACAAGGGCGGCATTTTCGGTGAGGCCGAGATCGAGGCGGCGCTGGCCGAGGACGGCTATGACATCTTCCACCCCCAGCGCCATTCCCAGCGCGAGCAGCTGGAGCGCTACGCCGCCGCGCGCCAGATCATCGCGCTGGATGGCTCGGCGCTGCATATGGCGGCCTATGCGCTGCACCCGGATGCCCGCGTGGCGATGATCGCAAGGCGCCGGTCGGCGATCTTGCCACGGCTGGCGGACCAGCTGGTGCGGTTTTCCGGCGCCAAGGTCGATATCGTGGATTGCCTGACGGCGTGCTGGGTCAAGGAAGGCGGGACGCGGATCGACTATGCCTCAATCGGCGAGCTGGACATGGTCGCGCTTTTCCAACGGCTGGTGGATCTGGGATTCATCCGCGCGGGGCTGCCCAGCCTGGCCGAGGTTGCGGCTGGTCGCCCGGTGCTTGACCTGCGCGGCGGCCCGCCACCCAACATGACGCGGCTGGCGATGGGGCCGGCATGAGCGGTGCAGTGGCCATTCCAAAGCGGCTGGGCCATATCTGGATTGGTCCGAAACCCGCGCCGAGGCTGTGGATGGACAGCTGGCCAAAGCTGCACCCGGACTGGTCTTACACCGTCTACGGCAACGATACGCTGATCGGCTATCCGTTCCGGCTGCGCCGCCTGATCAACGAATACGCCTGGCGCGGGGCCTGGGCCGGCGTGCAGGACATGATGCGGTATGAGCTTTTGTATCGCTATGGCGGGTTCATGGCCGATGCCGATGCGATCAGCCTGCATGCCGTGGACGAGCTTCTGGACCAGCCGCGCGCCTACACCGTTTTTGACCGGCCCGAGACCGACAAGTTTCGCGGCGTCTGCCCGTTTCTGGCCTGTGAGCCCGGCAACCCCTTCGTCGGCGCGGTGATCGACGAACTGGCCAAGCTTGACCCTTGGGAGCTGCGCAAGCCCGAGGTTTCGACCGGCAACCGCTTTCTGATGCGGATGATCAAGGACCGCGCGCCGGGGCCGGAGGTGCTGCAGATCTTCCCGACGCATACCTTTATCCCCTGGCAGAAAAGCGCGCCGAACGTCTGGTACGATGGGCCGGACAAGATTTATGCCGAACAGAAATGGGGCACCTCGACCTTTGCCTATAATCGGCAGAGCGGGCCTTCGGCCGAGCTTTTGACGGCGGCTGAGGTGCAGGCGCGACATGCGGGCATTTTGGACCGTCTGGCCGGGGCTTTTGGCGACCGGCAGGGGGCCAATCTGCCCGCGAATGCAGAACGGCAGGCGGCCGCAAAGGTTGCGGGCGATATGCTGGCGGGTATGCTGGACCAGCCTGAGGTGGCAACGGATTTCGCTGCGCTGAATGTCGCCCTTTGTGATGGCATGGTGGCGGCCGGGCTGCCCCCGCGGTTTCAGGGTGCGCATTTCTTCCGGCATATGCAGCAGCAACCCCTGACCGAGGGCAAGTTGCGCACCCGGTCCGATGCGATCCGTCGCCAGATTCTGGGCTGGCTTGGTACCGCGCGGCGGGCGCTGGTGATAGGCTACGACACCGGGCATCTGATCCTGTCGGCGCTGCATCTGCAGCCAGAGCTGTCGATTTGCGCAACCGATGCCGGGCGCTGGCCGGATGAAGGTGACGAAGACCCGCCGCAGCGCGCGCGCTATGTGCCAATGGCGCGGGATTGGCTGGCGCAGCGGTTTCCTGACCGGTTGATGATCGACACGCAGTCAGAAGGGGCATTTCTGGCGGGACTTCAGCCCACAACTGGCCCGTTTGACCTGATGCTGTTTGCCGATGCCGACATTTACGCGCTGCGCACGCTGATGGCGGCGCGACCGTTGCTTGCCGATGGGGCCATGGTCATTGCGGCCTCGGCCAGCGGTGATGCGGGCTTGCGCTTTGCGGACCGGTTGCGCGTGCAGGGGCTGTGCGGGGCGGCGATTGCAGCGACTGACTTTGGCCCGGGAAAGGGCAGTCTGTCGGTCTTGCAACTGGACTAAGGTTGCAGGCCGACGAGGCTCAAACCGGGCGGCCCTGGTCCAGCCAAAGGCGGTGCACCTCATCCCATTTGGGCGGGGTGTCGGCGGAAAAGCCCAAGGTCTTGCCCGTCGCCATCCGATGAAAGGCGCGCATCGCGGCAAGGTGCGGGCCGGTGGTCAGGTAGGCGCGCATCGCAGCTTCGTTTTCCCAGACCGTCAGGGTGTGGTGGATGCCGTTGATGATCCGCGCCTCGGCACTGATGTTGCCCGGCGCATCTTCGGCCTGTTGCATCGAGCGGATCGCATGCCACCAGAAGGACGGGCCGTTCAGAACCGATTTCAGCCGCAGTCCGGTGATCGAGATATAGGCCATCACGTCACCCGACCGGCAAAGGTGCTGCCCTGCCGCTGGCCCGCGGCAAGGGCAGGCACAGAAGGGCTGTCACAAGACCGATTGCGCCAAGGCACAGGAAAGCGAGGCGAAACGCCTCAATCCCGGCGCCAGACTGGCCGACCAGCACGACAGCCAGTGCCGTGCCGAAGACGCCGCCCAACTGGCGCATGGCATTGTTCACCGCGCCGCCGACGCCAAAACGGGCGGGCGGCAAGCCTGTGACGGCGGCGCCCGACAGACCCACTAGAAGCAGCCCTACGGCGATGCCGCCGATGATCTGCATCGGGAACCACAGGGTCAGGTAAGCCGGGGCTGCGGTGACGTTGACCGCCACCCAGACTTGGGCGATGGCGTAAAGAAGGCCACCGGCCACCAGCACCCCGCGATGGCCAACCCGCGCCACCAACCGGCCTGAGGCGATGGCGACCGCGATCACAACCAGGGGACCGGGGGTGACGGCCAGACCGGTCAGGCCTTGCGAGTAGCCCCAGATGCCCAAGAGGAACAGGAAGGAAGACAGGAACATCATCGAAAACGCGATGCCGAAGACGAAGCTGGCGATGGTGACCATCGTGTAGGTGCGGCTGGCAAAGAGGCTCATGTCGATGGCGGCGGCTTTCCGGCCACGTGCCCAGCCTGCGTAAGTTACCAGAAGGGCGATTCCCGCCAATGCTGGCCCCCAGACGGTTGGGGCAGTGGGGCCTGCCGCCTCTACCTGAACGATGCCCCAGGTCAGCGAGGCCACACCCCCCGCGATCAGGGCGATGCCGTGGATATCAAGGCCTTCACCGGCATCGGCCCCCTTCAGGCTGGGCAGTCGGCGCAGGGCGAACCACAGGATCAGCGCACCGAAGGGCAGGTTGACCAGAAAGGCCGCGCGCCAGGTGGCAAGCTCGATCAAGATGGCGCCCGCGCCCGGGCCTACGGCGGCACCAAGGGCTCCGGCGGCGCTCCACAGCCCGACGATGGCGCTGCGCTTGTCGGCGGGGAATGCACCCAGGATCAGCGCCAGTGAGGCGGGGGTCAGGAGCGCGCCGCCAACAGCCTGCACGACACGCGCGGCGATCAGGCTGCCGGGGCCGGGTGCCATGCCACAGACGGCGCTGGCCAGGGTGAAGAGCGTGACGCCAAAGAGGAAAAGCTTGCGGGCGCCGTGAAGGTCGACCAGCCGCCCGGCGGGCACCAAAAGGGCCGCGTAAAGGATGGTGTAGGCGTTCAGCACCCAGGAGAGGGTGGCGGGAGAGGTGTCGGCAAAGGAAGCCCGCAGCGCCGGAAAGGCCGCAACGGCGATGGTTGCATCGACCGAGACCAAAAAGACCGCCGCGCTGGCAATGGCGAAGACGACCCAAAGGTTGGCTGTCATCGCCCTAGCCCTTTGGCTTGGGCGTCATGCCCCGCATGATCTGCCCCAGTACAAGCGCCCTGCCCCAGCGCGGCAGCAGACCCAGCGACCAGCCCAGCAGTTTGGCCAGAAACCCCGGCCGGACCGTGCCGCCGCCCGGCAAGACGCGCAGGGCAACGCGGGCCACCGTTTCGGGCGTTTCGGCTTGGCCCATCTGCATCCCGGCGCGGGCGGCAAAGCCGGTGCCGACCGGGCCGGGGGCGACCGATAGGACGGAGATGCCTTGCGGCTTCAGTTCCACCGCAAGACCTTCGGCGAAGGACTGCACGAAGCCCTTGGTGGCCGCATAGGTCGCGGAATTCGGCGCGCCCTGAAAGCCGACGACCGAGGAAAAGAGGATGATGCCGCCCCGTCCCGCCTGTGCCATGCGCGTGCCGATGCCATGGGTCAGGGCCACGACTGCGCGGCAATTCACGTCGACCATGTTCACCTCGGACACCGCGTCCTGCGACAGGAACGGCCCGAGCGACCCGAACCCGGCAGCGGCGACGAGCAGGCCAATCGGGGCGGTCGCGGTTCGCTCCAACAGGGCGGCGATCGCGGCGGGGTCGGAAAGGTCGGTCGCCATGACGTCGACTTTGATCCCGTGGACGCGACGCAGTTCGGCGGCTTGGTCCTGCAGTACCGCCTCGCGGCGGGCGACGAGGATCAGGTCAAAACCTTGAACGGCCAAAGCCTCGGCAAAGGCCCGGCCGATGCCGTCACTGGCGCCGGTGACGAGGGCCGTGGGGCCGAAACGCGAGGTGAGTGCGGGTTTCATCAGACGGGGACCTTTCGGGTCAGGATCATTCGGCGGCAAGGCGCAGCGGCAAGGCGTCCGGGGTTTCAGGAACGGTGGAGTTCTGCGCCCGGTTACTGGGCTGCACGCGGAACCAGGCGGCGTAAAGGGCGGGCAGGAAGAACAGGGTCAGGACGGTGGCCGCGATCAGCCCGCCCATGATCGACAAGGCCATCGGTCCCCAGAAGACCGACCGCGCGAGGGGGATCATCGCGAGGATCGCGGCGAGGGCTGTCAAGACGACAGGCCGGGCGCGACGCACGGTGCTTTCGACAATCGCCTCCCACGGGGCGGCGCCTGCGGCAAGGTCGTGGTCAATTTGGTCCACCAGGATGACCGTGTTGCGCATGATCATCCCCGCCAGCGCGATCACCCCCAGAAGGGCTACAAAACCGAAGGGCGCGTTGAACAACAGAAGCGCCCCCACCGCGCCGATGGCCCCGAGGGGTGCCGTCAGGAACACGAGGAACAGCTTGGAAAAGCTGCGCAGTTGCAGCATCAGAAGCGTCAGCATCACCACGAACATCAGCGGGAAAACCTGAAAAAGCGCGCCGTTCGCCTTGTTGCTTTCTTCGACCGCGCCGCCGGTTTCGATCCGGTAGCCGGTGGGCAGGGCGTCGATGATCGGCTGCAGCAAGGGCTGGATCTCAGCCGTGACGGTCGGGGCCTGCACGCCGGGCACGATGTCGGCGCGGACGGTCAGTTCCATGTCGCGGTTGCGCCGCCAGAGGATCGGCTCTTCAAAGCCATAGCTGACGTCAGCCAACTGGCGCAGCGGCACAGCGCCGCCGCTGGGCAGAAGCACTGTCAGGTCAGCCAAGGCCGAAGGATCGCCACGTTCCGATGCGGGTGCGCGGACGATGACGTCGATCAACTCGGTCCCGTCGCGGTATTCGGTGACCTTGACGCCCGAAAGCAGGGTTTGCAGGGTGTTGGACACGTCGGCCGTGTTCAGCCCGAGGCTGCGAATGCGGTCCTGATCGAGGCGGACCTGCACGGTCTTGGCCTGTTCGTTCCAGTCGAACTGCGGTTCAACCGCGTTGGGGTTTGCAACCATGACCGCCCGCACCTCGGCCGCGATGCGGCGCACCTCAGCCGGGTCGGGGCCGATGACGCGGAACTGCACTGGAAAGCCTACGGGTGGGCCGAAGACAATCTGGTCAACGCGGACGCGGGCCTGTGGCACGGCGCCTGCTGCAACCGCCATCTCGATCTTGGCGCGCAGGCGGTCGCGGGCTTTGGCGTCCTGGGCCATGATGACGGTCATCGCAAAGCTGGGGTTTGGCAGCGCGGGGTTCAGGGCGAAGAAGAAGCGCGGCGCTCCGGCCCCGACATAGGTGGAGGAAAAGCGCACGTCGGGGTCACCCTTGACCAAGGCTTCGGCGGCAAGGGCGGCTTTGGCGGTGGCTTCGATGGACGAACCTTCGGGCATGCGGGTTTCGATGAAAAGCTCCGCCCGCGCAGAGGTTGGAAAGAATTGCTGTTGGACAAAGCCCATACCCACTCCGGTGGCGACAAGGGCAGCAAGGGTCAGCCCGATGACCGCCCAGCGCGCGCGGAGGCTGGCGTTCACTCCGGCCCGCAAGGTGCGATACAGACGGCTGTCATAAGCGGCGTGATGCGCGCCGGGTTTGGGCGGGGGGAGGAGCTTCAGCCCAAGATAGGGCGTGACGATCACGGCCACGAACCACGACACGATCAGCGCGATGCCGACGACCCAGAAGATGTTGCCCGCGTATTCACCGCTGGTGGACTGGGCAAGGCCCACGGGCAGGAACCCCGCCGCCGTGACCAGCGTGCCGGTCAGCATCGGGAAGGCGGTGCTGGACCACGCGGCCGAGGCAGCGGCGATCCGGTCATAGCCCTGTTCGATCTTCACGACCATCATCTCGACCGCGATAATGGCGTCATCGACCAGAAGGCCCAGCGCGATGATGAGGGCGCCCAGGGTGATCCGGTCAAAGTTCAGCCCCATGGCCTGCATGATGACGAAGACCACCGCCAGCACGATGGGCACCGACAGCGCCACCACGATCCCGGTCCGCAGGCCAAGTGTTGCGAAGGACACCAGAAGCACGATCACCAGCGCCTCAAGGAAGGTGTGGATGAATTCGTCGAAGGCATGTTCGACGATGTCAGCCTGGTCGGAGGTCTGCGTCACCTCGACCCCGAGGGGCAGATCGGCGCGGAAAGCTTCAACCTCAGCCTCCAGCACTTCGCCCAGGTGGACGACGTTGGCGCTGTCGGCCATTGCTACACCGACCCCGACGGTCGGCGCGCCGTTCAGATAGGCCATGTAGGCGGCAGGGTCTTCATAGCCGCGCCGAACCTCGGCGATATCGCCAAGGCGCAGAACGGTCGCCCCGGCCCGGATGGGGAGGTCCCGCAGGGCGGAAAGGCTGCCAAGGTCGCCGCTGACGCGAACCTGAACCTCGTCCGCGCTGGTCTGGAAGGCACCTGCAGCTGTCATCGCGTTCTGGGCCGCGATGGCGTCAAATATGGCCTGCGGCGAGATCCCTAGGGTGGCGAGGCGGTGGTGGCTGATCTCAACAAAGATGCGCTCCTCAACCTCACCGATGAGGGCGACCTTGGCCACGTCCTCGGCCCCAAGAAGACGGGTGCGTAGGCGTTCGGCGTAGGTCTTGAGCTCAGCCCGGCCTAAGCCTTCACCGGTGACCATGTAGATGGATGAAAAGACGTCGCCGAATTCATCGTTGAAGAATGGTCCGATCAGCCCTTGGGGAAGCGAGGGGCGCAGGTCGTCGACCTTCTTGCGGATCTGGTACCAGACCCCGGCTGCCTCTTGCCGGACGGAATCCTTCAGCTGCACCTGCAGGACGACCGCGCCGGGACGCGAGAAGGTGCGGACATAGTCCAGTTCGGGCAGTTCCTGGATGCGCTTTTCGATCGGCTCGGCCACCAGATTCTGCATCTCTTCTGCCGTGGCCCCGGGCCAGACAGCCTGCACGACCATGGTCTTGATCGTAAAGGTCGGGTCTTCAGCACGGCCCAGCGTGACATAGGCGAAAGCCCCGGCGGCAAGCGCGACGAGGATCGCAAAAAGGGTGACGGCGGGGTTGGTGACCGACCAGCGCGAGAGGTTGAGGCGGTCCATGGCTCAGCTTTCCGGGGTGGTGGTGGTTTCCACAACGCGGACGGGGCGCGTGGCGTCGATCTTGTGCGCGCCGAGGCTGACGATCCTGTCGCCTTCAACCAACGGACCACGGACCAGCGCTACTTGCCCATCGACGGAGATCAGTTCGACCGGGACGCGCTCAACCAGGTCACGCTCTTGCGGCAGACGCCAGACGGCGGGCCCTTCGCCATCATTCAGCACCGCCGCCAAGGGCAAAGCTGCCGCGGGAGCGCCGGTTTCAGTGGAGAACCTGACGGTCACGGTCCGGCCCAGCGCCGTGGCAGCATCGGCGGCGTCCAGCGCCATGCGCACGCGGTAGGTGCGCCCGACGGGGTCCACATCGGGAGAGATGTCGCGCAAGGTCAGCGCATAGGTGGCACCGTCAGCGCCCCATAGCTCAGCCGTTGCAGTGGCTGTTTCGGGCAAGGCGCGGGACTGTTCTGGCAGGGCGAAGACCACATCCAGCGCGTCCATTCGCGCAACGGAGACAACCGGCTGGCCCGCCCCCACCACCTGCCCGACTTCTGCCGGGGTTGCGGTGACGACGCCGTCAGACTCGGCCAGCAACGTCGTGTAAGACAGCCGGTTTTCAGCCAGCGCCCGGGCCTGCACGGCACGATCCGCGCGTGAAGCGGCCTCGGCCTCGGCGCTGATGGCGCGGTCCAGCGCTGCTTGCGCGACGTGGCCAGCGGCGAAGAGAACACGGCTGCGGACAAGGTCAGCCCGGGCGCGGGCAAGGTCGGTCGCGGCGGCGGTTTCTTCGGCACGGGCGGCTTCGAGGTCAAGCTTCGCATCGGTGTCGTCCAGCCGGGCCACAACTTGGCCCTTTGCCACCCGATCCCCAACCTCGACCAGCCGGGCGGTGATCTTGCCGGGCTGCCGGAAGCCAAGTGGCATTTCATGCTGAGGGCGGATTGTGCCGGTGTAGCTTTCCTCAGCCTCGACTGGCGCAAAGGCCACAAGGGTCACGCGGACTGGCTGCGCCGGACGTTGGTTGATCGCCGCCGGTTTGGCTGTTGGGATGAGTGCCAAGTCTGCCAGACTGTCGCGCGCGGTGTAGCCCGCTGTTCCCATCACCGCGAGAAAGGTGATTGCCCACCCGGCCTTGACCCTGCGTGACCTTGCCATGACCAGCCTCCTGGATTCTTGCCATGTTAGCGCTTCTAACTTATGTTAGAGACTCTAACATGGCAAGCGATATCTGAAAGGCGCTTGGCCTTGCATCGTCGGTTCAAGCGGCTAGAAGAAACCAAGGCCGTAACGGCGAAGGATCAGGTGTGAAGACCTCGTACCACCATGGCGAATTGCGGCAGGCGCTGATTGACGCGGCGCGGCTTCTGATCGCGGAACGGCAGGGGAATGATTTCAGCCTGTCGGACGCCTGCCGACGGGCTGGAGTGTCTACGGCTGCGCCCTATCGCCACTTCGCCGACAAGACCGAGATCATCAACGAGGTGGTGGCACAGGGCTTCGTTGATATGGCCGACCGGTTTCGCGCGGCGACAGCAGCTTTCCCAGCGGGCGCAGCTGACCGCATCGTTGCCGTGGGCCAAGTCTACCTCGCCTTTGCGATACAGGAGCCAGCCCTTTTCCGCATGATGTTCAGCCAGAAGCCGAACCTGTCAGGCGAAGACATCGTGACCACGCAAGGCCGCGCCTGCTTTGGCTATGTTCTGCAGGAAGTGATCGACTATTGCGCCTTCCACCGGGTGGCCGGCAATGCCCAGATGATTGCGATGCAACTGTGGACCTTGGTCCATGGAGCGGCCAGTCTGACGATCGACGGTGATTATGCCAAGGTTGCGCCGGACCTTTCGGTCAGCACGATGATCGAGGAGGGCGCGCAGAAGCTGCTGTTTCTGTTGCCCAAGCAGGACTGAACCCAGCGCAATCGAGCTATCCGGCGCGCCCCTGTCCCAGAATCAGGGGGCTGTGACCGCCACGCTTTGCCCGGTCGCGGCGGACTGCTGGGCTGCCTGCCCCATGGCCACGGCCCACCATCCGTCCTGCAAGGTGACCTCTGGGGTTCGCAGGCCCATCACCACATCGGCAAAGCCACGATGCTGATACCAGGTTGAGCCATTATGATCGCCCGCTGCCAGAAGGGCAGGATCAACCGGCACCTCAAGGTCTACCGGCCCCTTCGGATCGCGCGGGCTGACGATCACGCGCGGCACTGGCGGCGCCCCAAGATGCGCGGGCCAGAAACGGCCTGGACCGGGCACCAGACATTCGATCTTGCCGGAGGGTCCAACGGCGCTGATCTCTTCCTGATAGCGGGAGCCTTCGGCGAACATGCACAGTTCCAGCATCGCGCGCAGGCCATTGGCGAAGTCGACGATGACATAGGCGTGGTCCCAGATATCAGGGGTTTCCCCGCCGTAAACCTCGTCCAGGTGGTTCACCGCCTGCCCGCCTGAGGCCATGACCCGCACCGGATCGGCCCCCGCGATCAGGCGCATCAGGTCAAAGAAGTGGCAGCACTTTTCGACCAGCGTGCCGCCAGAGTTGCGGTTGAAGCGGTTCCAGTCGCCGACCTTTTCCAGAAACGGAAAGCGGTGTTCGCGGATGGTCAGCATCCTGACGCCGCCGGTCGCATCGGCCGCTTCGCGGATCAGATGGGCAACCGGGGGCATGTAGCGGTATTCCATTGCCACCCAGACCGGCGCGGGGAAGCTGCGGGCCAGTGCCGCAACGCGGGTCGCATCGCCGGGGTCGGTGAACAGCGGCTTTTCCACCAGCACCGGCAAGGGCCGAAGCGCTGCAATACGCTCCAGTTGAGCCAGATGCATGTGGTTGGGAGAAACGATCAGCAGGCAGTTCACCGCAGGGTCGGTGATGACGGCATCCATGCTGTCGTGAAACACCGCATCTGGCACAAGCTGGCTGGCAGCGGCGCGCATGCCAGTGTCTGGCTCATAAATCGCGGCGACCATGGCTTCGGGGATCAGCGCAATGTTGCGAAGGTGTTCCTGGCCCATCATGCCGCAGCCGATGATGCCGTAGCGCACGGGTTTCATGTCCTCTCCTTCATTCCAAGCCGGTTTCATGCCAGTGCGCCCTCATCCCAGTCGCGCCACATAGGCGCAGATCGCAGGGTCATACCATGTCCAGGATGCCTCAACCGGGGTGCCATCCTCGGCCACAGCCAGGCGGGTGACGCGCGGCAGGAGCGTGCCCGGTGCCGTGGGAAAGGCAGCCGGGGACCAGTCAGGGAGACTTCCCATCCCGATCCGGTCTTCAGCCCGGGCAATGCGCAGGCGCAGCCTTTCGCGGTAAAAGAGGTAAAGCGAGTCTGAAAGGTCGTCTGCCGTGACGGTGTCGGCCCGGGTGGCATCAAGCCAGATTTCTTCGACTGCCGCAGGCTGCCCGGACAGAAACCGCAGGCGGCGGATGCGGTGGCCTTCCGCGTGCGGACCGAAGGCGGGCAGGCCCGGGTCCTTGGCCAACCGGTCTACCGAAAGCACCTGTGCGGTGGGCAGGCCGCCGCCGGTCAGGAGTTCAAGCCGAAAGAGCGCGTAGATCGAGGCGACATCGGCGCGCGCGCGCACATAGTTTCCCGACCCTTGCACGCGGTGCAGCAGGCCCTGGTCCTGCAGTGTCTGCAGCGCCCGGCGCAGCGTACCGATGGCGATGCCAAGCCCCTCCGCCATGTCACGTTCGGGTGGCAGGCGGGAGCCATCGGCCAGTTTGCCAGCGGCAATATCGCGGATCAGGCCTTCTGAGACCTGCATGTGAAGGGGAAGCGATCCGGGGCGGGGCATCAGGGTCCGGAAAATTGATACAGTATTGATCTACATCATTGCAGATGCTACGCAAGGGCTAATCCGCACAGCATCGGGCGACGCACATGACAATCGTTCCCATCACCTCGCCCGATCTGGATGCTGTCGAGGTGTCGTGGTTTGCGGCGCTGTGTTCGGACGACTACGAATACCTGGGCGTCCCGGATGGGCGGCTGCGGTCCTCTTTCGCGCATTGTTCGTCGCTGGTGCAGACGGCTGAGGAACTGGGCTTTCGCAACATCCTGTGCCCGTCGTCCTATCAGGTGGGACAGGACACGCTGTCATTTGTTGCGGCCTGTGCTCCGATCACGGACCGGATCAACCTGCTGGCCGCCATCCGTTGCGGCGAGATGCAGCCGATCATGCTGGCGCGCACGGTGGCGACGCTGGATCACATGCTGAAGGGGCGGCTGACGCTGAACGTCATCAGTTCCGATTTTCCGGGCGAGGTGGCTGACAGCGCCTTTCGCTACCGTCGCAGCCATGAGGTGGTGCAGATCCTGCGGCAGGCATGGACGCGCGACACGATCGACCATGATGGCGAAGTCTATCAGTTCAAGGGCGTGCCGACCGACCCTGCCAAACCCTATCAGCAGAATGGGGGGCCGCTGCTGTACTTCGGCGGCTACTCACCCGACGCGCTGGAGTTGTGCGGGGCGCAATGCGACGTGTACCTGATGTGGCCTGAGCCGAAGGAGATGATCGCCAAGCGGATGCGGGATGCCCATGCCCGCGCGGCGGCACATGGGCGGACGCTGGATTATGGCCTGCGGGTCCACATGATCGTCCGCGATACCGAGGCCGAAGCGCGCGACTATGCCGAGCATCTGGTCAGCAAGCTGGACGATGACTATGGCCGGATGATCCGCGACCGGGCACATGACAGCATCAGCCTTGGGGTGGCGCATCAGGCCAAGGCGCGCGATTTGGCGGATGCCTTTGGCTACATCGAGCCGCATCTCTGGACCGGGATCGGCCGCGCGCGGTCAGGCTGTGGGGCGGCTTTGGTCGGGTCGGTCGATCAGGTGATGTCCGAGATTGAGGAGTACCGGAAGATGGGCGTCCGCGCCTTCATCTTCTCGGGCTATCCGCATCACGATGAGGCCCGGCATTTCGGCACCAAGGTCTTGCCGCAGATCAAGACCTGCTCATTGCCCCATGCCTATGGGCGCGTGCCCGCAGAAACCCCCGCAACCCCCCTTGGCACCGGAGAGCGCCGTTGATGAACCGTGTGGACCTTGGCCCCGTATCGCTGTCACGCCTGGTTTATGGCATGTGGCGGCTGGGCGACGACCCAGACACCTCGCCCGCCCGCGTGCAGGCCAAGGTTGAGGCCTGTCTGGCGCAAGGCATCACCACGATGGACCAGGCCGACATCTATGGCGGCTATGTCGCCGAAGCCTTGTTCGGTGCGGCGCTGCGGGTGGCCCCGGGCCTGCGTGACCGGATCGAGATCGTCACGAAATGCGGCATCGTCGCCCCGGTTGGCCGCCACGCGGCGGCGCGGGTAAAGCACTACGACACGTCAGCCAAGCATATCACGGCCAGCGTAGAGGCAAGCCTGCGCGACATGGCGACGGACCGGATCGACCTTTTGCTGATCCACCGCCCCGACCCGCTGATCGACCCGTGGGAAACAGGTGCCGTGCTGGACGGGCTGGTGGCCTCGGGCAAGGTGCGGGCGGTTGGGGTGTCGAACTTCCGGCCCTGGGACATGCGGCTGTTGCAATCGGCGATGCAGAACCGGCTGGTGACGAACCAGATTGAGATCAGCCTTGGCTGCCACGAGGCATTTGTGAACGGCGACCTGGCGCATCTGATGGAGATCAAGGCCGCACCGATGGCATGGTCGCCGCTGGCCGGGGGGCGGCTGCTGTCTGGCGCTGCAGGACCTTTGCGGCTGCTGTTGGAGCGGTTGGCGCAAGAGGCGGGGACCGACTGGTCGGCGGTGGCGATTGCGTGGCTTTTGCATCACCCGGCGCGCATTCTGCCGGTGATCGGCACCAATGATCCCGCACGCATCGCCTTAGCCTCGGACGCGCTGCGGGTGCCGATGGACCGGCAGACGTGGTATGAGCTTTACTCTGCTGCGTTGGGCCGCGAGGTGGCATGACCCGGCGCATCCCCCGGCGGCGGTGCACAAGAGGCGCGGGCAATCAGCCTGCAGGCGATTTCAATGCGCCGAGCGGGCCCTGCAGGGCCGCTGCGCAGGTCACGGATCAGGTCAACGGCGGCGGCGCCGATCTCCTCCATGGGCATGCCCATCGCGGTCAGGGGTGGAGTCAGGAAAGCGCCCTGTGGCAGCCCGTCCATCCCCATGACCGAGACATCGACCGGTACGCGCAAACCCAGCGCCGACAAACCGTGCAAGGCACCGGTGGCCAGGCTGTCGCCCGCGGCCAGGATCGCGGTGAAGTCGCGCCCGCCTTGCGTGATGCGGTCATGTACCGCCTTGGCCGCAAGGCTGGGCAGCCAATCGGCCACCTCGACCACCAGGGTCGGATCATGCGGGCCACCCGCGAACATTCGGTCACGCCAACCTTCGAAGCGGCGCTCGATTGTGCGCCGACCGCGCCGCATCAGGAACAAGATGCGTTGATGGCCCAACCGGATCAGGTGGTCGGTGGCCATCGCCCCGGCCGCACGGTTGGACGGCGCGATCGAGGAAAGTTGCATCGACGGATCATCGCCGTTGACCAGCACCACGGGCTTGGGAAAGCCACGGGCGGCTGCCAGCATGTCTTCGTCATCCAGGGTCAGGAACAGCAGGCCCGCGACGCTGTCATCGGCCGCAGCCTCGGCCAAAGCGAGACGCTCATCGGCCGAAGTGGCGATCGCGCGGGTTTCAAGCGTGGCACGCAAGAGGGTGGCGCGCGCATCGATCCCGCGCATGACGCTGGCGGTGAATTGGCTGCGGGCGTGATCCTCCATCGCGGCGGGGCTGGCCAGCACAAGGATACGCTGACCGGCCAGCGTGGCGGGTGGAGCGTAACCGAATTCCTGCGCCGCGCGCTGGATGCGCGTCACGAGGTCGGGCCGGACGCCCACACCCCCCGACAGAGCCCGCGACACCGTGGCCGCCGACACGCCGCAGACTGCGGCCACATCCTCCAGTCGCACCCTGCGACTGGCCTTGCCCCGCTTGCCGATCATCGCGCCCTGCTGCAAGAAATTTTCAAGTTGTGCAAATTTCTTGCAGGTCCATCCTTCCTGGACAAGCGGAATCATGGGGGGAGAACGCGATGAATCCAGACAGGGCAGACCTGCGTCACAGGCTGGACCTGCTGGTCCGCGGCATGACATCGCTGCGCCATGATGGACGGTTCCTGGAGCCGAACCTTGATGGCTCGGCCGGCGATTACATCAGCTTTGACGCCTGGGAATGGCCCCAAGGCGTAGGGCTTTACGGGCTGACGCAACTTTGGCTGCGCAACCGTGACCCAGGGCTGCGGTCGCTGCTGGAAGGCTGGTATGCCCGGCATCTGGCGCAGAGCCTGCCCGAGATAAACATCAACACGACCGCCCCGATGCTGGCGCTGTCGATGCTGTGGACCGAAACACGCGATCCACGCTGGCAGCCGGCGCTGGACGACTGGGCGACGCGTCTGATGCGCGAGGCACCGCGCACGGAAGAGGGTGGCTTGCAGCATGACGTGTCGGACAGACTGAACCCCGGAGAGTTGTGGGATGACACGCTGTTCATGGCGGGTCTGTTTCTGGCGCGCTACGGGCATGCCAGCGGTCGGACCGAGCTGGTGGATGAGGCGATACGCCAGTTCCTGGTCCACACCCGCTATCTGTCGGACCCCGAAACTGGCCTCTGGTTCCACGGCTGGACGTTTGAGGGCCGCCACAACTTTGCCCGGGCCCGCTGGGCGCGGGGGAATGCCTGGATTACCGCCTGCATTCTGGACCTGATCGAGATCGGCGCGCTGCCTGGCGGGGTGCGCATGTATCTGGAGGGTGTACTGGCAGCACAGGTGCACGCGCTGTTGCCGCTGCAATGCGCCTCCGGGTCCTGGCGAACGTTGCTGGATGACCCTTCAAGCTACGAAGAGATCAGCGCCACGGCCGGGTTCGGCTATGGCCTGCTGAAGGCCGCGCGCCTGGGTATTGGCGGGCCGACCTGGGCGGCAGCCGGCTGGCGCGCGGTTGGGGCGGTCCTGCGCAACATCGACAGCGGCGGCACGGTGCAGGGCGTGTCGTACGGCACGCGGATGGGCCATGACCTGCAGTTCTACCGCGATATCCCGATTCAGCCGACCGGTTACGGCCAGGCGCTGGCCATCCTTTGTCTGGTCGAGGCTGAGGGACAGCTTGAAAAACAAGGAGAGGCGGCATGACCGCTGAAAAAGTGTCCGGCAAGATGGACGTGCGCTATGGCGGCAATCCCGCCGATGTCATGACCGCGACGACCGACCGTCTGCGCGCGGATTACCTGATCGGGGAGGCGTTCACTGCAGGCGGGCTGCGGCTGACCTATACGCATGTTGACCGGATGATCGTCGGGGGCTGCTGCCCTGCGGACATACCGCTGACTTTTGGCGACGGGACCGAGCTTGGAACCGAGCTTTTCTTTTCGGCGCGCGAGGCGGGAATTGCCAATCTTGGGGCGCCGGGGGCCATTACCGTGGACGGACAGCGCTTTGCCATGGGCAACCGCGACATTCTTTATGTCGGGCGGGGCGCGCGGTCGGTGACGATGGAAAGCGACGATCCTGTACAGCCGGCGTGGTTCTACATCAACTCGGTCCCCGCAGGGGTGGACCATCCGCACCGGCTGATCGCCCGGGATCAGGCAAAGCGCATCACACTGGGCGACCCGGCAAAGTCAAACCAGCGCAGCCTTGCCATGTATATCCACCCCGAAGTTGCACCATCTTGTCTGCTTCTAATGGGGATCACCGACCCCGCGCCGGGCAGCATCTGGAACACCATGCCCCCGCATTTGCATGAGCGGCGGATGGAGGCCTATTGCTACTTCGACATGGGCGCCGAAGACCGGGTGATGCACTTCATGGGCCGCCCTGACCAGACCCGGCATCTGGTGGTGGCGAATGGCGACATCGTGCTGTCACCCGCGTGGTCAATCCACATGGGGGCGGGCACCGGGCCTTATGCCTTTGTCTGGGGCATGACGGGGGAAAATCAGGCCTACACCGACTTTACCCCCGTCCCAGTGAGCGCACTGCGATGAGCCTTCTGTCCCATCCCCTTGTTCCCGGCCAGCCGATCACGCTGTGGCTTCACGGCGAGACTGTCGCGACGCGTTATGACGTGCCTGACCAGCCCATGGCGGGCGAGATGGACCCGTTCTTTTTCCTGACCAAGGAAAAGAACATCATCCCGCACGAATACCCTTGCCGCACCCAGTTCGCCGCCGAACGCCGGGGCAAACGGCCTGATCTGGGGCCGATGGACAGGACGCAGACCAGGGTCTGGCTTCCCTTTGGCTCACCCCGGCTGGACCTGTCGGGCTTCTGGTTTCGCGCCACGCACATTGCGACGGTGGCGACCAGCACCTTGGCTGTCGAACAGGCAGGCCCTGCGCGGCTCGCGATGCGCACCTGCGGTGGGGCAGTGCTGACGGTGAACGGGGTTGAGGTCGGCTGGATGGCGCCCTACCGCCGCAACGCCGAGACGCGCGCGGAATTCGAGGTCACACTGCAAGCGGGCGAGAACCGGATCGAGGTGGCTTTCGACGATTTGGCCGAACGTGACGCGCGCTATTATTTCCAGATGGATTGGCTGGGTGGGCCTTCTGGCGTGGCCGGGATTGCGGTCCCCGATCTGGCAACGGCGCAAGCGGTCGAACGCGCGCTGGCAACCATGCATTTCGACGCCCCGGCCTACACCAGCGGCATGGTGGCGCTGACCCTGCCGCGCCCCCTGCCCTGCAGCGCCGAGGTCTTGGTCAAGGTCGAAGGCGATTTCATGTCGCATCAGGCACAGACTGCTGCGCGGTCCTTGCCCGCCGGCGCAACCCGGCTGGAGCTGGCGCGGGTGGCTGACCTGCCCGGCGACTTTCGCCATTTCCGGGTCACACTGTCGGCTGGCGGCTTCATCGCGGGGCGGACCTTCGGGGTTGAAGTCTGCGATATGGCCGCCCAAGCGGCAATACCAGCAACACTGCCCGATCGGGTGGACGAGGCGCTTCACTGGGTTGCCGACAAGGCCGAACCTGACACCGTGGCGGCGCTGGCGCGCTTGGCTTTGGGTCTGTGCGACGCACGGACCGAAGGGATGATCACGGACACCCTGCCCACGATCGAAGAGTGCTGGGACTGCGCCGACTTTGCGCTGGTGCCGCTTTTGTGGGGCCGCACACGCTGGGGGCACCTGATGTCCGAGGCGCTGCGCGCGCGGGTGGATCAGGCGATCCTGAGCTACCGCTACTGGATGGATGAACCCGGCAATGACGTGCAGTGGTATTTCAGCGAAAACCACGCGCTGTTGTTTCACACGGCGGCCTACCTTGCCGGGACGCTGTTGCCGGAGGCCACATTTGCCCGCTCGGGCCGCAAGGGTCGGGAGCAGGCTGAGGTCGGGCTGGCGCGCGTGCGGGCCTGGCTGGACCATTTCGCCGAGTGGGAGATGGCCGAGTTCAACTCTGCCCCATACTTCCCGATCGACCTGAAGGGGCTGACCGCGCTTTACGCGCTGGCCCCGGATGCCGACGTGCGCGAAAAGGCACGGACGGCAATCGGGCGGCTTCTGCTTCACGTTGCACGGTCGGCGCATCATGGCGTGCTGACGGCGGCGCAGGGGCGCAGCTATGAACATACCTTGCGGGCCGGGCGGACGTTGGAGCTTTCGGCCATCACGCGCCTATGCTTTGGCACCGGCAACCTTGGCGCACGGTTCCACGCGCTGCCCGGCCTTGCGCTGGCCATCCGCGACCATGGGCTGACCATCGACCCTGCGCTTGCAGGAGTTGCAAGCCTGGAGGCAGGCGAACAGGAATGGGCCTTTGCGCAAGGTCAGGGGCGGTTTGCGGCCCTTTACCACGCCAAGACGGCGGATTGGGCGATGGGGTCGGCAGGGGCCTACCGCTGGTTCGACTGGGGCTATCAGGAAACGCTGGTCCATGCCCGCATTGGCCGCAACCCGGACGCGCAGGTCTGGGTGAACCACCCGGGCGAGGTCATTCACTCCGGCTATGGCCGCCCGTCCTACTGGGGCGGATCGGCATCCGTGCCGCGCTGCCAACAGTATCGCGGGCTGGCGATCCTGTTTTTCGACGGCCAGCCGGAGCAACCGGATTTCACCCACGCCTGGTTTCCGGTACCGATCTTCGATGAGGTCCACCTTGCAGGCGGCACAGCGGCGGCGCGGTCAGGAAACGGCGCAATGCTGATACGCGCCTCGGGCCCGCTGGACATGGTGCGGGACGGACCGACAACAGGGTGCGAGATGCGGCTGGCTGGGCGGCGCGGGTGGTGGCTTTTGCGGCTGGGAACGGCTGCGGCGCTGGACGGCTTTGTGACCGCGTTCGCAGGATTGACGCTGACTGGCGACGATCCGCGCGCTATCCTTAAGGTTGAAGACCCTGAATACGGTCGGGTGACATTCCACCCCGATGGCACGATCGAGGCCGAAGGGCGACGGCTTTCGCCGAAGGACTGGACCGTCGAGGGTTTTGCGACGCTGCGCCTGGCAGGGGAAGCTGGGCGCATCTGAACCGATCCGGGCGGAACCCCGGGAATGACAAAAACAGTGGAGGAGGAAACGATGAAGAAGACATTTGCGGCAACAGCCTTGGGACTTGCCCTGATGGCATCCACAGCGCTGGCAGGCGACGTGCGGATCATGTGGTATTCCGACGGCGTAGAGGGCGAGGTGATGAAGGACCTCGTCGCCCGCTTCATGCTTGAGAACCCCGATATCAACGTGATCCTGGACGAGGTCGCCTACAAGGTTGTGCAGGAACAGCTGCAGATCCAGCTTGAGGCCGGCGAAGGCCCCGATATCGCCCGCGTCACCAACATCAAGACGCTGGCGCCGCACTGGCTTGACCTGACGCCCTACCTTTCGGACCCGGAATACTGGCGCGCCAACTTTGGCACCCATGCTGACTGGATGCGCGAGGACGGAAGCGAGGCGATCACTGGCTTCATGACACAGCTGACCCTGACCGGCGGCTTCGCCAACAAGACGCTGTTTGATCAGGCCGGCGTTGCACTGCCCGGCGCAGGGGCAACCTGGGATGACTGGGTGAACGCATCAGCCGAAGTGGCAGCGTCGCAAGGCACGGCGGCGGCTTTTGCCATCGACAGGTCCGGCCACCGGATTTCCGGGCCGAACGCGTCTTATGGCGCGAATTACATCGGCGCGGACGGCAAGCCCGCCCCAGTTGATGCCGGCACGAAGGAGTTCGCCGGCAAGCTGGTGCAATGGGTGGCTGACGGCAAGATGCTGAAGGACACCTGGGTTGCGGCTTCGGGCTCTACCTACCGGGCGGCGGCGGATGACTTCATCAACGCGGCGATCCCGTTCTACTATTCCGGGTCGTGGCAAATCGCCAACTTCTCGACCAAGATCGGTGGCGGGTTCGACTGGGTTGCGACCGGGTCGCCCTGTGGCCCTTCGGGCTGTTCGGGTCTGGCAGGCGGTGCCGCGCTGGTGGCCGTCAAGTACACCAAGAACCCGGAAGAAGTGGCCAAGGTCATGGAGTTCCTGTCGCGTGAGGACATCGTCAAGGAGTTCTCGGAACGCACGCTGTTCCTGCCGGCCCATGCCGGGGTGGTGGCTGCGGGCGGCTTGAGCTGGCAGACCGAGGACAAGAACGTGGGCCCGGCGCTGGACAAGTTTGTGGCCGCGGCGGGAGAAATCACGCCAGCCGCAGCAGCGCTGCCGTCGTGGAAATGGGCCAGCGCCTATTACGGTGCCCTGGCCAATCGCATCAGCCAGGTCATGGCCGGTGAGATGACCCTGGACGAGGCTTTTGCCAAGATCGACTCGGACATCGCCGAGCAGGTCGCGGCGGCGAACTAGGGCCGTGGCATCCTTGAAAACAATGGCGGGGGCCGTCGTGACGGCCCCCCTCGGCTGGCTTGCCCGGCTGGCCGACCCGCCCCTGCGCCTGTGGCAGCGGGTTGCGGGGCAAAGTGGCATGGTCGCGTTCTTTCTGGCACCGAACCTGTTGATCTTTGGCGTCTTCGTCCTGCTGCCGCTGGTCCTGAACATCGCCTACTCCATGACCACTGGCGGGGCCTTGTTCCTGGCAGAGCGCACCTTTGTTGGCGGCGCGCAATATGCACGCCTGCTGACCTGCGAGAATTACGCCGACATCGGCACCTGCGCTGAAGACCAGTTCTGGACGGCCCTCAGCAACACCGCGCTCTTCACCGTGCTGCAGGTGGCGCTTCTGATCGTCGTGGCCACCATCACCGCGCTGATCCTGAACCGCGAGTTGCGGGCGCGCAGCTTCTGGCGGGCGGTCTTCTTCTTTCCTGTCCTGTTGTCGCCGGTCGTGGTGGGCCTGATCTGGCGCTGGATCCTTGACCGCAACGGGGTGTTGAATGCGGGGCTGGAGTCGGTCGGTCTGGAACCGGTCAACTGGCTTTTGGAACGCAACTGGGCGTTCCTTTCGGCGATAGGCGTCACCATCTGGGCGCATCTTGGCTTTTTCGCCTTGATCCTGCTGGCGGGGCTGCAGGCCATTCCTCGCGACCTGTATGAGGCCGCCGAGATGGATGGCACCCCCCCTGCCCGTGTCTTCTGGCGCATCACGCTGCCGCTTTTGATGCCCAACATGCTTGTGGTCATCGTGCTGGCGCTGATCCGCGCGGTGCAGGTGTTTGACGAAGCCTTTGTACTGACGGGCGGCGGGCCTGGGACAGCGACGCTGTTCCTGACGCAATACATTTATGAGGTGGGCTTCGCCTCACTTCTAAAGAACCCCGGGCTTGCGGCGGCCGCATCGATTCTGATGGGGGGCGTGCTGATCGTGCTGACACTGGTGCAACTGGGTCTTGGCAAGCGCAACGAGAAGCGGGGGAAACTGAAATGACCTTCCTTCTGGGGCGTCGCGGCGGCAAGGGCTGGCACTGGACCGACGTCGTCACCTTCCTCTGGCTGGGGGCCTGGGTGCTGATAATGTTCGGCCCGGCGCTCTGGCTTGTGATGTCGTCTTTCAAATCGCCGGCTGGGCTGTCGGAATATCCGCCGACCCTGCTACCCTATGCTGCCGAAACGGTCGTCGTTGAAGGCTACGACAAGCCCCTGCCGCTGTTCGTGGTGACGGATGATTCAGGAGCCCGCACTTTGGCCGAGGTACGCCGCGTAGGCACCGTGGCGCAAATGGTGGACCCGGCCAATCCCGGCGTGATCGTCAAGGTCAACATCGCCGACCGCGAGCCTGCCCGAAGCGTGGGCTTCGCTTGGGAAAACTACCTTGACCCGTTCCTGCGGTTCGATTTCCTGCGCTACACGATGAATTCGGTCTTCGTGACAGTGGCGGCGACGCTGATCACGCTTTTGACCAATTCGATGGCGGCCTTTGCCCTGTCAAAATACGAATTCCGTGGCCGCAGCGCCGTGGTGGTCCTGATCATTGCCACGCTGATGATCCCCCTGTCGGTGATCCTGGTGCCGCTTTATTCCATCGTATCGGCCGCCGGGCTGATGAACACGTTGTGGGGGGTGATCCTGCCCACGGTTGCCACGCCGACGGGGGTGTTCCTTCTGCGGCAATACATGCTGACCATCCCCGATGAGCTGTTGGAGGCCGCGCGGATGGACCATGCCAGCGAGTGGCAGATCTACTGGCGCATCGTGTTGCCGCTGACGGCACCCGCGCTGGCGGTGCTGGCAATCTTTTCGGTCGTGTGGCGCTGGAACGATTTTCTCTGGCCCCTCATCGTGCTGTCACGCGCCGAGGTCTATACGCTGCAAGTCGGCCTGAACGCCTATGCGGGAGAGCTGAACGTGCAGTGGCATTATCTGCTGGCGATGACCGTCCTCACGATGATCCCGGTCGTTCTTGTCTTCATCTTCCTGCAACGCTTCATCACCGCCGGCATAGCCGGAACCGGTCTGAAATAGGGGCAACCAATGGGCCGCATCGCGCTGCATGATATCCGGAAAAGCTTTGGCGCGGTCGATGTGCTGAAGGGCATCAACCTGACCATCGAGGAGGGGGAGCTGGCAGTTTTCGTCGGCCCTTCGGGCTGTGGCAAATCCACCTTGCTGCGGATGATTGCAGGCCTTGACCGACCGACGTCGGGGCGGATCGAGATTGACGGGGTGGATGTCACGGAACGCGGTGCGGCGGATAGGGGGCTGGCGATGGTGTTCCAGTCCTATGCCTTGTATCCGCACATGACCGTGCGGGCGAACATGGCCTTCGGGCTGGAAAACACCCGCATGTCGAAAACCGAGATCGACAGCCGCATTGCCGAAGCAGCGAAGATGCTGGAGATCGAGCCGCTTCTGGCCCGCCGCCCCGGCCAGCTTTCGGGCGGGCAGCGGCAAAGGGTGGCGATCGGGCGCGCCATCGTCCGGCGGCCAACGGCGTTTCTCCTGGACGAGCCGCTGTCAAACCTCGACGCTGAGTTGCGCGTGTCGATGCGGGCCGAGCTTTCGGCGCTGCATGGGAGGTTGGGCGCGACGATGATCCACGTTACCCATGACCAGGTCGAAGCGATGACGATGGCGGACCGGATCGTGGTGTTGCGGGCGGGCCGGGTCGAACAGGTGGACTCGCCGCTGAACCTGTACAACCGGCCGGCCAACCTGTTCGTCGCCGGCTTCATCGGTGCGCCGGGGATGAACCTGTGGCCAGCGGTGGCGGAAGGCGGGCGGGTCCGGATCGAGGGCGGTCCCGAGATCGCGCTGACGCTGCCAGATGGCCCGCTGACGCTTGGCCTAAGGCCGCATCACCTGACACTGCAAAGCGGCGGTCCGTTGTCGCTGCAAGTGGAACTGGTCGAGGCGTTGGGGGCGGAAAGCGTGGTCCACGGCGTGCTGTCTGGCGGGGCGCGGGTGCTGGCAGTGTTGCCGGGCCAGCCGGGCCTGAAGCGCGGCGAAGGCATCACCTTGGGGTTTGACCCGGCACAGGTGCATGCTTTCGACAGCTCAGGGCTGCGGCTGGGCTGACGACTGCAAGGCCCTTGCCATGAAGTCCAGCATGGCCGCCCGCATGCCTGGGGTTTCCACGTGGCCGGCCGACGCTTCACGACGGATGACCAGTGACCCACCTGCCAGCCTGTAGGCCGCCTGCACTTGTTCCAATGCGATGGCCATGGCGTCAGGGGGGGTCAGGGGGTCAAGGTCACTAAGGCCAATGAACTGCGCCCGCGGGGCCATCATGCCCGCGATCTGCCCGTTCGAGGCCAGGTCCAGAAGGCCCGGCACCGTAAGGTAATGACCGTGCAGATCATGGGCGCCACTTTTGATCAGCGCTGCGAAATCGGCAAGGCAGCACTCTTGCGCCAAGGCGCGTACCCGGGTGTCCACAGCCGCCAGCCAGTAGCCAAGCGTTGCGCCCATCGAGATACCGAAGACTCCAAGCTGGTCGGGTCTTGCCCAAGGTTGAGCCGCCAGCCATCCGACGGCTGAATGGCATTCGCCCACCATTTGCCCGGCCAAGGACTGCCCATGCCAAAGCGCGGCCTTGGTGGCAGCGCTTTCGGTCGTGCCTGACCGATCACCAAAGCAGGGCATATCCAGACAGAGCGTAGCCATCCCCAAAGCCGCAAACGCCGGGCCCGGTGGACCCGCCAGAGCGGGGCGGCCCAGCATCAACTCATCCGCGCCGATATCGTAGCGGTTGCCATGGGCATGGATCACGAGGACCGCTGGCACTGGATCAACAGTCATTGGACGGCACAGGAATCCGCGCACTGGACCGCCTTTGCCGGTGCGGAAGGTCAGGCGGCTGAGGCGCCAGTCGGTTCCACCGGGCAGGTCTTCCATCACCTCAAATGTCAGCGGATGCTCACCAATCTCGAACAGTGCGCGCAGCCGGTCGATCATCGCGCCAGCCAGCCGCCGTCGACGTTCAGCACTGCACCATGAACGTAGTCAGCCGCAGCAGAACACAAGTAGACCGCCGTTCCTGCAATATCCTCGGGTCGGCCCCATCGCCCGGCCGGAATGCGCGACAGAATGGCCTGGCTGCGGTCCGGGTCGGCCCGCAGAGCCTCGGTGTTATTCGTTTCGATATAGCCCGGCGCGATGGCGTTCACATTGATGCCCAGCGCAGCCCATTCGTTGGCCAAAAGCCGCGTCAGCCCGGCGACGCCGTGCTTCGACGCCGTATAGGACGGCACGCGGATTCCACCCTGAAACGACAGTAGCGACGCGATGTTGACGATCTTGCCTTGACCACCTCGCGCAAACACCGCGCGCGCGAAGGCCTGCGCCGTAAAGAAGACCGCCTTCAGGTTCACGTCCATGACGGTGTCCCAATCGGTCTCGGTAAAGTCCACGGCATCGGCGCGGCGGATGATGCCGGCGTTGTTCACCAGAATGTCGATCCCAGCCCCGTCAAACGCGTCGCGGGCAGCCATCGGATTGGACAGGTCAAGCTGCAAGGCCTGCGCCCGGCCACCTGCAGCCAATATGAGCGCCAGCGTCTCGTCACAATCACGCCTGGCAGCGCAGACCACCTCGGCCCCGGCTTGCGCCAAACCGACCGCAATGGCCTGTCCAAGGCCGGTGTTCGCCCCCGTCACCAGTGCCCGCCGCCCATCAAGTGAAAACATGCCCGCCCCCGTTCACTGCAGAGAGTTGATGATGCAAGCTCGAAGGGGTCAAGGCAATGCGGGAGGGTGACTTAGATCTGGACCAGCGCCCCGGGTGCGCCGATGACCAGTGCCGCCACCGCCGCCCCTTTGGCAATGGCATCGGCGAGGTCAAGGCCCGCGACCCGGGCGGAAAGGAATGCCGCATTGAAACTGTCCCCCGCCGCGGTCGTGTCGACAATATGGGGTGCAGGGGGTGGCTGCCACCGGCCTGGGCCTGCGACGCCCAGCCAGTGGATCTCTCCAGCCCCGTTCTTCACAACAACCTCTGTTGCGCCAAGCCCTTGGTAGCGATGGACCGTTGCTTCGGGTGTTTGGTCGCCGAACGCCGCGCGTTCATCATCGAACGAAGGCAGGACAACATCAGAGGTTTTGGCAGCCTCGATTACTGCGGCGCACATCTCGACTTTGTCAGCCCAAAGGCGTGGTCGCAAGTTGGGGTCAAAGACAACCTGACTGCCTGCCCTTCTGGCCGCTGCCATGGCAGCCAGCAAACGATTTCGGTCTGCCGTCGGCAGGATCGCCAGCGTGATCCCCGAGAAAACCAGAACCTGCGCACCGGCAAAGGCCTTGTCCAGATTGCCCGCATCCTGCGCCAGCGTTCGTGCGGCGGACTGGCCCCGCCAGTAGGAAAAGCTGCGCTCACCATCCTTGAGGGAGATGAGGTAGAGGCCCGGAGTGCCGTTGGAGCGGATTGAGACATGCTGGGTGCTGATGCCGGATGCACGCATGAAGTCCAGCATCGTCGCCGAAATGGCGTCATCCCCAACGGCGGACAGGTAGTCGACTTGCCAGTCTTCGGGCAGCAAACGCCGCAGGTACCAAGCCGTGTTGAACGTGTCGCCGGCAAAACCTTGCTGGAAAAGCCCACCGCTTGTCGGAGAAAGCTCCACCATGCATTCGCCGATGCAGAGGATACGGTTTGTCATTCAGCGTGTCCTGCAATGCCCCCAGTATCGGCGCTGACAGGCAGCGGGGGCGTGAACTTAGCAGGACTTACGCCCAAAAGCCGGGACAGTCACCCCATCAGGGGATGGCATAGACTGCCCCTTTCTCTCACTCCTCGCGCAGCGCCCGTTCGTATTGGTCCATCAACGGTCTGGAGAAGTACGCCATGGCGGTTTGCTCCTGAGTGGTCAGATAAATCTCAACCGGCATCCCTGGCATCAATTCCAGTCCAGCAAGCTGCGCCATCTCTTCTGGCAAAAGCTCGACATTCCCGATGTAGAAGGGTTGAGAGTCCGGACCGGCGACCGTTGTAGCCGCCGAAATGTAGCTGATTTTGGCCTGCAGCTCTGGGGTTGTCCGGTGGTTGAAGGCCGAAAACTTCACCCGGGCAGGCTGGCCAAGATAGACTTGGTCGATAGAGGTGATCGGAAGTTGCACTTCGATGCTGAGCTTCGCCCCTTCCGGAACGATTGTCGCCAGAACCTCTGCGGGGGTGACCACGCCACCGATGGTAAAGACCGACAGCTCATTGATCCGGCCGGCAATCGGCGCCCGGATCTCGGTGCGAAGCAGGCGATCCTCGACGGCCGCGAAACGATCGTAAAGTTCCTGGAGTCGGGATTCGACGACGACCAGTTCGCGCTGCGCTTCGGTCCTTGCCACTTCGTCAATTGCCAGAACACGCATTTGCACTTCGCTGATCCGTGACTTGGACCGCGCAATGTTGGCGTCCAGTTCACCGAGCCGCCCGCGCAACTGAACAAGCTCACGCTTTGCCTCGTCGATCCGGTTGTTCTCGACCAGACCGTTGTCGTGCAACTCCTTGATCCGCTGATAGCTTTCCTCAACCAGAACAAGTTCGTCGAGCAGAGCGTCACGTTGCGCCTTCAGGGCCGCGACTTCATCGTTGATCTGGACAATCCCAAGCTCAAGCTGTTGGCGCTGGTTGTTGCGGTTGGCAATATTGCCCTGATGAAGGCGTGTTTCACCGGCGACGACTTCGAACAGCGCCGGGTCATCGGCCGTCAGCCGTTCGGGGAACGCAATGTCAGGGTTGCCGTCCCGATCAGCGACCAGCCGGGCACGACGCGCCTCTACCTCATTGATCTGCGCGCTGAGGATTGACCGCTCTGCACGGGTTTGCGTGTCGTTCAGGCGGAACAGAAGCTGGCCAGCAGCGACAGAGTCACCTTCCCGAACCAGGATTTCAGAGACGATACCCCCATCCAGATGCTGAACCTGCTTGAGGTTCTGGTCTACCTGAACGGACCCGGTCGCGATGACCGCCCCGCTGATCCTGGCAGTAAAGGCCCATCCGCCAACCCCGCCAAGCAGCGCGACAGCCAGGACCATCCCGAAAAGGACGCGTCCACCAAGCTTGTCAAACGACTTGTCTTCACGCCGAACCGGTGTCTGTAGATCGTTGGATTTCATGGCGCTACTCCGTTACTGATCAAATCTGCTGACGCAGGACATCGAGGATCAACTCGCCATCCATCGTCAGGGTCAGGTCCACTGTGTCGTCGCGGTCGAAATCTACCTCGACGACGGTGCGGCGGTATTCTTCCGACCACTCATGGAAATACCGAAGCTTCGGCTCATCAAGGGTCAGACGATCGGCGAAGTCCTCGAACAGGTCTTCGATTCGATCCTCCAACTCTCTTTGGGCCCGATGAATTGCATAATGCGAGCCTGAGTAGTGCAATGAGACAAGATCTTCGAAACCGAAATCGGTGATGCGGAGTGACGAAGGTGGGGGTTCGACCGTATCGCCTTGAACAAAGCAGTAGGTGTCCGCACCGCCGTTACCGGTTACGGTCGCGTTGCCTTCACCAGCGATAAAGGTGTCGTCACCTGATCCGCCAATAAAGACTTCGACACTGGAGAAGCTGTCTTCCTCGGACCCTGCGATGAAGACCTGCTGAAGCACGAGGTCGACGGTCAGATCTTCGGTCTCGGCCGCGTAGCTGAGTTCGTCGACCCCTTCATTGCCGTCGAAAACGTCATCAGCGCCATCAGCCACTGCGTGGAAAACGTCATTTCCAGCGCCGCCATCAAGGGTGTCCGCGCCGTCTTCCCCGGCCAGCGTGTCGTGCCCTGCCTCGCCAAGCAAGACGTCGTTGCCTTCGCCGCCGTCCAAGGCATCGTCACCGTCGCCGCCGGATATGAGGTCGGCCCCCGCTTCGCCCAGAAGGGTATCGTTCCCCTCATCGCCGGACAGAACGTCGTTGTCTGCACCGCCGACCACTTGGTCCGCCCCCAGTCCGCCAAAAAGAATGTCCTCACCGGTCCCGCCAATAACGGTATCCTGGCCCTCATCGCCAAACTGGACATCCCTGCCGGCATCGCCGGACAGGAAATCATTCCCAAGTCCGCCAGCGATCACATCATCCTCTTCGCCGCCGGATACGGTATCAGCCCCGTCTCCACCCACCAGCGTGTCTTTGCCACCGCCGCCGTCGAGCAGATCGTTACCGGCATCACCCTGCACATGGTCGTCGCCTGCTTCACCGTAAAGGCGATCATCGCCCTCACCGCCGTAAAGCCAGTCCGCGTCGAGGCCGCCTGAAATCAGGTCATTGCCCTCATCGCCATAGAGGGTATCGCGCCCCGCGCCGCCTGAGATGTTGTCATCGCCGAGCCCGCCAAAGACGACATCGCGACCGCCGAAGGTGGCGATGTTGTCGTCGCCTGCGAAGGCCATGACCCGGTCCCGCCCTTCGGTGCCCAAGAGAAGGTCGGCATCCGAAGTGCCCTTGAACTGGTTTTCCACCACGGTCACGAATGCGGTCTGCGCGACTGCTGTCGATCCGTCAGTCACCTGATAGGTGATCTGCACCGTTCCAAGCTCATCCGTATCTGCGATGAAGCGCACGCCTTCCGGACGGGCTTGCAAGGCGCCAGATGAAGTGCTGGCCCGCACAACGAAAAGCGAGTCGCCGTCCGCATCACTGCTGTTCGCAACGAGGCTGGACATTGCAATGGCCAGGGCAGCGCCACTGCCGATCTCACCCAGATAGACCGGCCCAGTGTTTTGCGGTGCACGGTTCCGGGTCTGTGCCGGATTGCCGCCAGTAGATTGGCCATTCCCGCCGGTGAAAGTGGGAAGGTCAGTATCAACCCAATCCGCCGGGTCGACGTCTGGTCCACCAAAAGCCTCACCGGTCGGCCCAGTGCTATCGACCGGTGTCTGCTTCATCCGGAACGGCGGAAGACCCGAGTTCGCTGGCTCGGCCTGCGGAAGACCTGTCTTCAACGGTCCAAGCGCTGGGAAGAATATGCCGCTATCGAATGGCCCGAACACGACCGGCAAGGTCATGGTCGAGTCGTCCTGGGCCTCGGGTTCCGGTGATCTGGAACTGCCGGAGCTTGCCGTGCTTGCAACTGCCACGACAGCGTTTGCTTGCGGAGCGGCATTGCTGCCTTCGTCTTCAGGAGTGCCCGCCATTTTCGGCTCGGCGGCCTGAGCAGGGATGGGTTCAAACCACAGAAAAGACCGCAGGTAGACCGCCAGACCAAGAAGACCCACGACAAATCCGCCAATCAGCCCGCTTCCAGCAGCGGCGGGTTTCATCAAGCCAAGCGGATCGGTAGGATCCTGTTCAGTCCGCGCCGAACGTGTTCCCTTGACTTCGATCATGATGCTGAGCTCCCAGGGACGGCGCCGCCAGATGCCTGATTCAGGCGCTTGGACGTTTTGGCCCGGCGCACTGGTGGCGTCGCGATTGGGGCGGCGGCGGATGCGACCGCTGCGTTCGGCACAGGGCGCGGGTTCATGATCTGCTCTCGGGGTCCGAAAGCCGTCAATTTCCCGCGCTGAACGACGCCGATCATGTCGCAGCATTGCAGGACCGACGGGCGGTGCGCGATCACGATGGCAATCCCGCCGCGGCGTTTTATGCCTTCGATGGCAGCGGACAGCGCAGCCTCGCCTTCCGGGTCAAGGTTGGCGTTGGGCTCATCCAGCACAACGACGAAGGGATTCCCGTAAAGAGCGCGCGCCAGTCCCAGCCTTTGTCGCTGGCCACCCGAGATTGACGCGCCCATCGGCCCCAGATGCGTCCGGTACCCATCTGGCAGCCGGACGATCATTTCATGCACGGCAGCTGCGCGCGAAGCTTCGACAATCGCGTTCGGGTTGGGTGTCGGATCCAGCCGGGCGATGTTTTCTTCGACAGTCGCATCCAGAAGCGCCACTTCTTGCGGAAGGTAGCCGACGTGCATCCCCCGATCTGCATCGGACCATTGGGACAGTTCAGCCTCGTCAAGCCGGACGGACCCACGCAAGACTGGCCAAATTCCGGTGATGGCGCGCGCAAGGGTCGACTTTCCACCCCCGCTTGGCCCGATGATGCCAACAGCCTGGCCCGCAACAGCCTCAAACGTGACATCGCTGAGCAGCACTCGTCCGCTTGCCGGTGCAGAAACCGTGACACCTTCGATCTTCAGAGACCGGACCGGAGCGGGCAGCTTCATGGGAACCGGCTGGCGATCAAGCACTTCCATGGTGTCAGTGATGCGATGCCAAGCCCCCCGCGCGGCAACGATCTGCTTCCAGTTTCCGATCGCCAGATCAATCGGGGCCATGGCGCGGGACGAGGCGATCGTAGCGGCGATGATCGCCCCAGCCGACAGTTCGCCCTGAATGGTCAGGAAAGCTGCAAGACCAAGCACGGCCGATTGCAGCAGCATCCGCAGCACGCGAGAGACGGCACCGAAGGTACCCGAGATATCGCTGGTCTGGGTTTGCAGTTCCAGATGGCGTTCATTGGCGGTGTTGAAGCGATCTACCGCCCGTGACGCAAAACCCATCGCCTTGAGGACTTCAGCGTTGCGTGCATTGGAGTCAGCGATTGAGTTCCGCTCAACCGTCGCGGCGATGGTCGCCTGGCTCCACTTGCGGGTCCGAAGTTCGGTCAGGACGGCGACCAGTGTCAGGACAATGGCGCCGCCGAAAGTCAGGGCGCCAAGTGTCGGGTGCAGCAGGTAGACGAACCCCAGGAACAGCGGCACCCAGGGCAGGTCGAAAATCGCCGCCGGACCCTGTGAGCCGAAGAAACCGCGGATCGTGTCCACATCACGGCCGCGCTCAAGCGCTTCCGAGGTTGAATAACCTAGCCGCGGCATGTCGATGGCAACCCGGTGCGCCAGGGGTGCCAGCCGCCGGTCGAGGCGCGCGCCAACGCGCACCAGAACCTGCGAGCGAATTATGTCGAACATGCCTTGAAAAAGATAAAGCCCGATGGCCAGTGCCGAAATCACGACAAGGGTCGGGACGCTGCCGCTGACCAGGGCGCGGTCGTAAATCTGCAGCATGTAAAATGAACCGGTCAATGCCAAAATACTGATGACCGCCGAGACGAAAACCAGAAACAGGACCAGTCCTTTGATCCTGCCGACGGCTGCTGCAGCAGCCCCCTTGGGCTTCTTGTTGCGCGATGACATCCGATTTCCTCACGTTCTAAAAAAGGTGTCCGTTAAACTTGTTCGGTCCGGGAGCAGACTAAGCTTGTTCCCGGACCGCTTGGTGCCTTGCGGATTACATCTGGAAATCATCCGCAGTCAGGGTGTGGTGCCCGCGTACCTTGATGGTGAACTCGGACCCGGCGTCGCCGGCAGTGTTGCCCTCGATCACCGTGAAGTCGCCATCGCTGCCCGTTTCGAGGCTGATAGCAAGCTGGCCCACGGCGGTGAACGCGCCGGACACCAGGGTGAAGGTGCCATTTCCGGCCCCGCTACCGTTCGCGTCGATCTGGGACAGGTCAATCTTGTCGCCAGGTTCGAAGCTTGCGATCACGTCACCGTCGGCATCTTCGGTCGTCAGGAAGGTGTAGGTGTCGTCACCGACCCCACCATCCATGACGTTGGCTGACCGGCCGGCGATGACCACGTCGTCCCCCGAACCGCCAACGAAGTTCTCGAAGTTCCAGAGAACATCCGTTCCGGTGGCCGAGCTTTGCGCGATACCCCGCCCGTTCGGACCCGAGCCAAGGTCAACCACGGCGTCGGCAAGAATGGCCGACATGTCGAGCGTGTCCGTGCCAACCCCGCCTAGGACATCGTCGCCGTAGTAGACATCGTTGCCGTCACCCGCAGTGGCCCGGACAACATCATCGCCCGTGCCGCCGACAACAAAGTCATTTCCGGCACCAGCTTCGACAAAATCGTCGCCGCTTTCACCGAAGATACGGTCATCGCCACCGTCGCCAAAGACGATGTCATTGCCCGCACCGGCAAGGATGTTATCGGCACCGGCGCCTGCAAAGATCATGTCCCGGCCACCCAGGCCCATGATGTTTTCAGCCTCGGCGGTGCCAAACAGGGCCTCGCCAATTGCGGTGCCAGCGATGATACCCGATGCGGCAAGCGGTGGGACGCCGACGTCATCGTCCGTGCCGCTGTCTACATCGTCATCATCGTTGTCGTCGTCTTCATCAGTTTCTTCGTCGTCGTCTTCGTCAGTGTCTTCTTCATCTTCATCGGTTTCGCCACCAGTGTCTTCGCCGGTGTCGCCGTCATTATCGCCGTCGTTGTCACCGTCGTCGTCATTATCCCCACCGTTGTCGGTGTCGCCGTCACCATCGTTGTCGTCACCGCCATCCTCTTCCTCTTCGGCATCGTTGACCGCGTCGAAGATCGACGCGTCGAGGCCGGTCAGGCTGGTATTGCGAGCGATGATGTTGCTGAAGGTCGTGTCTTCACCAAAGGTGCCGTAGAAGTCGAAGTTTTCGAACCGGTCGAGGTAGTAGAAACGGTCGCCTTCCTGCAGGCGGTCAAGTTGTTCGTGCAGCACGACCCAGAAGGTCTGACCGACCATCCCGCCGTTGATGTGCTGCTCGGCCAGACCGCCGACCCAAAGATCGACCCGGTCAATTCCTTTGACGATCTTTGTTCCGTTCGGCCCATCAAGCAGATCGATGTCCGGGTTCACCGCGACGAAGGCTGCGATGTCTTCGGCTGTCGACAGCACCAGATCGGGGTAGGCCGCCTTGAACTGGGCGATGACGGTATCGCTTAGCCCGTTGCGGTCCTGGAAATCGTCCCAGCTGGTGTAGGGTGAAAGATCACCGGCAAGGCCGACGGCCTGCGCGATGTAGATGTTGTTCGAAGCGGCAAGACCGGCCCGAACCTGGTTCAGCGTCCCAAGCCCGACATCCCAGCCCCGTGCGACGTTGAAGGCAAAGAGGTCGGCATTGATCCGCACCAGATCGTTGCGGACGGCATCGACGATGTTGAAGTCGACCTCTTCCGCAAGCTGTGTCGCGGTTCCTTCCATGATTGCCGCCACGCCGTGCTGGGCGTAACCAGGCTGCGGCACATAGCCGGGAGGCAGCGGGCCGGTGAAGGCCGACGCTTCGTTGGTCGGGTTCAGGAAGGCATCGAACAGCGGCACCTCGATCGGCTGGCCATCCGCGCCCATCACCTGCAGGGTCTGCCCGATCAGCGAATGGCCGACACGGTAGACCGCTGAAGCAAACTCATGGCTGATGCGCGAGTCCACCTCATCGTTGTAGCCATCCCAGCCGTGGTTATCTGTGCCCCCGTCAGCGCTGCGAATGCCGCCGATCAGCTTGTCAGCGAATTCCTGGAACACGACGCGCTGGTAGTCGCTTTCGTTCAGCATCTTGGCGGCTTGGAAGACTTCTTCGGCCGTTCCGACAAAGCCCTGATCGATCAGGTTTTCGACGTGGAAGTTGTGGTTGCGCGCCCAGATCGTGTGGATTGAGGTGAGAGCGAAATTCTCGTTCGCCCGGCCATCGCCGGCCACACGGTGGTCAAGCAGGTTGATGAACGGGTTGGCGTCCAGCAAGAGCGGCTGGCCTGAGCCGAGGAAGTTGCCAGCGAGCGCCCGGACCATGGTGCCGTCAATCGCGCCGGAGCCGTCAACCAACCCTGCGTAAGCGGTCCGGAAGGCAACCGCCCCGCCAGGAAGACCGGGATCCTCGAAGATCGTGTTTGCTTCCCAGTGATGCAGGATCACGTCACGCAACGTGGGCAGAAGGGTGAAATCCGGGTCCGATGGATCAGGTTCACCCTGCAGGAGCCGCATGCCGAAGCCCTGCTCACCATCGCTTTCGCGGAGGAATTGGCCAACAAGTTCGTGGCTGCCATAGGCCTGATTCTGGTCAACGAAGGGCGAGGTCATGTTGACGTGCTGTGGCACACCATTCGCGTCGACGTGGTCAACCGCGGCGCGGGTCAGGTCTGCCGGGTTGTCTGAACCTGGCCCCCGCGACATGCCTGGGCCGCCGATTTCGATCATGCCGCTGGCTGAACTCTTTGGCAGGAAGTCGAGGCCGTGGTCGAAGTACTGACCGAAGGCCATGAACAGGATATTGGCATTGACGGCACTTTTGGCCAGTCCGGCTTCCTGTTCGCCAAGGATGTTGGAGATTTCCCTTGGATCCAGGCCGTCGAAGATCGGGTTGATGTCGCGGTTGCCGGTTGTCGGGTTGAAGTCGCCGTAGCGCGCATCGGTCAGTCGGATGAAGCTTTCGCCGGCTGTACCGTAAAGCGGGTTGTCGACGTTGTTGCCTTCGCCGCTGAGCGTGCGGACGCCCGTGGCCCCTGCGGTGTCATCGTCACCTTCAAAGGCGGGCCGTCCATTGACCAGGTTCTTCAGCCCGGCAAGATCGGATGCCGTCAGGAAGAAGCCTCCAGCCGCTGCGTCATCGTCCGCTGCCAGGCCCGGCACAGTGGGCATGGCGCCAGAGCCGTCGAAGGTCACCGAAGCGCCGCCACGGCTGACGGTTACCATGCCGTGTGCACCATGGGTGACGCTGGTCTCACCGGTTCCGGGGAGGTCGATGACGTCCTGGGCCCGGATGTTGCCGATGATGGTGTCGTTGCCGCCAGCACTGCGGAAGACCACGCGATGCGCCGAAGCGAAGGCTGACAGGTCGACCGTATCGTCCGCAGCCGAGCCATTGATGGTGATCGTGCTGGGAAGCAGGCTGGTCGAGGTGAAATCACCGACAATCGTGATCGTATCCCCATCGGGCATTGTCACAGTGCCGCTTGAGGGGGCACCGACAGTGTTGATGACGATCTCTTCGATCGTTGCGATCTCTGCTACCACCGACCCCTGATTGATGCCGTTGCGGGTGATGACGATCTCGCTGGTTTCCTCAAGGAGTGTGATGCCAAGGCTTTCAGCCACTGCTCGTGTCATAATGGTGAAGTTTGACGCGGCAGCGGTATCAATGACCTCAAGCGTATCCATGCCGAGGTCGCCTTCAATGATGTCCTGACCACCGGCCCCGGCGTTGAAGTCAACGCGCAGGACGTCATCACCATTTCCGCCGATGACCCGGTCTTCGCCCGCGCCACCGTCAAGTGAGTCTGCGCCTTCACCGCCGCGCAGCCGATCATCACCAGCGCCGCCGTGCATGTTGTCCGCGCCGCCGTTGCCCTCGAGATCGTCGCGATCTGCGCCTCCGACGGCGACGTCATCGCCCTCGGTACCCGCGAAGTCGTTTTCGTCTCCGGGCAACCCGGTCCAGTTCCAGCCAACCGGAGCGGTCGCGCTGGAGGTCGAGGTCACGACTTGGCTTGCAGCGTTCGTGTAGGTCGCAACAACCTGCAGCAAAAGCCCGGTCTGCGCGCCCTGGAGGATGCCTGGCAAGTCTTCCGGCATGAAGGTTGTGTCCGTCGCGCCGGGAATGTCGGTCCAGGTCGTGCCGTCCAGCGAAACCCGCCATTGGACCGCAATCGGACCGACAGCGCCTTCGATGCCGCCCAGATCGACGGTCATTGCCTGGCCTTCAAGCGGCGTGCTGTCGCTGATTGCCGGGACCCCAATCGCGGCCCCGCCTTCGACGGTGAAGTCGCCATCGCGGAAGCGCAGAACCTCGATATTGTGCAGCGTGTCGGTGCCGTCATCCAGAAGGACGTCCTCGTTGTTGCCAAATCCGGTGTGCGCAACGCGGACCGACCCGTCTTCCAGCTGCGTGATCGTGTACTGATCCCGGTCGTCGCCAAAGACTGCGACGTCCACGTCACTTTCGCTGTTCCCGTCGAGGATTTCCCGGACGATGTGCATCTGCGCGGGCACAACAACGCGGGCCACCAGAAGCTCGAACAGGCTTTTTCCCAGCCAAGCGTCTTCAACACCATCAGCCTCTGTGAAGACATGCTTTAGCGTGTCGACAGTCGCGATTTCGTTCCCTACCGTGTTTTCAGCGCCGGCAGCATCGGTGATCCGGATGCGCACGTTCAGCCAGCGGTCACCGTCCAGAATATCATCCCCGCCGCCGCCGGTCATGCTGTCCGACCCGCCACCGCCGAGAAGGATGTTCCCCTGTTCCCAGGTCAGCTGCCCTTCTGCCAGCGTGACAAGGTCTTCAAGGCCAGCGATGCGGTTGATTCCGGCCTGATCAAGCCCGTCCCGGTCGAAAATGCCTTCGTTGGCGCCGGCGGCTGTCACGCTGGTGCCGGCAACGCGGTCATCCCCACGAAGCTGGTCATCCTTTTCCCAACCGGAGAGGGCTTCAACCTTGTCAAAGCGGTTGCGCAGGATGTCCTGTTCAACGGTCGTGAAGATCTGGATGCGCATGTCGGCATCAGCAGCAGTCTGGACGCCCTTGTAGGCAACCCAGTCGAAGCCGAACATACCCTCGTTCCGCATCACGCTTTCGCCCTGGACCATGATGTCGTCGCCAGATTCGGCGTCGAAATCCTGTTCCTCGGACCCCGCGAACATCACGTCGTGGCCGATGATGCGGCTGTTGAAGAACAGCTCGGTATTGTCGCCGGCGATACCGTCAAAGCCGTTGCCGCCTTCGATCCAGTCGTTGCCTTCATTCCCCATCAGGAAGTCAGCGCCCTCGCCGCCCATGATGAAGTCATCGCCTTCGCCGCCAAAGATTTCGGAGGCGTCGGCTCCAAGAAACATCACGTCTTTGCCCTGGCCACCCATCAAGATATCGAGGCCGCTTGACGTGCCCATGACGTCGTCGCCGTCCTCGCCTTTCAGGAAATCGCCTTCGTCGCCTGCATCAAGAATGATGTCGTTGCCGGCACCGCCGTTTACCAGGTCAACGCCGAAGCCAGACTGGATGAAGTCGTCGCCAGCATCGCCCCAGATCCCGTCATCGCCGTCATCGGTGATGATCGTGTCATTGCCTGCTGTGCCGCCGACCACGACATGTTCACCGCCGGTAAAGCGCAGGTAGTTGGTTTCCACCGCGTCCGTCGTTGGATCGTCACGCACGACCTTGCCCAGACCGATCGCTTGAAGCAGCGGGTCAATTCCCATTGGGTCATCGACAAGCTGGTTCAGCTTGTTCACTTCCAGGACAAAATCGTACTTGGCAAAAGAGTCGACGCCGATGTGATGCTTTATGATGTCGTCGGACGTGCCGCGGATTCCATCTGCGCCGGGGTCTGCAAGACTTGTGTTGGCGATCAGCATCTTCGAGAACGAGTTCTGCTCCAGTTCGTTCAGGAAGTTCTGCCCTTGGGTGCGTGACAGGTAGTAGAACCGGTCACCGAACTGCAGCGCCTCAAGCTGCGCCTCGAAGATTGCGGTGAAGGTAGAGCCGAGCATTCCGCCAAAGGGCATTATGCGTTCGGCAAGACCGCCAACCCACAGGTCGATATCGTTCAAGCCCGAGTTTTCAGCCGTCCAGCCATCGCGCCCATGCAGGAAGTCTGTTCGTTCATCATCGGTGTAGCCGTCGCTGTCGTTGCCACCGAAGACGAGGTTGAAGGCAACTGTCCGCTTGTCCTCCAATGTGGGCGCGTTCAGAATATCGGCATGCGTCCCGTAGGCAGCGATCAGGTTCACGATCGTCATCGGGTTCTTCAGGTTCGCTGCAAGCTCAGCCCAGCTTGCATAGGGCTTCAGCCAGCTTGATCCGGTCTGCGCAAAAAGCTGCGCACGGGTCTCGTTGAAGGTCGGCATGCCGGTATCGCGGCCCCGAGCAATGTTCAGCGCGGCAAGGTCAAGCGGCAAGCCAACCAGGTTGTTGCGCAGCGAGCCAACGATGAATTCGTCCATCGCGCTGCCACGTTCGGCCGTCATGCCACGGATCACGGCGGCGGCAGCCTCATCGGCCGTAAGGGTCATGTCGTTGTCGTAGGCGACCGGGTTCAGGAACGAGGTGATCAACCCCATGTCGTCCGTCGACCCGTCAGCAAACACCCGCGGCATCGAGTCGGTCAGCATGGAATGGCCGAAACGGTAAACGACGTTCGCAAATTCCGCGAAGATTGCCGGGTTGATATCCGTGACGTTGTTGAAAATGAACGGGTCGATGTTCGGATGAATTTTCCGACCAAACTCTTCGAAGACAAGGTGCTGATACTGCATCTCGGTGGCGAAACGCCCGGCTTGGAACAGCCGCTCACCATCCCAGCCCAGCCCGTCTGCGAAGGCGGTCTTTTGCAACGCGGTCATCGACGCATAGCCGGCCAGGTCTTCTGCCGAGATGTCGACCGTCAGCCATTCGTTGATGAAACCGATATCTTCGGTGTCGAGGATCGTCAGTTTCTGAGCTGCGACCTGGCGGTTGTGTTCCTGGTGGAACACATGGTGGACCGCGGTCAGGCCGATGTTTTCGTTCCCGCGTCCGTCGCCGGTGATGAAGTGCCGGTCAAGGAGCTCGTTGTCGTATTGGGTCCGTGAAACATGGCCTTCGCCGGGATCAATCTGGCCATTTCCGTTCGCGTCATTGAAAGTGTCACCAGCATCAACGATTCCGTTCGCATTGGCGTCGTTCACGCCAAAATCTGCGTCTGCCGTCCTGCCACCGCCTGGTGTGGCAGCATGTGCGATATCGTCGAGGAAAGCGTGCGCCGTACGGACTGGACCAAGCCCACCGTTCAGGGTGCTTAGCACGACAGGCGCCTCGGGCGTTCCCGAAGCGACGATGTCATCGTCGGTGTTGGGGATACCGTCTGGCCCAAGGCCGATGACCACCTGGGCAAACCCATTCGCATCGCGAATGAATTCGCCGTAGGGATCGGTCCGCAGCAATGGAACGTTCAGAACATCTTCGTCTGACAACTGGATGCCCAGCTTTTCCACGGCTTGTTTCTTCACATCTGCCCAAGTGGGCAGACCGCCATTTTCACCATCCAAGAGCTTGCCGGTGGCGACGGGAACACCGTCCACCATCTTGTAGTCGCGCACGAAAACCTGATGCGACGCGTGCGAAGTGTAGGTCTGGTTCTGGTCAACAAAGGGCGTGGTGGTGTTGTTGCCTTCATGAACCGTGTCATCGACGGTGCCCATGATCCCGTCAGGGCCTGGGCCTGCCGTTGGCGTCGCCCGGGTCAGCGCCATGAAACGCAGGCCAGCGGCCAGGTCGTCGGCAGTCCCAAACACTCCATCCCGTCCAGCGATCAGCGGATCGTCGGCCTGCAGCGGGATGAAGACAGTGCCGTTGTCGCCCTTGGAAATCAGGTCCAGACCGTGGTCGAAGAATTGCCCGAAGAACGTCATCCAGGCGTTGAATGGGGCCGAGATGCCGTCATCTGGCGCAATGTTGGGAAGGTTCGCCAGATCGATGTTGTCGATGGCGATCATGTTGCTGAGAGAGGAGGTGACCGACACTCCGTCGATCAGAATCTGTCCATTCGCACTTTCGCTGCCGGTCTGCTGGATTTCGATCCGAAGCGTGTAGCCCGCCAGCGCAGCAGGCAGGGGGGCAGTGACAAGGGAAACGTCGGCCCATTGGCCATCATCTTGTGGCTGCGGCAGGACGGTCTGCGCCAGGAAGACCGTTGTCATCCCGTCCGGGGACACCGCCAGCATGCGGGCCGACCCACCGCTCCAGACTTGATCCGTACGATCGCCGACGCGGAAGGCGAAGGTGTAGCTTGCGCCATCGGCGATTTCACCCACGTCCTGCGCCAGGGTTGCGCCGTCAGTGATCCAGGCAACATTCCCACCTTCGATACCGGTCTGATCAATCACTGCCGCAGTCGGTGCATAGGTGCCGCCAGTCCCCGGCCCCGTCAGTTCCCACCCATCAGGGGCGCCCTCATGCCAGTTCCCAAGTTCGGTGTCCACGTTGACACCGGCTGCTTCGCCATCAAGCGAACGTTCTTCGAACCCCGCGTTCAACACGGCAGGTTGCGGCGGCACTTCCCCTGGGAGGACAGGAATTGCGTCGTCGCCATAGCGCACATGGAAAGCGGCGATGGCAGCGTCATTGGCGAACCAGGCCGCAACTGCCGCGGGGTTGTCGATCGATTGGTCGACAACGAGGTTCGAGATGATCCTTGGGTCCGCGTCGGCCACGTTGCCACTGTGACCACCGTTGCTCCCGTCTGTCGTCGGTGCTCCGATGACGCCGTAATCATTGTTGGTCACCGGACCCAGGCCCGCCCCGGGGCGCATTTGCATCTGGTCGCCGTCCGCATCGTTCTGCCAGTTGGGGTCAAGGAGACGCGGCATCGGCTGATCGGATGCGCCCCATGCCTCGCGGCCTTCGACAAGGTTGTTGTAGGTTCCGTCAACTGTGCGCAGGCCGTAGGGAACATGCGGGTCTGACAGCGCCTGGACTGCGCCCGGTGTGCCGGCGGGAACCACGTTCCCGTTCGCGTCCACCCAGATATCGGTCAACGCGGTCCCGTCTGAGTGCGCCTCGGAAATCTTGATCTGGCGCAGGATGAAGCTGAGGTCAGCAGCGTTAAGCTTCACTGTCATGGCAATCTCTCCCTAATACCCAACGCACTTTGGCGAGGGTTTTGTATTTAAAATCAAATGCTTATCTGATCAGTGCAGCAGATCAGGTTTTATGTGTCCTTTTGGCGGCAGCCGGACACTGGATTGCCTTAAAGTTGGCACAAATTTGGCTCGGTCGGAATTGCCCAAGGTCGCCCAAGACGCCCGACCCAAAGTTGAGGTGAACTTCGGGCATAAGGTCTCGTCGGCGTTAGGACTAAAGTCTGATAGATCGGCGCGACTCAATCAGTTAACGTAAGGTAAATATATGTTATTGCGTTCAAAGTGCGGGATGCGTGCAGAGCTTGTTTTTGCGCACGCGGTTTTCCAAGTAACTCAACCGTTGCGTTAGCGGCAGTATGTTTGGGGGGTGTAAGTGGGGCCCGATTCGTCCGGCGGCGTGAACGACCAACCTGCGCGACTTGCTCTCTTCGTGCGGTTCCCGTTCCGGCACATTCGGCTTCGCATTTTTCCTGTTGTTCTGACGCTTCTGACTGCAGTTCTGATGCTCGAAACGGGCAACCGCATCATCACCGAGTTCCGGACAACGCGGCTGCACGCCCAGGTCGAAACGGCAGAAGCCTTCCTGACCCATTTCCTTGAACCCTACGCCAGGGCCCAGCTCAGCATCAGCGGTGCAAGTGCTCAAAAGCTTGAAGCACTTGAAGCTGCGCTTGCCAGGCATCTTGGCACAAAGCCGATGATCGCTGCCCAGATCTGGCTACCCGAAGGTCGGCTGATGTACTCAAGCACGGACGGTTTGCATGCTGCCGAGCACGACAACGCAGACCTTAAGAAGGCACTGCTTGGGGAAAAGGTCATACAGATCGAGACGGTAGAAGATGGAGACGAGGTCGGTCCGATTGCCCTACCCTATGTCGAGATCTACCTGCCAATCACTGACCCGGTCCAAGGCAAGCCGATTGCCATTGGCGAAGTCTACGTTGATGCCGGCGCGATGATCGAAGATTCTGCACGATTTGAGCGAACGGTTTGGCTTTCAATCGGCTCGGCGATGATTGCCATGATCGGCATGCTGGCGTTGAGCGCGCGGCAAAGCGAAGTGCTGCGGGCGCGGCTGGAGGCAGAGCAAGTGCTTGTCAGCCAGAATGATGCCCTCAGGCGGGAAGCCGTGAGTGCGCGCTTTGCCGCTGCCGAGGCCAACGAGCAAACCCTTAATTACATTGGCGCAGAAATCCACGATGGCCCACTTCAGCTGCTTGGGCTGGCTGCGCTACTGGGGACCAAAGCGCCCGCATCGAACGACGACGCCACCGCGCCCAGCCTCGTCCGGCAAGCCGTTGTCGAACTGAGACGGATATCAGCTGGCTTGATCCTGCCGGAGATTGAGGAGCTTAGCACCCTCCAGACAGTCGAGTTGGCGGCCAGCAGGCATCGGTCTTTGGCCGGGACAGCGGTTGATCTGTCGGTCGACAGCTTGGCAGCTTTGCCCACCCTAGATGTTCCACGGCGGATCAGCCTGTACCGGGTCATTCAGGAAGGCTTGGCAAACGCGACCCGACATGGGGGCGAAGGACCTGTCAGCATGTCTTTGTCGGTCGATCAGGCATCACTTGTTGTCACCATCGACAGCCAGCAACGGCCTAAGGAGAATGTGGCGGAGGACGGCGCAAAGCAGAAGCTTGGTCTTCAAGGCATGCGTAGGCGAATCGCAGCCTTCAACGGTACCGTGGAGTTTGAGTTGCGAGGTGATCGGGCGCGGCTTCTAGTGACCCTCCCGGCACCATCGATCGCCCCAAGTGGTGCAACCAGTGCTGAGCAACTCTAGCCGTTTGGGAGTATGTTACGGTCAGGTTTTCCAAGCTGGCTGCCAAGCCAGCTTTACTATGACTAGAGGATGACCGATCATATTTGAGTTCTTGAGGCTTTGTGAAGTTGCGGGCCAGGTTACCTATTCACTTTTATGAATATTATTATCGAATTTCCGTCGGCTGCAAGTATCGAAATACTGGCAACAAAGGCCAAGTATCCGTGTACACTGTTTGCGCAAGCCCGCCAGAACGACACACCTGCAAAGTTTTGATTGAGGAATTCAAGTTCTTAAGCTTTTTTTCATAAAGGGTTGGGTTTGACACATCATGATGACGACGACAGTAGCGTTTATCGACGACCACCCGATATTGCTTGCAGGCCTGGCCCGGCTGTTCTCCTCCGGGTCGGACATGAATGTCATAGCAATCGGCAAGAACGCTGACGATATCGTCGAGATTGCGCAGACCGTGCGCCCCCGGGTCATGGTTGTAGATCTTGGCATGCCAGGCAACGCGCTCGAGGCGATTGCAAAGGTCACGTCTCGTAGCACCGATACGAAGATTCTGGTCTTCACGGCCTCTGAGTGCATAGACACGGCCATCGCGACCCTTGAAGCTGGAGCCTTGGGCTTCGTCCTAAAGGGCAGCAGTCTTGAAGAACTCCGCGACGCGATCGAGCGGGTCAGTGCCGGCGAGACCTACATCACACCCAGCTTTGCCACGAAGGTCGTCGCTGCCCTGCGAAAAGAGCACAGCAAGCGGGCGGTACCCAGGGTGACTTTCAGCAAGCGAGAGGAGGACGTTCTCCGTCTCTTGTTGCGCGGCAACACCAACAGGCAGATCGCGATCGAACTGCTGATCAGCGAAAAGACCGTCAAGCATCACATGACGGTGCTCATTCAGAAGCTGAACGTGCGTAACCGGGTTGAGGTGCTGCTTGCAGCGCAAGAGCTTGCAAGCAACGGCACACTTGTTGAAACGGTGCGGGCGTCAAGGGATGGACAGTGAGCCTCAGTTGATGCTGGAAGGTTTCAGCTTGGGCTGATGCAGGCAGGGGCGCACGAAGTAAGATTTCCGGTCGCTGCTCTGCCCGCTGAAAACTTGACCGTTTGAAGCTGGAGTTTTCCGCTAGTTTTTTCGGGCTAAGAGAGGACCGGACACACATGAAGGCATCACAGTAGTCCGCCGCGCAAACGGCTTTCATCAACAAGCAGGGCGACGTGGGCACATGGGTTGCCGATATCTGCTGCAAGGCGTGGGTCAGATAGGCGATCTACTTTAACTGAAGGAAGAAGTATGCCGGTTTGTTTCCGACTGAGACGAAGCGGCTCAGACAGCACGAAGACGAGAACAATCGGCTGAAGAAGATCGTGGCGGACCTGACTCCCGGTCGCGAGATGCTCCAGGATGTAATTCGACGAATGATATGAAACCTGTTCGCATGCGCGATCTGGTTCGCGGGCTGTGAAACGAGTGGGCGGCATCGATCCAACAGGGTTCTGGGACCGTCCAAGTCGACCGCTCGACGTTCCACTACAAGTCCCGCCGCGCCGAGCAGGCTGCCGTAGCCAAACGGGTCATGGATACCCGCGAGCTGCGGGGCAGGTATGGCTACCGGCGTGTTTATGGCTACTCATCCATGAAGGTCGGGGCGCAACGTCAAGGAAGTCTATCGCATTTATAGCGAGTTGGGGATGCAGTTGAGGCACAAGACACCGAAGCGGCGGGTAAAAGAGAAACTGCGCAAGGACTGAGCCAAAGCCTTCGGTCCGAACACTGTCTATGCAAAGGACTTTGTTCACGTGCAGTTTGCGACAGGCAGAAGCTGCGGGTGACCTGCCACTGAACATTCATCCAGCCGCGATCGGAGCCGGTGGCTGATTTACGCCTTTCGGCGCGTGTTGAGCACTCGCCCGGCTCGCGGAACCCTCGTTGCGTGCAGCGGGACGGGCGAT